>Ga0182740_1000012_pt1 | contig 525576 bp, 494 predicted proteins | sample eDN5th37CKraftBY_FD_128872 | JGI IMG/M metagenome (GOLD analysis project Ga0182740, IMG submission 128872) | Enriched backyard soil microbial communities from Emeryville, California, USA - eDNA 5th pass 37_C Kraft BY (version 2) (version 2) | ecosystem: Environmental > Terrestrial > Soil >... | reverse complement strand
GATGCCGCCGACGGCGGCGTCGAACTCGCTCATCACCTTGGCGGTGGCGGCTTCGCGCTCGGCCGCGGCGCGCTTGTCGGCCTCGACCTTCTGCTCGGCCTCGATGCGGTCGCGCTCGGCCTTCTCGGCCAGCGCCTTGCGGTCGAGCTCGGCCTTGGCCTCGGCCTCGCGCCGCGCCTTCTCGGCCGACTTGACCTTGAAGGTCTCGACCGCGGCAGCGACGTCGCCGATCTCGTCCTTGCGGCCGAGCCCGGGCAGCACCACGTCGAAGTTGCCGTCGGCGAGCTCCAGCATGCCGCCAGTCAGCGCCTTCATCGGACGCGCGATCGTGAACACCGAGAACACCGCCGAGCCGATCAGCAGCAGCGCCGCGGCCAAGCCGATCGCAAGTCCAAGTCGCTCGGTGAAGACTTCCTCTGCGGCAGCACGCTCGAAAGCTTCCTGCGACTTGTGCTTGGCTGCATCGACGACCTGGTTGGCGAGCGCCTCCATCTCCGCAGCCAAGGGCAGCGTGCGCTCGCGCGCGATATCCGCCACCTTCTGGTTCGCGACGGCATCGACGCCGCCGCCCGTTTTCACTTCGAAGTCGATGATATCCGCCTTGAGTTTTTCGAGCGCCTTCGCCTCAGACGCGTACTGACTGGCCAACGCCTTCAATTTGTCGACCCGCTGACGATCGGCCGGATCGGTTACTTTCAGGATGTCATCGGCGAACTTGTTCACCGAGCGCAGATTCGTCGCGAGATAGTCCGCGCCCTTCTTCAGGTCCTCGGGGCTGCGCGCCAGGCGGATATCCCGCACACCCATTTGCATGCCGCGCGTCGACGCCTTGGCGTCCACCGCGTCGCGCGCAATGGTGAGCTGGGTCACGGCATAGGCGTTCTCACGCTTCACGCGCCCGGCGCCGAGAATCTCGCTGACCAGAATGGCCGCCACCAGCAGGATGCTGATCCCTGCGATCAGGGCGAGCTTCGTCCCGATGCGAAGATTGAGAACGCGGTTGAAGAGACGTGACATGCGCAGTGTCCCCCGAGGCTGAGACGGTGTGTCGGTCAGGCCGCGTGGGCGGCGCCGATCTTGGCGGAGATCAGGTTTTCCAGATCGATCAGCGCGATCAATTCATCGTCGATCGTGATCAGGCCCGAGAGGAAGTCGGCCTGGGAGCCATGACCGACATGCGGAACCTTCTGGATCTTGTCGCTCTCGAACGAGACGATATCGAGCACCCGGTCCGCCAGGATGCCGACCAGCCGGTCGCCGATCTGCACGATGATGACCACGTGCATCGGCGTCGCCTGCGTCGTGCCCTGCTCGAAGCGGCAGCGCAGATCGATGATCGGGACCATCACGCCGCGCAGGTTGAGCACGCCGCGGACGTAGTCCGGCTGCTTGGGGAGGTGGGTGACGCCCGACCAGCCCTTGATCTCGCGTACCGACATGATCTCGACGCCATACTGGTCGTCGCCGATGGAGAAGCTGATGAACTCGATGACGTCGTCCTGGCCGGATACCGCCTGTCGGGCGGCAATCTGCTGGCTCGCGTTCTCGACGGTGAGGCCTTCCGGGGTCGCGTTTGCACTCATGATGTCCGTCGCCAGCGTTCGCACGTCTCGTCCGAGGCCGGCCCTCTCGTTGGTAGGTTGATGAAGCGGGTCGAATATTCGTTTTTATTTTCAAAAACTTGAGCTTGCGCCTTTACGGTCTGGTTAATTTGAAGGCAGCCCGCGCGCGCGTGCCGTTCGGCCTGACGACATGGTCAGGCTTTGCCCGACGGGGTTTGCCGTGGGGGCCGCAAATCCGGGCACCGGAGACGCGAGCTTATGGCCTGCAAGCCCTGCGATGACGGCGGCGGCGCCCGCCCTTAAGCTGAACGCATGCGACTCGCTCGTCTCGATACGGTGGGATCACTGGACGATCTGCGGATCGTCGAGAGCCCCGAGCCCCGACCGGGGCCCGGCGAGGTTCTGGTCCGGGTGCGCGCCGCATCGCTCAACTACCGCGACCTGATCGCCATCGCCGGCGGCTATGGCTCACGCCAGCGCCACAAGAACCTGATCCCTGTATCCGACGGGGCCGGCGAGATCGTGGAGGTCGGCCCCGAAGTCGCGCGCTGGCAGACGGGAGAGCGCGTCGTCGGCTGCTTCTTTCCTGACTGGCACAGCGGGCCGCCGAGCGAGGCGCGCGTCGCGGCATCGCCCGGAGGTTCGATCGACGGCGTCGCGTGCGAGTATCGCGTGTTCGGCCAGGAGGCGGTCCTGCCGGTCCCGCCGCACCTGAGCTACATCGAGGCAGCGACACTTCCTTGCGCGGGCCTGACCGCGTGGGGTGCGACGGTCGGACTCGGCACCGGCCCGGGACAGACGGTTCTCACCCAAGGCACCGGCGGCGTCTCCCTGTTTGCGTTGCAGTTTGCGCAGATGGCAGGCGCGCAGGTGATCGCCACGTCATCGAGCGCGGAAAAGCTCGAGCGGCTGCGCGCGCTCGGCGCCGCCCACGTTATCAACTACAAGGACGACCCGGACTGGGGGAAGACGGCGCATGCACTCACGCCGGCGGGTACGGACCTCGTGGTCGACATCGGCGGCGGCGAGACGCTCACCCAGTCCTTGCGCGCGGTGCGGATGGGCGGCACGATCAGCACCGTCGGCGTCGTCGCCGGCGCCCGCTATCAGCTCAACGTGCCGATCGTCATCATGAAGAACGTCCGCCTGCAGGGCGCCTCCGTCGGCAATCGCGACCAGTTCGCCGCGATGCTGGCGGCGATGGCGCATCACCAGATGCACCCCGTCGTCGACCGAGTGTTCCCGCTCGCCGACCTGCGCGCGGCCTTCGAGCACCTTCGGAGCGGCCGGCACGTGGGCAAAGTCTGCATCGAGATCTGACGGGCGGGCATCGTATGTACGCCTCGGTCACCCAGGGACTGAAGCGGGCGGCGCAGATCAACGCCGGCGGAACCGCCACGATTTTCGGCGAACGCAAACGGACCTGGCGCGAGGTCGCGGAGCGGGTGGCGCGCTTCGCCGGGGCGCTGCGGGCGCTCGGCGTGCGCGAGGATACGCGCGTCGCCATCCTCGCGCTCAACAGCGACGACTATCTCGAGCTGCACTACGCGATCGTCTGGGCCGGCGGCGCGATGGTGCCGATCAATACCCGCCTCGCCGCGGCGGAGGTCGCCTACATCCTCTCGGATTCGACGCCGGACATCATCATCGCCGACGAGGCCTGCCTGCCGCTGTTGGCGCAGACATCGTCCGCGACGGCCAAGATATTCCTCGGCGAACGCGCCCCGCCCGGCTGGCTCGCCTACGAGCAGCTCATCCGCGACCATGCGCCCGTTGCCGACGCCGAGCGGCGCGACAACGATCTCGCGGGCATCTTCTACACCGGCGGCAGCACCGGTCGCGCCAAGGGCGTGATGCTCAGCCACGACAACCTCGTGAGCAACGCGCTCAACGCCATCCCGCTCGTCGGCTACGATCAGGACTCGGTCTATCTGCACGCAGCGCCGATGTTCCACCTTGCCGACGGCATGGCGACTTTCGCGATGACCATGGTCGGCGGCACGCACGTGATGATCCCGCGCTTCGACGCCACCGCCTGCCTCGATGCGCTGGCGCGCCATCGCGTGACCAACGTCACGCTGGTGCCGACCATGGTCGCGATGATCGCAAACCATGCGGACGCGCAGCGCTACGACCTCTCCGCGCTGCGCCAGATCCAGTTCGGCGCCTCGCCGATGCCGGAGGCGACCTTGCAGCGCGCGGTGGCGCTGTGGCCCAAGGTGCTGTTCCTGCACGGCTGGGGCATGACCGAGATCGCGCCGATCGGAACGGCGCTGCCCTGGGCGCTGCGCGTGCCGTCGGTTGCCGGCGAACGGCTGCGCTCGTGCGGGCATGGCGTGCTCAACTGCGAGGTCAGGATCGTCGACGAGAGCGGCGCGGAGGCCCCGCGCGGCACAGTGGGTGAACTCGTCATCCGCGGCCCCAGCGTAATGCTCGGCTACTGGAACAAGCCGACGGAGACGGCGGCGGCGCTGCGCAACGGCTTCCTGCATACGGGCGACGCCGCCTACATGGACGCGGACGGGCTCATCTATATCGTCGACCGGCTCAAGGACATGATCATCTCGGGAGGCGAGAACATCTACTCCACCGAAGTGGAGAGCGCGATCTCGCTGCATGCCGGCGTCGCCGAGGTCGCCGTCATCGGAATTCCCGACCCGCACTGGGGCGAGATCGTGCATGCGGTCGTCGTGCCGCGCGCCGGCGCCACGCTGAGCGCCGAAGACGTGCGTGCCCACTGTCGCGCCCTCATTGCCGGCTACAAGGTGCCGCGCAGCATCGAGATCAGCGGCACGCCATTGCCGCTGTCGGGCAGCGGCAAGGTGCTCAAGTCGGCGCTGCGCGAGCCCTACTGGCGCGACAGGCAGTGCGCGGTGAACTGAGCGTCATCCCAACAGCGGGAACTTTTCCCGACCGGATTCCGCTCGATCGACTCAATCCACCTTGATTCCGGTGGCCTTCACGATGTCCGCCCAGCGCGGCGCCTCTTCGGCGATGACGGCGGCGAATTCTTCCGGCGGTCCGGGCTTCGTCTCGATGCCGAGCCGGGCGAAGCCGGCGCTCGTCTCGGGCGAGCGCAGCGTGTCCACCAGCGCCGCGTTGAGCTTGGCGATGATCTCGGGGGGCGTGCCCGCGCGGGTGACGATGCCGAACATCGCATCGTAGGGCGCGTCGAGATAGCCGGCCTCGACCAGCGTGGGCACGTTCGGCAGGTCCGCCCAGCGCTGTGCGCCGGCAACTGCCAGCGCCCTCACCTTGCCGGACGTGATGTGCGGAAGCAGCACCGACTTGCCGTTGACGGTCATCTGGATCTGGCCGCCGAGCAGGTCGGAGATCATCGGCGCTCCGCCGCGGTAGGGAATGTGCACGATGTTGGCGCCGCTTTTGAGCTTGAACAGCTCCATCACGAAGTGCGGCCCGATGCCGATGGCCGAACCGTAGTTGAGCTTGCCCGGATTGGCCTTGGCATAACGCACGAGTTCGTGCACGTCCGCCGCCGGCACCGACGGCGCCACCACCATCACCTGCTTGTCCACGGCGACCATGCCGACCGGTGCAAAGGTCTTCACCGGATCGAAGTCCAGCTTGTAGAGCCGGGGCGCCGTTCCGAACGTGTTGGTCGCCGCCACCATCAACAGCGTGTAGCCATCCGGCTCCGATTGTGCCGCCTGCCGTGCGCCGAGCGTGCCGCCCGCGCCGCCCTGGTTCTCGATGACGATCTGCTGCGCGAGGCGCGTGGACAGGCCCTGCGAGATCAGCCGCGCCATGGTGTCGGTGGCGCCGCCAGCGGGGAACGGCACCAGCAGCTTGATCGGCCGGGCTGGATAGTCCTCGCCGCTCGCCTGGATGGGCGACAGCACGAGTGCGAGCAACACGAGTGCGGTGAGTTGCACGCGCTTCGACCGTGCGACAGACGTGATACGAGACATGATGTGCGCCTCGCTGCGTTTCCCTGCGTCCCGGCCTTTCTTCTCGCGCGAGGGGCTCAGCCCTGCGCCGGCCGGTCCGGCAGCACCAGCATCACAGCCGTGGCGCTCGCCAGCAATGGGCTCGTCGCATCGCTGAGTTGCGCCCGCGTGAAGATGGCGCGCTTGCCGGCACGCTCCACCATACCGGTGGCCGTCACCACGCCCAGGCGCACCGCCGACTGAAAGCCCACGGTGAGGCTGGCGGTGGCCGCGCTCTGGCCTTCCGGCAGCGACGCGAGCGCGGCATAGGCGGCGGCGAAGTCCAGCATCGTGGCGACGATGCCGCCTTGCACGACGCCCCGGCCCTGCACGAACTGCTCGCCCGGCTCGAACGTGAGGGTCACCGTTCCGGCCTTTCGATCCAGCGCAATCATCCGGGTATTCAACGCCCGCGCCAGCGGATTGGAGTCGACCACCGTGGGCGAACCGTCGAAACGCGCGAGCAAAGCCTGATCTGGATTCATGGAAGACGTTCGCCTCGTAGATTGCGTGGAGTTACGCTTGAGCCCTGCCGCGCAGGATCGCAAGCTGCGACGCGCCGCACAACACGCGCGATCGCGGGCGGATAACCGGGGGGAGCATGGCCGATCTTGTCGTTCCGCAGTTGGGCCCGGTCTATGCGGCACTCGGCCCGTGGGTGGAGGCCCTGCTGCGTATGGTGGTCGGGCTCTGCCTCGTGCCCCACGCCCTGCGCGCCGGCTTCGGGATGTTCCCCAACACCGGCCTGCCGGTGAACTCGATGCGCATGCTGGCGCAGGCGCTCGACGCCCAAGGCTTTCCGCCCGGCCGGCTGTGGGCGCCAATCATCCTCGTCACCGAACTGGTGGGCGGTCCCATGCTGGCGCTCGGGCTGTTCACGCGCCTCGTGTCGATCCCGATCTTCATCCTGCTCGCGCTGTCCGTCGTCTCGCGCCTGCGCTCCGGCTGGTTCTGGAACGTGCAGGGCATGGAATACCCGCTGATGTGGGCCGCCGCCTCGCTCTACTTCCTCGTGAATGGCGGCGGCGCACTCTCGCTCGACCGCGCCCTCGGCTGGGAGTTCTGAACTGCGGCCGAGGACCGGGCGCTACGGCAGGATCGCCACCGCCCGCGTCCACCCGGCAGAGGCGGCATGGATCTTCACCGGAAAGCACGCGACCATGAAGCCGTGCGCGGGCAGCGCCTCCAGGTTGGAGAGCTTCTCCATGTGGCAGTAGCCGATATCGCGGCCGGCCTTGTGCCCCTCCCAGATGAGCGAGGCGTCGCCCGTTTCCGCGAAGCGCTTGGCTGTGTAGCTGAACGGCGCGTCCCAGCTCCAGCCGTCGGTGCCGGTGACGCGCACGCCCTGGCGCGTCAGGAACAGCGTCGCCTCGCGCCCCATGCCGCAGCCCTTGTTGAGAAAGTCGGGATTGCCATAGGCCTTCCCCGCCGCCGTGTTCACGAGGACGATGTCGAGGGCCTTTAGCGCGTAGCCGATGCGGTCGAGTTCGCGCTTTACGTCATCGGCGGTGCAGACGTAGCCGTCCGGTTTGTCGCGGAAGTCGAGCTTCACCGCGTCCGAGTAGCACCACTCCAGCGGCACCTCGTCGATGGTGATCGCGCGTTTGCCGCCGTCCATGGTGGGATGGAAGTGATACGGCGCATCGAGATGCGTGCCGTTGTGAGTGGAGATCGAGACCACCTCGACCGCCGCGCCTTTCCCATCGGGGAGCTGCTCCTTACGCAGGCCGGGAAAATGCTGGACGAGTTCGGCCGCGCCCTCGTCGTGGTCGAGATAGGTGATCTTGGGCAGCATGCTTGGCGGGTCCGACGGAATGCCGGCCTTGAGCGGCACAGAAATGTCGATGATCCGTCGCGCCATTGACTCGTCCTCCCGGATGTATTTGCCCAACCGTAGCGGGACTGCCGCGGATCAGGCAAATGCCGATCGTCCAGGGCGACATTGGGCTGCTGCGATGCAGCGCAACCTGCGCGCATGAGCGTCTGCAAGGAATCAGGGCGCCCCTGAGCGGTGGCGATTGTGCCAGCGCTCGGCGGTCTTGTCCCACCGCTTGTCCCCTTTGGCAGCGACCTTGCCCACCAAACTGGTTGCTCTCGCCCAATTGCTCGATATTCTTGGGTTCGGGAAAGTCCAAGGCCGGCTCAAAGACCGGCGGACCGAATGCCGCACGAGGCAAGGGCTCAGCTCCGCTATGCTTCGGTGCTGCAATCGACTCGACAATAACAAGTTGCAACGGGAGGAAGACCATGGATAGACGCAAGTTTGTGAAGGGGAGCGCAGCCATTGCCGGCGCCGCTGCCTTTCCGCGGGTCAGCTTTGGCCAGGGCGCGCCGGCCAAGATCGGCGTGGTGGGACCAAAGACGGGCCCCCTCGCCGGCGGCGCTGCCGTCACTCACTTCCCCAACTTCAAGCTGTGGGCCAAGGAAGTGAACGATCGCGGCGGCCTCAAGCTGAAGGGCGGCCAGCGCAAGATCGAGCTCATCGAATACGATGATCGCACGCAGCCGGGCGAGACCATCAAGGCCGTCGAGCGTCTTGCGACCGTCGACAAGGCCGACTTCATCATGGCGCCCTACGGCACCGGGTTCAACCTGGCGGTCGCCCCCATCTTCGCGAAATACAAGTATCCGCAGCTCGCCCAGGCCGCCGTCACCGACAAGATGGACGAGCTAATCAAGAAGTATCCCGGCTTGTTCTTCGTGCAGGGCACCACGACGGCATTCGCATCGTCAGCGATTGACGTGCTCAAGAAGCTCAAGGACGAAAAGAAGATCGGCAACAAGGTTGCCGTCGTGAACGTCGGCGACACGTTCGGCATCGAGCTCGCGAACGTTGCCAAGCCGCTGTTCGCAAAGGCGGGTTTCGACGAAGTCTATACGACGTCGTATCCGCTCGGCACGCAGGACCTCGCGCCGGTGATCAAGGCGGCCAAGGCTGCCAATCCGGATGCGTTCGTTGCGTGGTCCTATCCGCCGGACACCTTCGGCCTCGCCGAACAGGCCAAGATCGAAGGACTGAACGTCAAGGCCTACTACAGCGCCGTCGCGACCGCGTTCCCCTCGTTCAAAGCGAAGTTCGGTTCCGCCGCCGAGAACATCCTGGGCGCCGGCGGCGTCTACGACACGCCCGAGCTACGCAAGTTCTACAAGGACCTGAAGGCCGCGACGGGCGTCGACGGCGACTACTGGGGTAACCCGGTCTACTACTCGATGCTGCAGATGATCGAGCAGTCGATCGAGAAAGTGGGATCGTTCGATCTGCCGGCGATCACCGATCATATGAAGAAGAACACGTTCAAGACGCTGATCGGCGATCTCGACGTCCGCACCCAGAAGATGAAGTCGGTGTGGACGGTCGGGCAGTGGCAGGGGGACATCTTTCACGGGGTTCACGGCATCAACGTCACCGGAGCCAAGCCCGTGCAGCTCAAGACCGGCTGGGCGTAAGCACCGCAGTCGGGTGGGACATCGCCCGGCGCCGATCCTCCGGCGCCGGGCCTTCTCTTCCATTCGTTGTTCGGCTGGAGAGCGGACCGTGAACCGCCGATTCGTCAGGATTCGACCCGTCCTCCACCGGACTCGTCCTGTGATCTCGCCATGAGCATTCTCATCATTGGCCTGCTGCTGGGCGGCACCTACGCCCTCATGGCGATGGGCCTGCAACTTCAATACGGCGTCGCCCGCATCATGAACCTCGCCAACGGCGAGATCCTGGTGGCGGCGGCGTTCGGGACGTTCTGGTTCTTTACCGCCTACCAGCTCAGTCCCTTCATCTCGCTGCTGATCGTGGTGCCGCTTGCATTCGCCGTGAACTGGGCGATCTACCACTGGCTGATGCTGCCGCTCGTCCGCCGTGCCAAGAACCAGGGCCAGCTCGAGGTGGACAGCATCCTCGCGACATTTGGAATCAGCTTCATCTTCATCGGCATCCTGCTCGCCGTGTTCGGCGGCGATTACCTGAACTATTCGTACCTCGCGCGCCCGTTCTACATCCTCGGCGAGGCCTATGGCCTCAACCGCATCGCGGCCTTCCTGATGTCCGCTGCCATCTGCATCGGCCTGTACCTGTGGCTGCACCGCACCCGCACGGGGCTTACCTTGCGCGCCGTGTCCGTCAGCCCGTCGGCGGCCGGCCTCGTGAGCATCAACGTCGAGCGCGCATCCGCGCTCGCATTCGCGCTCGGCGGCGCGGTCACCGCCGCCGGCGGGGCGATGCTCAGCATGTTTCTGACCTTCGATGCTTCCCTCGGCGTGCTGTTCACCCTCAAGGGGCTCGTCATCATCATCATGGGCGGCGTTCGCGATATCCGCGGCGCCATCGTCGCTTCCTTCATCCTCGGGCTGGCCGAGACGGCGGTCGCCATCCTGGTCGATCCTGGCCTCACGCTGGCGGCTGCCTACGTGCTGTTCCTGATCATTTTGCTGGTGCGGCCGGAAGGCCTTTTCGGGAGGCGTTCGACGTGACGGACAAATCCCCTCGCACCCGCGGCTTCCTGCAGCGCTCCATGCAGGCGATGCGCGATGGCCTGGTCCTCAGCGCATCCGACAAGCGCCACCTGGTGCTTGGAACGATCGGATTCGCGCTCGCCGCGCTGCTGCCGTTCGTCAGCGATGGCTATGCGCTCTCCGTCGGCATATCGGTCGCGATGTATGCCGTGCTGGCGACGTCGTGGATGCTGTTCTCGGGGCCGACCAATTACATCTCGCTCGGCACCGCCGCCTTCTTCGGCATCGGCATGTACGTCGTGGCCGGCGGCATCGACCTGCTCCCGTTTTCTGCGCTGGTCGTCATCGCCGCCCTGGTCGGCGGCGTATTTGCCGCCATCGTCGGGCTCGCGACGCTGCGCATCGCAGGCGTCTATTTCGTGATCTTCACGCTCGGCATGGCCGAACTGATCCGCCAGATCACGGTCTGGGGGCAGGCCAAGATGGGGTCCCAGGCAGGACTCTACGTGCTGGTCGGCATGGACGACAGCACGCTCTACTGGCTGCTGATCGCCCTTGCTGCAATCGTGTTCCTCGTTGGCTGGTGGATCGGCCGCTCCCGCCTTGGCTTCGCGTTGCGCATTATCGGCAACGACGAGGTCGTCGCCGTTCACAGCGGCATCAATACCGCGCGCGCCAAAGTGGTTCTGTTCGTGATCTCCAGTGTGTTCGCCTCGATCACCGGCGCCCTGGTCGCCCCGCGCTACAGCTACGTCGAGCCGACGTTGGCATTCAGCCCATTCATATCGTTCCAGGTGGTAATCATGGCACTGCTCGGCGGCGTGCATCGCCTGTGGGGACCGCTGGTCGGCGTCATTCCGTTTACACTGATGTGGGAGGTGATCAACGCCAGCTATCCGCGCCTGTCCACGCTGCTGCTCGGAGTCTGCTTTCTGCTGATCGTCTATTTCATCCCGCACGGCGTGGTTGGCCTCATCGAGAGCCTGCGCGGCGGCTATCGCAAGAGGGGCGGCCCGCTGCGAGACCTGCTGCAGAACACGTTGCGCAGCCGGAAGAGCAACAATGCGTAACGACGGCACCACGGCGCTTGCCGTCAATCAGATCACCAAACGGTTCGGCGGCCTCACCGCCGTCAACGAGATCTCGTTCGACCTCAGGCAGAACGAAGTGCTTGGCCTCATCGGGCCGAACGGCTCGGGCAAGACCACGATGATCAACATGATCTCCGGCGCGTTCAGCCCGAGCGCCGGTGAAATCCGCCTCTATGATCAGAAGATCTCCGGCCTTGCCGCCAACGAGATCGCCATCCATGGGCTCGCTCGCACCTTCCAGATCGTGCGCATGCTGCCCAGCCTCACCGTGCTGGAGAACGTATGCGCGGGCGGCGTGTTCGGGCACACGCGGCTGTGGGGCGTAGAGTTGCGCCAGTATGCACGTGGCCTGCTGCAGCGTGTCGGCGTGCAGGGCGTCGAGGATGCGCCGATGTCGGCGCTCACCTATATCGACCAGAAGCGGGTCGAGCTCGCGCGCGCCCTCGCCTCCGATCCGAAGGTGCTGCTGCTCGACGAGTGGCTTGCCGGCCTCAATCCGACCGAACTCAAGACGGGCATCGCCCTGATTGAGCAGCTGCGCGGCGAAGGGCGCACGATCATCATCGTCGAGCACGTCATGGATGCGATCCGCACCCTGTGTGACCGCTGCGTCGTCATGAGCAGCGGTGTAAAGATCGCCGAGGGCACGCCCAAGGCGGTGCTGTCCGACCCGGAGGTCATCCGCGCATATCTCGGAGATGCCGATGCTTGAGTGCGAGGGCATCTCGGTGTTCTACGGCCGTCACCGTGCCGTGGAGAACGCCTCCGTCACCGTCTCCACCGGCGAGATTGTGGTCATGCTCGGCTCCAACGGCGCCGGCAAGAGCACGCTGCTGCGTGCGCTGGCTGGCCAGACACCGATGGCGGGCGGCCGTGTCGTCATGAACGGCGCCGATATCACCGGCCGGCCGCCGCACGAAATCGTCGAATCAGGAATCGCCCTCGTGCCGGAGGACCGCGGCATCTTCGCCGACCTCAGCGTGGAAGAGAACCTGGCGCTCGGCGGTTATCCGCGCCGCGCGCGTGCCCGCGAGGCCGAGAACATGGCGCGCGTTCTCGAGCTCTTCCCGCGCCTGGCCGAGCGGCGCAGACAGTTCGTGCGGACCATGAGCGGCGGCGAGCGCCAGATGGTGGCGCTCGGCCGCGCGATGATGTCGGCGCCAGCCATCCTGATGCTGGACGAGCCGTCGCTCGGCTTGTCGCCGCTGCTCACGCGCGACCTGTTTCGCTCGCTCACCAAGATCAAGGACACCGGCGTGGGGATCTTCCTGGTCGAGCAGAACGCGAAGCAGAGCCTCGCCATCGCAGACCGCGGGTACCTGCTCGACAACGGACATATCGTCGGGTCGGATACGGCCGCGAACCTCTCCAAGGACGAGAAGGTGCGCACCGCCTATCTTGGTGAGGGCTGACGGGCCGTCGCCGACGGACCTGCAGCAACAACCGACCTTACGAACTTGCCGTGAAATCGCGCTTGCCGATCTCAACGCCGTTGTGGCGCAGGATGGCGTAGGCCGTCGTGACGTGGAAATAGAAGTTCGGCATGGCCGAGTGCAGCAGATATTGCTGGCCCTTGAACGTCGTCGGCGTGCCGGCGATTGGGAAGGTGATCTCCTTATCCTCGGTCCCGTCGATCTGCGCCGCGCTCAATCCTTTCAGGAACGCCAAAGTCTTCTCGATCCGTTGCTTGAGTTCGCCGAAGCTCTTCTCCTCGTCCGCGTAGCGCGGCAGCTCGACACCGGCAAGACGGCCGGCGCAGCCCTTGGCGAAATCGGTGGCAAGCTGCACCTGCCGCACCAGCGGGAACATGTCGGGAAACAGCCGCGCGTTGAGCAGCGCCGCCGGATCGATCTTGCGCGCCTCGGCGTGAGCGGCGGCCTTGTCCAAAATCTTGGCCAGCGCCGACAGTCTCTGCACGAACACGGGAACGCAGGCCTGATACATCGACAGTGACATCGCTCATCCACCTCTCTTGGAGAATCGGCGTGATGTTAAGCCACAACGCGGCCGGCCGCATCCGCTTGCCGCCGGGCCGCTCTGGCCGTCAGGCGCCGCCGGCGCGCGCCTGGCTTTCCTTGATGTTGCGGAAGACGATGCCCGGGCTCTGCTGGCCGGTGTAGTCGAGGTTGAACTCGTTGCGCGCGAGGAACACGAGGTCGCCGTCGAGGTCCTCCGCGATGGCGGAGCGATAGGACGCCACGAACTTGTCGAGGACTTTGCGGTCCTCGGCCCCGATCCAGCGCGCAAGCTGGAACTCCGAGACGTCCCAGCCCACCTCCAGGCCGTACTCCGCCGCGAGCCGCGCCCGCAGCACGTCGAGTTGGAGCGGCCCGACCACCCCGACCAGCGCTGGCGAGCCGTCGGTCGGACGGAACACCTGCACCACGCCCTCCTCCGCCAGCTCCTGCAGCGCCTGCTTGAGCTTCTTGGCCTTCATGGCGTCGGGCAGCCGCACCCGCCGAAGAATTTCCGGCGCGAAGCTCGGGACGCCGACGAAGGTGAAATCCTCACCTTGGGTCAGCGTGTCGCCGATGCGCAGCGAGCCGTGGTTGGGGATGCCCACCACGTCGCCGGCATAGGCCTCCTCGGCGAGCGCGCGATCCTGCGCGAAGAAGAACTGCGGCGCATGCAGACCGATCTGCTTGCCCGTCCGCACCTGCTTGACCTTCATGCCGCGCGTGAGCTTGCCCGAGCACAGCCGCACGAACGCGATGCGGTCGCGATGGTTCGGATCCATGTTGGCCTGGATCTTGAACACGAAAGCCGACAGGTCCGGCTCCGCGGCATCGACCTGGCGCTTGTCGGCCGATTGCGCGCGCGGCGGCGGCGCCACGGCGCCGAGCGCGTCGAGCAGGTCGCGCACGCCGAAATTCTTGAGCGCGCTGCCGAAGAACACCGGCGTCAGATGGCCCTCGCGAAAGGCTTTGAGGTCGAACTCCTTGCACGCCTCGCGCACCAGTTCGAACTCGCCATCGAGTTCGCCCGCGTCGAGGTTGGGATTGAGCGCCGCAATGTCCGCCGAAGTCATCTGACGCAGACTGTCGTCGCCCGCTTGGGCGTCGAGCAGGCGGACGCCGCCATTCACCACATCGCGCGTGCCGACGAAGTCGCGGCCACGCCCGATCGGCCATGTCATCGGGGCCGTATCGAGCGCGAGGGTCTTCTCGATCTCGTCCAAAAGATCGAACGGATCGCGGCTCTCGCGATCCATCTTGTTGATGAAGGTCACGATCGGAATGTCGCGCAGGCGGCAGACCTCGAACAGCTTGCGCGTGCGCGCCTCGATGCCCTTGGCGGCGTCGATCACCATCACGGCGGAGTCGACTGCCGTCAGCGTCCGATAGGTATCTTCCGAGAAGTCTTCGTGGCCGGGCGTATCGAGCAGGTTGAACACCCGCCCGCCATACTCGAAGGTCATCACCGAGGTGACGACGGAGATGCCGCGCTCGCGCTCGATCGCCATCCAGTCGGAACGGGTCGAACGGCGGTCGCGCTTGGCCTTGACCTGCCCGGCAAGCTGGATGGCTCCGCCGAACAGCAGCAGCTTCTCCGTCAGCGTGGTCTTGCCGGCGTCCGGATGGGAAATGATGGCGAAGGTGCGCCGCCGTTCGACCTCAGCCGCCAGAGGCGACGTCGCGGGGGCGCCCTCGGGGCTGCGGATCGACACGTTCATACGCGGTGCATGTGGCAGTTCCGGCCGCGTGGATCAAGAGGAACCGCCCGCTCGCCGCCCGTGGAGGGCACGTTGGGCCTGCGCGGAACCCCTGCGCGGGACCGAACCGGCTGTGGATGATCGCGGCACTCGCGTTCCGGTCGCTTCCACCCCGCGGTCGTTCCAATAGTCTGAGACCACAAGGCGTAACCAATCGACGCATTGCGCCATCCCGGCGGGATGGTAATCATGCGGCGGATATGACGCTCGAGGAGGTCGGCTTGGGGGGTCTAGCCCGCGTTGCGTTCACGGCGGGGTGCTGACATGCGGTATCTCGCTCTCGGCGCTGCCCTGTACGCTTTCTGGCTCGCGCTGTCAGGCCACTATACCCCATATCTGATGACGGCCGGCGCGATCTGCGCCGTCGTGTGCGTCCTTGCCGCCATCCGGATGCGGACTGCGGACCGGGAAGGTTTCCCGTACGAACTGTTCTGGCGGGTCCCGACCTACTATCCCTGGCTTGCGTTCGAGGTGCTGAAATCAGCGTGGGCGGTCGCCAAGCTCATTCTGCACCCGCGCCTGCCGATCTCGCCGACCATGACCGTGGTTCGCGGCAGCCAGCGCACCACCACCGGGCTCGCCACATACGCCAATTCGATTACGCTCACGCCCGGCACCATCACGGTGGGCGTGAACGGGAACGATCTCACCGTACACGCGCTTGTGCGCGACGGTGCGGTCGATCTCGAAAGCGGCGGCATGGACCGCCGCGTCACTCGGTTCGAGGGCGGCGCATGATGTTCGCAGCGGCGGCCGGTGCCATCCTCGTCTCGCTCGCCCTGGCGATCACCCGCGCCATCCGCGGGCCGACCGTGTTCGACCGCGTGCTCGCCGGCAACACGGTTGGAACGCTGGCCATCATGCTGCTGGCCGTTGTGGGCTTTCTTACCGGCCGGCCCGAGTTTCTCGACCTCGGTCTCACCTACGGCCTGCTCAATCTCATCGGCACCCTCGCCGTGCTGAAGTTCTTCCGGCATGGCGATCTCGCTTACGACGCCGACACGGAGCGTCAGCCATGACCCTCGCCGTCGATGTCGCGAGCTGGATCTGCATCCTGCTCGGGTCATTCTTCATCGTGGTCGGGGCGCTCGGGCTCGTCCGCCTCCCCGACGTGTTCACCCGCATGCACGGCGCCAGCATCATCGACACCGCCGGCGTCGGATTCCTCGTCCTGGGCATGGCGCTGCAAGCAGGCGCAAGTCTCGTCACGTTCAAGCTCGTCTTCCTGCTGGCTCTGTTCTTCTTTACCGGACCTGTGGTGACTCACGCCCTGGCCCAGGCCTGCCTGCACGAGAATGTGCGGCCGATCCTCGCTGAAGATCGCCGCGGCGCGAGGGAAGGCCGCGATGAACCGGAACGGAGGCAGCCATAGAAACCCTCATCAATGCGGCGCTCCTCACCCTGCTCGCGGTGGTCACCGTCGCGGTCGTACGGCAGCGAAGCCTGTTCGGCGTCGTCGTCCTCACGGTCATCTACAGCTTCCTGATCGCCAGCGTCATGGTCGTGCTCGACGCGGTCGATGTGGCGATGACCGAGGCCGCCGTCGGCGCGGGCATTTCAACCGTGATCCTGCTGACCACCCTTCACCTGATCAGGACGACGGAAATGCGCCAGGTCGGCTTCCGCCTGATGCCGTTGGCGATCACCGTCGTGACGGGACTGATGCTGATCTGGGGCACGCTCGCGCTGCCGCCCTTCGGGGTGGCAAATACGCCGATCCACACCCACGTCGCGCCCCGCTATCTCGCGGAATCGATCCGCGAAACAAACGTACCGAACGTCGTCACGTCCGTGCTGGCCGACTACCGCGGCTACGACACCCTCGGAGAGACGACCGTCATATTCACAGCCGGCATCGGAGTGATGCTGCTGCTTCGCGGACGCCGTCATCGCGGCGGCGGCAAGGATGAGAAGGACGCGACATGAGCCTCGATCTCATCCTGCGCGTCGGCACGAAGCTCATCCTGCCATTCATCCTTCTGTTCGCGCTCTACGTCCAGTTCCACGGCGACTACGGCCCCGGAGGCGGCTTCCAGGCCGGCGTCATCACCGCCGGGATGGTCGTGCTCGTCGGCATCACCTTCGGGCTCGAGGCGGCCCATCGCATTGCGCCGCAAGGACTGATGCAGTTCATGGTGCCGCTCGGCGTGCTCATCTATGCGGGGACCGGCGTCGCCGGCCTCATCCTGGGCAGGAACTACCTGGACTATTCCGTGCTCGCCCACGATCCGGCGCACGGACACGAATACGGCATCATCTTCGTCGAAGCCGGCGTGTTGATCACGGTGGCGGGCACCATGACGGCGATCTTCTACGCCTTCGTCGAGCGGGGCCGTTGATGTCGACGCTGATCAGCCTCGCGCAACACTACAATTACATCATCACCATCTTCCTGATGATGGGCGGCCTCTACATCGTCGTCGCCCGCGGCAACATGGTGAAGAAGCTGGTCGGCCTCTCGATATTCCAGACGTCGGTCTATCTGCTCTACATCGAACCGGCGAAGATCGTCGGCGGCACCGCGCCGATCCTCGATCCGGCGTTTTCGATCTACTCGAACCCTCTCCCGCACGTGCTGATCCTGACCGCGATCGTCGTCGGCGTGGCGACCCTGGCGCTCGGTCTCGCGCTGGTCGTGCGCATCAACGAAGCCTACGGCACGATCGAAGAGAGCGAGATCATCGAGATGGACCGCGAGGCATGAGCGCGGTCTGGCCGCACCTTCCCGTGCTCCAGGTCGTCGTGCCTCTGCTCGGCGCGGTCCTCGTCGGGTTCATGCGCCACGAGAAGCCGGCATTCGCCCTGGCACTGCTCGTCAACTGGACGCTGCCGTTCATCGCCGGGGCGTTGCTCTGGCAGGTCCTGACGTCCGGACCGATCTCCTACCACCTCGGCGGATGGGAGCCGCCCTGGGGCATCGAGTACCGGGTCGATGCGCTCAGCGCGTTCGTCCTCGCCCTGATCTCGATTATCGGCGCCGTCACGATCCCTGCCGCACGCCAGTCCATCAACTTCGAGGTCGAGGACTGGCGCCACCCGTGGTTCTACTGCATCTACCTGCTTTGTCTTGCCGGCCTGCTCGGCATCACCATCACCGGGGATGCATTCAACGCCTTCGTCTTCCTCGAGATATCCTCGCTGTCGACGTACGTGATGATCGCCGTGGGCGCCGACCGCCGCGCGCTGGTGGCCTCGTTCCAGTATCTCATCATGGGAACGATCGGCGCCACGATGTACGTGATCGGCGTCGGCCTGCTCTACCTGCTCACCGGCACGCTCAACATGGCCGACATGGCGGGGCGACTGGGTCAGGCCTGGGCCGGCCAGTCGCAGACGATCATCACCGCGCTCGCCTTCATCACGGTGGGTATCAGCCTCAAGCTGGCGCTGTTCCCTCTGCACGGGTGGCTGCCGAACGCCTACGCTTACGCGCCGTCCTGGGCGACCGTCTTCCTCTCGGCGACCGCCACCAAGGTCGCGATCTATCTGCTGATCCGCTACTACTTTTCAATTTTCGGCGTCGCCGTCGACTTTGCCGCGCTCCCGATCAGCGAAATCATCGTCGCGCTGTCGCTCGCCGCGATGTTCGTGGCCTCGTTCGTCGCCGTGTTCGAAACGGACGTGAAGCGCATGCTGGCCTACTCCTCGGTCGCGCAGATCGGCTACATCACGCTCGGCATAGGCCTCGCCGACCAGGCAGGCCTGACCGGAGGCCTCGTCCACATCGTCAACCACGCGCTGATGAAAGCCGCGCTGTTCGTCGCCATGAGCGCGATCTTCCTGCGCGCCGGCACCGTCACGCTCGATGGCCTCGCCGGCATCGGCCGCAAGATGCCGCTGACGCTGACCGCCTTCACGGTCGCCGGATTCGGCCTGATTGGAACGCCGGGCACGTCCGGCTTCATCTCGAAATGGTACCTTGCTATCGGCGCGCTCGAACGGGGCTGGTGGCCGATCGTCTTCCTCATCGTCGGCAGTTCGCTGATCGCGCTCGTCTACGTCGGGCGCGTCCTCGAAGTCGCCTGGCTGCGCGAACCGTCGCCGGAGATCGCCAAGGCATCCGACCCGCCGCTATCGATACTCTTGCCTCTGATGGTGCTCGCCGCCGCGACGGTCTATCTCGGCTTCGACACCCAGTGGACGGTGGGGATCGCAGCCGACGTGGCACGCGACCTCATCGGGGGACTGAAGTAGCATGCCGGCGCCGGCTACATTGCTGCTTCTTGCGATCGCGATCCCGCTTGCGGGCGCGCTCGGCATTGCCTTGGCGGGAAGCCGCCCCAATCTGCGCGAAGCCGTGACGCTGCTCACGGCCGCGCTGCTGTTCGCGGCCGTGCTCGCGCTCCTCCCCGCGGTCGGCGCGCGGCCGGAGGCCAACCTTTACGAAGTCGCGCCCGGCCTCGCGCTCGCGTTCAAGCTGGAGCCGCTGGGCATGCTGTTTGCCCTCGTCGCCTCCGGTTTGTGGATCGTCAACTCGATCTACTCGATCGGCTACATGCGTGCGAACAAGGAGCCGCGCCAGACCGGATTCTACGTCTGCTTCGCGATCGCGCTCGCCAGCACGATGGGCATTGCACTCGCCAAGAACCTGTTCACGCTGTTCCTGTTCTACGAGGCCCTCACGCTCTCGACCTATCCGCTCGTCACCCACAAACAGAACGCCGAGGCCGTGCGCGCCGGCCGCATTTATCTCGGCCTCTTGCTGGGTACGTCGCTGGTGCTGTTCCTGCCGGCGATCATCGGCACTTACATCATCGCGGGCACGCTCGACTTCACGCCGGGCGGGATCCTCGGCGGCAAGGCCACGCCCCTCGTCATCGGCATTCTGCTCGGCCTCTTTGCCTTCGGGATCGGCAAGGCCGCGCTGATGCCCCTGCACTTCTGGCTGCCCGCCGCCATGGTGGCGCCGACCCCCGTGAGCGCCCTGCTGCACGCGGTCGCCGTGGTGAAGGCCGGCGTGTTCACCATCCTCAAGGTCGCCACGATGATCTTCGGCGCCGACGCGCTGGCAAGCCTGGGGAATTCATCGTGGCCGACCATCGTTGCCGGAACCACGGTGCTCGCGGCCTCGCTCGTCGCGTTGCGGCAGGACAATCTCAAGCGCCTGCTCGCCTATTCCACGGTGTCTCAGCTTTCCTATATCGTCCTCGGTGTCGCGATCCTTGCGCCCATCTCGATGGTTGGAGCCGCCATGCACATTGCGGCGCACGCCCTCGGCAAGATCACCCTGTTCTTCGCCGCCGGATCGATCTACACCGCCGCTCATCTCACCGAGGTGAGCGAGCTCGACGGGATCGGCCGGCGCATGCCGTGGACCATGGGCGCCTTCGCCGTTGGCGCCCTGGCCATGATCGGGCTGCCACCAACCGCTGGCTTTCTCGGCAAGTGGTTCATTCTCACCGGCGCGATGCAGACCGCCAACTGGCTGGCGGTGACGGTAATCATCCTGAGCACGCTGCTCAACGCCGGCTATTTCCTGCCTATCGTGTTTCGGGCGTTCTTCCGCGAGCCGCCCTCCGGTGGCGCGGCGCATCAGGCCGGCGAAGCTCCCTGGCCGATCGTGCTGGCACTCACCGCAACCGCGACCGGCACTGTGCTTCTGTTTTTTGCACCCGGCATTCCGTATGAGCTCGCGCAACTGATGATCGGAAGGTGACGCCATGGACGACCACTGGCTGACCCGCGCCAGCACCATCAAAGGCCTCTGGATCGCGTTCGTGATCCTGCTGACGGCGACCGTGCTGGCCGATTTCGTCGTCCAACACCATCCTTACTTCGGGATGGACGGCACTTTCGGTTTCGCCGCCTGGTTCGGCTTCGTCAGTTGCGTCGTGCTCGTCGCAATCGCCAAGGCCCTTGGCGCATTCCTGAAGCGGCCGGATACCTATTATGACAGCTAGCCTCGTCATGTGGCCGGCGGCGGTCATGATCATTGGTGGGCTTCTGCTGCCGCTGCTCCGTGAGCGCCTGCGTCAATTTGCACTTCTGCTGGTGCCGCTGTTGACGCTGTTCCTGGTCTGGCAGGTGCCAGACGGACCAGTGCTCGAGGCCCGTTTCCTCGGCTTCACGCTGGCGCTCGTGAAAGGTGACGCGCTCTCGCGCCTGTTCGCAACGGTTTTCGCCATCATGGCCTTCGCCGGCGCGTTGTTCGCTCTCAACCAGAACCGCGTCGTCGAGCTTGCCGCGGCGTTCTGCTACGCAGGAAGCGCGATCGGAGTCACGTTCGCAGGCGACCTCGTCACCGTGTTTATCTTCTGGGAGATGATGGCGATCGCGTCCACGCTCGTCGTATGGAGCACGGGAGCCTCGGCGCGTGGTCCGGGGCTGCGCTATGCCGCAATCCATATCCTGGGCGGCGTCCTCCTGATGGCGGGTATCATCGGCGAGATCGCGACGGTCGGATCCGTCGGCCTCGGAAAGCTGACGCTCGACAGCGTGCCGCGATGGCTGATGCTGATCGGCTTCCTGATCAATGCGGGCGCGCCGCCGCTCTCGGCTTGGCTACCGGACGCCTATCCGGAAAGCTCCTGGAGCGGCATGGTTGTGCTGTCGGCGTTCACGACCAAGACGGCCGTCTACGTTCTGCTCCGCACCTTCCCCGGAACCGAGCTGCTGATCTATGTCGGGCTGTTCATGGTGTTTTACGGGATCATATACGCGATCCTCGAGAACGACATGCGCCGCATCCTCGCCTACTCCATCGTCAACCAGGTCGGCTTCATGGTGACGGGGATCGGCATCGGGACCGAGATGGCGCTCAACGGCGCCGCGGCGCATGCCTTCGCGCATATCATCTACAAGGCACTGCTGCTGATGTCGGCGGGCTCCGTGCTCTACATGACCGGCAAGCGCAAGTGTACGGACCTCGGCGGCCTGTTCCGCACCATGCCGGTCACTGCCGTCTGCGGCATCGTCGGGGCGCTGGCGATCTCCTCGTTTCCGATGACGTCCGGCTTCGTCACCAAATCCATGATCTCTGAAGCTGCCGGCATGCAGCACCTGAGCGTCGTCTGGTATCTCCTCGCGGCCGCATCGGCGGGCGTATTCCTGCACGCGGGCATCAAATTCCCCTGGTTTGTGTTCTTCCAGAAGGATTCGGGGCTCAGGCCTCCCGATCCGCCCTGGAACATGCAGGCCGCAATGGTGCTGTTCGCAGCGCTCTGCATCCTCATCGGTATATGGCCGGAACCGCTCTACGCGCTTCTTCCCTATCCCGTGGACTACGTCCCGTACACCGCCGGCCACGTCGTCTTCTATCTTCAGTTGCTGTTGTTCTCAGGCCTCGCCTTCTTCCTGATGCTCGGCTGGCTCAAGCGCACGCTGACGATTACGCTCGACGTCGATTGGTTCTACCGGCGGCTCGGGCCAGCGATCGCACGTCGCCTCGACCGCACCGCCGATGCTGCGTGGGCCCGCCTCAAGAACGCCGTCGACCTGGGGACACGCAGCGTTTCCAGCGTCATCTACAGCCACCACGGCCCCGGCGGCGCGTTCGCACGCACCTGGTCCACAAGCGCGATGGCATTCTGGACCACGGTCATGCTCGCAGCTTATCTGATCCTGTCGTATCTCTAGGTCGCGGTCGCGAAAAGAGCGCGGTGATCCGAGTGAATCGGTGCCGCCGATGACACGCGTCTGGCGGTCGGCTTATACGCGCGAGGTTTAGGGGGTGCGGCGCTCGATTGCGGCCCCGCCGGCTCCAAGATGACGGCGGCCTTCGATGATTGCTGCATGGCAAAGCGCGCGCGTCACGTCACGGCCGGCGCCTTGCCCCGGGCAAACGAGCGCGTCTCCCACACCGCGACCACGACGAGCGCAGCAGTCATGGCGGCGCTGAACACCAGCGGCGAGACCACCAGCGCCAGCGGCGAAAGGACGGCGAGCAGCGCGAGCCCGACGTAGTGCGACAGCGTGCGGCTGACGACGAGCGCATGTTTGAACAGGATGTTGCCGATGAGGAACAACGCCGGGCCGGCCAGCAACGTGGCTGCGGTCTTGAAGTCCGTATGTCCCTCGGGATGCGCGAGCACGAGCTCATCGCCCACCGCCGCGAGGATGATGCCGGCGACCGGCAACAGATGAATGTAGGTGTAGGCCAGCCGACCGAGCCGTCCCGGGTCGGCGGCGTGGGCCATTGCGTCGCTGCCACGCTCCGCGCCTATATTATAGTAGATCCACCACATGGCGACCGTGCCCACGAAGGCGACGACGAAGGCGGCCGACGTGACCGGCGTCCAGGCCATGGCGCCGAAGGTCACGCCGGTGACGAGTATCGATTCACCCAGCGCAATGATCGTGAACAGGCCGCAGCGCTCGGCCATGTGGCCGCCTTGGATGTCCCAGTCCGCGGTGCTCGAGCGCGAGAGCCCGGGCGTCCAATACCCGGCCGCCGGCGCGAGATAGTCGATGACGAGCGCAGCAAGCCAGAGCGCATAGCGCGCCTCGCCATCCACCATCGCTCCGGCCAGCCAGAACACCGAGGCGCAGGCAAGCCACGACAGGATGCGCTGGAAGCTGCGGAAGGTGGCCCGGTTGTAATGGCGCAACGCCCAAAGCGTGAACAGGCAGCGCCCGATCTGCATCGCGACGTAGGCCCCTGCGAAGGCCAGCCCGCGCGAGCCGAACGCCTGCGGGATGGACATCGAGAACACCAGCCCGCCGAGCATCATCGCGAACAGCATCAGCCGCACCGGCGTCGTTTGCGGATCGAGCCAGTTCGTCGCCCACGCCGTATACACCCACAGCCACCACACTGCGCATAGCAGCAGCGCCGTCTCAAAGACTCCCGCGAGATCGAAATGCTCGAGCAGGAGATGCGAAAGCTGCGTTACCGCAAAAACGAACACAAGATCGAAGAACAACTCGACGAAGGTGACGCGGTGGTCGCCTCGTCGCCGCAGCAGATTGATCGTTTCACCCGTGCGCATGGCTGGGCCCCCGGTTTTCGCGAAGCTAGGCATGAACTGTCCTGCAGCGCCATATCCACGCGCAAGCAATCAGGCAACCGTCCCCAAGCCGGAGCAACCGGCGACTAGCCCGCAAAGGCACGGTCTCCCACGTAACAGCGGCGCTGATCGACCGTCCTGCCGAAGGGGTTGCCCAGCGAGCGGCGACGTTGCCGCCAGATCGGCCGGTTGTCGGCGCAACAACAAGATAAGCGGAGATTCATATGAAAACGATACTGATCGGAGCGCTCGCCGCCGTGGCTGTCGGTGCTTTTGCGGGGAGCATCGCGCCGACGCCGGCACAGGCCGCCACGCTTCACCCGTGGTGCTACGACGGAACTGGCAATGCGTCCGGCGTACCGATCTGCGGCTACGATTCCTATGAGCAGTGCGTGAAGAACGCGGCCGGCCAGTGCATCAGAAATCCCAACATGTACTGGCCCGGCATCGATCCCCCGCCGTGGACCGCGCGCGGCCGCGCCATGGGCTACGCCCACTAGCTTTCCGATTCATCATGGATCGCCTGCGCGTGGCCGTTCCGAAGAACGGTAGCGGCTGGCTCGCCCATGTCAGCGAATTCACGGGTCCCGCGTGGCGCGGGCAAGCGACGCGGCTCCTGCGTAATCCTTCTCTGCGCTCCGCCGCGTCGCTTCGCGCCACGCCAGACTGGCCCTGCCACTCGCAGCCGGTGGACCGACAGGCGAGTACCTGCTCACTCACTCGCTCCTTCAGCAGGTTTTTTGCGACAATCTGCCTTGCGGCTCGTCGGTGCCACGGTCCCCGGCACTTATCGTAATGACTGCATCCTCTCTCTCGCTTACGTGCCGCTGCCGAGCGCGAAGCAGAAGACCTCATCGTCGCGATATCCCGAATTGGGCGGTGGCATGCACACGTGGCTGCGCCCGTCAGGGCTGTCGCGGCGCTGCTCGATCTTCCCCCACGGCACACGGACGAAGCGGCCATCCTCGCGCCGGCGCGCTTCCCAGTATCCATCATGGTAGCGCACTTCCGTTGGATAACAGTCGTGCCGGTTGCAGCAGGACCTGCTGGGGTTATCGGGCATCATCCAGGTTGAATAAAACTTCTCGTGCAGCTCCGCGTCCTGCGGCGGGTGATGATGGTCCTGGGCACGTGCGAATGGGATCGAACTCAGCGTCCACACGGCCGCGATGGGCACGACCCATCGGCGGGCGGACCGGCGCCGGTCGGCCCGACGCGTCGTGGCGCTGCAACACTCAGAGGACGCACAACGTGTGGACTGCGGCATTGTCAGCATGGCGCTCCCTATAGGCTAGAGATCAACGCATCTCCCTCCCATGCCGGCTCACGGGCCCCGCTCTCACGCTAGTTCGATCCGTCGAGTGTCCTCCATCCTGCGCAAGTTGAACGCGCTACCAAGTTGGTTTGCCTGCCACATACTTAGGTTTGTACGCGCATTCGTTCCCAAGCTGACGCGGAAGCGGCGCGCGTGCACTCACCGCCACGCATGAGATCGTGGCAAAGCCGCGTCATTGGCAACAATCTGACTGAAGCAAGAAGCGGGCCGCTGGCTCAAGTATTCCGCCACGGCTGCTGATTCGCGGATGCGATGAGCGTGTCTCGCAGGGCAGCGACCCTTCGGAGGACATGATCATGACCCTTCTATCCCGTCGCACCGTGGTGACGGCTGCCGCCGCCGGCGGGTTGCTAGTCCCGGCTTCCCTCAGCGCTCAGCCCTCCATCCCCCAACCGACGCGGCCTGGCGTCGGCGGCAATGATCCAGGGCCGCGCGACGTCACGCGCGACCGGGAGAATCCGGACATCATCACCCCGCCCGCCACCGATCACGGCACCCTCCCCAATCTGCGCTTTTCTTTTGCGGACGCGCACATGCGGCTGGAGTCCGGCGGTTGGACCCGCCAGGTGACCGAACGCGAGCTCGCCATCGCGAAGGAGATCGCCGGTGTGGACATGCGCCTGAATCGCGGCAGCATCCGCGAGCTGCATTGGCATAAGGCCGCCGAGTGGGCGTACATCCTCTACGGCAATGCCCGGATCACGGCGGTCGATGCACAAGGTCGCCAGTTCGTCGACGACGTCGGCGTCGGCGATCTGTGGTTTTTCCCCGCGGGCATTCCCCACTCCATCCAGGGCCTCGAGCCGGACGGGTGCGAGTTCCTGCTGGTGTTCGACGATGGCTCGTTCGACGAGGACAACACCTTCCTGATCTCCGACTGGTTCAAGCACACTCCGCCCGAGGTGCTTGCCAAGAACTTTGATGCGCCGGCGTCATCGTTCGGGCATACGCCCGATCCGAGCGAGCGCTATATGTTCCCGGGAACCGTGCCGGGACCGCTCGCGTCCGACAAAATTCCCGGTGCCGCGCAGGTCCCGCAAACCTTCAGCCACAAGCTGCTCGCCCAGACCCCGATCAAGACCAAGGGAGGCAGCGTTCGAATTAGCGATTCCACCAACTTCCCCGCCAATACCGCGATCGCAGCGGCGCTCGTAGAGATCGAGCCGGGTGGCCTACGCGAGATGCATTGGCATCCGAATTCGGACGAATGGCAGTATTACATCGAAGGCGAGGCCCGGATGGGTGTGTTCGCATCGTCCGGCCAGGCGCGCACCTTCGACTTCCGGCCCGGGGACGTCGGCTACGTGCCGTTCGCGATGGGACATTACATCGAGAACATCGGCTCCACGCCGGTTCGCTTCCTTGAGATCTTCAAGAGCAGCACCTACGCGGACGTTTCGTTGTCCACCTGGATGGCCAACACGCCGCCCGAGCTCGTCGAAGCGCATCTGAAACTTGATAACGAGGTCATGAGCAGGCTGCGCCGGACGAAAGCTCCCGTCGTTCCCGTCTAGGACGAGCGGCTGCAACAACGGCGCAAGATCGAGACGAGGGCGACAAGCAGCGGCGATCGATCGGCCTTCGAATGCATATATTCGAGGTGTTGAAACAAGCGGACTAAGCGGCCCGGTCCCCCTCCCAGGCGTCCCCCCGCCTTCTCCACCGGGTCTGCAGCGGCCGGCCTGCTCGTCCCCGCAGGCCGGCCGCAACCGCCCTGAGGGTCGCGCGCAATCTTTCGATCAACTTTCGGCAAATGCGCGTCGTCGCTCACCTCACGGCGACGTGAAAGACTGCAAACCTAAGTATGATGCTTTCATACGACGAGGGGCGCAGCCTTACCGTGGGTAGAATGGAGCATTCCGCCGCGCACTGCCTACATTGCCCGTATCGACAGGCTCATCCCGAGCTGTCCCACTGACCGACAACATGCGGGAAAATGATCATGGCAATGAGCGCGCAGCCGACCACCGCCACGCAATCGCCTCGTCCGTTCTTCGCCGGTTCGCAAACAAACTGGCCTGCATCTCCTCCGCGCTCGAGGCTCGAAGGAAACGTCGCGCGGTTTGGAACGCCCTCAGTGCCAGCCCAGGAGGCGGCAGCCTCAATCGAGGTCTCGCCCGCAAACGCGGTGACGCGTCGGCAATTCACTGCCCGCGGGATCACGGTCGAGATCGTGGAGGGCGGGGGCGGCGCCGTGATGACTTCCCTCATTCGCCATTCCAGTCCCGTGCTGGTCGCTTATGATCGTGGACTGCGGGGCGACGGCGAGAGCGCGATTGATGGACTGCCGAGCTCATCATTGCGTGACCTCTCGCGCCGGCTGACCTTCGTGCCCGCGGGAAAGGAGCATCGCGAACGTCACGCCCCGCTCTTCGACGTGTCCGCGCTGTATATCTATTTCGACCCGATCGGTCTCAACGACCCCACCGGCCGGGTCGTCGAAGGACCCTGGTCGCAGCCGCGTCTGTTCTTCGAAGACGCCGTCATCTGGGACACGGTCATGAAGATCAAGGGCGCGCTGAGCAATCCTGCGGTCGAGGATCATTCCTACGTGGAGGCTCTCGCCCTCGTCCTGGCCCGCGAGATCATGCGCGCCGGCGCCGCGGCTCCCGCCAAGCCCCCGCTCGCGCGCGGCGGTCTGGCGGCCTGGCAGCAACGCAAGGTGGCCGCATTCATCGAGGAGCATTTCGCCGAACCGGTGACGCTCGCGACGATGGCCGAGCTCGTAGGCCTCAGCCCGTACTACTTCTGCCGCGCGTTCAAGCAATCATTCGGCACGCCTCCCCACCGTTATCTGTCCAGCCGCCGCATCGAACGGGCCAAGCGGCTGCTGATCGAGCACAAGCAGTCGATTACGCACATTGCCCTCGAGGTGGGGTTCGACGAGACGAGTTCCTTCAGCGCCGCTTTCCGCAAAGCAACGGGCCTGACACCAACCGCCTATCAAAGGAGTGCCGGCTAAACGGATCGCCGATCGCGCGGAGCAGTGCGGCTGCGCTTGGGCAACCCGCTTGGACGGGCTGCCTGCGCGCGTGGACGGCATGGCGCGCATAAAGATGCAGCATCGCGTTCCCGGTAGAGGGAAGGAATGCCACGGCTACCGCAAAACTCTGGGCTGACGCATATCCGGCCGGCGCCCTCGCGGCCTTCCGGCATGGCAGCCCAGCGCCGCCGTCGCTGGCAGGCTGCTACTGATGTGATAGGCGTCCGCGCGTTGTTGTTCGGACTTGTCTGGCCAAATGATCCGCCGGCGTATTTGGACGGAGCTCTCCCGTGCTGATCGCGCCACATCAGCGTGGGCGACCGCACTAATGCCCGCGCTCGCCGTCATAGCGGCGCTCGCCGCCGCCGCGATATTTGCGGTCGACGCGTTCGTGGATTTCGACATCGCGATTGCCGTGCTCTACGTCGCGGTCGTCCTGATGTCGCTCAGCTTTTGCGGCCGCCGGGGTGTCCTTGTCGTTGCCGCGGGTTGCCTCGGACTGACTACCCTCGCCTTTCTCCTTCAGCACTCTCCAGACCCGCCCGCCGACTCGCTCGGCCGATTCCTGGTCAGCTTGTCGGCAATCACGATCACGACCTTCCTCGCGATGCGCATCGGATCGACGACGGACAGGTTGCGCAGCCAAGCTCGCCTGCTGGATCTTACGCACGATGCGATCTTCGTGCGCACGATGCACGACACGATCACCTATTGGAATCGCGGAGCCGAGAAGCTGTATGGGTGGTCGGCTGACGAGGCGATCGGTGCCAACGCGCGCCATCTCACCCGGGCGAGCCTGCCCGCCCCGTATGCGACCATCGAAGCACAGTTGCTCGATGCGGGCTTTTGGGAGGGCGAGGTCGTCCATCATCGGCGTGACGGAAGCACCGTCACCCTTGCAAGCCGGTGGGCGCTTCAACACGACGAGCGGGGACAGCCCGCGTCGATCCTCGAATCGAACACTGACATCGAGGAGCGCAGACAAGCCCAGGAAAAACTCGCGCACGCGCAAACGGAGTTGGCCCACGTCGCGCGGATGTCAACGCTGGGCGAGCTGACCGCTTCGATTGCGCACGAGGTCAATCAGCCGCTGGCGGCAATCGTCACAAGTGGAGACGCCAGCTTGCGCTGGTTGGATAGCACTCCGCCGGACATGGAAGGCGTCAGGCGGGGCGTTACCCGCATGATCCGCGACGCCAAGCGCGCCAGCGACGTGGTGCGCCGCCTCCGTTCGCTCGCCAAGAAGGATGGTCTGCGCAAGGCGCCCCTCGACCTCAATGAGCTGGTAGAAGATGCCGTGCTTTTGATTCAACGGGAGGTGAGGCATCACCAGGTTTTGCTTGGCCTTGATCTAGCTCCCGATGTACCGATCGTGCGTGGCGACAGGGTGCAATTGCAGCAGGTCGTCATCAACCTTCTGATGAACGCGATTCAGGCCATGGCAGAAGTCATCGACCGGCCCCGCAAACTGATCGTTCAGTCCCGTCGGCAGGACGGCGGCGGCCTGATTGTGACGTTCCGTGACAGCGGCCCCGGCATCGATCCGGAGTACGAAGCGCAATTGTTCAATGCCTTCTTTACCACCAAGCCGGATGGAATGGGCATGGGGCTGTCGATCTGCCGCTCGATCATCGAGGCGCACGGCGGGCGCATATGGGCATCCCGCAATGACGAAGGAGGAGCGACGTTCCAGTTCACGTTGCCGCTAGAGCAGGAGAAGGCCTTATGACGCCCAGTTCACCCGCGGTGTCGAGCGAGGCCGGAGACGCTCGGTCGCCCACCGTTCTTGTCGTCGACGACGACGCCTCGTTGCGCGAGGCGCTCAGCGATCTGTTCAACTCGGTCGGCCTGCACACAAAGTCATTCGCATCCGCTTCGGAGTTTCTACGCAGCAAGCTGCCGGATGGGCCTAGCTGTATCGTGCTGGACATCAGATTGCCGGGGTTGAGTGGCCTTGAATTCCAGGCGCAGCTCGCGACCGCAAATGTCCGGATCCCGATCATCATGATGAGCGGTCATGGCGATATTCCGATGACCGTGCGGGCCATGAAGGCGGGTGCGATCGACTTTCTCACCAAGCCGTTCCGCGACCAGGACATGCTGGACGCCGTCGCCCAGGCAATCGAGCGGGACCGGCGGCGGCGAGAAAGTGAGAAGGTTCTGGGCGATGTGAAACGACTATTTGCAACGCTGACTCCGCGCGAGCAGGAGATCATGACGCTCGTGACAACCGGCCTCATGAACAAGCAGGTTGCCGCCAAAGTCGGGCTTAGCGAGATCACCGTCAAAATTCACCGCGGCCACGTCATGCGGAAGATGGGCGCCAAATCGCTGGCCGATCTGGTTCGGATGGCCGAAGTGCTCGAACTCCACTCGAGCAAGACTCCTCGCTCATAAACCTCTGTATGATTTCATACTTGAGGGCTTCGCCCCATCTTCCTGGGTGGCAAGTTCGCCCGAGCGCGGACGCACGGCAGGAAGATTATCCAGGTGTCGAAGGCTCAGATCGTCTCGATCGTCGATGATGACGCGTCCGTGCGCGAAGCCACGAAGGATCTCGTGAGCTCGCTCGGGCTGGAAGTCTTCGCATTCGAATCCGCCGAGGAATTTCTGGGCTCGCCCCTGGTCGACGACACGTCGTGCCTGATTACCGACGTACAGATGCCCGGAATGAAGGGCTATGAGCTGCAACGGCATCTCGCAGCCGCGGGCCGGCAAATGCCTGTGATCTTCATGACCGCCTTCCCCGAGAAGATCCGCCACCGGCCCGATTGCGCAGGCGCCCTTGCATTTCTGGAAAAGCCGTTCGACGCCGCAGCGTTGGTCGATCTTCTTCGCAACGTCATGGCGCGTAGCACCCCCGCACGGAGGTAGTCTCGTCCGATCTCAACGATGGCGAGGCGGCGCTGCCGAGACATCACTCGAATCGGCGGCAATATCATCCATGCGTATTATGCATGCACAATGTACGATTTGCTATGCGATTTATCCTCTCTCGCAATTGCGCAATGCGCAGACAACACGTGCAAGCCATGCACAGCAAGACGTGCTTGGCCCTCTTATCTCAGGACTGTCGGCGGCTGCCATTGAGCGGCGCAAGGCCGACAGCAACGGAGATTTACCAATGACCATCCTCAAATCGCTCACCATCGCTGCTGCCCTTGTCGTGGGCCTGTCGACGCTCGCCGAAGCTGCGCCGCATCACGCTCGCAGCATCCATTCCATGGCGTACGGACGCGCCACGAACGCGCCGGTCCTGCCCTACGGCTTTCCGGAGGGCGTCTATGGTTCAGCGGTCGGTGGCCCGTCCGGCCTCGATGCCAACACCCGCACGGCCGAGGCCTTCCAGGACTACTGGCGGAACTCGTACTGAGCAGGACGTTCGTCCCAACTGCGACAGTTGAATGCAGGACGGCCGGAATACCTCACTGGTAGGTCCGGTCCGTCTCCTGCCTCAGCGCGACGGTGAAAGGGCTGAGGCTCGGCGATTCAGGTCGACAGCACCGGACAACGCGGCGCCCGTCGACCTTCGCAAGCTCGCTTCGCCATTGGCGGCGAATTCACGGGAATGCCGGCATGACGATTTCGGCAGCCAGCACCGGGTCACGACCGATCAATTCGCTCGGTCGCAAGATATCGGCGCGCGCGACCGCGATGCGACCGTGGCGGCGTTTGAAGCGTTTCCTGTTCGCCCGGTATCGGTCACTCATGCGAGGGCCCGGGCCAAAATGGCGCGAAACGCATGGCGGCACGGCCGGAACGGATAGCGGTCGCCTCTCGCGCGCCCGGCACCTCCCTTTCGATGCGTGGCCTGTGATGGAAATAGGTTGGACAGAATGACACCGCCGGCAGAAGTCAGAATACCGGTCAGGCCGCGAGATGCGGCTGGCGACATCCCGGCCGCCCTACGCGATGAGCAGCCTGCACGCAGCCGGGCGCCGACGCCCTCTGACAATCCGCCCGCGGACGACACCGGCGCATCACAACAGCCAGGCGCCGTCAGGGACGCGGGCGTGCGAGAATGGCTACGACGCCACTCCATCGCTGCTGCGATCGGTGTCGTGCTCTTCCTGGCGGCGGCAGCGGCCGGATACATCTATTGGGACTACGCCCGGCATTTCGAGTCGACGGACGACGCGTTCATCGAATCGCGGCAGTTTATCGTCGCGCCGAAGGTGGCAGGTTACATCATCGCCGTTCCGGTCACGGACAACCAGCACGTGAACGCCGGCGATGTGCTGGCGCGCATCGACGACCGTGACTACCGCATCGCGGTCGATCAGGCGCAGGCACAGGTCTCGGCCGCCCAAGCCAACATCAAGAACATCGACGCGCAGATCACCATACAGCAAGCGCAGATCAATGCGGGTCAGGCCCAAGTCGAGCAGGCGCAGGCCGCGCTGACCTATGCGGAGCAGCAAGCGCAACGCTATGCCGACCTCGCCCAGCGCGAGGCCGGCACAGTACAGATGGCCCAGCAGACTGCATCGACGCTCAGGCAGGATCAGGCTGCATTGCGCAACGCTCAGGCGTCGCTTGCTGTCGCCCAGCGGCAAGTCGATGCACTCAAAGCGCAACGCACAAGCGCAGAAGCCAGTCTCGCGCAGGCGAACGCGCAGCTCGCGCAGGCGAAGCTCAACCTGTCGTACACGACCATCAGGGCGGCGCAGGCGGGCCGCATCGCCGACCTGACTGCCGCTGCCGGCCAGTTCGCGCAACCGGGCACCGCGCTCGCGATGTTCGTGCCTGACGAGATCTGGGTGACGGCGAACTACAAGGAAACCCAGTTGACCGACATGCGGCCGGGACAACCCGCGACGATGCGCATCGACGCCTACCCGGGCCGCTTGATCCGCGGCCACGTCGACAGCGTGCAATCGGGATCCGGAACCGCCTTCTCGCTGCTGCCGGCGCAAAACGCCACCGGCAATTACGTCAAGATCGTTCAGCGCGTCCCGGTGAAGATCATCATGGACGATGCACCGAGCGACGTGGCGCTCGGCCCGGGAATGTCCGTCGTTCCCAGCGTGCGCGTGCTGCCCGGCCGCTCGCTCTACGAACGCATTGCGGCACTGCTGTGAGCAGCATTGCCGCCACCTCTGGAAGCTTCAGTTCGCCGCGGACGGAGAGCGCACCCAATCCGTGGCTGACTGCGATCGTGGTTTCGATCGCCACGTTCATGGAAGTGCTCGACACCACGATCGCCAATGTCGCACTGCCCTATGTGGCAGGAGGCCTCGCGGTCAGTCTCGACGAGGCATCCTGGGTCGTCACCACCTATCTCGTCGCCAATGCCGTCGCTCTCACCGTCAGCAGCTTTCTCGCAAGGCAGTTCGGCCGCAGACCTTTCTATCTCGTTTGCGTGACGCTGTTCACCGTAAGCTCGGTCCTGTGCGCCTTCGCCTGGAACATCCAGTCTCTGCTTCTGTTCCGCGTGCTGCAGGGCTTGGGCGGGGGAGGAATGGTTCCGCTTTCGCAATCGATCCTTGCGGATGCGTTTCCGCCGGAGAAACGCGGCCAGGGCTTCGCGGTCTTCGGGGTGGCGGTCGTGGTTGCCCCCGTGGTCGGCCCCACCCTGGGCGGGTGGCTCTCCGACAATTGGGGCTGGGAATGGTGTTTCCTGATCAATGGGCCGGTTGGCCTGTTGTCAATCGCCCTCGTATCTCTCTTCGTGCGCGAGAGCGCGACCGCCATTGCACAACGCAATGCATTGAAGGCCTCCGGAATCCGGTTCGATCTCGTCGGATTCATCCTGGTCGCGACCTTCCTCGGTTCGCTCGAAGTCGTGCTCGATCGAGGCCAGGAAGACGACTGGTTCGGCTCGAACTTCATCATCACCTTCGCGGTGATTTGCGGGCTCTCATTCATTGCCATGATCCCATGGGAGATGACGCGCAAAAATCCGGTCATCGAAATCAGGCTGGTGGCAACCCGTCATCTCGGGTCGTGTTTTCTCGTCATGCTGGCGACGGGCGCCATCCTGTACGCAACCACTCAATTCCTGCCGCAGCTCGTTCAGGAGGCGTTCGGCTACACCGCCACGTGGGCGGGTCTTGTGTTGTCGCCGGGCGGGCTGGTCACGATGATGATGATGTTCGTGGTCGGCCGCCTCACAACGCGGATCCAGCCGAAGTACCTCATTGCGGCCGGAGCCGCGGTCGCAGCGGCTGCAATGTACGATCTCACGAACCTGAACGCCGACAGCAGCTTCGGGTTCTTTGCACTCTCACGCATGTACCTCGGGTTCGGGCTCCCGCTCATCTTCATCCCGATCATCACCGCGTCGTACTACGGCATTCCGCCCGAGAAGACAGACCAGGTCTCGGCGCTGATGAATGCCGCGCGAAACATCGGCGGGTCGATGGGTGTGTCGCTCGCGGTCAACGTGCTGGCGCATCGGTCGCAGTTCCATCAGAGCCGGCTCGTCGAGCAGGTCGCGCCTACCAGTCCCGGATATCAGGACACGATGCACAGGGTGCTGGAATATTTCATGGCGCAAGGCAGCCCGATGGTCGAGGCGCAACGGCAGGCGTTCGCCTGGATCGGCCAGCAGGTTCAGATGCAGGCCATGCTGCTCGGCTATATCGACGTGTTCTGGACCCTCGCCGTGGTGTCTTGCTTGGCCGTGCCCCTTGCGCTCTTGTTGCGCAGAATCGAGTTGGAGGGCAGTCCTCCTGCGGCGCACTGATTTCGGGCACCGATCCCGCAGGTCAGGCGGCGCCAATCAGCTCTTGGGCCGCATGCCGGCAACCTCGATCAGTTCCAGCATGCGTTTTGCTTCGGATTGCAGGTGCGCCGCGTAGTCCGCGGAACCCTTGTAGAAGACCTCCGCGCCCTGGGAGGCGAGCTTCTGGCGTGTCGCTTCCGACTTCACGACCTTGGAGATCGCGGCCTCGAGCTTGGCGATCACGTCCTTGGGCGTTCTCGCGGGCGCCGAGATGCCATACCAGGTGCTCATCGCGATGTCGGGGTATCCCTCTTCCGCCATCGTGGGGACATTCGGAAGCCGCTCGGCGCGAGTCCCATTGGCCACGGCCAGCGCGCGCAACTTGCCCGTGGCGATATAGTCGAGCACCGGCGGAACGTTCAGGAAGGCAAGATCGATGCGGCCGGCGAGAAGGTCGACCGAGGCCGGCGCCGCACCGCCATAAGGAACGTGCACGAGCTTCGTTCCGCTGCGGAGCTGCAGCACCACGCCGAGGAACTGCGGCAGGCTGCCGACGCCGACCGAAGCGAAGGTCATCTTGCCTTCGTTCGCCTTGGCGGCTGCGACCAGCTCCTTGACGGATTTGTAGGGGCGGTCCGGCGGCACCACGAGCACATTTGGCACGTTGGCGACGGTCGCGATCGGCGCAAAATCCTTGATGCCATCGTATTTGGCGTCCTTGATCAACGCCGGAGCGACGATGTGCGAGGGCGCCCCCCCGATAAAGAGCGTATAACCGTCCGGCTGTGCCCGCGCGACGGCGGCGGCGCCGATTGCCGTACCCGCCCCCGGCCGGTTCTCGACCACAACCGACGTGCCGAGCGCCGCACTCATGCCATCCGCGATGGTGCGCGCGAGCAGATCAGCCGGACCGCCCGCGGCGTAGGGATTGATCAACGTGATCGTGCGGCTCGGAAACGATTGCGCTCCGGCCCCGCCAGCCAGCAGCAGCGTGGCGGTCCATGCAACGGCGATCAAGCGCACCATCTTGCCCTCCCTGTTCGGCCGGAACCGGCTATCGGCGACAGTGTGGTCCCCGATGCTCATGCCCGCCCCGCGCAACTCGTGCACGCGGCGGGCCAGCTTCCGTTGCATGAAACAATGATCTAGATGAGTGACCTTTGCAAGTAACAGCGGGCGGGGACCAGGAGTGGAAATGCACAAGCCGGATCAAGCGCCATTGCTCCCGACGACATTGGTGGGCAGCTATCCGCAGCCGGACTGGCTGATCGACCGCAAGCGGCTGGCCGAGATCGTTCCCCCGCGCGCAAGAGCGCGCGAGCTGTGGCTGGTTGCCGAGGAGCATCTCGAGCAAGCTCAGGATGACGCGACCGTCCTCGCGGTTCGCGACCAGGAGCGCGCCGGCATCGATATTGTCACCGACGGCGAGATGCGACGGGAAAGCTATTCCAACCGGTTTGCCACGGCGCTCGCGGGAATGGACAGCGACAACCCGGCACAGGTCCCCTCGCGCACGCCCGGGCGCTATCAGATCGTCCCACGGGTGGTAGGCGAGATTCACCGCAAGCATCCCGTGCAGGTGCGTGACGTACGCCTGCTCCGATCGCTGACCAGCAGGCCGATCCGGATCACGATCCCCGGACCGTTCACGATGACGCAGCAACTGTACGACGAGTACTACAACAGCGAGCCAAAGCTCGCGATGGCTTGCGCGGCCGCGCTCAATGGCGAGATCCGCGATCTGTTCGCGGCCGGTGCGGATATCGTGCAGCTTGACGAGCCGTTCTTACAGGCCCAGCCCGACAAGGCGCGCGACTTCGGCGTCGAGGCCATCAACCGGGCCGTCGATGGCGTGGCCGGCGTTACGGCATTGCACCTGTGTTTCGGTTATGCCGCGCGCGTCAGCACCAAGCCTTCGGCGTATTCGTTCCTGCCGGAACTCGAGCGTTCGCATGTGAACCAGATTTCGATCGAGACGGCTCAGCCCAAGCTCGACTGCGCCATCCTCGAGACGCTTCCGACCAAACACGTGATGCTGGGCGTGCTCGATCTCGGCGATCCCGCGGCCGAGACGCCGGAGATCGTCGCCCAACGCATCCGCAGGGCCCTCCCCTACATTGCAGCCGAACGGCTGATCATCGCGCCGGACTGCGGGCTCAAGTACATGACCCGCGATTTGGCGCTCGCCAAGCTCAGGGCAATGGTCGAAGGCGCCGCCATCGTCCGCCGCGAGCTGGCGGACTAGTGTGCAGACATCAGCCTTGGCAGAAACGTGATGAGTTGCGGGAAGACCGCAAACAGCGCAATGCCGACCGTAATGATCCCCACAAACGGCCACGAGGCGCGGTAGATCACACCGATCTGGACATCCGGGGCCGCCGTCTTCAGTGCGAACAGGACGTACCCGAACGGCGGCGTCAGGCCCCCGACCGTCGCCACGATCAGAAAGAGCGTCCAGAACCAGACATCGTCAAAAGCGTAGATTTTGATGATCGGCTGATAGATCGGAACGAGGACCAGCATCAGCGCGACCTGATCGAGGAACATGAACAGGACGAATGGGACGGCCATCATGGCCAAAAGCATGACGGCGGCCGACAGATCCATGTGCACCACGATCTGGCCGAGCGTGCGGGCCGCTCCCGTGACCGTCAGAAGCTGACTGAACATGACGGCCGAGCACATGATGATGAGCAGGAGCGATGCGACCGTAGCAGCCGTGTAGAACGCATCCCCGACCATCGTCACGCTCAACCGGCGGTACAGAGCGGCGAGCGCGATTGCCCCCATCACGCCTGTAGCTGCGGCCTCCGTTGGCGTCGCGATCCCGAGCATGATGAGGCCCATGACCATGAAGAAGACGAAGACCGACGGCACCATGCGGGCGAGCGCCCCGAGGGCGCTGCCTTGCACCTTGCGGTCGGCCGTGTCGATCGCGACGTCGGGCGCGAGGCTCGGCGTGAAATAGACGCGCACCAGCACGTAGACGAGGAACATCCCGGTCAGCACAGCACCCGGCACGATCCCCGCGATCAGCATTTTCCCGATCGACACATCAGCGGCGGTGGCAACCAGCACGGCAAGCACGCTTGGCGGGATGATGGGATCGAGGCTGGCGCCGGCCAGGATCGTCCCCGCGGAGAACTGCGTGTCGTAGCCGCGCTTGCGCATCGTCGGAAACAACGAACGCCCGAGAAGCCCGGCAACGGCCATGGCCGCGCCGGAGAGGGCCCCGAGGATCGCCGACAACAGGATACAGACGATGTATTGGCGACCCCGGATTCGCCCGACCAGCCGGTCGAGCGAATCGAACAGGACCTCCATCGCCCCCGAACGGAACAGGATTTCGCCCATGGCGATGAACAGGGGGACGGCGGTGAGCGCCCCCGCAGTCGCCGTGGAGTAGATGCTGTTGGCGAACAAGCCGAATCCCGACGTGCCGAACAGCAGCGCAACGCCGGCCAGGTTAAGAATGAGGAAGGCGACGAAAATCGGAAAGCCGAGCGCGAGTAGCAACAGGAGGAACGAGATCCCTCCCCCCAGGACGGCCCACCAGGTCAAGACCGCGCCTCCCCCGCCGGACCCAGCGACGGCGATTCGCCCGCGAACTGGCGCAGGAAGTACAGCCCGCTGTTGAGCAACCCGTAGGGGATGAAGATCGATACCCACCACTTGGAGATGGGATAGGCCGCGATCGTCTCGACACCGCGCACGTATTGTCGCCAAGTTTCCATCCCGGCAATCCACGCACAGACGGCGCACACGAGGACGGCCACCAGCAGGACGGCCTTTGCCAAAGGAAGGCGCAGGCCAGACGGCAAGGCATCGGCGACGTAAGAGACGACCACATGCGCGCCGCGACGCGCCATCTCCGGGATGGACAGGAAGATCATCGGACACAAGGCGTAGGACGCCACGTCGTATGCCCAGGTCGTCGGAGCGTTGAAAAAATAGCGTGCAACGACCTCGTACCAGAAGGCCCCCGCGATTAACGCAACGCTCGCCGCTCCGCCGGCGAAGGCGAGAGCGGTGATCTTGTCATGGCTTCTGAGCAACCGCTCCACGATACGCAGCCAAAGGTTCAGGGCATCAGGAAGATGACGCGCCGTGCGGCATCAGACCGACAGGCGCTCACGACGTCGCGCCGGCGGACGGTCAATCCGCCAAGCCTCCCTTGCGGGCGATCGCCCTGACCTCCTTGCCGGCATCGCCGCAGCATTGGGAAGCCAAGTCCCAGTTCGCCGACCGGAACAGCGACTGAATCAGCTTGCCCTTCTCCTCCGGCAAGGTCTGCACCTGTACTCCGAGATCCGACAGCTTCTTGTTCTCGCTGGCGAGCACGTCGTCTCCGAACTTTGCGGTGTCGCGTTCCGTCTGCATGCCGACCTTGACCAGCATGTCCTGCTGCTCTTTCGGAAGCTTGTTCCAGCGGTCGAGATTGATGCCGATCATCGACACCAGAAGGCCGAAGCGCGGCTCCACCCGATACTTGGCGACCTCGTGATGCTTGGTCGCCAGCATCACGTTCGCCGGTGCGCAGCCGCCGTCCACGACCCCCTTCTCGATCGACGTGTAGACATCGCCCATCGGCATGACGACGGGAACGCCGCCCAGCGCCTTGATAACGGCGTGCTGGTTCGCCACGCCGCGAAGTTTGCGTCCGCTCCAATCGCCCTGGGCACTCAGCGGCTGCTTGATATAGCAGTGATAGCCTTCCGTGCCGAGCGCGACGAGCGCCAGCAGCTTCACGTTGTGGGTCTTCTGATAGAATTTGTCGATGTAGTCCCACACGCCCGACGAGCGCCAGCGCTCCAAGCCGAACGGGATGATCTCGGCGACGCTGGCGAGGCCCTTCTGGTGATAGGTCGGATGCGTGTAGATCAGGTCGAAGGCGCCGGCGGAAACCGGCTGCAGTTGCTCGAAGGGCGGCACCGCCTCCGGACCGCTGATCTTGATGCTCGCCTTGCCGCTGCTCGCTGTCTCGAGGTTTTTCTTGAATTGGGCGCCCGGCCAGTAGGCATTCACGTTGTTCTCGGCCCATCCGCCGAGCATCGTCAGCGATTGCGCCGTGGCTTGCCCCACCATCGCAAGGCCGACTCCCAGCGTGACGCACGACACAATGATGCCGCGGCGCATCGTCTTCCTCCCGTGAATGGCGCTGTTTGGTTGCGCCGATAAGTTAAAAAGCTATGCTAATGGCTCTAGACCCGCAGTCAAGCACATGACCGCAGGCCGGAGCGAGGCGCGACCACGTCGCGACGCCCGCCGCGGGCGCGACGCCGCTACTTCAGCTTCATGTCGATGCGGACCTGATCGCCGCGATAGATGCCCTCCCCGATAAAGACGAGGCATCCGGCACGGTCGACGACCGAGCGAGACACGCATGCGGTCGGTCCGTTGAGCGGGATGTTAAGCGCATCCGCGGTCTCCACGTCGGCCGTTCCGATGGTCAGGGTCTGCCGCGCATCCTTGATCTTAAGGCCGGGAATGTCGGCAACCAGCCGCAGGGCCGTCTTGCTCTCCAGGACCTTGGTGGGAATCCGGCGGGCAAGCCGTTCATCGATATACAGGTCGGCCAGCAGGAACGGCACGCCGTGACGCGAATGTCGGCGGCGCAGATGACGATAGGACTTGGCCAACTCTCCGATCGGATGCGGCACTTGCGGCGGGCGCTTGCCCCGCTGATCCGCAAGCAGCTCGATCGTTGCCCCTTCGCGCGACAGCAGCAGGCCGGACCAGTCGGTCGCCACCTCGCACCATATCTGGTCCTGCGAGCGCTGGCGCACGAACGTGCCCTTGGCGCGGTAGCGCTCGATCAGGCCATCGGCCTCGAGCAGCCCAAGCGCCTGGCGGATGGTGGCGCGCGCCACACCGCACTCCTCGGCCAGGTCTTCGACTGTCGGAACCTGTCGTCCAACTTGCCACTGGCCGGTCTGAATGCGGCGGCGGAACAGGCTCGCGAGCTGGATGTAGCGCGCAACGGCGCTCCGGCTGAAATCAACCGTCGACTTCATGCGTGCGGCACGCATCTCACTCCAGCGCTCCCGAAAAGGTCGTAAAGGTCAATTTATTGGGTTTTCCGGGATCGCGGTCAAGCGTGTGCTCGGGCGGCGTCGTGAAACGGCTTTCCCTGCAGGAAAGCGTCCAGATCGCGCGTCAGGCGGCTGATCATGGCTGCGCGCGTCTCATGGGTGATCGAGGTGGAGTGCGGCTGCAGCACCACGTTGTCGAGGTTCTTCCAGCGGGGATCGAGGTTCGGCTCCGACGCAAAGACGTCGAGTGCGGCGCCGGCGATTGCGCCGGCGGACAGCGCGGCCAGCAGGGCCGGCTCGTCCACGACGGACCCACGCGAGACGTTCACAAGATAGCCGTTAGGCCCTAGCCGCTCGAGCACGGCGTGTCCGACGAGATTCCGCGTCTCCTCGCCGGCTGGACAGGAGAGCACAAGCACGTCGGACTGTGCGGCCAGATCGCGCAGGTCGGATACGAACGGATACGGCACTTCCTGCTGCGGATGTCGGCCATGATAGAGAACTTTCATGCCGATACCCTCGGCAAGCATCGCGGCGCGCCGGCCGATCCGTCCGAGGCCAACGATGCCCATCGTCTTGCCGAATACGCGCGTCGAAGGCGTCATGCGCTCGCCGGACCAGCGGCCGGAACGCACGAAGCGATCCGCTTCGGCGACACGCCGCATCACAGCATAGGTCAGGGCAATGACCGCTTCGCCGACGTCGTCCGCGAGCTCATCGGGCGTATGACAAACCGCAACCTTGCGGCTGCGGGCCGCCGCCAGATCGATCCGGTCAAGGCCAGCTCCGTTGCAGACGACGATTTCGAGATCAGGCAGCCCATCCAGCGAAACGGCATCGACACCGGCCATGCTGGTGGTTGCGGCGATACGCACGCCGCGTAGCGGCTGAGATGGCCAGCCAGCCACAGAGGCGCGCTCGATGAGTTCGCAACGCTCGCTCAGGGCCGAACGCAAGTCGGGAGGGATGATGCTCATGACGAAGGCCTTCGGTCGATCCGTCACCTGCTCTGCTCCTTTCGAACCCACGGGATCAGCAATGCCCCGGCTTGTTAGATCACAATAGGCGAGTTAGCTAGTATATTGACCTAAACGCACGGCCCGGGAGCGGACTGGTGGCGGTGACCTACGAGCTTGTGAAGGCGATGGCGGCGGAGCTCTATGGGAGCTGCCTGAAAAAGATTCCCGAGGACACGAAGGACGCTCTGCGTCGGGCGCATGCGGCGGAGAGCAGCGAGGGTGCCAGGAAGATCCTCGCAATGATGCTGCGCAGCGCCGAAGCCGCCGAAACCAGCAACCGTCACGTCTGCTCAGACGCCGGCATCCCGGTGTACTTCATCAAGATCGGAACCGCTGCGCGGCTGGAGGGCAATATCCGTCAGGCGGTGTCGGACGGCTTCGACCATCTGGTGGAGACCATCGATCCTCCCATCCTGAAACATGTCACAAATCCCCTCACCCGCGAGCGCGGTTACAAGGGAAAGGACATGCCGATGGTCAGTTTCGACCTCGTCGACGGGGCAGATTACGTAGAGATCACCTGCTCTCCCAAGGCTCTTGGCTCCGGACGCTGGGCCGCGCTTGAGATCTTCAGCTTCCCCGAACTCGACGTAATCGAGAAATACGTGATGGACTGCGTGCTGAAGGCCGGCTCGCAGCATTGTCCGCCGGTCGTGATCGGCGTCGGTATCGGCGGTACGTTCGACCATTGTGCCAAGATCGCGAAGCTGGCGACGCTGCGGCCTTACGGCCAGCACAATCCGGAACCTGTCATCGCCGACATGGAGGCGCGGCTGCTCAAGGCGGTCAACAGAACAGGTTTCGGCCCGATGGGCACCGGAGGCGATACGACCGCCCTGGCGGTCAACATCGAATACGCGTCGGGGCACGGGTTCACGCCTGTCGCCGTGTGCTTCAATTGCTGGATCAACCGGCGCGCCAGCGCGCGCATTTACAACAGCGGCGAGATCGTCCGTTTCGAGTGAACTGATATGGCTGCAGACGAAGTTGTTCGACTGAAGCTGCCGCTGTCCAAGGCCGACGTCCGGCAATTGGCGGCCGGCGACTTCGTCACGCTCGACGGTGAGATCGTTCTGACCGCGGGCCTGCCGACCCACGAGCGAATTCGAGAGCATATGAGGGCAGGCGAGCCTTTGCCGATCGATATTACCGGTGGCACGTTGTTCCATCTCGGAAGCTACAGCCGCGAGACCGGCGGCCGGTTCGAAGTTCTTTACATGAACCCGACCACCAGCACCCGGTTCAATGCATTCATGCCCGACTTCATCCGGCACTATGACCTGCGCGCCGTCGGCGGCAAGGGGGGACTCGACGCGGCCAGCGCCCGCGCCATGCAGGAGGTCGGGTGCGTCTATCTCTCGTTTCTTGGAGGCGGCGCCGCGCTTCACACGGATGCCATCAAATCGGTCGTCGCGGTGGCGTGGGAAGATCTCGTGGCGCACTACCGTCTGGTCAAACTGCGCGTCGAGGCGCTCGGGCCGCTCGTCGTCGCGATCGACAGCCATGGGCGCAGTCTCTTCGATGAATTGGCTCAGGCTGCGGCGAACAAGCTGCCTGACATCGTCGAGGAGCTCAACCGGAACCGCTCCGCGTTCCCGGGCAAGTTCTGACATTGTGACGTCAGACCGCGACCTATGTCCCCTGCGCAACCGCAGCGCCGGACGCTAGGAGCGCGTCGATCTCCTCCCGAGCGAATGCGAATTCCTCCAGCGTGCGGAGGGTATCCTTGCCCAAGGGCTGCGCAGGGGCCGTCGCGCCTTGCACGGCGTCATCGAACAGGATCGTCGGGCGCACGGACCTTATGGCCCCCTCCGTCGGATGATCCAGCGGACGGACGAGCCTGACGGCGGCGATGTGCGGATCGTCCGTCAATGTCGCAAGGTCGCGGCACGGCATCGCCGGTACGTCGAGCGCGCTGAACACCTCGACCCAGTGCGCGGTTGTCTCCTTGATCAGGGCCTCCTCACGCAGGGTGAACCACGCATTCGTGTTGCGCACGCGCGCAGCGACGGTCGAAAAACGCTCATCGTGCAGCAACTCTTCCCGTCCGATGCCGCGCAGGAAGGCACGCGCATGAGCGTCGGTATTTGCGGTGATGGCGATCCATCCGTCCTTGGTCCTGACCGGACGTGCGGCCGGATCGAGCACGCGCCGATCGCCAGGCGGCCCGAGCGGAGGCTCGAACGTGGCGGGTCCGAGATGCTCCTTGAGTACGAATGCCGCCATCGTCTCGAGCATCGGAATCTCGATCGACGCTCCGGTCCCGGTTCGAAAGCGTTGCACGAGCGCCGCCGAGACGACCCCGGCAGCGATTTCCCCGACGACGTGGTCGACCGCAAGAAACGGAGCGAAGCTGGGCGCGCCATCACGTTCAATCGAGAGGCCGGCAATCCCCGCCGCAGCCTGCAGGACCGTGTCGTAAGCCGGCTTGCCGCGGTACGGGCCACCAGGTCCGAAGCCGGTGATCAGGCAATGGATCAAGTCCGGCTTTTCGGCCCGACACGACTTGGCGTCGAGGCCAAGACGCCCGAGAGCATCCGGCCGCATGTTGCTGACGAGCACGTCGCATCCCTGGACCATCCGCTTGAGAGCGGCGAGCCCGCCCGGCTTGCGCAGATCGAGCGCGACAAAACGCTTGCCGCGATTGAAGTGCATGAACTTGCCGGACATGCGCCCGGATGGCGACGGACCGCCGAGGGTGCGCAACAGGTCACCCTCCGGCGGTTCGACCTTGATTACGTCAGCGCCGAGATCGGCCAACCGCAAGGTCGCGGCAGGACCGACCACGACCGACGTCAGGTCCAGCACCTTGATGCCGGCAAGGGGACCGGGCCTGCCCACGGGATCCTGCGGCATCGCGCTGCGCTCTACTTCAACTTGAGATCGAGCGTCTTGATGATCGGCGCAAACGCATCGGCGGTGCGGCGCATTTCGGCCGTCACTTCCGCCGAGGTCATCGGCGTCGCCTCGAAGCCGATGCCGAAGAAGCGATCCTTGACCTTGGGATCGCTGACGATCTGGCGCAGGGCACCGTCGAGCATCTCCACGATCGGCTTCGGCGTCGCGCCGGGCGCGAACACCACGAAATGCACGGCACCGATGATTCCCGGAAAGCCCTGCTCGGCAGTCGAGGGCACGTCGGGCAGCAGGCTCGACCGCTTGTCCTGAACGACGGCAATGGCCTTGAGCTTCTTGTCCTCGATCAGCGCCTTTGTGGTCCCGATCAGAAGGCTGCCGAATTCCACACGATCGGCGAGCAGATCGGTGACGATTGCAGGCGCCGACTTGTAGGACACCTGCACGAACTTGGCGCCGGTCTTGTGAGCCAGCACCTCGACCACCAGATGCTGCTGGAGGCCATACCCGGAGGTCCCATAGTTGATCCCGCCGGAACGTTCCTTGGCGAGCTTCACCAGACCCTTGACGTCATTCGCCGGGAGATTCGGCCCCGAGACGAACACGTTTGGCGTGGTCCCGATGCTGCCGATCGGCACCAGATCCTTGAACGGGTCATAGCCGAGTTGCGCGAAGCTATGCGGGAACGTGGCAATCACCGTGCCGTTCACGACCATGGTGCAGCCGTCGGGTGCGGCGTTGACGACAGCTTGAGTGCCGATATTGCCCGTCGCACCAGGGCGGTTCTCGACCACGACCGTCTTCTTGAGCAATGGCTCCAGCTTTTCGGCGATGACCCGGGTCGCGACATCGGCCGAGCCGCCCGCGCCGAACGGCGCGATCAGCCGGATCTGCTGACAGTTCAACTCCGTCGCAGCCACGGGCCCCGCGCCCAGATGCACGCAAAGACCCGCACAAGCCGCCACAATCGGCGAGATGTAACGCATGATATTCCTCCCCTCGTTGTTGCACGCCGGCCCCCGGGACCGGCGCTGATCAGCCATCGTGCCAGATGGATCGCGCGGTTTCGACCAGCAGTTTGAGCTTGGCCTTTTCCTGGCCGATGGTCATCGCCGTGTTGCGTACGTCTCCCGAGAATCCACATTGCGGCGTGATGCCAAGACGATCCAGCGGCATGTACTTGCTCGCTTCCTCAACCCGTGCACGCAGCACTTCGGGATCTTCAAGCGCCGGGCTCTTGGTCGTTATCAGCCCAAGCATGGCAGCCTTGCCTTCCGGCATCAGCGCCAGCGCGTCGAGAGTTCCCGCGCGCGGACTGTCGAACTCGAGCAGATAGACGCCGGCGTTGAGCTTGCGAAAGATGGCGTCTGCCATGAACTGGTAGCCGGCATCGGCTTGCCAGTAGCCTAGGCGATTGCCACGACAGACGTGAATTGCCACCCGCATATCGGCCGGTGCCGCCGCCAGCACCGCATTCAGCACTTCGACGTAGGCGTCTGCCAGCGCGCGCCAGTCGTCGCCCCGCTGATCGAGAATGCCCCTGATCTCCGGATCACCAAATTTCACCAGCGACGTCTCGTCGATCTGGAGATAGCGGCATCCGGCGCGATGCAGCGCTCCGACCTCCTGGCGATAGAGATCGACGATATCGTTCCAGTAGGCATCGCGCGACGTGTAGGCACCGCGCAGGATCGCCTCATCGCCGCCGAGGAAGTGCAGGATGACCGGCGATGGAATGGTGATTTTCGGGGTCCGCCGAGTGATCGAGCGCAAAAACTCAAAATGATCAACGAAGATCGGCGACCACGGCTGCACTTTCGCCAGCACCACCATCCGTTCCAGCGGCAGCTTATCGCCCTTGTCGTTGCGGTGATAGAAAAGTCCCGGCTCGAAGCCGATGCCGCCTTTGCCGAATGCCTTGAAATAGAAATCGACGATGTAGCTCTGGCGCCGGAATTCGCCGTCGGTGACGACCGACAGTCCAACCTCCTCCTGCATCGCCACGACGTCGCGGATGGCGGCGTCTTCGGCGCGCTTGAGGTCGTCCTTGCCGATCTCCCGGTTTCGATACTTGTGGCGCGCCTCGATGAGGTCCTTCGGCCGCAGCAGGCTGCCGCAATGATCGGCATGAAAGATCGGTGGCAGTTCCGACACGCGTTCACTCCGATGGCTGTGCTCCGCCCGGATGACGGCGATCGAAACATTAGCCGCTCCGCCGGTTCGCCAGCTAATGCATCGTATGCGCCCTCTGATGCATTTCGTGCATCGCGCCCCGCTGCCCGGATGCGCCCCAACCGCCTTAGCGAAACGCCGAGCTCTGTCCCAGCGTCACGAACACCGACGCATCTTTCCCGCGCCGGCCGGCGGCGCTCAGCGTCAGCTTCCGGCGCAGCACGCCGGCGATCTCCCGCCGCAGCGCCGCGGCGCTCGGCGCCAGGCGTTCGCCGGCGCGGTGCAGGATGCCGATGCGGCGGGCGATCCGAGGGGATGTGATCTCGACACGGCGCAGATGGCTCGGAAGGCGGTCGCCGAGCGTCAAGCGCGGCGTGATCGTGTGCGCGATTCCGGCGCCCGCCCACTCGATCGCGGTGGGGATGTGCTGCACCTCGTGCCGCCAATCAAGGTCGACGTCGATGTGGGCCTTGACGCTTTCCATCAGGGTGCGATTGCCGGAGGGCCCTCCGCCCGCAATCAGCGGCTGGCCCACCAGTTCGCGCCAGCTCACGGACCTGCGGGCTCCGAGCGGGTGATCGCGGTGGACCAGCAGGACCAAGGGGTCGTTGCCCAGTATCTCCTGGCTGAGTTCGCCGGGCACCATACCCAACAGGCTCACCCCGAAGTCCGCTGTTCGGTCGAGCACGTGGCTGATGACCTGATTGGCGGAGGAATCGAATATCCGCAGTCGCGTATCGGGCTGCAGGCGCAGGAACCGGGCGACCACCTGCGGAACGAAAAGGCGCGATATCGAGGGCAGACAGCCGAAGGTGACCGTGGCATTGCCCGATCTTCCCTCCTCCTTCGCATCCAGAAGCGCGGCCGCAAGACCATTCAGATGCCCCTGGGCTCTGGTCAGGAGGCGCACACCCGGCGCGCTCAGCTCGAGGCGGCGACCGGCGCGCACGAACAGCGGCGTGCCGAGATCCAGTTCGAGCCGTTGAATCCGCCGCGAAAGTGCGGCCTGGGACACGTTCAGCCGGCGCGCAGCCGCATGCACACTGCCGGTTTCGGCAACCGCGACGAAGCCGAGAAGCGCTGGGCCATTGATCATGGTCGGACCGAAAGAAATCGTACAGGGACCTGCGAACGGGATGCTCTGTATATCCCATTTGCAGCACGGGCGATCCAAGGGGCCGACGCGAAATCTGGCCAGGAGGCAGCCGACCCCAACTCAGATCGTGGGCTTTCTCTGCGCCAGCCGGAGTGCGGCAAGGTGCTCCTCGAGGACCTTGGTCATATCCTCCGGCGGTGTCCGTCCAAATCCGCAATAGGCGGCGAGGCCGAAGTCCGGCAGGAATTTCCGCGCCACGGTCAGTCGTTCCTGGAAACTGTCCATGCTGTGAATCAGCCCGAGGTAGACGCGCGCACCCTTCACGCTGAGTTCGGCGAGCGGGGCGTAAAAGGCTTCATCCGTGCGGTCGAGTGCGGGAATGTGGACCCAGTCCACCCGACGTCCGGTCGCCTCCACCGCCGCATTGACCAACTCGACCGCCCGGCCGAGGTCGGCCGGCGCGAATCTCGGCCAGCCGCCGAACGTGCCGAAGCAGAAATGAAACCCGAGGGAGACCTCCTCGGGCAGGCGCCGCGAGAGACGCCCGATCGGGGCGACATGCGTTTCGATCTCGCGCTCCGCCGGATAGCCCTCCAGCCCGTCATAGACAGCCGCCACTTCCCACGCGCAGTCCCACTGGACCGCAAGATCCTGATGCGGGATCGCGTCGAGTATCGCGTCGAGCTCTGCGGCGATCGCCTCCTCGTAGCCCGGCCGGATGCGCTCGAGATCCTCCGGATCCGGAAACGTAAGCGGCCGGATCACGCTGTTGACCATAGGCATCGAGATCTGAAAACGGACGCCCTGCGGGATGACGCCCTTCTCGCGTAGCGTCTCGAACACGAAATAGGAATTCACTGCGTCCTTGGCGTAACCCAGACGATAGCCCGGATTGCCGAAGCGCACGATATCGACGCCGGGCTTCACCTTGAACTGCCAGACATCATCGCGGCTGCGCGGCATGAGCTGCTCGACACCATCGACGCGCTGCGGCCGCTTGATGGTCTCGAGATCAATGTGGCCGTTGAAGACCTGGTACGACAGCCGCAGCACCCACGAACGCCGCTCTCCGACTTCGCCGTCCGGGATAGCAGGAAGATGGGCTCCCAACGCGCCACCGAACGTGCGCATGACGTCTTCGACGGACATGAGCGGAACGCTGCCGACCAGAAGAAGATCCTGACCCATTTCCATTCTCTGCCGTTGCCGAATGTGACACGCGGGCGCGGCCTGGCATGCTGATGGCTTAGATCAGCAGCGGCTCACGCCGGAAGCGGCTGCCCCACGCGCCAATGCGTCGGGATCGGCCTGTTCGCATTCTTTGACCACGCCCGCCAGGCGGCCTGCACCTTGGCGAGGTCTTCCTCGATGTTCTTCACGAAGAACTCGCCCCTGAACTCGAGCCGGCCCTTGTCGTCGTACCATTCGAGGGCGTCGACCTCGCCCGGCTGGCGAAAGCGCTCGATGACGAGGCCGACGCAACCCTCCGGCCGCTGCGGCGAGTGGCGCACGTGCGCCGGCAACAGAAAAATCTCGCCCTCCCGCACGACGACCTCGCTGCGTTCGCCCGCCGGCGTGATCAGGCGCAGCGTGACGTCGCCGTGGACCTGGTAGAACAGCTCCTCGCCTGGATCGTCGTGGTAGTCGGGACGGTCGTTCGGCCCGCCGACGACCATGACGATGAAGTTTTCCCATTGCTCGCGGAAGAGCTGGCGATTGCCGATCGGCGGCTTGAGCTTATCCCGGTTGGCCTCGATCCAGGCTTTCAAATTGAACGGCGATTGCATGGCGTCTTTCCTCAATTCACGATCCGCATGACCGCCTCGATCTCGACGCTCATGCCGTTGGGCAACGAGTTCATGCCGACAGCGGAGCGCGCGTGGCGGCCGCGCTCGCCGAGCACCTCGACGAGGAGGTCCGAGCATCCGTTGATGACTTTGGGATGCTCACCGAATTCCGGCACGGCGTTGACCATGCCGAAGACCTTAAGCACCTCGACCCGGGCGAGGTCGCCGGCCGCCATCTTGGCGACCGACAAGAGGCCGAGCGCCACCAGCCTGGCGTGCTCGTAGCCTTCGTCGGCCGTGAATTCGCGACCGACCTTGCCGATGATGTAGGAGCCGTCGGGCCGGCGCGGCCCCTGCCCGGAGAGATAGATGACGCCGGCGTGCAGCTTGAACGGCAAGTAATTCGCCGCCGGTCCGCGATAGGACGGAAGCGAGAGGCCGAGCTGCGCCAATTTGCGTTCGGGCATGAGGGCTCCCTTCGAGGGATGGAGAGTTGCAGACCGGCGAGCGTCTGCCAACGAGAGAAATTTTTTCATCTCCGGCGCCGGGATGAGAGGTTTCGGAGGGAGCATGAGATACTGCGCCCGGCGGCGCCGCCTCTTCTGCGGGAAGATATTCTCCGCGCTCATCCCGCGCCTGCCGCAGGGCATGGCTCCGCCGTGCCGGGTGCGGCGGCCCGCTCCGATCTGCCCGTCCAATGCTGGTGATCCGCAGTCCTGATAGCCCACGGCGGAGGCAAGCGCGCTGCGCCCGCGCGCGCCTGTGAACTGCAGGGACAACGCGCGCACCTTGACCTCGCCGGCCCCGCGTTCATCAATGCCCCGCCAACAGAGACCCCGCCGCGCCCCGACATGCCCGACTGTCCGCCGCCCGACCCGAACCCACGCGCGCCCTCCTTTGCCATGCCGCCGCGCGCCTGCGACTGCCACGCGCATGTGATCGGCCCGGCGCGGCTGCACCCGTTCGTCGCCGACCGGGCCTACACGCCCCCCGACGCCCTGCTGCCGGACTATCTCCACGTCGTCCGCACGCTCGGCTTCGAGCGCATCGTGCTGGTGCAGCCGAGCATGCACGGCATCGACAACAGCGTGATGCTCGCCGCGCTGCGCACGGCGCGCGCGCAGGGCATCGAGGGCGTCGCCATCGCCAACGTCGCCGAAAACTGTTCCGACGCGGACCTCGCATTCCTTGACGCGCAGGGCACGCGCGGCGTGCGCCTGAACATGATCTATCGCGGCGGCGCCGCCGCCAACGTCGATGCCGCGCGCACGCTCGCCCCGCGCCTCAAGGCGCTGGGCTGGTGCCTCGAACTGCTGATCGACGTCTCGCAGTTCGGCCGCGACCTCATTGCCTTCGGCGATCTCGACGTGCCGCTCGTCATCGACCACCTCGGGCACATGCCCGCGCGCAAGGGGCCGGACGATCCGGGGTTTCGCGCCTTGCTCGATCTGGTGCGCGATCGCGGCGCATGGGTGAAGCTCTCCGGCGCCTACCGTCTCGCGGACGGGCCGCATTTCCCACAAGACGACGTCGCAACGCTCGCGCGCGCGCTCGTGCAGGCGGGACCCTCGCGCATGCTGTGGGCCACCGACTGGCCGCACACGCTGTGCCCGGTGCCGATGCCGAACGACGGCGCGCTGCTCGATCTCCTCGCCGACTGGGTGCCGGACACGGCCACGCGCAACAAGATCCTGGTGGACAATCCCGCAAGCCTCTATGGCTTCGAAACGGGATAAGCGCGCGCAAGAGGGAGGAAACGCCGTGAAGTTGTTCTGGACACCGGCCTCGCCGTTCGTGCGCAAGGTGATGGTTTCAGCCATTGAAATCGGCGTCGTCGACCGCATCGAGATCCATCCGACCTACTGGCCGCACGAGTGGGCGACGCACACGGTCGACTTCGATCCGGCCTTCGTCGCCGCCAATCCGGTGGGCCGCATTCCCGCGCTGATCACCGACGACGGCGTCGCGCTCGCGGAATCGAACTGGATCTGCACCTATCTCGACTCGCTGCTCGACAGGCCGCGGCTGTTTCCGTTCACCGGCAAGGCGCATTGGGAGATGCTGCGCCTGCTCGCGATCGCCGACGGTGCGCTCGAGGCGATGATCTTGCGGCGCGCGGAGACGCTACGGCATCCGCCCGAACGCTCGGGCGATTTCATCGGCAAGCAGCGCGACCGCATCGCGCGCTGTTTCGATCAGATCGAGCACGCCGTCCCCGCGTTCGAGACCTCGCCCGTCAATCTCATGCAGATCGCCGCGGGCATCGCGTGCAGCTACATGGATTTCCGTTACGCCGATGATGGCTGGCGCAACGACCGGCCGCAGCTTGCCCGCTGGTACGAGAGCTTCGCGCAACGCCCGTCGATGACGACGACCGCACCGGGCGAAACGCCGCAGCGCGGCCCCAACGCGCCGCGCTGACACGCTCTCGTTTCATTCGATTGTGCAGCGCGTCTTGACTCCGCGCACAGGCGCGGCAACGCTCGTGTCGTTGAATGAAACAGCGTTTTGATAGTTGAAACGCAATGAACGCACCTCGCCCGCTGCACACCGTCGAGCCCGCAAGCGCGTCGCGCGGCACCAGCACGCTCGACCTCGGGCTGCGCATCGTTGAGTTCCTTGCGCATCAGGAGGGCGCGGCACCCCTCTCCATGATTGCCGCGAACCTGTCGGCATCGAAGGCGACGGTGCATCGGCATCTGCAGACGCTGGTGCGGCACGGCTTCGTGCGGCGCGCGGGCGAGAAAGGCAGCTACCAGGCCGGCATGAAGCTGCTCGTGCTGGGCGAGGCGTCGCGGCGCACGTTCGGCGTGGTGCCGACCGCGCGCGACGAGCTCACGGAACTCGGACGCGTCACCGGCCAGGCGGCGAGCGTCGCGGCCATCGTCGACGGCGAGCTGGTCGTGCTCGACATGGTCCAGGGCCATTCGGTCGTGGAGTTCGGCACGCGGCCGGGCACGCGCCTCGGCATCCACGCCAGCGCGCTCGGCAAGATCTGGCTCGCCTTCGGCGCGCAGGCGGTGCCGGAACGGCTGTGGACCGAGCCGCTCAAGCCGTGGACGTCCTCGACCATCACCGACCACGCGACGCTTAAGCGCGCGGTCAATCTCACCAAGACGAAAGGCTGGGCCATCGCGCCCAACGAGACGATCATCGGCATCAACACGATCGCGGCGCCGATCTTCAATCACCGCTCCGAACTGGTCGCGGCGCTCGGCATCACCGGCTCGATCCAGTTCATCGAACCCACTCCCAAGCCGGATCTCGTCTCCGCGGTCGTCGCCGCGGCCGACCGGATCACGCGGCGCCTCAAAACCGGAAACTGACGTGGCTTATTCCATTGCGGTCGACATCGGCGGAACCTTCACGGACATCGTGCTGCGCGCGCCCGACGGCGCGCTGGTCATCGACAAGACGCTGACCACGCCGCAGGACCTGATCGAAGGCTTCATGCGCGGCGTCTCGCAGGTACTCGCCAAGGCCGAGCTGACGCCCGCCGACGTCAACGGTTTCGTCATCCACGCCACGACGGTGGTGACCAACGCCCTGATCGAGCGCAAGGGCCGCCCCACTGCCCTGCTGGTCACGCAGGGCTTCACCGACCTGCTCGTGATCCGCAACGAGAACCGCTACGACGTCTACGACACGCAGATCGAATTCCCCGAACCGCTGGTGATGCCGGAACTGACTTTCGGGGTCACGGAGCGCACGCTCGCCAACGGCCAGGTGCTGACCCCGCCCGGCGAGGACGAGATCGAGCGCATCGCCGCCGGCCTCAAGGCGCGGGACGTGTCCGCCGTCGGCGTCTGCTTCCTCAACAGCTTCTCCAATCCCGCAAACGAGCGGCGGGTCGCCGAGCTGCTCGCGCGCGAGCTGCCGGATGCGTTCATCTGCACGTCGTTCGACGTCGCCCCGGTGATCCGCGAGTATCCGCGCGCCTCGACCACCGCGGTCAACGCCTACGCCATGCCGATCGCGCAGCCCTATCTCGCCCGGCTCGACGGCCGGCTGCGCGCCGGCGGGTTCGCCCAGTCCCCGCTGATCATGCTCAGTTCCGGCGGGGTCGTCGGCGCCGACGTCGCCGGACGCAATCCGGTGCGCATGATCGAGAGCGGCCCGGCGGCGGGGGCGCTGGCGGCGTCCTACTACAGCGAGAAGCTCGGCATCGAGCGCCTGATCTCGTTCGACATGGGCGGCACCACCGCCAAGGCCTGCCTGATCGAGAACCACATTCCCCTGATCACCGGCGAATTCGAGGTCGATCGCCGCTATCGCTTCAAGCAGGGCAGCGGCCTGCCGGTCACCGTGCCCTCGATCGACCTGATCGAGATCGGCGCCGGCGGCGGCAGCATCGCGCGCCTCGACAAGCTCGGCCTTCTCAAGGTCGGACCGGACAGCGCCGGGTCGCTGCCCGGCCCGGCATGCTATGGGCGCGGCGGCACGCAGCCGACCGTGACCGACGCCAACCTCGTCCTCGGGCTGCTCGATCCCGATCACTTCCTCGGCGGCGAGATGAAGCTCGACCGCGCGGCGGCCGAGCGCGCCATCGCGGACCTCGCGAAGCGGCTCGACCACACGGTGGCGGAGACGGCGCGCGGCATCTTCCGCATCGTCACGGAGACCATGGCCTCGTCCGTGCGCACGCACAGCGCCGACCGCGGCGTCGACTATCGCAACCTGCCCCTGTTCGCGTTCGGCGGCGCCGGCGCGATCCATGCCTGCGCCGTGGCCGAGCTCCTGAACTCGACCATGGTGATCGTGCCGCCCAAGTCGAGCGTGCTCTCGGCGGTCGGCACGCTCGTGACCCCTGCCCGGCTCGACCTGATGCGCAGCTACATCGCGCGCGTCGACGAGCTCGACTGGGACAGGGTGCGTACCGTATTCCGCGAGATGCGCGCGGAAGCCGTCGCCGCCCTCTCCCAGGCGGGCGGCGGGGCGGCCGAGGTCGACGTGCTGTGCCAGGCCGACCTGCGCTACCAGGGCCAGCAATACGAAGTCACCGTCACCCTCGACTTCGATCCCGACCAGACCGCCAATCCGGCGCGGCTCAAGACGCTGTTCGAGGACGCCTATCGCGTCCTCTACGGCCTCAACCCCTCGAATGTCGCGGTCGAAGCGGTGACCTGGCGGCTGTCGGCGAGCACGCGCCTCGACAAGACCGCCATGGGCGAGACCCTGCCGGCCAAGCCGGGCAAGGCGCGCACGCGCCGCACCCTGCACGCCTGGGGCGACCGCGTGGAGGGCGAGGTCTACGACCGCGCCGCGCTCGCGCGCTCGCAGAGCCTCGCGGGACCGGCGATCATCGAGGAACGCGAAACGACGACCGTGGTGCCGCCCGGCTGGAGCGCGACCATCGACGCGCTCGGCTGCATCGTGCTGCGGAAGGATTAGCTGCCGGCGTCCTCTTGCGCTTCGAAACTCCCGCAAGAGGCCCGAGATGGAAACGAACGTCAAAGGCGGGGCACCAGGGATGCGCAACATCGATCCGATCGAACTCGAGATCCTCTGGACGAACCTGATCGGCATCGTGTCCGAGCGCGCCAAGGCGATGCAGCGCACCGCCTTCAGCCCGATCGTGCGCGAGGCCGGCGACCTCGCCTGCGCCCTGTTCGACCGCCGCGCGCGCATGGTGGCGCAGGCCGACACCGGCACCCCGGGCCACATCAACGCGCTGGCGAACGCAGGCAAGACCCTTACCGACATGTTCGAGGGCGACCTGCATCCGGGCGACGTGATCATCACCAACGATCCGTGGCTCTCCGCCGGACACCTGTTCGACATCACCCTGCTCACGCCGGTCTTCTTCGGCGGGACGCTCAAGGGCTATTTCGGCTCGACCATCCATTACACCGACATCGGCGGCACCGGGCTCGGCACCGAGGCGCGCGACGCCCACGAGGAAGGCCTCTGGATTCCCCCGCTCAAGCTCTACGAGCGCGGGGCGCGCAACGAGACGCTGATCCGCATGATCGAGGCCAACGTGCGCACGCCCAAGGCCGTGCTCGGCGATCTCTCCGCCCAGCTGGCCGCCGGCCACTCCGTCGCCGAACGGCTGCAGCGCCTGTGCGAGCGCCACGGGCTCGACGACATCGAGCTGGTCTCGGACGAGATCCTGCGGCGCTCGGAGAACGCCACGCGCGAGACGATCCGCGCCCTCAAGCCGGGGACGTATCGCGGCTCATCGCAGTTCGACACCCCGAACGGCGACGTGGTGCACCTCAATGTCGCGGTCACCATCGACACCAAGGCGGGCGACATCATCGTCGATTTCGAAGGGTCGTCGCCGCAGACGCGGCAGGGCATCAACGTGGTGCTGAATTTCGCGCACGCCTATACGACCTTCGCGATCCGCTCCTGCCTCAACCCGGACCTGCCCAACAACGCCGGCAGCCTCGCGCCGATCAAGATCAAGGCGCCGAAAGGCTCGATCGTCAACTGCACCTACCCCGCTCCCGTCACCGGCCGCCACCTCGTCGGCATGTACGTGCCGATGCCGATCCTCAAGGCGCTGCAGCCCGTGTTTCCCGAGCGCGTGCTGGCGGAGGGATCGGGCGCGATCTGGACCGTGCAGATCCAGGGCAAGCACGACACCGGCGAGAGCTTCACCTCCTCGATGTTCTTCTTCTCGGGGGGCATGGGCGGACGCGCGGGCAAGCCGGGTCCGAGCGCAACCTGCTACCCGACCGGCATCGGCGCGATTCCGATCGAGACGCTGGAAGCGTCCATGCCGATCCTGTTCGACTACAAGCGGCTGCGGCCGAACTCCGGCGGACACGGCCGTTCGCCCGGCGGCGACGGCCAGTCGGTGCAGTTCCGCCTGCTGACCGAACACCCATGGACCATGAGCGTCATGACGACGCGGCTCGACCGCGGCGCCGAGGGCATCGACGGGGGAGAGCCCGGCGCGCCCGGGCAGTTCCTGATCAACGGCGCCTCGACCAAGAGCGCCGGCAAGCGCCTGATGAACGCCGGCGACGTGGTGCAGTTCGAAACGCCGGGGGGCGGCGGCTACGGCCCGCCCCAGAAATGATCGTTCGACCGGCCGGTCCTGTGCGTGGCGGACCGGCCGTGCCGCCCAATAAGGCTGCGCAACATTGGGGAGGAATGGACATGACCTTCTTGCGACAGACGTCATACGCATGCGCCGCGGCGCTTCTGGCCTGCACCGCGACGAGCGCCATCGCGCAGAGCCCGGCGCCGGTGAAGATCGGGATTCCGGTGTTCCTGAGCGGGCCGGCGGTGGGCGCTTTCGGCGAGCCGAGCCGCAACGCCGCGGAACTCATCGTCCGCGCCATGAACGCCGGCGAATTGCCCGCGCCCTATAACCAGAAGGGCCTCGCGGGCGCGCCGATCGAGCCGAAGATCATCGACGAGGCGGGCAACACGGCGACCGTCGTCACCGAGTTCAAGAACCTCGTGCAGCGCGACAAGGTCGACGTCGTCGTCGGCTACGTGTCCTCGGCCGGGTGCCTTGCCGCCGCGCCCGTCGCGGAGGAGCTGCAGGTGCTGACGATCTTCTATGCCTGCGGCGCGTCGCGCCTGTTCGACGACAACGACTACAAATATGTCTTCCGCGCCTCGTCCTCGCAGACGAGCGACGCGGTCGCGACCGCGCGCTACATCACCACCAAGTTCCCCGATCTCAAGAGCTACTCCGGCATCAACCAGAACTACTCCTGGGGCCAGGACAACTGGCGCGACTTCAAGCTCGCCATGAGCGTGGTCAATCCCAAGGTCACGATGGACAAGGAGCTGATGCCGAAACTCTTCGCCGGCGAGTTCGGCGCGGAGATCTCGGTGCTGCTGGCGGCCGGATCGTCGATCGTGCACTCGAGCTTCTTCGGCGGCGACCTGGAGACGTTCGTGCTGCAGGCGAGCGCCCGCGGACTGCCGCAGCGCAGCCGCCTGCTGCTCACCGTCGGCGAGCAGATCCTCGCGCGTCAGGGCAAGAACGTTCCCGACGGCACCATCATCGGCGGACGCGGACGCCATGGCATGCTCGCCTCGGCGAACCCGCTCAACAAGTGGTTCCTCGACGCGTACGTGAAGGAATACAAGAGCATCCCGAACTTCCCGGCCTATCACATGCTGAGCTCGATGCTCGGCCTCAAGGCCGCATGGGAGAAGGCGGCCGCCGCCAAGGGCGGCGCGCGTCCGACCACCGACGACGTCATCAAGGCGTTCACGGGCCTCCAGTTCGAGACCGCCAGCGGCCCCGTGAAGATGGCGCTCGGCAAGGGCCACCAGGGCATCGAGGAGGTGGCCGTCGGCACCTATCGCTACAACAAGGCCAAGAACCAGCCCGAGCTCTACGACCTCATCACCTATCCGGCCGAGTGCGTGAACCCGCCGGCGGACATGAAGTCGGAGGAGTGGCTCAAGAAGGGCATGCCCGGCGCCAAGTGCTGACCCGGGCGTGAGCGGCAGGCGGACGCGGGACGGGCCGCGTCCGCGTGCACTACTATATATATGTGTGGGGGCAGCGGCCATGACGGCTCTGGCGATCCTGATTGACGGGCTGGTCTATGCGGCCTGGCTGTTCATCGTGGCGATCGGCCTCACGCTGATCTTCGGCGTGATGAAGGTGCTCAACGTGGCGCACGGCGGGCTCTATGCCTTCGGAGCCTACTCGGCGGCGACCGCGATCGGCCTCTATTTCAACCACGACTGGCCCGCCGCCGGCGGCTTCCTCGCCATGGTGCTGGCGGCGCTCGCCGTCGGCGCAATCATCGGGCTCGTGCTCGAGCGCGCGCTGCTGCAGCGCTTCTACGACAAGGACGAAATCCTCACCGCGCTCGTCACCTACGCGGCCTTCCTCATCCTCGAGGACCTGCTGCTGCTGATCTGGGGCCCGCAGGGACTGTTCGTGCCGCAGCCCTATCGCGCGGCCGGCATCATCAACATCGGGCTTCTGCCCGTCTCGGTCTACGACCTGATGCTGATCGCGCTCGCCGGGCTGCTGGCGGTCGGCGCCTGGTACGCCATCCGCAGGACGCGGTTCGGACGCATGCTGATGGCGATCCTCTACGACCGCGAGACCGCCGCCGCCTTCGGCGTCAACGTCACGCGGGTCTATGTCGCGACCTTCCTGATCGGCTCGATGCTGGGCGCGCTCGGCGGCGCGGTGACCGCGCCGCGCATCTCGGTGTCGGCCGGCATCGGCGTCGAGGTGATCGTGATCGCCTTCGCGGTCATCGCCATCGGCGGCATGAGCTCGATCGGCGGGGCCCTCGTCGGCGCGCTGATCGTCGGCTTCGCGCGCACCATCGCCGTGCACTTCGCGCCCTCGCTCGACCTGTTCGTGGTCTATGGCGTGATGACCATCGTTCTGGTGCTGCGGCCCTACGGCCTGTTCGGCGCCGCCGTGGCGAGGAAAGTCTGATGACGCGCACCTCCGCCCTCCTCTCCGCCGCCGCCGTCGCGCTGATCGCCCTCTCGGGCGGCTGGCTGCCGATCTGGGTGCTCCCGATCTCGACCGTCGCGCTGGGCAACGGCCTCGCCGTGCTGGGCATGATCGTGCTGTGGCGCGCGGGCCTCGTCTCGTTCGGCCAGGCGCTCTACTACGCGGCGGGCGCCTATGCCGTCGCCCTCGCCGCGCGCCATCTCGGCATCCGCGACGCGGTCCTGCTCGTCGTGATCGGCACGCTCGCCGCCGCGGCGCTCGCATATGTCGCCGGCTTCCTGCTGGCGCGCTATCGCGGGATCTTCTTCGCAATGCTCAGCCTGGCGCTCTCGATGATCCTCTACGGGCTGCTGGTCAACTCGCAGACGCTGGGCGCGTCGGACGGCCTGTCGGTCCCGCGCGCGACGTTCCTCGGGTTCGAACCGCGCGGCGACGATTACACTTGGGCGCTGTTCGCCTTCACCCTCGCCCTGGTGTGGCTCTCCGCGGCGGCGGTCGAGCTCTACGGCGCGACCATCGCCGGCGCGCTGTCGCGGCCGATGGTCGACAACGAGCTGCGCATCGAGTTCCTCGGCGTATCGGTCGACCGCCTCGTGCACATGAAGGTGGTCATCGCCGGCCTGCTCACCGGGATGGGCGGATCGGTCGTCGGCCTGAGCGTCGCGCACGTCGATCCCGCCATGGCGTTCTGGACGACCTCGGGCGGCTTCGTCTTCGTCGCCATTCTTGCCGGCACGGCCTCGGTCTGGGGCGCGTTCATCGGCGCGCTGGCGTTCGAGGCGGTGCGCACCTTCGCCGTCTCGACGATGCCGGGCACCTGGCAGATGACGCTGGGCGCCGCGCTGCTGCTGACCATCCTGTTCGTGCCGCAGGGAATCGGCGGGCTGATCTTCCGCCGCCGGCGCGCCACGGGGGCGAAGCCATGACGATCCTGTCCGCGCAGGACCTCGGCAAGTCCTTCGGCTCCTTCGTCGCCGCGCACGGCATCTCCTGCGACATCGCACGCGGCGAGACCGTCGGCATCATCGGCGCAAACGGGGCCGGCAAGACGACATTCGTCAACATGATCTCCGGCCATCTCGCCCCGAGCCAGGGCCGCATCACCTTCCACGGGCGCGACATCACCGGGCTGGCCTCGCGCAAGATCACCCAGCTCGGCATCGGGCGCTCGTTCCAGGTCGCGCAGGTGTTCGGCACGCTGACCGTGCTCGAGAACATGTGTGTCGCCACCGCGATCGCACGCGCGGGCGCCGCGCTCTGGCCGATGACGCGCCGCCGCATCGCTGCGCCGGAGATCGTGCGCGACGCGCAAACCGCGCTGACCCAGTTCGGGATCGCGCAGTATGGCGACATGCTGGCCAACACGCTCTCGCAGGGCGTGCGCAAGATCCTGGACGTCGCCATGGCCGCCGCCCGCGACCCGCTGCTCATCATGCTGGACGAGCCCACGAGCGGCGTCTCGCGCCAGGAGCGCCACGACCTGATGACCCACGTCATGGGCGCGCTCAGGCAGCGCGGCGTGACGATCCTGTTCGTGGAGCACGACATGGAGTTGGTCGAGGCCTACGCCGAACGCGTGCTCGCGTTCATCGACGGCACGATCGTCGCGGACGGGAGCCCGCAGGCGGTGTTCACGCGCGAGGACGTGCGCGCGCGCATCACCGGGCACGCGCCGGCCGCGCGAGCCGCTGGAGGCGCGCATGCTTGACGTGAAGCACTACGACGTCTCGATCGGGCGCATCCGCATCGTCAACGGGGCCGAGCTCGCCGTCGCCGAAGGCGAGTTCTGCGGCCTGATCGGCACCAACGGCGCGGGCAAGACCACGTTCATGCGCGGGCTGATGGGCGCGCTGCCGGCCGCCGGCCACGCCAGCATCGACGCGCATGACCTCGTCGCCGCGCGTCCGCACGAGCGCGTGTCGCTCGGGATCGGCTACATGCCGGAAGACCGCCGCCTCGTCCCCGACCTCACCGTCGAGGAGAACATCCTGCTGCCGGCCTGGACGGCGCGCATGGCCGACGCGGGCGAACGCCTCGCGTGGATCGTGGGCTTCATGCCCGAGATCAAGGACATGCTGACGCGCAACGCCGCGACGCTCTCGGGCGGCCAGCAGAAGATGGCGGCGCTGGCGCGCGCGCTGATGGCGGGGCGGCGCCTGCTCATCCTCGACGAGCCGTTCGAAGGACTGGCGCCCGCGCTGGTGCGCCGGCTCGGCGAGGTGCTGGCGGGGCTCAAGCGCGAGCGCGTCTCCGTGCTTATCGCCGAGTCGCACGCCGACCGCGTCGCCGACCTGCTCGACAAGACCTTCCTGATCGAGCGGGGCGTGATCCGGCCGCCGACATGAGCAATCCCCGCATCCAGCACTGGCGGGTCGGCGCCGTGACCATCACCCGCGTCGTCGAGGCCGAGGGACTGCGCGCGCCGGAATACATGTTCCGCGACCTGACGGCGGAGGTCGTGCGCCGGCACGACTGGCTGCGCCCCGACTTCGCGACCGCCGAGGGACAGCTCATCGGCTCGATCCACGCCTTCGTAATCGCGACCGGCGAACGGCGCATCATCGTCGATACCTGCGTCGGCAACGACAAGGCGCGCCGCATGCCGCGCTGGCACATGCTGCAGACCGCGTTCCTCGACGATCTCGCCAGCGCAGGCTATCCCGCCGAGCGCATCGACACGGTGCTGTGCACGCACCTGCACGTCGATCACGTCGGCTGGAACACGCGGCTCGTGGGCGGGCGCTGGGTGCCGACGTTCCCCAATGCGCGCTACCTCTTCGGCCGCACCGAGTTCGAGCATTGGGCGCGCGGCCCCGACCCGGCCCTCACCGGCGATGTCCCCGCGGCGGTGGCGCAGGACGTGATGGAGGCCGATACTGTATTCGAGGATTCGATCCGGCCGATCGTCGTGGCGGGGCTGCATGATCTCGTCGCGTGCGACCACCGCATCACCGACGAGGTCGCGCTCGAACCGACGCCGGGCCATTCGCCCGGGCACGTGAGCGTCGTCGTCGCCTCGCGTGGCGAGACGGCGGTGATCACCGGCGATCTGATGCACCACCCGATCCAGTGCGCGCTGCCGGACGTCGCCAGCAACTTCGACTGGAACGTTGAACAGGCGCGTCGCACGCGACTGGAGTTCCTGCGGCGCCACGCCGACAAGCCCGTGCTGGTGCTGGGGACGCATTTCGCGACGCCGACGGCGGGCTTCATCGTCACCGATGGCGCGGGCCTGCGGTTCCGCGCCGCGCACGCGCCGTCGTCTACATCGCCTGCGGACAGATGACGCATCGCCTCCTGTCTGCAATCGCCTGAGGCCCTTCGCCGCTCCTCGCAGCACGCTATTTCAGCCATACCGCAGCATGGAGACCTGATCGGCGAGCAGCTGGAGGATGGTGCGGCGCTGCTCGTCGTCGATGTCGGTATCCAGCAGCCGCCGGTAGCGCGCGATGTTCTCGGCGCTGACGAATTGATCCAAATCAGCGGGATTTCCTGCAGCGACGCGTTTACGCATTGCTTCCATTCGCCTGCTCTCTCTGGGTGATCCCCCGTCCTCGCGCGATGGATGTCATATGCCGGGCGATCGAGACAATAACCCGAAGCGGCTATCCCGCAGCGGCGCGCGCGCTGCTAGGACCAGCGCGCATGAAACCGACGCAGCGATCGCCATGACGGACACGCCTGCCGCGCTCGAAGCGATGACGTCGCTGCCGGCGAGCGCCGCCATCCTCGATCCGTCGGGGACGATCATCGCGGTCAACGAAACCTGGCGCGCGAGCGGCCGCCGCGACGGGCTCGCCCTCGCGCAGTCCGGCGTCGGCGCCAACTACCTCGACTATTGCCGCGCGGACGATGCCGCGACGAAGCGGTTCGCCAGGCAGTTGCGCGCGCTGCTCGCGGGCCGCCTCGACCTCGTCACGTCGATCTATCCGTGCCCCGGGCCACGGCAGCAACGCTGGTTCGCGCTGATCGGGTTTCCACTCGCCGCGCGCGCCCCCGCCGGCGTCGCGCTCCTCCACGTCGAGCTGACGGCGATGCTGCCGGCGCCGTTCCGCGCCTTGCAGGCGCAAGGCCCGCGCCCGCCGGCGGACCTCGACGCGCTCAGCGGCGCGGTGACGCGCTCGGTCTCGCAGGCGCTGGCGCTGCAGATCGAGGAGATGCTGGCGCATCCGCCGTCACGCAGGCGGGAGGCGGCGGAGGACGAGGAGCCGGCCGCGCCCGACCTCGCGCGCCTGAGCCCGCGTCAGCGCGAGATCCTGCGCCTCCTGGGCGAAGGCAAGAGCAACAAGGAGATCGCGCGCGCGCTCGTGCTCTCGCCGAACACGGTCAAGCTGCACGTCTCCGCCATCCTGCAGCGGCTGAATTTGCGAAGCCGCACGCACGCGGCGCTCCTCTCGTCCAGACTCGCTCGGCCGGATGCCGATAACCAGGGGGAGGACCTGGTCGTCTGGAGGAGGATCCGGCCCGCGGCGTAGCGGCTTCGCGGTCCGGGAACGGCGGCGGTCCGCCGTCCCCTCGTGTGCGCGTCAGCCCTGCGGCTCGATCTTGGCGATGCGCACGAATTCGCCCCACTCGTCGATCGCCTTGAGGAAGTAGGCCTGCGCCTCTTCGGGCGAGGACACCCACTGGTCGGCGGCGAACTTGGCGAGGAAGTCGCGCCCCTCGTCGCTTGCGACCACGGCGCTGATCCACTTGCCGAGCTGGTCGACGACCGGACGCGGCGTGGCGGCCGGCACGAACGCGCCCCACCAGTTGCGGATGTCGATCGGATAGCCGAGCTCCTTCATGGTCGGGTACTGCGGCGTCGACTTCATGCGCTCGCCGGTGCCGACCGCGAGGATGCGCATGCGACCGGCTTTTTCCTGCGTCACCGCGAACACGTTGTCGGGAATCGCGTAGTCGATGGCGCCGCTGGCGAGGTCGTTGAGGTAGTCTGCCGCGGTGCGGTAGGCGACTTCCACCGCCTTGAGGCCGGCGTGCTGCGCATACAGCGCGCCAAACACCTTAGCGGATGGGTTGGCCGTGCCGTAGCTCGCCTTCTCGCCCTTCTGCTTCATCGCGGCGGTGAGGTCCGCCACCGTCTTGTAGGGGCTGTCCGCCTTCACGGCGAGCATGGTCGGCTGCTTGTTGATGGTGCCGACCATCTGCAGCGCCTTGCCGACGTCGACCGTCGGTTTCTTCATGACGTGCTGGTTGGCGGCGAGCGCGCTGCCGCCGGTGATGTAGACGGTGTAGCCGTCGGGCTTGGAGCGCGCGACGTACTCGGTCGCGATATTGCCGAGCGCGCCGACCTTGTTCTCGACGATGACGGAGCGGCCGGACAGGGTGCGCACCTTCTCGGCGAAGAAGCGCACGATCACATCGGCGCCGCTGCCGGCGGCGAAGCCGCAGATGAAGTGGATGTCCTGCGACGGATAGGCCTGCGCCATGGCGCCGGCCGGCCACAGGCCGGCGGCGGGCACAAGACCGGCGGCGGCTGCGCCCTGCAGCAGCCGGCGGCGCGACAAGCGATGTGACGAATGATCCATTCCCAACCTCCCCTTGAAACCGCGTAAGCGTCTCTTCCCGACCGGCGCCCTGCCTGCGTCCGCGGCGTCCGCCGCGTCCATCGTCCGGCCTCCGGGGGGCGCCGGGCAACTAGTTTGACAGTGCAACCGTTGTCTCCTAGTACTTTATTTCGCCGCGGCGTTCAACTCTGCCGCCGCGGCCACGACGCACACCGGGAGGCGCCCATGGCCGGCAAGATCACCGTTCACGATCCGCGCGGGTATCCGCCCAAGGTCGTCGGCAAGCGGCTCGCCAACCGCCCGGAAAGCCTCGACGGCAAGGTCCTCTACCTCATCGACTGCCTGTTCGATAACGCCGACGTGTTCATGGAACAGCTGCGGCTGTGGTTCGCGCAGAACATGCCGGCGGTCGAGACCCGCGTCGTGCGCCCGCGCGAGAGCTGGGTCGACGACCCCGAGATGCGCGCCAAGGTCGCGGCCGACGGAGCCGCGGCCATCATCGGCGTCGGCCTTTGAAGCACCTGCTGCCCCACGGTCGTGGGGTTCGCACTGGCGCTTGAGCAGCAGGGCGTTCCGACCATCCCGGTCAGCACGCATGCCTTCGCGCGACTCGCCAAGGCGACCGCGCTGGCCGCCGGTATGCCCACGATCCGCAGCGTGTTCGTGCCGCAGCCGGTCGTCGGCCGCTCGGCCTCCGAGCTGCGCGCCTATATCGAGGGCACCGACCCGATCCTCAAGCAGCCGTTCATGAAGGGCGTGCTCGACGGATTGCTGCAACCGCTCACCGACGAGGACCTCAAGGGCGCGACCTTCGAACGCTCCACCCCGCGCCTGCTCGAACCCGACACCGAGGAGAACCTGCGCCAGCTCTTCATCGAGCAGGGCTGGACCGACTACCTGCCCGTCATCCTGCCGACCGAGGACCTGGTCGAGCGCATGCTCAAGGGCACCTCCCTGCCCGGCGACAAGATCGTCGGGCGCATGCGGCCGACCTCGTTCCGCGAAGCCTGGGAGTTCGACATCGAGAAGGTCGCGGTCAACGCCGTCATGGCGGGGGCGCGCCCCGAATACCTGCCGGTGATCCTGGCGATGGCGGCGAGCGGCATCTCCGCGCGCTCGAGCAGCACGACCTCGTGGGCGACGATCTCCGTGGTCAACGGCCCGATCCGCAACGAGATCGGCATGAACTCGGGCGTCGGTGCGCTCGGCCCCTACAACCACGCCAACGCCACGATCGGCCGCGCCTACTGCCTCACCAGCCAGAACGTGCAGGGCGGCTCGGTGCCGGGCGACACCTATATGGGCACGCTCGGCAACAACTGGAATTACACGGCCTGCTTCGCGGAGAACGAGGAGCGCAGCCCGTGGTCGCCGTTCCACGTCGATCAGGGCTTCAAGCCGACCGACTCGACCGTCAGCGTCTTCTTCGGCGGCTGGTACACGCAGTCCGGCTTCGGGCCGCGCGAGACCTGGCAGGACAAGTTCATCCGCTGCCTCGTCGGCACCGACCACTACAGCCCGCCGCTGATCGTGATGGACCCCCTGGTGGCGCGCGCCTTCGTCGACCTCGGCTACACCAAGCAGTCGCTGATCGACTGGTGCGCGCAGAACGCCAAGCTGCCCGCGCGCAACTACTGGGACGACCAGTGGATCACGACGCTGGTGCGCCCGCACGCCATCGCCGGCGTCGAGCCCTATGCCAGCCGGCTCAAGGCCGCGCCCGACGAGCTGATCAGCATCTTCCGGCCGGAGGACATCAAGATCGTGGTGACCGGCGGCGAGACCCAGGGCGCGTTCAAGATGATCGGCGGCCGCTTCTCGACCCGCGGCCCGGGCACCGAGAACAAGAGCAACCCGACCGGTCTCATCGACGTGTGGCGGTAGGCGCCCCTTTCACGCATCAGCTCTTAGGCCCCCTCACCCGCCGCGCGTCGCGCGGCGACCTCTCCCCGCCGGGGAGAGGTGGGGCCGTGCAGCGTCGCGCGCCCGCACTCGACCGCAAGCGCCGCGAGTTCATTCATCCCCGCGGCGCGGACCCGTCGATGAAGCCGGTCCGCAGCCCACGTGGCGCCCATGCCCCGGCGCTGCCGGGCTCTTTACAATAGTTGATCATTACAACTATTATCCGCCACCTGAAAAGCGGAGCCCGGGAGGATGCGATGAGCGGTGAATACGACGTGGTGGTCGTGGGCGGCGGGATGGCCGGCATGAGCGCGGCCCTGGCCAGCGCGCGGCTCGGCCGGCGCACGGCGATCCTCACCGGCGACGTGATCGGCGGCCAGCTCGTCAGCATCGACAAGATCGAAGGCGTGCCCGGGTTCCCGGACGGCGTGCCGGGCTACGACCTCTGCCCGATGACACAGGAGCAGGCGAGCAACGCCGGCGTCGAATTCATGACGAGCAGTTGCGATGCCCTCGACCAGAACGGCGAGCGCTGGCGTCTGACGAGCAGCGACGGCGAGATGACGGCGCGCGCGGTCGTGATCGCGACGGGAACCGCCCTCGCCAAGCTCGACGTGCCCGGCGAGGAGCGCCTCGCGGGCAAGGGCGTGAGCGAGTGCGCAAGCTGCGACGCGCCGCTCCTGCGCAACAAGATCGCCGTGGTGGTGGGCGGCGGCGACACCGGCATGCAGGAGGCGCTCACCCTCGCCGACCACGTGACGAAGGTGATCATGATCGAACGCGGCGATACCCTCACCGGCCAGGCGAGCTACAGGGAGCGCATCACCGGCAATCCGAAGATCGAGCTGCGCTTTGGCGCGACCGTGACGGAGATCGCGGGCGATCCCACCGTCAGCCGCGTGCGCGTCAAGGACATCGGCTCGGGCGCCGAGAGCGACGTCGACACCGCGGCGGTCTTCGCCTGCATCGGCCTCGTGCCGAATACGGCGCTGGTGCGCGATCTCGTTCCGCTCGACGCCGCCGGCCGCGTCCGCGTCGATGCCGCCATGCGCACGCAAGCGCCGGGCCTGTGCGCCGTCGGCAATGTGCGCGAGGCGTCCCCTCACCGCGCCGCGGCCGCAATGGGCGATGGCGCCGCGGCCGCCGGTGCGATCGAGCGCTACCTCGCAACCGGCGAGTGGCGTAGCTGAGGACGGGCCTCTGCCGGCCTTCGGTGCCAAACTTTTCGTCACACGGCGCAGCGTGACGCCGAGGTCCTTCCCCGCCAGTGACGAGGACGATCGCGTCAGCGCCCCGTCAGCTCGCCGTCCTCCGGTCCCCTACTCCGCCGCAACGCTGTGCGCCGGCGCGCGTGCGGTGAGCCAGCGCTCGGCCTCGAGCGCCGCCATGCAGCCGAGGCCGGCGGCCGTGACCGCCTGCCGGAACACGTCGTCGGCGACATCGCCCGCCGCGAACACGCCGGGGATGTTGGTTGCGGTCGAGTTGGGAACGGTCTTGATGTAGCCGTTCGGCTTCATGTCGATCTGGCCGACGAAGAGCTCCGACGCCGGCTGGTGCCCGATGGCGACGAACACGCCGCGCGTCTCGCGCTCGGTGACCGCGCCGGTCTTCACGTTCTTCAGGCGCACGTGGGTGACGGCGGCCGGCGAACCGCCGCCGCAGATCTCCTCGACCGCGTGGTCCCAGACGACCTCGATCTTCGGATGCTTGAACAGCCGGTCCTGCATGATGCGCTCGGCGCGGAACGAGTCGCGGCGGTGGACGACGGTGACCTTCGAGGCGATGTTGGCGAGATAGAGCGCCTCCTCGACCGCGGAGTTTCCGCCGCCGACGACCACCACGTCCTTGTTGCGGTAGAAGAAGCCGTCGCAGGTGGCGCAGGCGGACACGCCAGCCCCCTTGAAGGTATCTTCCGAGGCAAGCCCAAGCCACCTGGCCTTCGCCCCCGTCGCGATGATGAGCGCGTCGCAGGTGTAAACGGCGCCGCCGTCGCCGGTGAGGCGGAACGGCGATCCCGACAGCTCGACCTTGGTGATGTAGTCGTGCACGATCGTGGCGCCGACGTGCTCGGCCTGCAGCCGCATCTGCTCCATCAGCCAGGGGCCCTGGATCGGCTCGGCGAAGCCTGGATAGTTCTCGACATCGGTCGTGATCATGAGCTGCCCGCCCGGCTCGCTCGAAATGATCATCGGCCGCATCATCGCGCGGGCGGCGTAGATCGCCGCCGTGTAGCCGGCTGGACCCGCGCCGATGACGATCACCGGCGCATGCTGGGATGTGGCCTGCTTCATCAGAGAGCCCCCGAATTGGTCAGTTCATGGCACGACGCCGGGAACCTGCCCCAGGCGCCATTTCGTTGCAATAGACAACCATCTTGCAATGAACGATATTCCTTGCGGGCACGCAGCATTCGGCGCTGGCGGCGAATCGGAGAGCGGGGCGCGGTTGCCGCACTGCGGCATCGGCCGCGCGGCATTCGTGTGTCCGCGCTCGCTTGCTGCGGGACGCCGCGGCGGGCGCGGCATTTGTGCGCGGTTCGACGTAGCGCGCCCAAACCTGTTGCATGATCGAACCATAGTTTTTATCGATTGTTTGCGCCCACCGCGGAGACGGCCATGACGCAAGCGGATGTCGAGATCGAGGAGCCGGACCAGACCGAGGCGTTGCAGCCCGGACTGCTCGATGATTTCGTCGGACCGCGCGTCCGCATCCTGTGGAATCTCCTGAGCGCGCGGATGGCGAATGCGCTCGCTCCGTTCGGATTGCGAACAGGCGCCTTCTCGGCGCTGGCGCTGATCGCGGCCAACCCCGGCTGCTCGCAGAACCAGCTCGCGCAAGGGCTTGGGATGGACAAGTCCGCCGTGGTGGCGATCATCGACGAACTGGAGCGGCGGGACCTCGCGACCCGCGTGCGCCAGGCGCACGACCGCCGGCGTCACGCCCTCAAGCTCACCGCCAAGGGAAAGGCGCTCTTGCAGAAGATGCTTCCGCCGGCGTCACAGGGTGGCCGGCCGATCCGCGAGGCGCTCTCGGCGCAGGAACTGCGGCAGCTCCTCGCCTTGCTCGACCGCGCGTGCGTGGCACTCGCCGAAGCCGGCCCCTACGACGAAGCGCCGAAAGCCGGCAATTCCAAGCGCAGGAAGTCGGCTCGCGGCTGACGGCGGACGGGACTTGCCGGCCGCACGCCTTCCGCTCCGCGAGATCGCGGCCTGCCCGCCGTCCGCCGCTAGCGCGGACGCTTGATGGCTTCCTCGAGCAGGCTCAGATCGAGATACTTCTTGACCTCGACGGTCTGCTTGAGCGCACCCTCCCGGTGGAGCTGGTCGATATTGGCCTGCAGCGCCGCGGCGTCGGGACGCGCATCCGGATCGCGGTAGTAGTCCTTCTTCGTGAACATCCACGACTTGAGCTTCTCGGGCGGCACCTTCGAGAACTCCGAGACGATGCTCACCGCCTCGTCGTGGTTGGCGGGATCGAACAGGTAGCGCCGGGCCCGCAGCATGTCCTCCAGCAAATCGACGACCGCCGCGCGATTTTTCTCCAGGAAGCTCTGCCGGGCAACCCAGATGACGACGTCGGTCTTCCCGAAGGTGTCCTTCTGCGCGAACAGCGGTCGCGCGAGCGCGAGGATGTCCGGGTCGAAGGAGAATTGCGGCGTCGCGGTGCTGATGAGATCGGCCTTCTTCTCGGCGAGCACCGAGCGCATGTTGGCGAACGCGACCTCCACGACCGTATAGTCGCGGTCCTGCACGCCATTCTTGCGCAGCACGCTGCGCGCGGCCACGTGGGTCGCGCCATTGCGCGCATTGACGGCGACGACCTTGCCCTTGATGTCGGAGATCGTCTTGACCGGCCCATCCTTGAGCACCATGAACTGCGCGCTGTAATAGCCTTCCGCGCCGTCCTGAAACTCGTCGGCGATGATGCGCAGGTCCTGCATGTTGGCGTTCTGGATCGCCAGCGGGAACGACGAGTAGGCCAGCAGCGCGATCTCGAGGTCTCCGGTCGCGAGCGCGGCAATGCTCTGAGGCGTGGCGCGGTACTGTACCGCCTCCATGCTGTAGGATTTGCCCTGATGCTTGGCGAGCCCCGCCTTCCTGAACATGAAGGGCGGCAGATTGTTCGGCACCGCCACCCACGACACGCGGATCTTGACGGGCTCCTGCGCGCGCGCCGTCGCTGCCGGCACCGTCAGCGCGCACAGGACCAGCGCCGCCGACACCAAGCTCCATGACCGTGATCCGGCACGGCCCACCTGCGATGACACAATCACTGACGTCCCTCCCTGGGTTGATATCGACGGCGCCGTTCACGTGCGTCGGCGCTCGATTGTCATGCACACGTTCCCCGGCCCTCGCATGCGGGACCGAGATGTTCGAACCGCTCAGCCGAAATTCGTCGTCGTCTCCGAATGCCACACCAGGAGCCGCCGGCGCGCCAGCTCGACGAGCTTGACGAGGCAATAGCCGGCGGCGGCGATCTCCACGATGCCGGCGAACACCGCCGGCGAATCCAGCGAGCGCGCGCCCTCCATCATGGCCCCGCCAAGCCCGTCGCCGCTCATGACGATCTCGGACACGATGGCGACGATCAGCGAGATCGGCAGCGCGATCTGCAGACCCGTGAGGATCTGGGGCAGCGCGGCGGGCAGCACGATCTCCCAGGCGATGCGGCGCTCGCCGGCGCCGAGGCTGCGGGCCGACCAGATGAGGTGACGATCGACGCCGCGCAGGCCGAGGACGGTCGCGGTCACCACCGGGAACACCGCATTGGCGGCGATCAGCATGATCTTGGAGACGTCGTACAGCCCGAACCAGAGGATAAAGATCGGCAGCAGCGCCACCTTCGGCACCGGGAATCCGGCCGAGATGACCGGATCGAAGAACCAGAACACGATGCGGTTGTGCACCATCAGGATGCCCAAGGCGATGCCGACCGCCGCCGCCAGGGAAAAGCCGATGGCCGTCCTCGCCAGCGTCGCCGAGAGATTGCGGACCACGTCGCCGCCAGCGGCGTCGGCGACGAGGCGGTCCGCCACCGCTTCGATCGGCGGCAGCATGAAGGGCGTGACCAGAGGACTGTGCGCGACGATCTCCCAGGCGGCGAGCAGCAGTGCGATCATCAGGAACGGGAGACACGCGCGCAGCCGCGCCGCGAGCCGCAGTTCCGGCAGCGCGCGCCGCGCCGGGGGCCGGCAGGCCGCGGTCTGCTCTACTCCTGCCATTGCAATATCCTGCGCGCGCCGTGCTGGAACGCGCGATCGGCGAAGAACCCGAGCGCCCCGATGGTGAGGACCATCGCGAACATGGCGTCGTAGACGCCGCCCTCGCCCAGCATGCCGATCATGTAGCCGAGGCCCTTTTGTGCCGCGACCAGCTCGGATGAGACCAGCAGGATGAACGAATAGGCCAAGGCGATGCGGATGCCCGCGAGCAATTCGGGCAGCGCGCTCGGAACCATCACGTCCCACAGCATGCGCAGACGGCTTGCGCCGAGGCTGCGCGCCGACCAGACCAGCGTCTGCTCGCTGCCGCGCGCGCCATTGTAGGCGCCGATGGTGATGGGCAGCAGGCATCCGAGGAAGATCAGCGCGATCTTCGAGCCGTCGCCGAAACCGAGCCACAGCGCGAGGACGGGGATAAGCGCGGACTTGGGCATGGGATAGAACAGGCGGATGACCGGCTGCACGATCGCCTGCACGAGGCCCGACCAGGCCATGAACAGGCCGGCCGTCGTGCCGGCGACGATCGCGAGGCCGAGGCCGGCGGCGGTGCGATAGAGCGAGCTTGCGCCGTGCACCAGCAGATCGCCGCTCAGGGTGAGCTTCCCGAGCGCGACCAGCACGCTGCTCAACGTCGGCAATGTGTGCGTGGAGACGAGGCCGAATGTGGGCGCCGCCTCCCATGCCAGCGCCAGGATGAGGAGCGGAACGTAGCGCGTCGCGATGGTGAGCGTCCGCGTCACGCCGCGGCCCCCTGCGACCGGATCGCTTCCGAACGGACCAGTTCCCAGACCTCGTCCACCTTGTCGGCGAATTCCTTGCTCTTGAAGTTGGCCGCAGCGCTCTTGCCCTCGCCGATCTCGACCACCGCCTTCACGCGTCCCGGGCGCGCCGACATCACGATCACGCGGTTGGCGAGATAGACCGCCTCCTGCACGTCGTGGGTGACGAAGATCACGGTCTTCGGCGAGCGCTCCCAGATGCGCAAGAGCTCCATCTGCATGAGGCTGCGCGTCTGCGCGTCGAGCGCGCCGAACGGCTCGTCCATCAGCAGGATCTTGGGATCCACCGCGAGCGTGCGCGCGATCGCCGCGCGCTGCTTCATGCCGCCCGAGAGCTGCGAGGGGTAGCTGTCCTCGAACCCCGTGAGCCCGACGAGGTCGATGAAGGCACGCGCCCGCTTCTCACGCTCGTCGCGCGGCATCCCGGCGCGCTCGAGGCCATAGAGCACATTCTGGCGAACGGTCTTCCAGGGAAACAGCGCGAAGTGCTGAAAGACGATCCCGCGATCCGGGCCCGGTCCCGCGACGGGTTTGCCATCGACGAGGATCTGCCCGTGCTGGACCGGCAGAAAGCCGCCCAGCATGTACAGCAAGGTGGACTTGCCGCAGCCGGACGGCCCGACGACGGCGACGAACTCGCGATCCGCCACGGAGAGCGAGACGCCCTCAAGCGCGACTACTTCGCGCTGCCGCGCGGGCTTGAACGTGTGGCCGAGGCCATCCACGACGATCTGCGACGCCGCCACCCTGGTCTCCCCATCTGCGAGCGCCGGTCTTGGCGGCCGGTCTTGACGCGGATGAGATCACAGGGCCTGACGGCACGCAACGGCGCGACCGCACGCGTGTCATCTATTGAAACGCAAATATTGAAACGCAACGGCAGCATCCGCGCGCATGAGGACGGCGACGAGGACGCGCATCAGCCCGATGCGCGGGACGGCGCCTTCTTGCGCGGGCGCCGCGCGCCCGCCTTCGCAGACGGTCTCGCCGCGCCGCTCGACCTCGCGCCCGCCATCGCGCTCGACATGGCCTTGGCCGTCGCGATCAGGACCGGCCGGCGCGGGCTTCCATGGGCGCGGAAGTTCATTTCGATCTTGTCGATGAGAGCCAGCAGAACGCCGACCTCGCCGGCGCTGAGCGGCGCAAGGATCGCCTTCTCGATCTCCACCGCCTGCCGCGCGAGCTTGTCGAACACTTTCGAGCCATGCGGCGTGAGGTTCACCTCCGACATGCGCGCGTCGCTTGGAAGCGGCGCGCGGCCGACGAGCTGCAGCGAGATCAGCCGCCCGAGCGCGCGGCTGATCGCCATGCGGTCGAGCGTCATGTGCAGGCCGATGTCGCCCGAGGGCAGCGGCCCCATGTGCGCGATGGTGGTGAAGACCTTCCATTCCGGCTCGGTCAGGCCCGGATCGTCGCGATAGATCTCGGAGAGCGCGCGCCGGATCAGCGTCGCCAGGATCGATACGCGGTAGGGGACGAAATGCTCAAGGTCGAAGCGGTAGTGCCCGCCGGCCGCCGCCGCGGCGCGCTGCGTCGTCTTGGTTTTCGGTTTCGCCATTCGGAATGCCTCTCGCACGGCCGGTTCTACCTGAGTCGGCGGCGGAACGTTGACACGACCCGGGCGTCTGGATATGTCGTAACAAATGTGACGATATCAATCGCGCGCGGGAGGACAGACTGTCAACGCAGGCAGCGACGGTGGTGACGGGAGCCGGACGGGGACTGGGGCGCGCCATGGCGGCCGCGCTCCTTGAGGCCGGCCATCACGTCGTTGCCGTCGACCGCGACGAGGCCGTGCTCCTGGAGCTCGCGCGTGGCGAGGACGGCGCGCGCGGGCGGCTCATCACGCTTGCGGCCGACCTGACGCAGCCGGACGCCGCCGCCACGATCCTCGAACGCGCGCAGGCGGGTTTCGGGCCGGTGGGCTGCCTCGTGAACTGCGCCGGCATCGGCCAGGAGATCATCAGCCCCACCTTCACGACCAATCCGGTCAAGTTCTGGACGGTCGACGAGGACACCCGGCGGCTGATCTTCGCGGTGAACGTGGACGCGGTGTTCCGCCTGTGCAGCGCGGTCGTGCCGGGCATGATCGCGCGCGGCTGGGGCCGCATCGTCAACGTCACCACCAGCCTCGAAACCATGATCCGGCCGGGGATGTCGCCCTACGGCCCCGCGAAGGCGGCGGCCGAAGCGTTCTCCGCGATCATGGCGAAGGACCTCGAAGGCACCGGCGTCGCGGTGAACGTGCTCGTGCCCGGAGGGCCGGCCGCGACGCGCATGATGCCGGAGTTCGTCGAGACGGCGCCCGAGCGGCTGATCCCGCCGAGCGCGATGGCGGCGCCGATCGTGTGGCTGCTGTCGCCTGCGAGCGACGGTGTGTCCGGACGGCGGTTTCGCGCCAACGCGTGGGACGCCGCGCTCGATCCCGCCGAGGCCGCGAACATCTCCGGCAGCCCGATCGCATGGTCGGGCCTCGCCGGCGGCGCGGCCCAGGCCCGCTATGCAGACAAACAGACCGGCTGACGCCGGCGGCACCATCGAACCGGAGGAAGACGCGTCATGAGGTTCACAGCGGGTGTTCTCGTCACCACCCTGGTCGCGGCATCGGCGATCGCGGGCGCGACGACGCACGTGCGGGCGCAGGGCTACCCGGCCGGCCCGGTCCAGGTCTACATCGGCTTTCCGCCCGGCGGCGGCGCCGACATCCTCACGCGCTTCTACGCGGACCGCATGAGCGCGCTCCTCAAGCAGCCCGTGCTCGTGCAGAACAAGCCGGGCGCCAACGGCAACATCGCGGCGGAGACGGTCGCGCGCGCCAAGCCGGACGGCTATTCGCTGCTGTTCGGGCCGAGCGCCGCGATCGCGGGCGGCAAGTTCCTCTACAAGAACATGCCTTACGATTCGCTCAAGGATTTCGCCATGGTGGCGCCGCTCAACGAGCTCGGCTTCGTCATCGCGGTGAGCCCGAAGTCGCCGTTCAAGACGGTCAAGGACCTGACGGAGCATCTCAAGGCGCATCCGGACCGGCCCTACGGCACCGCCAATTCCATGGGGATCGGCTCGGCGCTGCTCTACCTCAACGCCGCGGGCGCCACGGCCAACAACGTGGGCTATAAGACCACCGCCGACGGGCTGCGCGACCTCGAGGCCGGCCTCCTCGATTTCATGCTGGTCGACAGCGTGTTCGGCGCGACGCCGATCAGGGACGGCAAGCTGCGCGGCCTCGCCGTCACGACCACGCGGCGGCTTCCGCGGCTGGAGGACGTACCGACCATGCAGGAAGCGGGATATCCTGACTACGCCATCACCGGCTGGTTCATGGTGCTGGCCCCGACCGGCACGCCGCCCGACGTGATCGAGAAGCTCAACGGCGTCGTCAGCGAGATCTCGCGCACCGACGCCGCCAAGGCCTTCTTCGCCAATCTGGCCTCGGTGCCGCTGGTCGACACGCCGGCCGGCGCGCGCAAGAAACTCGTCGACGACATCGAGCAGTGGCGGCTGATCGCCAAGCTCGGGAACATCCAGCCGCAGTAGGCGCGCCGCGCCTCCACCTTCTCCTGACCCATGGGGACATGCATGCCGTCGAATGCACTTTCATCGGAGCTCCGCAGCGTCGGTCCCGTGCGGCTCGAAGTCCTGACCGGCGGGACCGGCCGCCCCATCCTGTTCCTGCATCCGGGCATCGGCTTTCGCGGCGGCCACGCCTTCCTCGATCGGCTCGCCGCCTCGGGGCAGGTGTTCGCGCCGGCGCATCCCGGCTTCGAGGGCTCGCAGGGCCACGCCAGCATCGCCTCGGTCGACGACATCTCCTATCTCTATCTCGACCTGCTGGCGCAGCTCGGTGAGCCCGCGCTCGTGGTCGGCGCTTCGCTCGGCGGCTGGATCGCGCTGGAGATGGCGGTGAAATCGACGGCGCGCATCGCGGGCCTCGTCCTCATCGACTCCGTCGGCGTGCGGTTCGAGACGCGCGACGTGCCCGACTTCGCCGACATCTATGCGCTCTCGAGCGAGGAGATCGCCGCGCGCACCTTCCACGATCCGGCGCTGGCGCGCATCGACTATCCCAACACGCCGGCGGCGGAGCTCGAGATCATCGCCCGCAACCGCGAGGCGGAGGTGCGCTTCTGCTGGTCGCCCTACCTACACAGCCGGCGCCTTCGCACGCGGCTGCACCGTGTCGACGTTCCCACCCTGCTGATATGGGGCGAGGACGACCGGCTCGCCCCGCCCGACTATGGACGACGGCTGGCGCAGGCCCTGCCCCGCGCAACCTTCGAGACCATCGCGCACGCCGGCCATTTCCCCCAGATCGAGCGGCCGGATGCCGTCGCCGCGGCGGTCGGGCGGTTCGTCACCACGCTTGCGCCGCGCGCGGGCGCGCAAAAGGAGCTCGCACAGTGAGAGTCTTCCATTTCACCGAACAGCCCTATCCCGACGCCTGGACGCCCGAGCAGACCTCGTTGCGCGTCACGACGCCGAGCGCGTTGTGCGACCCGCACGTCGCCGCCGACCTCTTCGCGCGCTACCAGGACGAATGGATGCTGGCGGACGAGCTCGGCATCAACGTCATGGTCAACGAGCACCACAGCACGGCGACGTGCCTGTCGTCCTCGTGCATGATCACGCTCGCGATCCTGGCGCGCATCACCAAGCGCGCGCGGCTGCTGGCGCTGGGCGTGCCGCTCGCGAACCGGAACGATCCGCTGCGCGTGGCGGAAGAGCTCTCGATGATCGACGTGATCTCGCGCGGGCGCCTCGAAATGGGCTTCGTCAAGGGCGTGCCCTACGAGGTCTCGGTCGCCAACACGAGCCCGGTCGGAATGATGGACCGGCTGTGGGAGGCGCACGACTTCATCCTCAAGGCGATGACCGCCACGGACGGCCCGTTCTCGTGGGAGAGCGAGACCATCCGCTATCGCGCGGCCAACGTGTGGCCGCGCCCCTATCAGCAGCCGCATCCGCCGGTGTGGATCACCGGCTCGAGCGCGTCGAGCGCGCAGGCCACCGCCGAACGCGGGCACGTGCTCGCGACCTTCCTGAGCGGATTTGCCACCCGCAAGGTGTTCGACGTCTACCGCGAGACCTATCAGAAGACGTGGTCGCGCCCCGCCCCGCCCGACCGGCTCGCCTACATGGCGCTGTGCGCGGTCGCGCCCTCGCAGGAGGAGGCCATGCGCCGCGCCTACAAGGTCGCGGGCTATCTGCGCACGATCGGCTCCGTCGCCGAGCCGTTCCGCAATCCGCCGGGCTACATGTCGGTGGCCGACAACGCGCGCGCGCTGGCGAACTACGGCAAGCCGCGCCTGGGGCTCACGCTGGCCTCCGGCCGCACCGTCTATGCCGCGACCGCAACGTGCGAGGAGCTGATCGAGGCGGGCCTCCTGTTCGCCGGCACGCCGGACCAGGTGAAAAGCCAGATCGACAGGTTCACGCGCGCCATGGGCGGCATGGGCAACCTGCTGCTGATGTTCCAGGGCGGCGACCTCGACCATCGCGACACGGCGGACAGCATCACGATGTTCGGCCGCGAGGTGCTCCCGCAGCTCGGCGAGATGGCGGCGGCGGAGCCGGCGATCTAGGCAAGCTCGGCCTGTCCGCGGCCAGGCTCGCGGCCTCTGAGTCGCGCGCGAGTCAAGCCGCGCGGGCGCAATTATCGACTCGCCCGAATCGAAAACATCCGGTTTGTAAGGCCCTCGGAGAGGGCCATCATGCGGGCCGGCAAGACATCTGCCCACGCCACATCTGCCCACGCCACGTCCACCAGCGTTGCGCTTGGCGCCGTCGTCGCCAGCCTGTCGGGCGCGACCTGCGTGCTGGCCATGGCGTTGCTGCCGTTCGTCATGCGCTGAGGCGCGCGCGCGACGACGGCGCGCTCAGATCGACCGGCGTGCCCTTGGGAATGATCCCCGTCGGGTTCACGCGCTTGATCGAGTAGTAGTTCTGCACGTAGATGCGCGGCTTCACCGTCGCGGCGATGCCGGGCGTGGCGTAGAGGTCGCGCGCGTAGTCCCACAGGTTGGGGAAGTCCTGCAGGCGCTGCCGGTTGCATTTGAACAGCGAGAAATACGCCACGTCGAAGCGCATCAGCGTCGGAAACAGCCGCCAGTCGGCTTCCGTCTGCTGGTCGCCCACGAGGTAGCGCTGCCTGGCGAGGCGTGCCTCGAGCTTGTCGAGCGCGGCGAACAGCGAGTCGTAGGCCTCGTCGTAGGCATCCTGCGACTTGGCGAAGCCGCAGCGATAGACCCCGTTGTTGACGTTGGCGTAGACGAAATCGTTCATCGCATCGATCTCGGCGCGCAGGTGCGCCGGGTAGTAGTCCGTGTCGTTGGCGGCCATCCCCGCGAACTCACTGTTGAGCATGCGGATGATCTCGGACGACTCGTTGTTGACGATCGTGCGCCGTTCCTTGTCCCAGAGCACCGGGATCGTGACCATGCCGGTGTAGTGCGGATCGGCGGTGGTGTAGGCCTCGTGCAGGTAGTGGAACCCGTTGATCTCATCGAGCGTCGCCTCCGGCACCTCGGGCCGCAGCTCGAAAGTCCATCCGCTGTCGAACAGGTACGGCAGGCAGTAGGAAATGGTGATCGCGTGCTCCAGCCCCTTGAGCGCGCGGAAGATGATCGTGCGGTGCGCCCAGGGACAGTGGTAGCCGACATAGAGATGATAGCGCCCGGCGACGGCCGGGAAGCCGGACGAGCCGTCGAGGGTGACCCGGTTGCGGAAGGCACTGGGAATGCGGCGGAACGAACCATCGCCGCCGTATTCCGGCGGCGGTTCCTGCGTCCAGCGGCCATCGACAACCATTCCCATCCGATGATCCTTCCCTCGCGCCCTGCCCGCCGGGGCAGCGCATGCACCTCGCCCCATGCTGTAGTCGCGCGCGAGGGCGGCCGCAATCGCCCCGTGCGGAACGACCGCCCATCGGGCGGTTTCGAAATGCACGCCCAATCGGCTTGCGCACCAACGGCGCTCGGCGAATACTCTCCACCGCCACGAGCCATCACATCCCGCGCAGGAATAACGAGACCCATGAAGTTTCACCATCTTCATCTCAAAGCCCGCGACCCCGAACAGACCGCGGACTGGTATGGCCGCGCCTTCGGCTTCACGATCACCGAGAAGATCCGGCGGCCGGCCGGCGACCTGTTCATCGCGTGCAAGACGGCCGACGGCACGACGGTGGTCATCTCCGGCGAGAAGACCGGCGAGACGCTGGCGCCCGGCAGCGCCAGCACGCGCTTCGGCCTGGAGCATTTCGCCGTGGCGAGCGACGACTTCGACCGCGATCTCGCGCATCTCAAGTCGCTGGGCGCCGCCGTGCTCGACGCACCGGTCACGACGCCGACAGGCATCCGCTTCGCATTCGTCCAGGGGCCGGACGACGTGCGGATCGAGCTGATGTATTTCCCCAAGGCATGAGCGCGCGACAACGCCGGACCATGTTGGTCCGGCGTTTTGTCGAGTGACGGCCCCTCTCCGCTCTGTCAGCGCCAGTACGGAGCGCGCAGGTCGCGCTTGAGCACCTTGCCGACGCTCGAGCGCGGCAGCTCGCCCCGCAACTCCACGACGCCCAGCCGCTGCATCTTGCCGAGCCGCGCATTCGCCCAGTCGCGCAGCGCCTCGGCCTCGATCGACCGGCCGGGACGCAGGACGACCAGCCCGGCCGGCGTCTCTCCCCACGCCGCGCTGGGAATGCCGATCACCGCCGCCTCCGCCACGTCGGGATGGGCGGACAGCACGGCCTCCAGGTCCGAGGCGTAGATGTTGGACCCGCCGGAGATGATCACGTCCTTCTTGCGGTCGAGCACGATGAGGAATCCGTCCTCGTCGAAGCGCCCCACGTCGCCGCTGCGATGGAAGCGGTTTCCGTCGGCATCCTGCCAGCAGAATGCGTCCGTCATCTCCGGCTGGTTGTGGTAGCGCGTCATCATGAACGGGCTGCGCCCCACGATCTCCCCCGTCGCGCCGGCCGGCAGCTCGTTGCCGTCGTCGTCGATCAGGCGGATGTCGTGACCCGGCGACGGCCGGCCGACCGTGTGCCGCTTGTCGGGATGGGCGCCGACGTCGAGGATGCAGGTCGTGCCCCCCTCGGTCATGCCGAAGACGTCGATCATGCGCCCGGGCCAGCGCTCGACCAGCTCCTGCTTGAGGGCGGCGTCGAGCGGCGCGCCGGTCGATTGCTTGAGCTTGAACGCGGTCAGGTCGCGCGCATCGAAATCGGGCACCGCCAGGATGCGCCGGTACTGCACGGGCACCAGCATGGTGTGGGTCGCGCGCTCCTGCTCGGCGATCGCGAGGTAGCGGGACGCGTCGAACTTGCGCATCAGGATGACGCGGGCGCCATAGGCCAGCGCCGAGAACATCGGCAGCAGCGTGGTGTTGGAATAGAGCGGCGTCGCCAGCAGCATCACGCTGTCGCGGTCGAAGTTGAAGTTCGGCCGGGTGAACTGACGCATCCGCATGCCGTGGCTGTGCACGATGCCCTTGGGAACGCCCGTCGTTCCCGAGCTGTAGATGATGTTGAAATCATCCTCTTCGCCGACGGCGGGAGCGGCGAACGCCGGCGCCGCACCGCTGCCATCGGGCACCGCCGCGCCGTCCGTGAGATCATCGAGCGCGATCAGGGGCGCGGTGATGCCGTCCTGGACCGGCGCGATGATCTCACGCGCGTCCTCGGCCAGCAGGACGGCCTTCGGCGCGCAGTCATGGATCATCGCTTGCAGCGCACCGGCGGCGACGCTGGCGGGAAGCGGCACCATGCACGCGCCGGCGCGCAGTGCCCCCAGCAGGCCGATGACATGGCCCACCGACGGCAGGCCCAGCGTGGCGACGGTATCGCCCCGCCCAACCCCGAGCGCATTCAGCCGCGCCGCCACGCGGTCGCTGGCCAGCGCCAGCTCGCCCCAGGCCAGATCGTCGCCCTCGCAGGTGAGCGCGACGGCATCCGGCATCTCCCGCCCGTTCCGCGCGATGAGGTCCGGGAAAGACAGAAACGCCGCGTCCGCCACGGCTATTCTCCGTAGATCTGCAGGACGGTCTCGGCGACGACCGCGGGGCGCGCCTGCCCTTCCACTTCGATGGTGCAGTCGAACGTGATGCGGACGGCGCCTTCGACCGGCTCCGCCGCTTTGACCGCCTGATGCAGCCGCACGCGCGAGCCGACCGGCGTCGGGCCGGGAAACCTCACGCGATTGCAGCCGTAGTTCAGCCCACGCCCGCGCCGGCGGATGCGATAGACCGAGCGCTGCAGCAGCGGGATGAGCGACAGCGTCAGGAACCCGTGCGCAATGGTCTTGCCCTGCGGCATCTCACGCGCGGCGCGCGCGACGTCGACGTGAATCCAGTGATCGTCGCCGGTCAGCGCCGCGAAGGTGTCGATCATCTTCTGATCGATGCTCATCCACTCGCTGGCGCCCAGCGGCTTTCCCACATACTGCACAATGTCTTCAGGACGTTCGAGTTCGATCACCACATTGTCTCCGTCGGTTCGGCGGCGGCGCCTGCTCTGCTGCTGCCGGTGAAAGCCATAGGCCCGCCGCCGATGCCCGCGCCTGCAAGCGGCGCGCGCACCTACAGTCATTCTCCGGCGAACTTGTCCAGCCCTTTGCGGTGCAGCCATTTGGACAGCTCGTCCGCGACGGCTTCGTTGTTGAGATCGGCGAAAGCGATGTGCGAGTTTCCGCGCAGGCCCGCGTCGGGGAGCAGCAGCACCTCGCAATCCCCGCCGTGCCGGTTGACGATCTCGCAGAACGTGCGCGCCAGCTTGACCGAATTTGCCCAGATCGGGCGCGTGTCCGTGTAGTCCCCGAACACCATCTGGATCGGAAACTTCGTCAGCTTCATGAAATCGGCGAGCGGGACGGACACGGGGCCATATGGCGCCTTCGGCTGGGGCGCGGGCCCCTCGCCGTCCGGAAAAACGAAGCCGGGCGTTTCGTAGGCAACGATGCCCTTCATATTGCCGCTGTTCGCCCTGATCGCCGACAGCAGCGCGCGCCAGCCGCCCGCGGAATTCGTCACCGCGACGACGGGGCCAATCTTGTCGATGGCCTGGCCGCCGGCTTCCGCCTGCAGCAGGGCGTTCTCGAGCGTGTCGAACTCGTCGTAGCGGGCTCGCGTCGCCTGGTTCCAGGCTTCCCGGTCAGCAGTCGGGAATTGCAGGCCGGCATTCCACTTGGGATAGGTGACGCCGAAGCGCCAGGCGGCGAAATTGCGCTGATCGAAATACTGCGGAGTGTATGTGATCGGCTCGCAGCTCCAGTTCGCGCGGCCGACGCGCGGGCCATCCCACAGGTAGACCGGATAGCCGCGCCGCAGGAACATGCTCTTGTAGCCTTCGCCGCCGTCCCAGCGATTCTCCCACACCTTCGTGCTGGAGCTGTGCCACATGATCAGGCCGACGCTGCGCCGCTTCTGCGGGATGAAATATTCGACGTAGCCGTGGTCACACGAGAGCGTCTCGTCGGGGTTGCTGGGGTTGGCGATCACCTTTCCACCCACCTCGAACGCACCGGTCGAATCCAGGACGATCGGCGGCTTCGAGGGGTCGCGATCTCCTGCGGCGAAGGCCGAACTGCCCAGTCCGACGATCACCAGGGCCGCAACGACCGGCTGCAGCCGACGCCATCCCTTGGAACGCTTCCGACCGCCATTCATGACACGTCTCCTCCAGGATCATGTTGCTGTGTGCAATCGACCACGCACGCACGTGAACCAACGCGAACCAGTTCCTCTGACGCGCTGCAACGCGGCAGCCACGCGTACTCCCGATGTGACAGGTCAATCCTGCGAGTGGGCGAGCAGCATCATCGCCGCCGCGCTCGGCCGCCGATGCGCGCCTCGCATCCCTTTCAATGGCCTCGCGCGAATGCGCGAGGCTCCCGTTCGGACGATCACCGCCAGCGGACGTCCGGGCCGGCACGTTGGCGACAGGCCGGCGCTCTGCCGGACCGGACACCGTCCATCATGGCCACCCTCAATGCAGCGCGATGTTGGAGGCCTTGATCACCGGCCCCCATTTCTTGAGCTCGCTGGAGACATAGGCCTTGGCGTCCGCCGGAGTCCCGCCGGCGCTCTGCATCACGAATTTCGTCAGCGTCTGCTTGCCCGCGGGGCTTTGCAGCCAGGCGTTCACCGCCGCATTGACCTTGTTGACGATCTCGGCCGGCGTCTTGGCGGGGGTGAGGATCACGTACCAAGCGGTGGCCTCGAAGTCCTTGAAGCCGAGCTCCTGAACGGTTGGGGTGTTCGGAAGATCGGCTGTCACCCGCTGACTGCTGGTGACGGCGAGCGCGCGGATCTTGTTGTCCTTCACCAGCGGAATGTAGGTCGTGATGAAGTCCATCGCGATGTTCACCTGCCCGCCGAGCAGATCGGCGGTGAGCGGCGCCGTGCCGCGATAGGGCACGTTCGTCATCTTGATGTTGCTGTTGATCTGCACCAGCTCCGAGGTGATGTGGCCGAGCGTGCCATTGCCGGGATGGCCGACATTGAGCTTGCCCGGGTTCGCCTTTGCGTAGTCGACCATGCCCTTGAAGTCCTTGGCCGGCGCATCGTTGTTGGCGACGATGATCAGCGGCGACTTGGCGACGAGGACGATGGGGGTGAAATCCTTCTCGGGGTCGTAGCCGGCATTCGTGTACATCAGCTTGTTGATTGCCGCCGGCCCCGGCGTCGAGAACATCATGGTGTAGCCGTCGGGCTCGGCCTTGGCCGCCGCCACGCCGCCCAGGTTGCCGCCGGCGCCGGCACGGTTCTCGATCACGAACTGCTGGCCAAGCTTGGCCGAGAGCTCCCCCGCCACCACGCGCGCCAGCGTGTCCGCCGGACCGCCGGCCGGGAATGGCACGATCCAGGTGACGGGCCGCGTCGGCCAGGCCTGCGCGAACGCGGCGCCCGAGAGCGCCGTCAGGCCGGCGGCCAGCGCGAAAGTCACAACGCCTGTTCTGCGTAGACGCATGGACGTCCTCCCCGATGTGTTTCGGGGAGCATAGCCAGAATCAGACGGGGTGACGGGAGCCTTTGCGCATCATTTCGCGGTACGAAACGGGGGACGCGCGCCCCTCACGCTACGCAGCAGGCGCGCTCTGACGGCGGCCTGGGGCCGCGACGGAATTGATGTAGAAGTCGAGCATCGCAACGAGCGATGCCGGATCTCGTCGCAAGCGGCTGCGCAAGGCCGCGCCTTCCCAGCAATTCACCAACAGGTCCGCCATCTCCTGCACGTCGCACTCCGCGGGGACTTCGCCTTTCTGCCTCGCCTCGCTCAGGCAACTCGCCATCCGCTCGGCGATGGACGACAGGCACCAGTCGATCTTGCGCCGGAACACCTCGCTCACCCCGGACAATTCCTGCCCGAGCCCGCCCATCAGGCAGCCGAGATAGCCGTCCTGACGATACTTCTCCTGCGTCATTTCGAAGAAGCGGCGGATGCGCGCAAGCGGAGAGAGCGTCTCGTCGAGCAGGCACGCGTCGAGCCCGGCATGGACCTCGGTCATGTAGGCGTCGAGCACCTGGAGAGCGAAGTCCTCCTTGTCCTTGAAGTGATGATAGAAGGACCCCTTGGGCGTCGCGGTCGCGTCCAGCACCGCCTGGATCCCGAGACTGTTGTAGCCCTGCTCCAACAGCATGCGCAGGCCCGCGTCGATCAGGCGTTGCTTGGTTGAATGCATCAAATCGGCAGCCTCAGCCTTGCACGAACGCGTGCGCGCGACGCCCGGACTATATCGAGTCCGCGCGTCGCGAGCGAGCAGAACCCGGTTCGGTCAGGCGTAACCGTTCACCTTGTCGATCATGTGGTTGATCACGCGTGTATGTTCGTGCTGCGGACTGAACATCACGATCTCCGCGTCGGCGTCCACCTTCACGTTGTGCCCGGGCGGCCAGTAGAACAGGTCGTTCGCGGCAACGGTCTCCTTGTTTCCCGAGGAGTCCGTCGTGGTGATCTGTCCCCGCAGAACGAAGCCCCAATGCGGACACTGACAGGCGTTGCCGTGCAGCCCCTGGAAGAGCTGCGTCGTGTCGACGCCCGCAGCCAGGGTGAAGTACTCGCCGCTGATCTTTCCGTATCCCGTGATGTCTCCGAACTCGGTCCGCTGACGAATGACCGTACCGGGAAGCTCCAACTTCTTCTCAACCTCGTCCTTGGCGACACGCATGGCCGTTCCTCCATTGACCCGCTCGATAGACCGAATGGTCTAGACCAATCGGTCTAGGACGTCAAGGCGCGCCATGCGGCGGGCCGTATGGCCCGGACGGGCTGCAAGCCTCGGGGACAGACGCCGTCGGCGGCGATGGGAGATGGGGGCGTCGGCGTCGCGCTGCCTCCGGGCCTGCTGGCGCTGGCGGCCTTGCGCGAGGACCTGCTGATGCGGGCTGCGGCCCCGCGGTGAGGCAGGACGTTCGCCCGGATGGCCGCCGCGCCGCCTACGCCGATCCCACGAACTCAAAATCGCCCGGCTTCACCGCGCGCGTCCGCCAGAGATAGTCGGTCGAATAGCCCGGCCAGTTGGTGGTGACCTTGCCGTTCTCGTCCTTGGTGTAGGAGAAGCAGTCGGGCCGCGCCCACACCGTGGCGGCGAGCCGCTCCTGCAGCTCGGCGTTGAACGCGCGCTGCTGGTCGGCGCGCACGGTCATGAAGCGCGCGCGCTTGCGCCGGAGTGTCCGGATCGCGCTGACGATGTAGCGGGCCTGGCACTCCAGCATGAAGATGATGCTCGTCGTCGCGTTGGTGTTGGGGCCGTACATCATGAAGAAGTTCGGGAAGCCCGCGACCGTGATGCCGAGATAGGCCTCCGCCCCGTCGCGCCACGCCTGCTTGAGATCGAGGCCGGCGAGGCCCTTCACGCGCATCGGCGTCAGGTACGCCGTCGGCGTGAAGCCCGTGCCATAGATGATCGCATCGACCTTGCGCTCCACGCCATCGCTCACCACGCCGTCGGGCGTGATCTTCTCGATGGGCGAGACGATGACTTCGACATTGGGACGGGTGAGCGCCTCGTACCAGTGGTCGGAAATGAGCTGGCGCTTGCAGCCCATCGGATAGTTCGGCGTCAGCTTCTTGCGCAGCTCCGGGTCCTTGACCTTGCGCTCCAGCAGCGCGCGGAACGCCTCCTCGCCTTTCAGGCGCATCTCCGGATTGCGCCGGCGACGCAGCGTGATCCGCTCGAACATCAGATGCACTTTGAGCCGCGCCAGCCCACGCAGCCACTTGCGTTTGCCCAGCCACGCGTCCCATTCGCCCGCGCCCGGCATCATCGCCTTCGGCATCACGTGCTGCGGCGAGCGCTGATAGGAATAGAGCTTGGCGACGCGCGGCGCGATCTCGGGCAGGAACTGCACGGCGCTGGCGCCGCAGCCGATCACCGCCACAGTCTTGCCCTCGAGCGGGAACGCGTGGTTCCAGTTCGAGGAATGGAAGCTCACGCCCTTGAAGCTGTCGCGGCCGGGGATATTGGGAATGTTGGCGCGATTGAACAGGCCGACGGCCGAGACCAGGACCGGCGTCCTGTAGCGCTCGCCCGCGGCCGTGGTCAGCGTCCATAGCCCCGTCTTGTCGTCGAAGATCGCCTCCGCCACCTCGGTGTTGAAACGCACGTGCCGGCGAATGCCGTGGCGCGCGACGATCTCCTGCGCGTAGTCCCAGATCTCGGCTTGCGGCGCGAACGGGCGCGACCAGTCGCGGTTGCGATCGCTCGAGAACGAGTAGAAACGCGAGACGATGTCGCAGGCCGCGCCCGGATAGGTGTTGTCGCGCCACACGCCGCCGATGTCGTTTCCGCGCTCGAGCATGACGAAATCGGTGATGCTGTGCTTATGCAGTTCGATTGCGAGCGCGATCCCGCCAAAACCGCAGCCGATGATGATGAGCGGATGCGTTTCCTCGACGGCGACGGCCGGCTGCCGTTCGCGTACCAGCTGATCCATGTTCCTGCCCTTGCCGCTGCGCTTGTTATCCGGCCGCCGCGCCGGCCTGCTCCGAACCCCGTTCGGCCGCTTCCGCGCCGGCGGCGCGATCGTCACAGTTGTTACGAGGCTAATCGGCGGGCCGCGCCCATGTCAACGTGGCCGTCAACGTGCCGTCAGCGTGCGGACGCGCCCGGATGCGCCCCGCCGCTCACCCATGCACGCCGAACATCGTCCAGCGCGCGTCCTTGCCGATCGCGCCCAGCATCACGCGGCCGCATTCCTGGAAGATCTCGTCGGCCAGGAGGATGTGCTGCGTGCCGCCGTGCACGTCGCGATAGCAGCGCTGCAGCAGGCCGGGCCGCAGCGACACGCCGCGCGAGGCGATGTGGGCGAAGGTCGCGTTCTCCGAAATGACGTTATGAAGATGCTTCATCGCCATGCGGATGCAGGCGAGCTCCTGCACGCTCGCCTCGCGCCCGTTCGCGTAGGCCTCGTCGACCGCGCCCCAGGCATCATAGACGAAGGCGCGCGCCGCCCGGTACTTCGCCTCGGCATCCGCGAATTTCTGCTTGAACGCGGCGCTGTCGGTCATCTTGCCGAAGGCATCGACGCGGCCGTGCGACATCTTCGCCAGCTCGTCGAGCGTCCGCCGCCCGATGCCGAGCGCCCAGCTGGTGTGACCCCAGGTCGTGATGGTCACGAGGCCGGCCGAGTACTGGATGCCGCCGCGCTTGGGCGTATCGCCGTTGAACTTGTAGGTCATGTGCCGGGGAATGAAGATTTCCCCGCCGGTCAGCGTGTAGTCGTAGCTGCCCGTGCCGCGCAGGCCGAGGGTGTCCCAGTTGCCCTTGGGCGTGATCGTGTCGCGCGGGTGATGCATGAGGACGATGTCCGGCGCGCCGTCCTCGAGCATGCGCATCTTGTCGCCGTCCATGACGAAACAGCCGGAGTGGATCCATTCGGCATGGTGGATGCCGCTGCCGTAGCTCCAGTTGCCCTTGAACATGTAGCCGCCGTCGACCTCGCGCGCGAAGCCGCGCGGCACGCCGTTGCCGGCGGCGATGATGTCCGCGCCGTTGCCGAACACCGCCTGAGCGCCCTCCTGCGGCAGCATCGAGCCCATGGAGCCGCCCATCACGCATTCGACCATGAGGCACCAGCCGGTCGAGCCGTCGGCATGCGCGATCTTTTCGACGATGCGCATGGCGTCGGAATAGGGAAGCTGCGCGCCGCCGAGCTCCTTCGGCGTGAGCAAGCAGTTGAGGCCCGCGCTGCGGAATTCGGCGACGACCTTGTCGGTCATGTGGGTCAGGCGCTCAGCCTCGGCGGCCTCGGCCTCGACCAGCGGCGCCATCGCCTCCGCGGCGCGCATCAGTTGCGAATAGCCCGGCACGACCGCGGTGGTCCTGGCGCTGCTGGTCCGGCTCATTGTTTCCTCCCACACATGATTGTTTGCCCAATCATGCCCCGTCCGCGCCGGATGTGAAATGCGGACAATGGGCCCCTGCCCTCGACGAAACGCCGCATCGAGCCGGCATGGGCCGCGCGAGGCGGCGCCGCGCCACGATCAAAGGCAAAGCCGCGCGTGCGGCGCGGACGAAGGCCTTCGCGGCCGGACGTCTGAGATGACTCGCAAGCCGTTTCCTCTCGGCACGAGACAAGCCTGTCATCCCCGGTTTGCGCAAGATCGTATCACTTGATACAACATGGCGCAGGCTGGATACTTCCGGCACCGGGACAACACAATAACCCCGACATTCAGGAGGAAGATGTGCTCAGGTCGGCCGTCGGCGGCGCGCTTGCATTATTGACAGCCACTTTCGCAACGGCGCCGGCCGTTGCGCAGGACAAGTATCCATCGAAAGAATTACACTTCCTCTGCGCCTTTCCGCCGGGCAGCGGCGCGGACATCATGGTTCGTTTTTTTGCCGACAAGATCAGCAAGAAGACCGGCCACGTCGTCGTCGTGGAGAACAAGCCGGGCGGCGGCGGCGTGCTCTCGCTGACCGTCATCGCGCGCGCAGTCCCCGACGGTCACACGATCCTTGTCGGCGGCGGAACCGCAACCGCCATCAACGCCAATCTTCTCAAGGCGCCGCCGATCGACATCGCCAAGGACATCAGAGCCATTGCCACGCTCAACAAGCTCCCATTCGTTGTCGCGGTCGACGGCAAGTCGCCCATCAAATCGCTTGCCGAATTGACGGAAGTCCTGCGCAAGAAAGGCAACAAGGGCAGCTACGCGTTCGCGACGCCTTTCGCCAAAGCGATTGCGGAGTCCTACAAGACCGAAGCCGGCCTGCAGACCGTCGAAGTCGCGTACAAGAGCTCGGCCGATTCGCTCAACGATCTCGCCAGCGGCGCGGTCGATTTCGCCGTTTACGACCCGACGATGGCGCTCCCCCGGCACAAGGAAGGACGGATTCGCATTCTCGCGATCTCGTCCGGCGAACGTTTCCAGTCGACGGGAGACCTCCCGACGCTCAAGGAGCAGGGCATCAACATCGACATGATGGGATGGTGGGCGGTGATGGTGCCGGCGAAGACCCCGGACGCCATCGCGAAGACGATCAACCGCTGGTTCAACGATGCCCTGGCCGATCCCGACACCGCGGAATTCCTGATGCGCAGCGGCGCAGACGTATTTGCCATGTCGCCGGAAGAGACCCAGGCCTATTTTTTGCAAGACATCAAGGAATGGGCGCGACTGGTCGAGTTGGCGCGGATCGAGAAGCAGTAAGCGGCAAGCAGCGGCGGATCGTGCTGCCCCGGCGCGGCCATGTCGTCGCCGGGGCAACGTCGGCCGATCAACTCTTTCCGTCGCGGTACGGGTAGTCGCCCGACGCCGGACGCGGCGGAACTGCGAAATCGGGGATGGAGCGCTCGAAGCCGAAGGCAGTATCGACCTGCCGATCATAGAAGCTGTTGACGCGATGGTGGATGCGCCACCCCTCGCCGGTGCGGCGGTAGGAGACGTCATAGCACCCGATCGATTCGGTCTGCGTCGGCCGGCCGTGCTCGATCAACGAGCCACGGTAATGAACGAAGATGCGTGAGGTCGCCGCATCACCGTCGATCACGAAATGCGGCAGGTGCAGCATGTGCACGCAGCTCACGGGATTCGACTTGCAGTACCTGGCCAGATTTTCGCGTCCCTGAATGAAGACCGGCTCACCCATCCCGGCAAGCTTGCGGCGCGAGTAGACGCCGTCCTCGGTGAACAGGCCTGCCCATGCCTGCTCTTCACGGCGGTCGAAGAAGAAGGCATACGCGCCCTCCAGCCGCAGAAGCTCGAGCTGGTCTTCTACTCGTTTCAGCCGCAGCTCAAGGCTTGCCAGATCCGACATTGATTTCCTCACATTCGGTTATGCTTCGTCAGCGCCGGCGCACGCGCGGCGAAGCACGAGTTCACCGATCGAAGGTAATCGCTCCCCAGCCCATGCATGCAAGCACTCTCTGCGTCAGGCTCGCAACAGTCGGGGATGAGTGGATCTCTGAGGAGGGAATGCCCCCGGCAGCGAAGCCTCCGGTATGCCGGGACAGGAGTCTAAGTCTTTTTTGTTGCCCGACCGATGCTTGCTGGGTATCGATCCGCGCATGGAGCTGAGGCATCTTCGATACTTCGCCGCGCTCGCGCGGACGGAGCATTTCGGACGCGCCGCGCAGATGCTCGGCGTCGCCCAGCCCGCGCTCTCGCGACAGATCAAGCAGCTCGAGGACGAGATCGGCGCCGAGCTGGTCGAAAGGCTGCCGCGCGGCATCCGCCTGACCGCGGCGGGCAAGGCTTACGCCGCGGAGGCGGCCGCGATCCTCGCCCACGTCGGCGCAGCCAACAAGAAGGCGCGCGACTACGCGGCGGGCAAGGCCGGGAACATCTCGGTCGGCTTCAACGACGTGGCCTCATGGCACGACGACATCCCGCGCCGCATCAACGCATTCCGGCATGCGTTCCCGGCCGTGGCCATCGAGTTGCAGCCGCTCAGCTCCGTGCAGCAGATCCGCGCGCTGCACGAAGGCGCCCTCGACGCGGGCATCGTCTACGACGTGCATTGCTCGGCGGACGACGCGCGCGTGCTCGATGCCCGCACCATCAGCCTGAGCACGATCAGGCTCGCCGTCCCCACCGGCCATCGCCTCGCCAAGGCCGAGCGGATCGAGGTCGGCGACCTCAAGGACGAGCCGCTGGTGTGGCTGAGCCGCGACAACCTGCAGCGCTACAACAACAAGCTCCTGTCCGGCTGCATGCAGAGCGGCCTCTCCCCGCTCATCATCCAGGAGGTCTCCACGCTGTCCACCCAGCTCAGCCTGGTCTCGGCCGGAATGGGACTGGGCCTCGTCGGGTCGGAAGTGCAGGCGCGCATGCCGGGCAACCTCGCGCTGCGCGAGGTGCAGGGCTTGGATGTGTCCTTTCGCCTGATCCTGGCCTGGCGGCGCGACAACGACGCGCCTGCGCTCGGCAACTTCATCGCGCAGTTCGCGGAGTGAGCGGCTCCGACCGATAACGCGCGGGTATCGATCGCGCCCCCATAAAGAATTGGACGCTATCGGCCGCTTTGGCCCAGCTTCCGGCACATGGATCAGGAGGCGCCGATGATACGCGACGACGCAGGGCCTGCGCTGCTGGAAGGCGCGGAGCGCGCCGATATCGCTGGCGTGTCGATCGAGCTCATCCGCCAGGGACAAGGCCGCCCGCTGGTGTTCCTGCACGGCATGGATGGACTGGAGGGCTCGCTCGATCTCCTCCGCCGCCTGTCGCGGAACTTCGAGGTCGTCGCGCCGTCCCACCCCGGCTTCGGCGCGAGCGAGCTTCCCGCGAGCTTCGATACGGTCGACGACATCGCCTATCTCTATCTGGACCTGATCGAGACGCTCGATCTCGCGGATGCCATTGTCGTCGGCATGTCGTTCGGCGGATGGATCGCGGCCGAGATGCTGATCAAGAGCACGCGCGGCATCTCGCACGCCGTGCTCGGCGCGCCGCTCGGCCTGCGTGGCCCCGATCGCCGCCGCAACGACATCACGGACATCTTCATGATGCCGGCACCGGCCGCCGAGCGGCTGATGCAGGTCACGGAGCGTCCCGACGTCAACCTTGCGGCCATGGACACCAGCCGCCTGCGCCGCACGCTGCGCAACCGCGAAGCCGTCAGCCTGTTCGGCTGGTCGCCCTACCTCAACGATCCCAAGCTGCGGCAGCGACTGCACCGCATCGGCGTCCCGACCCTCGTGCTGTGGGGCGCCGACGACGCGCTGATCCCGCCGCGCTACGGCGAGAGCTATGCCAGCGCCCTTCCCGACGCGCGGCTGCACACGATCGACCGATGCGGCCACCGCATCCACGTGGATCAGCCTGAGCAGCTTGCCGAGCTGATCCTCCAGTTCGCGTCGACGGGACGCACCAGGGAGGCGAAGCATGCGCGTCTGGCAGTTTAGCGAGCAGCCCTACACGCCGGCCTGGACGCTGCCCGGCGCCATGGGCATCACGATCGCGCCGCGCCATTGCGACCCCGCACGCGCGGGCGCCCTGCTCAACCGCTATCTCGACGAGTACATGCTCGCGGACGAGGTCGGGCTGGAGATCATGGTCAACGAGCATCACGGCACGGCGTCGTGCATGTCGGCCTCCTGCATGACGACGCTCGCGATCCTGGCGCGGCAAACCCGCAAGGCGCGCCTGCTCGCGCTCGGCATTCCGCTCGCCAACCGAACCGATCCGCTTCGCGTCGCGGAGGAAATCGCCATGGTGGACGCGATCTCGGGCGGACGGCTGGAGGTCGGGCTCGTGAAGGGCGCCTCCTACGAGGTGTTCATGTCCAACAAGCACCCGACCCGCTTCATGGACCGCTTCTGGGAGGCGCACGATCTCATCGTCGAGGCGCTGAGCAACACCGGCGAGAACTTCTCGTGGGAAGGACAGTATTTCCACTATCGCAACGTGAGCGTATGGCCGCGCGCGATCCAGGCTCCGCATCCGCCGATCTGGATGACGGCGTCGGGCCCGGGCAGCGCGAAGCTCCACGCCCGATTTGGCTACAACTGCGCGACGTTCCTGTCGGGCGCGGTGGCGCGCTCCGTGTTCCAGGCCTATCGCGAGAGCTACGAGCAAACGCATGGCCGCCTGCCCGGCGAGGACAAGCTCGGCTATCTGGCCGTCGTCGCGGTGGCGGGCTCGCGCGAGGAGGCATTCCGGCGCGCCGCGACCATGAAGGGCTACTTCGACACGTCGATGCGCATCGATCCGCAGTTCCGCAGCCCGCCCGGATTCGTTCCGGTCGACGAGACCCTCAGGATGGTCAAGGCGGGAACCAATGCCGGGCCGCTGCAGATGCGCAATGGGCAGCCCCTGCCGCGCGACGCGAGCGTCGAGCAGTACATGGACGCCGGACTGATGTTCGTCGGCACGCCCGACGACGTGTTTGCGCAGCTGCGGCAGTTCTACGGCGAGGTCGGCGGCTTCGGCAACTTGCTGATGATGGGACAGGCGGGCACGCTCGACCACGCCGAGACCGTCGACAACCTCACCCTGTTCGCGCGCGAGGTGCTGCCGCGCCTGCGCGAGCTGTCTCTTGCGGACTGTGCCGGCGAGACGTCCGCCGGCGCGCGCGAGCGCATCGCGTAGGAGGCGCCGCGCGGCCAACGGCGATTACCGTCGCTGGCGCGCCAAATCGGCCCGCCGCGGGCCTCGTGTCGCATCCAGTAATGGGACGAGCGTGGCGGGCCCGCCCGCCCGCGGCTCCGCGAACGCCCGGCGCTTGTTGCCAGCAACATCCTATGACACCATCTCCATGGCGAAATCACCATTCGGAGACTCGATGCCGCGCCGGAAGCTCGCTTGGGAAACGCTGTCGGACGAGCAATTGCTCAAGCGCCGCCTCAGCAGTCTGAGGGTCAAGGTCGAAGGCACCTGGCTTGAGGACTGTCTCAACACTCTCCATGAGGAGCTCAAGGAGCGGGGCATCCGGCTGCGGCCACATGCGTGGATATCGAGCGAGTGGTTCAGTCCTGAAAACACGCCCGGTATCGCGATCCCGTTCTATCTGGCCCATCCACGCCTGATGAGGCTCGAGAAGAAAATGATGCTCGAGATCGAGGGGGGCACTTGGTCGGAGTGCATGGCCATTCTCCGGCACGAAGCCGGTCATGCCGTGCAGCACGCCTACCGACTGCACCGCCGCCGGCGCTGGCAGCAACTGTTCGGCCCGTCCTCGAAACGCTACCCCCGCTATTACCGGCCTAATCCAGCCAGCCGGCGCTACGTCCAGCACCTTCGGCGCTGGTATGCGCAGAGCCATCCGGACGAGGATTTCGCCGAGACCTTTGCGGTGTGGCTGCGGCCGCGTTCAAACTGGCGGACACGCTATGCCGGGTGGCCTGCGCTCAAGAAGCTCGAATACGTCGACGAGCTGATGGGCGAAATCGCCGGGAAGCGGCCCCTGATCACGTCCCGCGAACGCGTCGATCCGCTGCACGAGCTCAGCGAGACGCTGGGCAGCCACTATCAGAAAAAGCAGGCGTTCTATGCCTTCGAGCCCCCGAAGACCTACGACCGCGATCTCTATCGGCTGTTTTCTGCCGATCCAAGGCATCGACGGGCGCAACCGGCTTCAACCTTCGTCAGGCGCCACCGCGCCTATGTCAGAACGCTGGTTGCGCGATGGACCGGCGAAAACCAACTCACGCTCGATGCCGTGCTCGACGACATGATCACGCGCTGCCGCGTGCATAATCTGCGTGCCGTCGGTTCCGAGCGGAAGCTCCTGACAGATTTCACCGTCCTGCTGACCGCAAAGACCATGCACGCAATGTTCGGCCCGTCGTCGCGCCGCAAATGGATCGCGCTATGAAGCCGCTGCGCGTCCTGGTGCTCATGCATCCCGATGTCGTGCCGCCGGATTCGGCGCGCGGGTACAGCCCGCAGGAGATCAACGTCTGGAAAACGGAATATGACGTCGTGAGCACGCTACGCGCATCCGGGCATGAGGTTCACCCGATCGGCGTGCAGGACGAACTCAAGCCAGTGCGCGACGCGATTGAAGGGTTCAAGCCACACGTCGTTTTCAATCTGCTGGAGGAGTTTCACGGCGAAGTCATCTACGACCACAACGTCGCAAGCTACCTCGAACTGATGCAGGTCCCATACACCGGATGCAACCCGCGCGGCCTGATGCTGGCGCGCGGCAAGGACCTGTCGAAGACGCTGGTGCATCATCGCCGGATCGCGGTGCCGGCGTTCGCCGTGTTTCCGATGCGTCGAAAGGTCAAGCGGCCCAAGCGTCTCGAGCTTCCGCTGATCGTCAAGAGCCTGAGCGTTGACGCGTCCTTCGGCATCTCGCAAGCATCAGTCGTCGAAACGGACGAGAAGCTGGCCGAGCGCGTCACCTTCATCCACGAGAAGGTCGGCACGGCGGCGATCGCCGAGCAATACATCGAGGGGCGCGAGCTTTATGTCGGCGTGCTCGGCAACGATCGGCTGCGGGTGCTGCCGGTGTGGGAGCTCAAATTCGGCAAGATGGCCCAGAGCGCACGGCACATTGCGACAGAGAAGGTCAAACACGATACGAACTATCAGGAGCGCCTCGGGATCCTGGACGGGCCGGCCAAGGACCTTACGCCGGACATGCGCTCCCGTATCCAGCGGATTGCCAAGCGCGTCTACCGAACGCTGGAGCTCGATGGATATGCGCGCATCGACTTTCGCCTCTCCGCCGACGGCACTCCATACTTCATCGAAGCGAATCCTAATCCCGAAATCGCGAAGAGCCAGGAGTTCGCGACGGCAGCCCGGCATGACGGCCTCGCCTACCCGGATCTGCTGCATCGCATTCTAGCTCTCGGAATAAGCCGAGCAGCGGCGGGCAAGTAATACGCCAGCGAAACTGATAGCCGGACTCGCCGCCGAGTTGTTCGATGGACAACGACAGATTTCACGAGAGAATGAAGTGGGGTGGCTGGGGCGCCTGGATTCGAACCAGGGAATGGCGGAATCAAAATCCGCTGCCTTACCACTTGGCTACGCCCCAATGGGAAGCGCCGGACCATACCGGGAGGCGACATTCTGTCAACGGCGCGGCGGGCCTGCCCTGCCCGCCGTCCTGTGCTCGCTCAGGGCGTGGCCGACAGGACGGCGCTGGTATGCTCGACCTCCGGCGGGGCCGCGAAGCAGTGGCCGACGTGGCCGCGCCAGGCCGTGAAGTCCTCCGAGCCGCGGAAGTCGACCGTGTGGTTTTCCAAGGTCTCCCACTGAACCATCAGCCGGTAGCGCTGCGGCTTCTCGATCGAGCGCTGCAGCGTCAGTCCCTTGCACCCGCGCGCCCGCAGGAACAGCGGCGTCGCCTTGCGCACGCCCTCCTCGAACTCGGCTTCCATGCCGGGCTTGACGTCGATCTGCGCAATCTCGGTGACCATCGAGAACTCCTTGTGACCTCAGGCGGCCCCCGCCGCCGCCGGCGCTTGTAGCACAGACCCGCTCCGCTTTTCCCGTCCGACGGCAGCGGCTAGAGTGGCGCACGGAGACACCGAATGTATCGCGCGCCGGCCGCAACAATCGCGTTCACCCTCAGGCACGCCGCCGGTTTCGAGGAGGCCCGCGCCGAGGGCCTCTACGGCGACCTTGGCGACGACGACGTCCTCGCCATCCTGGAGGAGGCCGGCCGCTTCGCGGGCGACGTGATCGCCCCGCTCAACGCCATCGGCGACCGCCACGGCACCCCGTTCAAGGACGGCAAGGTCACCATGCCGCCGGGCTGGAAGGAGGCCTACACCGCCTGGGCTGCCGCCGGCTGGAACGGCCTCGCCGCGCCCAAGACGTTCGGCGGCCAGGGCCTGCCGCAGGCGCTCAACATGGCCTGCGTCGAGATGTGGAACTCGGCCTCGGCGGCCTTCGGCGTCGGCCCCATCCTCACCATGGCGGGCATCGACGCGCTCGCCGCGCACGGCTCCGACGACCTCAAGCGCGTCTATCTCGCCAAGCTCGTGTCCGGCGAGTGGATGGGCACCATGCAGCTCACCGAGCCGCAGGCGGGCTCGGACGTCGGCGCGCTGCGCACGCGCGCCGAGCGCGCGCCCGACGGCAGCTACCGCCTGTTCGGGCAGAAGATCTTCATCACCTACGGCGAGCACGAGCTCACCGACAACATCATCCACCTCGTGCTGGCGCGCCTGCCCGACGCCCCGCCCGGCACGCGCGGCATCTCGCTGTTCGTGGTGCCGAAGTTCCTGGTGAACGCCGACGGGAGCCTGGGCGCGCGCAACGACGTGCGCGTCCACTCCATCGAGCACAAGATGGGCATCCACGCCTCCCCCACCTGCACGATGATCTTCGGCGATGCGGGCGGCGCGGTCGCGTTCCTCGTCGGCGAGGAGAACCGCGGCATGTCGTACATGTTCACGATGATGAACCGCGCGCGCCTCGCCATCGGCGTGCAGGGCGTCGCCATCGCCGAGGCCGCGACGCAGCGCGCCGCCGCCTATGCGCGCGAGCGCAGGCAGGGGCGCGGCACCGGCATGGACGCGGCGCAATCCGTCCCGATCATCGATCACGTCGACGTCAAGCGCATGCTGATGACCCAGCGCGCGCTCACCAACGCGGCGCGCGCGATCTGCTACGCCACCGCCGTCGCGATCGACCGCAGCGAGCAGGCCGCCGATCCCGCCCTGCGCGCCGCCGCGCACGAGCGCGCCTCGCTGCTCACGCCCGTGGCCAAGGCGTTCTCCACGGATGTGGCGACCGAGGTCGCCTCGCTGGGCGTGCAGGTGCACGGCGGCATGGGCTTCATCGAGGAGACCGGCGCCGCCCAGCTCTACCGCGACGCGCGCATCACGCAGATCTACGAAGGCACCAACGGCATCCAGGCGATCGACCTCGTCGCGCGCAAGCTGCCCCTCTCGGGCGGCAAGGCCGTGCGCGCCTATATCGCCGAGTTGCGCGGCATCGTCGCCGAGGTGAACACCGCGAACGATCCCGCCTTCGGCGCGGCGGGCAAGCGGCTGGGCGAAGCGGTCGATCAGCTCGAGCGCGCGACCGAGTGGCTGCTGAACACGTTCGCGAGCGCGCCCGACACGGCGCTGGCAGGCGCGACGCCCTACCTGCGCATCTTCGGCGTCGCGGCCGGCGGCTGCCTGCTCGCCAAGGACGCGCTCGCGGCGCTGCGCGGCGACACGAACATAGCCCCCGCCCCGCTGGCGGCGGCGGCGCGGTTCTTCGCCGACCATGTCGCCACCTCCGCCCGCGGCCTCGCCGACACCGTCACCGAAGGCGCCGAGGCCATCGCGCCCGTGCCCACCGCACTGCTGGGATAAATGCGCATGAGCGAGCACGTGATCGTCACCGACGACGGCGGCATCCGGACGATCCGGTTGAACCGTCCGGAGAAGAAGAACGCCCTTACCCACGCGATGTATGCGCGCCTCACCGAGGCGCTCGCCGGCGCGGGCGGTGACGACGCCATCCGTTGCATCGTGATCGCCGGCACGCCGGGCGCGTTCACCGCGGGCAACGACCTGCAGGACTTCCTGGCGATCGCGACCTCGAAGGAAGGAATGCCCCGTCCCGTGGGCGACTTCCTTCCGGCGCTCGTCACCTGCCGGAAGCCGCTGGTCGCGGCGGTGTCCGGCATCGCCGTCGGCATCGGCACGACCATGCTGTTCCACTGCGATCATGTCGTCGCCTCGCGCGAGGCGCGCTTCGTCACGCCGTTCACCAGCCTCGGCCTCGTGCCGGAGGCGGCGTCCAGCCTGATCGCGCCGCGCATGATGGGGCACGCCCGCGCGTTCGCCCTGCTGGTGATGGGACGGCCGCTCGATGCGGCTCAGGCTAGGGACGCGGGGCTCGTCAATACGGTCGTTGCCCCGGAGGAGGTCGACGGCGAGGCGATGAAGGCGGCGCGCGAGATCGCCGCGCTGCCGCCGGGCGCGGTCGCGGCCTCGCGCCGCCTGCTGCGCGGCGCGCCCGACGAGCTGATGGCCCGCATCGACGAGGAGGCCGAGCTGTTCAAGGTGCGGCTCAAATCGCCCGAGGCGCGCGCTGCATTCGAGGCGTTCCTGAGCAAGGGGCGCTGAGGCCCATGTCGTTCAAGGGCAAGACGCTGTTCATCACGGGCGCCTCGCGCGGCATCGGCCTCGCCATCGCGCTGCGCGCCGCCCGCGACGGCGCCAACATCGCGATCGCCGCCAAGACCGACGCGCCGCATCCCAAGCTGCCCGGCACGATCCACACCGCCGCGCAGGAGATCGTCGCCGCCGGCGGCGCCGCCCTCCCCCTCGCCGTCGACATCCGCGACGAGGAGGCCGTGATCCGCGCGCTCGACGCCACCGCCACGCGGTTCGGCGGCATCGACATCGTCGTCAACAACGCCAGCGCGATCCAGCTCACCCCCGCGGCCGACACCGACATGCGCCGCTTCGACCTGATGCATCAGATCAACACGCGCGGCACGTTCATGGTGTCGAAGTACGCAGTCCCCTATCTGGAGAGCTCGTCCAACCCGCACATCCTGATGCTCTCGCCGCCGCTCGACATGCGCGAGAAGTGGTTCGCGCGCCACACGGCCTACTCGATCGCCAAGTTCGGCATGAGCATGGTCGTGCTCGGGCTCGCCGGCGAGCTGCGCCCGAAAGGCATCGCGGTCAACGCGCTGTGGCCGCGCACCACGATCGCGACCTCGGCAATCAAGAATCTGCTCGGCGGCGAGCGCATCATGCGCATGTCGCGCACGCCGGACATCCTCGCCGACGCGGCCTGGCGCATCTTCCAGAAGCCCGCCGCGGAGTTCTCCGGCCGCTTCCTCATCGACGACACGTTCCTCGCCGGCGAGGGTGTCACCGACTTCGACCAGTATCGTGTCGATCCGGCCCAGCCGCTGTCGCCGGACTTCTTCGTGCCCGACGACATGCCGCCGCCGCCCGGGGTCAGCCTCGCGGCGAAGAGCTAGGATTTCGAGTGCAATCCGGACCGCCCTGCCATATCTAACAGGAAAGCGGCCCCGGACCGGACATGACCACCCTGCTCATCACTCATCCTGCTTCGCTCGGCCATCTGACGCCCTCGGGCCACCCCGAGCGGCCCGACCGGCTGCGCGCCATCGACCGCGCGCTGGAGGACGAGCGGTTCCAGTCGCTGCTGAGGGTCGACGCGCCGGCGGCCGAGGTCGAGACCATCGCGCTCTGCCACCCGCGCGACTACGTCGAGGAGATCGCGGAAGCGACGCCGAGCGAGGGCCTGGTGCGGCTCGATGCCGACACCACCATGTCGCCGGGCAGCTACGAGGCCGCCATCCATGCGGTCGGCGCCGGCACGCTGGCGGTCGACGAGGTCGTCGCCGGCAAGGCCAGCAACGCCTTCTGTGCGATGCGTCCGCCCGGGCACCACGCCGAGACGGTGCGTCCGATGGGCTTCTGCCTGTTCAACAGCGCCGCCATTGCCGCGCGCTACGCCCAGCGCAAGCACGGGCTCGAGCGGGTCGCGATCGTGGACTTCGACGTGCACCACGGCAACGGCACGCAGGAGATCTTCTGGTCGGATGCGAGCGTGATGTACTGCTCCACCCACGAGATGCCGCTCTACCCCGGGACCGGCGCGAAGTCCGAGCGCGGCGCGCACAATAATATAGTCAATGCACCGCTGCGGGCCGGCGACGCCGGCGAGCAGTTCCGCGCGGCGTTCGAGAGCGCGGTCCTGCCGCGCCTGGCCGGATTTTCCCCCGATCTCATCGTGATTTCGGCCGGGTTCGACGCCCATATGCGCGACCCCCTCGCCAACCTCAACTTGGTCGAGGACGATTTTGCCTGGGCGACACGCAAGCTCATGGAGGTCGCCGACAGGACCGCCTCCGGCCGGGTCGTCTCGATGCTCGAAGGCGGTTATGATCTGCAGGGCCTCGCCCGCTCCGTGGGCGCCCACGTCATGGCGCTGATGCGCGGATGACGCGCTAAACTCCGTTTCCGATTCGACCGACAGGACAATCTCGTGGCCGAGACCTCCAACACCGACGTGATGCAGCTGCCGTTCGAGCGTGCGATCGAGGAACTGGAATCGATCGTGAAGCGGCTCGAGGAAGGCCGGGTTCCGCTCGAGGAGTCGGTGGCGATCTACGAGCGCGGCGAAGCCCTCAAGCGCCGGTGCGAGGAGCTGTTGCGGCAGGCGGAAGCCCGCGTCGAGAAGATCACGCTCGACGCCGGCGGCAAGCCGAAGGGCAGCGAGCCGCTCGACGTCGGAAAGTGACGCGCGCGACCACCGCCGCTCAGTAGATTCCCGGAATCACGCGCCGCGTGCGATCCGCATAGACGCGATACTCCTCGCCGAATGCGTCGAGCATCATGCGCTCCTCGTGCCCTACCCGGCCGAAGAACAGCGTCCCGAAGCCGACGATCCCGGCGAAGCCCGCGACCCAGTTGGGCAGCAGCAGGGCCTGAGCGATCGCCCACAGCCAGAATGCCGAATACATCGGGTGCCGCACATAACGATAGACGCCGTGCGTGATCAGCGCGTGGCGATCGCGCAGCGCCAGCGTCACCGACCATGAGCGCCCCAGATCGCGGTGCGTGCGATAGAACAGCGCGAGCGAGGCGGTGAACACCGCCGTGCCCAGCAACGTGAGCGCGGGCACCAGCGGATAACTTGCGAACTTCGGCTGGTCAGTGACGGCGTAGATCAGCGGCACGATGAACAGCCCGGTGAAGGAGATCGCGAGCAGCACCCGCTCGCGCGTGCGGGCGACGCGCCTTGCGATGGACGTGCGGCGCGCGCGCCGCTCATGCGGGAAACGGATGACGTACCAGGCGATGCAGCCCGCGAGCCAGATCAGCTTGGCGGCCATCACGGTCATGTTCGCGCCCGCCCCGGCGCGACGGCTTCGTGCGCCGGCCTCACGCGACAGGCGCCATCCTCGCCAAACGCATCGAGCGCGCCATTCGGAAGCTGGGACAGGTGCGCGAACGGCGCCGGGCCGCCGACCAGCATGAAATAGTCGTAGGCGGCGCGGCGCTCGTTGCCCATGACGAATTGATAGTGCAGGCGCATGTGCCGGAACTTGTAGCGGCGGTAGGTCTCGGGCGCCAGCATGGCCTTGAGGCCGACCAGCATGATGTGGGGCTTCTTTCCGGGCACGTTGTCGACGAACGGTTTGAGCGCGACCGGATCGAAGCGATAGAAGCTGATGGCATCGCGCCGGGCCTGATACTCCGTCCATGCGATCGACGGATGGGCGGCGACCTGCTGCAGGCTCGCGCGCAGTCGGGCGGCCGCCGGGTGCAGCGCAAGCTTGGGAATGGTGGCCCCGACGGTGAGCAGGCAGAGCGCGGGGCCGTGCGAGGCGAGATCGGGATCGCGCGAGAGCGCACGCGCGATCACCTCGACGGCGAGCGTCGCACCCAGACTGTGGCCGACGACGAGCAGCTCGTCGCAGTCGGCGCGCCGCGCACGCGCGACGAGCCGGTCGGCGAAACGATCGAGCCTCGCATCGAAATCGGGCCGGCGGCCGAGCATGTGGTCGCGTGCGAAGATCCAGTCGGCCAGCGCCTGCGCGACGCGCCATCGCCGCCCGGGCCATTGCATCAATCCGGCGAAGACAACGGCCGCGACGATCAGCGCCAAGACGATCGCCGCGCCCCCCGCCATGCCCGCGGCGCGCACCACCGCCCCTCCTGCCGCGAGGCCGACGAGCGCGAACAGCAGCACGTTGAGGAACGGCACAAGGAAGAACAGGCCGTAGCGCCATGTCGCCGCGAAATAGCGCGCGGCCGTCCCGCTGACGAGGAAGTCGATAAAGGCGACCACGCCTCCCCACAGCAGCGTGACCTGCGGGCGGGCGAGCTCGTTCTCGATCACATCGTGCCAGTCGAGCGGTTCGTAGGTTGTCCGGGTGCTCCAGTCTGGACCCTGCAAGTGCAGCCGCCAGCGCTCGCCCGCTTCCGTGTCGGCCGGCTCGACGTTGGACACGTCGGCGGCGATCGACCATGTCCCGGCGAATTTCGCGGCCTCGCGCCCGAACCGGCGATGCTGCGACGGCAGGTCGATCGGATCGAACCCCGCCAGAAAAAGCACGTGCCGCCGTTGGATCTGCACCAGCCCGCCACCGTTGTCCCGGACACCCGCCGCCGGGCCTCCGCCGAGGCGGCGCACTATATTGATTGCACCACCGGGCGCCACTGCGCAGGCGCGAATCGCCTGCGGCCAGGGTGCGGCGCTCGCCGGCGCGAGCCGGGGATTGGCAGGCGATGCCCGCCGCCGCAGCGAGGCTTCAGGGAGCCGCCAGACGCGCCCCGGCCCGCTTTTTGCCATTGAATTGCACCAACCGGCGGGTAAGGCTATGCACCCCTTGCGAAGCGCCCGCTCGCGAGACCCTTAAGAATTGGCCCCGCCAGGAAAAAAGATGTCCCGCCCCGCCACCCCGCTGCTCGATCAAGTCCGCACGCCGGACGACCTGCGCAAGCTCGACGCCAGCCAGCTCCCGCAATTGGCGGACGAGCTGCGCCAGGAGACGATCAGCGCCGTCGCCGTGACCGGTGGCCATCTCGGCGCGGGCCTCGGCGTCGTCGAGCTGACCGTGGCGTTGCACTATGTCTTCGACACGCCGGCCGACCGCGTGATCTGGGACGTCGGGCATCAGAGCTATCCGCACAAGATCCTGACCGGTCGCCGCGACCGCATCCGCACGCTCCGGCAGGGCGGCGGACTGTCGGGCTTCACCAAGCGCGCGGAGAGCGAGTACGACCCCTTCGGCGCAGCCCACGCCTCCACCTCGATCTCCGCCGGCCTCGGCATGGCCGTCGCGCGCGACCTCGCCGGCAAGAAGAACAACGTCGTCTGCGTGATCGGCGACGGCTCGATGTCGGCAGGCATGGCCTACGAGGCCATGAACAACGCCGGCGCGCGCGCCGAGCGGCTGATCGTCATCCTCAACGACAACGACATGTCGATCGCCCCGCCCGTGGGCGCGATGTCGTCTTATCTGGCGCGGCTGGTGTCCGGCCGTCCGTACCTCTCGCTGCGCGAGATCGGCAAGCAGCTCGCGAAACGCCTGCCGAAGTTCTTCTACGAGAAGGCCCAGCGCGTGGAAGAGTACGCGCGCGGATTCCTCGCGGGCGGAACGCTGTTCGAGGAGCTCGGGTTCTATTACGTCGGCCCGATCGACGGCCACAATCTCGATCACCTGCTGCCGGTGCTGCGCAACGTGCGCGATGCCGACCAGGGTCCGATCCTCGTGCACGTGGTGACGCAGAAGGGCAAGGGCTACGCCCCCGCCGAGACATCCGCGGACAAGTACCACGGCGTCGTCAAGTTCGACGTCGCTACCGGCGCGCAGGCCAAGTCACCCGCGCGCGCCCCCGCTTACACCAAGGTCTTCGCCGAGAGCCTGATCAAGGAAGCCGAGAAGGACCCGAAGATCGTTGCGGTCAACGCGGCCATGCCCTCGGGCACCGGGCTCGACCTGTTCGCCGCCAAGTTTCCCGATCGCTGCTTCGATGTCGGCATCGCCGAACAGCATGCGGTCACCTTCGCGGCCGGCCTCGCCACCGAAGGATTCAAGCCTTTCGCGGCGATCTATTCCACGTTCTTGCAGCGCGGCTACGACCAGGTCGTGCACGACGTCGCGATCCAGAAACTGCCCGTGCGCTTCGCGATCGATCGCGCGGGGCTGGTCGGCGCCGACGGCCCGACCCACGCAGGCTCGTTCGACGTGGCGTACCTGGGCTGCCTGCCCCACTTCGTGATCATGGCGGCCGCCGACGAGGCCGAGCTCGTCCACATGGTAGCGACGGCCGCAGCGATCGACGATTGCCCGTCCGCGGTGCGCTATCCACGCGGCGAAGGCCTCGGCGTGCCGATGCCGGCGGAAGGCCGCCCGCTCGAGATCGGCAAGGGCCGCGTCCTGCGCGAGGGGCACAAGGTCGCGCTGCTCTCGTTCGGCACGCGCCTGGGCGAATGCCTGAGCGCGGCGGACGAGCTCGCGGCGCACGGCCTCTCGGCCACCGTCGCGGACGCGCGCTTCGCCAAACCGCTCGACACCGACCTGGTGCTGCGGCTCGCGCGCGAGCACGAGGTGCTCATCACCATCGAGGAAGGCTCGATCGGCGGATTCGGCAGCTACGTGCTGCAGACGCTCGCCGACAACGGTGTTCTCGACCGCGGCCTCAAGGTCCGTGCCATGGTCCTGCCCGACGTATTCCTCGATCAGGATTCGCCGAACGCGATGTACGCCAAGGCCGGCCTCGACGCCAAGGGCATCGTCGCCAAGGTGTTCGAGGCGCTCGGCAAGGACGTCGCGCAGACCGTGAAGCTCGCATGACCCAGGGCCTGCCGCCGGCACTGGCCTTCCTCCTGTTTGCCGCCCTCTCGTTCCTCGCGCTGCGCTTCATCCTCGACAAGCTCGCGCGCATCAATCGCGCCGCCTGGGCAGGACCCGTGCTCGCCGTATTCGGCGCGCTGTCGGGCGCCTATTTCCATCGCATCGGACTGCATCAGTTCTTCGTCTGGCACCTGCTGCTGTTCACGCTCGTCATCTTCAGCTGGCACGCCAAGAGCCGGGTGGACGAGAAGAAGCTGCAGCGCATCGCCGGGCAGCCCGGCACCGAGGATGCCGCCGCGGACGAAACCAACCGCGACGTCGTGCAATCCTACGAGCTGACGCGGCGCCTGCTGAGCTTCGGCCTCGTGTCCTATCTCGCCGCCTTCGCAGCGGCCTATTACTACCTGTTCACCCGCCAGTAGAGGCCGGTGGCCGACATGCAGCGCCGGCGCGCCGATCTCCTGCTCGTGGAGCGCGGATTGTTCGAGAGCCGCGCCAAGGCACAGGCGGCCATCGCGGCCGGCCTCGTCACGGCCGACGACCGGCCCGTCACCAAAGCCTCGGCCGAAATTCCGGTCGACGCCAAGCTGAGCGCCGCGCCCGCGCACCCTTATGTGTCGCGCGGCGGCGTCAAGCTCGCGGCGGCGCTGGACCACGCCGCGATCGAGGTGACTGGACGCGTCTGTCTCGACGTCGGCGCCTCGACGGGCGGATTCACCGAGGTGCTTCTGTCGCGCGGCGCGCGCCTCGTCTATGCCGTCGATGTCGGGCGCGACCAGCTCCATCCGCGGCTCCGCGGGCGGCCCGACGTCATCTCGCTCGAAGGGACGGACGTTCGCGCGCTCGATCCTGCAGCCCTGCCCGAGCCACCCGATCTCGTGGTGATCGACGCCAGCTTCATCTCACTCAAGCTGGTGGTTCCCGCCGCGATGCGGCTCGCCGCGCCGCGCGCCGATCTCGTCGCGCTCGTCAAGCCGCAGTTCGAGCTCAAGCGCAGCGACCTCAAGAAGGGCATCGTTCGCGACGAGCGATTGCAGACGGCCGTGTGCGATGATATTGCGGCGTTCCTTGCCGCACAGGGGTGCGAGGTCGTCGCGATCCTCCCCTCGCCGATCGCCGGCGGTGACGGGAACCGTGAATTTTTCGTGATCGCGCGCCGTTAGCGTCGGATTCCGAAGCACGACACCGGAAGCCCGCTTCACCTGTCGACCTCGAACCTTATGTTGGCGGCATGACTTCGCCCGACGCACTGACATTGCCGTCTCCGCGGCTCCTGCGCCGCCTGCGCGCCGAGCTCGCCGCCACGGTCGAGCTCGCCGTTCCGATCGCGCTCACGCAGCTCGGGCAGGTCGCGATGATGACCACCGACCTCGCCCTCATCGGGCGGATTGGCGACCGCGCCGTGGCGGCCGCGGCCCTCGCACACACCGTGCTGTTCTCTGCCTTCATGCTCTGCCTCGGGCTGGCGTCGGCCGTGACCCCGCTGGCCTCGCAGGCCGTGGGCGCGCGCAACCCGCGCATCGTGCGACGCTCGGTCCGGGTCGGACTCTGGGGCGTGCTGCTGATGGGAGCACCGCTGACGCTGCTGCAACTGCACGGCGGCGCGCTGCTGGCGGCGCTCGGCCAGGAGCCGGAGGTTGCCGCGCTCGCCGACCGCTACCTCGACGGCCTCGCGTGGAGCCTCGTCCCGTCGTGCTGGTTCATCGCGCTGCGCAACTTCATGGGCGCGGTCGATCGCCCGCAACCCGCGCTCTGGATCACACTGATGGCGATCCCCGCGAACGCGTTGCTTGCCTATGCGCTCATCTTCGGCGCATTCGGTCTGCCGTCCCTCGACCTCTTTGGGGCGGGACTGGCGACGACGATCGTCAACCTCGGCATGTGCGCCGCGAGCCTTGCGATCTGCCACACGCGCCGGCCATTCCGGAAGTTCCACGTGCTCGGACGTCTCTGGCGGCCGGACTGGCAGCTGCTCGGCAAGCTGGCGGTGATCGGGCTGCCGATCTCGGGAACGTTCCTGCTCGAGTACAGCCTGTTCGCCGCGGCTGCCCTGCTCATGGGATGGATCGGAACCGCCGCTCTCGTCGGCCACCAGATCGCGCTGCAGGTCGCCGCGGTGGTGTTCATGGTGCCGCTGGGAATCGGCATGGCAGCGACCGTGCGCGTCGGCCATGCCGCCGGCCGGCGCGACCCGGCGGGCGCGCGGCGGGCCGGATTTCTCGCGATCGTGCTCGGCATCGTCTTCATGAGCGCGATGGCGCTGCTGGTCGCGACCTTTCGCGAGGTCATCCCGCTGCTGTTTCTGGGCGAAAGCGCCGACGCACATACGCGCGCGCTCACGCAGACGCTGTTGCTGCTCGGCGCGACATTCTTCATCGCGGACGGCGTGCAGACGATCGCGGCGGGCGCGTTGCGCGGGCTCAACGACACGCGCATCCCGTTGCTGCTCTCGGCGGGCAGCTTCTGGCTCGTCGGCTTCGTCACGTGCTACCTGCTCGGCTTCACGTTGCATCTCGGCGCGCCGGGTGTCTGGATCGGCCTGTCCATCGGCATCGCGGTCTATGCGGTGTTGCTGGTGTGGCGGTTTCATGCGCTGATGCGGCGCGGCTACCTGCCCGAAACCCCCGGCCCGCAGACATGACCGAGCGCCTGACGATCACTTGGCTGGGCCACCGCGGCGACGGAATCGCGGACGGGCCGGACGGGCCGATCTACGTGCCCTATGCGCTTCCCGGCGAAACGGTGGAGGTCGAGCCGTGGGCTGGGCACCCGGACCGGCGCCAGCTGCTGCGCGTGACCGAGCCGAGCTCGGAGCGGATCACGCCGATCTGCCCGCACTTTTCGGTCTGCGGCGGCTGCGCGCTGCAGCACTGGACCGGCGAACGCTATCGCCCGTGGAAGCGCGAACTCGTGGTGGCGGCGCTCGCGCAGGCCGGCCTCGACTGCGAGATCGGCGACCTCATCGACGCGCACGGCGCCGGGCGGCGCCGGGCGACCTTTCATGCGCGCCGGTCCGGCAAGGACACGCTGAGTGTCGGCTTTGCCGCCGCGCACGCCCACCACATCGTTCCAATCGACCGCTGTCCGATCCTCGCGCCAAGCCTCGCCGGCGCGTTGCCGGCCGCCTGGGGAATCGCCCAGGTGCTCGATCCGATGAAGAAGCCGCTCGACATCCAGGCCACCGCAACGGAAGGCGGGCTCGACGTCGACGTACGCGGCTCCGGTCCGCTTTCGGCACAAACGACCGCAAAGCTGGCGCAGCTCGCCGAGCAGCATGGCCTTGCGCGGCTCACCCGGCATGGCGAACTGGTGATCCGCCGCGCGCCGACGAGCATCACGATGGGCAGCGCGACGGTCGAGCTTCCGCCGGGCGCGTTCCTGCAGGCGACCGCCGAGGGCGAAGCCGTGCTGGCGCGCGAAGCGCTCGCCCATCTCGCCGGCGCCAAGAGCGTGATCGATCTGTTCTGCGGCGTCGGCCCATTCGCGCTGCGCATTGCGCAGTTCGCGCGCGTCGCAGCATTCGACAGCGACGAACCCGCCATCGCCGCGCTCACCAAGGCCGCGCCCGCGCGCGGCCTCAAGCCCATCACCGCCGCGCGGCGCGACCTCTTCCGCCGTCCGCTCGTTTCCCAGGAACTGCGCGCGGACGCCGTCCTGTTCGATCCGCCGCGCCAGGGCGCCGAGGCCCAGGCGCGGGAGATCGCCAGGAGCAAGGCGCCGCTGGTCGTGGCGGTGTCGTGCAATCCGGCGACGTTCGCACGCGATGCGAAGATCCTCGCCGAGGGGGGCTATCGCCTGACCGGCGTGACGCCGGTCGACCAGTTCCGCTACTCGTTTCACGTGGAGATCGTCGCCGTCTTCCGGCGCTGAACTCAGTTCGGGTCGCCGTTGCCCCAGCGCTGCTGCCACATGCGTTCTCCGATCAGGCACGAGATCCGCGGCTGCGCGGCCGAGACCGGGACAATCCGCGGCTTGGGCGTGACGGCCGCGACCTCGAGCACGAGCTTGGTGCGCGTCGCCTCGATGAACTTGTCGCGGCTGTTGATCGGGATCACGAACGAACCCGGGCCCCCGATCACGCAGTCCTCGTAGTAGAGGTCGAGATTCTCGATGTCCATCAACGAGGTGAGCGGCCGCTTCAGCGTGATCGGCAACCCGTTGATCGTGATGCCTTGTTCCAGCACCTGATCGCGCACGATGTTGACGGGAGCTCCCTGGTTGTTGGCGCCGTCCCCGGAGACATCGATGACCCGCCGCAGGCCACGGTGGCCAGAATCCTTGAGCAACGGCACGGCGAACTGAAGCGCGCCGGAAATCGAGGTGCGGTACGCGCGCCGGTAAGGCGCCGCCGCCATCTCGTCGACGAAGGCCTTCGCCGAAGCGCTCCCGTCGATCACCCGCCAAGGCACGATGACCCGCTGATCGGAGGCACCGGCCCATTCGAAATAGGTGAGCGCGATGCGCCCGTGCATTCCCTGGCGGATCGCATTGAGGAATTCGGGCGAGGTCAGTCCCTGCATATAGCCTTCGCGCTGCAGGACCAGTTCGTCGGGATCCATCGAATACGAGATGTCGACGGCGAGGACGAGCTCCACATCGACGCCGGTCTGCGCGGGCTTGTCCTGCGCCAGGCGGTTGAGCGGGGCCGGATGGCGCGGGCCGGCGCTCCAGGCGGCGGCGCCCATGGCAATGAGCACGCACGCGACGAGACCCGGGACTTGCCTGCGCATCCGACTCGCCTCCACGGCCACGATGGTGGCACGGCCTCGGGTTTTTGGGAAAAAGTGTTCCCGCACCTGCAATGCGCGGCGCGTCCGTCAGATCCGCAGGATCTCCTCGGGAGCGACGTAGCGCAGCTTGAGGGCGCCCGCGACCGCACGATGAGTGACGTGCCCGTCATGGACGTTGAGGCCATGGCGCAGGTGCGGGTCGTCGGCCATTGCGCGCCTCACCCCCTTGTCGGCCAGTGCGAGCACGAACGGCACGGTGACGTTGCTCAGTGCGAAGGTCGACGTGCGGGCGACGGCGCCCGGCATGTTGGTCACGCAATAATGGATCACGCCATCGACCACGAAGGTCGGACGCGAATGCGTCGTCGGACGCGACGTCTCGGCGCAGCCGCCCTGGTCGATGGAGATGTCGACGATGACCGAGCCGGCCTTCATCGCCTTCACGGTTTGGGCGGAAATCAGCTTGGGCGCCGCCGCTCCCGGCACCAGCACCGTGCCGACCACGAGATCGGCGCGCCGGCAGAACGCATCCACGACGTCGGGCGTCGAGAATACCGTGCGCACGCGATTGCCGAACTGCGCGGCCAGGCGGCGCAGCACCTCGGGATTGCGGTCGAGCACCGTCACGTCCGCGCCGAGCCCGCTGGCGATGAAGGCCGCGTTCGACCCGGCGACGCCGCCGCCCAGGATGACGACGGTTGCAGGCGACACCCCGGGCACGCCCGCGAGCAACACGCCACGCCCGCCGCTCGCCTTCTCGAGGTAGTGCGCCCCCACGTGCGGCGCCATGCGGCCGGCCACTTCCGACATGGGCGTGAGCAGCGGCAGCGTGCCGTGGGGACTGGTAACGGTCTCGTAGGCGACGGCCGTCACGCCGGATTGCAGCAGGTCCTCGGTCTGCTGCGGATCTGGCGCGAGATGAAGATAGGTGAACAGGATCTGCCCGCGCCGCAACAGCTTGCGCTCCTGCGGCAGCGGCTCCTTGACCTTCACGATGAGTTCCGCGCGCGCATAGACCTGCTCGGCCCCCGCCACGATCTCGGCGCCGGCCGCCGCGTAATCGGCGTCCGCGAGTCCCGCCCCGGCGCCCGCCGCGGTCTCGACGAGCACGCCGTGCCCGTTCGCGACGAGCTCGCGCACGGTCGCCGGCACCATGCCGACGCGATACTCGTTGTCCTTGATCTCCTTGGGGACGCCGACCAGCATGTTGCCATTTCCCGGTTGCGACGTTCCCTGCGCCGGCTGGATCAGGACTCCAGCGGCTCAACCCCCGTGATCTCGATCCCGAACCCGCTCAGTCCGACGTAACGATGGCGCGCCGTCGTCAGGAGGCGGATCGAGGAGATGCCGAGGTCCCGCAGGATCTGAGCACCCAGTCCGATTTCGCGCCATTGACGCGTGCGTGCGTCCTCGGAGGCGGTGTAGCCCTCGCGCGGCGGCGCACTCACCGGCACGCCGGCGGTACCGTCACGCAGGAAGATCACCACGCCGCGGCCGGCATGCTCGAAGCGCTGCAGCGCGGCCTGGATGGGGCGCTGCTTGCCGAACACGTCGTGGATCAGGTCTGCGCGATGCAGGCGCGTGAGCACGTCCTTGCCCTCGCCGATCTGACCGTAGACGCAGGCCAGGTGATAGACCGGGTCGAACGGCGTGACGTAGGCATAGCCGCGCAGCGTGCCGATCTCGGTGGCGACCGGAAACTCGCCCACCCGCTCGACGAGCTTGTCGCGCGCTTGCCGGTAGGCGATCAGATCCGCGATCGACACGAACTTGAGATTGTGACGCTCGGCGAAATTCAGCACGTCGCGCCCGCGCATCACGGTGCCGTCGTCGTTCATGAGTTCCGCCAGCACGCCGACCGACGGCAGACCGGCGAGCTTGCATAGGTCGATGCAGGCTTCCGTGTGCCCCGAGCGCATCAGCACCCCGCCTTCCTTGGCGATGAGCGGGAACACGTGACCGGGGCGCACGAAATCAACCGGTCCGGTGTTGCCGTTGGCGAGCGCGCGGACCGTGTTGGTGCGCTCTTCCGCCGAGATGCCGGTGGTCAGGCCGTGACGGAAGTCGACCGACACCGTGAAGGCCGTTCCGAGCGGAGCATCGTTGGCTGCCACCATGGGATCGAGCCGCAGCCGCCTCGCGTCATCGTGCGCGAGCGGAGCGCAGACGATGCCGGAGGTGTGGCGGATGATGAAAGCCATCTTCTCCGGAGTGCAGAGCGAAGCGGCGACGAACAGGTCGCCCTCGTTCTCGCGGTCGTCGTCATCCGAGACGACCACGATCTCGCCGCGCGCGAAGGCCTCGACCGCCGCCGCCACCTGGGCACTGACATCCCGCGCCAGAGCGCTCACCCCATCGTTCATTCTCATCCGACTTTCTTGTTCCGCCGCGCACGGCGATCTTGGCACGCTCTGTACGCGCCGCGGGGCCCCCAGCCAAGCGTCTAATGAGGTGGGCCTTTCGCGCCCAGCGCATGACTTCGAACATTATTCATATCATGTTGATTACACTAGATTATTCCAATAATCATTGAACATCCATGGAAACGCCAGACGCCATCGCCGCGCTGGCGGTGCTCGACAGGACAGCCGCCTCGATATCTACCGCCTGCTGACCCAGGCCGGCCCGGGCGGGCTTGCGGCCGGCGAGGTCGCCAGCCGGCTCGGACTCGCGCCGAACACGCTGTCTTTTCATCTCGAGCGGATGCGCAGCGCCGGCCTGATGAGGGCCAGCCGCACGGGACGCTCCGTCGTTTATTCAGCCCGCCTGGAGCAGATGAACACGCTGATCGCCTTCCTCACCGACACCTGCGGCAACGGCATCGGCTGCGCCCCGGCGGGCCCCCTGCCCGCGGGTCCATCCGCGCAAGCCCTGCCCTGAACAGCGCCAGTTGGTTGATCAGCCTTTCGGCGGCGTGAACGGCCACGGCATGCTCTCGCCCACCTGCCCACGGTGGCGCAGGAAATGGTCGGCGATCACACAGGCGACCATCGCCTCCCCCACCGGCACGGCACGGATGCCGACGCATGGATCGTGGCGCCCCTTGGTGGAGACCTCCGTTTCGCGTCCATAACGGTCGACGGTCTTGCGCGGCGTGAGGATCGAGGAGGTCGGCTTGACCGCAAAGCGCGCAACGACCGGCTGACCGGTCGAGAGGCCGCCGAGGATGCCTCCCGCATGGTTCGACAGGAAGCGCGGCTTGCCGTCGTTGCCCATGCGCATCTCGTCGGCGTTCTCCTCGCCCGACAGCTCCGCCGCGGCAAAGCCGGCCCCGATCTCCACGCCCTTGACCGCGTTGATGCTCATCAGCGCCGCGGCGAGATCCGCATCGAGCTTGCCATAGACCGGCGCACCGAGTCCGGCCGGAACGCCCTCGGCGACGATCTCGATCACCGCGCCGACGGAGGATCCGCGCTTGCGCACGCTGTCGAGATAATCCTCATAGAACTTCGCCTGCTGCGCGTCCGGGCAGAAGAACGGATTGTTGGCGACCTCGTCCCAGTCCCAGCGGGCGTGGTCGATCTTGTGCGGGCCCATCTGGATGAGCGCGCCGCGCACGCTCAGGCCCGGCACGATCCGCCGTGCCACCGCGCCGGCGGCGACGCGCGCCGCCGTCTCGCGCGCCGACGCGCGTCCGCCGCCGCGATAATCGTAGATGCCGTACTTGGCGTCGTAGGCATAGCCGGCATGGCCCGGACGATAGGTATCCTTGATCTGCGAATAATCCTTCGAACGCTGATCGACGTTGTCGATCACGAGCGCGATCGGCGTGCCGGTCGTGACCTCCTGCCCGCTCGCGTCGTCGACGAATGTTCCCGACAGGATTCGCACGGTGTCGGGCTCGCGCCGCTGGGTGGTGAAGCGCGACTGCCCCGGACGACGGCGGTCGAGATCGTGCTGGATGTCGGCGGCGGTCAGCGGAATGCGCGGAGGACATCCGTCGACGACGCAGCCGATCGCGACGCCATGGCTCTCGCCGAAGGTCGTGACGCGAAACAGGTGCCCGAACGTATTGTGCGACATGGCGCGTCGTAGCCCGCAGGCGGCGGAGGGTCAAATTCGCAGTGGCGACAGGGTTACATGTTCGGGCGCAGGCTGCGCCATGGCGGGCGCAGAGCATGGTCCAGGAGGCCCAAAACGGCTGCTCCCGGGACCTGGATGAACAAAAGTTAATTCCAATCTGAATGTCCGTTAAGTATCGGAAATATCAACGGTTTTTCTCATTTTCCGATTGCGTTCCGAAGCCCTATCGCGTACATGAAACACGTCGGCTCAATTCAACACCGATGCGCCGATCATCGGACCGCTGGAGGCACTCATGGCGAAGAAGTCGAAGAAGAAGGCCAAGAAGTCGTAATGACCTGCTGCACGTGAGTGCAGCAAGCGTCAGACGGCAGGCGCGGCTCAAGCAGCGCCCTTGTCCTGATGATACGAAAAGGGTCGACGCATTCGTCGGCCCTTTTTTCTTGCGTTTTTCTTGGCGTGGTTTCTCGGCGTGGTTTCTTGGCGCGACAGGCATCGCGCCGCGAAACCCGGCGGCCCCGTCAGTCGTCGTTGACGGTGATGTCGGGCGCGTCGGGGTGCTTCATGCCGACGATATGGTAGCCGGCATCCACGTGGTGGATCTCTCCGGTGACGCCGCGCGAGAGGTCGGACAGCAGGTACATCGCCGTGTCGCCGACCTCCTCCGCCGTGACGTTACGGCGGAGCGGCGAGTTGTACTCGTTCCACTTCAGGATATAGCGGAAATCGCCGATGCCCGAGGCGGCCAGCGTCTTGATCGGGCCGGCGGAGATGCCGTTGACGCGGATGTTCTTGGAGCCGAGATCGGCGGCGAGATAGCGCACGGAGGCTTCCAGTCCCGCCTTGGCGACGCCCATGACGTTATAGTGCGGCATCCACTTCTCCGCGCCGTAGTAGGTCAGCGTGAGCAGCGAGCCGCCGTTGGGCATCAGCTTCTCGGCGCGTTGCGCGATCGCGGTGAACGAGTAGCAACTGATGACCATGGTGCGCACGAAGTTGTCGTGGGTCGTGTCGACGTAGCGGCCGTCGAGCTCCGACTTGTCGGAGAACGCGATTGCATGCACCACGAAATCCAGCGCCCCCCAGGCGCCACGCACCGCATCGAATGCGGCATCGATGGTCGCGGGCTCGGACACGTCGCAATGGCCGACCACGAGACCGCCGACCTCCTGCGCCAGCGGCTCGACCCGCTTGCGGAGCGCATCACCCTGATACGTGAATGCGAGCTGCGCACCCTGCGCGTGCACGGACTTGGCAATTCCCCAGGCGATCGATCGGTTGTTGGCGAGCCCCATGATCAGTCCGCGCTTGCCGCTCATGAGACCTGACGCTGACGACATGATGCTCCAATGCCCCAGGAAATTGGACTGTGGCCCGCGCCGGGCGGGCAATTCCTAATGGCATAGGGGGGTAGGCCCTTCAAGCAGCCTGCCCACGGCAGGGCGCGGTTTTATGCGATGTTAACGCCGAACGCGTTCCGGGCCAGAAATCGGGCATTGCCGGAATAGTTTGCGGTTTCGAGGTGTTTTTCGCTCCAGATGCAGGACCGGCAGGCAGAGCGCCCGTGAGCGCATTCCGAGAGAGCATTCAGGCGGCGATCCCGGCGTTGCGGCGCTACGCGCGGGCGCTGACCCGCGACGCCGAGACCGCCGACGATCTCGTCCAGGACACGCTGGTAAGGGCCCTGCGCTCGGAGCATCTCTTTCACGGCGAGGAGACCCGCAGCTGGCTCTACACCATCCTCACCAACCTCAATCGCAACCGCCTGCGGGCGCTGGCGCGCCGCCCGGCGCATGCTCCGCTGGGCGACGGCGACGCCACGGACATGGCGGGCCCGGAAGCCGGCATGCGCGACATCGAGCGCGCGCTCGCCGCGCTGGTGCCGGAGCAGCGCGCGGCCCTGCTGCTCGTGGTCCTGGAAGGCCTCTCCTATCGCGAGGTGGCCGAGGTGCAGGGGGTGCCGATCGGAACCGTGATGTCGCGACTGGCGCGCGCCCGCGCGCAGATCAAAGCCTATCTCGACGGCGAGCGTGTCCCGCTGCGCCGCGTGAAATGACGAAGGTGTCCCATGATCGACCGCTCCGCAGCCGTCACCGAAGATGAACTCCACGCGTATGTGGACGGAGAATTGCCGGCAGACCGTATCGACGCCGTCGAGGCGTGGCTCGCGTCGCACCCCGAGGACATGGCGCGCGTCGCCGCCTGGCGTGCGCAGATCGACGCCATCCGCGCGCGCTACGGCGCGATCGACGAGCCCGCTCCCGCGCGCTTCGATCTCTCGCGGCTGACCGCGGCCGAACGTCCGTGGCGGCGCATCGCTGCGGCCGCCGCGGTGGTGGCGTTCGTGCTGGGAGGAACGCTCGGCTGGACGGCGCGCGATGCGTTCAGCAGCGCCCCGCAGGCGACGCCGGCGCCGCCCGGTTTCGAAGCATTCACCGCGGAAGCGCTCGAGGCGCACAATCTGTATGTCGTGGAGGTGCGCCACCCGGTGGAGGTGCCGGCGGCCGATGCCGATCACCTCGTCCAATGGCTTTCGAAGCGGCTGGGCTATCAGCTCAAGGCGCCCAACCTCGACAGCATCGGGCTCAAGCTCGTGGGCGGCCGCCTGCTGCCCGGACCGACGGGCGCGGCTGCGTTCCTGATGTACGAAAGCGCATCGGGCGAGCGCTATACGATCTACTGCGGGCGTTCCTCCGCGCCCGAGACGTCGCTCCGCTACAGCGAGCACAGACGGGCCACGGCCGTCTACTGGGCGGCGCAGGATGTCGCCTACGTCGTAAGCGGCAGCGGCGACCGCAAGCAGCTCGGCAAGGTCGCGACGGCCGCATATCGGCAGCTCGACGAGCAGACGCCGCAGTCCGGCGGCTGATCACGCGGCGCGCGAGCAGCGCTGCGCCGCGCCCGAAGCCGCGCAGCGTCAGCGCTCCTCGAAGTCCTTGCGGGGGTTGTAGGGCTTCTGCGTCTGCCAGGTTCGCATCAGATCTTCGAGCCCGGGGTCGCTGTGGTCGGGCAAAACGATGCGGATCGTGGCCAGCAGGTCGCCAGCCCCGCCCTTGCCCGGCATGCCCTTGCCCTTGAGGCGGAACACGCGGCCGCTCGACGTTCCGGGCGGGATCGCGAGTTGCACCGCGCCGTCGAGGGTCGGCACGCGCACGCGCGCGCCGAGCACGGCCTCATAGAGCGTGATCGGCAGCTCCAGCCGCAGGTTGTCGCCTTCGCGCTTGAACAGCGGATCAGCGGCGACGTGCACCGTGACGAGCGCGTCGCCGACGCCGCGCGGCCCGGCGAGCCCCTGCCCCTTCAGGCGCACCTGCTGCCCGTCGGCGATGCCGACCGGCAGCTTGACCTCGACTTCCTTGCCCGTGGGAAGCCGCACCCGCAGCTTGGCGCCGCGCGCGGCATCCGCCAGCGTCGCCGTCACCGACGTGGTGATGTCCTGACCGACCGGGGCAGGACCGGCCTCCTCGAATTCGAACTGCGGGCCTTGTCCGCCGCGACGGCCCCCGCTGAAGCCGCCGAACATATCCTTGAGAATATCCTCGAACGCGCCCGCCCCGCCCCCGCCACCCCGGCGTCCGCCGCCGCGGGTGGTCGTGCGCTGGAAGCCCTCCGGCCCCCAGGTGAAACTCTCGAACGCGCCCTCGCGCCCGCCAAATCCCCCGCCCGGATGCGCGCCGAATCCTTCGTAGCCCTGGAACTTGGGCTTGCCCTCGGCGTCGATCTCGCCGGCGTCATATTGCTTGCGCTTGGCCGCATCGCCCAGGATCTCGTAGGCGCTGTTGAGCTCGGCGAAGCGCTGGGCGAGCGTGGCATCATTCTTGTTGGTGTCGGGATGCAGCTTCTTGGCGAGCTTGCGGTACGCGCTCTTGATCGCGGCGGCATCCGCCGTCCGCGCCACACCCAGGACCTCATAAGGGTCACGCATCTGCAACCAGCTCCGCCTCGTCCTGTCCACGGCACGCCAGGACCCTCCCCGCGCGCCGTACCCGATCTTGTTTGCCGGCGAATCCCCCCGGCCGCCGCTGCAAATGTGGGGATACCGCCCGACGGCTGCAATCCATAGCACGCCGACAGCACTCAAAAACCCTGCAATATGGAAGGTTTAGGAACCTAGGCCCGCTTCCACGGCTTGAGGCTGCGGACCACCCAGCGGCCCTGGTGGATGCGGCAAGCCTCGCCCTGCAGCCAGCTTTCCTCCTCCGCGCGCACATAGCTCGCGAGGAAGTCGCGGCAGGTAAAGCCATCCTGTGTGTAGGCCGACGCGATCGGGGCGACCATTCCGCGCGCCCCCGTGGCGGGGTTCTGCCAGGGCGCGCTCTTGTCCTTGTCGCCTTTGGCGAGCAGCGCGGCCGCGGCCTGGCTGGCCACGATCAGATCGGCCTCTGCGAACCTGGCGTCGCCGATCGGCCGATCGGACGCCGGCAGGCTCACGTTAGTCACCTCCGCCGGCTCCTCCTCCTTACCGAACAGCGAGCCGAGCTGATAAGAGAAGCTGCAGCCGCCCGCGAGCGCGCCGGTCATGGCGAGAGCGAAGACGTGGGCCAGCGTGCGCCGCCATAGGCGCGCGCCCGACCATCCACTATATAGAACGCCACCGTAGCCTGGGACTGACGCCGACGCGGCCACCGAAAGATCCCCAATGTCCGACACCGCCTCGATTCAACACCCGACCTGGTTAACGGCTGGTGATTTCACGGAAAGCGCTGAACCATTTCGGCTTTTTGCCGAGTGGTTCGAGGACGCCGCGCGCAGCGAGACACACAACCCCAATGCCATGGCGCTGGCGACCACCGACCAGGACGGCTTTCCCAACGTGCGGATGGTGCTCCTCAAGGGCTTCGACGAGCATGGCTTCGTGTTCTACTCGAACAACGAGAGCCGGAAGGGCGCCGAGCTCGCCGCCAATGCCAAGGCGGCGCTGGCGTTCTATTGGAAATCGCTCGACCGCCAGGTCCGCGTTCGCGGCACAGTGACGCCGGTGTCCGAGGCGGAGGCGGATGCCTATTTCGCGACGCGCCCGCGCGCGGCGCAGATCGGCGCCTGGGCCAGCAAGCAATCCTCTCCGCTGGAGAGCCGCTTCGCCTTCGAGAAGGCGATCGCCCTGATGACCGCCAGATATCCGATCGGCGACGTGCCGCGCCCGCCCTATTGGGTCGGCTACCGGGTGAAGCCGCTGGCCATCGAGTTCTGGCACGAGCGGCCGTTCCGGCTGCACGAACGTATCCTCTTCTCGCGTGACGCGCCGGATGCGGGATGGACCAAGACCCGGCTTTACCCGTAAGAGCAACGATGCCCACCAGCGGTCAAAACCAGCCACGCCGCACGCTGCTGCTCACCGGCGCAAGCCGCGGCATCGGCCACGCCACCGTGAAGCGCTTTTCCGCCGCCGGATGGCGCGTGATCACCTGCTCGCGTCATCCCTTCCCTGAAAACTGTCCGTGGGAGATGGGACCGGAAGACCACATCCAGGTCGACCTCGCCGATCCCAAGGACACGCTGCGGGCGATCGCCGAGATCAAGACCCGGCTGGAGAACGGCGAGCTGCATGCCCTCGTCAACAACGCCGGCATCTCACCCAAGGCCGAGGGCGGCCAGCGGCTCACCGCCGTCGCGACCCCGCTCGAGGTCTGGCAGCAGGTCTTCCAGGTCAACTTCTTCGCACCGATCATGCTGGCGCGCGGGCTGATCGAGGAACTCAAGAAGGCGAAGGGCTCGGTGGTGAACGTCACCTCGATCGCCGGCTCGCGCGTGCATCCTTTCGCGGGCTCCGCCTACGGCACGTCCAAGGCCGCCCTCGCCTCGCTCACGCGTGAGATGGCGGCGGACTTCGGCCCGCTCGGCATCCGGGTGAACGCCATCGCACCGGGCGAGATCGACACGGCGATCCTCTCGCCGGGAACGGAAGAAATCGTCGCCAAGCAGATCCCTCTGCACCGTCTCGGCACGACCGACGAGGTGGCGAAGATCATCTACGTGCTGTGCACGGAGACCTCCTCCTATGTGCATGGCGCGGAGATCCACATCGACGGCGGCCAGCACATCTAGCGCTCGGCCAACCGCCAACTCGGGGGAACGCCATGATCCGGCCTTGGGTTTTCGAATTCTTCCCCGAGCTCAACGACCCGGCGAAGGATGCCGATCCGAAAGCCATCACCAACTACTTCAATGTCTATCTTGACCTGTGGGCGCGCGACGAAGCGCTTGGTTTCGAAGGCATCTTCTTCAGCGAGCACCACTTCGGCGGGGCCTATGGCGCTTCGCCCAACTTGTTGATCGCGGCGACGGCGGGCCGCACCCGCACGCTGCGCCTGGGCGTGATGGGCGTCGTCACGCCCTACTACCAGCCGTGGCGGATCGTCGAAGAGATCGGGATGCTTGACCACATGACGGGCGGGCGCCTCGAGATCGGCACCGCCGTGGGCATCCCGCATGAGCTTGCGCAGATCGGGATGAGCATGGAGGAGGCGCGCGAGCGCAACGACGAAGCCATCGCGATCCTCGATGCCGCGCTCGGCCAGGAGGTCGTCACCCACCGCGGCAAGCACTACCGTTTCGAAAACCTGCGGCCGATCCCGCGGCCCCTGCAGCGGCCGGCGCCGCCGAAGTGGACGACGGTGGTGAGCGACGATTCCGCACGCAAGGCGGCGCGCCGGCGCTCGAAGATCTGCACCGGGTTCAATCCGACCCCGCGCGTCAAGGCGATCTTCGATTGCTATCGCGACGAGGCCGACCGCGCCGGCATCAAGGTGAGCGCCGAGGACCTCGCACTCCGGCGCCGCGTCGTGGTCGCCGAAAGCGACAGCGAGGCGCAGGAGAAGTCACACGCCGTGGCCGAGCGCCTGCGCGCGATGCTCTCGAAGGACCCGCGCGCGAACCTCAAGCCCATCCCCGACGCTCCCAAGCAGACCGGGGGCTTTGCCGTCGCCGAGGACGAGTTCATCGCCGGAACGCCGGCGCGGGTTGCCGACCAGATCATCGATCAGTGCCGGGCGATCGGCGCGGCGCATTTCCTCGCCGTCCTGCACTGGAGTGCGCCGCCGCACGAGGTTGCCCAGGGCCACGAGCTGTTCGGGCGCGAGGTGATCCCGCTGCTGCGCAAGGCGCAGGTGTGAGCCTTGGGTGGCCTTCGCCCCCGCACGTCAGCGGCTTACAGCCATTTCTTCCACTTGAAGAACAGGTACGGCAGGATCGCCGCCACCAGCATCAAGACCAGTGTGAACGGATAGCCGTAGGTCCACTCGAGCTCGGGCATATGCCGGAAGTTCATGCCGTAGATCGACGCGATCAGCGTCGGCGGCATCAGCACCACGGCGACGACCGAGAATATCTTGATGATGTTGTTCTGCTGCAGATTGACGACGCCGACCATGGCGTCGAGCAGGAACTGGATCTTGTTGGACAGATAGGTCGCGTGATCGGACAGCGACTGCACGTCGCGCTGCATGCCTTTGAGGTGCGTGCGCTGTTCCTTCGCCAATTTGATGCTGTCCTCGGTCTCGCTCGCGAGAAACAACAGCAGCCGGCCGATCGAGACGAGGCTTTCGCGCACCTTGGACGTGAGGTCGCCCTTGCGCCCGATGCTGATGAAGGTCCGGTTGAAGTGCCGCGTCCGGGTGACCGTGCTGCGCAGGTCGAAGATGTCGCGGGAGACGTGGTCCACGTCGGCGCCGATGCGCTCGAGGATATCGGCGGCCCGGTCGATGACCGCATCGAGCAGGTCCATCATGACCGTCTCGCCGGTCGGGTTCGGCGGGCAGAGCCGGCAGAGCTTGTTGTTGACGATCGCGAACGGCCGCGGCTCGTCGTAGCGCACGGTGATCAGCTTGTGGCCCGACAAGATGAACGTGACGGCGGTGGTTTGCGGGCTGTCGGTGTCGGCCTGGCACATGAGGGTGGCCGTCATGTAGCGCACGCCGTTCTCGACGTAGAGGCGGCTGGTGACCTCGATCTCCTGCATTTCCTCGCGGGTCGGGATCGCAACGCCGGTCGCCTGCTCGACGAGCTTGTCCTCGACGAGGGTCGGATCGAGCAGATCGATCCAGACGGCCCCTTCCGGGAAACCCGCCTCAGCGGCGACCTGAATCCGCTCGAGCGATCCGCCGCGCGGAACGTAGACTGCCAGCATGGAGTGCCCCCACCCGCCCCCGAGTACGGCTTGCACTCCCTCTATCGGGCGCAATCGCGCGGCGCAATTTCAAATTGGCACGCTTGTCGAGCGGCGAACGCCTCCCCCCGGCGGCCAAGCCGCCGGATTGACGTTGCGACGGCCCTGAACGTGCGTCGTTAGCGCTGGGGCCTGCGTCGGCCGGTCGTCTCGTGAACCGCTCCCGGCGGTTGGTCATCGTCGTGACTGTAACGGCACGCAGCGGCGACCGCCGAAATGCCGATCGGGCTGTAGCGTCCGCGCAGATCCTCGCGCGGCGTCTGCTGGCGATCGGACTTGCCGTCTCGCTTGAGCAGATCGTGCAGGGTAGTCATCGTTCCTCCTTGGCCGCCTTATCCAAACGGCGGCACTCCCGACAGATAGCCACTGTCGACGGCCGAAATGGGCACCAAATCGCTCGTCTTGATGACGATTTGGTGCCTTGAGCGTGATGCTCCGACGTAAGAATTTGATCTGTCCGGTTAACAAAGCACTCAAGATTCGCCGGCCCGAACGCGCGCGGCTGATCGGGTATTGAGGTACGGAAGCTTCGCGCCAAAAGTGCGGCATTCCTGCAACAGGTTCGCGGCGTCTTCGCAGCGAAAGCTGGCAAATCCTGGCGTGGCGGGAGCGACTTCGATACGACTTCGAATGCAATGCGACTCGGGGGAGTTCTCTTCAGCGTCGGCCCATTGGGGCCACGCGGCGTGGCGCTGACCTGACGCGCAGTACCCTGGTGAGGCAAGAATGGCGGGCAAATCGTTTGCTTTCGTCCTGGTGGGTCTTCTGCTCGGTGGCTGCATGCAAGCCACGCTCGAGCCGGCGCCGGAGACGAACCTCAAGCCGCGCGACCGGCAATTGCTCGCCAACGCTCCTTACGAGAAGGCCACGATCCCCGAGCCCTACCGTCGGCACATCGTGAACTATCACCGTAAGGAAGCGCCCGGCACCATCGTGGTCGATTCCGACGCGCGTTTTCTCTACTACGTGCTGCCCAACAACAAGGCCATCCGCTACGGCGTGACCGTCGGCGACGAAGCGCTGGTGTGGTCCGGCGTCGCCAAGGTCGGCAATCTGCAGGAATGGCCGTCGTGGGTGCCGACGGCCGACATCAAGAAGCGTCTCGGCAACATCCCGAGCTACGTCAGCGGAGGCCCGCACAATCCGCTCGGGGCCCGGGCGATCTATCTCTACGAGGGCAACAAGGACACCCTGTTCCGCATCCACGGGACCAATCAGCCGGAATACATCGGGCAGGCGATCTCGTCGGGCTGCATCCGCATGACCAACGAGGACGTCATCGACCTCTACAACCGGGTCAAGATCGGCGCGCCCGTGGTGGTGATCGCGCCCGGCGAAGGGGATTCACCCAACAATCCGATCCTGGCGCTGCGCAACACGTCGGGGCAGAACTTCTAGTCGCCCGTCGCAGCGCGGATTTCAGCGGATTTCAAAAAAACGGCGCCGGTGGGCGCCGTTTTCATTTTGCGCCCCCCCCTGGCAGGCTCCCCGCCCGGCACGCGCGATGGCGCCGGAGCTAGATCTGCACCAGCTTGTCGCGCACCGCCCAGTCCAGGGTCCGGTCGAGGGCGCGGGCGAGCCGGTCGAACAGGTCGTCGATCTCGGCCGGCGTGATGATCAGCGGCGGGCAGAGCGAAATCGTATCCCCGGCGAGTGAGCGGACGATCAATCCTTCCGCCTCGGCCTCGCGCACGCAGCGCGCGGCGACGCCGAGCTTGGGATCGAAGGGGCGCTTCGTGCGCCGGTCCGCCACCAACTCGATCCCGCCGATCAGGCCGAGCCCCCGCGCCTCGCCCACAAGAGGATGGCCTGCGAGCCCACGCAGGCGAGACTGGAACGCGGGGGCCTTGGCGCTCACCTGGTCGACGATCCGGTCGCGCGCGTAGATCTCGAGCGCCTTGAGCGCGACCGCGGCGGAGACGGGATGCCCGGAATAGGTGAATCCGTGGCCAAAGGTGCCGATCTTGCGGCTCTCCGCGAGCAAGGCGTCGTACATGGCCGCCGGCACCATGACCGCGGCGATCGGTAGGTAGGCCGAGGACAGCGCCTTGGCGACGGAGATGGAATCCGGCGCAAAGCCGACGGCACTGCTGCCGAACATCGTGCCCAGCCGTCCGAAGCCGCAGATCACCTCATCGGCGATCATGAACACGTCGTGGCGGCGGCACACCTCCGCAACCTTCTCGAAATAGCCGGCGGGCGGCACGATCACGCCCCCTGCGCCCATCACCGGCTCGGCAATGAACGCTGCGACCGTGTCGGGGCCCTCCCGCAGGATCAGCTCATCGAGCTCGTGCGCGAGGCGCGCGGAGAATTCCTCCTCGCTCTCCCCGTCCCTGGCGAAGCGATAGTGATGTGGACAGGCGGCATGCAGAATGCCGGCGATCGGCAGGTCGAAGTCGGTCTGGTTGTTCGCCAGGCCGGTGAGCGAGGCGGAAGCGATCGTCACGCCATGATAGGCCTTCTGGCGGCTGATGATCTTCTTCTTGCGCGGCCGGCCGAGTGCATTGTTCATGTACCAGACCAGCTTGACTTGGCTGTCGTTGGCTTCCGAACCTGAGTTGCAGAAGAAGACCTTGGAGACCGGCACCGGCGCCAGCTCCTTGAGCCGCTCGGCAAGCTCGATGGCCGGATCGTGGCTGCGCCCGTTGAACAGATGAGCGAACGGCAGCCTGCGCATCTGCGCCGCCGCCGCCTCGACGAGTTCCTCGTTGCCGTAGCCGAGCGCGGTGCACCACAGCCCCGCCATGCCCTCGATGTAGGCCTTGCCCTCGACGTCATAGACGTACACCCCCTTGCCGCGCTCGATCACGAGCGGGCCCGACCGCCGGAACTGGTCGAGGTTGGTGTAGGGATGAACCAGCGTCTCGATGTCGCGAACGGCGAGATTGCTGAGCGGGCTCATGACGTTGTCCTTGGCCGCGAAGGCGATCGTTGAAGGTGAAAAGGGCACGCGGGACCGATAGTGCACAGCCGAGCGGCGCTCGCGCAACACGCTGCGCAGCCTATTCGCCGCCATCCGGCGCCTCCGCCGGGCGCGGGCGCGGCAGCGGAATCGTCACGTCGAGCACGTTCCATTGACACAGCCGGTAGCCGTTGCGGCGTTCGGCGAGATCCACGTGGACATGCTCTTCGTGGTAGCCGTCGGAGCCCGGCCCCAGGACCGTGGTGAAGCGCGCACAGGCCGTGCTGCGCATCGTCTCGCGGAAGGCACGGGTCACCTCGGGATCGGTCAGGCCCAGCCGTTGCCCGCCGGCGAGCAGAACCGCCTTGATGTCGATCGCATTGGCGCGGCCATGCTCGGAGGTCTTGGCGCCCGCGATGCGGTTGCGGCCGCGGCACTCGAACGAGTCGTAATTGTCGATGCCTGCGAGCTCTCCGCCGAGGCCGGCCGCCGCAGGCGCGACGTCCTCGCGCACCCAGGTGGCGAGCACCGTCGCCATCGTACAGCGCAGTGTGACCGGCGGCGTGACCGGGATACGGCGGCCGCCAACGTTGACCGCGCTCAGGCGCACGGCGTCGAGCGCGTCGCAGCCGTTGGACTGTGCGATCGGCGGCACCGGCTCGGCAACGGCGAGGTCCGCCGTCAGCGCCAGCAGGCAGGCGGACGGCGGTTGCGGCTCGGGCCCGACGCCCATGGACGGCACTCCGAGATTGGAGAAGCCATCGGGTACGGTCTGCATCTGGGGCGGGCGCGGCTGCGGCAGCGGCACGGACTGGGCGCCCTCCGCCGCCGGCAATGACGGCCCCGGGGCGATGGCCTGGGCCGCTGCGCCGTTCGCGCAGGCGAGGCAGAGAACGGTGACGAGGACAGCGCGCATCGAGGTCACCTGGTGCCGGTCCGGCGGGCTACGGAGCGACAATTCCCTGTGCCGCGGCAGGTTGCAGCGGCGACTTAATCCATTGCGTCAGACCACCTTGCCCGGATTGAGGATTCCGTTGGGATCGAGCGTGCGCTTGAGCGTGCGCATGAGATCGAGCGCCACGGGATCCTTCACCGCGGGCAGCAAGTCGCGCTTGATGACGCCGATCCCGTGCTCGGCCGAGATCGATCCGCCCAGCTTCTTCACCACCTCGTGGACGACGGCGTTGACCTCGTACCAGCGCGAGAGGAAGCCGTTCTTGTCGGCGCCGACCGGCTGGCTGATGTTGTAGTGGATGTTGCCGTCGCCCATGTGGCCGAACGGCACCGGGCGGATGCCGGGGATCAGGCGCTCGCACGCGGCGTCGGCTTCGTGCAGGAACTGCGGCACCTTGGCGACCGGCACCGAGACATCGTGCTTGATCGAGCCGCCCTCCGGCTTCTGCGCATCGGGCAGGAACTCACGGATACGCCAGAAGGCGCGGGCCTGTTCGAGACTGTCGGCGATCGTGGCGTCCTCGATGAGGCCCTGCTCCACGGCTTCGGCCAGAACCGACTCCATGACGGCGCGCAAGCCCTGTGCGTTCTGCGAGGACAACTGCAGGAGCACGTACCATGCGTGCCTGCCCTGCAGCGGATCGCGCATGGCGGTGCCATGCCTGATCGCCATGTCGATGCCGGCGCGCGCCATCAACTCGAAGCTGGTCGCGCCGCCGCCGGTGCGCGTCTGCACGAGGCTGAGCAGGTCAAGCGCCGCCTCCGGCGAGGGCAAGCCGATGAACGCGGTCTCGACCGCCCGCGGGCGCGGAAACAACTTGAGCACCGCACCGGTGATGATGCCGAGCGTGCCTTCGGCGCCAATGAAGAGATGGCGCAGGTCGTAGCCGGTGTTGTCCTTCTTGAGCTTGTTGAGCCCGTGCAGGATGCGGCCGTCGGCGAGCACGACCTCGAGCCCCAGCACGAGGTCGCGCGCCACGCCATACGCGAGCGCGCCGGTGCCGCCCGCGTTGGTCGAGAGATTGCCGCCGATGGTGCAGCTCCCCTCGGCGCCGAGGGACAGCGGAAACAGCCGGTCGGCCTCCGCCGCCGCGGCCTGCGCCTTGGCAAGGACGACGCCGGCATCGCAGGTCATGGTGTTGGAGGCCGGATCGATCTCGCGGATGCGGTCCATGCGCGCGAGCGAGAGCACCACCTCGCCATTGTGCGGCGTCTGTCCGCCGACGAGGCCGGTGTTGCCGCCCTGCGGCACGATCGCGGTGCGGGTCTCGTTCGCGAGCTTGAGGACGGCCGCGACCTCCTCGGCTGACCCCGGCCGCAACACCAACGGCGTGTAGCCGCGGTAGAGGCCGCGCTGCTCGGTGAGATACGGCTCCTGGGCGCTGGCATCCGTGATCGCGTTCCGCTCCCCGACGATCGCGACGAAGCGCGCGAGCAGATCCGGCGCCAGCGGCGGCCGCGGATTCTTCGGCACCGAGGGAATGGTCGAGACAACGGCTTGAGCGGTCATGGATCGATCCGAAACAGGGCGGCGCAACGCCCTTGTTTGAGTGCGGAAGAAGGGCCGGGTCAAGCCCGCCGCAACGAATCCGCGGCCCCGGGGCATAGCCTCAGCGTGGCGCCGCGGCGCGCGCCAGCCGGTCGTTGATGGCTTCGCCAAGTCCTTCATGCGGGATCGGCATCACCGCGATCACGGACACGTCCATATCCAACGCGCGCAGATGCGAGAAAAGATTGGCGGCGGCCTCGACGAGGTCTCCGCGCGCGGAGAGGTTGAGCGTGCGCACGGCCGCGGTGGTCGGCGGCACGGGTCCGAAGGCGAGCAGCGCCTCCTCCGGCCCGGCGCTGGTCGCATTGAGCCGCAGCCGCGCCTTCGGCGCGTAATGGGAGGCCAGCATGCCCGGCGCAAGCGGCCCCGCCTCGCCTTTCGGCGCCTCGGCAAGCGCGCGGCCGAGCACGCGTTCGATCTCCTTGCGCGGCACGCCGCCGGGGCGCAGCAAGGTCGGCGTCCCGCCACAGGCGACGATGGTGGATTCGAGGCCGACCACCGTCGGTCCGGCGTCGAGGATGAGGTCGACCTTGCCGGAGAGATCGTCGAGCACGTGCCGCGCGGTCGTGGGCGAGACGTGGCCGGAGCGGTTCGCCGACGGCGCGACGATCGGCTTTCTGAATGCGGCCAGCAGGTCGCGCGCGACGCGGTGGCTCGGCACACGCACGGCGATGGTGCCGAGCCCTGCCGTCGCCAATTCGCAGGCGGCGCAGTCCTCCGATTTCTGCAGCACCAGCGTCAGCGGCCCAGGCCAGAAGGCCTGCGCCAGCTTGTCCGCGTCGGGATCGAAGCGCGCAAGCCGGCCCGCGGCGGCGCGGTCAGGGACATGCACGATCAGCGGATTGAACGTCGGCCGGCCCTTGGCGGCGTAGAGGCGCGCAACCGCCTCGCCATTCCCGGCGTCGGCCCCGAGGCCGTAGACGGTCTCGGTCGGAAAGGCCACCAGCCCGCCACGCGCGAGGATTTGCGCCGCCTCGTGGACGGCACTCGGCTCGGCGGACGCCACGCGTGTGTTCATGTGCCTTCACGGATGCAGAGGCGGCGGATGACCGCCGCTTCGAAATCGCCCGCCGGCGCGGCATGACATCCGCCGGCAATCTGTGCCTCCCCAACGCGACGGTCGCGGACCCGGTTGCACCCGGCGGCCGGCGGCGCGGAGGGCCCGCTACGCCGGTATCGCCATGCGCGCGTTCTTGACCTCGTGCGCCTTGAGGCGCGGCAGCACGTCGCGTCCGAACCGCCGCACCTGCTCGAGGAACATCTCGTTCGGCATGGCGCCGAGGTTCAGGTTGAGCAGCACCGAATTCGCGCCCATGTGCTCGGCCTCGGCGATCAGGCGGTCGGCAACCTCCTTCGGATTACCCCAGATCAAATCGCCGCTCGCCACCCGCGTTTCCACGTCGGTCATGGTCGTGTTGCGGATCTTCTCGCGGTCCAGTTCGATGTCGGCGCGGTTCGCGGGCCGCACGTAGTCATAAGACGTCGACGCGACATAGCCCGCCGCTGGCCGCGCGCCCGGCTGCTGGCGGCTGCCATGATGCCAGAGCGTCTGGTTGAAGTAGAGATAATAGGGCGCATACTCCTTGAGCGCCTCCGCCTTGTCGCGCGCGACATAGGCATCGACGAAGAGCACGACGTGCTCGGGCGTGATGCGATGGCCATGACTGGCGAGACGCTCGCCGAAATAGCCGGTGATGTCCTCGACCACGCCCGGCTTGTTGTGCGGAATCACGGCGCGGAAATTGTGCCTGGCGGCGAACTCGATCGTCTCCTTGCTGCCGGTGAACGGCAGATAGATCGGCGGGTGCGGCTGCTGGTAGCAGCGCGGCCAGATCGAGATGTCCTTGAAGGTCCAGAACTTGCCCTCGTGGCTGAACACGTCCTTGGTCCAGGCCTTGAGGATGACCTCGATCGCCTCCTCGAAACGCGCGCGCGATTCCGACATCGGCGTCGCATAGACCTTGTACTCGCGCGGCACGCCGCGCGCGAAGCCGGACAGGATGCGCCCGCGCGACATGCAGTCCGCCATCGCCAGCTCCTCGGCGATGCGGAGCGGATTGTGAAGCGGCAGCAGGTTGCCGAGCAGGAGGAACTGCAGGTTCCTCGTGTGCTGGGCCCCGACCGCCGCCATCATGTTCGGCGAGTTCATCAGGCCATGCGGGGTCGTGTGGTGCTCGTTCAGGCCGACGCCGTCGAAGCCGAGCTGGTCGAGCTCTTTCCAGACGTCGAGATGTTCCTCGTAGGTGCGTGCGGCGATCTCGGCATCGAAATGATCCCCCGGCAGCGGGTAAGGCAGATTGCGGTCGGCCTTGTACTGATCGAAATGCGCGTCGTAAGCGAGAAGATCGAAGACGTAGACTTTCACTGCACAATGCCCCGAATGCAAAAAAACGCGCCTCATCGCGCGTTGCAAAGCATGTGCCAAGGCTGTCGCCGCATTGTCAACCATGCCGCCGGAAGCCCGCCTATGCGGCGTCCCACGCCGGCCCACCGGCGTGCGGGCGGACGGTGGACGGGCCACCGTCCGCGGGCCGGAGCGCCGCTATTCCCGATCGCGCAGAGAGTAGATGACGGCCACCGGGAAATCGGCCGCATAGCGGCGCGGCCGCTCCGCGAAGTCGTCCTCCTCGCCGCGCGCCGACGCATCCGGCTCCACCACCTTGCGGTAAAGATGCCAGGTGGCGTGGCCGAGCACGGGCAGCACGACGGTGAGCCCGAGGAACAGCGGCAGGGTTCCGACGAACAGGAGGGCTGCCACGATCAGTCCCCACAGCGCCATGGTCAGCGGGTTCGCCAGAACGGCGCGGACGGAGGTGAGCACGGCCGTGCCGATCCCGACGTCGCGATCGACCAGCATGGGGAAGGAAACGACGCTGATCGCGAGGACGACGATCGCGAACGCGAGGCCGGTGAGATTGCCGACGACGATCAGGTTCCAGCCCGCGGACGTGAACAGCACGTCATGGACGAAGGTGCCGATCGATGCGGGCGCGAGCACCCCGAAGTTGGCGACGTAGATCTCCTTGGCGACGGCGAGCCAGACGAGGAAGATCGCCAGCAGCACGAGACCGAGGCCCGCGATCGACCAGCGCGAGCGCAGGTGCGAGAGATAAAGGCGGCCGAACGACACCGGCAAGCCCGCCTCGCGCCGGCGGCTCATCTCGTAGAGGCCCACCGCCGCGAACGGCCCCGCCAGCGCGAAGCCCGCGGCGAGAGGATAAAGCAGCGGCAGGATGTTGAAGCCGAGCGTCGCGCTCGCGAGCACCACGCCGATGATCGGATAGATGACGCACAGGAACACGGCGTGGCTGGGCATCGCCGAAAAATCCTGCAGGCCCCTGGACAGCGCGTCCAGGAGATCCGGCGGGGAGATGCGGCGGATTGCGGGTTGAGCGCGGGTGCCAGCCGCGGCTTGAAGCGCTTGCGCGTGGGCCATGGTCGTCCCTCCGTGGGCTTGAGCTGCACGGCAAGGGATCGCCCGGCGCGCCCGCGCCGACCGTCATGCGTGCCGCGAGCTTCGTGGACTATATAAACCCTGAGGAGACAAACCCGCCCTTCACAATCTCGGGACGGCCGCGGAAGACGGCGGCAAAGGGCGGGAAAACTGGTCGGAGCGGCAGGATTTGAACCTGCGACCCCCTCGTCCCGAACGAGGTGCTCTACCAGGCTGAGCCACGCTCCGATGAAGGCCGGTCTTATAGCGGCGCAATTGCGGGGCCGCAAGCGCGGCGACCGGCCTCGGATTCCGGCATTCACGACGGTCTGGCGCAGGCCTGCCGAGCCGGCCTGAGCCCGCGGCACGACGCGCGAACCAAATTGCGCCACGTGCATTGCGTAGTGGTAATCCCCACTCCCCGCCATCCGGGCGACATCCGATGACCTTGACCGCTCCGGGCGTCAGGCCCACCCCTGCCCCGTCGGCGCCGCATGCTTGCATCGTATGCGGCAGCCCTGAGGAGCGCTTTGTCTATGCGCGCAACGGCTGCGACATCTTTCAGTGCGCCCGTTGCGGACTGGGACGCACGCAGCAGGCCGACTTCGACCCCGCGAGCTACTACACCGGCGACTATTTCTCGGGCGAGCACGCCGATGGTTACGCCGACTACCTCGGCGCCGAAACGGTCCTGCGCGCCGAGTTCGCGCGCACCGTCGCGTTCCTGCGGAGGTTCAAGCCGGGCGGACGGCTGCTCGAGCTCGGCTGCGCCTATGGCTTCTTCCTGCGCGAAGCAACGCCTTATTTCGACGTCATCGGAATCGAGCTTGCGGAGGAGGCGGCAACGTTCGCCCGCGCAAGCGGCCTCAACGTGCTCCCCGGGCTCGCCGACGAAGCCAATCTTCGCACCGTCGGCGCGGTCGACGCCGTTGTGCTGCTCGACGTGATCGAGCATCTGCCCGATCCGCACGCCACGCTCGCCGCGGCCGCGCGCCATCTCAACCCCGGCGGCGTCGTGATGGTCACCACCGGCGACTTCGGCTCGCTGGCGGCGCGCATCATGGGCGCGAACTGGCGGCTGATGACGCCGCCCCAGCACCTGTGGTTCTTCACCCGCGAAGCCATGGATGGCCTCGCGCAGTCGCTGGGCCTGACGCTCGAGCATCTCGACCATCCGTGGAAGACCGTGCCGGCATCCTTGATCGCATTCCAGCTCCGGCGCATGCTCGGGTTGCCGATGCGCAAGGCCGCCGCTGCCAGCTCCGTCGGCATCCCGGTCAACCTGTTCGACGCGATGCGCGTGATCCTGCGCAAACCCACATGAGCGAGGACCGCCTGACCCTGGCGCAGGTGGCGCTGCTCGTGGCCTACGCGGTCGGCATGGCGGGCGGACAGTTCCTGTTCAAGCTGGCCGCACTGCGTACGCCCGCCGGGCCATTGGCCGAACGGTTCGTGGCACTGCTTCAGGACGCGGTGTTTCTGGCGGCGCTCGCGCTTTACGCCATCCTTGCGATCCTGTGGGTCTGGATCCTGACGTTCACGCCGCTCTCGCGCGCCTATCCATTCGTGGCGATCGCCTTTGCGCTGACCCCCTTGTTGGGAGGCCTCGTGTTCGGCGAGCCACTCACGCTGCGGCTTTTTGTCGGGATCGGCGTGATTTTCGCCGGGCTCGTGATCGTCCTGAGCTGACTGCATGGAACGAACTCCGCCTCTACGCCGTTAGGGGCGAATGGGAGGAGACGGGTTCAGCCACATGGATCAGCCGGCGGCCGCCAGCATGGACAAAGACGCCGCGTGCGGCATATGGGTCGTCATCCCCGGATATAACGAAGGCCGCGTCATCGGACGCGTTGTTGCCGACGTGCGCCGCCAGGGCTACGCAGTGGCTGTCGTCGATGACGGTTCACGCGACGACACCTGTGCGAACGCGGCGGCGGCCGGCGCACGGGTGGTGCGCCATCCGATCAATCTGGGGCAAGGCGCGGCGCTGCAAACCGGGATCGACTACGCGCTCACGCAGGGCGCCGAGGTGATCGTCACGTTCGACGCCGATGGGCAGCATCGCGCCGGCGAGATCGCACGGCTGATCGAAAACCTGCGCCGCGCCCGCGCCGACTTCGCCCTCGGCAGCCGCTTCCGCGGGGCCGCCACGAACCTTCCACGGCTGCGGCGGCTCGTGCTCATGGCTGCAGTGGTGTTTACGCGCGTCACCTGCGGCATCCGGGTCACCGACACGCATAACGGTTTTCGCGCCATGACCCGCAACGGCGCCCGCTCGATCCGGCTACGGCAGAACCGCATGGCACACGCGTCCGAGATCCTCCAGCAGATCGCGGCCAGCGGCCTGCGCTATGTCGAGGTGCCGGTGACCGTCGACTATACGGCCTATTCGCTGCGCAAGGGGCAGCGCGTGGCCGACGCCATGACCATCCTCCTGGATCTGTTCACCCGGAAGCTCTACCGATGATCGCGAAGATCGGGCTGTCGCTGCTGCTGTGCGTGATCATGCTCTACGCGTGGCACGAGTATCGCCGCTTCGCAGCGGTGGCCTCGATGGCCGCGCTGGCGGCGGCGTTCGGATTGTACTTCGTTTGGTTCCCGGATCAGGCGACCCGCATGGCCACGCTCGTCGGCGTCGGCCGCGGCGTCGACCTCATCCTCTACATCTGGGTCTGCATCAGCCTCCTGGTGCTGGTGAACCTGCATTTGAAGCTGCGCGCCCAGAGCGAGCTCGTCACCGCACTGGCTCGCGCCATGGCGCTCGCGGAGGCGAAGGCGCAGGATCATGACGCCTCCCCACCGATAGCGCCAACGTAATTTGCGACGACGTGATCGGCGTCACGCCGCTGCAGCCGGCACCGATCGGCCGAGCCAGCGTCTGAGTTTCCGAGGCACCCCGGCCAGCACCCAAGCGGTGCCGATGGCAGACGGCCCGATCAGCGCGAGATTGTAGCGCGTGTAGTGGTTGGCGAGCGCCGCATGCAGCGCCAGCATCGTCAGCGCGGGCACCGCATAGAGCAGGAACACCATCTCCCCTCGCCTTGCCGCGCGCCAGAGCGCCAGCACGAAAGCAGGCGCGAGCAGCAGGGCTGCGATCCCTCCCGCCCACAGCCCGCACCAGCCCAGCGGAACGCTGCTCAGGACGTGCGCCGGCCAGCCGCTGCCCAGCTCGTGACGCAGGACCGTGCCGACAACGGCATCGAGCGAACCGTGCGCCTGCACGAGCGCGCCGCGCCGCGTGCGCCCCACCGTGAAGAAGCTGTCCGGCTCGTACCAGGTGAAGCGGTGCATGGCCTGTTTGCCAAAAATCCCATCGACGAGCGGCGGGCCGATCCCCGGCAGACAGTAGGGAAACGCAAGCACGAACTCGTGCGCCGTCATGTCGTTGAACGCCAGCCGCTCAATGATCGTCGCGGCGCCGTATTCCTCGGTCAGCCCAAACTTGTCGAGCACAGTGTAATTGCGCGCGACCCACGGCGCGACGACCAGCAGCGATCCGAAGGCAAAAGCGGCAACGCGCCGGCGCGCAAAGGCAAGCGACGGGCGCTTGCGCCAGGCCGCAATCAGGAACAGGAGCGCGCCCGCAGGGACAAGCACCTGAAACGATGGGCGATGCAGGATCAGCACCCCGAGCGCGAGCCCCGCGACCAGAGCATCGCGCGGCCGCTGGCTCCGCCAGGCCAGCACGCAGGCAAGGCTGAAAACGGCATACAGACCGAAGGTCACGCTCTCGGTCATGACGAACGAAAACAGCTCGGATTCGAAAACGAGGCCGAGGGCTGCGAGCGATCCGCCCGCCCAGAACACCCACTCCGACCGGAACATCAGTTCGCCCGTGCGGGCGATCGCCATGACCCCGAGGGCAAGGAAGACCGCATGGATCACCAGCATGGGCGTCGCATAGCGCTCGCACTGTCGGGTGCCGTCCTCCTTGCGCGCGTCGGCGTTCACCCAGCACTCGACAGCAGCCTTGAAGCGCGGGTCGACCTGCATCGCGGCCGCCACGATCGCGGGATAGACCGGGCCGAAGAACATCCCCGGCGGCGGCTCGGCCAGCGTGCTGTCGACATCATCGAAAAGGCCGTTGCTGAAGACGGCGTAGCGGTCGAGATCGTAGGCGATGCTGGTGTAGTGCGAGGCGTCAAAATCGAACAGCGTCTTCGGCATCCAGGCGAAGATCGCGACGGTCAGCGTGGCAAAGACCGCCAAGCCGAATGCGACGCGGGCAATGAGGGAACGCGCTGCGCGGCCCGTCGCAAAGGCCGTCCCGGCCCGATCGTCAACGTTGGGCATGTCGACCGATTCTGCGGCGTGTGTCCGGCGGTGCCGACATCTCCACTTCCCGCCATGTCGAAGCGCAAGTGCCCGCGCCAATTGAAGCGCATTTTACAAGTCGCCGGCCGTATTTTGGTTCACCGCTCGTCGGCGCTTTGCGTCGGCATGCTTCCAGGGCCGGCGCACGCAGACGCCGTTCGGCATTGCAACATGACGCGCTTGCTGACGGGCGGCGCTGTCAGGCCGCCTTGCCGGCGGCCGAACCCATGGCGATCAGCGCGATCCCTCCGAAGAGCAGATCGACCCCCACCAGCAGGCCCAAAGCCCAGGCCGCGGTGCCAGGCAGGCCCATGAGGATGAGGACCGCCAGGACCAGGGTCACGATGCCGCTCGCCAGCATGAAGATCCACCGTCCTTCCAGTTCGCCCCGGTGCGAGATCGCGAACATGATCGTCACGGCCCCCTCGGCCAGGAAAAACGCCACGAGCAGAAATGTCAGCGAGAGGGCGCCGGTCGCCGGCTGTGCGATCAGGAGAAGGCCGACCACGATGCCGAGCGCTGCCGAGAGGAGACTCCACCAGAAGCCGGGCGCCTGCCTGCTCCAGAAGCTGGTGACCAGCCCGACCACGCCGCCAATGAAGAACAGCCACCCGAACAGGATCGTGAGCGCGAAAGTCGCGATCACCGGAAGGGCGATGGCCAGCACACCCAGCACGATCAGAATGATGCCCTCGATGAGGAAGAGCTTCGACACCTTGCGCAACACAGGAGCAGGGCCGGACTCGGGCGGAGAATAGGATGAGCTCATGACGTGGCCTCCGGAATCGCGTCGTCGAGAACGCATCGCAAGCTTAGCACAAGCCCCGAGAGGAACTTGCCTGATCCTGCGCCTTCCCCACACATCGGCCGCGCCGCCACCACCGGCTCCGGCTCACGGCGCTCGTCGATGGCTGCCCGTCGCCGCATTTGACAGCACACTGATCAACAGTAGACTGTCGATCACGCCCACGATCCGGGGAAGCGTTCATGGATTTCGGCCTGCAGTTCTTTCCCGACATGGGACCGGACGACATGTCCGCCCAGGACTACTGGCGCGAGGCGCTGGCGCTGGTGGACCTCTGCGACGAACTCGGCTTCTCGCACGTGCGCACCGTGGAGCACTACTTCCGCCCCTACGGCGGTTATAGCCCCAACCCGCACCTGTTCCTCTCCGCCGCGGCAATGCGCACGCGCAGGGCGCGGCTCATCACCGGCGCGGTGCTGCCGGCGTTCAACCATCCGCTCAAGCTCGCCGGCGAGATCGGCCTGCTCGATGCAATCTCGTGCGGACGCCTGGAGGTCGGCTTCGCGCGTGCCTTCCTGCCGCACGAGTTCGCCCGCTTCGGGGTGCCGGTGAACGAGAGCCGCGCCCGTTTCGAGGAAGGCGTCGAGCAGGTCCGCCAGCTCCTCGAGCAGGAGGCCGTGAGCTGCGAGGGCCGCTTTCACAGCTTCAAGGACGTCACCTCCCTGCCCCGGCCGACCCAGAAACCCCGCCCGCCATTCTGGATCGCAGCGGTGGCGACCCCGGAAAGCTTCGCGCGCGCCGGCAGCGCCGGTCATGCCGTGATGGCGATCCCGGCCGTCGGGCACAAGACGCGGGAGCTGCTGCAGATCTACCGGGACGCCTGGACGGCGGCGGGGCATCCCGGCCGTGGCCGCGTCATGCTCGCCTTCCACATGTTCTGCGCCGAGACGGCGGACGCAGCCGCGCAGACGGCGCGCGCGCCGCTCAACCGCTATTTCAAGCAGTTCGTCGAGGCCGCCTCCGACTGGGTCAGCGGCACGCGCTCGGAGGACTATCCCAACTACGATCAGCTCATCGCCAATCTCGCCAAGGAAAACTTCGAGACGCAGGTCGCCAAGGGAGCGGCCTGGGTGGGCACACCGGACATGATCATCAAGCAGATCACCGACTATCACGCGGCGGTGGGCGGTTTCGAGATCGCTTCGCTGCAGGTGAACTTCGGCGGCATCAACACGGCCGCCGCCGAGAAGTCCATGCGGCTGTTCGCGACCGAGGTGATGCCCGCCGTGGCGCGGCTCTGATCCCGCTAGCCCACGACCTTGAGGGGAACGCGGCTCGCCTCGTTGTTGATATGCACGAGCTTGGCCAGCATGCGCAGGAACGCCGCGCGCTCCTGCGCCGTCAACGGCGCCAGGATGCGCTCCTGCGAGCGCTCGATCGCCTTGCGCGAGCGGGCGAGCAGGTCCCTGCCCGCGGCTGTGATGTGCAGGCGCTTGACCCGTTGGTCCTCGCTCGGGGTGACGCGGCGGATCAGTCCTTTCTTCTCGAGCCGCTGCAGCATGGACCCGATGGTCGAGCGGTCGATGGCGACGAGGTCCGCGAGACCGCGCTGGTCGATGCCGGGGTGGTCCTGGATCGCGATCAGCGAGGCGTATTGCGGCGGGGTGATCTTGAACTCGCGCAGTTCCTCGAAGAACAGCGCCACCGCGATCTGCTGTGAGCGGCGGATGAGGTGGCCCGGCGCGTCATAGACGTCCGTCAGGTGCATTGCGCCGCGCGAACCACGAGTCGACATGCGTTTCGCATATCATGACGATCGCCGTGCAGTCAGGGCTTTTTTGGTCAGAAGGTCGACTTCAGCTTGAGGTGATCGAGCCGGTCCATCGACAACACCTCCACCCGGCGCACCGCGTCGTCCTGCATCACGTCAAGCGGCACGACCACGCCGGCGCGGCCACGCGCCCAGATCTTGCGGTAAAGCTCCGGCAATGTCCTGATCCGCGCGCCGTCGACGCCGGCGATAATATCGCCGCGCTTGAGCCCGGCCTTGTCGGCCGGTCCGCCCGGCGTCACCCCACTGACCAGAATTCGGCCACTCACCTCCTCGCTGGTCATGCCCAGCCAGGGCCGCGGCGGCGTGGATGGGCGCCCGTTCGCCAACAGATCTGCCAGCACCGGCCGCAGCCGATCGATCGGCACAAACATGTTGCCGGGAGCGATTCCGTTTGGCTTGGCCGCATCGCGCACGGCAAGCGAGCCGACTCCGACGAGCTTGCCCTCGCGATTGATCAGCGCCGCGCCGCTCCAGTCCGGATGCGGCGGCGAGGTGAAGATCGCATCCTCGAGGAGATACTCCCAGCCGCCCGCATAGTCGCGGCGCGAGACGACGCGCACCGCGCCAAGCATGCCGCGTCCGCCGTGACTGGCGACCAGCGCCGGATCGTGTTCCTTGAGAGTGTCGGATTTGTCCATCGGCATCGGCCGCACGCGCAGCGGCTCGAGCGCGCGCAGCAGCCCAAACCCGGAATCGTGATCGTAGCCCACGACGATGGCCGGCACGGTACGCCCGCCGGATGTCGAGATTTCGGCGGCATGCGCCTCGACCATCAGGTGTCCGATGGTGAGCACCAGCCCATCTTCGTCGATGACGACGCCGCTGCCCTCGCGCTCGCGGCCGAGATTCTCGATCGTGCGGGCGTCGGGATTGATGTACGTCTTGACCCGCACGACCGCGGACAGGAGATCCTCGACGGAAGCCTTGTGTTGCGCCTGACCGCTGCCGCTCCTCGCCGCGACCGGAGACAGGGTCGCCACAAGCACGGCCGTCAGGATTGCCGTCGCCAAGACCGCGGCGAAACCGGCGGTGCGGGGATGACGCGCGACGAAACCCATGTCAGCGAACCCCATGTCAACGAAACCCATGTCAGCACTGACGCCAACACCGACGCCATTACCCCTGGCGCGGACTACGGCTCCATCCTACAACGCTGGACAGCGGGAAAGTCAGCGCCTTTGCAGGTCGTGACCTTCCGACCTATCTATCCCTCGTCCCTCGACGGAGCGCCGGGCCGGCCGGGACTGAACACCATCCGCCAGACACCATCAGCCAGACACCATCCGCCAGGACGCGCCATGGCCGACGACATCCCGTTCGACAAGACACTCGACCTTGCGCCCGGACAGCCGGAGGAGGTAGCGCCCGGGGTGCGGCGGATGCTTGCCAACAATCCGAGCCCTTTCACGTTCAAGGGCACGGTCAGCTACATCATCGGACGCGGCAAGGTGGCCATCATCGATCCAGGTCCCGACGATCCGCAGCACATCGCCGCCCTGCTCAATGCGGTGCGCGGCGAGACGGTCACTCACATCTTCGTGACGCATACCCACCGCGATCACTCGCCCGCCGTGACGGCCGTCAAAGCCGCCACCGGCGCGACCGTGCTCGCGGAAGGACCTCACCGTCCGGCGCGGCCGCTGCACATCGGCGAGGCGCAGCGGCTCGACGCCAGTGCCGACACCGAATTCATGCCGGACCGCCGCCTGGCCGATGGCGAGGTGGTGAGCGGCGACGGCTGGACCATCGAGGCCATCGCGACGCCCGGACATACCGCCAATCACATGGCGTTCGCGCTGCGCGGCACTGACGTCCTGTTCGCAGGCGATCACGTGATGGCCTGGGCGACTTCGATCGTGGCGCCGCCCGACGGCGCCATGAGCGACTACATGGCCTCGCTCGACAAGCTCGTGCACCGGCCCGAGCAGATCTACCTGCCGGGTCACGGCGGCGCGATCCGCGAAGCCGGAAAATTCGTCCAGCACTACATCCGCCACCGGCAGGGGCGCGAGGCCTCGATCCTGCACCGCCTCGCCAAGGGGGCGGCCGACGTTCCCTCGCTGGTGCGCGCGATCTACATCGGCCTCGATCCACGGCTCACCGGCGCGGCCGCGCTCTCGACGCTCGCACACCTCGAGGACCTCGTCGCACGCGGACGCGTGCTCACCGACGACACGCCCTCGATCAACGGCACCTATCGCCTGCCCGGCTGAGGCGTATTCGCAGGCTTGATCGTCTTCTTCATCGCGCGCTCCGTGCGCTCCGGCGATGTCGCCTCGTCGATGGCTTCAAGCAGGCTCGTCACCCGCGACGCATTGGTTCCGAAATCGTGCCAGCCGTAACGTGAAGCCGAACGGATATCGATGCGCGAGCCGCCGCCCGAGATGCGCACCCGGATCACGACGTCGTCGCGGAACCCCATGATCGGACTGAGCGCGATCGCCTCGATGCGTCCCTCGCGGCGGTTGGGCTGCGGGGCGCGCGCATCGACGATGCGCCACTTGCGCTTGGTGACGACTGCGAGCGCCGCGTCGTAGGCCTGTTGGGGCGTCGCATTCACCTCGAGCGGCTCCACGTCGGGATAGGCGATGCGCTGGAGCTGGTAGATGCTCAGGCCGCCGTAGGCGACCGGATTGGCCTCGCGGGTGCGCAGCCGCGCCACCGCCTCGAAGCGCGGCGGATCGTACGGATCGGTGGTGACGTCATGGATCTCCGGGAGCCGCAGGCCCTTGAGCCCGAGATAGGACGGATAGGCCAGCAGCAGCAGCCCAAGGACGAGCGCGAGCATGGCGTGCCCTGCCCCGCTGCGCCCGGTGACCCAGATCGAGGCGAGCGCGGCGAGCGCAAGCAGGATAGCCAGCAGGGCGAGCACCAGCGACGCGCCGAACGTCGCCAGCACGGGAAATATCTCGAACATGCCGGTGCGCTCGAACACGACCGCGAGCGCCGCCACCGGCAGCGCGAACACCGCCAGCCGGCGCGCCCACACCGCCAGCCGCGATCTCGGTTTTTCGGCAATCCGCCGTCTTGCCATGACTCGCCTATGGAGTTGCGCAAGACGGATAGAGCCTCCCGCGCGCAGCGGCAAGCACCCGCCCGCAGGGGAGGAAAATCAGGCTGCGGCAGAAGGTAATTCGTAATCCTTGAACCGTTCACGCAATACGGTCTTTTGTATCTTTCCGGTCGCGGTATGCGGAATCTCGTCGACCAGGACGACGTCGTCAGGCATCCACCAGGTCGCGATCTTGCCGAGCAAGAAGCCCAGCAACTCGTCGCGCGTGACCGTCTCGCCCCTCCTCGGAACGACGACGAGGAGCGGACGCTCAGCCCATTTCGGATGGCGCACGCCGATCACCGCCGCCTCGGCAACCTTCGGATGACCCACCGCGAGGTTCTCGATCTCGATCGACGAGATCCACTCCCCGCCCGACTTGATGACGTCCTTGGACCGGTCGGTGATGTTCATGTAGCCGAACTCGTCGATCGTCGCGACGTCGCCCGTATCGAAATAGCCTTCCTCGTCAAGGATCGGCGTGTCGTCCTTGAAGTAGGACTTCGTCACGGCCACCCCGCGCACCATCAGCCGGCCGAAGGTCCTCCCGTCCCACGGCAACGCCTCGCCGGCGTCGTTCACGATCTTCATCTCGACGCCGAACGGCGCGTGCCCCTGCTTCTGCTGCACGTCGAGCCGCGCCTCGCCTGTGCGGTCCGCGTACTCCGGCTTGAGCGTGCCGAGCGTGCCGAGCGGGCTCATTTCCGTCATGCCCCAGGCGTGACAGACCTCGACACCGTAGGTGTCCTGGAATGCCTGCACCATCGCGCGCGGACAGGCGGATCCGCCGATCACGACCTTGCGCAGATGCGGCAGCGCGAGCTTGTTGGCCTCGAGATGCTGCAGCAGCATCAGCCACACCGTCGGGACCGCAGCCGTGAGCGTGACCTTCTGGTCGGTCAGCATCTCGTAGACGGAGGCGCCATCGAGCTTGCTGCCCGGCATCACCAGGGCCGATCCCGTCATCGGCGCGGTCAGCGCAAGGCCCCAGCAGTTGGCGTGGAACATCGGCACCACCGGCATGACCACGTCGCGCGACGACGTGCCGATGGCGTCCGGTACGGCCGAGATCATCGAATGCAGCACGTTGGAGCGGTGCGAGTAGACGACCCCTTTGGGGTGGCCCGTGGTACCCGAGGTGTAGCACATGCCGGCCGCCGTGTTCTCGTCGAACGATCGCCATTCGAAATCACCGTCCACGCCGGCGATCCAGCTTTCGTAGGCGACCGCGTTCCTGAGCGACGTCGTGGGCATGTGCGCGTCGTCCGTCAGGATGATGTAGCGCTCGATCGTGGGCAGCTTGTCGGCAAGCTTCTCCAAAAGCGGCACGAAGGTGAGATCGGTCATCAGCACGCGATCCTCTGCGTGATTGACGATCCAGACGATCTGCTCGGGAAACAGCCGGGGATTGACCGTGTGATAGATCGCCCCGGCGCCCATGATGCCGTACCAGGCTTCGAGGTGCCGCCACGTGTTCCAGGCGAGCGTCGCCACGCGATCGCCGAGCCGCACGCCGTCGCGGTCGAGCGCTTGCGCGACATGCAGGGCCCGGCGGCGCACCGCAGCATAGTCGGTCGTATGGATGGGCCCTTCGACCGAGCGCGAGATCACCGGCCGTCGGGGATGGTCGATGGCGGCGTGGTCCAGGATCTTGTGGCACAGCAGCGGCCACTCCTGCATCAGTCCGTGCATGGCGTTCCCTCGATGGTTTTTCGTGGCGGCTTGTGCCGCGCATGCCGTCAGCGTAGCGCCCGGATGCCGCGCCGGGAAAGGCTCATGGCAACGCCGGCGGGCTATTCTCGTTGCGGCGGAACCGCGACAGCGCAAAGCGCGCAATGTCGCGCTGGGTTCCGCCGTCGATGAGAAGGTCGGCGACGATGTCGCCGACCACCGGCGCGAACTTGAACCCGTGTCCCGAGCAAGGTGAAGCGACGATCACCTGCGGCGCACCGGGCAGCCGGTCGATCACGAAATCGCCGTCCGGCGTCATGGTGTAGAGGCAGGTCGCGGCCACCCTGCGCGGGCCGTTTCCGCCAGGCAGATGCTCGGCGAGGAAGCCGCGGATCAGCGCCTCGTCGCGTGCGGAGACGCCGCGGTCCACGGTGTCGGGATCGACCGTCTCGTCGGCGTGGTGATGCTTGGCGACCTTGAGGCCGGTCGAGCCGTGGACGGGAAAGCCGTAGTGCACGCCATGGCGCGTCTGCGCCAGGAACACGGGGAACGCGTCCGGCGCGAACGCGGCCTCTTCCGCCGGTGCGAACCAGGCGACGGCCTGGCGCGTGACCCGCAGCGGCAGAGCGAAATCGGGCAGCAGCCGGCCGATCCAGGGACCGGCGGCGACGACGGCGGCGCCCGCCTCGATGATGCCCTCCGAGGTCGTGACCCGCACGCCGGCGCCGCGCGGCTCGACCGCGAGTACGCGCGTTTTTGACCGCACCTGCGCGCCTGCCGCCTGCGCCTGCGCGATCTGCGTGGCAACCGCCGGCTCGGCCAGCAGGAAGCCGCCGTCCGGCTGGAACACACCGATGACGTCCGGAGGGATCCGGAACGGCGGGAAGCGCCGCATCACCGAGGCGGCGTCCATGACCTCGTGCGGCAGCCCGTGCAGGCGCGAGGAAGCCAGCGTGCCGCGCATCAGCTCGCTCCCGGGCGCGCCGAACTCGAGAATGCCGGTCACGGTCAGCAGACGGCGCCCGGCGGCCGTTTCGAGCTCGCGCCAGGCGGAATAGGCCTCGCGCAGCAGCGGGACATAGGACGGATGCTCGAAGTAGCCCAGGCGGATGATGCGGGTCTCGCCATGGGAGGAGCCGCGGTCGTGCCCGGGAACGAACCGCTCGATGCCCAATACGCGCTGGCCGCGCCGGGCGAGACGATGCAATGCGGCGCTGCCGGTCGCCCCCAGCCCAACCACCACCACGTCGTAGTCAGCCATGCCGCACCTGCGCCGCCACCGGCCTTACCCTGCACCGCGTTGCTCCGGCCAGGCGGGTCGGACGTTGCGCCTCTTAGAACAGCGAGCCCTGCCCGCTGTCCACCTTGGCGCGGGCGCGCGCCGGACGTTGTGTCGGCGCCGCGTGGTCCGCTGCCTGATGGCGCTCCACAGGCGCCGCGTGCGTCACCGGCGCGAGAAGATCCGGCGAATCGTTGGCCGCCCGGTTCACGGCGGTCGAGACCTCGTAGGCGACCAGCAGGTCGTCGGGCGCCGGCACCAACAGGCGCGTTGCCGCCCGCGCATCGACGCCGGCGCAATCGAGCCAGTCCGCGAACGCCTCCGGCGGAAGGATGGCCGGCATGCGGGAATGGATATGACGCAGCGTGGCGTTGGCGTCGGTGGTGAGGATGGCCGCAGTCTCGACCTCCTCCCCGTTCGGACCGATCCAGGCTTCCCATACCCCGGCGAAGGCAACCGGCTTGCCGTCCTTCGGCAGCACCGCGAAGGGGCGCTTGCGGCTGCCGTCCGCCTGCCATTCGTAGAACCCGTCGGCCGGAAACAGGCAGCGGCGGCGCACCATCGCGTTGCGGAATGCCGGCTTCTCGGCAGCCGTGTCGCCGCGCGCGTTGAAGAGCAGGCTGAACTCGCGCGGGTCCCTGGCCCAGGCCGGCACGAAGCCCCAGCGTACGAGCGCAAACCGCCGTTCGCCCTCCCACATGCGCACGATCGGCACCGGCTGGGTCGGGGCCACGTTATAGCGCGGCGGAAAATTCGGCTGATCGAGGTAGCGAAACAGCGCCCGGAGAGCCTCCGGCGCGCTGGTGATCAGGTAACGTCCGCACATCTAGAGCTCCGCACGGCATTGACCGCATTCCGGACCGCGTGCGAAGCACGCCCACCGCAGGTAGTCACAGATCACGGGCGCGGCCAACCAGACAAGATGGCGAACCGATCCTACCCCGACCGGCCGTTTCTGGCCGTCAGCGCCGCCATCGTCCGCGACGGCCGCGTGCTCATCGTGAGACGCAACAATCGTCCCGCCCATGGGCTCTATACGCTGCCGGGCGGGGTCGTCGAGACCGGCGAGACGCTGCACGAGGCGGTGGTCCGCGAGGTCGCCGAGGAGACCGGGCTCACGATCGAGCCGGTGGCGCTCGCCGGCTACCGCGAGGCGATCTTCCGCGACCGGGAGGGGCGTGCCGAGCGCCATTTCGTGATCCTGGCCTTCGCCGCCCGTTGGATCGCGGGGGAGCCGCGGCTCAACGAGGAACTGCACGACGCCCAGTGGCTGCGGCCGGCGGACCTCACCGGGCTTGCCACCACCGAAGGCTTGGCGGAAATCGTAGCCGACGCCTTCGCGCGCCTTGCGCCGGGCAGATGACCTCAATCACGCCATACCTTGCGGCCAGATGTGGCCGGGCGCATACCTGACCACCGATGACGATCCGCCGCCTATTGCTCGCACTGCTGCTGCTGACCACGGCCGCCCTGCCCGTCCGGGCGCAGGGCGTGACGTCGGCGCTCGAGGACAGCCTCGCGCGCCTCTCGGAGATCCTCGGCGCGCTCCACTATCTGCGTGGCATCTGCCACGGCAGTGAAGGCAACCGCTGGCGCAGCGAGATGCAGGCTCTGGTCGACGCCGAAGGCGCGAGCCCCGACCGTAAGGCGCGCATGGTGGCGAGCTTCAACCGCGGCTACACGGGTTATCAGCAGACCTACCGGACCTGCACGCCTGCGGCCGAGATCGCCATCCGCCGCTATCTCGACGAAGGCGCCAAGCTCTCGCGCGAAGTCACCGCGCGCTACAGCAACTGAGCGCGGGCACGAGTCAAAACCCGCGCACCTGCGACGTTAACCTTTCCTAAAATTCCGACTGGGCCGCTCGTTCGAGCGTGATAGCTTGCGCCGCAACAAACAAGGCGCTGGGGCCGCGCCGCAACGGAATAACGAGTGCACATGGAAATGCGTTCGCTTCCCTCCCGCGAGCCGATGTCGGACCAAGACCAGAAGATGGTCGCGCTCGGCTACGTGCACGAGGCCTGGGCAGAGGCACTGCACGAGGGCATCGACGGGGACTGTATCGCGCAGGCCTGTCTCTTCTCCGCGCTGTCGGAACTCGTGGCCACCTATGGCGAAGAAGCCACCGCGCGATTCACCGACGGGCTCGCGGCCCGCATCCGCCAGGGCGAGTTCTCCCTTCCCCCGCAACGGCAATAGCACCCGCGCGTCCCGCGGCGGGCTCATGCGTGGCCTGAAGGCGGTCGCTCAAGCTCTTGGCAAAGCTTCCAGAAACTTCACGGCCTCGCCCTTTCCGGGCGTGACCAGCTCCGCCTCCCACATCACGCGGCGGCCCCGCACCACGGCGCCGACCGGCCAGCCGGTCACGGTCATCCCGTTGAACGGCGTCCAGCCGGCGCGCGAGGCGATCCAGTCGTCGGTGATGGTTGCGCGGCGCTTGAGATCCACGATGGTGAAGTCGGCATCGTAGCCGGCGGCGATGCGCCCCTTGCCGGCGATGCCGAACAGGCGCTGCGGGCCGGCGCTGGTGAGGTCCACGAAACGCGCCAGCGAGAGCCGCCCGGCGTTGACGTGGTCGAGCATGATCGGAACGAGGGTCTGCACGCCCGGCATGCCCGATGGCGTATTGGGATACCCCTTGTCCTTCTCCTCGCGCGTGTGCGGCGCATGGTCGGAGCCGATCACGTCGACGACGCCCTGCGCGAGGCCCTCCCACAGCGCGGCGCGATGGGCGGCGCCGCGCACCGGCGGGTTCTGCTGGGCGTAGGTGCCCAGCCGCTCGTAACACTCGGGTGCCTCCAGAGTGAGGTGCTGCGGTGTCACCTCCACCGAAGCGACGTCCTTGTAGTGCTGCAGGAAGGCCATCTCCTCCTTGCTGGTGACGTGCAGCACGTGCACCCGCTTGCCCGTCTCGCGCGCGAGCGCCGCAAGCCGCTTCGTGCATTCGAGCGCGACGATCTCGTCGCGCCAAACCGGATGGCTGCGCGGGTCGCCCGCCACCTGGTGCTCCTTGCGCTCGCGCAACCGGCCCTCGTCCTCCGAATGGAAGGACGCGCGTCGCCGGATGCGGCTGAGCACCGCGCGCACGCCCTCGTCGTCTTCCACCAGCAGCGAGCCGGTGGATGAGCCCATGAACACCTTCACCCCGGCGCAGCCCGGCAGCAGCTCGAGCTCCGCAAGGTCCTGCGTGTTCTCGCGTGTTGCCCCCATGAAGAAGGCGAAGTCGCAATGCATGCGATGATGGCCGCGCGCGACCTTGTCGGCGAGCGCCTCTGCGCTGGTGGTCAACGGGCTGGTGTTCGGCATCTCGAACACCGCCGTCACGCCGCCGAGAACGGCTGCGCGCGAGCCGGTTTCGAGGTCTTCCTTATGTTCGCCGCCCGGCTCGCGGAAATGCACCTGGCTGTCGATGACGCCCGGCAGCACGTGCAGGCCGGTGCAGTCGATCACTTCGCCGGCGGAGGCCCGCGCGAGGTTGCCGATAGCGGCGATGCGGCCGGCGGTCACGCCGATGTCACGAACGCCTTCCCCGTCATGATTGACGACGGTGCCGCCCTTTAGAATCAGGTCAAAACTCGCCATGGTCCGTCCAGCGCTGCGATCTTGTGACAAGCTTTAGAGAGCATTACGTTGCATCACAAGCCGTAGGTTCCATCATGAAAGCCGCGCTTCTCCCCGATCGTGGCGTCGTCAAGGTCGTGGGTGACGACGCCCGCCATTTCCTCAACGGGCTCCTGACCACGGATATGGGGACAGTGAGCCGCGAGCGCGCCCGTTTCGCGGCGCTGCTCACGCCCCAAGGCAAGATCGTGGTCGATTGCATCGTAACGGAGGTGCCGGCCGAGGACGGCGGCGGCTTCTTCCTCGACTGTCCACGCGCCCTGGCGGCAGCGTTCGTGACCAAGCTCAACTTCTACAAGCTGCGCGCCAAGGTCGTCGCCGAAGACCTGTCCGAGACGCTGGGCGTGCTGGCGGCCTGGGACGGCCAGGGCACGACCGGATATGGCCTCGTCTATGCCGATCCGCGGCTGCCCGAGCTTGGGCTGCGCGTGATGATCCCGCCGCACCATGCGGATGCTGCGGCCAAGGAGCTTGGGGCGGCGCTGGTCGATCCCGCCGACTACGAGGCGCACCGCATCGCGCTCGGCGTGCCGCGTGGCGGGCTCGACTTCGCCTATTGCGACGCCTTCCCGCACGAGGCTGCGATGGACCAGCTCGCCGGCGTCGATTTCGACAAGGGCTGTTACGTCGGCCAGGAAGTGGTCTCGCGCATGGAGCACCGCGGCACGGCGCGCACGCGGATCATGTCCGCGGCCTACGACGGCGCTGCGCCCGAAACCGGCGTGCCGGTGGTCGCGGGCGAGCGGCCGCTCGGCACGTTCGGATCGGCCGCGGCTGGACACGCGGTCACGCTCGTGCGACTCGACCGCGCCGGCGATGCGCTCGCGGCGGGCACGACGATCACCGCGGGCGGGGTGCCACTGCGGCTCGCCAAGCCCGCCTGGGCCAAATTCGAGTTCCCGCAGACTGCACGTTCGGGCGCCTGAAGCGGCTCCGCGGCCGCGCGTCGACCACTGGCCGCCGCGACGAGGCTGCGTCCCTGCGTTGACGGCCGCTTCGACCGAGTTCCTGCAGCAACACGCGAGCAATGGCCCGTGTTGAATCATCGATTCATCGCGCCGCTCCAGGCGGCTGTTCTGCCAAGACTTTTCGCGCGCAGCGCCACGCGCGGACACGAGGCTGCGGCGGTCGCGCATGAGCAAAATGCACAGCATCGCCGTGCGCGACCTGCTACAAGACGCGCGCAATGCCCCCCGCCCGCGCTCCTCTTTTCGAATATTTTTTGCTGCTGCTCCTCGCCACCGTGTGGGGCGCGTCCTACACCTTCATCAAGCTCGGGGTCGCTTCGATCCCGCCGGTCACGCTGATCGCCTCGCGCACCGTCATCGCCGGGGCGGTGCTCTTGGCCATCATGGCTGCCAAGGGCGTCGCCATGCCGCGCGATGGCCAGACATGGCGGCGCTTCCTCATCCAGGCGGCGATCAACAGCGCGATCCCGTTCACGCTGATCGCCTGGGCGGAAAAGACGGTCGATGCCAGCCTTGCCACCATCCTCAACTCGACGTCGCCGATCTTCACCTTTCTGCTCACGCTGACCATGACCCGGCACGAACCGGCGACGCTCGCGAAGCTGTTCGGCGTCGCCATGGGCCTTCTCGGCATCTGTCTCGTCATCGGCGTCGACGCGCTCGGCGGACTCGGCCACAACGTCGCGGCGCAGCTCGCGATCGTTTTCGCCACCATCTGCTATGCGGGAGCCGCCGTGTTCGGACGGCACTTCCGTGGGCTGCACCCACTGGTGCCGGCGGCGGGCTCGATGATCTGCGGCGCGGCGCTGCTCATCCCGTTCAGCCTGATCCTGGAGAAGCCGTGGACGCTGATGCCCTCGGCGAGTTCGATCGCCGCGCTGCTCGGGCTCGCGCTGATCTCGACCGCCTTCGCGTTCGTGCTCTACTTCCGCCTGATCCAGACGCTCGGCTCGATCGGCGTCACCGCACAGGCCTATCTGCGGGTCCCGATCGGCGTGCTGCTCGGCGTCGTCTTCCTCGGCGAGAGCCTTTCGGTGGCCGCGGCGATCGGGCTAGTCTGCATCGTGCTCGGCGTCGCCGCGATGGTGCGGCAGCCGAAGGCGACCGCGAAATCCTGAGCCCCCCATGACGACCGCCGACACCCTCAAGCGCTGCCCCTGGCCGAAGGACGACCCGCTCTACGTCGCCTATCACGACGAGGAATGGGGCGTGCCGGAGTTCGATGATCGCGCGCTCTATGAAAAGCTGATCCTCGACGGGTTCCAGGCCGGACTGTCGTGGATCACCATCCTGCGCAAGCGCGACAACTTCCGCCACGCCTTCGACGGCTTCGAGCCGGAGGTGATCGCGCGCTACAACACGCGCAAGGTCGAGTCGCTGATGAAGGACGCCGGCATCGTGCGCAACCGCGCCAAGATCGAGGGCGCGATCTCCTCCGCGCGCGGCTATCTCGACATCATGGAGAAGGGTCCCGGCTTCTCCAACCTGCTGTGGGATTTCGTCGACGGCCGCCCGAAGGTGAACAGGTTCCGCAGCATCTCGCAGGTGCCGGCGGAGACGCCAGTCTCACGCGCAATGTCGAAGGAGCTCGCCAACCGCGGCTTCAAGTTCGTCGGCCCGACGATCGTCTACGCCTTCATGCAGGCGGTCGGCATGGTCAACGACCATCTCGTGAGCTGCCATCGGCATGCCGAATGCACGGCGTTCAAGCCCCCGGCGTCGAAGAAACGGTGACCGCGTCACGCCGGCTTTCCAGGTTGCGATGAATGCCGGGTCGAGCCGGACATGACGCATCGGAAGCCGTCGATCCTCATCCACGTCAGGGCATGACGGACTTTGCGGGGTCTTGGTATTCACTGTGGACCGGCTTATGACCCGTGACCGATTTCACTGGAATTGAGCGCATCCGCATCATCGTGCCGAAAAAACCTGCCTCACCCGCCTCCCCGGCCCGCTCTCGCACCCGCACGCCACGCGCGTGGCAGCGCATGCTGTCGGGGCGGCGGCTCGACCTGCTCGACCCCTCGCCGCTCGACGTCGAGATCGAGGACATCGCGCACGGGCTCTCGCGCGTCGCGCGTTGGAACGGCCAGACCACGGGCCCGCACATCTTCTCGGTGGCGCAGCATACGCTGCTGGTGGAGGCGATCGCGCGGCGCGCCGTCGGTCATCTCGACCGCCGGCTCGCCCTCGCCATCCTGCTGCACGATGCGCCCGAATACGTGATCGGCGACATGATCACCCCGTTCAAGGCGGTGATCGGCGACGCCTACAAGGCGGTGGAGAAGCGCCTGCTCACCGCCATCCACCTGCGCTTCGGCCTGCCGGCGGAACTGCCCGCGGACGTGCGCCGCGTCATCAAGGCCGCCGATTCCGGCGCGGCCTTCCTGGAGGCGACCAAGCTCGCCGGCTTCAAGATCGAGGAGGCGCTGAGCTTCTTCGGCCCGCGGCCGGTGCTGCCCGCCGCGGCCGAACGCGATTACCTGACCCCCTGGTCGGCCAGCGTGGCCGAGCGGCGGTATCTCGACCATTTCCGCAAGTTGCTGGAGTCTTAACGGCGAACGGCGTGCCCCGCCGGGCTGTCGCGCTGACGCCACATATCGGCCTATAGTCCCGGTCCATGATTCACGTCTGCTCCCTCGCGCGCCTCAACGAAACCATCACGGCGACCGGCGCCCGCCACGTCATCACCCTCCTCGGCATGGAAGACCACGTGCCGCTGCCCTCGCAGATTGCGCGCGACGCGTACCTGCGCCTGCACATGCACGATATCATCGAGCCGCTGGACGGGCAGATCCATCCCGTCGAGGAGCACGTCGACCGGCTGATCTCGTTCGTGCGCCGCTGGCGGCGCGAGGCGCCGATGGTCATCCATTGCTACGCCGGCATCAGCCGATCCACCGCGGCGGCGTTCACCTCGGTCTGCGCGCTCAACCCGAACCGCAACGAGGCGGACATCGCGCGGGCGCTGCGGCGCGCCTCGCCGACGGCGCAGCCGAACGCGCGCATCGTGCGCATTGCCGACGAGATCCTCAAACGCAACGGCCGCATGGTCGAGGCGGTGGCGGGCATCGGACCTTGCGTGCCCGCCCTGCAGGCGGAACCGTTCCGGCTCGACCTCGAATGAACCGGGCGAGCCCGGCACGCACCGAGATCGAGATCGGCCTCACGGCCGCCATCGTCGCCGTCGAGGGCGACGAGCCGCAGATCCTGGTTGCGAGCGCGGGCGAGAACGAGCCGAGGGCCGGCCTGCCGTCCGGCCCCTTCGACCCGCTCGAGCACCACACCTTCGAGATCGGCCTGCGCGCCTGGGTGAAGGCGCAGACCGGATTATCGGTCGGATACGTCGAGCAGCTCTACACCTTCGGCGACCGCGGTCGCGCCACGACAATCGGCGACAAGGCCCCGCACGTGGTCTCGGTCGGTTATCTCGCGCTCACGCGCACGCCGGCGAATCCGTCCGCGCTGGTGGCCGCCGGCGCGGGGTTCGAGCCGTGGTACCGCTTCTTTCCGTGGGAGGACTGGCGCGGCGGACGCCCCGCCGTCCTCGACGCCGAGATCCTGCCGCTGCTCAACGACTGGGCCAAGCGCGGCGAGGACAAGCCCACAGCACGCGCGCTCGGACGCAAGGAGCGCATCCAGCTCTGCTTCGGCGGACGCTGGGACGAGGAGAAGGCGCTCGACCGCTACGAACTGCTCTACGAGGCCGGCCTCGTCGAGGAGGCGCTGCGCGACGGGCGCGAGGCGGCGCGCGCGCGCAAGACGCTGCCGGTGCTCGGCGAGAGCATGCGCTTCGACCACCGCCGCATCGTCGCCACCGCGATCGCGCGACTACGCGCCAAGCTCAAGTACCGGCCGGTGATCTTCGAGCTGATGGATGCGAAGTTCACGCTCACGGCGCTGCAGCGCACCGCGGAGGCGATCTCGGGACGCCACCTGCACAAGCAGAACTTCCGCCGCCTGGTGGAGACCGCGGCGCTGGTCGAGGCGACCGGCGAGACCTCGACCACGACCGGCGGCCGCCCCGCCGCGCTGTTTCGGTTCCGGCGCGAGGTGGTGCAGGAGCGTCCCTCTCCCGGCCTGCGGCTGGGCGCACGCTAGCGCCGGCGCGCACGGCAAAAGCTGCAGCAAGGCACCCGACCCGTAATCGTCCTGTGCCGGGCATCACATCCCCGGGCCGCCGATGCTGGTAGCATGCTCCCAAATTCGGGGAGCGATTCGTGGAAGCGCTGGGTATCCTGCTGGTGCCGCTGGTGCTGGCTTATTTCATCGCGCCGATCGCCGCCTTCTTCATGGCGCTCGGGAACCGCAAGCAGATCGCCGCGCTGACGACGCGACTGCGCGAGCTCGAGCGCGGAGCTGCGGCCGGCGCAGCCTCCCCGACGGCGGAGGCGCCGGAAGCCCCGCCGCAGGACGTCGAGGGCGCGCCATCGCTCTCACCGGCACCGGATGCGCATGCGGACGCCGCCGAACCGGCGCCGGAGGAACCTGCACCGGCGCAGCCCCAAGCTGCCGCGGACGGCAGCGCGGCCTCGTCCGCCGCCGCCGCGCGCACGGAGACGCTGGAGCAGAAGCTCGGCACGCGCTGGGTGGTGTGGGTCGGCGGCCTCGCGCTCGCCCTTGGCGGCGTGTTCCTCGTCAGTTACGCCATCGAGCAGGGCTTCGTCGGACCGGGCGTGCGCGTCACCCTCGCCGCGGTGCTGACGGCGGCGCTGATCGCGACCGGCGAATGGGCACGGCGCAACGAGCGCATCACAGGATTCGCCGGGGTGCCGAGTGCGCACGTGCCAAGCATCCTCACCGCCGCCGGCACCACCATCGCCTACGCGACGGTGTATGGCGCATTTGCGCTTTATGGGTTCATCGGCCCCGCCGTGGCCTTCGTGCTGCTCGGACTGGTGGCCGTCACCACGCTCGCGGCGGCGCTGCTGCACGGACCGGCGCTTGCGGCGCTCGGCCTCGTCGGCGCGGAGGTGGCTCCGCTCCTCGTCGCGACCGACGATCCCAACGCCTGGGCGCTCTATCTCTATCTCGCCGTCGTCACCGCCGCAGCCCTCGCGCTGGCGCGGGTGCGGTTGTGGCGCTGGCTCGCCAGCACCGCTGTGGTGGCCGGCGTGCTGTGGGCGCTTCCGGACATCGACAGGCTGGATGTGCTGGTGCCCCACGCGTTTCATATCGTTGTCGGCTTCGCGCTGGTGGCGGCGCTCGTCGTGCCGGACCTGCTGTTCGGCCCGCCAGCCGCGCGCGGCGCCGTCGATGCGCTGTCGTCGAAATCGCTTGCAGCCTATCTGCTGGTTGCCGCGCTGCTGGTCGTGGCGGTGCGCCACGACACGCTCGCGCTGATCGTGTTCGCCGCCCTCGTGGCGGCGACGGTCGCCATCGCCTGGCGGGCCGAAGCCGCGGCCGGCGCGGTGCCGCCGGCAGCCGTCCTCGCCGCGCTGGTGATGTTCGCCTTCGCAGCCGAACGCGAGCTTGCCCAACTGATCGCGCCGGGCGGTGCCAGCGCGGGACTTGGCCTGGAGCCAGCTGTCGCCGACGTGACGACGCATCTCGTCCTCGGCGCGGGTTTCATCGTGCTGTTCGGGGCCGCCGGCTTCCTCGCGCAGGGCCGCTCGATCCGCGCCGCCGCACCAATGTGCTTCGCCGCCGCCGGCGTCGTAGCCCCGCTCGCGATCCTTGCCGCGCTCTACTATCGCATCGCCGGGTTCGAGCGCTCGATCCCGTTCGCGGGGCTGGCGATCTTCATGGCCGCCGCCTTCGCGGTCGCGACCGACATGCTCAAGCGGCGCACGCCGCGCCCGGGCAGCGCAGCGGCGCAGGCGATCTACGCGACCGGCGCGGTCGCAGCGCTCGCGCTTGCCTTCACGCTGGCGCTGGATCGCGGCTGGCTCACGATCGCGCTCGCGCTGATGGTCCCGGGCGTCGCCTGGGTCGAGCGGCGGCGCCGCCTGCACGCGTTGCGCTGGCTCGCCGCTCTGCTCGTCGTGCTGGTCGTCGCGCGCATCGGCTGGGAGCCGCGCATCGTCGCCGGCGACGTCGGCACGACGCCGCTCTTCAACTGGATTCTCTACGGCTACGGCGTGCCCGCCCTCGCCTTCTGGGTCGCCGGCCGCTGGTTGCGCCGGCGCGCCGACGACGTGCCCACGCGGATGGTGGAATCGGCGGCGATCCTGTTCACGGTGCTGGTCGCGACCCTCGAGATCCGCCACTACGTGCACGGCGGCGACATCTATCACCCGGCGAGCGGGCTGATGGAGCTTGCGTTGCAGGTCTGCGCCGGGCTTGCGATCACGCTGGGGCTCGAGCATGTGCGCGCGCGTACCGACAGCATCGTGCACAATGTCGGCGCGCTCGTCGTCGGGGCGCTGACGTTTGCCGCCATCGTGTTCGGCCTGCTGCTGGCCGAGAACCCGCTGCTCACCGGCGCGCCGGTGGGACCGCCGCTCTTCAACCTGGTGCTGCTCGGCTACGGCATCCCGGCGGTGCTGGCGATCGCAATCGCGCTGCGCGCGCGCGGGACGCGGCCGATCCACTACCGGGTCGTCGCCGCCGTCACGGCAGTGGTGCTGTCGCTGACGTACCTCACCCTCGAGATCGCGCGGCTCTACCAGGGGCCGGTGCTGACCCAGGACGCGGTCAGCGACGCGCAGCTCTACACCTACTCCGCCGTATGGCTCGCCTACGGGGTGGTGCTGCTGCTCGTCGGCCTCCTCATCGACTCCAAGCCCGCCCGCATCGCCTCGGGCGCGGTGATCCTGCTGACGGTGCTCAAGGTGTTCTTCATCGACATGGCCGACCTCACCGGAGCGTGGCGCGCGCTCTCATTCATCGGGCTCGGGGTCGTGCTGATCGGGATCGGGTATCTCTATCAGCGCCTGCTGCTCGCGTCGCCGCCGGCGGCGCCCAATGAAGCAGCCGCCACGTGAGGTGCGCCCTGCGCGTTGCGCAAATGTGTCGGACATTTGCGCGGATATGACATAGCTTACCCGGATGTAACGCTGCGGCCGGACGGCCGACCTTGTCAAAGCCCGTCCTCCATGCGAGGGGGAACCATGAGCGCCGAGGTCTCGATCGGTGACGGCGCGCGGCTCACGCCGCACACCTTGCGCGCGGCCATCATCGGCGAGGTGCATGCCCGGCCGTTTACGTCGATCGAAACTCCGCGGCGGGTGCTGCATTTCGCTTTCGACACCGGCGGCGAGCGCGCGCAGGCTGACCGCACGGCGCTGGTGGACTTCCTCGTCGGGCGCGGGCTGACGCCGCCCAAGCCTGCGGACAAGCAGCATCGGGCCATGCTCGGCGGGACCGTGATGCGCTGGGAACAGCACTCCGAGTTCACGACCTACACGTTCGAAATGCCGTCCGAACCGGCGGGAGGCGTGCCGTTCCATCCCCCGGCGTCGGCGATCGCCGCGCCGATGAAGGCGCTGCCCCAACCCGGCCCCCTCCTCGTCGCGCTCGATCTCCATCTCATCGCCGATGACGGCCGGATTTCACTCGAGCGGCTGTTCGACCTCAACAGCATGGCCGTGGCCGAGAACTCCGACGGCAAGGCGATGTACGCCTGCGACTTCCACATGGACGCCGGCGGCTTCGTGCGCATCCTGGTGGTCGATCGCGGGCTCGGGGCGGAACGGGCGGGCGCGCTCGTCCAACGCCTGGTCGAACTCGAAACCTATCGCACGCTCGCGCTGCTGGGCTTGCCCGAAGCGCAGCGGCTCACGCCGTCGATCGGCCGGATCGAGCAGCGGCTCGCGGAGATCACCGAGCAGATGCAGCGCGCCGCCGAGCTCGTCGACAATCATCGCCTGCTCGAGGAGCTCGCCGCGCTCGCCGCCGAGCTCGAAGCCGGCGCCGCCGCCAGCCTGTTCCGCTTCGGCGCCAGCCGCGCCTATGACGAGATCGTGCACTTGCGCCTGCAGACGATCGGCGAGCGAAAGGTCGGCGGATATCCGACGTGGTCGTCGTTCCTCGCCCGGCGCATGGCGCCAGCCATGCGCACCTGCATCACCACCCAGGAGCGGCAGGAAAGCCTGTCGCGCAAGCTCTCACGCGCCGCCAACCTGTTGCGCACGCGTGTTGAAGTTGAGGTTCAGCAGCAGAACCGCGATCTGCTCAAATCCATGAACGAGCGCACGCGCCTGCAGTTGCGCCTGCAGGCGACCGTGGAGGGGCTCTCCGTCGCCGCGATCAGCTATTACGTCGTCGGCCTGTTCGGCTATCTGGTGAAAGGCACGCACGAGGCGGGCCTGCACACGATCGATCCCACCCTCGCCACCGCCTTGTTCGTTCCGATCGCGGTCCTGGCGATCGCGTGGGTGGTCAGACGCATCCGGCGCCGGCACATCGCCGGCGCGGAATGAAAAAGCGCGCGATCCGAAGACACGGATCACGCGCCGATCCGGTTTCGTCGTGTCAGTCGTTCTTGGAAGGCCGCAGCCGAAGCTCGGGCTCGCCGGCGTCCTTGCGCGCGCTCACGCTGCCTGTCTCCCCGACGTCGGCCGACTTGATCGGCGTCGAACGCGGCCGCACGGCGATCTTCGCGCGCAGATGCAGCGGCGTGAGCGAGGTCGGCCGCCGGTCGGAATACTCCGCGGTTTGCAGACGCGGTCCCCGACGCGTGAAGTCGCAATACGCGAAGCCCAAGCCCGAGATCGAACCGCGGAAACGGTTGGAATCGATCTTCTGCACGTTGAAGCACGGCGTGATCGGAACGCCGCGAACCGACGCGCAGATGGCTTCGGTGCTGACGCGGATCGTGTTCGGCGGAAGCGTGACCCAGCGCGAGGGCCCCTGCCCCTGCATGCGAATCGAGCCGACGACGGAGCCGTCGGCATGAATCCGCCCGGCACCAGTCGTGCCATCGAAGCAGGTGTAGGCGAACAGCTTGTCCGCCACGAACTGCTTGGCTTGTTCCGGTTTGAGTAATTCGCCAGCGTAGGCCGATCCAGCGATCGACATGCCGGCAAGTAGCGTCACCCCACGCAGCATCATACGCAACCCCATGCTTTACCGGACTTTAGGTGAACTTATTTATCGATCCCTTACCATACCGCCCCGCGACGGGATCATGCCCCAGGCGGGACCCGTCTCGCAACAACATGGTTAATCGACTTTCACCACGAGTCGCCCGCGCACGGCGCCCGCGAGGATGCGCGCGCCCGCGTCGAACACATCGCCAAGCGCGATTTCATCGGTGATTTCGGCAAGTTTGCTCCGGTCGAGATCGCTGGCCAGCCGGACCCAAGCTGCGCGTCGCAAAGGCTGTGGACACATCACGGAATCGATGCCGAGCAACGACACGCCGCGCAGGATGAAGGGTGCCACAGAGCCGGGTAGGTCCATACCTTGCGCGAGTCCGCATGCCGCGACGGCGCCGCCGTACTTCGTCATCGACAGCACGTTCGCGAGCGTGACCGATCCGACGCTATCGATGGCGCCGGCCCAGCGCTCCTTCGCGAGCGGACGTGGTGTCCCAGCGAGCTCAGCGCGATCGATAACCTCCGCGGCGCCGAGACGCTTGAGATAGTCGCTCTCGCCGACGCGTCCCGTCGACGCGATCACGCGATAGCCGAGCTTGGAGAGCACGGCGATGGCGACGGAGCCGACGCCGCCCGCCGCGCCGGTGACGAGGATCGGTCCCGCATCGGGCGTAAGGCCGTAGCGCTCGAGCGCGAGCACCGCGAGCATCGCCGTGTAGCCGGCGGTGCCGATCGCCATCGCGTCGCGCGCGCTCATGCCGGCCGGAAGCGGCACCAGCCAGTCGCCTTTGACGCGCGCCTTGGCCGCGTACATGCCGAGATGCGTCTCGCCGCAGCCCCAGCCGTTGAGCACGACGCGGTCGCCCGGCTTCCAGTCCGGATGCGAGGAGGTCTCCACCACGCCGGCACCGTCGATGCCGGCGATCATCGGAAAGCGACGCACGACCGGCGCCTTGCCGGTGACGGCGAGGCCGTCCTTGTAGTTCACGGTGGACCATTCGACGCGGAAGGTGACGTCGCCGTCCATCAGGTCGGCTTCATCGAATTGCGTGAGCGCCGCATGCTGCTGTCCGCTGTCGCTCTTCGTGATCACGATTGCCGGAAATGTCGCCACGCGATCGCCCCTTGTGTGTCGTCACTGGTTGATATTAGCAGCCGCCTCACCGCCACGTCTCGGGTGCGTGCCGCAGCCCGGCCAGCGCCTGCGCGCTCGACATCGCGCGCCGATAGCGCTTCACCTCGCGATGATTGGCGATCGCAGCCAGCGGATTGGCGGGAACAAGACCCGCGCGGCGCAGCGCGCCGAGATCGCGGAAAAAGGCCGGATAGTGATGGTCGCGCAGATGCCCGACGAGGATCTTGGTGGCGAGATACGAGCCGAGCTTGGCGAAGCGCGTGACATATTCGGGCCGCTGGCGTGCGAGCGCGATCAGGCCGGCCGCATTCCCGTTCCAGTCGGCGGACAGGCCTTCGTGCGACCAGAACTTCTCCCACAGCACGTCGGAGATCAGCCGCCCCGCGCCATGGCACGCGAGCCGGATCAGGAACTCGCGGTCTTCCGTGCGGCGCAGCGCTTCGCAGAAGCCCCCGGCCGCCAGCGCCGCCGCGCGGCGCACGGTGATGCTGGTCGACTCGACCGGGACGAGATCGCAGAGCAGCGCCCATTCAAAGGCTTCCGGTGCGAGCTTCACGTCGGGGATGAGCGCCTCGCGCGGCGTGTCGCGGTCCCACTTGCGCGCCGACGACAGCACGCAGACGACCGTCGGATCGGCGGCGAGCACCGCGAGCGGCGCGGAGAGCCGGCGCGGCAGATAGGCATCGTCGGAATCGAGGAAGGCGACGACCGGCGCGCGCGCCACGCGCAGGCCGAGGTTACGCGCCCCGCTCGGCCCCATGTTGGTCTCGGCCACATGGGTGACGATGCGCGGATCGTCGAGCGTGGCGAGATAGCGCGCGGTGTCGTCGCTCGAGGCATCGTCGACGACGATGAGCTCGAACGCCGCGCCCTCCTGCGCGAGCACGCTGGCGATGGCGCGCGGCAGCAGCGCACGCCGGTTATAGGTCGCAAGGACGACCGAGATGGCTGGATCCGTCACCACGCCGGACTGTTGCGCGGCGGAGCGGCGCAGATCAAGCGGGCTGTGGAGAGAGCCGCGCGACCGGCTTTTCCACGATCGGCAGGTTGATCAGCGCCGAGAGCACGCCGAGCACGATCGACAGCCACCACACGGCGTCGTAGGAGCCGGTACGCTCGAACAGCACCCCGCCGAGCCACACGCCGAGGAATCCGCCGACCTGGTGGCTGAAGAAGGCGAAGCCGAACAGCGTGGCCAGCCAGCGCGTCCCGAACATCAGCGCGACGAGGCCGGACGTCGGCGGCACGGTGGAGAGCCAGAGCAGACCGAGCACTGCGCCGAACACCAGCGTCGTGACCGGATTGGGTGGCAGCATGATGTAGACGAGGATCGCCACCGCGCGGCCGAAATAAATGAGCGAGAGCAGGTAGCGCTTGGGGATGAGCCCGCCGGCGAGCCAGCCCGCCATCACGGCGCCCACGATGTTGAAGAGGCCGATGGTGCCGAGCGTCCAGCCCCCGATCTCGGCAGGCAGGCCGCGATCGACGAGATAGGCCGGCAGGTGCACGCTGATAAAGAAGATCTGGAAGCCGCAGGTGAAGAAGCCGAGCACCAGCAGGATGTAGCTGCGATGGCCGAAGGCCTCCGCCAGCGCCTGCTTGACGGTCTGCTGCGGCACGCCGACGGCGCCCTGCCCGTCCGATTTCGGCGTCGCCAGTGCGATCGAGAACGGGATGATGAGCAGCACGATGGCGCCGAGGATCACCAGCGTCTGATGCCATCCGTAAGACCCGATCAGTGCCACCGCCAGCGGCGAGAACAGGAACTGGCCAAAGGAGCCGGCCGCCGTGCCCGCGCCGAACGCGAGGGAGCGCCATTGCGGCGGCATCAGCTTGCCGAAGGCGCCGAGCACCAGAGTGAACGATGCGGCGGCGAGACCGAAGCCGACGATGACGCCGGCGGTGACCTGCAGCGCGCCGGGCGTTGTCGAGTAGGCCATGGCGACAAGCCCGACCGCGTACAGCACAGCACCCATGCTGAGCACCAGCACCGCGCCGTAGCGGTCGGCGATGGCACCGGCAAAAGGCTGCGCCGCCCCCCACAGCAGCATCTGGATCGCAAGCGCGAGCGCGAAAACGTCGCGACCCCAGCCGTACTCCGTCGACATCGGCGTCAGAAAGAAGCCGAGTGCGGAGCGCGGACCGAAACTGAGCACGCCCACCATGCAGCCTGCGACCACGATGACAAGCGGCGTCTGCCACGCGAAGCGACGGACCTGCGCCGATGCGCTCATGACATCCTCCTGCTCAGGCGGCGCTGCCCGCGAGCCGCGCCACCGGCTTCTCGACGATGGGAAGATTGATGAGGGCGGAGAGCACGCCGAACAGCACGGACAGCCACCACACCGGATCGTAGGAGCCGGTGGTCGACACGACCCAGCCGCCGAGGAACACGCCAAGCGCGCCGCCGATCTGGTGGCTCACGAACGCCACGCCAGAGAGCATCGCGAGCCAGCGTGTACCGAACATGACGAGGACGAGACCGTTCGTTGGCGGCACGGTGGAGAGCCACAACAGGCCTGTGATGGCGCCGTAGACGAGCGCAGCGGCCGGCGACGGCGGCAGCATCACGAAGATCAGTACCGCCAGCGCGCGGCCAAAGTAGATGACGGAGAGGACGTAGCGCTTCGGCACGCGTCCGCTCAGCCAGCCCGCCGAAAGCGAGCCGACGATGTTGCACAGGCCGATCACCGCCATGGTCCACCCGCCGACGTAGGCGGGCAGGCCCTTGAGCAGCAGGTAGGACTGCAGGTGCGCGGTGACGAACGCGAGTTGGAAGCCGCAGGTGAAGAAGCCGAGCACCAGCAGCACGTAGCTGCGATGGCCAAAGGCCTCCGCCAGCGCCTGCTTGGCGGACTGCTGGTCGCCGACCGGGCCCGCCGCTGCCTTGTCGTCGGCGCGCGGCGTCGCCAGGGCGAGCGATAACGGCAGCACCAGCAACACGAGGCAACCGAAAGTGGTGAGCGCGCCCTGCCAGCCGACCTGGTCGATCAGAATGATCGCCATCGGCGAAAACAGGAACTGGCCGAACGACCCGGCGGCGGTTCCCGCCCCGAACGCGAGCATGCGCCACTCCGGCGGCACCAGCTTGCCGAGCGCGCCGATGACGAGATTGAACGAGGAACCGGCGAGCGCGAAGCCGATCAGCACGCCGGCCGACAGGTTCACCATCAGCGGCGTGGTCGAATGCGCGGTCAGGATGAGACCGGCGGCGTAAAGCAGGGCGCCGACGCTGAGCACGCGGGTCGCGCCGTACTTGTCGGCAAGGCCGCCGGCAATCGGCTGCGCGAGGCCCCAGAGCAGGTTCTGGATGGCGAGCGCGGTCGAGAAAATCCCGAGCGTCCACCCATTCGAGACGGACAACGGGGTCATGAACAGACCGAGCGCGGACCGGGGGCCGAACGCGAGCATGGCGACGCCGCAGCCGCAAAGGATGATGACTAGCGGCGTGCGCCAGCCAAGAGTCGAAGAGGAGGTCGGCTGCGAGACAGCGGTCATTTCGGCTCGTCCTGAAGTCTTCTTATGACGTGACGCAGCCGGACGCTGCGAGGGTGGATTGCGCTCTCCTAGCAGATTCCATATCATTACGAAAATGAAACATTCTGATCTTAGACATTCCGGTTCCGCATGAACATCGAAGACATCCGCGCTTTCGTCGCCGCCGTCGAGACCGGCTCGGTTGGCAAGGCCGCGCTGCGCCTGAACCTCACGCAGCCCGCGATCACGCGCCGCATCCAGCGCCTGGAGGAGGCGCTCGGCGTGGCCCTGCTCGACCGCGACTCCAAGCCCGCGCGTCCGACCCGTGCCGGCTCGGCCGCCTACCAGCGGTGCCTCGCCATCCTGCGCGCCACCGATGAGCTCGCGCGCGAGACCCAGACGACCTCGGCCGCCGGTCCGCTGCGTGTCGGGCTCTCGCCGGCGATCTCCGAGTCGGTCTTCGCCCCTGCGATCGGCGCCGTCCGCAAGGCCTTTCCGGACCTTGCACTACGCGTCACGGCGGAGCGCAGCGCGCTGCTGCATAAGCAGGTGAAGGACGGGCAGGTCGACGCCGCCGTGGTGGCAAACAAGCCCGGACGGGGGTTCGACGACCAGCGCGCAGTCCTGCTCGGGACCGAGCGCGTGCTCGTCGTCGCGGCGGGCAGCCTGCGCTTCAAGCCGCGGCTCAAGCTCGCCGACCTCGCCGACCAGCAATGGGTGATCAATCCGGACGGATGCGGCTTCCGCGTGCAGCTCGACCGCGCACTGGCAGCCAGCGGTGCGGTGCTCAGCGTGATTGCGGAGACATGGGGCACCTCGCTCCAGCTCGCGCTCATCGCACGCGGCATCGGGCTTGGCCTCGTTCCCGAACGGCTGCTGGCCGAATCGCCTCACCGCAACAAGGTGCAGGTGCTGACCGTTGACAATTTCGCGCCGGCCCTCGACGTCTGGCTGATCACCTCCGGACCACTCGGCGCACTGGACCCGCCGGTCGGGGTCATCTCCGACGTGGTGCGGGACGTGCTCTCCTCCTGCCCGGACGAGGCCAGGACCGCGCGCAGGGCGGCCCCGGCAAAATAGAGGGCTCCCCCGCTGGAATGAGAGCGGGGAAGATGCTATATACGATTTGCTCGAAGTGAGAATAACTCGAGCGGACAGCGGGCCGGCAAGTTCCGGCCATCGGACGACCGGCAGCCTTTGGCCGGTTATTCTTGTAACACAGATATGCTCATACAGAGCATAATGTGCCGGGAGGCGACCATGCCGATCATCGAGGCCTTCGGACCGACCCCTGAGCGCGCCGCGCAGCCGGCAGCGGCCGCCCACGCCACGCCCTCGCGCGCCGCGCGCAAGCACGGCGTGCTGCCGATGCCCTCGCTCGAGTGGAACGAGGAGGTCGCCCGCGAGACCGCGCATCTCTACGAGCGCGTCAAGCACGTGGTGCCTTCCGTCGAGTGGCCGTTCTTCGCCCCCTATGTGAGGGCGATCAACGATCTCAAGGCCAAGCGCGGCGCGGTAATCCTCGCGCACAACTACCAGACGCCGGAGATCTACAACTGCGTCGCCGACTTCGTCGGCGACAGCCTGCAGCTCGCGCGTGAGGCGGCAAAGACCAAGGCCAAGGTGATCGTCCAGTGCGGCGTGCACTTCATGGCCGAGACCGCCAAGGTGCTCAATCCGGACAAGGTCGTGCTCATCCCCGACAGCAAGGCGGGCTGCTCGCTCGCCTCCTCCATCACGGGCGCGGACGTGCGCCTGCTGCGCGAACGCTTCCCGGGCGTGCCGGTCGTCACCTACGTGAACACGACCGCCGAGGTGAAAGCCGAGACCGACATCTGCTGCACGTCCTCGAACGCCGTGCAGGTGGTCGAGAGCCTGGGCACGGACAAGGTGATCTTCCTGCCCGACGAATATCTCGCCAAGTATGTGGCGACGCAGACCAACGTGAAGATCATCGCCTGGAAGGGCCACTGCGAGGTGCACGAGCGCTTCACCGGCGACGAGCTGCGCAAGTACCGCGCCGAGGATCCGAGCGTGCAGATCATCGCGCACCCGGAGTGCCCACCCGACGTCATTGCGGAAGCGGACTTCACCGGCTCGACCGCACACATGATCGACTGGGTGCGCAACAAGCATCCGCGCAAGGTCGTGATGGTCACGGAATGCTCGATGGCCTCCAACGTGAAGGTCGAGCTGCCCGAGGTCGAGTTCGTGCAGCCGTGCAACCTGTGCCCGCACATGAAGCGCATCACGCTGCCGAAGATCCTCGACAGCCTTGTCCACATGCAGGAGGAGGTCACGGTCGATCCGCTGGTCGCCGACAAGGCGCGCCGCGCGGTCGAGCGCATGATCCATCTCAAGAGCTGAGCGCGGAAACCCGCACCCCCGCGTCCAGGAGGGGCACGTCCATGCAGCACGACACCATCATCATCGGCGGCGGCCTCGCCGGACTGTTCTGCGCCCTCAAGCTCGCTCCGCGCCCGGTGACGCTGGTGACGGCGGCGCCGCTCGGCACCGGCGCGTCCTCCGTGTGGGCGCAGGGCGGCATCGCCGCCGCAGTGGCCGAAGGCGATACGCCGGAAGCGCACGCGCGCGACACGATCGCCGCCGGCGCGGGCATCGTCGACGGCGCGCGCGCGCTCGCCATGGCGCGCGAGGCGCCGGAGCGCGTGCGCGACCTCCTCGCCTATGGCGTGCCTTTCGATCGCGACCTCGAAGGCCGTCTGCTGGTCTCGCGCGAGGCCGCGCACTCGACCCGCCGCATCGTGCGGGTGAAGGGCGACCAGGCCGGCCGGGCGATCATGGCGGCACTGGTCGCGACCGTCCAGGCGACGCCGTCGATCCGCGTGCTGAGCGGGCTCATCGCCGAGGACCTCATCGTCACCGATGGCCGGGTCAGCGGCGTGCGCGTGCGCACGCTCGCAACCCACGAAACCACCGCCCTCCCCGCGCGCTCGGTCGTGCTCGCGACCGGCGGCGTCGGCGCGCTCTATGCCGTCACCACCAATCCGCCGGAAGCGCGCGGCACGGGGCTCGCCATCGCAGCGCGCGCCGGCGCGACCGTTTCCGATACCGAATTCGTGCAGTTCCATCCGACCGCCATCGCGATCGGGCGCGATCCCGCCCCGCTCGCCACCGAGGCGCTGCGCGGCGACGGCGCGCTGCTGGTCAACAGCCGCGGCGAACGCTTCATGCAGCGCATCCATCCCGACGGCGAGCTGGCGCCGCGCGACGTGGTGGCGCGCGGCGTGTTCGCGGAGATCGCCGCCGGACGCGGCACCTTCCTCGATGCGCGCAAGGCGATCGGCGCGGCCTTCGCCGAACGCTTTCCGTCGGTGCATGCGACCTGCATGTCGGCGGGCATCGATCCTGCGCGCGCGCTCATCCCGGTCGCGCCGGCGGAGCACTACCACATGGGCGGCATCGCAGTTGACGAGCGCGGCCGCACGTCCCTGCCCGGCCTGTGGGCCGCCGGCGAGGTCGCCGCCACTGGCGTGCATGGGGCCAACCGCCTCGCCTCCAACTCACTGCTGGAAGCGGTGGTGTTCGGCGCGCGCGTCGCGCAGGACATCGCCGGCGTCGAGAGCGGTCCGGCGATTTCGCTTCCCGACGAGACGCCGCCGGCGCGTGCCGCCGCTTCGCTGAAGCTGGAACGCGACCTGCGCGCGCTGATGACGGCAGAGGTCGGCGTGCTGCGCACCGGACCGGGCCTCGCGCGTGCGCTCGCCACGATCGCGCGCATTGAGCGTGAGACGACGGCGCCGCCCGTGCGCAACATGGCCACGGCCGCACTGCTGATCGCCGCGGCCGCCTTTGCGCGCACCGAGAGCCGCGGCGCACATTCACGGCGTGATTATCCAACGCCCGATCCGGACCAGGCGCGACGCAGCATGCTGACGCTGAACGAAGCGCGTGCCATTGCGGAGCGCGCCGCGAGCGCGGCCGACGTACGCCAAGCGGTGGCGCCATGAGCAACCGTTTCGTCTGCCCGGGCGCCTTCATTTCGCCCCTCGCCTTCCAGGATGCGGTGAGGCGCGCGCTCGACGAGGATCTCGGGCGCGCCGGCGACGTGACCTCGACCGCGACGGTGCCCGAGAGCACGCGCGGCCGCGCCGTCGTCGTTGCGCGCCAGGGCGGCACCATCGCCGGCCTGCCGTTGGTCGAAGCCGCATTCCGCACGCTCGATCCCGCCATCGAGATCATCGGCAACGCTCGCGACGGCGACCAGGTGGAGGCCAAGACCGCGTTGATGATGGTGTCTGGCGACGCGCGCGCCATCCTCGGCGCCGAGCGGGTGGCACTCAACTTCATCGGCCACCTGTCAGGCGTCGCCACCGCCACCGCCGAGTTCGTGCGCCTCGTCTCGCACACCAAGGCGCGCATCTGCGAGACGCGCAAGACCACGCCCGGACTGCGCGCGCTGCAGAAATACGCCGTGCGCTGCGGCGGCGGCTTCAACCATCGCTTCGGCCTGGACGACGCGATCCTGATCAAGGACAACCACATCGCGGTGGCGGGCGGCGTGCGCGCCGTGCTGGAGCGCGCGCGCGCGAACGCGGGACACCTCGTGAAGATCGAGATCGAGGTCGACACGCTCGACCAGCTCCGGGAGGTGCTCAACGTCGGGCTGGCCGACGTGGCGCTGCTCGACAACATGGACCCGCCGACTATGCGCAAGGCCGTGGAAATGGCGGCGGGCCGGCTCGTGCTGGAAGCCTCCGGCGGCATCACCCACGCCACCGCGGCGGCAGTGGCCGAAAGCGGCGTCGACTACATCTCGTCCGGCGCGATCACCCATTCCGCGACCAATCTGGACGTCGGCCTCGACATCGAGATGTGAGGCAGCCGTCTCACGCGGCGCTAGATCTCGCCGCTTTGCGACTTGCCGGTGGCCGCCGCGCGCTGCTCGCCTTCGGCCTTCGCGCCCTCACCCCAGGACGGAGCGTCGGCGCCGTCGCCCCATCGGCGCGGCCGGTAGAACGTGTGCACACCCAGCCTGTGCAGCTTCATCATCTCGCGCACCCAGCGCGGACGCACCCAGTAGGCGTGGTAGTGCGTGGACTTGCCGACCTGCTTGAGCCACAGCTTGCCGTCGAGCGCATCGTGCGCGATCTTCTTGGCAAGCTCCCAGGCGTCCGGCTCAGTGACGCGCTCTGGAATGCCGTCGCAGGCGAAGGTGAATTGGCAGCCGAACCGGCGGTGCGCGTTCTGGTAGACGACGCCGCAGACCGTCGTGGGATAGTAGCCGGAGAAGATTCGGTTGAGCACCACCTGCGCGACGGCGATCTGGCCGCGCTCGGGCTCGCCGCGCGCTTCAAAATAGACGGCATCGGCAAGACATTTCTCCGCCTTGGCGCGCGCGCGGCCGAGAAGACCGAGCCGCTCCGCGGGGCTGCGCGGACGCTTGCCGGCACCGGTGACCTCGCCCTTGCTGGCGACGGTCTCGCCTGCGTGCACGGCATCGCCATGCGCAGCATGGACCGGGCGTTTGAGATCTGGATCGTTCGCATCGGGCGACTCCAGCACGATGGTGGTCCCGGGCGCCCACGGCGCGATGTGCTCGGCCGCTCCACCCAACGGAGCCGCGTTGAAATACAGGCGGTCTGCCGGCGCATCCGCGAATGCCGGCGTGCCCTCTTCCGTGTCATGCGGGGTCTGCAGTTCCCCAGCCTCGGCCGCGGGCACCTCATCGCCCGGTCCGGCTCCGGGCTTGCGCGGCTGCGCGAGGGGAATTTGCGGATGGAGCTCGAGCGAAAGCGAAATGTCGTAGCGCGGCGGCGGCTCGATCGCGCTGCCCTCGCCCGGCACGCGCTCGTCGCCATCGATCGAAGCCGGCTCGGGATGCACGGCCGAGGAGTCGGGTACCGAGGGCATCAACCGGTCACCTTTCCCGGCGCGGTTGACCGTCGGGTAGATGCGCTGCGGCTCCGTTTCGAAGGCGCCGAGATAACGATTGGCGCCGATCGAGCCGGTCGTCTCCGGACCGTCCGGATCGTAAGCCGCGAAGGTCACGAGCGGAATTTCGGGGATCGCACTGCCGACAGGGCGCGGCAACGAGAAGGTGGCGGCGTGGATCGTACCGAACGGCGACACGAGCCGCTGTCGCATGCTCTCTGAGACGAATGACTGGCGGGCAATCAGCGCGGCGAGGTCCTGCAGCCCGATGGGCGTCGGCATCAGAACCATCATTGCGATGGCCGCTCCGAAGCCAAGACACGCAAGCTTCGGCCTTGATCGCCGGACCCGCATCTGCCCTCACGCGCTACCGACTACTCAACCTGACAGGCACGATGGTCCGCAATCGTTAAAATTGCAGCGTTGCTGTTTGCCAACAGGAAACAGTTCTGCCCGATTAACGTTGACGCCGGGTTAACCGGCCGACGTCCAACGCAGGGCGAGAACGTGCGTGTCGAGGAAGTTGCCGGCGAGGAAAGCCGCGGCGCCGACGAGACAGCCGATCAGCAGAATGCGCTCGGGCAGGACGTCGGGCACGGGCCGGCGTAGCGCGACGCGCATGACGAGCAGCGCCGCCGCCACGGCAGCGAAGAACACAGCGAGCGGATGCGCGAGGAAGTCGTTTCCGAACGGACGGCGCTCGGCGAAAAGCCCGAAGGTCAGTCCGCCGAGCGCCATGAGCCCAAACCACCAGATCGCCGCGCGCCGCGAGCGCGCCGCGCCCGCCCGCGTAGCTACATCTTCACGCCCTTTTCGGCGAAGTATTTGATCGCGGCGGGATGCCATGGGATCGGCGAGTTGGCTTTGACCTGACTGTTGATGTCGATCTCGCTGGCCGCCTTGTGCACGGCGACGAGATCAGCCTTCTTTTCGAAGATCGTCTTGACGATATTGTACGCCATGTCGTCCGGCATCTTTGCACTGGTGACAAGAATGTTCCACACCACGCTGATCTTGTTATCCGCATCCTGGCCCGGATAGGTCTTGGCCGGAATGACGCCGCTGGCGTAAAGCGCCCCATACTTGGCGTTCATCTTGTCGACCACCTCGGAGTGGTCGATCATCTTGATTTTCACGCCCGGCGTCGCGCCGAGGTCGGTCACCGCCGCCGTGGGCAGGCCTCCGACCCAAAAGAACGCGTCGATCTTGCGGTCCTTGATGGCGTTCACCGACTCGGCAACGCCGAGACGCTCGCGCTTCATGTCCTTGTCGCGGTCGAGCCCAGCCGCCTCGATGACGCGGAACGCCATCACCTCCGTGGCGCTACCGGGGGATCCGGTGGACACACGCTTGCCCTTGAGATCGGACATCTTCGTGATGCCCGTCCCCTCGATGGTCACGACATGCATCCGGTTGGGATAGAGCACGAGCAACGTACGCACGTCGACCTTGTTGCCCTTGAACTTGTCGTCTCCCTTGAGCGCGTCGAGGGCGGCATCGGCCATCGAGAACCCAACCTCGCTCTGGCCCGACCCGATCAGCTTGAGATTGTCGACCGAACCGCCTGTGACCTCGGCCGTCGCCTGGATGCCAGGGATCGTCTTCGAAAGGACGTTGGCAAGCCCGCCGCCGAGCGGATAGTAGACGCCGCCTGTCCCGCCTGTGCCGATCGCAATCGTCTTCTGCTGCGCAATGGCGCCGCCTGCGACGAGCATTCCCGTCAGGACGAAAGCCACCCATCCAAATCTGCGACTGAACATCGCTTCCTCCGTTGTCAGACGTCCTGGCGTGCGATCAGCAAAAGTGGACACCGGTTTTGCGTCCGTTCGCATGCCGAACTATCGATCTGCGCACGATCTTGCGGCGAACCGGTCTCCACTTCGCCGGATCATGCGCTATTTCTTGGCCGGAGCGATCCGGCGCATGTGGTAGTATTGCTTGAGCAGCACCAGCGCGGCAATCGCCAATCCGATCGGCGCCGGGTGCGGCACGTCGTAGCCGCTGATCCTCTCCGCCAGCGGTTCGAGCAGGCTCGGGAACACCAGCAGCAGACCGGCGACCGCGAATAGCGCGCGCTCGACCGATGTGTTCTTGCGCAACGCCCAGTTCTGGGCAGCCGCCGCCAGCGCCGCGAGTCCGGCCGCGGTCTTGAGGGTGATCAGCACGATCGACATCACCGAGCCGTCCTTGGGCACATGCAGGAGCAGGCCGATGCCGATCGGATCCAGGATGAACACGAACGGGACGAGGAACGCCGGCAGCGTGTATTTCCAGGCCTGCAGCGTGGTCACGTAGGGGTCGCCTCCGGTGATCGCCGCAGCAGCAAAGGGCGACAGCGCCGTCGGCGGGGAAACCTCGGAGAGCACGGCGTAGTAGAAGATGAACATATGTGCGGCGAAGTCGGGCACGCCGAGCTTGGTGAGCGCGGGTGACGCGATCACCGCGCAGATGATGTAGGACGCGGTGACCGGAACGGCGAGCCCGACGATCCAGACGATCAGCGCGGTGTAGAGCGCGGTGAGCAGCAGGCTGCCGCCGGCATAATCGAGCACGATCGACGAGAACTTCAGCCCAAGCCCGGTGAGCGTCACCACGCCGACGATGATGCCGGCCGAGGCGCAGGTCGTGGCGGCGTTGAGCACGCCGATCGAGCCGTCGGACAGCGAGCGCACGAGCTTCTTGCCCGTGAGCGCCGTCTCCGGCCGCAGGAAGCTGAGAGCGAAGCACAATAGAATCGAATAGAACACCGCCAGCATCGGCGAGTAGCCGACGACCATAAACAGGATGACCGCAATCAACGATGTGAAGTGGAAGCCGTAGCGCTTCGTCATCTGCCACAGCGACATCGACTGGTCGTATGGCACGCGGCCGGCGCCGAAGCGCTGCGCGTCGAGTTCGACCATGAACAGCAGCGACAGGTAGTAGAGGCAGGTCGGAATCACCGCCATACGGATGACGTCGAGGTAGCTGATCTTGAGGAATTCGGCGATGAGGAACGCGGCCGCGCCGAGGACCGGCGGCGACAGGATCGCGCCCAGCCCGCCGGCCGCCAGCAGTCCGCCCGCGGCGTTCCTGTCGAAGCCCGAGCGCCGCATCATCGGCCAGGCGACGGCGCCGATCGTGACGGTGGTGGCGACGCCGGAGCCCGACGGCCCGCCGAGCAGGAACGAGGACAGCACGACGGTGCGCCCGGCGCTGTTGGCCTTGCCTCCCATCAGGGCCATGGAGAAGTCGATGAAGAACTTTCCCGCGCCCGAATGCTGCAGGAACGCCCCGTAGATCGTGAACATGATGATCAGCGAGGACGATACGTCCACTGCAACGCCGAAGATGCCCTCGAGCGTGATGAACAGGTGGCCGACCAGCCGGCTGAGATCGTAGCCGCGGTGCGTCCACGGCGGCGGCAGATGCGGCCCCAGCATCGCATAAGCGATGAAGGCCAGCGCCACGATCGGCATGATGAGCCCGGTGGCGCGTCGCGTCGCCTCCAGCAGCAGCACGATGAAAATCACGCCCAGCACCACGTCGAGCCGATCCGGCACGGTGGCGCGGTCGGTGAAGCTCTCACCGCCCCAGATCGCATAGCCGAGGATCGCGACGACTGCCGCTCCGGCGAGCACGTCGAACCAGCGGATGCGGTCCCGGAAACGCGCGCTGATCGGGAACACCAGGAAGCACAGCACCAGCACGAACGCGACATGGGCGTAGCGCAACGGCTGCGTCGGCACGATCGACCATGCGGCATAGAGGTGGAACAGCGTCATCGCCACCGCGATGGCGGTCACGGCATGGCCCGCCAGACCGGACAGGCGATTGGCGGCGCCCTCCTCCTTCTCGATGAACTCTTCGGCCTTGCGCAGCGCCTCGTCCGACACCGCGCCCTGCGACGTCAGCCGCGCATCGGGCAGCACACCCGCGGACGCAGCTTTGCTTTCCTCCGCCATCCGTTCCCCTTACCCGCCGTTTTTCCGGCTTATGGCGGAAGGCTAGCATGCTCCCGCGCGAGCGCAGAAGAGCCGGGGCGTCATACTTTTCGGGAAGCTGTCGTTCTTTTGGGGACGCTGTCTTTGGCCGCCGTGCGCGCGATCGCGCAGCGATGACGCGCCATCACGTGCGCGGCTGCACGCGGCGCATCGGCACCGGCGGCGGATTGCGCTCGGCGAACGTCGTCTGCTGGTGCCAGTAGGGATACGTGGGAACAACCGCGCTCGCCTCGTCGAGGCGCTCCATCTGGGCCGTGCTCAGCGCGAATTCGGCCGCCCCGAGGTTCTCGCGCAATTGCGCCTCGTTGCGTGCGCCGATGACGAGGCCCGCCACGCTCGGCCGCTGCAAGATCCAGCGCAGCGCCACCTGCGAGACGCTTCGGCCGGTTTCGCGAGCGACAGCCTCCAGCGTGTCGACGAGCGCGAAGAACTGCTCCTGCGGCAGACCGGGTCCGCCGAGCGTCTGCGCCGCGACGCGGCTGCCCGCGGGCGGGGGCCGGTCGCGTCCGACTTTCCCGGAGAGCAGCCCGCCCGAGAGCGGGCTCCATACGAGCGTGCCGACGTTCTGGTCGAGCGCGAGGGGCATCAATTCCCACTCGAACTCGCGCGCGAGAAGCGAATAGTAGACTTGGTGCGAGACGTAACGCGGCCAGCCGTGCCGGTCCGACAGCGCCAGCGCCTTCATCAGGTGCCAGCCGGAGTGGTTGGACGCTCCTGCGTGGCGGACCTTGCCGGCGCGCACCAGCGTGTCGATGGCGGCAAGCGTCTCCTCGAGCGGGATTTGCGCATCGAAGCTGTGCATGTGCCAGATATCGATCCAGTCGGTGCCGAGGCGGCGCAGACTCGCCTCGCAGGCAGCGATCAGATGCCGGCGCGAGCCCCCGATGTCATCGGGACCAGAGCCCGTGCGGAAGCTCGCCTTGGTCGCGATCAGAACCTTGTCGCGCCGCCCCGCCACGGCCTTGCCGAGGATTTCCTCGGAGAGCCCCGACGAATAGGAATCGGCCGTGTCGAACAGATTGACCCCGGCCTCGAGGGCGATATCCACAAGCCGCCTCGCTTCGGCGACATCGCTCGCACCCCACACCCGCAGGAACTCGCTGCCGCCGCCGAAGGTCGCGGTACCGAGGCAGAGCACCGGCACCTTGAACCCGGACTTGCCCAGCAGGCGATATTCCACGCACGCCTCCGTCGGCGTTACGCGGTGCTGGCGGCCTTCTTGCCGAGCGCCGCCTGCGCCGCGGCCAGGCGCGCGATCGGCACACGGAACGGCGAGCAGGACACGTAATCGAGCCCGGTCTCGTGGCAGAATGCGACCGAGGCGGGATCGCCGCCGTGCTCGCCGCAGATGCCGAGCTTGATGTTCCTGCGCGTCTTACGGCCGCGCTCGTTGGCGATACGGATCAATTCGCCGACGCCCTCCTGGTCGATCGACACGAACGGGTCGGTCGCCAGGATGCCCTTGGCGGTGTAAGCGCCGAGGAAGCTCGCGGCATCGTCGCGCGAGATGCCGAACGTGGTCTGGGTAAGATCGTTGGTGCCGTAGGAGAAGAACTCCGCGGTCTGCGCGATCTCGCCGGCCTTGAGCGCCGCACGCGGCAACTCGATCATGGTGCCGACCTGGTAGTCGACCTTGACGCCGGTTTCCTTCGCCACCGCCTCGGCCATGGCGTCGATGCGCGCCTTGACGAGATCGAGCTCGGCCTTGGTCGCGATCAACGGCACCATGACTTCGGGAACCACCGGCTTGCCGGTGCGCTTGCCGGCCTCGACCGCTGCCTCGAAGATGGCGCGCGCCTGCATTTCGGCGATCTCGGGATAGGCGATCGCGAGGCGGCAGCCGCGGAAGCCGAGCATCGGATTGAACTCGTGCAACTCGCGCGCGCGGTCCGCAAGCTTCTGCGGGTCGGCGCCCATCGCCTTCGCCACCTCCTCGATCTCCTCCTGGTGGTGCGGGAGGAATTCGTGCAGCGGCGGATCGAGCAGACGGATGGTGACCGGCAAGCCCTGCATCGTCTCGAAGATGCCGACGAAATCGGCGCGCTGCATCGGCAGCAGCTTGGCGAGCGCCGCGCGCCGGCTCTTCTCGTCATCCGAGAGGATCATCTCGCGCACCGCGCGGATGCGGTCGCCCTCGAAGAACATGTGCTCGGTGCGGCACAGCCCGATGCCCTCGGCGCCGAACTTCACCGCCACCCGCGCATCCGCGGGGGTGTCGGCGTTGGCGCGCACGCGCAGGCGGCGCACGCTGTCGGCCCAGCCCATCAGCGTCGCGAACTCGCCGGAGAGCTCCGGCTCGCGCATAGGCACCTTGCCGAGCAACACCTGCCCGGTGGAGCCGTCGATCGTGAGAATATCACCTGCCTTGCAGGTGATATTGCCGGTGGTGAGCGTGCCGGCGGCATAATCGACGCGGATCGTACCCGCCCCGGAGACGCAGGGCTTGCCCATGCCGCGCGCGACCACCGCCGCGTGCGAAGTCATGCCGCCCCGGGTGGTGAGGATGCCTTCGGCGGCGTGCATCCCGTGGATGTCCTCGGGCGAGGTCTCGACGCGCACGAGGATGACGCGGCGACCCTGCGCCTTGGCGGTTTCCGCCTCGTCGGAGGAGAACACGATCTCGCCCGACGCCGCGCCGGGCGACGCCGGCAGGCCGGTCGCAATGACCTTGCGCTCCGCCGATGCATCGATGGTCGGATGCAGCAGCTGATCGAGCGCGGCGGGGTCGACGCGGGTGACCGCCTCCTTGCGGGTGATCAGGCCCTCGTTGGCGAGTTCGACGGCGATGCGCAGCGCCGCACGCGCGGTGCGCTTGCCGCCGCGCGTCTGCAGCATCCAGAGCTTGCCCTGCTCGACCGTAAATTCGAGGTCCTGCATATCGCGGTAGTGGCGTTCGAGCAGCCCATAGATGCGGGTGAGCTCCTTGAAGGCAGCGGGCATCGCCACTTCCATCGAGGGCTTCTCGGACTGCGACTCCTTGCGCGCCGCCTCGGTAATCTCCTGCGGCGTGCGGATGCCGGCCACGACGTCCTCGCCCTGGGCATTGATGAGGAACTCGCCGTAGAGGCGCCGCTCGCCGGTGGAGGGATTGCGCGTGAAGGCGACGCCGGTGGCCGAGGTCTCGCCCATGTTGCCGAACACCATGGCCTGCACGTTGACCGCGGTACCCCAGCTTTCCGGAATGCTGTGCAGGCGGCGATAAGTGATCGCCCGCTGGTTCATCCACGAGCCGAACACGGCGCCGATCGCGCCCCAAAGCTGATCCTTGGGATCCTGCGGGAAGTCCTGGTCGAGTTCTTCCCTCACCTTGTCCTTGAAGCGTGCGACGATCGCGACCCAGTCGTCGGCGGTCATGTCGGTGTCGAGCACGTAGCCGTTGGATTCCTTGTGCTCATCCAGCAGTTCCTCGAAGTGGTGTGCATCGACGCCCAGCACCACGTCGGAATACATCGTAATGAAGCGGCGATAGGAGTCGTAGGCGAAGCGGCGATCGCCCGACCGCCGCGCCAGGGCCTCGACGGTCGTATCGTTGAGGCCGAGGTTGAGCACGGTGTCCATCATGCCCGGCATCGAGGCGCGCGCGCCCGAGCGCACCGAGACGAGCAGCGGATTGTCGGCGTCGCCGAAGGTCTTGCCAGTCAGACGGCCGACATAGGCGAGTGCGCTGTCAACCTGCGCCTTGAGTTCCTTGGGATAGGTGCGGCCGTTGGCGTAGAAATAGGTGCAGACCTCGGTTGTGATGGTGAAGCCGGGCGGCACCGGCAGCCCGAGATTGGCCATCTCGGCGAGGTTGGCCCCCTTGCCGCCGAGCAGATCGCGCATGCCGGCTTTGCCGTCCGCGCGACCATCACCAAACAGATAGACCCACTTGTTCGACCCGCCCGCTCGCGTCTTGGTTGCGGCGGCTTTGCCCGCGCGGGCGGCCTTCGCGGCCGGCGCCTTGGCCCTCGCGGGCCTGCCTGCCGAGCTTTTGGCGGCGGCCTTCACGGTCCGACTCGCGGCCCGGCGGCTCCTCGCCTGGGCCGACGCTTTGCCCGGACTGGATTTTGCTTTGCTGGAAAGGCGTTTGCGAGTGGTTTTGGCCATGGGACAACGGCTCGATGGGAGGTGTGCGGCGCACAAGACCACGGCGGACCAACCCGTTGCAAGCCCGCCGTTGGATTATGGTGCGAGAGGAAAGGCGCGACGATGGCGAAGCCGGCGGACGATGCCCGTGGCGGGCCGCCGCGCCGCAGAAAACGCGACGATCAGCGCAACAATCCACTGATGCCCACGATGATGAGATAGATCGCGACGATGTAGTTGAGCAGCCGCGGTACGAGCAGGATGAGGACGCCTGCGATCAAGGCAATGATCGGCTGGACCTGTGCGACGGTGATCATCATGAGCGCTCCATGGAGGTGGCGCCCGGTAACGGAATAGCGCGAGGTTGGTTCCAAACGCGCAGAGGCATGAGGGGCGCAACTCAGCCTTCGATCCTGGAAAAGTCGGCGACGGCGCGCGTCGCCGCGCGGATCTCGTTGAGCAGCTTGAGCCGGTTGGCGCGCAGCGCCCTGTCATCGACATTGACGGTGACCTTGTCGAAGAAGGCGTCGACGTGCGGCCGCAGCTTGGCCATCGCCCGCATCGCGGACTCGTAGTCCTCGCCGGCGACCGCCCTGCCGGCCTCCGCTTTGACCTCGGCCATGGCGCGCGCCAGCACCTTCTCCTCGGCAAGCTGATAAAGGGCTTCGTCCGGCGCGCCATCGTAGCTCGCGTTGTCCTTCTTTTCCTCGATGCGCAGGATGTTGGCCGCGCGCTTGAACCCAGCCAGAAGGTTGCGCCCATCGTCGGAGTCGAGGAACCTTCCGAGCGCCGCGACCCGCCGCACGACGAGGACGAGATCGTCCTGCCCCTCGAGCGAGAACACGGCGTCGACGAGGTCGTGCCGCGCCCCCTGCTCGCGCAATTGCACCTTGAGACGGTCGGCGAAGAAGGCGAGCAGTTCGACCGGCAGACGGTCGACGTTGATCAGCGCACTGTGCGTGCTCAGCAGACCATCGATGGCGCGGCGGAACGCGGCGACCAGCGGCAGGCGCAGGTTGTTGTCGAGCACGATGCGGATCACGCCGAGCGCGGCGCGCCGCAGCGCGTAGGGGTCCTTGCTTCCGGTCGGCTTCTCGTCGATCGACCAGAATCCCACGAGGATGTCGATCTTGTCGGCGAGCGCGACCGCGATCGACACCGGATCAGACGGCACCAGGTCGTCGGGCCCCTTCGGCTTGTAGTGATCCTCGCAGGCGTGGGCGACGGCCTCGTCCTCGCCCTGCGCCTGCGCATAGTAGCGGCCCATGAGACCCTGCAACTCGGGGAACTCGCCAACGACCTCAGTGAGCAAGTCGGCCTTGGCAAGGCGCGCGGCGCGCTTCGCCTTGCCGACGTCGGCGCCAACGAGCGGGGCCAGTTCGCCCGTGAGCTGCTCGATGCGCGCGATGCGCGCGGCCTGGGTGCCGAGCTTCTCGTGGAACACGATGTCCTTGAACTTATGCAGCCGGTCTTCGAGCCGCGTCTTCAGGTCGGTCTCGTAGAAGAACTTGGCGTCGGAGAGCCGTGCGCGGATCACGCGCTCGTTGCCCGCGACGATGGCGCGGCCGCCGTCCTTCGCCTCCATGTTGGAGACGAGCACGAACTTGTTGACCAGCCTCGCCGTCTGCGGATCGCGCAGCACGAAGCATTTCTGGTTGTTGCGGATCGTCGCCTGGATCACCTCGCCTGGAATCTGCAGGAACGTCTCGTCGAACGAGCCCACCAGCACCACGGGCCATTCAACGAGGCCGGCGGCCTCGGCCAGCAGGCCCTCGTCCTCGACGAGTTCGTAGCCCTGCGCAAAGGCGAGGTTCTTGGCGTCGGTGCGGATGATCTCGCGCCGCCGCTCGGCGTCGAGCACGACCTTGGCCTTCTCGAGCTTGGCCACGTAGTCGTCGAAATGGCGCACGCTGATCGGATCGGGCGCGAGGAAGCGGTGGCCATAGGTGACGAAACCGGACTCGATGCCGTCGACGGCGAAGTGCACCAACGTCGGCTCTTCCGTCTCCGGCCCGAAGGTCGCGACCATGGCATGCAGCGGCCGCACCCAACTCAGCGCGCCCGGACGCTCCGAGCGCTCACCCCAGCGCATCGACTTCGGCCACGGGAAGGTGCGCACGATCACCGGCAGCATGTCGGCGATCACGTCGATGGCGTCGCGGCCGGGCTTCTCGATCAGCGCGACGTAGAAGTCGCCCTTCTTGTCCTTCTCGACCCTTGCCTCGTCGACGGAGTTGAGGCCTGCGCTCTTGAGGAAACCGGCGATGGCGTTCTCCGGCGCACCGACGCGCGGGCCCTTCTTCTCTTCCTTGAGATCGGGCTGGCGCGCGGGGATGCCCTGCACGGTGAGAGCGAGCCGTCGGGGCGTCGCGAACGCGCGCGCTCCCTCATAGACGAGCCCGGCGTCGACCAGCCGATCGGTCACCATCTTCTTGAGGTCCTCCGCCGCACGCGCCTGCATGCGCGCGGGAATCTCCTCGGAAAACAGCTCGAACAGAAGATCAGGCATGAGCATTGCCAGGGGTGGTGCTCACCCCTGCCCTCCGGCCTGCGTCTTGAGCCAGGCCTCGCCGCAGGCCTTCGCGAGTTCGCGCACGCGCAGGATGTAGCTCTGGCGCTCGGTCACGGAGATGACGCCGCGCGCGTCGAGCAGATTGAACACATGGCTGGCCTTGATGCACTGGTCATAAGCCGGGAGCACCATGAGGTGGCGCGACTTCTCCTTGTCGGCCCAGCCGTCGGCGAGATACTTGCGGCACGCCTCCTCGGCCATGGAGAACTGCTTGAACAGCATCTCATAGTCGGAGTGCTCGAAGTTGTGCCGGGAATATTCCTGCTCGGCCTGCAGGAACACGTCGCCGTAGGTGACCTTGCGATTGTCCTCGCGGCCGTTGAAGTTGAGATTGTAGACGTTGTCGACGCCCTGCACGTACATCGCCAGCCGCTCGAGCCCGTACGTCAGTTCGCCCGCAACCGGCGCGCATTCGAAGCCGGCGACCTGCTGGAAATAGGTGAACTGCGACACCTCCATGCCATCGCACCAGCATTCCCAGCCCAGACCCCAGGCGCCAAGCGTCGGGCTCTCCCAGTCGTCCTCGACGAAGCGGATATCGTGGATCCCCGGATCGATGCCGATGGCATAGAGGGAGTTGAGATAGAGCTGCTGGATGTCGGGCGGCGACGGCTTCAGGATCACCTGGAATTGGTAGTAGTGCTGCAGCCGGTTGGGGTTCTCGCCATAACGCCCGTCCTTGGGGCGGCGGGAGGGCTGCACGTACGCGGCGTTCCATGGCCGGGGCCCAAGCGCACGCAGGGTCGTCGCCGGATGAAAGGTCCCCGCGCCGACTTCCATGTCGTAGGGCTGCAGGATCACACAGCCGTGGTCGGCCCAGAACCGTTGCAGCGCCAGAATCAAGCCCTGGAACGAGCGTTCGGGTCGCATGTAGGGCGGGAGTTCTGACATGCGGGGGTGTCTATCGGCGGGCCTTGCGAGGGTCAAGGATAACGGCCACCCTGCCGCGAATGCGGGCTTTCCGCTCGCTCAACAACTTTCGCCCAAACGGAGGACCCGGCGGCACCGCCGGCGAGCCGCGAGGGTCTCGGGAGGACGACCGTGCACGGAATGAAGGGTATCGGCCGCACCATGCTGTTGGCCGCGATGGGTTGTATCCTGCTCGCCGGCAGCCCGGCGCAGGCACAGAATTATCCGGCACGTCCGATCAAGATCGTGATCGCGTTCCCGGCCGGCGGGCCCACCGATTTCGTCGGCCGCCTTCTCGCGGAGAAATTCAAGGACGTGCTCGGCCAAAGCGTGCTGGTCGAGAACCGCGGCGGCGCGGCCGGAACTCTGGGCGCCGACTTCGTCGCGAAGTCGGAGCCGGATGGGTACACGCTGTTCCTCACCACGGTCGGCGCGGTCGCCATCACGCCGCATTTGCGGAGCGACATGCCCTACGACGCACTCAAGGACTTCGCACCGATCTCGCTGGTCGTGCGCAACACGACGGTCGTCGTCGTGCGCTCCCAAAGCCCCGTAAAATCGGCGAAGGAACTCGCGGCGCTCGCGAAGGAAAAGCCCAACACGATTCCTTTTGCCTCGACCGGCAGCGGAACCACGCCGCATCTTGCGCTCGAATTGTTCCAGTCGGCGGCCGGCGTGCAATTCCTTCACGTGCCATACCGCGGCGCCGCCCCTGCCCTTACCGACTTGCTCGGCGGACAGGTGCAGGCGGTGGCTCTCGACGTCCCGGTGATCCTCTCGCAGATCAAGTCCGGCAACCTGCGACCGCTTGGAGCGGCCTCTAACCAGCGCAATCCAATGCTGATGGATGTGCCCACGCTCGCCGAGCAGGGCTATCCGAACACGCAATCGGACAACTGGTACGCGCTGCTGGCGCCCGCCAAAACGCCGGCGCCGATCGTATCGAAACTCAGCCATGCCGTTGCGGAGGCGCTGCACGACCCGGAGGTCAAGCGCAAGCTGATGGAGTCCGGCGCGATTCCGGCGCCCAACTCACCGCAAGACATGGCGGCATTCCTCAAGGCCGAATACGAACGGTGGGGCCGGATCGTGCGCGAGAAAGGAATCAAGGGCTCCTGAGTGCAACGTGGTGAGTCGTTGCTTAACGCGCCGCCGCGCGCTTAACGCCTGACTCATTGTTAATCGCGATTCCGTCACCAGGACCGCTCGCATTTACGTCGAATTGTACCGACCTGCGCGACGTTCGGCCCCGCACCCCGGGGCGAGGTGCGGGAGAGCATGATGGCGACGTTTGCGATTTTGGGCGTGATTCTGGTGGGGCTGTTCGTTGCGCCGTTGTTCAGCCACGACCGGCCGGTCGCGCGCTACTGATGCAGCCTCCGCGTGATGCACGCGGAGGCCGAGCAGCAATTCAGTCCGGGCGGTAGATGCCCGTGCGTGGATCGCGCCGCAGCTTGGGCAGGGATTCGCGTACGGTCTTGTCGACGCGCACCGGTTCCTGCGGATGCAGCGTTGCGTTGACGCGCTCCCACTCCTTGGAAATGAGCCTTGTGAGTGCCGCGGCACCGAGAGCGCCCAGCGTCCAGGCCAGCACAGCGGGAAAGGGCATCACATCCTCCTTTGCGCGGGCGACGGTCAAAGTCCGAAGCGGGCCCAAAGCGCGCGCGCCTCGATCGCACTGACAACCTCATCGGCAACGCCGGACCGCATCCCCAGATCCGGATTGTCGGTCGCAGGGAACAGCCGCCCGAACAGACCGCGTGCGGTCGCCACGAGCGGCATCAGCACGTCCTCGCCATAGCGTTCGCGCAGGACCGAGCGGACCTCTCCCATTCGGTCGATGAGCCCATACCCGAGCGCCGTCGAGGCAACCCAATATTCGCCGGAAAACAGGGTTTTTTCCGGGCCGGTCAACCGACTTCCCCGACTGGCTTTCACCAAGTCGATGAAATTGCCGTGGATTTGCTGCTGGATCGCAAGCAAGCGGGCGACTTCCTCGGGCTTCTCCGGCTGGAACGGGTCGAGCATCACCTTGTGCTCGCCGGCGGTGTAGACGCGCCGCTGGATGCCCAGCTTCTTGATCGCCTCGTCGAAGCCGAACGACGCCCCGACCACCCCGATCGACCCCACGATCGACGACGGATCGCAGACGATCTCGTCGGCCGCGCAGGCGATCATGTACCCGCCGGAGGCGGCGACGTCCTCAACGAAGGCGATCACGGGCAGCTTCTTTTCGACGGCAAGCGAACGGATGCGGGCGTGGATCAGGTGCGATTGCGCGGCCGAGCCGCCAGGCGAATTGATCACCAGCGCGACCGCCTTGGCCCCGCGCATCTTGAACGCCTTGTCGAGCAGGTTCGCCGTGCCGGCGAGTGTGAGGCCCGGTCGCAGTGGAGTGGAGAAGCCGATCACACCGGAGAGACGAACGACAGGAACGACGGGAACGCCAACGCGCCAGCGTCGCGGCACGATCGGATTGAAAAGGGCGCCCAGGCCCGAAAAAACGTTCCGGATGCCGGTTGGGAACGGGGTTGTCATGGCGGGCTCACGAATACGCAGTAGGGCGGCAAGGCGTTCACGCTCAAGTTACGCTTTCTTTACCACAAGGTTGCTTGGTGTTCTGGAACACTTCTTGCGTGCGCATGTTGGGCGCATTGGCGTGCGGACGGGAACAGGTCGGTCATGGACTTCAAGCTGATTATCCTCACGGTACTGATCGGCGTAATCGCAGCATTTTCGCGAAGATCCGATCCCGCTGCCGAGCCAAATCGCAGCAAGGCTGGCGTACGATAACCGCGAGGCCAGCCATATTGGCCAAACCGCCGGCAGCGATGCCGCGGATTTGAGCGCGCTCAGCGCTCGAATGTCAGGATGGCCATACCGCGCAGCAGCCGGTCGGCAAACGGATCGGGGCGGCCGTTCGCGTCATTGAGCACGAGCCCCGGCCACAACGCGAGCGGGGCGCGGCTTCCCAGCACCGCCTGTACCAGCACGCGAATTGCCGGCGCGCCCGGCTTGGGATGGACCGGCAACACCTCGACACCTCCGAACCCGTGGGCCAGCGCCGCCAACACGTGCCCCAGCGCATCGGCCCGATAGATCAGGGTCATGACGCCGCCCGCGTGCAGCAGCCGTTGCCCCGCGCCGATCCAGGCAGCGAGCGATGCCTCCGACGCAAGATGCGCTGTGCGCCGCGCCGGATCAGGCGAGGCACTCGTGCGCCGCGCATCATGGAACGGAGGATTCATCAGCACGCGATCCGCACAACCCGGCATCAGCCCAGCGCCGGCAAAGCTGGCGGCTGGTCCGGCGACGTCGAGTGCGACCGCGGCAACCCGGTTCGCCAAGCCATTGCGTTCGATATTGTCGCGCGCCAGCGCCACCAGCCCCGCATCGAGGTCCACGAGCGTCACGCGGACGTCGGGGCTGCGGGCCGCCAGCGCCAAGCCGGCGGCGCCCACGCCCGCTCCCAGCTCGACGGCATGCTCGCCCGGCCGGGCCTGCGCCGCCGCCGCCAGCAGGATGGCATCGTGCCCGATGCGGTGGCCGCGGCGCGGCTGCAGCAACCTGAGGCGACCGCCGAGCACCGCGTCCTCGGTGATCTCGGTTCCTTCAGGTGACATCCGGACGCAGTTCATGGCCAAGGCCGGCCTGGCGCAGCAGATCCTGTGCGCGGACAAGATCGTTATCCGGCACCACCAGACGCCGTGGCAGAATCCCGAGCGATCCGTCGAGAACGCTCATGTTGTTGTCGAGCACCATGTGTTCGATGCCGGCGCCGTCGAGCAGCGCGCCCACGGCCGATACCAGCACCATGTCGTTGGTCCGCAGCAATTCGCGCACGTGGTCCCGCCTGTACGATCTGACGACGTCTCTGCGGCGCCCGGTCCGGCGCCGCAGGACAAGCGTCGGAGCCTCCGCAAGGGCAACGGTTCCGGCTTGGCTGCCACCATAGCGAATCTCCAGCCGTCCCGCACCCGCCGGGACGTCGCGGCATCCGCCCGCGGACGCGAAGGCACAGCGAGCCCAAGACTGGGCCCGCGTGGGAAATCGGGGCCCGCACCTTGCCCCGGCAGCGCAGCATTTCTATGCTTTACATTGTTCTCGAAGTGCACGGCCCGCCGGCTTTGGTTCGCGTCCGGCCGCTGCCTGTCCCTTGATCCGGAGAGCCGCGTTGGCCGTCGTCGTTCCGTTCGAATCCCCTGACCGCGCCTCGATCGAGCCGCTGTCGAAGCTGGTCGCCGCCGATATGGAGCGGGTCAACGCCACGATCCTGTCGCGCACCGGCTCGGACGTGGCGATGATCCCAGAGGTGGCCAACCACCTCATCAGCTCAGGCGGCAAGCGCCTTCGCCCAATGCTCACGGTGGCGATGGCCGAGCTCGCCGGCTATCGCAGCGACGGCCATCTCAAGCTGGCGGCCGCCGTCGAGTTCATGCATACGGCGACCCTGCTGCACGACGATGTCGTCGACGAAAGCGACATGCGGCGGGGCAAGCTCGCCGCCCGCATGGTGTGGGGCAACGAGGCGAGCGTGCTGGTGGGCGATTTCCTGCTGGGACAGGCCTTCAAGATGATGGTCGAGGTCGGGTCCCTGCGCGCACTGGAGATTCTTTCGTCTGCCGCCGCCGTCATCGCCGAGGGTGAGGTCATGCAGCTCTCGGTGGCCAAGAACACCGCCACCACCGAGGACGAATATCTCGCCGTGATTCGGGCCAAAACCGCCGAGCTCTTCGGCGCCGCCTGCGAAGTTGGGCCCGTCATCGGCAACCGTCCCAAGGCCGAGCAGACCGCCTGCCGCTCGTTCGGCATGAACCTGGGCGTGGCGTTCCAGCTTGTGGACGACGCGCTCGACTACGGCGGGACGGCGCAAAAGCTCGGCAAGAACGTCGGCGACGATTTCCGTGAGGGCAAGATCACGCTGCCTATGGTGCTGGCATTTCGGCGCGGCTCCGACAGCGAGCGCGATTTCTGGCGCCGCACGCTTGAGCGCAGCGAGGTGACGGACAGCGATCTTGAGCACGCAATCGGGCTGATGGCGAAGCATCGCGCTTTGGAGGACACGGTCTCGCGCGCACGTCACTATGGCGCGATCGCGAAGGATGCGCTGGCGCTGTTCCCGTCCTCGCCGATGAAGCAGGCGCTGGAGGAAGCCGTCGAGTTCTGCATCACGCGCACACATTGATGCGCCGGCGCACCGCCGCAGCGGGACGGCCGGCGCTCGGACCAGCTACTTAGCCAAGACTCGCGCCCAGCTCGGTCGTGCGCACCCACCAGGCCGGATGCAGGTCGGCGATCGCCCGCGCGGCGATCACCGATGCGCTGCGGGTCGCGAAGACGCCAAAGCAGGTCGAGCCAGAGCCCGACATGCGCGCCAGCACGCAGCCCGGCTGCTCGCGCAGGAGCATCAGCACGTCGTCGATGATCGGCGCGAGGCGGATGGCCGGCGCCTCGAGATCGTTGCCGTGCCCAGCCAGGAAAGCTGCGAAATCCTTGCGCGCGGCGGGGACGGGCGGAACATCGCCGTCCCCCGGCTCCGGCCGCGGCGGGGCGGCGAGCTCCGTGAACACGTCGCGCGTCGCAAGCGGCAGCGAGGGATGGACCAGCAGCGCGAACATGCGCGGGACGGCGACGGGCTCCGACAGGATGTCGCCCGTGCCGCGCATCCAGCGGGCGCGCGGATCGAGGCAAACCGGCACGTCGGCGCCGGTTTCGCGCGCCGCCTCGCGCACGCGCTCGTCGTCGAGCGTCAGGCCGTTTGCGCGCGCAAGCAGCCGCAACGCGGCCGCCGCGTCGGATGATCCCCCTCCCAGGCCGGCTCCAACCGGCAGGCGCTTGATCAGCACGAAGCGGCCAAGTCTGAGATCTTTGACGCGCAGATCGAGCGCGCGCGCGGCCCGCAACACGAGATTGTCTTCGAGCGCGCCCGCGTGCACGGCCATGGGCCCGCTGACACGCAGCTCGAGGGGCGCATCCACCCTCAGCTCGAGCCTGTCGGCGAGCGAGGCGAAGCACACGAGGCTCTCGAGATCGTGGTAGCCGTCGCCCCTGCGCCCGACAATGCGCAGGGTGAGATTGATCTTGGCGAAGGCCGATTCGATCAGCGCCGCCGCGGCCAGGGGCGTGACGGTCGTTCGCCGTGCGGCCATCGCTGGCTACCCGCCGTTGCCCTTCTTCGCGCTGGTGTCGGCACCTGCCGTCGGGGGCGGTGGCCCGTCGATGAGACCGAACTTGAGCTTGTCTTCGATCTTCCTGAGCTCTTCCGGTTCCGGCTTGAGGTCGCGCGCGTGTGACCACTGGAAGCGCGCCTCGAGTGTGCGCCCGACCTTCCAGTAGGCGTCGCCAAGATGGTCATTGATGGTCGGATCGGTTGGCTTGAGCTCGACCGCACGGTCGAGATGCTTGACCGCCTCGTCGTAGTTCCCAAGGCGAAAGTAAGCCCAGCCGAGCGAATCCACGATGTAGCCGTCGTCCGGACGCTGCTCGACGGCGCGCTTGATCATGCGCATGCCCTCGTCGAGATTCTTTCCCTGGTCGATCCACGAATAGCCGAGATAGTTCAGAACGTGCGGCTGGTCCGGGTAAAGCTCGAGTGCCTTCTTCAGATCGGCTTCGGCGTTCGCCCACTGCTTGGCCCGCTCCCAGCAGATGCCGCGGAAATAGAACAAGGTCCAGTGCTGGCGGCCGAGGTCGCCGAGCGTGGCGATCGCCTTGCCGTAGGCGTCAGCGCATTCCGCATACTGCTTGCGCTCGCGCAGGACGTTGCCGAGCGCGAGCATCGCGTCGCGGCTGTCGGGATGTGCGGCGATGATCCGCTGCAGCTGCTTCTTGGCCTCGTCGGTCCGGTCGAGGGCGTCGAGGTCAAGCGCCGCCTGGATGTCGGCGCTACGCTTAAGGGGCGATGACGCCGGAATGCGCTCATAGACGTTGAGCGCGAGCTGATGCTGCTTCATCGCCTCATAGAGATCGGCGAGCGACAGCAGGGCGAGATGATGCTGGGGATGCAGATAGAGCGCGAGCTGCAGGTACGCGAGCCCGCGGTTGGCAAGGCTCAGCTCCTCTTCTCTGCGCGCCAGAGCCGATCCGAGCCCGTACAGCGACTCGGCTGCGCCAACCTGCACGCTGTCGACCATCAACGGCAGCTTCTCGTTCCGCTTGATCGCCGCGATGGAGCCCACGATCAGCGGATGGTTGGGCAACGTCTTGTCGAAATCCTGGAAAACCTTGAGCGCTTCCTCGGTACGCCCATTGCGCGAGAGCCATCCGCCGTAAGCCTGCACCACGCGCAGCGCGCTCGGGTCGAGCTTGTAGGCCTGCTCGTAGCGTTTGCCGGCGTCCTTGCGATTGTTCGTGAGATCGAGGATCAGGCCCGCATGGAGATTTTTGAGGATTCCGTACCAATCCGGCCCGGCCAGCTTGTCGATCGTGGCGACGGCCGTTTTGGGCTCGCCCGCACCGGCCATGGCCCATCCGCTCAGCAACGTGGCCGTGAGATCGGTGATGGGGCCGCGAGCGGCCTGCGCGAGCTGCTGGCGGGCAGTGGAATAGTGCTTTTGCTTGATTGCACGCACGCCGAGCACCAGCCGTGCGTTGCGGTTGTTCTTGTCCACCGCCATCAAGCGGTCCGACAATCGGACGGCCTCGTCGATGTCGCCTTCGGCCAGCGCGGAGTGGAACGCCATCGCCAGCAGTTCCGGATTGCGCGGATCCGCCCGCAGCGCCGCACGGTAGAAAACCGAGGCGGCCGCAGCGTCACGCATCAGGTTTGCCTGGCGGCCGGCGAGGTAATTGCCCGCCGGAGACGTGCGTGCAAGCTCCTGCGGCGTCGGGACTTGCGCGGCAAGCGCAGACGGCAGGGCCAGCGCGAGCGCCAACCCAATCGCCGGCACCGACAGGACAGACAGCAGTCTATTCACAGCCTCGTGCTCCCAATCCGGCAGGGATGATGTCGCGGCACTGGTACCGCGTGACGCCTGGCCCGAACAATGAACTTTTTGCGTTGCACTCGCAAGAATGCCGCCGTTCCCGATTTCCAAGCCCGCGCAGTCCAACGGCCGCGGCTCGCAGCGTGAAGCTGACAAATGACAGGCCTCGCGATTCCTTCCCGCCAGACAGTGGCCGCATCGTGGCGGGACTCGCTGTTTTCGCCTACATCGTCGCGTAATTCGGTCCGCCGCCCCCCTCCGGTGGCACCCAGGTGATGTTGCAATTGGGGTCCTTGATATCGCAGGTCTTGCAGTGCACGCAGTTCTGCGCGTTGATCACGAACCGCGGCTGCCCGCCTTCTTCCACCCACTCGTAGACGCCGGCCGGACAATATCGCGTGGACGGGCCGGCATAGACATCGTGTTCGGACCGCTTCTGGAGGTCCAGATCCGCCACCTTGAGATGGACCGGCTGATCTTCCTCGTGGTTGGTGTTGGACAGAAAGACCGAGGACAGCCGGTCGAAGGTCAGCCTGCCGTCGGGCTTGGGATAGGAGATCGGGCGGCACCCGGCCGCCGGCGCGAGACACTGGCTGTCGGGCTTGCCGTGTCGCATGGTGCCAAACAGCGAGAAGCCGAACGTATTTGTCCACATGTCCAGCCCGCCCAAGGCGATGCCGGCGAGCGTTCCCATGCGTGACCACAACGGTTTGGCATTGCGCACCTTCCAGAGGTCGCGCCCGATCGGTGAGGCCCGCCAGGCCTGCTCGTAAGCCGCAAGCTCGTCGTTGGCGCGCCCGGCCGAGAGCGCGGCTCCGACCGCCTCCGCAGCCAGGATGCCCGAGATCATCGCGTTGTGGGTGCCTTTGATGCGCGGGACGTTGACGAAACCTGCCGCACAGCCCAAGAGCGCCCCGCCGGGGAACGTCAGCCGAGGCACTGATTGGTAGCCGCCTTCGGTGATCGCCCGCGCGCCATAAGCGATTCGCTTGCCGCCCGAAAACATCTCCCGCACAAGGGGATGAGTCTTGAAGCGCTGAAACTCCTCGAACGGAGACAGGTAGGGGTTCTGATAGTTCAGGTGAACGACGAAGCCGACCGACACCAAGTCGTCGCCGTAATGATAGAGGAACGAGCCGCCGCCTGTTCCGCTGTCGAGCGGCCAACCGAAGGTGTGCAGGATCAAGCCCTTGCGATGATTTTCTGGCGCGACTTGCCAGAGCTCCTTGAGGCCGAGGCCGAACTTCTGCGGCTCACTGCCGGCGTCGAGCGCAAAGCGCGCGATGAGCTGCTTGCTCAGGCTGCCGCGTGCCCCCTCTCCCAGAAGCGTATATTTGGCGCGCAGCTCCATGCCGCGGGTGAATGTCGATTTCGGCTCCCCGTCCCGGCCGACGCCCATGTCGCCCGTCGCGATCCCGGCAACGGCGCCGTCGGCGTCGTAGAGCAATTCCGCGGCCGCGAAGCCGGGATAGATCTCGACACCGAGCGCTTCCGCCTTGGCCGCCAGCCAGCGGCATACGCTGCCGAGCGAGACGATGTAGTTGCCGTGATTGCTCATCAGCGGCGGCATCAGCAGCCCGGGCAGCCGCAGCGCGCGGCTGCCGGTCAGCATGTAGAAGCGGTCGTCGGTGACCTGGGTCTTGACCGGCGTGTCTTCCTCGCGCCAGCCGGGCAACAGAAGGTCGAGGCCAGACGGATCGAGCACCGCTCCCGACAGGATATGCGCCCCCACCTCCGAGCCCTTCTCGACCACCACCACGGAGATGTCTGGCGCGACCTGCTTGAGGCGGATGGCGGCGGCAAGCCCGGCCGGCCCCGCGCCGACGATGACGACGTCGAATTCCATCGCTTCGCGGGCAGGCAGGTCGGACATGCGGCAGTCTCCGAAGGGAGCGGCGGGAATACCGCCAGAACGCGCCAAATCAGCGCGCTGGCCGCACGTTCTTTCACGTTCGTTCCATCGCGGCAATCACCGCGGAATTTCCTCCTGCGGGACCCGACCCCGCGCGAAAGCGATGGCTCCGGCGCCCGATCACACGGTATAGATGCGACATGCTCGATCGCAGGGTCGCTCAGGAGATTCTGGCTTTCTACCTCGACTCAGGCGTCGACTGCCTACTGAGCGAAGAACCGATCGACCGTTTCGCGGACACCCCGACGATCGCCCCCGAGCCTGCGCCTGCCCCTTCGCACGCACGCCCCCCGAGCGCGATCCGCGCATCCCTGCCGCCGCGGCAGGCACCGCCCGCCGCGCCGGCCGCACCTGCACCGTTCGCGCCCGACGTCGCGGTCATGGCGGCACGCGAGGCGGCGCGCAATGCTGCGACGCTGGATGAGCTGCGCGCCATCATGAGCGCGTTCGAAGGCTGCGCCCTGCGCAAGACCGCCAAGCAGCTGGTGTTTGCCGATGGCAATCCGCAAGCCCGGCTCATGCTGGTGGGCGAAGCTCCGGGCAGCGAGGAAGACCGCGCCGGCCTGCCGTTCGTCGGGCGCTCAGGCAAGCTGCTCGATCTGATGCTCGCCGCGATCGGGCTCGATCGCAACAGCGTCTACATCGCGAACATCATTCCGTGGCGGCCGCCCGGCAATCGCACGCCGACGCCGCAGGAAAGCCAGATCTGCCTGCCGTTCATCACGCGCCAGATCGAGCTCGTCGATCCCGACGTGCTGGTCTGTCTCGGAGGTCCCTCGTCACAAGCGCTGCTTGGCTTCTCCGACGGCATCCGCCGCACGCGCGGACGCTGGTTGAGCTACGCAACGGGCACCCGCGAGATCCGTGCGATGGCGACGTTCCACCCCGCCTATCTTCTGCGCTCGCCGCTCGAGAAGCGGTTGGCATGGCGCGACTTCCTCGCAGTCAAGCAGGCGCTCGTCCAGACAACGTGAGGCAGCGTTCGTCGTTGCGAGCGGCTCGCATCTCGTGCCGTGGATGCTGCAGCGCACCACGCACGCATGTGCGCTCTCTTAGACCTTAGTGCGGTGCGGGCGACCTCGTCAGCCGCGCGAGCGCTGTGGTAGCCTGCCCACCACCTCGAGCCACATGCGCCGTGGTGCTTGTGATCAAAAGAATACGATTTGGAGGAATGCCATGACCGCACGACGTCCCACGCTGGCGATCTCTGTGGGAGCCGCGCTCTCCGTGTTCGCCGTCCTGACGCTGCAGCCGGCCGACGCGCAGCAGCGCAAATCGATCCGCTGGACCACGTCGAGCGTGGACAGCTACGGCTACAAGGTCGCCGCTGCTATGGCCAAGGTTGCCGAACAGGCCTTGGGCGGCGAATACACCGTTACGGTCCATCCGTTCCCCTCCACCACGGGCGCCATGAAGTCGACGATGGATGGCGAAGGCGAGGTCGGCTACACCGCCGACGTCGGGATGACCCAGCTCTACGCCAGCGAAGGCGGCTTCAAATCGTACACGCCCGCCAAGGGCAAGCTGGTGCACACTTGGTACGCCTACCCGATGGAATCGATGATGGCGGCCCCCGCGAAGACCGCCGGCAACTTCAAGTGCTGGAAGGATTTCAGCGGCAAGCCGGTGTTCTTTACGCCCGCAGGCTTCATGAACTGGCTCAACTTCCAACGCATCTACAAGACGCTCGGCTACGACTTCAAGCACGTGCAGATCGACCCCAAAACGAACTCGGACGCACTGCAGGGCGGCACGATCGCAGGATCGGTCGCCTACACCACGGCCGGCCGCTCGCTGGCGCCGTACTGGAAGGAGACCGAGGTCCGCATGGACATCAAGGTCGTCAACCCTTGCCCGGATGAAGTGCAGAAACTGAAGGCGGCCGGGCTCTCAGTCGTCGAACTCGATCCGAAGGACTCGTTCAGCAAGGACGTCGGCCAGAGCAAGGTGATGGGCGTGCCGATCCTGTTCGGTTACAACGTGCGTGCCGACATGCCGGAGGACGTCGTCTACAAGCTCGTCAGCGCGTTCTACAAGAACCGCGACGACCTCGCGAAGACCGATGCCGGCTTCGTTCCCATGGCCAAGGACTTTGTCGGCATGCAAGTGGCGGGTATCAACGCCAACCCCGACATTCCCGTGCATCCGGGACTCGCCAAGTTCCTGAAGGAGCACAAGGCCTGGAACGACAAGTGGAAGGTCGCCGCCGGGAGCTAAACTGCATGGCGCGGGGGGCGAGGCCGTGCGACCGGTCTCGCCCTTGACCGGACTTTCCAGCGTGTGGCCGGCCACTCAAGTCGCCGTCCGCCCGATGCACGAGGCGCACCGTCGCGTTCGCCCATGCCGCACCAGACCGTCAACAGGCGGCAGCGATAACAATCACAACACTCGTCCAGGGGAAGGCGACGCGTCATGGTGATGGAGCACGCCAGGAAAATCCTGAATCTGACGAACCTGATCCTGGCTTTCGCCCTGGTGCAGCTCGTCTGGCTGCTTTGGTACTTCTACACGGGCTTCGGCGGTCCGCAGGAACTCGTGTCGCGCCTGCTCTCGGTCGCGCTCATCCTGCAGATCCTTTTCATGTATCGCGAGCGCTATCTCTACGCTTGGCTGCCGGCGCGCGTGAATGACCTCATCGTGGCCGCGTACATCGGCGTCTGCCTGCTCGCGTTCTATCATTTCTGGATGGAATTCGAGGAAATCGCGATCTACCGGCAAGGCTCCTACACCCGCATGGATTTCATCGTCGGCCTGCTGATGTTCCTGCTGGTGATGGAACTCTCGAGGCTCGCGCACCCATCGCTGTTCTGGATCAACCTCGTCCTCGTCTTCTATACGCTCTATGGCTATCTCAGCCCGATCGACTTCTTCTGGCATCCAGGCACGTCGTTCTATCGCGTCGTCACGTCGAGCACGGTGGAGCTGTCCACCGGCATCTACGGCATCTACGGCCAGCTCGCCCTCACCCTGATCGCCGCTTTTCTGTTGCTCGCAGCGGCTGCGCGCGGCTTCGGCGCGCAGAGCGCCATGATCAACGTCATGCGCCGGCTCGCCGGCCGCTCGCGCCAAATGGTTCCGCAGACGGCGGTGCTCGGCTCGCTCTCGGTCGGCACGATCTCAGGCAGCGGCTCGGCGAACGCGGTGGTGGTCGGCAGCATCACCATCCCCTTGATGAAGCGTTACGGCGTGCCGGGAACATTCGCTGCCGCGGTCGAGACCGCGGCGTCGATGGGCGGGCTGCTGATGCCGCCGATGATGGGCGTCGGCGCGTTCCTGATGTCGGAATTCATGGGCGTGCCCTACTGGGATGTCGTCGCTCGCGGCTTCGCGCTCGCGATCGTCTACTACCTGGCGCTCGCGCTCGCCGTCTATCTCCTGTGCGTGCGGCTGCTGCCGCGCGACACAGTCGCCGCGCCGCCGGTCGTGCGCTACGACCAGATCAAGACGGCGATATTCTTCATATCAGTCGCCTTCCTGATCATGCTGATGGGCTGGGTCGGCATCGGCGAGTTGCTGGCGGCACTCTATACGACAGCCTTCATGTTCGGCCTGCTGCTCCTCGCCTTCGCCTATTTCAAATATGTGCTCAAGGATTCGGAGGTTGTGAAGGAGTCCCTGTGGGACAACGTCGCGCTGAGCATCGAGAGCCACGCCGACATGACGTCCTATCTGACGCTGCTGCTGGCGACGCTCGGCATCATGATCGGCCTGTTTACGGTCACGGGCTTCATCAATCGCATGGGCGCCACCCTGCTCGACCTCGGCGCCTGGAACATCATGGCCATGATTGCCATGGCCTACGTTTTTGGCTGGCTTGTAGGCGCAGGGCTCCCGCCGACCGCGACCTACATCATCGGCGCGGTCATCATCGTCCAGCCGCTGGTCAAGCTTGGCGCAAACCCATGGGTCGCGCACTTCTTCGTATTCCTGATCTCGGTCTGGGGCGAGCTCTCGCCGCCGACCTCTCTGACAGCCGCGATTTCCGCACGCATCGCCGAGGCCTCCTTCATGCGCACCATGTGGGTGGCGCTGAAGATCTGCCTGCCGATCACGCTGATGACTTTCGCGATCTTCACGCGCACCGACATGGTCGTCACCACCGGATGGCTGCAGCTCCAGGATACGGCACTGGTGATGATTGGCGTCGCGGGCGTGACCATGGCCCTGTTTGCCCGCGTCGCGCGCAGCGGGCCGCTCGATGCAGGACTGCGTGTCCTGTTTGCGTTCGCATCAGGTGTCGTTCTGTTCCATCCGTCGGAAGGCTGGTCGATCGCAGCGGCAGCGATCGTGCTGCCGGCCAGCGTCGTGGGCATTTGGCGCCATCGCCAGATCGCTCCTCCCGAGGCGAAGGAGCCGGAAGCCGTCGAGGCGATTGACGCCGACGAGCCGACGCTGAAGGAGCTCCTGGCTGAAGGCACACGCGAAGTCGGGTAGCGCGGCATCTCCTTCTTCACTGCTGCGGCCGCACGATGCCCCAGCCAACGCGCAACAGCGGCGCGCGGCCCTGCACCGTGCGCTCGAATGTGCGTCGGACGTCAGGCACCAAACCAGGAAATCGTGCGCTGATATCCGGCGGCGGTGTGCCGGCGACGCCGGCGGCTGGCCAGACCACGACCGCGCCGCGGCTGGCGACATCCCGCTGCGTGATCCACGGGGAGCGTGACGGCGTGGCATCGAGGTACAGGCTGGCGCGCGGACGTGCGTAGAGAGCCACGAGCGCCGCGATGCGTTCCTCGCCCGCAACGATCTCGAGTGGCCGCCCGGTCCGGCGTGCAAAGTTGTCGGAGAAATAGCGCCCGACTTCCTTCCCGGGCAGCGTGACCTGGAAGTCCGTGCCCGTGATCCAGGGCGCGGTGAACAGGGCAACGACGGTCGCGATGGGCGGTGCGACCAGCAGCACTGCCCAGATCACGCCGAGCAGGCGCTGCCTGTGCAGGCTGACCATGTCGCCGGCAGCCACGACGACCGCGAGCCCGAACAGAACGACCAAGGGAGCGACGCCGCCGAACAATGAGCGCTCGCCGAAAATAGCGGCGATCACCGACGCGGCGAGAAGTGGCCCCGCCGCATGATAATACACGAACAGCTTCGCGAACGGATCGACGGGCGGGCGCAAAAAGACGGGGACGCGATTGAGCCGCTTCAGGCCCCATCCCGACGCCAACACAACCAGCAGCACGAAGCCGCCGTGCAGTGCCGCGACGTGCGCAACCACGCGCACGAAATCGAGCGGATCGGCGTCGGCGATCACGCCGCCGAGCATGTGTGAAAGCGTCGGCAACCCGATCTCGCCGGTCGCGTCGAGCCATATCAGCTGCGGGAAGACCAACATGACCACGATCACGCCGGCGATCCACGGCTCGATGGTGCCGAGCGCAGCACGGCCGCGTCGTGTGGCGACTGTGAACCCCACGAGCACGAGACAGAGGATCAGACCTGCGTAGCTCGTCATGAGCAACAGTCCGGTGTCGACAGCGAGCGCAAGCCAGTAGCGCCTTCGGCCCTCGCCCAGCGCGCGCCAGAAGTGCAGGATCATCAACGCCGTGAGCGCCATCGCGAGCACGGACGGTCCGAACTCCACGGTCGGCAGTCCGAACACGGCGACGCCCACCATGAGCATCACCGCGAGCGTTGCATGCATGTCGCCGACGATCGCGCGGCCCAGTGTGAACACGGCCCAATAGGTCACCACGACGCAGGCTTGTGACAGGAGATAGATCCCGGGCATGCCGGCGATATCGAACACGATCTCGGCGAGCCAGGACGCCAAGGGCGGTCCGAGAAATGATCCGACCTGGAACTCGTGTCCGACGGCGAGCAGGATCGGCAGATCACCCGGGGGCGCGGAATAGAACAGACTGGGGACGAGCCACCACAGCGCGGTCTGGGTGAGCGTCATCAGCCAGAACAGCATGCGCGGCTGGGAGCGCAACAACTCGAATATGATGGAGACTTGAAGCATGCAGGGCTGGCGCGCACCGGGCGGCGCGCCCGGCCGGCGCACCGATGGATTCGGGTTCCTGCACACTGGTATAGGAAGTTCAAATCCAAGACCATAAGCGCCCCGTCCCGGAAACGGGGCGGCACGCCGCAGTCCGACCGCAGCCCGGGTCCCGTGGAGCTTGGCCTAGAGGAGTTGGGCGTCGACTACTTCGGCCGGCCTGCCCGCCGCCGCCACGGGCGAGAACGAGCGCCGGTGATGCACGGTCGGCCCGAGCGCGGCCAGCGCACGCGCGTGCTCGGGAACGCTGTAGCCCTTATGGCGCTCGAAACCGTAGCCCGGATGGGCGATCCCGACCTTGGCCATCAGGCGATCGCGCACGACCTTGGCGATGATCGAGGCGGCGGCGATCGAGGCCACCAGCGAATCGCCCGAGATGACGGCTTGGCAGTCGCACCCGCAGTCGATGCGGTCGCGGCCGTCGACGAACACGAGCTGCGGCCGCAATGAGAGACCGCGGACGGCTTTTGAGAGTGTCCACAGCGAGGCGCGCAGGATGTTGTCGCGATCGATCCGGGCGGGAGAGCCGATGGCGACGGAGAACTCGGCGGTTGCGGTGATCTTCGCGAACAGCACCTCGCGCTCTTCCGCCGTCAGCTTCTTGGAATCGTTGAGCCCACGCGGGACCCGCTTCGGATCGAGTATGACGGCCGCGGCCACCACCGGTCCGGCCAGCGGCCCCCTGCCCGCCTCGTCGCAGCCGGCGACCGGCCAGATGCCGCGCTTCATGGCTGCGCGCTCGCGCCGGAACGTCGGGCGGACGTCCTCCAAGTCGATCGGCAGATGGGGCGCGCGTGCAGTCGGGGCCTTGCGACTCATGACGCGGATGTTGCGCACGCCGCCCGCGATGAGGCAACCGCGGCCGCCCACCCGCGTGGGCCCGTGTGGATTTCCGGGAAATCACGGAAGATTTTCCGACCGGCGCACTTTCCCCGCACGCAGATACCGGTGCGGGCGCTGACGCTACGGTGTCCCGAACAGGTCGAGCTGGGCTTCCTGCTGCTGCGCGCGCGGCGGCACGAATAGATCGGTCGAGAGCGCCGTCCTGCGCGCATTGAGACCGAGCCGCTCGCAGGCCTGCTCGAAGCGGCGGCCGACCATCCAGGCGTACGGACCGCCGCCCGTCATCCGCTTGCCCCACTCGGCATCGTAATCCTTGCCGCCACGGGTCTGGCGGATCAGCGACATGACGTGGCGATAGCGGTCCGGAAAATTCGCCATCAGCCATTCCTTGAAGAGGTCGCGCACCTCGAGCGGAAGGCGCAACAGCACGAAACCGGCGGACGTCACACCGGCAGCCTTGGCGGCGTCGAGGATGCGCTCGATCTCGCTGTCGTTGATGGCGGGAATCACCGGCGCGACCATCACAGCCGTGGGAACTCCCGCCGACGCCAGTTCGCGCAGGGCGTTGAGGCGTCGCTGCGGCGTGTTCGCGCGCGGCTCCATCACCCGCGCAAGCCCGGGGTCCAGGGTCGTGACCGAGAGCGCCACCTTCACCAGCTTGCGCTTGGCCATGCTGCGCAGGATGTCGAGGTCGCGCAGCACCAGCGCCGACTTGGTGACGATGCCCACAGGATGATTGGCGCGATCGAGCACCTGCAGGATGCGCCGCATGATCTCGTAGCGTTTCTCGATCGGCTGGTAGGGATCGGTATTGGTGCCGATGGCAATCGTGCGCGGGACGTACTTCGGGACCGACAGCTCGCGTTCCAGCAGCTCGGGCGCTTCCGGCTTCAGGAACAGCTTCGATTCGAAATCGAGACCGGGGGAGAGCCCGAGATAGGCGTGGGTCGGCCGCGCGAAACAATAGATGCAGCCATGCTCGCACCCGCGATACGGATTGATCGAGCGGTCGAAGGAGATGTCGGGCGAATCGTTGCGGGTGATGATCTTGCGGGTCGCATCGACCGTGACTTCGGTCTTGAACGGCGCCAATTCCTCGAGGTTCTGCCAGCCGTCGTCGAGAGCGATGCGCGCCTGCGGCTCGTATCGCCCTGACGCATTGGACTGTGCGCCGCGACCGCGCCGGCGATCGCTGCCGACGTGGGTGTCGACGGTCTGGCCCGGCGGGTGAAAGGCGGGATCCGGCGGGCGCCTTTGGGCGGATGAAGCACGCATGCAAATCATATAATCCAATTTACGGAACAAAACAAGAACGCGCGAACCGCCGCCCTGGTTCCCGGCCCTGACGCGCCTCGACAGACGCCCGGAACGGCCATAAGGGTCTGCTGCGGCGGGTTTCGGCTGGCCGGACAATTGGATACACGCCAACGACGGCGGAGAGTTTCTTGATCAGCGTCATCATCGGCACCAGCAACAGCGAGAACGTCCTCACCCCGACACTCGCCGCGCTGGTTCCCGGAGCCGCCACCGGGCGCGTGCGTGAAGTCATCATCGCCGACGCGGGCTCGAGCGACGCCACCGCCGAGGTCGCCGACATCGCAGGCTGCGAGTTCTTCAGCGAACCGGGACCGCTGGCGGTCCGGCTACGGTCGGCGGCCGCGCGCGCCCGCGCCCCATGGCTGATGTTCCTGCGCGCCGGCGTCGTGCTCGATCCGTCCTGGGTGGACGAGTCCGGGCGTTTCATGCAGCACGCCGAGCTGCAGGGCCTCACCCAGGCGCGCGCTGCGATGTTCCGGCGCGGACAGGAGTTCGACGGCTCCCGTCCGTTGCTGCGCGATGCGATGACCCTGCTCGGGCTGGCGCTCGGGCGTCCCAAGCCGGAGCAAGGCCTCCTGATCACCAAGCGCCTGTATGACCAGCTTGGCGGACACCGCCCTGGGGCCCGCGATCCGGAAGCCGATCTGCTCGCCAACCTCGGCCGCCGGCGCACTGTCGTGCTGCGCAGCGGAGCCACGCTGGCGCGGCATATCTAACTCAACACGTTGATCGGCAAACGGAACTGGCCCGAGCATCTTCGCAGCCAATTACTTGACATCGTCAAGTATTTAATTGACAACGGCACAGTTGGTGTTGCCTCAATTCGCGACAGGCGATCACGGCCATGACCCGGCACAGCAGCGAACAGAATGCGCGGATCGCCGCCTTGCGGCGCTTCAACCGCTTCTACACGCGGGAGATCGGGGTGCTGCGCAAAGGCTTCCTCGGCAGCAAGTACTCGCTCGCCGAAATGCGCGTGCTCTATGAGATCGCCCACCGCGAACGCCCCACGCCGAGCGAGGTCGCGCGCGCGCTCGATCTCGACGCAGGCTATTTGAGCCGGATCCTGAGCAAGTTCGAGACCTCCGGACTGATCGCGAAGACAGTGTCCGAACGCGACGCACGCCAGGTCCACCTGACGCTGACGGCGCGCGGGCGCAAAACCTTCGCTCCGCTCGAACAGCGGTCGAACGAAGAAGTCGGCGCGATGCTCGCGAAGCTGTCCGAAGCCGACCAGGCGCGCCTGATCGCGGCGACGCACACGATCGAGCACCTGCTTGGCCCTGCCCGCCCCGACAAGCCACCACCCTACGTGCTGCGGCCGCATCGTCCGGGCGATCTCGGCTGGATCGTGAGCCGGCACGGATCAGTTTATGCGGAGGAGTTCGGCTGGGACGCCTCGTGCGAGGCGCTCGCCGCCGAGATCGTCGCCGAGTTCCTCAAGACGTTCGATCCCAAGCGCGAGCAGTGCTGGATCGCGGACATCGACGGCGAGCCGGTCGGCTCGCTGCTGCTGGTCAGGCAGTCAGATGATGTCGCCAAGCTGCGGCTGCTGCTCGTCGAGCGCAAGGCACGCGGACTCGGTATCGGCGCCCGTCTCGTCGAGGAGGCCATCCGTTTCGCGCGGCTCGCCGGCTATCGCAAAGTCACACTGTGGACCCAGAGCATCCTCGGCCAGGCGCGCAACATCTACGCCAAGGCCGGCTTCAGGCTGGTGACCCAGGCGCCTCACCACAGCTTCGGCAGGGACCTCATCGGCGAGAACTGGGAGCTCGCGTTATGAGCATGGCCACACCGATCATCGCCCGCCCGACAATGCCCCCCCGCTCCGCGGTCGCCGCGCCGCGCGTCCCTGGCCTGAGCGCACCTGCAGCGATGCCGCACGCCGCGGTCTGGCCGCCGGAAGACCACGTCAGCCCGCACGCGCTCGAGGCCTACAAGGACGTGGCGCGCCGGTTGCGAACACAGGCGAAGGCGCGCGCAGCGCAAGCCATCCTGTCGACGATGGCCATCCTGACGCGCCGCGCTTCTGGATGACAGGCGAGTGGCGCGCCGACGCCACAGCGCACCGCCCGTCCGGCGCTATCGCCGGCCTTGCAGCTCGGTGATCAACGACTTCATCTCCTCGATCTCCTCGCGCTGCGACCGGATGATCTGGTCGGCAAGTTCCCGCACGCGCGGGTCGGAGATATGCGCGCGCTCGCTCGTCAGGATTGCGATGGAGTGATGAGGAATCATCGCCTTCATCCAGGCGAGGTCGTCGACGGTCTCCTGGCTGCGAACGAGATAGAGCGCCAGCACGAAGGCGACGGCGCTCGCTCCGAAGATGGCGACGTTGAGCGCCCGGTTGGCGTACATGCCGAGCATGAATGCCAGCATCACCACCGCCATGGTCGCGCCCATGATCACCGCCATATAAGCCCGAGTCTCGCTCCAGTAGATGTGGTCGACGCTGTAGACGTTCAGATACATCAGCAGGAACATGACGACTGTCGAGGTGACGATCATTGCGCCAAAGCGGACGTAGGACATCGCGGCTCATTCCACGCGTTGCGGTCCGACGACAATTGCCGGCGGCCAGCGAAGTTCCCTTCGATACCTTCCCGCGTGAATTGCCGCCGTAACCCGGCCCGGTATACTCGCTGGTCCAGCGGAGGCATGCGATGCCGGATATCGGCGAAGGCCTGATCGAGCGGCTGCCGAAGTGCGAGCTGCACATCCACATCGAAGGCAGCTTGGAGCCGGAACTGATGTTCGCGCTCGCAGCGCGCAACAACATCCGCCTGCCCTATGACTCGGTCGAGGCGCTGCGCAGCGCCTACCGGTTCACGCAGCTCCAGGATTTCCTGAACATCTACTACGAGGGTATGTCCGTGCTCGTCACCGAGCAGGACTTCTTCGATCTGGCCTGGGCCTACCTGGAGCGCGCGCGCGCCGACAACGTGCGTCACGTGGAGATGTTCTTCGACCCGCAGGGCCACACCAGCCGCGGCATCGCCTTCGAGACGGTCGTCAGTGGCCTGCATCGCGCCTGCCGGGCCGCGGAAGCGACGCATGGCATCAGCGCCAGCCTGATCATGTGCTTCCTGCGCCACCTTGACGAAGGCGACGCCGAGCGCACGCTCGACGCAGCGCTGCCGCACAAGGCCAAGATCATCGGCGTCGGCCTCGATTCCTCCGAGCGTGGCAATCCGCCCGGCAAATTCAAGAACGTCTTCCGCCGCGCGCGGGAGGCAGGCTTCCACCTGTTCGCCCACGCGGGCGAGGAAGGTCCACCTGATTATGTATGGGAAGCGCTCGACGTCCTCGGAGTCGAGCGCGTCGATCACGGCAACCGCTCGCTGGAGGACGAGGCCCTGGTCATGCGCCTGGCGCGCGATCGCGTGCCACTGACCCTCTGTCCGCTCTCGAATTTCAAGCTGCGCGTCGTGCCGGACCTCGCGCATCACCCTCTGCGACGAATGATGCAGCAGGACCTGCTGGTGACGCTCAACTCGGATGATCCGGCCTATTTCGGCGGTTACGTGAACGACAACTATCGTGCGTTGCAGCGCGCGATCGCGCTCACTCCGCAGGAGATCATCGCCGTCGCCCGCAACGGCTTCCGTGCCGCGATGATGCCGGAAGAGGTGCGTCGCGCCCAGCTCGAAGGCTTCGATGCGGTGGTGGCCGAGCTGGACATTTAGGACTTTCGCCGCGATGCGGCGGATGCACGCCCCCTCGCCGGCTTTCTCTTCGCCAACGCGTGCCGCCACGCCATCTCCAGCGCGTTGCGCAGCTCCGCGACGGACAGCTTCGCCAGAGTGACGGTCGTCCAGCCCTGCCGTCCCCATCCGTTCGGGATCGCCGCGAACGCGTCAGCGGCGACGAGGCACTTGAGCGCCTGCTCGTCCGGCGTGAACTTGAGATTGGCCGTCTTTGCGTCCGGTGCGAGCGTGGCATAGGTGCGCGCCACCTTGAACGCGGTGCGGTCGAAATGCGGCGCCGACGTTGTGCCCTCGAATGACAGCGCGATGCGGCGGAAATCGGCGGCGGTACTCATCTCATCACAAACCCCTTGAGCGGCGGCCGGCCGGGGACGCCTCTGCCGGACCATCGCAGAGTCAACTCTCTCTGCACCCTGGCGACAATTGCGAGCGCTGCGCCGCCCTGCAAGCTGCTTCAAAAAGAAACCGCCCCGCATTGGGACCGCAAGCGCCGTCAGTGCGGCGCACTTCTTGCCCATAATTTGTGATGATGCCGTCGGGTGTACTGGCGCGATGCGCCGGTCAAGCCAACGCGGACTTACACCGTCGCGCCTTGTGCCTTCGGGCGACGCAGATGCTCGTCGAGTCGCGGCATGATCTCGACGAAGTTGCACGGGCGATAACGGTAGTCGAGCTGATGCACGAGGATCTCGTCCCAGCCATCTTTGCAGGCGCCGGGCGAGCCGGGCAGGCAGAAGATGTAGGTCGCGCCAGCGACGCCCGCGGTGGCGCGCGTCTGGATCGCCGACGTTCCGATCTTGGCGTGGCTGACCATCAGGAACAGCGTCGCGAAACCATCCATGCGCTTCTCAAACAGCGGCTCGAGCGCCTCGGGCGTGACGTCGCGGCCGGTGAACCCGGTGCCGCCCGTGGTGATGATCACGTCGATCTTCGGATCGGCGATCCACGCCTTCACCTGCGTGCGGATATTCTCGACGTCGTCCGTCACGATCGCACGCGCGCCGACCACATGCCCCGCCTTCTCGATGCGCTCGACGAGCGTCGCGCCCGATTTGTCGTCGGCAAGCTCGCGCGTATCGGAGACCGTGAGCACGGCGATGGTGAGCGGGACGAACTGGCGCGAGGTGTCGATGCCGGCCATGTCAGAGCCTCGAAACGTTGAAGGTGTTGCAGGCGGAAAGCGTGCCCTGCTCGAAGCCGGTCATGAACCAGCGCTTGCGCTGTTCGGACGAGCCGTGGGTGAATGAATCGGGCACCACGCGCCCGCGCGTCTGCTGCTGCAGGCGGTCGTCGCCGATCGCGCTCGCCGTACGCAACGCCTGGTCGACGTCGCCTGGCTCGATGAACCTTTTGCGCTTGTTGGTGCGGTTGGCCCACAGGCCGCCGAGGCAGTCGGCCTGCAGCTCCACCCTCACCTGCATCTGGTTGGCCTCGGCGCGCGTTCGCGCCGCCTGCTGCGCCGCGTTGGCCTTGGGCAGGATGCCGAGCAGGTTCTGCACGTGATGCCCGACCTCGTGCGCGATGACATAGGCCTGCGCGAATTCGCACGCCTTCTCGCTCGTACAGGCGCGGAACTTCGTGCGCATGTCGCGGAAGAAGGACGTGTCGAGATAGATGCGGCTCTCGGGCGGGCAGTAAAACGGACCCATCGCCGACTGCGCGAATCCGCACGCCTGCGTCTGCGTCGCGCCGGAGAACACGCGCAGGCGCGGCTTGCGATAGGTGAGATTGTTTTGCGCGAACACCTCGCTCCAGGTGACCTCGGTTTCACCGAGCACGGCGGCGACGAAGTCCCCGGTGCTTCCCTCGGGCGGCGCGTTGCGCGACGTGCGCGGCATCGGCTGCTCGTAGCGCGGCTGATTGCCGCCGGAAAGAACGTCGGCGCCCTGGATCAGGAATGTCGGATCGATGCCGAGCGCCCAGCCGATCAGCGCGAGCACCACGATGGTGCCGATGCCGACCCCGCCGCCACCGACCGGAAAGCCGATGCCGCCACCCGAGCGGCCATAGCCGCCATCGTCGTATTCCACGTTCTCGCTGCGACGAAAGTCATCCCAGCGCATGAAGCTTCTCCTCGTCCGGCCGCGGAAAGACGCCGGTCAATGCGGCACGCTCAAATATAGTTGCTAGGCAAAAATTGCCCAGCGGCCGCAACCACGGCGATAACCCGTTTTTTACTTTGAAGGGGCAATACTCGCGCCTGTCGGTTGTAGGTCCCGCGTCGCCGACCGCATCGCCTGAGTCAGAGTCCTGAATCATGGTAGTGTTGCGTAGCGGGGCGCCTCGCAGGGCGCCCCGCCTTGTATCCGAGTCCCCTGACGACACCAGCCGTATCGTCGTGGGAGATTGCGTCGCCGAAATGGCAAAGCTGCCACCGGCGTCCGTCGATCTGGTCTTTGCCGACCCCCCCTACAATCTGCAACTGCAGGGCGACCTCAAGCGTCCGGACGATTCACGCGTCGACGCCGTCGACGACGACTGGGACAAGTTCGCGAGTTTCGAGGCCTACGACAGTTTCACCCGCGCCTGGCTCACAGCCTGCCGCCGCATCATGAAGCCGAACGCCACGCTCTGGGTGATCGGCTCGTATCACAACATCTTCCGCGTCGGCACCGTGTTGCAGGATCTCGGCTTCTGGGTCCTCAACGACGTGATCTGGCGCAAGACCAACCCGATGCCGAATTTCCGCGGCCGGCGCTTCACCAACGCGCACGAGACCCTGATCTGGGCCGCGCGCGAGGCCGGCGGCAAGGGCTACACCTTCAATTACGAAGCGCTCAAGGCCGGAAACGAAGACATCCAGATGCGCTCCGATTGGACGCTGCCGCTGTGCACGGGCGAGGAACGGCTGAAGGCCCGCGACGGCAAGAAACTGCATCCGACACAGAAGCCGGAAGCGCTGCTGGCGCGGGTGATCCTGTCGTCCTCGCGGCCCGGCGATGTCGTGCTCGACCCGTTCTGCGGCAGCGGCACGACCGGCGCCGTGGCCAGACGCCTGGGCCGCAGCTTCCTCGGCTTCGAGCGCGAGCGTGACTACGCCGACGCAGCGCGGGCGCGCATTGCCGCGGTCAAACCGCTGCCGGAGGAGTCGCTCAAGCCGTTCATGACCGCGCGCGAAGCGCCGCGCGTGGCGTTCTCGGCCCTCGTCGAGCGCGGCATGATCACGCCGGGCGCGATCCTCACCGATCACAAACGCCGCGTGAAAGCATTGGTGCGCGCCGACGGGGCGATCTCGCTCACCGGCCGCCCGGGCAATCCGGTCGGATCGATCCACCGCATGGGCGCGGTGGCGCAAGGCCTCGACGCCTGCAACGGCTGGACGTTCTGGCACGTCGAGACGGAGAAGGGCCTGACGCCGATCGACGCTTTCCGCGCGCAGGTGCGCGCGGAAATGGCCGACTAGTTGAGCTATCCGACGCTCGCTTTGCGGTAGCGCACCGGAGCGTTGATCGCGTCGCGCGGAGCGCGTCCGGCCAGCACGTCCGCGATATTCTCGGCCGCGCGCAGTTCGATCGCCTCGCGCACGCGGACGACCGCGGATCCAAGGTGCGGCGTGAACAGCGTGCGCGGATGGGCCAGCAGACGCGGATCAATGCCGGTACCGGCATCATGAAGCGCCCAGTCCTCGAACTCGAACACGTCGGCGGCATAGCCGCCCAGCACGCCGGTCTCCAGCGCAAGCAGCACGGCCTGCTCGTCCACGACGGAGCCGCGCCCGACGTTCACCAGCAACGCGCCCGGCTTGAGGCGGGAGAGCGCGGCGGGGCCGATCAAATGCCGCGTCCGGCCTGTCAGCGGCGCCGCGACGATGACGTAATCGCTGGCGGCAAGCGCCGAATCGATGTCCGCGCGCGTCACATCGGGTGGCATGCTGCCGGCCGGATCGACCCCGAGCAATCGGCATCCAAAACCCGCGAGGCGGGCAGCGACGGCGCGCCCGACGTTGCCCAGGCCGACGATGGTCACCGTCGACCCGTCCAGCCCCGTGCCGTAGAGCACCGGCCGCCAGCCCGCAAACGCACCGCCGCGGACCACAGCATCGCCATGGCGCACGTTGCGCGCCAAGCCGATGGCGAGACCGACCGCCAGCTCCGCCGTCGGCTCGGTGAGCAGGTCGGGAACAATGGAAACCCAGACCCCCGCGGCCGTACAGGCCTCCACGTCGAAATTGTCGAAGCCCTTGAGCGCGCAGGCGACGATCTTGAGCCTGGGACACGCCCTGACGAATGGCGCGTCGAGACGGTCGGTCATGAAGGCAAGCATGGCGTCGGCTTGCGACGCCCGCCGAATGATCTCCGCCTGCGGCCACGGCTCGGTGTGCGGATTGACGTCGACCTCGCCGATCTGCGCAAGACGGCCGAGCGTCGCCTCGTGCACCCTGTTGGTGACGAGGATGTGCGGGCGGCGCGCGGTCATTTCAGCAGCCGCCGCAGCCTGGCGCCGAGCGCGTCCACCACGATCACGCACAGCAGGATGGTGATGAGGATCGCCGAGACCTGATCGTACTTGATGATGCGCAAGGCTGCGATCAATTCGAAGCCGATGCCGCCGGCGCCGACGATGCCGAGCACGGTCGAGGCGCGGAAATGATACTCCCAGCGATAGATCGTGATGTCGGCGAGCTGCGGCAGGACCTGCGGCAGCACCGCGTGCGAGATCACCTGCAGCCGGCTGGCGCCAGCCGCGCGCGCGGCTTCGAGCGGCTTGGGATCGACGTGCTCGATCGCCTCGGCGTAGAACTTGGCGACCATCCCGACCGAGTGCAGCGCGAGCGCAAGCACTCCGGGCAACGCCCCGAAGCCCACGGCGGCCACGAAGATGATGCCCATGATCAGTTCGGGAACCGAGCGCAAGGCGCTCAGGACGACACGGCAGCTCTGATAGACAGCGGCGCTGGGCGACGTGTTGGGCGCGGCAAGCAGCGCCAGCGGCAGCGAGAGCACGACGGCGAGCGCCGTGCCGGCGATCGACATCGCCAGCGTGTCGGCGAGCGGCCTCATCCAGCTCTGCCAGCGCGAGAAGTCCGGCGGGACCATCTCGGAGAACAACTGACCGAGCGCGGGAAGCCCCTCGATCAGCCGCTGCGCATCGAAGAAGCCGGTGATCCAGAGCGAGGCGAGACACACCGCGGCCAGGACGCCGACGAGGCCGGCGCGCCGCAAGGCGGCACGCCGTTGCTCGGCGAGGATCGCGAGATGTCCGGCAGCGCCGTCAACAGCGAGCGCCATCAGCTCATCTTCGCAAGATCAAGCTGCAGGATCTTGGCGGCCTCACGCAGTACGTCGTAGGCCTTGTCGTTGGTGGGGGCAAAGCCCTGCACGCGGAACGACTTGAGCACCACCGGATCCTTGATCTCGAGGAAAGCGCTGCGGATCTTGTCCTTCAGCGGTTCCGCCAGCTTGCCCTGCATCACGATCGGATAGTTCGGGATCGGATCCGTGACGGCCAGGACCTTGATCTTCGTGGGATCGATCGTCTTGCGGGCAACGAGCGACTCGTAGATCGCCTTCGACAGCGCGCCGGCCGGCACCTGCCCGTTCTCCACGGCACGGGCGACGGCATCATGCGTGCCGAGATGGACGGGCTTGTAGTCTTTCGCGCCGTCGAGCCCGTTCTTGAGCAGGTGCGCGCGCGGGATGAGATGGCTCGAGGTCGAGGCCTGGTCACCGTAGCCGAACGGCTGCCCCTTGATGTCGGCCAGGGTCGAGACCGGGCCGCCCGCATGCGCGATGATGACCGAGTTGTAGAACGGCGCGCCCTTCTCCACACCGACCGCGAAAGGCTCGATCTCCGGCGCCTTCGACTTGGCCAGCACGTAGGAGAACGGGCCGAAGTAGGCGACCTCGATGCGGCCGAAACGCATGGCTTCGATCATCGAGGAATAGTCCGTCGTGACGACGATCTCGATGTCCTTGCCGAGCCTCTTTTCCAGATAGGCCTTGAGCGGCTGCGCGTTCTGGATGAGCGTCGAGGCATTCTCGTCCGGCAGCAGCGCCACGCGCAGCTTTGACGGATTGCTCTGGGCGAAGGCCGTGAGCGGAAGCAGCGCGAGGGCGGAGGCGGCAAGGAGAGCGCGGCGATCGATCATGCGTAGGTTCCTGTCTTGAGAGAGCCGAGGGCGTCCTCGGCGGGACGTTGCGTTGAAAGGAAGGTCGCTCCGTAGATGAGCTCGATGTCGGCCTTTCCCAGTTTCGATGGAGCGCCGTCGAAGACGACTCGGCCCTGCGCCAGCGCGACGATGCGGTCGGCGTAGCGCTTGGCGAAATCGAGCTGATGCAGGCTCACGACTGCGCTGATCCCGTCCGCCTTGCAGATGCCGTGCAGCAGGGCGAGCACGCGGTCCGCGGTGGCCGGGTCGAGGCTGGCGACCGGCTCGTCGGCAAGAATGAACGTCGGTTCCTGCACGAGGGCGCGCGCGATGCCGACACGCTGCTGCTGGCCGCCGGACAGCTGGTCGGCGCGGCGGAGCGCATAATCCAGCAGACCGACGCGCTCGAGCGCCTGCAGCGCGAGCATCTTGTCGCGTGGCGGCACCGGCAGGAGGGTTCGCAGGCTGGAGTGGTTGCCCAGGCGCCCCGTCAACACGTTCGCTAGCACGCTGCTGCGCCCGATGAGCTGGTGCTGCTGGAACACCATGCCGGTGCGGCGGCGATGCGCCCTGACGACGGCCGACGAGCGCAGCTCCCCAAGGCCGTCCACGATGACGCGGCCCGCGGTCGGATGCACCAGATCGTTGAGCGTGCGCAGCAGCGTCGACTTGCCGGCGCCTGACGGGCCGAGCAGCACGACGAAATCACCGGCGGAGAACGACAGGCTGGTGGGAGCCAAGGCGCGCGTGCCGTTGTCGTAGACCACCTCGACGTTTTCTGTGCGGATCATTGCTGGCTCCGAGCGAGGTCGAGCCAGCCCTCACATCCTTTTGTGACGCTTGGGCTACGGAGCCATGACGAGTGCATGACATCCACAAGCGACAATCCACAGAATGATGTTTCGCGCTCCGAAATTTGGGCCGGCCCGTCTTTGGTCAAAGCGGCCAAAACGCTAGTGTTCGCCGCGCCTTCCGCCCGGATGGCGCGGGCGCAGGGAGGGCGCAAGATCATGACGACGAAGGTTGCAGCAGCCTGCCGGAACGCGCTCGCCGTGGCGGCCGTGCTGACGTTCTCGAGCGGCGCCCTCGCGCAGTATCCCGAACGCCCGATCCGTGTGGTGACGCCGTTTCCGGCGGGCGGCGCGGTCGACATCGTCACGCGGCTGGTGACCGAGAAGATGGCTTCGGAGCTTGGGCGGGCCTTCGTCATCGAGGCGAAGCCCGGCGGCGGCGGCATCATCGCCACCGATGCGGTCGCTCACTCCGATCCGGACGGCTACACCCTGCTGATCACCACGCCGAACCACACGATCAACGCCGCCCTGCACGCGAAGCTGCCCTACGACACCCAGAAGGACCTCGTGCCGATCTCGATCGTCGCCGAGGTGCCGGAGGTCCTGGTGAGCCACCCGGATGTCCCATACAAGGATTTCCGCGGCTTCGTGGAGTACGCGAGGAAGAATCCGGGCAAGCTGAACTACTCGTCGGCCGGCATCGGCACGCTCCCGCATATCACCATGGAGGTGATGCTCAAGCGGCTCGACGCCAAGGTGACGCACGTCCCCTACCGCGGCGCCGCGCCGGCCATGACCGACCTGCTCGCCGGCGTCGTGCAGCTCAAGCTCGACACATACGCGACCTCGGCCCAGCACGTCGCCGCCGGCAAGCTGCGCGCGCTTGCTTATGGCGCGCGCGCCCGCTCCCCGCTGATGCCGGACGTCCCGACGGTCGCCGAGATGGGCGTGCCCGGTTACGAAGGCATCCTGTGGATCGGCCTGATGGCGCCGGCCAAGACCCCGCAGGCGGTGATCGACAAGCTCAAGGCCGCCGCGGCCAAGGCCGTGCGTGCGCCGGAGTTGATCGAACGGTTCAAGCGCGATGGGGTCGATCCCGTCGGCGGCACGCCCGAGGACTTCCGGGCGCAGATCGCGCGCGAGATCCCACAATGGCGCGAGGTCATCGTCTCCGCCAACATCAAGCCCTAAAGGACACATGCGAGAGCTCGCGAATCCGCCTGATCCGAATCCGAAGACACCGAAGCTTGCACTGCCTGCGGGCGCCTGCGACTGCCACGTCCATCTGTTCGGGCCGGCATCGAAGTTTCCGTTCGATCCGGACAGCCGCTACGAGTCGCGAGACCAACTGCCGGAGACCAACATCGCCTTGCAGGAAAGGGTCGGGCTTGCGCGCGCGGTGGTGGTGAGCGGCGGCGCCTACGGGCGCAACTATGCTGTCCTCGCCGATGCACTGGCGCGGTTCCCGCACCGTTTCCGCGGCGTGGCGCTCATGCCGGACGAGGCGACGCATGCCGAGTTCGAGCACCTGACCAAACTCGGCGTGCGCGGACTGCGCTTCATCAGCGCCGCGCGCGGCATGAAGCTGCCGACGATCAACGATGGGGTAGCGGCGCGCGCCCACGTGCACGGCTGGCACGTGCAGTTCTACCCGTTCGGAACCGATATCATCGATTACGCCGACCGCCTGCTCGCGCTGCCGAACACGATCGTGCTCGACCATTTCGCCAGCATCCCCGCCGCAGGGGGCGTCGATCAGCCGGCAGTGAAGACCGTGCTGCGCATGCTCGACAGCGGCAAGGTGTGGCTCAAGCTGTCCGGCCCGATGCGCTGCACGCGCGGCGAATACCCTTACGCCGAGGTGACGCCGCTGGCGCGCGCGCTGGTCGCACACGCGCCCGAGCGGCTCGTGTGGGGCAGCGACTGGCCGCACGTCAACATGAACGACCGCCAGATGCCGAACGACGGCGATCTCGTCGATCTGATCGCGGAGTGGATCCCCGACGGGGCGACGCGCAGGCGCATCCTCGTGGACAACGCCTGCACGCTTTACGGATTTCCGCCGCCTTGACCATAGGCACGCTAGACAATGGTCGGATCAGATTGAATTGCGATCATGGTCCAGGTTTTTGTTTAAGGCATGATCTTTCCGAAAACCGGTTACCACTTTTCGGGATCATGCTCTATCGCGCCGCCACCACCATGATCTCGACCTTGTGCGCGGGCGTGGCGAGCTTCGCCTCGACCGTTGCGCGCGCCGGCGTGTGACCCTGCGGCACCCAGGCGTCCCACACCGCATTCATCTCGGCGAAGGTGCCGATGTCGGCGAGCCAGATGTTGGCGCTGAGGATCTTGGTCTTGTTGCTGCCGACCTGCGCCAGATACCCGTCGATGGTGGCAAGGATCTCCTTGGTCTGTTCGGGCACGCTCTTGCCCGCGTTCTCGCGCGCGACGACGCCCGCGAGATAGACCGTGTCGCCATGGGTGACGATCTGGCTCATGCGCGGGCCGGTTTCCTTGCGTTCGATCTGCATCAGTTTCTCCTGGTTGAAGATGGTTTCGGCCCTTCCGGCTCCAGGCCGGCATGCACGAGCACCTTGCGCATCACGTTCGGGAACGCCTCGGCGCCCGCTTCGCTCAACGGCACGAAGCGCATGCCGGCGGGCGCGCGCGTGTGCGCGGGCACGTTACCGGTGAACACCACAAGCTCGAGCGGGAAATGCGTGAAAACATGCGTGACCACGCCGGGCATGCGCCGCCATTGCGTCTTCAGCGGCGCCTCGCCATGCGCGCTGTCCGCATCGAAGCCGCGCTCCCACGGCGTGGTCGGAACCTCGGTCATGCCGCCGAGCAGGCCCTTGTCGGCCCGCGTGCGCACCAGCAGAGCATCGTCCTCGCGCAGGACGACGAAGGCGGCTCCGCGGCGCAGGTCGCCCTTCGCCTTGGGCGCCTTGCGCGGGAACGCCTCGGCGTCGCCGCGGGCGCGGGCGGCGCAGACATCGTTCCAGGGACATAACGCGCAGGCCGGCGTCTTTGGCGTGCAGATCGTCGCCCCGAGATCCATCAGCGCCTGGGCGAAGTCGCCAGCCCGTCGCGCCGGCGCGAGCCCTGCGGCCAACGCGCGGATTTCCGGCTTGGCCGCAGGCAGTTCCTTATCCACGGCGAACAGACGCGTGAGCACGCGCTCGATGTTGCCGTCGACCGGACACGTCGGCTGGTCGAAGGCGATCGCCGCAACGGCCGCAGCGGTGTAGGGCCCGACGCCCGGCAATGCCGCCAGCTCCGCTTCGGTCTCCGGGAAGCGGCCCGCATGCTCGTGCGCCACCGCCTTGGCGCAGGCATGCAAATGGCGGGCGCGCGCGTAGTAGCCGAGCCCCGCCCAGAGCCGCAGCACCTCGTCGCGGTCGGCCTGCGCCAGCGCCTCGACCGACGGAAATCGAGCCAGGAACGTCGCATAATAGGGCGCGACCGCCTTCACGGTGGTCTGCTGCAGCATGATCTCCGACAACCAAACCCGATAGGGATCGGGCCGCTCGCCGGGCTCGGCGCGCCACGGCAACCGGCGGCGATGGCGGTCGTACCAGGCGAGCAGCACCGCCACGTCCGGCGCGGCCCCGGCGGCGCGGGCGTGCTTTCGCGGCATGGTCTTCGCTGCTACGCTCATGGTCCTCCTGTGGCAGAGCGGGCCCCGATGAACAAGAGCACGAAATCCTTCGCGCGGCCCTTGCGCACGCTCGTCGGCAAAGCGCTCGACGACGCCTTCAAGCGGCAAGGCTTCGCCTCGCGTGAGATCGTCACACGCTGGCCGCAGATCGTGGGGCGCGAGATCGCGGCCAACGCCCAGCCCATGCGCATGCAATGGCCGCGTGGCGCGCAGGGCGAGGAAAGTGCGCCTGCCACCCTGGTCCTGCGCGTGGAAGGGCCGGCCGCCATCGAAGTGCAACATCAGAGCGGGCTGATCGTGGAGCGCGTCAACCGCTTCTTCGGCTGGCAGGCGGTCGACCGGATCGCACTGCGGCAGGCGCCGCTGCGGCGGGAACCGCCCCGCCCGGCCCGCGTGCCGCCCGATCCGGAGGTCGCCCGGCGCATCGCGGACCGGCTCCCGATCGCCGACGACCCGCTGCGCAACGCGCTCGGCCGTCTCGGCGCGGCGGTCAAACGAAAGTGACCCCGCGCCGCCCGCCGCGCGTGCCCGCACCATTGCCACATTCGGCTTGCCAAGCTACCGACGCGGCAATACCTGCTGTTCCAGGCGTAACCAGCCTTTCCATGAGGTGTTCTGTGCTCACCCGTCGCGATTTCGTCACCGGCGTCTCGGTCGCCGCCCTGTGCGCAGCCCTCGGGGCGCCTGCGACCTCCTGGGCACAGGCGATGGTGCCGCTGGCGGACCTCGCCGAGCCGAGCCCGCTCGGCGACATGACCTTGGGCCAGGAAGGCGCGCCGGTGACCATCATCGAGTACGCCTCGATGACCTGCCCGCATTGCGCGCATTTCGCGGTCAACACGTTCCCCAAGCTGAAAGAGCAATATATCGACACCGGGAAGGTGCGGTTCATCTTCCGCGAGTTCCCGCTGGACCCGCTGGCGGCTGGAGCCTCGATGCTGGTCCGTTGCGCGGAGAAGGATAAGGCGTTCTCCGTCCTCGATCTTTTCTTCCACACCCAATCGCAATGGGCGGTCCAGAACCCGATCGAGCCTCTGTTCAACGTGGCCAAGCAGGCCGGCTACAGCCGTGAGACGTTCAACGCCTGCCTCGACACGCGCACCAACGAAAACAGCCGGAAAATACTCGAAGGTATCGAATCAACGCGCAATCGCGCCGCCGACAAGCTCAAAGTTACCTCCACGCCGACCTTTTTCATCAACGGCAAGCGGGTGACCGGCGCGCTGTCGTTCGAGGAGATGGAAAAAGAGATCACCCCCTATCTGAAAGCGTGATAAGGGTTTTTCGGCCTTGGCATGGCGCGCGCGCAAGCGCCCGCCCGCTCCCCCACAGGAAACCGGCGCCCGGCTGTTGCCCAGACTGCTGCGACGATTCATTGTCCGGCCACCTCCGCGCCTGAATCGCATGGCGGGAGAGGGGCTTGGGCGGGCCGACGCTGTGGCGCCCCGCGCTTTGGTTGCTTTGAAGGCAGAACGCATGACTAAGGAAAGCGGCAGGACATGAAGCTGACGCGACTGCGCCTCCTAGGCTTCAAGTCCTTCGTCGAACCTACTGATTTTCTGATCGAGCCCGGCCTGACCGGCGTGGTCGGCCCCAACGGCTGCGGCAAGTCCAACCTGGTCGAGGCCCTGCGCTGGGTCATGGGCGAGACCTCGCACAAGTCCATGCGCGCCGCCGACATGGAAGACGTCATTTTCGCGGGCAACAACGGCCGTCCGCCCCGCAACTCGGCGGAAGTCGGGATCCAGATCGACAACTCCGACCGCACGGCGCCCGCGCAGTTCAACGGCGACGCGGTGCTCGACGTCACGCGCCGCATCGAGCGCGACCACGGCTCCGCGTACCGCATCAACGGCCGCGACGTGCGCGCCCGCGACGTGCAGATCCTGTTCGCCGACGCCTCCACCGGCGCGCGCTCTCCCGCCCTCGTGCACCAGGGCCGCATCGGCGAGATCATCCAGGCCAAGCCCGAGCAGCGCCGCCGCGTCCTGGAAGAGGCCGCCGGCATTTCGGGCCTGCATGCCCGGCGCCACGAGGCGGAACTGCGCCTGCGCGCGGCCGAACAGAATCTCACGCGGCTCGAGGACGTCATCGGGCAGCTCTCCAGCCAGATCGACGCGCTCAAGCGGCAGGCCCGCCAGGCCGTGCGCTATCGCGTGGTGGCGCAGCAGGTGCGCAAGGCGGAAGCCACCCTATTCCACCTGCGTTTCGTCAACGCCAATACGGAGGTCGCCGAGTCCGAGCAGGCCCGCGACGTGGCGGTCCGGCTGGTCGCCGAGCGGACGGGCGCCCAGGCGGAAGCCTCGACCCTGCAGGCCAATGCGGCGGCCGCCCTGCCCGCGCTGCGCGACGCCGAGGCTAAGGCAGGCGCCGCCCTGCACCGGCTCGTCGTTGCACGGGAGACGCTCGATCGCGAGGAGCAGCGCGCCACCGAACGCATGGCCGAGCTCGACCGCCGACTGGTCCAGCTCGCCAACGACATCGAGCGCGAGAAGCGCCAGGCCGCCGATGCCGAAAGCGCCCTCGCCCGTCTCGTTGCCGAGCAGACCGCGCTGGAGACGCAGGCCTCCGACAGCGCCCAGCGGCGCAATGCCGTGCAGGAACGGGCCGCCGCCGCCGACGCGGCGCTGGCCGACACCGAGAAGACATTCGCCGAGCTCACCGCCGCGCTGGCCGACCTTACGGCACGCCGAAACCAGCTCGAGCAGGCCGCGCGCGAGCACGGGGAACGCCGCACCCGCCTGGAGCGGGAGCTCAATTCGGTCGAAAGCGATCTCGTCGAGCTCGCCAACAGCACCGCCCACACCGCCGATCTCGAGGCGGCCGCCGTGGCCGTGCAGACCGCGCAAGAGGCCGTCGCTGCGGCCGAGGCGACCATGCTGCGCGCGGAGGCGGCCCATTCGGGCGCGCGTCAGGCGCTCGATGTCGCACGCCAGCCCCTCGCCGAAGCCGAGCGGCGCGCGCATCGCCTGGAGACCGAGGCCAAGACCCTCGCCAAGGTCCTGCACGTCGAGACCAAGAACCTGTGGCCGCCGGTGCTCGAACTCATCACGGTCGACAAGGGTTTCGAGACTGCCCTGGGCGCTGCGCTGGGTGACGATCTCGATGCCCCGATCGATGCCAAGGCCCCGATCCATTGGGCGGGTGCTGCGGGTGAGCATGACGCGCCTCTGCCCGACGGGACCGAGCCGCTGGCGACGCATGTGAAGGCTCCCGCCGAGCTGGCGCGCCGCCTGGCGCAGATCGGCCTCGTGTCGCGCGCGGACGGCCCGCGGCTCGCCAAGCTGCTCAGACCCGGCCAGCGTCTGGTCTCGGCAGAAGGCGACCTGTGGCGATGGGACGGCTTCGAGGTCGCCGCCAATGCGCCCACGGCCGCCGCCCGCCGGCTCGCCGGCCGCAACCGGCTGGCCGAAATCGAAGCGGAACTGCAGACCGCGCGCGCGGACCTCGAGACCCGCCGCGCCGCCGTTGCAGCGGCGGAGGCGGAGATCGCCGCCGCCGCACAGGCGGAATCGCAGGCGCGCGAGCAGCGGCGCGAGGCCCAGCGCAGCGCCGACGCGGCGCGCGAGCGGCACGCGGGCGTGGAGCGCGAGATCAACCGCGTGACGGCGCGCAGTTCGGCCCTGGCGGAAGCCAAGGCGCGGCTGACCGCGAGCCTCACCGAGGCTGAAGCCGCCCGCCACGACACCGATGCCGCCATCGCCGCCCTGCCCCCGACCGCCACGCTCGAAGGCCAGCTCGCGGAGATCCGCGGCAAGCTCGGCGAGCAGCGATCGCAGGTTGCCGAGGTCAGCGCCGAAGCGCAGGCGCTCGCCCGCGAGACGGAGCTGGCCGAGCGCAGGCTGTCCGAGCTCAAGACCGACATCGCCGCCTGGACGGAGCGGCGCGGCAGCGCCAGCGAGCACATCGCCACGCTCGACGCGCGCACGGAAGAGACCAAGGCCGAGCGCAGGGAGCTCGACGACGCGCCGCGCATCTTCGCCGAGAAGCGCGCGGCCCTGATCGGCGAGATCGATCAGGCCGAGGCCGCGCGCCGGGCTGCCGCCGACGAGCTTGCGGTGGGCGAGAAGGCGCTGGCCGAAGCCGACCGCGCCGCGCGGGCGGCGCTCGAAGCCATGTCGGCCGCGCGCGAGGACCTGGCGCGCGCCGAGGAGCGCCAGCAGGCGGCGCAGCGCCGCCTGGGTGAGATCGAGCACGAGATCCGCGAGATGCTCGAGGTCGAGCCCCAGGCGGTGGCGGAGCTCGCCGGCATCGAGCCCGGCGCGACCCTCGCGAACGTGTCGGAGGTCGAAGCCGAACTCGAAAAACTGCGCCGCGAGCGCGAACGGCTCGGCGCCGTGAACCTGCGTGCCGAGGAAGAGCTCCGCGAGGTCGAGGAGCAGCATGGCAAGCTCACTGCCGAGCGCGACGACCTGATCGAGGCGATCAAGCGCCTGCGGCAAGGCATCCAGAGCCTCAACCGCGAGGCGCGCGAGCGTCTGCTGGCTTCGTTCGAGGTGGTCAACAACCACTTCAAACGGCTGTTCACCGAGCTGTTCGGCGGCGGCACCGCCGAGCTCCAGCTCATCGAACACGAGGACCCGCTGGAGGCGGGCCTGGACATTCTGGCGCGGCCACCGGGCAAGAAGCCGGCGACGCTGTCGCTGCTCTCGGGCGGCGAGCAGGCGCTGACCGCGCTGGCGCTGATTTTCGCTGTGTTCCTCACCAATCCGGCGCCGATCTGCGTGCTCGACGAGGTGGACGCGCCGCTGGACGATCACAACGTCGATCGTTTCTGCGACTTGCTCGACGAGATGACCCGCTCGACCGATACGCGCTTCGTCATCATCACGCATAACCCGATCACCATGGCGCGCATGAACCGGCTGTTCGGCGTCACCATGGCCGAGCGCGGCGTGTCCCAGCTTGTTTCGGTCGACCTTGAAGGCGCCGTGAAGATCCGGGAAGCGGTTTAGCGTGTCCGCGCATGTCCTTGCCGGATATCTCCATCCGGTTCGGGCCGCGCGCTAGCGTCCCCCGCTTCGGCGCGCGCCTTCAAGGCCGCGTTCATGGCGTGAAATCCGGACTCGGTTGCGGAAAGCATGCCGCGCGCCAAGCCTACCAAGAGGCCGGAAAACCGCTCCTCGTGCGTGAACCGGACCCGGCCCTCGTCAAGCGGCTCGATCAGGAAGCAGTGCTCGCCGTCGAGAAGGCCCGGCAAGACGAGCCGACCCAGCCAACGAAGCTCACGCCCCGGACGGACCACGAGAACAGTCGGCTTAAAAACCATTCCGCGCTTGCCCGGCGGGGTGATGCGAACGGAAAGTCGGGAACCGGGTCTCAGAGTTCCTGCGATCGACCGGATAAACGGATTCCAATCCCGCATCCCGGCAAAGTCCGTCAGCAGCGACCACACCCGCTCTGCGGAAGCGTTGATCTCGATCCCGGTTGTTATGCGATACTCGGCCATCCGCCGCTGACCTCCGGGTCAAACCTGACATGCCTTCGACAGCCGGCCGGTGCGTCGGACCGGGAAGGCGCCGGGCCGAGTGTGACGGACGTCACCCTACCGGTCGACCGGTTTAGGCAATACCTTAGCCGGGCAATTTCGCCGAACCGCTTCGAGGAGCACTCATATGTCCACCATGACGTGGATCATCCTGGGCGTGATCGCATTGGCCGTGATCTGGGCGATCATGGCCTACAACAGCCTGGTCGCCATGGCCCAGCGCGTGAACCAGGCCTTCGCCGACGTGGATGTCCAGCTTCGGCAGCGGCATGACCTCATCCCGAACCTCGTCGAGACGGTGAAAGGCTATGCCACCCACGAGCGCACCACCCTCGACGCCGTGGTGAAGGCGCGCAATGCAGCCATCGCGGCCCCGACCCCCGACGCCAAGGTCGCCGCCGAGAACCAACTCACCGGCGCGCTGCGCCAACTGTTCGCGCTGTCCGAGGCCTACCCGGATCTCAAGGCCAACCAGAATTTCCAGCAGTTGCAGAACGAACTGAGCGACATCGAGAACAAGCTGGCCGCCGCCCGACGCTTCTTCAACAACGCGGTGAGCGAATACAACGCCGGCATCCAGCAGTTCCCGGCTGCCCTGTTCGCAGGGACGTTCGGATTTCGCGAGCGGCAGTTCTTCGACCTCGGCGAGGAACGCCAGGCGCTCGATCGTCCGCCCCAGGTCAAATTCTAGCGGCCGACCGGCCGTGCGCCGCACCGGCGCGAATGCAGGCCGAAGCCCATGGCTGCCTACGGTCTTTACACGCACATCCAGTCGAACAGGCGGCGCTCGGTCCTCCTGATCATCGGCCTGTTCTTTCTGGTCTACGTGCTGACCTACGCCGGCGCACTGGTCGCCGAAGCCATGAGCGTCCCGGACGCGCCGGTCGATTGGTACGTGGTCCAGGCCTGGCGGGACCTGCTGCCCGCCATCCCGGTCGTCACCGTGCTCACGGCGGTCTGGATCGGCATCGGCTATTTCTTCCACCAGACCATGATCGATGCCCTCACCGGCGGCACGCTGGTGACCCGGGCCGAGCAGCCGCGTCTCTATAATCTTCTCGAGAATCTCTGCATCTCGCGCGGCATCCCAATGCCCAAGCTCAAGGTCATGCAGAGCGAGGCCTTGAATGCCTTCGCCACCGGCCTCAACGAGAAGCAGTATGCGATCACGGTGACGTGGGGCCTTCTGGCCCGGCTCGACGATCCCGAGGTCGAGGCCGTGCTCGCGCACGAACTCACCCACATCCGCAACGGCGACGTGCGCATGCTGGTCATCGCCGTCATCATCGCAGGGGTGATCTCGTTCTTCGGGGAACTGGTGTTCCGCCTGGCGTTCAATACGCGCTGGCGTTTCGGCTCGGGCCGGTCGGGCAGCGATCGCAAGGGCGGCGGGGCCGGCGGGGCCCTGCTCATCGCGCTGGTGCTGGTCGCCGTGGCCTGGGCTCTCTCGATCGTCATCCGCTTCGCGCTCTCGCGCTCTCGCGAATTCCTCGCGGACGCCGGCTCGGTCGAACTCACCAAGAACCCCGACGCCATGATCACGGCCCTGCGCAAGATCGAAGGGCGCGGCGAGCTCCCGGGTGCGACTTCGGCGGTCATGGAGATGTGCGTCGACAATCCGCGCAACGAATTCGCGGACCTGTTTGCGACGCACCCTTCGATCGACGCGCGGGTCGAGGCGCTGGTCAAGTTCGCGGGCGGCCGCGATCCGGGGCCGCGCGCGCTGCCGACGGCCGATGCCGCCGTGAACAGCGAAGCTGCGGTGGCTGACCAAGAGGGCGCCGGCACTCAGTCCGGCAACCAGCCGGGATCACAGGAGAATCCCGGTCCCTGGTCGCAAGCAGGCGGCGCGGACCGCCCCTGGCGGGGCCCTTGGGATTTGCTGCGCCGCCGCTGAGTACCGTAAATGCTGTGCGTATCGTTTCGGTTGTAGTTGTTTTCGTTCGCGTGCTTGACGACGATAGCGTTTGGCCGAGTCATCGGATGGCGCTTGCGGGTGTCTCAATCATAGACTTGCGAGGCTCCCGTTTGATTCGGGTGTTCGTCGAAGGCGTGCGCCAGCGGGTGATGCAAACGCCTGCGGCTTGTGAAGTCGGACCAGTTGGGTGGGGTGACATGGCCAAGCCAGCAGTAATCATAGTAGGCGCCGACAAGGGCGGCGTCGGAAAAACAACCGTCGCACGCACCTTGCTCGACTATTTCTCGGCGCGGCGCGTGCCCGTTCGAGCCTTCGACACGGAGTGCCCGCGCGGCACGCTCAAGCGGTTTCATGGCGACGCCACGACGGTCGTGGACCTGAGCCAGGTGCCGGACCAGATGAAGATCTTCGACACGCTGAGCGAATCCCAGCTCACCGTGATCGACGTGCGTGCCGGCCTGTTGTCCCCGACCCTGCGCTCGTTGCGCGACATCGGGTTCATCGAAGCCGCGCGCAAGAACCAGGTCACGCTGGCCGTATTCCATATCCTCGGCCCCACGATCGCCTCGCTGGAGGAGATCGCCGAGACCTCGGCTTTCCTGACGGACGCCAAGTACTTCCTGGTCAAGAACTTCATCAACAACACGCACTTCTTCGAGTGGGACCAGACGACCTACGACGCCTACTTCCGCAAGGTCCGCAACGGCGTCGACATCACGATCCCGAAGTTGAACGAAATGGCATCCGAGCAGGTCGAGCTCGCTTCCGTGCCGTTCGTCTCGTTCATCGCCAACAAGGGCCCGAACGGCGAGTCGGCGGCGTATTCGTTCGTCTTGCGCGGCTATGTCCGGCATTGGCTGGGCAACGTCTGGGGCGAATACGACCGCATCAAGCTCGGCGATATCCTGGGCGAGCAGCCGGAGGCCAAAGCGGCATTCGGCTAAGCTGAACGCTGCCTGCGGCTCGATGATCCGCGAACGGCGGAAGGGTGCCGCGACATGGCCGGTCCGGCGCATGTTTTCATCGTCTGTTCGCCACGCGCACGTGTGGGCAAGACCCTGGTTGCCCGGCTGATCTGCGAATTCTACCGGGCCAGCGGGCGGCCGGTTGAGGCCTTCGACCTCGAGCCGTTCGAGGCGGGGCTGTCTGAGTTCCTGCCCCGTCTGGCGACGCGTGTTTCGCTGGCCAACACGCGCGGTGAGATGGCGCTCTTCGATCGCCTGGTGGCGGACGACGAGGCCGGCAAGGTCGTCGATCTCGGCCATCTGGCCCTGGAAAAATTCTTCAGCGTGGCCGCCGACATCGATCTCGCCACGGAAACGCGGCGGCGTGGAATCTCCACGCTGGTCATGTACATCGCCGACCAGACCACCACGACGCTCAACACCTACCGCATCCTGCGCGAGAGATTCCCTGCGCTCGTGTTCGTGCCGGTTTACAATGACGCGTTCGCCCGTGGCCCGGAGCTCCGACGGCTGTTTCCGGCGCCGGCCGGGGGCTTCGTCCCCCTCGTCGTTCCGCAATTGTCCACCGCGCTGCGAGGCGTGATCGACCGCCGGCCGTTCTCATTCGAGAGCGCGCGCCGCAAGCCGCCACCGCAACTCACGCCGCCCCTGCGCGAGGAACTGGACGCGTTCGTCAAACGAATGTTCCGCGAGCTGCGCGAAGTCGAGCTCGCGCTGCTGATGGACAGGCTCAAGACCAGCCTTGCCGAGGGGGCGGGACACCCCGACTAGGAACGCGTGCCGGCCAGCTCGAGATGCACGAAATTCGGCGCCACCCGCCGATCAGGCCGGGACCCGCTCGCCGCTGGCCCGGGCCCGGGAGGCTAGTGCCCTTCGAACGAAATGAGCGTGCGCACCGGCACGCCGAGCTTGCGGATCTTGTCGGCACCGCCGAGCTCGGGAAGATCGATGATGAAGCAGGCGGCCAGCACCTCGGCTCCCATCTGGCGCAGCAGCTTCACGGCACCCTCGGCTGTGCCCCCGGTGGCGATCAGGTCGTCGACCAGGATCACCCGCTCGCCCTTGCCCACCGCATCCTCGTGGATCTCCATTTCGTCGAGGCCGTATTCGAGCGAATAGGCGATGCGCACGGTCGTGTGCGGCAGCTTGCCCTTCTTGCGGATCGGCACGAAACCGGCGGAGACCTGGTGCGCGACCGCACCGCCCAGGATGAACCCGCGCGCCTCGATGCCGGCGACCTTGTCGATCTTGGAGCCGGCCCACGGCTGCACCAGTTCGTCCACCGCACGGCGGAAGGCGCGCGCGTTGCCGAGCAGCGTCGTGATGTCCCGGAACATGATTCCCGGCTTGGGATAGTCCGGAATGGTCCGGATCGCGGACTTGAGGTCGTTTTCGAGCGCGGCAGTGATCATCGTACCCTCGGAACACGTGCGCAGGCCGCACGCCAGATGCGCCTGCTACCAATAGCTCTTCATCAGCTCCTTCACCCACTCCGGCTCGCGCACCGGTGTGCGCGGCGCAAACCCGGAGATGTAGGGCTTGATGTCGAGCACCGGCGTGCCGTCGATAGCATCGAGGCCGCGCACCCGCAACGTCGTGCCCGACACGCCCAGGAGCTCGACCGTGGTGATCCCGATCCGGTTCGGCCGCATGCGAGCGGGCTGGGCGAAGATCCCGACCAGCGGCCAATCGCTGCGCTCGCGCGGATGGCGCGCGCCGGTCACGATCCTGTCCTCGGGCACGCGATGCATGAGGAAGACGATATTGAGATGGCTGTAGTCCTCGATGCCGCGCAGCGAGCCCGGGGTGAAGCGCCCTTCCAGCTCGATCGACGCCTCGACGGTTCCCCAGTGATCATCGGATGCCTCGGTCCGTCCGCCGAGGACAACACCGATCGGCTGCATCATTGCGATCATTGACCCAGCACCCTCCCCGCGACGGCATCGAGCTTTTCAAGCAGCTCGGGGTCGCGCGCCTCGGGCGCGGTGATGATCGCGGTGTCGAGCGCGCGGTCGGAGCCGATCGGACACGGCTCGTGCTCGCGCGGGAAGTCGCGCGCAAGCCGCGCCACCAGGCGCTTGGCCTTGTCGGCATTGGCGGTGAGCACCTTGATGATGTCCTGCACGGTGACGGCGTCGTGATCCGGATGCCAGCAGTCGAAGTCCGTCACCATGGCGACGGTCGCGTAGCAGATCTCGGCCTCGCGCGCGAGCTTGGCCTCGGGCATGTTGGTCATCCCGATCACCGAATAGCCCAGCCCCTTGTAGGTGAGGCTCTCCGCCAGCGTGGAGAACTGCGGCCCTTCCATGCACACGTATGTGCCCCCGCGCACGACGGCGATGCCTTCCGCCTCGGCGGCGGCGGCGAGATGAATGCGCAGGCGCGGCGACACCGGGTGCGCCATCGAGACATGAGCGACGCAGCCCTTGCCGAAGAACGAGCTCTCGCGCTTGTGAGTACGGTCGACGAACTGGTCGATCAGCACGAACGTGCCGGGCGGAAGCTCCTCCTTGAACGATCCGCAAGCCGACAGCGAGATCAGATCGGTCACTCCCGCGCGCTTGAGCACGTCGATGTTGGCGCGATAGTTGATGTCGGAGGGCGACAGGCGGTGGCCCTTGTCGTGCCGCGGCAGGAACACGACGGGCAGGCCCGCCATCTCCCCGATGCGCAGCGCGGCGGACGGCACGCCCCACGGCGAGGTGATGTGCTCCTCGCGCACGTTTTCGAGGCCCGGCAGATCGTAGATCCCGGATCCCCCGATGATGCCGAGCACCGCTTTGGCCATGATCTTCCCTCCTGTCCGGCACAGCACGGCGCCAGCTCCAAAACGAAGGGCCCCGAACGGGGCCCGACGTCAAGGCGATACTGGCCGCGTCACATCGACGTGGCGCGCGGGTCCTGGCCATGCGCCAGCTCGCGCGGCTTTTCGATCTGGTGCCAGACTTTCTTCTTGGTGAAGTAGAGCAGCCCCGAGAGCACGATCAGGAAGATCAGCACCTGGAAGCCGATCCGCTTGCGCGCTTCGAGGTGCGGCTCGGCGGCCCACATCAGGAATGCGGCGACGTCCTTGGCGTACTGCTCGACCGTCGTCGGCGAGCCGTCGGTGTACTCGACCTGGCCGTTCGACAGCGGGGCCGGCATGCCGATGGCGTGGCCCGGGAAGTACTCGTTGTAGAAGGTGGACGGCGACGGCAACTTGAAGCCCGCGGGCGGGTCCGAGTAGCCGGTCAGGACGGCGACGATATAGTCGGGGCCCGCTTCCTGATACTGCGTGATGATGTCGAACAGGAACAGCGGGAAGCCACGCTCGTAGCCGCGCGCTTTGGCGATCACCGAGAGGTCGGGCGGATAGGCGCCGCCGTTGGCCGCACGGGCGGCCTGCTCGTTCGGGAACCGCGGCGGGAAGCGGTCGGCGGGACGAGCCGCGCGCTCACCGACCTCGCCGGACTCGTTGGGCGCATCCGGGACCTTGTACTCGGCTGCGATCGCGTCGACCTGCGCGGGCGTGAACCCCGGACCGCCCGCCTCGCTCAGATTGCGGAACGAGAGGTAGGTCAAGCTGTGACAGTTCTGGCAGACCTCGCGATAGACCTTGAAGCCGCGCTGGAGCTGCCCGCGATCGAAGGTGCCGAACGGCCCGGCGAACGACCACTTCTGCGCCGGCGGCTTGGGCGTCTCGGCGGCTTGGGCCGATGGCGCGCCGCCGAACAGTGCGGCGGTCCCAACCGCCACGGCAACAAGGGCGGCAACAACGCCCTTCTTCTTGAGCACCGCCTCGGAGATCGAATTCGGCAGCGGCTTCGGCGTCTCAAGACGGCCGAGCAGCGGCAGGACGATCAGGAAGTGGATGAAGTACCAGGCCGTGAGGATGCGCGAGGCGATCACATAACCGCCCTCCGCCGGCTTGGAGCCAAGCCAGCCGAGCAGGATGCAGGTCGCCACGAAAATCCAGAAGAACTGCCGGAACAGGGGACGATACGTCGCCGACTTCACCTTCGAGCTGTCGAGCCAGGGCAGGAACGCCAGGATCAGGATCGAGCCGAACAGCGCGACGACGCCCGCCAGCTTGTTCGGGATCGAGCGCAGGATCGCGTAGAACGGCAGGTAGTACCATTCGGGCACGATGTGGGCCGGCGTCACGCCGGGGTTGGCCGGGATGTAGTTGTCCGGGTGGCCGAGGTAGTTCGGGATGTAGAACACGAACCAGGCGAAGACCACGCAGAACGCCGCCATGAAGAACAGGTCCTTCACCGTGGCGTAGGGCGTGAACGGCACCGTGTCCTTGGCCGTCTTCGGCTCGACACCGGCCGGATTGTTCTGGCCGACGACGTGCAGCGCCCAGATGTGCAACACCACGACGCCGGCGATGACGAACGGCAGCAGGTAGTGCAGCGAGAAGAAGCGCTGTAGCGTCGGATTTCCGACCGAATAGCCGCCCCACAGCCAGGTGACGATCGGCTCGCCGACGATCGGGATCGCCGAGAACAGGTTGGTGATGACGGTGGCGGCCCAGAAGCTCATCTGGCCCCAAGGCAGCACGTAGCCCATGAACCCGGTCGCCATCATCAGCAGATAGATGATGACGCCGAGGATCCACAGGATCTCGCGCGGCTCCTTGTAGGAGCCGTAGTACATGCCGCGGAACATATGGATGTAGACGGCGAGGAAGAACATCGAGGCGCCGTTGGCGTGCACATAGCGCAGCAGCCAACCGTAGTTGACGTCGCGCATGAGGTTCTCGACCGAGATGAAGGCGAGATCGACGTTCGGCGTGTAGTGCATCACGAGCACGATGCCGGTGATGATCTGCACGCCCAGCATGAAGCTGAGGATGCCGCCGAACGTCCACCAGTAATTCAGGTTGCGCGGCGTCGGGTAGGACACCGCGGCCGAGTACAGCAGCCCGACCACCGGCAGCCGCGCTTCGAACCAGCGCAGGACGGGATTCTGCGGCGCATAGGCCGGTGCCTCGTAGGGCGCTCCGTCGTCGGATTTCAGGTTGTACGGCCAAGCACGGAGGCCGTGCGCGTTGTGGGGCGTATGTCCGCTCATGTCTTGATCCTGAAATTCCGATCGCGGGATCAGCCGATCCTGATCTTGCTGTCCGACACAAACTCGTAGGGCGGGATGGCCAGGTTCAGCGGCGCGGGACCGCTGCGGATACGACCCGAGGTGTCGTACTGCGAACCGTGGCACGGGCAGAAGAACCCGTCATAGTCGCCCTGATGGGCGATCGGGATGCAGCCCAGATGCGTGCAGATGCCGATCACGACCAGCCATTGATCGTGGCCCTGCTTGACGCGGGCCTGGTCTGTCTGCGGGTCGGGAAGCGTCGCGACATTCACCGAACGCGCCTCCTCGATCTCCTTCTGGGTGCGGTGCGAGATGTAGATCGGCTTGCCGCGCCAGAACACCTTGATAGCCTGGCCGTCCGCGATCGGCGAGAGGTCCACTTCGATCGGCGCACCGGCGGCGACCGTGGACGCATCCGGGTTCATCTGGGCGACCAGCGGGACGAGGGCTGCCACTCCGCCCAGCGCGGCAACCGTTCCGGTCGCAATATAGAGAAAATCGCGGCGTGTCGGCTCGGCCGAGGACATCGTCGTCACAAGTCAGGCCCTTTCTCGTTCCACAGTTCTGACGATCCGCCCGCGACGCTGCGAAGGCTCGAGCCTGCGGCGCGGACCGCGGATACGTCGGACTGATACGAGACGCACCCGGGGCGGGCAAACCGGCCGCGACCCGCCCGGGGGAAGGCGGTTTAGCGGCGCGATCTAGAGGGGTTCTATTGGCACCCTTGCCGAGCTAGCGCAAGCCCGCTAACGCACGGCATCCCGGGCATTCGGCCTGGCATCTGGAAACCCCCGCCTACCGCTGATTTTTTCCACGCCGGTACGCGGCGGGTGGTCAGGATCGGACGCATGCGCATCGCGTTGTACGAGCCGGATATCCCGCAAAACACCGGGACGATTCTGCGCCTGTGCGCCTGCTTCGGGGTCGAAGCCCATCTGGTCGGCCCCGCCGGTTTTCCATCGAGCGATCGCGCGTTCCGGCGGGCCGGAATGGACTATCTCGACCAGGTTGCGATCGTGCGGCACGTCTCCTGGACGGCCTTCGACACGTGGCGTCGGGACGCAGGGGCCCGCGTCATTCTGTTCTCCACCAGGGGCCAGACGAGCTATCTCCACCACGCCTACGAAGCCGGCGACATCCTGCTGTTCGGGCGCGAATCCGGCGGCGTGCCCGATGAGATCCATTCCGCCGCGGACGCCCGCCTCGTGATACCCATGCGTCCGGGCCTGCGGTCCATCAACATCGCCATGACCTGCGCCCTCGCCCTGGGTGAGGCATTGCGGCAAACGGGCGGCTTTCCCTCGCGCCAGCTCGGAGAGATCACATGAGTTCTCCCCTCCCCGATCCCGCCACGCTCGATGCGCGCAAGACGCGGGCGCGCGCCTGGTTCGAGCGACTGCGCGACGACATCTGCGCAGCGTTCGAGCGGATCGAGGACGACGCGCCGGCGGAGCTCTACACCGGCGCAGCCGGCCGCTTCGTGCGCACGCCCTGGGCCCGCACCGACCACACCGGCGCCGCGGGCGGAGGCGGCGTGATGTCGCTGATGAAGGGACGCGTGTTCGAGAAGGTCGGCGTCCACGTCTCCACCGTGCATGGCGAGTTCGCGCCCGAATTCCGCAAGGAGATCCCGGGCGCAGACGCCAATCCGGCGTTCTGGGCGTCGGGCATCTCGCTGATCGCTCATATGACCAACCCGCACGTGCCGGCCGTGCACATGAACACGCGCTTCGTCGTGACCAGCAAGGCCTGGTTCGGCGGCGGCGCGGACCTGACGCCGGTTCTCGCCGCACGCCGGACCCAGGACGACCCCGACACGACCGCCTTTCATGGCGCGATGCGGGCGGCCTGCGACGCCCACCCAGCGGTCGCTCCCTACGAGAAGTTCAAGGCATGGTGCGACGAGTACTTCTATCTCAAGCACCGCCAAGAGATGCGCGGCATCGGCGGGATCTTCTACGACTGGCTGGACAGCGGCGACTTCGATGCGGATTTCGCGTTCACCCAGGACGTCGGGCACGCCTTCCTGCGCATCTATCCCGAGTTGGTGCGGCGCAACTTCGCGACGCCCTGGAGCGAAGCCGAACGCGAGGAGCAGCTCGTGCGCCGCGGGCGCTACGTGGAGTTCAACCTGCTCTACGACCGCGGGACCGTGTTCGGCCTGCGGACCGGAGGCAACGTCGACTCGATCCTGTCGTCGCTGCCGCCCGTGGTGAAATGGCCCTAGTTCAGCGCAGCGCACCTCCGATCATCAGGACGCCCCCGAACAGCACGACTGCGTCGAGCACCGCCGTATGCAGGTGCAGCGGCAACAGCGCAACGATCCGCTTGGCGAGGAAAGCCCCGGGAAACGCTACGATCCCGATCAACAGCGCCACCGCGATCACCTTTGCGGTGACGATGCCGGCAACACCGAACACCGCGAGCTTGACGAGGCCGATCGCAACCGAGATCACCGCGTCGGTGGCGACGACCGCCGCGCCTTCGAGGCCCGCCGCCATCAACAACGAGAGCAGGATGATGCCCGCCCCCGTCGTTCCGCCGACGATGCCGCCCCAACCGAACGCGCCAGCCGACAGGCCGAGCTCGCCGCAGCGATAGCCGCGAACGTGCAGGAAACGCCGCAGCGGCACGCTGAGCACCATCATCGTGCCAATCACGACGAGCGCACCTTTGCTGGTGAGCAGCGAATAGCCGTAAGCGCCCAAGATGCAGGTCGGCGTCGCCGCGGCGAACACGATGAGGACGCGGCGCCAATCGATTGCGCGGAAGAACGCCATCGCCCGGCTCGTATTGGTGAACAGCGAGGCGAGCGCGATGATCGGCACCACCGGCTCGGGCCCGACGATCGGCACCAGCACGAGCGGCATGAGCGCGCCCGTGCCGTAGCCCGCGACCCCGCCGATCACCGATGCGCCGATCGCCGCGGCGGCAATCGCCGCGAGCTCGATCAAAGTGATGTCCGGAAACAAGACCACGTGCTCACCCGACAAGGCAGGCGGGCGAGTCTACATTATTTCGCAAGCGCGCCGGCTAGCGTGATGCGGGCGTCAGGTCGGCGGGTGAGATCAGCACGGAAAAGCGCTCGCACCAGATGATCACGCTCGAATAGTTCGCAAGGTCCACTCCGGCGGGAATGGCGTAGCGCTGGCTGCCCTTGAACGCGCGCAGACCGCCGAGATCGACATACATGACGCCGTCGAGATCGGAGGACGCGCGGATTCCCGCCTTGGGAACGAGATAGACGTGATAGGCCGGCCCCGGCCCCACCTCGAAATCGCTGTCCAGATAGACCACGCGCGCGTAGACGCTCACGCGGCCCTTGCCCCAGTGAATGGGGTCGGACGGGTTGGCATGGATGAACGTGCCGCGGGCAATGAGCGACGTGCGCTCGTTGTCCCCGAGCTGCTCAGCCGCGACCGGCGGTGGGAAGACGAAGGGGAACAGGAAAAAGCCGAGCGCGACGCCGAATCCGGTCCCGAGCACGGCACCGAACAGGAAGATCGCAATCGCCCGCCAGAAGCTGCGCATGAGCCCCCCTCCTCATCACCTGCGCGCCGCCTGACGACGGCGCCGTTCGCCCTCGTCCGCGGTCGCATCGTCGCCTCACCATTCACGCCCACGTGCGCACGTCAGTCAGGCTGCGCGATTGCTTTGGTTAACGGATCGTAAATCGTGCCAGCCTCGCGCAAAAGATTTTGGAGTGGACGCGGATTCGCCGGGCGATTCATTTTATCCACAGGCGATTCGTCGCTCCGATTCGCCCGAGTGCTGTTGCGTTGGGGGGCGTTCCAGCATCCATCGGGAGACGGACATGAACCGCATCACTCGTGCGCTCATTACGGCCGCCGCGTGCTTCTTCGCGCAGCAAGCATCCGCAGCCGACCTTCCGGCCGGCCCGCCGCTGCTCCGCGCACCGTCGGCGGTCGTTGCCGCGAACTGGCAGGGCTTCTACGTCGGCGGCCACGCCGCCTATGCGTGGGCCGACGGCAGCTATTCCGTCAACGACGCGAGCAGCAGCCGCTTCGATATCGACACCGACGGGTTCGTGGGCGGCGGTCAGGCCGGCGTACAGGCGCAATGGGGCCATTGGGTCGCCGGCGTCGAGGGCACCTACTCCTGGGCCGACCTCACGCAGAGCCGCACCACGACGCTGATCGCCACCCGCACGTCGAACTTCGACCTGCGTTACATCGGGACGATCACCGGCAAACTCGGCTGGGCCGCGGACCGCTGGCTGATCTACGGCAAGGGCGGCGTCGCCTACGGTCGCGTGCACACCCTCAACGAGAACACCACCGCTGCGTTGTCCTACGAGGGGCGAAACTGGGAGACCGGCTACACGCTCGGCATCGGCCTCGAATATATGGTGCTGCCGAACTGGAGCCTGGGCCTCGAGTTCGACTACTACTCGTTCACGTTCAACCGCACGCTCGTGACGAGCGCGGGCGGCAACGCGGCGATCAGCGACAGCAACGCCGATCTGTACGCCATCATGCTGCGCGCGAACTACCTGTTCAACCGATATTGGTAAGCGCGCAGCTCATCCTGCCCGGACGGACGCGGCAGCCTCGTCGGCTATGCCGTCGAGCGCCGCCTTGTCGGCGGGGAAATCTCTCGCGATCCAGTTGCTCTCGGCCGCTCCCAGCGCGCGGCCGAGCAGCGGGCCGCGCGCAACGCCGCGGCGGATGAGATCGGCCGCCCGCAGCGGGAACGCTGGAGGCGTCCAGCGCTGCGGCAATGTCGCCAAGCGCAGCCACGCCGGATCAGCCGCGCCGGCATCGGCGCGCGCCCACGCGATCAGTACGCGGTCGACGAAACGCTCCACGCCCAGACGATAAAGAAGAGCGCGTGCCGCCGTATCGCCGGCCGCCGGATCGATCCGCCACCAGCCATCGGCAATCGAATGGATGCGCGCGTGCTCCGCGTTGGAGAGGCGCAGGCGCTGGCACAGGCGATCGGCGTCCTCCGTGACGCAGGCGCCAAGCGCTCCCAGCCTGCGCACCGGATCGGGCGCAACGCCGGCCGCGGCTTCGACCTTCGCCGTCATCTCGAAATGCGCGAGGGTGGGCACGCCGCCCAGCACCGCCACCAGGAACCCGGCTTCCGACATGCTCGCGAGCGTCGGGGTCGCATGCGGCGCCTGCAACAGCTTCATCAGCTCCATGCGCACGCGCTCGCGCGCGAGCGTGGCAAGCCCCGCGCGCGCCTCGATCGCCGCATGCAGGCCAACGGCATCGGGATGACCCGTGCCGTAGAAAGCATGGAAGCGGAAGAAGCGCAGGATGCGCAGATAGTCCTCGGTGATGCGCTGGGCCGCGTCGCCGATGAAACGCACGCGGCGCGCCGCGATGTCGGCGAGCCCGTCGACGTAATCGAACACGCGGCCGTCGCGCGTGACCGACAGCGCATTGATGGTGAAGTCGCGCCGTTCCGCGTCGCGGCGCCAGTCACGCCCGAACGCCACCTTGGCGCGGCGCCCATAGGTTTCCACGTCCTCGCGCAGTGTCGTGACCTCAAAGGGCGTCCCGTGCACGATGACCGTGACGGTGCCGTGATCGATGCCGGTCGGAACGACCCGGAAGCCGGCTGCGGCGCAACGCCGCGTCACCTCTTCAGGCACCGCCGTCGTCGCAATGTCGACCTCGGCAATCGGCAAGCCCATCAGGGCGTTGCGCACGGCCCCGCCGACGACGCGCGCCTCCTCGCCGTCGCTGTCGAGCACGGCGAGCAGACGCCCGAGCGACCCGTGCGTAAGCCCGAGTACGGCCGTGCGCGGGTCCTGCGTCACTTCGTCGTCCCCGGCACCAGGCGGCCATCCTCGATATGCGCCGGAACGTAGGTCGATCCGGGCGGAGCACCGGAGAATTGCGCGATCAGAAGAAAGCTGACGATCACCAACACGAGCGATGCGATCGTCAGCCAGGACAAGACCCGCACGGTCCACGAGGTGCGATCGAACACGTCGGCGCGCGTCGCCCAGAGATAAAGCGCGTAGAGCACGAACGGCAGCGCGAACAGCGCGATCTCGGTGAAGACGGGGCGGATCATCCGTACATCCGTTCATAGAGGTTGCGCAGGATACCTGCGGTGATGCCCCAGATGTAACGGTCCTGGAACGGCATGGCGTAATAATGCCGGGTGACGCCGCGGTTCTCGCGGCTGTGCCGCTGATGATTGCCGGGACTCATCAGGAAATCGAGCGGCACCTCAAATGCATCGGCCACCTCGGCGTGGTTGAGCGTGAGCGCGTAGCCCGGCGCGACACGAGCCACTGCAGGCAAGATGCGAAAGCCCGAGAACGTCAGATAGAGATCGAGATAGCCGATCGGATCGATGGCGCTCGAGGGCAGCCCGATCTCCTCTTGCGCCTCGCGCATCGCCGCGGCGAGCGGGCTCTCATCGTGCGGATCGATCTTGCCGCCGGGGAATGCGATCTGCCCTGCGTGATTGGCGAGGCCGGACGTGCGCTGGGTCAGCAGCACCGTCGGGTCGGGCCGGTCGACGATGCCGACCAGCACGGCCGCGGGACGCGACGCGACCACGCCTGCGCGCTCCCACATCAACGGATCGAGGTCGAGGTCGCCGCGAACGGCTTCGGCGGAAGGGTCGGTCAGCGCCGCCGGCACGTCCAGCGTCAGCCGCTGCCGCGCGCGGGCGAAGAAGTCATCCGCGCATGCGGTGGCGTCCGGCGTGGAAAGATGGCTTGAGGTCATGCGCTGAGACCATCGAGCTCGGAAGCCGGCGCCATGGCGAAGAACTCGCCTTGCGAGCACACCCCGAACCAGCGGCCGCGACCGGTCTCGCGTTCCTCGCCGAGCTCGACCAGTGCATAGTACACCGGCCGCGTCGCCAACGCCCACAGATCGGCGCGGACGTGCAGATAGGGTTTGAGGCCGCCGCCCGGCTGCGGCGCGAAGCGCAGCGGGTGATCGCGGCCGCACAGAACTTCTTCATCCATGTTGGTCCGGAACCGCAGCGTTCTTCCTGCTCCGCTCCCTTCGGTCTGAAGGTCCACCGCCAGGAACGGGGCGTCGTCCACCTGGATGCCGCACTTTTCCACGGGCGTCACCAGATAATACCGCTCGCCCTCCCGCTTGAGCACGGACGCAAACAGCCGCACCAGGGCGGGCCGCGCGATCGGCGTGTCCTGATAATACCAAGTGCCGTCGGCTGCGACCCGCATGTCGATCTCGCCGCAATACGGCGGATTCCACAAATGCACGGGCGGCAGGGTTTTGCCCGCTCCCTGGAGCGTCTGGGTGATCGCATCCAGGCGATGATCCCGCCCTTGCTTCGCCATGGTTATCGCCACCTTTGCAGCCTCCCCGCGCGGCTCGCGGGAACGTGATTCGCCCATCTCGAATTGCGATGGCGTGAAAGGAGCGTAGGGGCGCAAAACGGTCGTCCGAATTGCGTCCGATTGCCCGCTAAGCGCCTGTGTTGCCGCACGATATGCCGGCGAAGCCGAAAATCCGCTCCGTCGGGCTTGCGCTAGCGTAGACTTGGAGCGGGCAGAAGGACCAGCCATAGATTCGGCGCGGACCTTGCATTGATAGTGCCATAGCGGGGCGCCACATACCGCGACAGCGACAAAGGAGTTGGCATGGCCGCGAGCGGAGAAGGCATCGAAAAGATCGAGGACATGATCGTCCGGGCGGCCGAGACGACCGCCACTCACGTTCAGGCCGCCAAGACCGCCATTGGCTCCGTCATCTTCGGTCAGGACCGCGTGGTGGAGCAGGCGCTGATCACTGTGCTCTCCGGGGGCCATGCGCTGCTGGTCGGTGTTCCTGGCCTCGCCAAGACGAAGCTGGTCGAGAGCATGGGCACGGTGCTTGGGCTCGACGCGCGGCGCGTGCAGTTCACTCCCGACCTGATGCCATCGGACATCCTCGGCACCGAAGTGCTTGAGGAGAGCGCGGGCGGCCGGCGCGGCTTCCGCTTCATCTCGGGACCGATCTTCGCGCAACTGCTCATGGCCGACGAAATCAACCGCGCCAGTCCGCGCACGCAATCGGCGCTGTTGCAGGCGATGCAGGAACAGCACGTGACCGTCGCGGGGACGCGATACGATCTTCCCCGTCCATTCCATGTGCTGGCGACGCAGAACCCGCTCGAGCAGGAAGGCACCTATCCCCTGCCCGAGGCGCAACTCGATCGCTTCCTGATGGAGATCGACGTCGACTATCCGGACAAGGACGCCGAGCGGCGCATTCTGTTCGACACCACCGGCGCCGAAGAAACCAAGGCCAAGGCGGCCATGACGGCGGACGACCTGATGGCGGCGCAGCGCTTGGTCCGCCGCCTGCCGGTGGGTGAATCCGTCATCGAGGCGATCCTGGCGCTGGTGCGCGCGGCGCGGCCGGGTCCGGAGTCCGGCAGCTTGGGCAAGCTGATCGCGTGGGGCCCGAGCCCGCGCGCCAGCCAGGCGCTCATGCTCGCCGTGCGCGCGCGCGCTCTGCTCGAAGGCCGCTACGCTCCATCCGTCGACGACGTGGTGGCGCTCGCTGAACCGGTTCTGAAGCACCGCATGGCCCTCACCTTCGCCGCGCGCGCCGAAGGCGAGACGATCCCGGCCGTGATCGGCCGGCTGAAGGCACGAATCGGCTGACGAAAATGGCAGGCCCCGCCCTTCGACCCGATGCCGCCGCCGTCCCGCGGGCGATGGGCGAAGGCCGTTCGCTGGCGGCCGCCATGCCGCGGCTGATCCTGGAGTCGCGGCGCGTTGCCGCCACCATCATCCATGGGCTGCATGGCCGACGGCGCGCCGGATCAGGCGAGAACTTCTGGCAATACCGGCGTTTCGTGTCGGGCGAAGCCGCCTCTCGCGTCGACTGGCGACGCTCCGCGCGCGACGATCATCTCTACGTGCGCGAGCAGGAATGGGAAGCGGCGCACACGGTCTGGATCTGGCCGGACCGCTCGGCGTCGATGTCGTTCGCTTCGCAGATGTCAGCCGACACCAAGCTCGATCGTGCGCTCATCATCGGCCTGGCGCTGGCCGAGATCCTCGTCGAAGGCGGCGAGCGCGTGGGCATCCCCGGGCTGATGCGTCCGACCGCCAGCCGCAATGTCGTCGAGAAGATCGCCCAGGCGATCGTGCACGACCCGACCGACCGCACCAGCCTGCCGCCGAACTTCGCGCCCGCACCGCTCGCCGAGATCGTGGTCCTGTCCGACTTCTGGAGTCCGATCACGGCGGTGCAGCAGACGATTGCGCAACTGTCGGCCGGTGGGGCGCATGGCCACGTTGTGCAGATCGTCGACCCGGCGGAAGAGACGTTTCCCTACGCCGGGCGTGTCGAGTTCGTCGAGCCGGAAGGCGCCGGCACGATCACCGCCGGACGCGCCGAGACGTGGCGCAGCGATTACCAGGCCCGCATCGCGACACATCGCGCCCAGATCCGCGCCGAAACCGACCGGCTCGGCTGGAGCTTCATCATCCATCGTACGGACCGCCCGGCGAGCGAACTGCTGTTCCAGCTGCATGGCCAGCTCGGCGCGACCCGCGATGGGCCTGGCGCAGCGATCCGGAGCCCGCAGGCCAAGCCGGAGCAGCACGCATGATGGGCCTGCCGCTCGCATTCGCTCAACCGTTGGTGCTGCTCGGCCTGATCGCCTTGCCGGTGTTGTGGTGGCTGCTGCGCCTGGTGCCGCCGCGCCCTCGCCGCATCGAATTCCCCCCGACACGACTGCTGTTCGACATCGCGCCGCGGGAAGAGACGCCGGCGCGCACGCCGTGGTGGCTCACCCTGCTGCGTCTCGCCCTGGCAGCGTTGCTGATCATCGCGGCTGCCGGCCCGATGTGGAATCCGCCGCTCGCAGCCTCAAAGGGCAGCGCGCCACTCGCCATCCTGATCGACGACGGCTGGTCGGCCGCCGCGACCTGGGACGCGCGCATGCAGACGCTCGACGACATCGTCGCACGCGCCGAAAGCGACGGACGCGGCGTCGCCCTTGTTCCGCTGTCGGAGACGACGCGTGACGCCTCGTTCGAGACACCCGGCGCGGCGCGCATCCGCATCCAGCAACTTGCGCCGAAGCCGCACACGCTCGTGCGGGCTGATGCGCTGCCGATGATCCGCAAGCTGCTCGCCGCCTCGCCCGCCGCCGAGATGGTCTGGCTGTCCGATGGTGTCGATCTCGGGCGCACCGACGAGTTCGTCACCGCGCTTGCAGCCGCGACGCAGGGCCGCCCTGCGACGGTGATCTCCGGCGGCGTCGCTCCGGCGCGTGCACTCACAGCAGCCGACAACGCGGCGGGTGGATTGTCCGTCAAGGTGCTGCGGCCTACCCCGGCTGGCGAGGACGCCGGCACGATCCGCGCGATCGACCTCAAGGGGCTGCCGCTCGGCGACGCGCCTTTCGTGTTTTCCGGCGGACAGACGGAGACCGACGCGCAGTTCGACCTCCCCGTGGAGATCCGCAACGACATCGCCCGCCTCGAGATCGTCTCCGAGCGCTCGGCCGGCGCGGTGCAACTCCTCGACAAGCGCTGGCGCCGCCGCACCGTCGGCGTGATGAGCGGCTCGACCGCCGACACCGCGCAGCCGCTGCTGGCCTCCAACTTCTACCTGTCGCGCGCGCTGACCCCGTTTGCGGATGTGCGTATGGCAGAGCGCGGCTCGCCGGCGGAAGCGGTCACCCGTTTCATCGAGCAGCAGGTGCCGATGATGATCCTCGCCGACGTGGGCAACGTCGCCGGGGACGCGCGCGACAAGCTGGAGCGCTGGGTCGAAGCCGGCGGTGTGCTGGTGCGTTTCGCCGGCCCGCGCCTTGCGGCGGGCGACGACACACTGGTTCCGGTGCGTCTGCGCCGCGGGGGACGCATCCTGGGCGGCAGCCTGAGTTGGGACCAGCCGCAACAGCTCGCCTCGTTCTCGCGCGAGGGCCCGTTCGCGGGCATGACCGTGCCCGGGGACGTCACGGTCACGCGGCAGGTGCTGGCGGAGCCGGAGGCGGGCCTCGCCGAACGGACCTGGGCGGCGCTTGGCGACGGCACGCCGCTCGTGACCGCCTCGCGCCGCGGCAAGGGCCTGGTCGTGCTGTTCCACGTCACCGCCGACACGCGCTGGTCGAATCTGCCGCTGTCGGGAACGTTCGTCGACATGCTCAAGCGGATCGTCGCGCTTGCGGGTTCGGTCACGGCTGAATCCGCCACGCAGCCGCAGCAGCAGGCCGCGCGCGAGGTCGTGCCACCGAGCCGCCTGCTCAATGGCTTCGGCGCGTTCGGACCGCCGTCGGCCAACGCGCGGCCTGTGCCGGTGAATTATTCCGGACGTGCGACGGCGGACAATCCGCCCGGCTTCTACGGACCGCCTGAGGGCCTGCTCGCGGTGAATACAATCGCAGCCGGCGATCGCTTGAAGCCGATCGACTTCGCGCCGCTCAATGCCTCGATCGAGCCCTATCGCATCGGCGAGCCGACTGATCTGCGCGGCCCGCTGTTCCTGGCTGCCTTCACACTGCTGCTGCTCGACGCGCTGGTGGTCTTCTGGATGGCCGGTGGCCTCGCACGACTGCTGCCGCGCCGCGCCTCCACGGCCGCCCTCGTGCTCGCCGTTGTCGGCGCGGGCCTGGCCCTCGGCATCGGCGGCGCCCACGCCCAGAGCGATGGCGGTCGCGTTCCACAAAGCGAGCAGGCGCGCAACGAGTTCGCCGAGAAGGCCACCGTCGAGACACACCTTGCCTATGTGATCACCGGCGACCCGGAGGTGGACGCCGTCAGCAAGGCCGGCCTCGAAGGCCTGACGCTGTTCCTCGCCCAACGCACCGCGCTCGAGCCGGGCGAGCCGATAGGTCTCGACATCGCGCGCGACGAGCTTGCGTTCTTTCCGATGATCTACTGGCCGGTGGCGCCCAACGCACAAAAGCCCTCGCCCGAGGCCCTGGCGCGCATCGACGCCTACATGAAGCAGGGCGGCACCGTCTTGTTCGACACGCGCGACGCGGTCATAGCGCCGCCCGGGCCGGGTGGCGAGACGCGCAGCCCGGGCATGGTCGCGCTGCGCACCATCCTCTCCTCGCTCGACATTCCCGAGCTCGAGCCGATCCCGCGCGACCACGTGCTGACCAAAACGTTCTATCTGCTGCGCGACTTCCCCGGCCGCTTCAACAGCGGCCAGCTCTGGGTCGAGGCGATGCCCGCCGAGAATCCGGACCAGGACGACAGCAAGCGCCCAGCGCGCGGCGGCGACGGCGTCTCCTCCATCATCATCACCTCGAACGATCTCGCCGGGGCCTGGGCGCAGCGCCCGGATGGACAGCCGATGCTGCCGCTGTCGCCGGGCGAGCCACGCCAGCGCGAGTTCGCATTCCGCGCCGGCGTGAACATCGTGATGTACACGCTGACCGGCAACTACAAGGCGGACCAGGTGCACATCCCGGCCCTGCTCGAGCGGCTCGGCCAATAGGAGCGCCAGGTGGGTTACGGAATTTCCTTCGCTCCCCTCGTTCCCACATATGTTCTGTGGGCTGGCTTCACGGCGGTCGCGATCATCGCGGGACTGCTGCTGCTCAGCCGCAGCCGGGGTGCAGCCATCCGCATCGTCGCAATGGTGCTGGTGGCGCTCGCACTGGCCAACCCATCGTTCACACGCGAGGACCGCGAGCCGCTCACGTCCGTCGCCGTTGTCGTGGTGGACAAGAGCCCGAGCCAGAATTTCGGCGAGCGGGCGGCGCAGACCGAAGCGGCGCGCAAGGCGCTCACCGATCGGCTCTCGCGCATTGCCGGACTTGAAGTGCGCACCGTCGAGGCCGGGCAGGCGGACGGCGAAACCGACGGCACGCGGCTGTTCTCGGCGATGAGCTCCGCACTTGCGGACGTTCCGCCCGAACGCATCGCCGGCGCGATTTTCCTGACGGACGGGCGCGTGCACGACGTTCCACCCGACGCCAACGCGCTCGGCTTCTCGGCGCCGGTGCATGCGCTGATCACCGGGCAGCCCAACGAGCGCGACCGCCGCGTGGTGCTGGTGGCGGCCCCGCGCTTCGGCATCGTCGGACAATCGCAGACGATCACGTTCAAGGTCGAGGACTCGGGCGCTCCCGCCGGGCCCGCGCAGATCACCATCCGACGCGACGGCGAGACCATCGATGAGCGGCCGGTACGTTCGGGCGACCAAGTCCGTGTGCAGGTGCCGATCCCCCATGCCGGGCCCAACATCGTGGAGATCGAGACCTCGCCGATCGAAGGCGAACTCACGCCTGTGAACAACCGCGCGGTTGTCTCGATCGACGGAGTACGCGACAAGCTGCGCGTCCTGCTGGTGTCGGGCGAGCCGCATGCCGGCGAGCGCACCTGGCGCAACCTGCTCAAGTCCGACGCCAACGTCGACCTCGTGCACTTCACGATCCTGCGCCCGCCGGAGAAGCAGGACGGCACGCCGATCAACGAGTTGTCGCTGATCGCGTTTCCGACGCGCGAGCTGTTCCAGCAGAAGATCAACGAGTTCCAGCTCATCATCTTCGACCGCTACGCGCGGCAGGGCGTGCTGCCGATCATCTACTTCGACAATATCGCACGCTACGTGCGCGACGGCGGCGCCGTGCTGATCGCGGCCGGCCCCGACTACGCCTCCCCCACCAGCATCTGGCGCACACCCCTCGACAGCGTGCTGCCGGCCGAGCCGAGCGGCCGCATGACGGAGACGCCGTTCGTGCCGCGCCTCACCGAGCTCGGGCGACGCCATCCGGTGACGCGCGGCCTCGATCGCGGCGAGGACCCGCCGTACTGGAGCCATTGGTTCCGCCTCGTCGACACCCGCGCCGTGAGCGGCACGGCGGTGATGAGCGGGCCCGACAACAAGCCGCTGATGGTGCTGGCGCGCGAAGGCGAAGGCCGCATCGCGCTGCTGCTCTCGGACCACATCTGGCTGTGGGCCCGGGGATACGAGAAGGGCGGGCCGCACCTCGACCTGCTGCGGCGGCTCTCGCACTGGCTGATGAAACAGCCCGACCTCGAGGAGGAGGCGCTGCGGCTGATGGTCAACGGCCGGCAGATGACCGTCCAGCGCCAGACCATGGAGGACAGCGTCGGCGAAGTGACGCTCACCTCGCCGAGCGGCGCGACGCAGAGCGTGACGCTCGATCGCGCCGAGGACGGCGTGTGGCGCAAGACGGTCAATGCCGACGAGCTCGGCCTGTGGCGTGCGACCGACGGCAAGCTCACGGCCCTGGTCAACGTCGGTCCCGCCAATCCGCGCGAGTTCTCGGAAGTCACGTCCACCACCGAAGCGATGGCGCCGATCGCCAACGCGACGGGCGGCGACGCCCGCCGCCTTGCCAACGGCTCGGGCATGACGCTGCCGCGCGTGCTGGCGGTGCGCTCGAGCGACACGTTCAAGGGCGACGACTGGATCGGCCTCAAGATGCGCGACGCCAGCGTGGTGCGCGGCATCGGCGTGCTGCCGGTGTTCGCCGGACTGCTCGGGCTGCTCCTGCTGATCGGCGCCCTCGCCGCCACGTGGGCGCGCGAAGGACGCTAGTCCCGCGCCTTGAAGCCGAAGATCCGCGCCGGATTGTCCCAAAGGAGGCGCTTGCGCTCGGTCGCGTCCGGCACCCAGCGGGCGAGCAAGGCGAGCTGCGGCCCATAGTCGACGCGCGTGCGCGCACGCAGAAACGGCCAGTCCGAACCCCACACGCAACGCGCGATGGTGAAGCTCTCGAGCAGTTCGGCCACGTAGGGGTTGAGATCGGCATAGGGCGCGACCTGCCGCGACGAGCGGAACGCCGCCGACAGCTTGACCGCCGCGCCCTCGCGCCCAAGTTCCAGCAACGCCTGGAAGCCCGGTTGGCGCACGCCCTCCTCCAGGTGCGGACGGCCAAAATGGTCAATCACCACCGGCAGGCGCGCCGCGCGCAGCACCGGCAGCGCCGGCACCAGCGTGTCGCCCTCATAGTGAACCTGCACCAGCCAGCCGACGTCGCGCGCGATGGCGAGCGCACGCTCCCCCGCCGCACCGTAGAGCGAGGGGCTCTTCTCGAAGTTCAGGTTGAAGCGGATGCCGACGACGCCGCCGTCGACCAGATCCCGCACGTCCTTGTCCGTCGCGTCCGGCCACAGCAACGAGATTCCCTTGAAACGCCCGCCGCCTTCCGCGATCGCCGCAAGCATGCAGCGGTTGTCGCTGCCGTAGCCGCCGAGCGGATTGACCAGCAAGGCATGCGTCATTCCGTGCGCGTCGAGCACGGCCGCATAATCGGCGGCGGTGCCGTGCTCGTTGGGCAGGATGTCGAAGCCGCGGCTGTCCTGAAACGGAAAGCGCGACAGATCGAAGACATGGGCGTGGCAATCAACGGCTGGCATGGCACTCTGGTCTCTCATGCTTCGCGAGGCGGTCGCCATATTCGCGCGCAGGCGTTTCGCCTGGCGAAAACGCGGTGATCTCGGATGGAAAATCGAATACAGCCCCTTAGCAATAAACGCCGTCGCCTGTTCCGACGATGGCCCTGCCCCGGAGACACTGCACGATGACCGGCCCGGCGCCCGACGCGCCCCTCGTCGATACCCACGCGCACATCTGGCGACTGGACATGCCGCGCACGGGTACGGCCTGGCATCACCCGCCGAGCGACGCGCTGGCGGAGGACTATATCGCAACCCTCGACGCAGCAGGCGTGCATTTTGGTGTGATCGCCGCCGCGAGCCTCTTCGGCGACTACAATGACTACATCGTCGACGCGCTGCGTCGCCATAAGCGGCTGCGCGCCACGGCGATCGTCGAGCCGGAGATCAGCGCCCTCTCCCTGCGCCAGCTGAGCAGTGAAGGGATCGTTGGCATCCGTTTCCAATTCAGGAACGTCGCCTCGCCGCCCGACCTGCGCTCGTTCGCCTACCGCCGGCTGCTGCGGCGCGTGGCCGATCTGGGATGGCACGTGCACCTGCACGACGAGGGCAAGCGGTTGCCCGATTATATCGATGCAATCCTGTCCGCGGGGCCGCGGCTCGTGATCGATCACTTCGGCCGCCCCGATCCGCAGGGGGGCGCCGCCTCCGATGGCTTCAAAGCGGTGCTGCGCGCAATCGAGGGCGGCCGCACCTGGGTGAAGCTCTCGGCCGCATTCCGGCTCACCCCGCCGGTCGGCGCGAAAGAGGTTGCCGACGTGTTGCTGCGCCATGCAGGTCCGGAGCGGCTGATGTGGGGCAGCGACTGGCCATTCGCCGCCTTCGAAGAGCGCGTGACCTATCAAAACGTGCTCGACGATTTCCGCGGCTACGTGCCCGACCCGAACGTCCGCCGCGCGATGGATCGCACCGCGCTCGCATTCTATTTCTCGTGAAGGCGCACCTCGCGCCATGAAGGAACCCGCCGTGGACACGATCGAACGCCTGCAAATCCTACGCGAGATAGAGGACCTGCTCATAGACTACTGGTGGGACGTCGACACCAACTGGGGAAAGACGGCGCACGAGTTCTACACCGAGAACGGCCGCTTCAGCACCTCCATCAAGACGCGCGTCGGCCGTGCGGCCATCAAGGAGTTCTACGCCTCGCGCGAAGGGCGCGGCGAGCGCGTGGCGCGCCACGTCGCCACCAACCACCGCATCACCATTCATGACCGCAACCGCGCGTCGGCGGTGTGGATACTCAGCCTGTTCGCGGCGGACGGCGCGCCCGTGCTGCCTTCCAAGCCGGCGATCATGATTGCCGACGTGCACGACGAGATCGTGCGCGAAGCCGATGGGCGCTGGCGCTATGCCTCACGGACCATCGAGGCGCAGTTCCGCGATTACGACACGCCGACCACGGGCTAGCCGAATGAGCAAGACCACATACGGGCGGACCGCTGATGTTCGTTGATCCGCGCACGGCCAAGGACCTCAATCGCGCGATCTTCAACGCGATCGTGTCTCCGCGCCCGATCGGCTGGATCAGCAGCCAGAGCGAGCAGGGACACGTCAACCTCGCTCCGTTCTCGCACTTCAACATCGTCTCGACAGCGCCGGCCGTGCTGATCTTTTCCTGCAACACGCCCGGAGATCGCGCGGAGAAGGACACGCTGGCCAACGTGCGCGCGACCGGCGAGTTCGTATTCAACCTTGCGACCTATGACCTGCGCGAGGCCATGAACAAAACGTCGACCCCCGCCGCCTTCGAGATCGACGAATTCGAACTTGCAGGTCTTGCCAAGGCGCCGAGCGTCAACGTGAAGCCGCCGCGCGTCGCGGCCTCGCCCGCCAATCTCGAATGCCGCGTGCTGCGCATCGTGACGATCGAGCCCGAATTGCCCGGCGACACGCCAAGCAACGTGGTGTTCGGCCGCGTCATCGGCCTGCATATCCGCGACGAATTCCTGACGGCCAACGGCCGTTTCGACACCATCAAGGCGCAGCCGCTCACGCGCCTCGGCGGCGTCCAGTACGCGGCACCCGGCCCTGTCTTCGAAATGCCGGCGCCATTCCGGCGCGTCGGCGAGGCGAAATAGCAAACTCGATCAGCGAGGAGTGTCATGCCCAATCCGACCATGGACGCCATCCGCGAGCCCGACATCGTGATGCTGCCGGCCGGCGCCGAGCGCCGGAGCGTGCGCGGGCAGAACTTCACCATCGACTGGATCGAGGCCTCCCCGCTGGCTCCGCTGGAGATCGCCAGCGACGAAGAGACCATGTTGATCCTGTTCGACACGAGCGCGCAGGTCATCGGCGACGGGCAGACCGTCACGGTCCCGCGCCGCGGCCTCGCCGTGCTGCCGCCGGGCGTGCATGCCGCGCGGCTTGAGGGCTCCGGGCGCGCCTGCGTGCTGTCGACGAGCCGGCGTAGCGGCCCCGCCCCTGCGATCAACGCGGCATCCTACGCTCTCGCCAACCCGCGCGTCGCCCCCGTCGGTCCCGCCTGGAAGCGCACCGGCGATCCGCGCAAGCTGCAGGTGTTCGACATCGACAAGGTCAAGGCGCCGCCCGACAACCCGCGTCTCAAGATGTTCCAGAGTGCGACCATGAGCATCAACTGGGTCGACTATCAGGGTCCGAGGGACCGCACCGCGCTCAGCCCGCACTCGCACGCCAACTTCGAGCAGGCTTCACTGGCGGTCGCGGGCGAATTCGTCCACCACCTGCGCGTGAACTGGGGCAGAAACGCCGAGGAATGGCGCGACGATCAGCACGTGCAGGTCGGCTCCCCCTCGGTGCTGGTCATTCCGCCCGAGGTGATCCACACGACCGAAGGCGTCGGACCGGGGCACCACCTGCTGATCGACGTATTCGCCCCTGTGCGCCGCGATTTCGTCGCGAAAGGCTGGGTCGCCAACGCGTCGGAGTACCTGGACCCCTCGAAGGGACAATAGTCCGCACATCTGGACTTGATCTCGCCAAACCGAACTGGAGTGCGCTAAATTGGCCCGGCTTGGGGTACGTCACGTGGGATCGTTTCCGCCCGTCAATTCCGTCGTCCGAGCGGTCGAGCTGCTGCAGGCGCTCAACCGGCGTCCCATTTCGTCCATCGACGATCTGTTCGTTCAGACGGGAATCCCCAAACCTTCGATCGTCCGTCTGCTGCAGACCTTCGAGATGCAGGGGCTCGTGCGGCATGCGCCGCAACACGGCGCCTATTACCTGACCTCCGAAGTCCGTACGCTGTCCGCCGGTTACCACAGCGAGCCGCGTCTCGTCGAAGCGTCGGCCACCCTGCTCGACGAGCTGACGCGGCGGATCAAGTGGCCATTGGCGATCGCCGTGCCGGATTCCGATGCGATGATCGTGCGCTACAGCACGATCCCCCTCTCGCCGCTATCGCTGCTGCATTCCAGCGTCGGCATGCGATTGAGCATGATCAGCCGTGCGCTCGGCCGCGCTTACCTTGCGTTCTGCGACGCCGACGAGCAGGAGGCGCTGATCACGCTGCTGCGCAAGTCGAGCAACCCGGAGGACGCCCTGGCGCGCGACACCGCCGGCTTGCGCAAGCTGCTGAACGAGGTCCGCGCACGCGGGCTGGCGACCCGCGATCCACGCGTGCGGGCCGTCTCGAACACGCTGGCGATTCCCGTGTACGAGGGATCGCGCGTGGTCGCCTCGGTCGGCCTGACGTTCTTCGCCTCGGCCATGACGCCGGACGAGGCGATCAAGCGCTACCGCGGTGAGATGCAGCGACTGTCGGCCGCCATCGAAAAACGGATCGAGGAACTCGGCGCGTCGCTTCGCGAACGCGACCCGTCGCCGGCGGCGCCACGCCTGGCGAAATCTGGCTGAACCGCACCCAGCCTCGCGATTTCATTCTGCGAAACACGTGACGAATCCGGTTGCCCGCGCGGGCCGGGCGGTCTGTCATCCGTTATCAACGCGCTCGTCCCGAGCGCTCATTGGCCAGCAGCATGGCTTCCGCCCCAGACAGGACTTTTCGCGACCGGTTGCGCGCGCGCGAGCCGCTGCTCGGAACGTTCATCAAGACGCCCTCCCCGCACGCGGTCGAGATCGTCGGCGATGTCGGCCTCGACTTCGTCGTCATCGACCAGGAGCATGGCCCGTTCGATCGCGGCAGTGTCGATCTTCTGCTGCTCGCGGCGCGCGCCAGCGGCATCGCCGGCCTCGTGCGCGTCGGGAGCGCGGAGCACATCCTGCCCGCTCTCGACGGCGGCGCCGCGGGCGTCGTGGTCCCGCACGTCTCCACGGTCGAGCGCGCGCGTGGCCTCGCCGCCGCCTGTCGCTATCGCGATGGGACCCGCGGCTATTCAGGCGCCACCCGCGCCGGCCGCTATGGCGGGCTCTCGCGGTGGGACCATGTCGAACAATCCGACGCTGGGGTCGCGGTGATCGCGCAGATCGAGGATCCGCAGGCACTCGCCTGCATCGACGATATCGCCGCAGTGGACGGGATCGACGCACTGTTCATCGGCCGCGGTGACCTCACCGTTGCTCTTGGCCTCTCGTCGTCGGAGGGGCCGGAGATGGTGGGGATCGTGGCCTCGATCGCCGCGGCCGGCCAATCAGCCGGCAAGGCGATCTGCGGCTACGCGGCTGGCCGGGCCGAGGCGGAGTTCCTGGCCCAGCACGGCGCCACCGCCTTCGTCGTCTCGTCGGATCAGGGATTCGTCCGACGCGAAGCCCAACGCACGCTCAAGGATTTTCGGACCCTGAACGGTTCGTGGAGCCGGCCGCACGCGGGATAGCGCCTGTTTCAGCCTGCGAAATCTTCGCAAAAGCCACTGCGGCCGGTCATCGGAACGGTTAGCTTCCGCCGCATCGCGCTCGTCGACCATTGCCTGACCACATAACGCAGCGAGCGCTGCAACAACGCCGGGAGGAAACATGTTCCGCCGTCCGCTTAAGGTCGCCCTGATCAGCGCCCTGTTGGCCTGCGCATTTGCCTCGCCCGGAATGACGCAGGCGTGGCCCTCGCGCACCGTCTCGATCCTTGTCCCCTTCCCCGCCGGCGGTAGCACCGACATCGTGGCGCGGTTCATGGCCGAGCGTATGCGCGCCCTCTACAACGGCGCCTCCTTCGTGGTGGAGAACAAGCCCGGCGCCACCGGCAACGTTGCGGCTGCGGCTGTCGCGAAGGCTGCTCCGGACGGCCACACGCTGCTGTTCTCGACCTCGGGACCCGTCGCCACCAACGTCCTCATCTTCAAGAACCCGCCGATCGATCCGCTCAAGGATCTGACGCCGATCGCACTGGTGGCGGAAGTTCCGTTGATCATCGTCGTCAACGCCAAGCTGCCGATCAAGAACATCAGCGAGCTGCTCGCCTACGACAAGGCCAACCCCGGCAAGCTCAACTTCGGCAACGCCGGCACCGGCGGCATGGGCCACATGGCGAGCGAGCTCTTCGCACGAACGACCGGGCGCAAGTTCGTGTCGGTTCCCTATCAAGGCTCTGCGCCGGTCACGCGCGACCTCGTTGCGGGCATGGTCGACGTCGCCTTCGATCTCGCACCGACATACCTGCCGCACATCCGCAGCGGCGCATTGCGTGCGCTCGCGGTGACCACCACCAAACGGCTTCCCGACTTGCCGGATGTTCCCACCGTGGCGGAACAGGGCTTCCCCGACTACGAGGCATCTTCGTTCGTCGCTCTGCTCGGTCCGCCGAACCTGCCGCCCGATGTCGTGACCAAGCTCAATGCGGCGGTGAACGATTGGCTGCAGACGAAAGAAGCCAAAACCGCCCTCGCGAACCAGACTCTGTTCCCCCTTGGCGGCACTCCCGACATGCTGCGCGCGCGCATCCAGAAGGAGATCGACAAGTGGCGGCCGGTGGTGACGGCGGCGGGAATTTCCCTCGGCCAATGATCGGCGCAACCTCGCGCGCCGCAGCGCGCGAGGTTACGGCTGCGACGCCGACACCGAGGTGCGCCGCAGCAGCGCATCGCGCGCAAACAATTCGGCGATCCAATCCACGAACACCCTGAGCTTGTTGCTCAGGTGCCGATTGGGCGGATAGACCACGTACACCGGAACGGGCTCTGTGCCCCAGCCGACGAGCACCGGCCGCAGCGCGCCGGCGTCGAGGTGCTGCTGCGCCATGAAGATCGGAGCCTGGACCACTCCGAGGCCGTTGAGCGCGGCCGCCAGATAGGCATTCCCGTCGTTGAGCGCGACGATGTAGCGGCCAAGGATCTCATGCTCCTCGCCGTTGGCGGCGAAGGTCAGCGGCATGGTGCGGCCGGATTCCGTGCTGAAATAGCTGACGACGTGATGCTCGCCGATTTCAAGGTCCGTCGGGTGACGGGGTTCGCCATAGCGCTGCAGATAGCTCGGGGCCGCGCAGGTGATGAAATGCAGGTCTCCGATGCGGCGGGCGATCAGTGACTGATCGGCAAGGTCACCCGCGCGGATCACGCAATCGACATTCTCGCCGATGAGATCGACCCGCCGGTCGGTGACACCAAGATCGATCTGGATCTCGGGATAGCGCGCGTGGAAATCGGCAAGCGCGGGGATGATGACGAGCAGCGCGAGCGCTGCGCTCACATCGATGCGCAAGCGTCCACGCGGGCTCGACTGCGACACCTGGATGCTGCCGTTGAGTTCCTCGAGATCCGCCAGCAGACGCACCACTCGCTCGTAATAGGCGGCGCCATCGGTCGTGACCGTCACCCGGCGGGTCGTGCGGTTGAGCAGTTTCGTTCGAAGATGCGCCTCCAGCGTCTGGATCAGCTTTGTGACCGTCGGCCGCGGCAGGTCCAGCGACGCCGCGGCGCGCGCGAAATTGCCGGCCTCGATGACGCGCGCGAACGCTCGCATTGCAGCAAGCTGGTCGTAGCGCGGTGTGGCGATTTGGTCACGCTTGCCCAATTTTTAGGCCCATTGTTCACCACCGGAAACAGTGATGCCACGTAATCGCTCTTTGTTGGATCGCTAGAGCCCCTACCTGCACCGCACTGCACAATTGTGTGGAGCGCGGGCATGCGCCGCAAGACTGAACAACTCCGGGCGGGTCAGGCAGAGGCGGTCGCCTGCGCCAAGGACGTCGTTCGCCTTGGAGCGACGTCCCTGCCCGTGTGCATCTATGGCTCCCCCGCCGAGGCCGAGCGGCCGGTGGTGGTGCATCTCCACGCAGGCGCATTCGTCGGCGGGTCGCTTGAGTCCGGCCGCGCCGTCTCCGCGTTGCTTGCGGAGGCCGGGGCGATCGTTGTCTCCGCGGACTACCCGCTCGCGCCCCGGCATCCGTTTCCGCAGGCGGTCGAATTGCTGCATCGGTTCATCACCCTGATGCACGCAGGCCACACCCCGTGGGCGCAACGCCGATCGCGGATTTTTGTCGCCGGCGAGGAAGCAGGCGGCAACCTCGCGGCCGGCCTCGCCTTGCTGACGCGCGACCGGCACGCACCTGCGCTCGCCGGACAGATCCTCCTGTCGCCGATGCTCGACCCGCGCCTCGCGACCTGCTCGCTGCGCGCCGCGGACGCCGGACCGGTCGGATGCTGCCGCTGGGCGGACGGCTGGCGCGATTATCTCGGTTCGCCAGCGGCCGCAGCGCACCCTTATGCGGCGCCCCTCGGGTCATCGCGCCTCGCGGGCGTGGCGCCGGCGCTGGTGGTGACGGCGCAGGACGATCCGCTGCGCGACGAGGCGCTGAGCTACGCACGCCGCCTGCGCGAATCGGGTGTCGCCGTGGAAACCCACGTCCTATCCGCGCCGACGGGCTGGCCTTGCGCGCTCACGCGCACGAGCAGCAACGAGAGCTGGAGCGCAAACCTGCGCGACCGTTTCAGCACTTTCTTCGCCAACACGCCGGACCCGCTGCTGCGCAGCCCGGCTCTTCATCTCAGCAGCATCTGAACATTCGGGGGAATGCAAGTGCTAGAACGATTTTCGAGACGCCGCATCTGGCTTATCGCACTCGCGCTCGGCGCCATGGCCGCCGGGACATCGCTGTTGCTCGCCGTCCGCAACGGAGACGCGACGACGTCCGGCCAGGCCGAGCAGGCGCCCGCCGCGACGCCGGTGTCGGCCGCGACCGTGGAGCAGCACGAGGTCGCGCTGTGGGATGAATTCTCGGGACGGCTCGAGGCCGTCGAGCGCGTCGAGGTGCGTTCGCGTGTTGCCGGCGCAATCCAGTCCGTGCATTTCCGCGAGGGCGCGCTGGTCAAGCAGGGGGATTTGCTCATCACCATCGACCCGGCCCCCTACGCGGCCGAGGTGGAACGCGCGCAGGCCCAGGTGGTCGCGGCAGAAGCCCGCGTGTCGCTCACCAAGAACGACGCCGACCGCGGCCAGCAGCTCGCGGAAACCCGGGCGATCTCCCAGCGCGACCTCGACCAGCGCGTCAATGCCCGCCGCGAAGCGGAGGCCAATCTGCAGGCGGCCCGCGCCGCGTTGGAATCGGCGCGCCTGAACCTCGACTACACCCAGGTCCGCGCGCCCGTCTCCGGCCGCGTCGGCAAGCTGGAGATCACCGTGGGCAATCTCGTCGCCGCCGGCCCCGGCGCGCCGGTGCTCACCACGCTCGTCTCGATCGATCCCATCTATGCGAGCTTCAACGCGGAGGAGCAGGTCGTCGCGCGCGCGCTCAAGAACGTCGGTCGTGACATCGAGCGCATCCCAGTGCGCATGACCACCCTCACAACGAACGGCGACCCGATCCTCGGCCGTCTGCAGCTCGTCGACAACCAGGTCGACGCGCGCAGCGGCACCGTGCGCGTGCGGGCTGTGTTCGCCAATCCCCACGGCGACCTGCTTCCCGGCCAGTTCGCGCGGCTGAGCATGGGCCAGGGCAAGAGCAAACCGGCTCTGCTGGTGAGCGAGCGCGCGATCGGCACCGACCAGAACAAGAAGTTCGTGATGGTGGTCGGCTCCGACGACAGGGCGGAATACCGCGAGGTGACGCTCGGGCCGGAGGTGGACGGACTGCGCGTGGTGGCTTCCGGATTGAGTGCCGGGGAGCGCATCGTGGTCAACGGCCTGCAGCGGGTCCGTCCGGGTGCGCTTCTCGCGGCGCAGCTTGTCGAAATGGACGGCAGGACTGCCGCGGGGCCGAAGTCGACCAGCGACGTCGTGCAGCGCTGAACGCACCTCGCCAATCGGGGGACATCATGAACCTCTCCAAATTCTTCATCGATCGCCCGATCTTTGCGGGCGTGCTGTCCGTGCTGATCTTCGTGTCGGGCCTGCTCGCGCTGCGGGTCATGCCGATCTCCGAGTATCCCGACGTTGTCCCCCCCTCCGTCGTCGTCTCCGCGCAATACCCCGGCGCCAACCCCAAGGTCATCGCGGAGACGGTGGCGACGCCGCTCGAGGAGGCGATCAACGGCGTCGAGAACATGCTGTACATGAGCAGCCAGGCCACCACCGATGGCCTGATGACGCTTACGGTCACATTCAAGCTCGGAACGGATCCGGACAAGGCCCAGCAACTGGTGCAGAACCGCGTCTCGCAGGCGGAGCCGCGCCTGCCCGAAGAGGTGCGGCGCCTGGGGATCACGACCGTGAAGAGCTCGCCCGATCTGACGATGGTCGTGCATCTCGTCTCGCCCAACGACCGCTACGACACGACCTATTTGCGCAACTACGCCGTATTGCATGTGAAGGACCGGCTCGCACGCATCGAGGGCGTCGGCCAGGTCAGGCTGTTCGGTGCGGGCGACTACGCCATGCGCATTTGGATCGATCCGCAGAAGGCCGCCGAGCGCGGGCTGTCGGCGAGCGACATCGTCCGCGAGATCCGCGCCCAGAACGTGCAGGCGGCGGCCGGCGTCATCGGCGCCTCGCCCAACGTGCCCGGCCTCGACCTGCAGGTGTCGGTCAATGCCAAGGGCCGCCTGCAGGACGAGGAGGAGTTCGCCGATATCGTGGTGAAGACCGGCGACAACGGCGAGATCACGCGCCTGCGCGACGTGGCGCGCATCGAGCTCGGCGCGTCGGATTACGCACTGCGCGCGCTGCTCGACAACAAGTCCGCCGTCGCGGTACCGATCTTCCAGGCCCCCGGCTCGAACGCGCTCGCCATCTCCGACAACGTGCGCGCGACCATGGCCGAGATCAAGAAGCACATGCCGGACGGGGTCGACTACCAGATCGTCTATGACCCCACCCAGTTCGTGCGCGCCTCGATCGAGGCGGTCGTGCACACGCTCCTGGAAGCGGTCGCGCTGGTGGTGCTGGTGGTGATCCTGTTCCTGCAGACCTGGCGGGCCTCGATCATCCCGCTTCTGGCGGTTCCCGTATCGATCATCGGCACGTTCACGGTGATGTATCTTTTCGGATTCTCCATCAATGCGCTCAGCCTGTTCGGGCTCGTGCTGGCGATCGGCATCGTCGTGGACGACGCCATTGTCGTCGTCGAGAACGTCGAGCGGAACATCGAGTACGGGCTATCGCCACGCGAGGCGACCTACCGTGCCATGCGCGAGGTGTCCGGACCGATCATCGCCATCGCTCTGGTGCTCACGGCCGTGTTCGTGCCGCTCGCCTTCATCAGCGGCTTGACCGGACAATTCTACAAGCAGTTCGCGCTCACGATCGCGATCTCGACGATCATCTCGGCGATCAACTCGCTCACGCTGTCGCCCGCCCTCACCGCGCTCCTGTTGCGCGGGCACGGCATGCCGAAAGACAAGCTCACCCTGCTGATGGACAGGCTGCTCGGCTGGTTCTTCACCCGCTTCAACCGCGTGTTCAAGACCAGCTCCGACGCCTATAGCGGCGGCGTCAAGCGCATCGTCTCACGCAAGGCCGCCGTCATGGGTGTGTACCTCGTGCTGGTGGGCCTCACCGCCGGACTGTTCCATGCCGTGCCAAGCGGCTTCGTGCCGGGTCAGGACAAACAATATCTCGTCGGCTTCGCGCAGCTTCCCGACGGCGCCACGCTCGACCGCACCGAGGAGGTCATTCGCCGCATGAGCGAGATCGCGCTCAAGCAACCGGGCGTCGACGCCGCCATTGCCTTCCCGGGTCTCTCGATCAACGGGTTCACCAACAGCTCGAACGCCGGGATCGTGTTCGCGCGCCTCACCCCGTTCGAGGAGCGCAAGAGCGCCGACCTCAGCGGTCCCGCCATCGCGATGCAGCTCAACGCCAAGTACGCCGCGATCGAAGACGCGATGATCGCCATGTTCCCGCCCCCGCCGGTGCAGGGCATCGGCACGATCGGCGGGTTCAAGCTGCAGATCGAGGACCGTGCCGGCCTCGGCTACGAGGCGCTGGCGGATGCGACCAAGGCATTCATGGCGAAAGCGGCCCAGGCCAAGGAAGTGGCCGGCCTGTTTTCGGGTTACCAGATCAACGTGCCACAGCTCTTCGCGGACATCGACCGCACCAAGGCGCGCCAACTCGGCGTGCCGCTGACCGACATCTTCGACACGCTTCAGATCTACCTCGGGTCGCTCTACGTCAACGACTTCAACAAGTTCGGCCGCACCTACAGCGTGCGGGTGCAGGCGGACGCGCCGTTCCGCGCGCATGCGGACGACATCGGAAACCTGAAGGTGCGTTCGACGAGCGGAGAAATGGTGCCGCTCTCCGCGCTGCTGAGGGTGACGCCGTCGGCCGGGCCCGAGCGCGCGATGCGCTACAACGGCTTCCTCACCGCCGACGTGAACGGCGGAGCCGCGCCCGGCTATTCGTCCGGCCAGGCGCAGGCGGCGATCGCGCGCATCGCGGCCGAGACACTGCCGCAGGGCTTCGATTTCGAATGGACCGACCTGACCTATCAGGAGATCCTTGCCGGCAACTCCGCGATCTGGGTGTTCCCACTGGCGATCCTGCTGGTGTTCCTGGTGCTGGCGGCGCTCTATGAGAGCCTGACGCTGCCGCTCTCGATCATCATGATCGTGCCGATGGGTCTGCTGGCGGCGATGTCGGGCGTGTGGCTGACGCACGGCGACAACAACGTCTTCACGCAGATCGGCCTGATCGTCCTGGTCGGATTGTCGGCGAAGAACTCGATCCTGATCGTGGAATTCGCGCGTGAGCTGGAGTTCGCCGGCCGCTCGCCGTGGCAGGCGGCGGTCGAAGCGAGTCGCTTGCGTCTGCGGCCGATCCTGATGACGTCGATGGCCTTCGTCATGGGCGTGGTGCCGCTCGCCTTCGCCACCGGCGCAGGCGCCGAGATGCGGCGCGCCATGGGGATTGCGGTGTTCTCCGGGATGATCGGGGTGACCGCGTTCGGGCTGTTCTTCACGCCGGTGTTCTACGTGCTGCTGCGGCGCATGACCGGCAACCGGCCGCTCAAGCAGCACGGCGAGACGCATGGCGATCGGTTCGCCGATCCGGCGCCATTCACGCCGAGTCCGGCCCGCGAGTTGCAGGACGCGTAGGAATCCGGATTGCGCGACGGCGGGTTTGAGGTCACGCGTCCCAGTCGGGACGCATCGGCCCGGCGACGTTTTCGAACGCGCCCTCGGTGAGTTCGCAGATGAGCAGGCGTCTCGGGTCGACCGGCCCAGGGAACTTGATGCGGCCCTTGGGAGCGCGCTTGAAGCCGACGCGGGCATAATAAGGCTCATCGCCCACGAGCACGACAAGGCGATGGCCCTTTGCCTTGGCCTCCGTCAATGCACGTTCCAGCAGCCGCACGCCGATGCCGCGGTCGCGGAACGGCGGCTCCACCGTGAGCGGGCCGAGCAGCAAGGCCTTGGCGTCTCCGATCCGGACCGGCGACAGCCGCACCGACCCTACCAAAAGTGTGCCGATGCGCGCCGTGAAGGACAGCGCCGGGTTGTGGGGCGCGCCCTCCCGCAGACGGTATGCGGTCTTGGCATAGCGTCCGGGGCCGAACGTACGCTCGTGCAGCCGCTCGATCGCCAGCGCATCGTCGGCGGTCTCGGGGAGGATCGTCAGGGAAAGGTCGCTCATGGTGCGGTGACCGCTTAACATCCGGGCGGGGCCGGGTCTACCGGGCTGGCGCCCTGCGCCACATCTCCTGGTTCCGTCTTGAGCAAGCAGGGAGCCGCCAATGGGCCATTTCCTCGACGGAGTCTGGCACGACGACGCCGCGCGCACCGATTCCGGAGGAGCCTTCCAGCGCCCGACCACCACGTTCCGCAACCATGTCACGGCGGATGGGAGTCCGGGGACGACCGGGGACGGCGGCTTTCGCGCCGAAGCCGGCCGCTATCACCTCTATGTCTCGCGTGCCTGCCCGTGGGCTCATCGCACCCTGATCTTCCGCAAGCTCAAACGGCTCGAAGACGTTATCTCTGTTTCCGTCGTCTCTCCCGATCTCGGCAAGGAAGGCTGGACCTTCGACCGCGGCAGCGGATCGACGGGCGACCCTGTGAACGGCGCCGCCAAGCTCGCGGACATCTACCTGATGGCGGAGCCGCGCTATTCCGGCCGCGTGACGGTACCGGTGCTTTGGGACAAGCAGCGCCGCACCATCGTGAGCAACGAGTCGGCGGAGATCATCCGCATGCTCAACTCGGCCTTCGACGCGTTCACCAGCGACCGCGCCGACTACTATCCCCCGGCGCTGCGCGACGAGATCGGCCGCATCAACGAGCGGGTCTATGCGACGGTCAACAACGGCGTCTATCGCTGCGGCTTTGCGACGACACAGCAGGCCTACGACGATGCGTTCACCGCACTCTTCGCGACGCTCGATGAGCTGGAGAGGCGGCTCGAACGGCAGCGGTATCTTGCCGGCAGCACGCTGACCGAGGCGGACTGGCGCCTGTTCACCACCCTGGTGCGCTTCGACGCGGTCTATTACGTGCACTTCAAGTGTAACAAGCGGCGTATCGTCGACTATCCCAACCTCTCGAACTACCTGCGCGCCCTCTATCAGATCCCGGGCGTCGCCGAGACGGTGTCGATCCCCGAGATCAAGCGGCACTATTATCGCAGCCACCGGCAGATCAACCCGAGCGGCATCATCCCGCTCGGGCCCGATCTCGATTTCAACGCACCGCACGACCGCGGCCGCTTCGGCTGACATCCGCGTGCGAACGCGACTACCACAGGCGCGACAGCGGCGCGCCGTGCAGCACCTCGGCGATGCGCGCGCGGGTGCTCTTGGTCGTGCCCTCGGGCAAAGCATCAACGGCAAAGAAGCCGTGCGCCACGATTTCGTAATTGGGCCGTGGTGGCGCCGGCTGATGGAACGAACGCACCACGAACAGCGCGACGTGATCGCGGTCGGACACGCGCGGGTAAAAGTAGAGCGCGTGGAACTGCGGCCCATCGACGAGCTCGATATTGCCCTCCTCCTTGAGCTCGCGCGCCAGCGCGTCGTGGATCGTCTCTCCCGGCTCGACCCCGCCCCCCGGCAGGTGCCAGCCCTCCACATAGCTGTGGCGGATGAGGAAGACGCGGCCCTGTCCGTCGACGACCAGGGCCCGCACGCCGAGCGTCATGCCGCGCGAAAACCGCCAATACAGATGAAAGGCGCGACGCAGCAGCGGCTCCATGGCCCGCCGGAGGGTGGAAATTGGCACTGAAGCCTCTTTAGAATTCTTCCAAACAAGTTATGGTGGCCACTTGGGGGCCGACACGGAACTGATCTTTACCCATGCGACGTTTTTCCGATCTTACCGAACAACAGATCCTGGCGCTCGCCATCTCCAACGAGGAAGAGGACAGCCGCATCTACTACGGATTCGCAGAAGGGCTGCGGCAGCAGTTCCCGGCGTCCGCCAAGGTGTTCGAGGAGATGGCGGCAGAGGAAAGCCGCCATCGCTCGATGCTGTTCGACCTCTACCGCCAGAAGTTCGGCGAGTACCTGCCGCTGATCCGGCGCCAGGACGTCAAGGGCTTCATCCAGCACAAGCCGCTCTGGCTGATGCATCCGCTCAACCTCGACGAGGTGCGCAAGTACGCGGCCGAGATGGAATACGAGGCCGAACGCTTCTACCGCAAGGCCGCCGAGACCACGCGCGATGCTTCGATCCGCGAACTGCTGGTGCAACTCGCCGAAATCGAGAGCGACCATGAAAGCCTGGCGGAACGCCTGGGCAAGACCATCCTGACGCCCGACAAGCGCGCCGCCGAGGACGAAACCGCGCGCCGCATGTTCGTGCTGCAATACGTGCAGCCCGGCCTCGCCGGTTTGATGGACGGCTCCGTCTCCACCCTCGCGCCGCTGTTTGCGGCGGCCTTCGCCACCCACAACACCTGGGAGACGTTCCTCGTCGGCATGGCCGCATCCGTCGGCGCCGGCATTTCCATGGGATTTGCGGAAGCTCTCTCCGACGACGGCTCGCTCACTGGGCGCGGCACCCCCTGGCTGCGCGGGACGGTGTGCGGGGTGATGACCACGCTCGGCGGGATCGGCCACACCTTGCCCTATCTCATTCCCAATTTCATGATCGCGACCCTCGTGGCGATCACGGTCGTGATTGTCGAGCTCGCGGTGATCTCCTACATCCGCTTCCGCTACATGGACACGCCGTTCCTGCAGGCGGCGTTTCAGGTCATCGTCGGTGGCGTGCTGGTGTTCCTCGCCGGGATCTTGATCGGAAATTCGTGAGCCCGCGGGCGATTGCGCCCGCGCGCCGGTTGGACCACAGTGCCCTCATGTTCGTCCTCGCCCATATTTCCGATCCGCACCTGCCACCCCTTCCCGCTCCGCGCTGCTCAGAGCTCCGCACCAAGCGGCTCGGCGGCTTTATCAATTGGCAGCGCAAGCGCCGCGACATCCATGTGCTCGACACGCTCGAACGCCTGGTCGCGCACGTGCGCGAGCAGAATCCGGATCACATCGCCGTCACCGGCGATCTCATCAACCTCGCCCTGCCGGAAGAATTTCCCGCGGGACACACATGGTTGAAAAACCTGGGCAGCGCGCGTGACGTGACCTTCGTGGCAGGCAACCACGACGCCTATGTGCGGCGGATGGAGGGCGAGCCGGCGCGGCACTGGGGCGAGTACATGACCGGCGACGACCAGCAGGACGTCGCCTTCCCATTCGTGCGGCGGCGCGGCCCCGTGGCCATTATCGGTCTGTCGACGGCCGTGGCCGCGCCCTGGTTCCGTGCGACCGGGCGGCTCGGCAAGGAGCAGATCGAAGGTCTGCGCGAGACGCTGACGCGGCTGGGCGCCGAGGGCGCATTCCGCATCATCGCCATTCATCATCCGCCGGAGAGCGAGCCGCGCCGCCAGTCGGAACGCCTGCTCGATGGCGGGCCGTTGCTCGCCGCAATCGCGCACGCGGGCGCGGAGCTGCTGATCCACGGACACGAGCACATCCATTCCGTGTCTTGGTTCGACGCGGGCGGGCGGCGCGTCCCCGCGGTCGGGGTGCCGTCGGCGTCGGCGACGGCCGGCGGTCACTGGCAAGCCGCGGGCTACAATCTCTATCGGATCGAAGGCGCTCCGGGCGCGTGGGACTGCGAAATGATCTCGCGCCAGCTCGGCGCCGACGGAAGCTGGACCGACCTCGGCCGCCGCAGGCTCGCCCGCCGTGGCCGGGCACCCGCAGCGCTATAGGCCGCCCGAGACGATCCACGCGGCGGCGAACACGCCGACGACCCCCACCGCCACGCCAAGCAGGAACAGCAAGACGGCGCGCCACGCACGCCGTCGTGCCGGGCGCTCGCGCGGTGCCACCGGGTCGGCGGCAAGCGCACGCTCGCGTTCGACCATGCGGCGGGCGATGTAGCGCGTGATTTCACGCGCCATGTCGGCGGGGGACGGCGTCTCGGCGATCACGCGCGGACCGTTTCGGGTGTCCTGGATGAAGCGATAAACGCGCCGCTCCCGGTCCATGACCACGTGGGCGACCATGTCGATCCACAACCGCGGCCGCTCGCCCCGGGAAATGCCGCGATCGAAACAATCCACCGACGGCGGAATGTCGGCGAACACCGGATCGAGCGCCTCGTTGAGGATCTCCAGGCGGGCGATCTCCGCGTCTTTCAAATCGATCACGACCCCTGCCCGCTCGGCCGTCTCGAGCCGCGCATCGCGCACCGCATCCCGCAAGCGCAGCAACGGCGCCTTGGGCATCTCCGAGCTTGGCTTCTCCATCGACGCGTCCCCCGTGCCGCAAAAATCGCCCGGGACGCCTCTGTCGGCAACCCGGACCCATGCAAGATGGTCAGCCGCCCGCCGCCGGCACAACCCCATAACGCGCGGCCCAGGCGAGCCCGTCCTCCGTGCGGCTACGCGGCTTGTACTCGGCGGCGACCCAACCCTGGTAACCGAGGCGATCGACCGCATCGAGCACGGCCTGATAGTTGATCTCCCCCTCGTCCGGTTCGGCCCGCGACGGCACCGCCGCGATCTGCACGTGAGCGATCCAGGGCAGATGCTGCTGGAACCGCCGGATCAGGTCACCCCCCGCGATCTGCGCATGATAAAAGTCGAACTGCAGCTTCACATTGGGATGGCCGACGGCATCGATGATCGCGGCGGCCTGCTCCGGACGGGTCAGGAAATAATCCGGCCGGTCGCGCGGGTTGATCGGCTCGATCAGCAGCGTGACGTTCCTCGGCGCGGCGAGCGCGGCGGCACGCGCCAGGTTGGCCACAAACGTCTTCTCCGCCGCCGGCCGCTGCTCGGGCGGCACGAGGCCCGCCATGCAGTGGATGGCGCTGGCCCCGATTGCGCTGGCGTAATCAAGCGCCTGGCTGAACTGGGCAGCGAACTCGGCTTCGCGTCCGGGCACCGCCGCCAAGCCGGACTCGCCCGGCCTCCCCAAGGCAGTGTTGAGCCCGAGCATCGTGAGGCCGTGCCGCTCGATTTCCTCGCGCACAGCCGCAGCCGGCTCGGTGTAGGGAAACTGAAGCTCGACGGCCTTGAACCCGGCCGCCGCCGCGGCGCCGAAGCGCTGCAGCAAGGGGCGGTCGGCGAACAGCAATCCGAGATTTGCGGCGAGCCGGGGCATGACCGTTCCCTTCTACATGTCCCGGGGCGGCTTTGCAGCGCCTCCCGCCGGTGCTCTGAAAACACATCCTCACGGTGGGGCGGCTGCCCACCTAGAAACCCACAAAATACATGGGAGATATTTGGATTGACTGGAGGCAGGCTGGTTGCTTTCATGCCGCCTGCCGGCCGCACAAGAAAGCCCTGGGATGGGCCGCGGTCGCCGCAGGAAACGCCGATCCACCAAACTGCCGACAGCACATGAACGCGCAACAGCTTCTGCAGGAAATCGCTGAATACTGCCGCCGCACCGGGCTCGCCGAATCCACCTTCGGCAGACGCGCCGTGAACGATGGCAAGCTGGCCAATCGCTTGCGCAACGGAGGGCGCATCACCACCGAAACCCTTGACCGTATTCGCGCCTTTATGGACGCTGATCGCTCCCCTCCCGCTGCGGCGGCTGCCGCCGTGATTGCACCCCGCGAAGAGTTCATTCCAATGCCGGCCAAGACAAACATCCCGGCCGTCGCCGCGACCGGCGACGAGCCCGATCCGCAACGCAACTTCCGTTTCTTCGACAACCGTCAGAAGTATCTCCTGTTCGTCAACACCTGCAGCGAAAAGCTGGTGGTCGCGAACCGCGTCTCGCAGGAGCTTCCGAACATCCATCCGCGCCCGCCCGCGCTGCGTCTGTTCGACGCCGGCGTCGGCGACGGCAGCGTTCTCTCGCGCGTGATGCGCGCCATGCACGATCGCTACCCGACGACGCCGTTCTATGTGGTCGGCAAGGAGATCAGCCTCGAAGACGTCCGCCTGACGATGCAGAAGCTCGCGGATCGCTTCTATGAGCACCCCGCGACGGTGGTGGTCCTCACCAACCTCAATTATTCCGACGCGCCCTGGCTCGCGGTCAAATCCATGAGCGCCGCCTCGAGCATGATCTGGCACGAACTGCGGCTGCAGGGGAACAACGCGTACCGCTTCGACCAGCAGATTGCGGAGCTGGAGCCGTTCCTCGCCGACGCGTGGAAGGCCGGCGTGAGCCCGAAGACCGGCAATCCGATGTACGAGCGGCCGGTGGTGCTCGTGATCTATCGCGAGGACCACAAGTTCCTGCTCGAGCCGATGCTGCCGCGTCCGGGCGGCACCATGGCCGGCTACGACCTCGTCATCGCCTCGCAGCCCTATCGTGCGCGCGCCTCGCTCGACTTCAAGGTCAAGCGCGTGATCGCGCCGCTGGCGCGGGCGCTCGGCCCCGGCGGGCGGCTCATCGCCATCCAGTCGCACGGCAACGATCCGGGTCACGAGATCGTTCAGAAGGTGTGGCCCGGCGACAATCCCTTCCTGCACGACCGGCACCAGATCCTGAAGGCCGTGAAGCAGGAGCTGGGACCGACGGGCCGCGAACTCAACTTTAACGTGTACGCGGACAACCGCTCGTTGTTCCGCTACGACATGCACACGCTTCCGTCCGAGGTCGAAGGTTCGATCGGGACCTCGACCGCTTTCGCGGCCTGGAATGCGGCGGTGTACGTCTCACAAGTGGAGGACGAGCGGCTGGCCGAGGCCGTCAATACTGGACGGTACCTTGATGCCACTCGCGAGGTCCTGCGCAAGCACGGTGGCCTCTGGTTTTGGGACGAGTCCTACGTTATCTCGCGTCGCCGGGACTAACCAAACCAAAGAGATCCAATGTCACCTCCAGAAGCCGCTGCCGACACCTCCCCGCGAGGCGCCGATCCCATCGCGCGCATCGCGGCCTTCGCCCAGACTGCGTCTTTCGAAACGACCCGCCTCAGCGCCGAGGACATCGAGCAGGTCAAGCGCGCCGCGCCCAAGGGCAGCACGATCTACGTCGCCGCCATCCCTTCGCGCCCTCTCGCCGAACAGGTCGAGACCGCCAGGAACCTGCGCGAGGCGGGCTTTGAGCCGGTGCCTCACCTGGCGGCGCGCAATTTCGAATCCGTCGAGGCGATGGAAGGGCAGCTCCGCCAGCTCGTCGAGCAGGCGGGCACCCGCCGGGTGCTGGTGATTGCCGGCGACCGCCCCGATGCAGCCGGGCCGTTCAAGGATTCTCTGTCGATCATCGAGACCGGCGCCCTGCAGCGGCACGGCATCGTCGAGGTCGGCATCTCGGGTCACCCCGACGGCCACCCGCGCGTCTCTGACGCTGTGCTCGAACAGGCGATGTCGGACAAGATCGCCGCCGCCGACCGTGCCGGCCTCAATGTCCGCATCGTGACGCAGTTCACGATGTCGACGCAGCCGATCGTCGACTTCGTCACGCGCGTGCGCGCGCGCGGCATCAAGAACCACATCAGCATCGGGCTTGCCGGCCCAACCAGCATGACGACGCTGCTGCGTTTCGCCAAGCTGTGCGGCGTGAAGGCCTCGACGCAGGGCCTTGCCCGCAACATCGGCCTCGTCAAGAACCTGATCGGCGCAAGCACGGCCGACCCGATCGTGCGCGCCCTCGCCGACATGAAGGATCAGCTCGGCGACGTCAGTCCGCACTTCTTCTCGTTCGGCGGGCTGCCGGCAACGACGCGCTGGGTGAACGCCGCCGCCACCGGCCGCATCACGCTGACGAGCGAAGGTTTCGAGGTCGCGAAATAACGCGCCTCATACCGGCTTCCCGAAATGCGAAAGCCCCGGAGCGATCCGGGGCTTTCGTTTTGTCGTAGGGAACCTTGCGGCAACCGTCAGGCCTCTTCGCGCCAGATGCCCAGCGCTTCCTGCATCGGCCGATCGGAGATCGAGAACAGCACGGCCTCCTTGTCGGCGACGTGGCTGTAGCGCACCCACGGCGGCGCCACGAACACGTCGTTGCGGCTCCACTCGAGGGTCTCGTCGCCGATCTTGGTGCGGCCGCTGCCCTCGACGCAGACGAAGATCGTCCCGTCGGTCGAGCGGTAGGGCTCGCCCTTGAAACCCGCCGGCAGCAGCGCGAGATGCGCGCCCATGGTCGGCAGCGCCCAGCTCCCATTGATCGGATTGACGTAGCGCACGCGCGCGCCATGGCGCTTGTCGATGTCGCCGGACTTCTTGAGCCGGTCGAGGATCGGCCGGGTGCGGGCGTAGGTGTAGTTGATCACCGGGCTGCGCTTGAGCGTGACCGGGGCGCCGTCCGGCAGCACGCCGGAACCGTATCGCTCCAGCGAATCGCCCTCGCCGCGCGAGGTGTTCTGCATCGCGTCGTCGAAGTGCTGCGAGAACGACGTCTCGAAATGATTGACCGTCGGCATGTCCAGCACGTCCAGCCACAGCATCGGCTTGCCCGACGGGTTGCCGTGATCGTGCGGCGCCCAGTTGGGCGTGAGGATGAAGTCGCCCGGCGACATGTTGGCCTTCTCGCCTTCCACGGCGGTGTAGGCGCCCTCACCGTCGAGCACGAAGCGGATCGCGGACGCCACGTGGCGGTGGGCCGGCGCGATCTCGCCCGGCAGGATCATCTGGATGCCGGCGAACAGCGAGTTGGTGATGCGTGTCTGGCCGTGCAGCGCCGGATTCTCCAGCACCAGCACGCGGCGCTCGGCCTCCTCGGCGGTAATCACGTCGCCGGCCTCGGCCATCAGCTTCTGCACGTCGGTGAATTTCCAGATCGCCGGCTTGCAGCGGCTGCGCGGCTCCGGGGTCACGACGTTCTTGAGCACCTCCCAGAGAGGCGCCATGTCGTACTTCGAAATTTTGTCGTAGTAGGCTTCCCGCACCGCCTTCAGGTTGTGCTTGGCATCGTTTGCGGCTTGCGTTGCGGCGACCGCCATGGCGTCCTCCATCGAAATCTGCGTAACGACCTGTTGTTTCCAATATAAGCCAAGTCGGGACGGCTCGATACTGCCCGCCCATGCGCCGCGGGCATTGTTGCTTCCACCCCCGGGCGGCGGGCCGACGCCCGGCGGAGGGCGCCCACTGCCGTCAGCTCTTGCCGCTGACCTTGCGGATGAACTTCTCGAAGCCCGCCAGCTGCTGGCGGATGAAATCGACGGTCGGCTGATCCTTGAGCTCGAGCTTGTCGTCGAACTTGGTCTGGGCGCTGCCGACGAAAATCTCGGGGCGCGTGAATACGAGGGCGTCCAGGAACACCATGACTTGCCGCCACTGGTACTGCACGCGCGAGCCGCCCAGCGGCCCGCCGGTGGCCGACTGGATGGCGACCGGCTTTTCCTTGAACGGCTGGTTCTCGGTGCGGGACACCCAGTCGATCGCGTTCTTCAAGCCGCCCGGGAGGCCGTAGTTGTATTCCGGCGAGACGATGATGACTCCGTCCGCGGCGCGGATGGCGCCTGCCAGCGCCTGCACGGGCGCCGGAAAGCCAGAAGACCGCTCGTCGTCGGCGTTGTAGATCGGAATCTCGCTCCATGGCGGCGCTTGCGTGATCTTCATGTCGGAGGGAGCGAGCTTCGGCAGCGCCCGCGCCAATGCATGATTGAACGACCCGCGACGCAGGGACCCGTGAATGGTGATCACGTTCAAAGTCTGAGCCATGGCACCTCTCGACATGAAAACGGACACCCGCGCAACCCGCACGGGTGTCCGTCACATAAGCGCGAATGCCGCCGGTTCAACCGCGGCTATTTCTCGTCGGCGATAGGGTTGCGCAGGATGCCGACGCCCTGGATCTCGACTTCGCAAACGTCGCCGTTGCGCATCCAGACCGGATTGGGCTTGCGCGCATGGCCGACGCCCGATGGCGTTCCGGTGTAGATGATGTCGCCGGGCTCCAGTGTCATGCCCTGGGTGATGTAGACGAGCATCTCCTTCACCGGGAACATCATGTTGTCGGTGTTGTCCGACTGCATGACGGTCCCGTTGAGGCGCGTCTCGATCTTGAGCCCCCTGGCTGCATCCGGCAGCTCGTCGGCCGTCACCATCCACGGCCCGAAGCCGCCGGTGGCGTCGAAGTTCTTGCCCATGTCCCATTGCGTCGTCTTGCGTTGGAACTCGCGGATCGAGCCTTCGTTCCCGACCGAATAGCCGGCGACGCACGAGGTCGCATTGTCCATGGTCAGGTGCTTGGCGCGCTTGCCGACGACGAGGATCAACTCGGCTTCATAGTCGAGTGTCTCCGTCACCTTCGGGCGAATGATGGGGCTTTCATGCGCGACGAGCGAGGAGTTGCAGCGCATGAAGATCGTGGGGAACTTCGGGATGTTGTCGCGGTTCGGTCCTTCCTTGACGTGCTCGAGGTAATTGAGCCCGAGGCACACGACCTTGCCGGGAGTGCGCACCGGCAGCGCATATTTCAGCCCCTTGAGCGGCAGGCGCGCGGACGCCGGCGCCCGCTTGGCGAGATCCGCCAGCGGCTTGAGATCGCCGCCGTTCTGGGCGAGCACCTCGCGCAGGTCACCCGACAGCTTGCTGTCGACGGCCTGCAGATCGATCACCTGGTCGCCCTCGACGACGCCGAGATGTGCACCACCGTTCAAGTCAAACGCGACGATTTTCATGGGCGTTTCCGGTCCTCTGTTTGGAAGCGTGGCAGTGCCTGGACGCACCGCGGAAGGCTTGAAACTTGCCGCGCCGTGTTACCCGATTTCGGCTCCCGGTGCTATGCCGCCAGCGCCGTCGCGCAATTCCGGTCATGCACCCAAAGCGCGCGCCGCAAGCTCAACCCTGCCCCACGTGGATGTCGGCTGGCGGCTCGCCGCGCTGGTGCCGCGCCCACATGGCCTCATAGGCATCTTCGATATTCCTCGCGAAGCGGGCGGTATCGAACAGCGGCAGGCCCGCACGCCCGCGCGTCAGCCGGGACTTGTAGTGGTCCAGCGCGGCGGGATCACGCGCGAGCGTCACCGCCGCGGCCTCGTAGCCCTCGGCCGTCTCGCAGACCAGTTCCGGAAGGCCCGCCGCGTGCAACAGGCTGCCCGCCCCTCGCCCGCCGAAGGTCCTGCCCGCCCACGTCAGCACCGGCAGCCCGGCCCACAACGCATCGACCGCCGTGGAGATCGCGTTGTAGGGCAGCACGTCCAAAAAGACGTCCGCGAGCCTGTAGCGCGCGAGGTAATCGTGCGACACCGACACGCGCGGCATCACCACCAGCCGCTCGCCCGCGACGCCGCGGGCCTGTGCCTCGCGCCGCAGGTTGTCGTCGGATTGGCTGCTGCCGCCCGCGAGCCACAGCACACTGCCCTCGACCGCGCGCAGGACACGCATCCAGATATCGAACATCTGCGGCGTGATCTTGTGCCGGCTGTGGAACGCGCAGAACACGGTTCCGTCCGCCGGCAGGCCCATCTCGCCGCGGCTCGGCGGCTGGTCGGAGATCGCGCGCGTCGCGTCGGCGGCGATGAACGGCTCGGGCAGATAGGCGACCCGCTCGGGATAGTGCATGCGCACGTCCTGCGGCAACGAGAACCGGTCGGCGATGACGTAATCGACCAGCTCGTCGCCCATCGTTCCGAGATAGCCGAGATAGCTCACCTGCACCGGCGCCGGCCGCAGCGCGAGGATGCCGGGGCGGCAGTTCTCCGTGAACCCGGTGAGGTCGACGAGGATGTCGATCTCCATCTCCCGGATACGATCCGCAATCTGCCGGTCGCTCAGCTCGCGCACGTCGATGAACGTCTCGAAGGCGCGGGTGAGTCGTGCACGCATCTCGCTGCGGTCGTCGGCGCCGAAGGAGAACGCGACCGTCTCGAACCTGGAGCGATCGTGGCGCTCGAACAATTCGGCCATCAGGATCGCGACCGGGTGGACGCGCAGATCCGTCGACAGATAGCCCAGCCGGATCCTGTCATGCGTGCGCGGCGGGAAAACCGCCCGCTTTGTGCGTACCGGGCACACATCGTCGAGCCAGACATTCGCCGCGAGCAACTGATCCGACGCGGCGTCGACGCAGGCGACCGCCTCGAACGGCAGGATCACCTTGCGGCCGGCGCGCAATCCCTCCCCGATCCGGCGCTGCAGCTCGTCGTGCTCGCGCCAGTCGGAGCAGTGCAGCCGCGCATAGAGCAGGTTCCCGAGCGCGTAGGGCTGGCCGGGATCGAGCGCGACCACGCGCTCGAAGTCGGCTGCGGCCTGTTCGTAGCGCTTGGCGGTCAGTGCCGCGGAGGCGCGGTTCGCCAACGCGTCCAGCGCATCCGGATCGGCCGCGACGGCCGCATTGAAGCTGGCCAGCGCATCGTCAGCGCGCCCGAGCGCCAGCAGCGCGTTGCCGCGGTTGTTCAGGATGCCCGCGGATCGCGGGTCGAGGCGCAGCGCCCTATCGAAACAGGCGAGCGCCTCGCTGGCCCGACGCAGCCTCAACAACGCGAATCCCATGTTGTTGAGCGCGCCGGCGAACTTCGGATCGGCCTCGACCGCGGCCGCAAAAGCTGCGACCGCCTCCTCGTGCCGGCCAAGTCCCGCCAGGGCATTGCCCCTCCCGTCGAGCGCGCCGGCGACCGCCGGCTCGATCGCCAGCAGCGCATCGAAGCTCGCCAGCGCCTCGGAACAGCGGCCGGCCTTGAGCAGCACGAGCCCGCGGTTGTACAGCGCCGTGGTGAACCGCGGCTCGATCGCGAGCGCCCTGTCGTAGCCGGCAAGCGCCTCCTCGACCCGGCCGAGCGCCCCCAGCGCATTGGCGCGGTCCACATGTCCCTGCAGGAACATGGGATCGTCCGCCAGCATCGCATCGAAGGCGGTGACGGCTTCCTGCAGCCGTCCAAGCTGGACCAGCGCGATCGCGCGGTTGTAGCGCGCCGTAGCGAACTTCGGGTCGAGCGCCAGCGCCCGATCGTAGTTCGCAAGCGCCTCATCGAAACGCCCGAGCGCGACGAGCGCGATGGCGCGGCTGTTGAGCGCGTTGGGATAGTCCGGCTTGAGCGCGAGCGCCTGGTCGTAGCTGGCGACGGCCTCGTCGAAACGTCCCAGCTCGCGCAGCACGTTGCCGCGGTTGGCGTGCGCGTCCGCCGCATTCGGATTGACCCGCACCGCCTGGCGCAGGAGCACCTCGGCATCCTTGTGGTGTCCGCGGCGGGCTTCGATCAGCCCCATCAGGTGCAAGGCGTCGAACTGCTGGGGCTGCTTGCGCAGCACGGCCTTGAGAGTGCGCCGCGCACCCGCGAGATCCCCACGTTGATAGAGCGCTGCCGCCTCGTTGAAGAGATCTCCGAGCGTTGGCGCGGCGTTCCGCGCAAGGTCGAGGGGCAGTCGGGCCATGCGGCTGTTCCGGGACATGATCGACGTCCGGCAGCGCCGCCGGCGTGGGCGCGACTATAGGGGCCGCCACGGTGCGGGCAAGACAGCGGCAAGTTGCCGCCAGCGGGCGTCATCTGCCTCCGCCCGATGCCGCCGATGGTGCGGGCTCCAGCTTGCGAAGCAGACCGCAACGCGAGAACCCGGCGGTTTCGCCGCCGGGTTCCGTTCGTGCAGCCTGAGCGATGGCCGGATCAGATCGCCACGCGATCGTCGCCCGGCAGTTGCATGAGCATGACCATCTTCGAAAAGCCGCTTTTGCCGTTCGCGTGGTCGGGGCGCTGCTACTTCTTCTGTTCGTCGGGCTTCTTCATGCCCGGTGCGGAAGGCCCTGCGCCCGTCGTCGTTTTGGCGCCCATGGCCGCGCCCGACGAGGAGCCGGAGCCGGTCACGGCGCGGCTCTGGGCGTCACCCGGTTGCGGCGTCGAGGTGCCTGCCTCCGTCCCCGAGGGCACCGGCTGTTTGTCGAGTTGCCTGGGTTTCTGCTGAAGGTCGCTTTGCGCCATGGCCAACCCGGCCGACAGCAAAAGTCCGGCCGCCGCTAAAGAGAGTGCTTTCATCTGGGATGTCTCCGCGTTCGCCCACCGTCGCGGATAAAACCACCGGATGCGGAAAATCGTTCCCGCGCGCAAACGGCGCGGCGATGCGGCGCACCCGCGACTTGCCGAGGGATCAGCCGCGTTTCGCACCCGCGAGAAGCCGCTCGGCCTCCTCGCGATCGGTCATCCGATTGATGTTGATGTAGAGGCCGTTGAAGTCGAACGCCTGCAGCGGCCGCCCGCAACGCATCAGATGACGCAGTGCTTCGGTGATCTCGCGCTCGCCCTTGACGGTGTTGATCGGCGACGACGCAAACAGCGCGATAGCGTCCCGCGTGAGCGCGTAAACGCCGATGCCGCACAGCAGGCCGTGCGGGTCGGCCGGCTTCTCGACGAGCTCGGCCACTGCGCCGTCCTCGAACGCGACGCCGAAGTTTTCGCGGATGGTCGCAAGCGGCGCATCGCGCCAGATGCACACGGCCGATTGACCGGGCGGCGGCTCCGACAGGTCGCCCTGCAGGATGATGTCGCCCAGGAAGACGAGCGCGTCCGCGACGAGATGAGGCTCGGCTAGCCGGATGGCGTTGGCGACGCCGTCCGGAGCCGCCTGCTCGACGATGACCGCTCGCGATCCGAGCGCAGCGCGCACCATCGCCGGCGTCGCTTCGTCGCCCTGGGCAACGATCACGATGGGCCCCGGCCCCGCCGCGTGCAGCGGCGCGAACTGACGAATCAGGCGGCGCGCGATGGGCTCGCCGGCAATCTCCGTGAGAGACTTCGGCATGCCGCCGCCCTGCGCCCCGCGCAGGCGCGTGCCGCGGCCTCCACAGACAAACACGATCTGCCGGGCACCCTGCGCCACGAAACCATCTCCTGTCGCGCCCGCTTATTCCACCGGCCCGCGCCCCAGGTCCAGGGCATTGCGGGGCTCGCAAAAAGCAAATCCCCCGGCGTTGCCGCCGGGGGACTGCAACCTAGCTGACCTTGATCAGACGATCAGGGCAGAACGGTCTTCTGGACGCGCAGGATGCCGAGGAAACGATCCTGGTCATCGAGGGCGTAGATGCCCGCCGGACGTGCGCCGCTCGCCGCCAGAGTGATCGAGCCGCTGTGCGCCGTATCGAGATGGTACCAAATCAGGTCCAGACCGATCTCGAGGGTCGGGTGCGGGTTCCAGGCGGTACGGGTGCTGACCGAGGTCTGCGAGAAGCTCGGGTCGCAGGTCGAGCCAGCCGTCAGAACGCCCGGAAGCTGGTTCACCGAGTTGGCCGCGGTGCCGCAGATCATCGAAGCGGCGGTCGCGGAGTAGTTGGTCTCCTGGTAGCCACCAACCACCGAGGTCCTCCACTGGGCGTTCCAGTAGTGCTGGTACGCTGCCTGGATGACCCACGACTCGGTCTTCTCGACGCCCGAGCCGGTCACGTACACGCCGTCCACGGCATAGCCGAGGCCGATCGTGTTGCCGCTGCCGTACGGAGCGTTGATCGGCGTCGACGTGCAGTAGGCGGCTGCGCCATCGCAGTACGACGACGAGATCTCGAACGTGTTCCGCGGCTGGAACAGGTTCGTCAGGCGGAGACCGCCCTGGATCGCCCAACCCCATTCGTCACCCGGGTGGCCGTTGCTGGTCACCGGAGCGGCGATCGGAGCGCCAGCACCACCGTAGTAGGTGCCGGACAGGTTGTGCGCGGCAGCCGACAACTGCGCCGAGCCCCAGGCCTGGTCGACGCGGATGTTACCCGCGAAGTCAGGCGTCCAAGCAGCTTCGGACGAGTTGGTGATGCCCGGGGCCAGCGTGAAGCCGCCCGCGATGCTGGCGTTCAGAGTACGGCCCGTGCGGCCCGGACCCGTGCCGTCTTCGGCGTCGACCGAAATCGACCAGCCGTTGCCGAGCTGCCAGGTGTAGGCGACGAGGTCAGTACCGTTGACGCCCGTGCTCGCGCCCCAGATCGACGGCGCATAGCCGTAGTCAGCGCCGTTGAAGAAGTCGAAGTACGACACGGCGTGACCGACGGTGAAGCCGGCGAACTGGATGAACGCGCGCAGGATGCCCGCAACACCGGTCGACGCGGCATCACCCGTGCTCTGCTGGGCGATGATCGCGGCGTAAGCGCGGAGCACACCGTAGTCGGTCTGCGTGCGCCAGTCGGTGGTCAGGTTGATACGTGCACGGTAGGTGTAGAAGTTCGTGTCCGTGCGGGTGAAGCGCGAGTTCGCGGTCGACAGGTAGTAGCCCGGAGGCGCCATCACGCCGCCAGCACCGTAGCCGTGGTCCGAACGCAGATACATGCCGATCTTGAGGCAGGTATCGGTGCCCGGAACGTAGAAGAACCCTGCGCCGTACAGGCTACAAACCTTCACGTACTCGACCGGTTTGGCCTTGACGGGAAGGTCGGCTGCCTGCGCGCTCGACACCGCAGCCATACCCGCTGCGCTGGCGAGGAGAAGGCCTTTGATCGCTCTCATTCCAGTCCTCCAGTGTTAAAGTCTCGGGAGGAGTTAGCCCTTCAGATGCAGGTGCACCTTCCGGCCCCCCAGTTTCCCGGCGGCATTGCCCGTCCCGTTGTGGCAATGGTCCGCCCGGCCGCGACAGCCGATTCCCTCTTCGTCGCTGGCAAAACTTACCTCGACCGATTCTGAGAAGAAATGATTGCGGCGGCAAAACGCCTGGAATTTCGGCAGACGTTGCAAAAATGACACGCGATTGCCCCGGTCTGGAAAGGTTCCGTTAGGAAAGCAAAAAATCCCCGTCAGACCAAATGGATAGCGACAGCGCAGTGACCTGCCTTCGCATGCTTTTGCAGGCCCCGATTCCGACCGCTCCTGTGGACAGCAGTTCGCTCCCTGGCGAGGTGTGTGGAATTGGCAACATGACGAACGACGGTCGCCGCGGGCACGGACGGCTCAACGCGCGAAGCCCGCGCTTCGCCAGACGGCGTCACCCGTGGGATCCGCCAGCGCGGCGATCAGGTCGGCCCCGGTCGCGGCATTGCTACTCTGCGCGCACACCGCCGCGCAGTAGCCCGTCTCCCTGCCGTAGGGCGCCGGCAGCGGCCCCGCGATGGTGACGCCGGCGATCGGCAGCATCTCGCTGACGAAGGTCATGCCCACCTCCGCTTCGCCGCGCGCGACGCGTTCAGCAACCTCGCCGCCGCCGCCACGGCAGCGCACCAGCCTGGGCTCGATTGCTTCGGCAATATCCATGCGCGCGAAAAGCTGCGGCAGATAGCGCGCGGCCGTGCCGCCGATGGCGGGATCGGACAGCGCGATCTTGTCGGCCGCGAGCAGCACCGCCTTGAAAGCGTCCGGCGTCGAGATGTCCGGAACGTGCGCGCCGGCGCGCACCGCAAGACCGATCGGCGTACTGCCGAGTTCGCGCACGCTGTCCGGCGCGAACAGTCCGCTTTGTGCGACACTCGCCATCACCGCGCGCGAAAGGATGACGACGTCGGCGCGCTCGCCGGCGGCGAGCCTGCTTTCCAGCGTGCCGACCGGCGCGAAGTCGAACGTGACCGCGCACCCATGCGCACGTGAGAACTGCGCCGCGAGCGTGCTCACCGCGGCCTTCACCGCCCGCGCACTCATGACCTTGAGGTCTGCCGCCATGCCTGCCCTGCCCTTGCGCAACATCCCGCCCGTCGGGCTACACTCGCACGCATTCCAGCAAAAGGACCATCGATGCTCTCCGACGCAGACCGAAAAAAGGCCGCGCAACTGTTGCTGGCCGCCGAACGCGAACGCAAGCCGATGGTGCAGCTGTCGAAGACGTGGCCGGACATCACCTTCGAGGATGCCTATGCGATCCAGGGCCTCGTGCAGAACCAGAAGATCGCCGAAGGCCGCAAGCTGATCGGGCACAAGGTCGGCCTCACCTCGAAGGCGATGCAACGCTCATCGGAGATCGACGAGCCCGACTACGGACATCTGCTCGACGACATGATGATCGCCGACGGCGCCAAGGTGCCGCACGCGAACTACTGCGCGCCGCGGGTGGAGGTCGAGCTCGCCTTCATCCTCGGCAAGCCGCTCAAAGGCCCGGGCATCGGCCTCACCGACGTGCTGCGCGCGACCGAGTACGTCGTGCCCTCGCTCGAGATCGTGGATGCGCGCGTGCAGAACCCGCGCAAGATCTTCGACACGATCTCGGACAACGGCGCAGCCGCCGGCATCGTCGTCGGCGGACGTCCGATCCGTCCGATGGACATCGACCTGCGTTGGGTCGGCGGCATCATGTACGTCAACGGCGAGATCGAGGAGACGGGCCTTGCGGCCGGCGTGCTCGGCCATCCGGCCATGGGCGTCGCCTGGCTCGCCAACAAGCTCGGCCAGCACGGCGTCACGCTCGAGGCGGGCCATCTGGTGCTGTCGGGCTCGTTCACGCGCGTCGTCTGGGCCAAGAAGGGCGACACGCTGCACGGCGACTTCGGGCCGCTCGGCGGCGTCGCCATCCAGTTCGTCTGAAGCCGATATCTGGTCGACAACAAAATCCGGGGGAGCGGAACGCAAGTCCATGGACATCACGCGCAACGTCTTCAAGCAAGCGGTCAAAGAACGGCGGCTGCAGATCGGCATCTGGAGCAGCCTGTGCAGCAACATCGGCGCCGAGGTCATCTCGGACTCCGGCTTCGACTGGATCCTGCTCGACACCGAGCACTCGCCCAACGAGCTTCCCGGTCTCGTCACGCAATTGCAGGCGTCCGGACGCGGGACCGCGACGCCGGTCGTGCGCGCGGCCTGGAACGACATGGTGCTGATCAAGCGCATCCTCGACATCGGCGCGCAGTCGATCCTCATCCCCTACGTGCAGACGCCGGACGAGGCGAAACGCGCGGTCACATCCGTGCGCTATCCCCCGCGCGGCATGCGCGGCGTCGCCGGCGCCTCGCGCGCCAGCCGCTACGGACGCGTCAACGACTATCTCAGGAAGGCGGACGACGAGATCTGCCTGCTGGTGCAGGTCGAGACCAAATCGGCGCTCGACCAGATCGAGGCGATCGCGAGCGTCGAGGGCGTCGACGGCGTGTTCATCGGCCCCGCCGATCTGTCGGCCTCGCTCGGCCACCTCGGGAACCCGCAGCATCCGGAGGCGCAGGCCGCCATCCAGGACGCGGCGCGTCGCCTCGCCAAGGTGGGCAAGGCCGCCGGCATCCTCACGGGGGTCGAAGCGGAGGCGCGGCGCTACATCGAGTGGGGCTACAATTTCGTGGCGGTGGGCACGGACACGGTGCTGCTCGCCCGCGCCGCCGACGCGCTGGCCAAGTCGTTCAAGGCGAAGTAGCAAACCATCGACAACCGATCCGCGGCGTGCCGGCAGGCGCGCCGCGTCATAGCATTTCACGAGGAGACGACACATGGCGGCGCAGGGGTTCGAGTATCGGTATCGCAGCCCGCGGAGCAAACCCGAGGAGCGCGGCGGCAAGCCGCCAGCCTACAGCCGCACGGTCGAGAACGAGCACGCGATGATCATCGAGCGCGACGTCGTCGTCACCATGCGCGACGGCACGAAGCTCTATGCCGACGTGTTCCGCCCGGCGGATGAGCGGCCGGTGCCGCCGATCATCGCCTGGACCCCCTACGGCAAGCACGTGCCGTTCGACCCCAAGCGCTTCCTCAATGCCGGCGTGAAGGACGGCGATACCTCGAAGTACACCGCGTTCGAGGCGCCCGACCCGACGTTCTGGATCCCGCACGGCTATGCAGTCGTGGTGATCGACGTGCGCGGCACCTGGTACTCGGAAGGCACGGCGCATTACCTCGCTCCCGAGGAGGCGCAGGACTTCTACGATGCCGTCGAATGGGCAGGCACCCAACCGTGGAGCAACGGCAAGGTGGGCCTCTCGGGCGTGTCCTACCTCGCGCAACTGCAGTGGCGGGTGGCGGAGCTCAATCCGCCGCACCTCGCGGCCATCAATCCGTGGGAAGGCTGGACCGACAGCTATCGCGAGGTCGCGACCCATGGCGGCATCCCCGACACGCATTTCTGGCCCTCGCTGTGGAACCGCTGGGGCGCCGGTACCGGCACGATCGAGGACCTCGAGGCCGAGACCAAGGAGCATCCGCTGTTCGACGACTTCTGGCGTTCCAAGGCCGTCGACTTCTCGAAGATCAAGGTGCCGGCCTTCGTGGTCGCGAGTTGGACCGACCAGGGCCTGCACACCCGCGGCACGTTCGAAGGCTTCAAGCACATTGCCTCGCCGCAGAAATGGCTGCTGGCGCACGGCCAGAAGAAGTGGGCGCACTATTACGTGCCGGAGAACATGCGCCGTCTGCACGCCTTCTTCGACCACTTCCTCAAGGGCCTCGACAACGAGGTGAAGGACTGGCCGAAGGTCATGGTGGAGGTGCGCGAGCGCAACGGCGTCGGCACCTTCCGCGTGGAGAACGAGTGGCCGCTCGCGCGCACCCAGTACACGAAGCTCTTCCTCAATGCCGCCAGAGGCTCGCTGGAGGCGGCGCCCGTGCGCGAGGCGGCGTCCGCGTCCTACGACTCGGTCGTGGCAGACCTCGCGCCCGCCGACCGCGCGACGTTCGACATCACCTTCGACAAGGACACCGAGCTCACCGGCTACATGAAGCTGCGCGTGTTCATGTCGTGCGAGGCCAGCGACGACATGGATGTGTTCGTCGGCCTGCACAAGCTCGACAAGGACGGCAAGCTCGTCCCCTTCGCCTACTACGCCCAGTTCGACGACGGTCCGGTCGCGCTCGGCTGGCTGCGCGCGTCGCACCGCGAGCTCGATCCGGGCAAGTCGACCGAGTGGCAGCCGGTGCACCCGCACACGCGCGAGCAGAAGATCAAGCCGGGCGAGATCGTCCCGCTCGATATCGAGATCTGGCCGTCGGGTACGCGCTTTGCCGCCGGCGAGACGCTGCGCCTGATCGTGCAGGGCGACGACCTCAACCGCTATCCGGTCGACGTCGCGCCGGTCTACTTCCGCCACAAGGGCTCGAGCGTGAACAAGGGCCGGCACGTCATCCATGCCGGCGGCAGTTACGAATCCTACCTGCTGGTGCCGGTCATTCCGCCGAAGTGACGCGGCGCGGGGCGGCCGTCGCGGACATGAAACGACTCAGCTCGCAATCAATAGATCGAGTGGAACTCTCAGCGCATGCGATACTCCCCGCAGACGCAATGCCGTTCCGCGCCGCCGCCCTGTTTCGATATCGGACAAATAGCCCTGGGTTAGCCCGCTTTCCAGCGCGAGTTGTTGTTGCGTCAATCTGCGCCACTCGCGAAAAACCCGAACGGGATTCTCACCAGCGGCAAGGCGGTCAGCGACTTCCATCGGAATCAAATCTTCCTTCGCGACGTTGCGCTTGGCGCGCGCGACCAGTCGCGCGGTGCCAGCATCCTCGTCAGCTTCCGCAGCCTTGGCCACGAGCGCTTCGAACTCCTCGCGCGGAAGGATGGCGACCTCGCCTTGCGGCGTCTTCTGAAAACGAACGTTCACAGAATCCTCTCAGTCGTACACTTCGCGGCGATGACCGACCGCGACGATGACGATCGCTCCGCGTTCTTCATAAAAGATCACGCGCCAATCGCCTACGCGCAGGCGGCTCCCCGCCCTCCCCTTCAGCCGCTTTACGTCGCCTCGACCATCTTCGGCAAACGCCTTGAGCCGCTGATCGATCCTTGCACGCACATCGGCCGAAAGCTTCAGCCATTGCCGGAGAGCAGCGGGAGCAAATACGATCGGCCTCACGACGTAAATATCGCATATCGCGATATTTACGTCAAGCAGAAATCGCGCTCTGCGACATCGTCACGCCTCCGGGAGATAGCGCGAGATCACCGTCTCCTTGGCAGTGATGAACTCGAGCAGCGCCGGCTTGCCCTTCTTGGTCTCCGCGATGCCGCGCTTGATCGCCGGAATGATGTCCTTCGGCTCGGTCACGCGCTCGCCGTATCCCCCGAAGGCCCGCGCCATGGCGGCGTAGTCGCCGGAGATGTCGGTCGAGCCGTACTTCTTCTGCGAGATCGGCATGATCGGAATCTCGATCGCCATGGAGAAGTTGTTGAGCAGGATGGACAGGATCGGGATGCGCTCGCGCACCGCCGTCTCGAAGTCCATGCCGGTGAAGCCGATCGCCGCGTCGCCCCAGACGTTGATGCAGAGCTTGTCGGGACAGGCGAGCTTGGCGCCCATGGCGAGGCCGAGGCCGTAGCCGAGCTGGGTGGTCTTGCCCCAGCCGATGTAGGTGAGCGGCTCGGTGCACGACCAGAACGGCGAGAGCTGGTCGCGCGGCGAACCGGCGTCATGGGTGATGATCGTGTTGGCGACGTCGACCGTGTTGTACAGGTCCCAGATCACGCGATAGGGGGACAGCGGCGCCTCATTGAGCGTGAGCTTGGGCATCCATTCGGCCATCCATCCCTTGCGCATGTCGGCGATGTCCTTCGCCGTCGCCTTGCTGTCGCGCTTGCCCTTGATGTGGCTCTTGAGCTCCTCGATCAGCATGTCGAGCGTGAGCGCGGCGTCGCCGATCAGGCCGATGTCGGCGGCGATGTCCTTGTTGAGGTGTGCCTCGTCGAGCGTCGCGTGGATCATCGTCTTGCCCTTGGGCATGGGCACGCCGAAGGACGTCTCCGTGAAGCTGCAGCCGATGCCGAAGATGACGTCGGAATGGTCGAGGAAATAGCGCACCGGCCTGGGCACCGCGACGCCGCCCGAGCCGAGCGAGAGCGGATGGGTCTCGGGGAACGCACTCTTGCCCTCGAGGCTCGTGACCACCGGCGCGCCGAGCACCTCGGCGAGCTGGCGCAGCTGCGGCCACGCCCGCGCCCAGTGCACCCCCTGCCCGGCGTAGATCACCGGCCGCTTGGCCTTGGCCAGCGTCTTGGCGGCGTCGCGCACCTGGTCCGGATCAGGGGCGATGCGCGTCTGCACCACGGGCTTGTAGTTGAGCGGCTCGGGAACCTCGGCGTTCCACAAGTCGCCGGGCACTTCCACGATCGCCGGCCCGCCGCGACCGTTGCGCAGGCGCGAGAAGGCCCGCCGCATGACGTTCGGCACTTCCTCAGGGCTCGTGATCGACTCGGCCGACTTGGCGATGCCGCGCATGTCGCGCGCCGCGTAATAGTTGGCGCCGACCTGCGAGATGCGGCGCGGATAGCCTCCCGGCACCACCAGGATCGGGATCGATTCCGAGAAGGCCTGCGCGATGCCGCCGTAGGCATTCTCGGTGCCGGGACCGTGCTGCATGCAGAACGCGCCCAGCTTCTTGCCCGTGGTCAGGCGCGAGATCGCGTCCGCCATGTGCAGGCCGATGCGCTCCTGGCGCACGATGATGGGACGGATGTCGATCGCCGCCGCGTGCTCGATCAGGTGGTTCACCGGATAGGCGCACAGCGTATCAATGCCTTCGCGCTTCATGATCTCGGCGATCGCCGCACCAACTTTCATGAAAAACTCCCGTTCCTCTGTACAACTTGGCGGGCTCGCCGCCCGCCGTTCCCATGACGACGCCGCAGAGCCGTGTGTTCCCGATCAGCGCCGCCAAAGCAAGCCGGCAGCGCCGCAGTCATGGCGGCAATGCAGTCAGGTGGCCGGCCCGCGCTCCATCGAATAAGGCTGCCAGCGCTTCAACGACGACTGCTCGAGCACCGACGGATTGACCGCCGCGCGCGGCCAGTAGCCGCGCAGCACGAGCGCGATCTCCTGCCCGACCCGGCGCTTGCGCGCGGGATCGAAGCGCGCGGACGCGGACGCGACATGCGCGGTGAGGATCACGTTGTCCATCTTGAGCAGCGGATTGTCGGGGCTCGGCGGCTCGACCTCCAGCACGTCGAGACCGGCGCCCGCGATCCAGCCCTCCCGCAGCGCCTTGATCAGCGCAGCCTCGTCGACCGTCGGCCCGCGCCCGGTGTTGATGAACATCGCGTTGGGCTTCATCATGCGGAAGTGCTTCTCGGTGAGCATCTTGCGCGCCGACTCGGTATCGGGCGCATGCATGGACACATAGTCCGAATTGCGCAGCACCTCCTCCAGCGTCGCCGGCTCGACGCCGTACGGGCTCATCACCAGCTCTTCGATGAAGGGATCGTAGGCCAGCATGCGCAAGCCGAACGCCTTGGCCCGCATCGCCACCGCGCGTGCGACATGGCCGAACGCGATGAAGCCGAGGGTCTGCCCCATCAGGCGGGGCTGGTTGAGCGCGGGCCGGCCCTCGCGCCAACGCCCGTCGCGGACCATGCGGTCCTGGACGATCAGGCGTCGCCACGACGACAGCAGCAGCATCATCGTGTGGTCGGCGACTTCCTCGATGAACGTGTCGGGCACGTTGGTGACCGGGATGCCGCGCGCGGTCGCCGCGTCGACGTCGACGTAATCCGAGCCGACGGTGCCGAGCGCAATGATCTTGCAGCGCTCGAGCCCGTCGATCATGCGCTTGGTGAACTTCATGCCCTTGGCGTAGAGCGCGTCGCAATCGTGCGCCGCCGCAATGAAGGCATTCTCGGAGGAGGCGTCGATTTCGATGATGTCCGCGTCGAGCGGCGTCAGCGCCTCGTTCTCGATGTCATAGCCTGTCCCGCCGACGGCGAAACTCGTCCCCTTGGGCGTCACGACCTTGAACTTTGGCACAGCCCCTCCGCACGTCCCGCATGTGCCTGAGGTCCGTCCGGGCGCACCACCGCGGCGTTCGTCCCAGGCGGGCGCATAAGACCGCAGGCATGGGGGTTCTGCAAGCTTAGCCGGCGCAGAGCCGCTGGCCGGACGAGAATGGCTGCGCCGTCAGTAATACGCCAGCACTTCGATGCCGGCCCCGCCGTCGTGGGCGGCGATGGGCCTGCCTTCCGCAAGGTCGATCTGGGTGAGCAGCCCACTGTCGTGGCTGGACACGAGCGCAGTCCTTCCATCGGGAGCGAAGGCGATGCCCTGCGGCCCTTTGGCGACCGGCACCACACGCTGCCGGCGCAGGTCCGAGGCCTCGATCACCCAGGCGAGCCCGCCGGCATAGGCGGTTGCGACCAGCCAGCGGCCGTCGGGCGAGAACATCAGCTTCGCGAGCCGCGAGCGCTTGGCGTTGGAGAGCGCATTCTGGGCAAGCGGAACGCGGTCGATTTCGCGATCGGTGGCCACGTCGATCACATGCAGGTCGTTGCGATCGTTGTCGATCACGATCAGGCGGTCGCCGGCCGCCGTCGGCATGAGCCCTTCCCCGCCGCTGCCGTTGCCGCGCACGACCCCCTCTGCGCACAGCGGCACGCTCGCCACGAAACTGCGCCGCGCCAGGTCGAAGGCGGTGAGGTCGCCCTCCTTGCTCGACACATAGGCCTTTGATTCATCGGGCGTGAGGGCGAGCAGATGCGGCCCCGTCGCCGGACAATCATAGACGGCCTCGATCGCCCGCCGCGCGGGATCGACCAGCAACAGCTTGTTGGGGATGTCGCAGACCACCCAGAGCTTGCCGTCCCGGCTCGCCACCACGCCGTGCGGGGCCACGAACTCGCCGAGCGCGATCACGTCCGCCAGGGCGCGGCGCTCCAGGTCGATCACCAGGATCTTGTTGTTCGGGCGCTTGTTGGCCCCGTAAATCCCGTCGCCGTAGAGCGGCACGAACGCACACCGATGGTCGTGGGAGATCGCGAGTTCGTGCGCGCACGGCTCGGGCGCGTCGAAGGCGCCGATCTCGCACAGCGTCTGGGGGTCGTAGAACCGGATCTTGTTGCCGACCTTGTCGACCGCGATCAGCCCGCGGGAGCCAGTCACGTTGCTTCCGGCATAGGACATGCCCGTGCTCCGGCGAACTGGCTGTCGTAGAGAAAGGCGGACGGAAGAATGGTAGCGGGGGAGGGATTTGAACCCCCGACCCCAGGATTATGATTCCCGTGCTCTAACCAACTGAGCTACCCCGCCACTGCTCTTCCGGCGGACGCCCCGGATATAGGGACCCCCGCGAAAGGGTGTCAAGCGAACGCCACGCCCTGCCCGCTCCCGCCTGCGCCCGCGAGACACGGCGACGCCCTTGGATCGATATGTTAACGTTCAAGAGCTTGCGCGAGGGGAGCTTGGCCAAAAATGGCCGTCGCTTTTGGGCAGCGCAGCAGCGTAGAGCATGTCGCCGGGCGATCCGCGCCCATCCGGGTGCCTGCGCGAAACGGGGGGTGATCCATGCGACGAGGCTCGTCGACAATGCTTGCGGCGGCCGTGGCGGCCGCGCTCGTCGGCGGCTGCGCCGGCGCGAACGCCCAAGGCTTCGAGCGGCCTCCGAGCTTTGACCCCGCGCGCATCGCGGGCATCAAGGCGACGGGTGCAAACTATACGATCACCAAGCCTGTCACGAGCGACGGCTTCATGCGTGTCTACGCCGTGAAGAGCCCATACGGGGACTTCACCGTCATCGGCGACGCGCTCATGCGCACGCGCATCGTCGAGTTGGCCGCGCTGGCCGAGCTCGAACGGGTGAGCAACTCGGAATCCTTCAACAAGGCGCTGGTCGAGGCCGGCCTGTCCCCGATCAAGTTCGCCGGGCAACTGGTGACCAATCCCGGCGGCACCATCAGCAATACGCTCTCGGGTGTCGGCTCGCTGTTCGGGCAGTTTGGGTCCGGGATGAACAACCTGGGCAAGACCCAGGACGACACCATGCAGAGCCTGCTGGGCGTCACCAAGAAGCGGCGTGAGCTCGCGACCCAGCTCGGTGTCGATCCCTACACGGACTTCGAGCCGCTGGCGGCCAAGATGACGCAGCTCTCCCAGGCGGCGGCGACGGGCGGTCTCGTGGTGTCAGGCGCGCTGATGGCGATTCCCGGCGTCGGCGGCCTCATCGTCTCGAACGTCGCCACGTCGGCGAAGATCTCCTCGGCGGCGCGCGACTTGAGCGCGGCCCAGCTCATGGATCTCAACCGCCGCAAGCTGGGCGAGATGGGGGTCGACAACGCCACGGCGGAAACGTTGCTGTTGAACCGCAGCTTCACACCGCTCGACGTCACCGTGATCGTCGCCTCGCTCGAAGGCATGGCGGCGGTGCAGAACCGCTCGGCCTTCGTCGCGCGCGCGGCCTCGGTCCACCGTCACGATGCGGCCTATTTCATGCGGCGGCATGCGGAACTGCTCGCGGAGTACTATGCCAGGACCGGCTCGCTTGCGAGCTTCGTGTCGTTCGGCGGGTATCCCTTCAACGTCACCCGCAGCGGCGGCGTGATCGGGATCCTCCCGCTCGACGCGCTGTCCTGGACGGAGAATACGGCGCACTCCATGCGCGACATCGTCAACCAAAGCCGCAGCGCGGGATTTGGCAAGGCGGAGATGCACATCACCGGCCAATCGACCGCGCTTGCCAAGAAGAAGCTCAAGGAACTGGGCTGGACGGTGGCCGACAACTTCAAGCCCTAGCCGGGAGGCTGGGCCAGGGCTTTGCAACGAGGGTGGCGCACCTGTCCAACGATGGTGCGCGAACGGGCTCTGGATTGTCCGTCAGGCGGCGCGGCTCGCCGCGCCCGCCTTGGCGAGCCTGATCAGCGAAAAGTGTCCGAGCGGCGGCATTGGGCGGCGTTCGATCAGGCGCACGCCCTGCGACCGGCGCAGCCATGCCGCGATGCGCTCCCAGGGAAACTCGGGCCGCCAGCCGAGGCGCCGCGCCAGCGGCGCAAAGGCTCTCTCGAAGAGTTGGCGCGGACCTCTCTCCGCGCCGATATGGTTGACCAGGATGATCTCTCCGCCCGGTTTGGTCACCCGCACGAACTCATCCAGCGTCGCGTCCGGGTTGGGCACCGCCGTGATGACAAACTGCGCGACGACCACGTCGAACGCATCGGCCGGAAAGCCAAGTCGTTCGGCATCCATCACGGCGAGCCCCTCGACCTGGGTGAGGTTCGCCTCGCTCACCCGTTGCTGCGCCCTGCGCAGCATCGGCTCGGAGATGTCGACGCCGATCACGCGACTGGTGCGCGAGAAATCGAGCAGCGAGATTCCGGTGCCGATGCCGACGTCGAGGATGAGGCCGCCGATGCGCTCGGCGGCCTCGATCGAGGCCTTGCGACCCGGATCGAACACGGCTCCGAAGACGAGGTCATAGATGGGAGCCCAGCGCGCATAGGCCTTGTTCAGCGTCGTCTGATCGAGCGTGTCCCGATCGGTCTTGGGAGGGCCCATCGGTCGTCGCCTCAGCCGCGCGCCGCAGCCGGCTCCAGGGTGCGACCGATATCCGTCTGCGCGGAAGCGCTGACGATGAACCCGCCCCCGAGCACGCGTGCCTGGCCGGCCGCGGCGTCATAGAAGGCGCAGGCTTGCCCCGGCGCCACCCCATCCTCGCCGTCGACGAGTTCGACTTCGTAATCGCCGCCGACGCGCTCGAGCCACGCCCGCTGCGGCGGACGGGTGGAGCGAACCTTGACGAACACCTCGCGGCGCCCGCCGGCCAGTGCGCGCTCCACCGAACCGTCACCGATCCAGTTCACGTCGCGCAGCCGCATCCGCGTGGTGCGCAGCGCGGCGCGCGGTCCGACGATCACACGGCGCCGTGCAGCGTCGAGCCGCACGACATACAGCGGCTCGCTGGCGGGGATGCCGAGGCCACGCCGCTGGCCGACCGTGAAATGAATGATGCCCGGGTGCTTGCCGAGCACGCGCCCTGCGATGTCGACGATCTCGCCCGGCTCCGCTGCGCCCGGCAGCAGGCGTTCGATCATGTCGGTATAGCGTCCGGTGGGAACGAAGCAGATATCCTGGCTGTCGTGCTTGTCGGCCACCGACAGGCCGAAGCGCCGGGCCAGTTCGCGCGTTTCCGCCTTCGTCATATCTCCGAGCGGAAAGCGCAGCATGTCGAGCTGCTCGCGCGTGGTCGCGAACAGGAAATAGCTCTGGTCGCGGTCTTCGTCGCGCGCGCGGTAGAGGGCGCGTCCGCCCTCCGGCAGCAGGCGCGAGGAGACGTAGTGACCCGTCGCGAGAACCTGAGCGCCGAGCTCGCGCGCGGTGTCGAGCAGATCGTGGAACTTGATCTCGCGGTTGCACTCGACACAAGGCACCGGAGTCTCCCCCGCAAGATAGCTCTCCGCGAAGCGGTCGATGACCGCCTCCTTGAACCGGCTCTCATAGTCGAGCACGTAGTGAGGAATGCCGATGCGCTCCGCCACCATGCGCGCATCGTGGATGTCATGCCCAGCGCAGCAGGCGCCCTTGCGGTGGGTCGCGGCGGCATTGTCGTAGAGCTGCAACGTGACGCCGACGACGTCATAGCCCTCGGACTTCAGCAATGCGGCCGTCACGGAGGAATCGACGCCGCCGGACATGGCGACGACGACTCGCGTCTTCTCGGGTGGCCCTGCGATATCGAGGCTGTTGAGCATGCCACTTACTATATGGGGCCACTGCAGTGGCGCAACGGCGGCAGCGTGGAATAGCTCCAGGCCCGGCAATTGTTGCCGGGACCGCGCATCCTGTGCCGGGCGGGCGGGCGTGGCAGCAGCCGGCGAGGACAGTATAACATCCTGAATAAGCTCAACTTTCCAAACGCGATACCGTGGCCTGCGACTTGCTAGTGCAGGGCCAGCAGTACCTGTCTCGTCTGGAGGTTCCGTGCCCACTGTCGCGCTTCCCGTCACCGCCGGCACACCGCGCGCCGCCGCCGTGCGCTCGGACTATCGGCTTGAGCATGCCCCCGCGCCGTTCGCCGCCCTGCTCGATACCGGCTCCGGTCCGCAGATCACGCAAAAGCCGCCCGCACGCAACGACCGCGCGCAGCGGCCGGAGACGCCCGCGCGCACGGATGGAGGCGACTCCCCCTCGCCGCCCCCGGCTGCCGCGAGCGATGCGCCGACCACTCCTTCCAAAACGCAGGCCGATAACCAGCCGCCGGCAAAGGACACGCAACAGGTGAGCGACGCGCCCGCCGACCTCGGTGTCGTCACACCCGATGTCGCCGCCGATGACGCCAAGGACGACGCCACGACCGACGCGGATGCGACCGACCTTCCGCCGGTGCCGGAGATCGCCGCCACGGCTACGCCCACTGATCCGGCCGCGCCGCCGGCGACCCCGCCTTCGCCGGCGCCTGCTGCCCCCGCCCCTGCCGCCGTCGTGGTGCCGGTGCAGCCTGGCGCTCCGGGAATCGTCGTGGCCGCTGCGGCGTCCGAAGGAGCCGACGCCGCTGTCGAGCCTGTCGATGCCGACGCCGTTGGGCCCGTCGAAGCGAAGACCGAGATCAAGGCCGACACCAAAACCGAGACCAAGGCCGAGGCCGCCAGCACCGATCCCGACGCGCAGCCTGCCACCGCGACCAAGCACGAGCCGCGCAAGCCGGGAGACGATCCCGCAACGTCCGTGAAGGCGGATGCGCCCGCGGCCCCTGAAACGAAGGAAGCCGCCAGCACCGACAAGGCTCAGGCGGGGGACACCGAGAAAGAGCCCGCGCAGACGGCACATGCGACCGACGGTGAAAAGCACGCCGCCGGCGTGAAGGCGGCCGAGCACACCAACGCGCCCGCTGAGAAGCAGACGTCAGAAAAAAAGCCGGCGGCCACCGCCAGCACGATAGCCCCGCACACCGAGACGCCCGCTCCGCATCATGCCGCCGCGGCCGCGCAGGCCCAGGGCTCCGTTCCGCCCGCGGCCGGCACCACGTTCCACACCGCCACTCCCGCCGCGGCGACCACGCCTGCCGCAGCGCCCGCCGTCGTGGCGGTCCCCGTCAGCGGCCTCGCGGTCGAGATCGTGTCGCAGGCCAAGGAAGGAAAAAGCCGATTCGAGATCCGGCTCGATCCGCCGGAGCTCGGCCGCATCGATGTCCGGCTCGACGTGGACGGCCAGGGCAACGTCACCTCGCGGCTGCTGGTGGAGCGGCAGGATACGCTCGACCTGCTGCGCCGCGAGTCGTCGGCGCTCGAACGCGCTCTTCAAGATGCCGGCCTCAAAACCGGGAATGACGGCCTGCAGTTCTCGCTGCGCGACCAGGGCAATGGGAACATGCAGCAGGAGAGCGGCAACGGCCGCGCGACCCGTGTCGTCGTGCCGACCGAGACGGGGGGCGTTGCCGATCCATCGGTCTACCGGCTGCCGCGTCTCGGCGGCCTCGATATCCGCGTGTAGGAGCGCACCATGGCCACCACCGGCTCAGTCAACAGCGGCTTCACGACCAACGTCGTGGCGCAGCAGAATGCGGTCAAGTCGACGGTCACCGACAAGGACACGCTGGCCAACAACTTCACCCAGTTCCTGCAGCTGCTCACGACGCAACTCCAGCACCAGAATCCGCTCGATCCGCTCGACACCAACCAGTTCACGCAACAGCTCGTGCAGTTCGCCCAGGTTGAACAGCAGCTCAAATCGAACGATCAGCTCGGAACGCTGATCTCGCTGCAGCAGACCGCGCAGCAGTCGCAGGCGCTCGGATTCGTCGGCAACTCGGTCACGGTCGACGGCACGACGACCGACCTGAAAAGCGGCAGCAACGCCGTGTGGAGCTTCAACATGACGAAGCCCGCCACCGCGACGTTCACGGTGAGCAATGCAACCGGGCAGACGGTCTATACCGGCACCTACACCGTGCAGGCGGGACAGCAGCAGTTCGTCTGGGACGGGCGCGGCAACAACGGCAACCAATGGCCGGAGGGCACCTACAAGCTGTCGGTCGTCGCCAAGGATGCCAACAACGAGACGGTCGCGGTACCGACCGAAGTCGAGGGCGTCGTGGACTGGGTGGACCTGACCCAGAACCCGCCGGTTCTGTCGGTATCGGGGCAGGAGTTCACGCTCGACAAGATCAAGCGGGTGACACGCTCGGGCGCCAGCACCAGCAGCAGCACCTAACTACTTGCGGTGAATTGGGCCTATCTCGCCCAATTCAAGTCCACCTCATACGATCAGCTTAGGTAAATTTTAAGTCGCGACGGCTAGATTACGCCTGCTTTCAGATAGTGCAGTGCGTGAGTATAGCTATGACAGACCCCCACCGCCCGAGGGTAAAGTACGTCATCGGGCCAGATGGCAGTCCCCTGACCATCGCCGATCTTCCGGCGCCGGGAACGAAGCGTTGGGTGATCCGGCGCAAGGCCGAAGTGGTTGCGGCGGTCCGCGGCGGTTTGCTGTCGCTGGAGGAAGCCTGCAGCCGCTACACGCTGACTGTCGAAGAATTCCTGGCCTGGCAGTATTCCATCGACCGCCACGGCCTGGCGGGGCTTCGCACGACGCGCATTCAGCAGTATCGCCAGTAGCGGCCCCAATCACGCCACGGATTTCGAACGCCGGCTCACGAGCCGGCGTTCGCATGTCCGGGGCCGCCCGGCCCCGAGCCGGCGGACGGCCGCTTCTTTGCCGCACGGGCTCCCCAGGCCTTAACCGGCGTTAACCAAATGGAAACCATGCACCCGGCAAAACTTGCCGGGTCGGGCCCACGCGCCCGGTCGGATTCGGGGCTAGGTCCGTTGCAGGGTCTCATTCAATTCGTCAGAACGCTGGGCGCCGCCCGGCTTGCCGCGATGGGCGCGGTCACGATCGCCCTGATCGGCTTTTTCGCTTTCATCATCCTGCGCGTCACGGCCGTGCCGATGACGACCCTGTTCACCGACCTCTCGCTCGAGGACTCCAGCGCCATCATCAAGGACCTGGAGCGGCAGGCGATCCCCTACGAGGTCAGGAACGACGGCGCGATCATCCTGGTGCCGCAGGACAAGGTGATGCGGTTGCGCATGAAGCTGGCCGAAGGCGGCCTCCCCAAGGGGGGCGGCGTCGGCTACGAGATCTTCGACAAGTCCGACACGCTCGGCACCACCAGCTTCGTCCAGAACATCAACCACCTGCGGGCGCTCGAGGGCGAGCTGTCGCGCACCATCCGGGCCATCGACCGCGTCCAGGCGGCCCGGGTGCATCTGGTGATCCCGGAGCGTCCGCTGTTCGCCCGCGACAAGGCCGAGCCCTCGGCCTCAATCGTCCTCAAGGTGCGCGGCGCGCTGGAGATGCAGCAGGTGCGTGCCATCCGGCACCTCGTCGCCACCGCGGTCAACGGCCTCAAGCCGCACCGCGTCTCGATCGTCGATGAGACGGGGCGGCTGCTGGCGGACGGCACGGCCAACGACAACGACGGGCTGGGCACCGGCGTGTCCGCCGACGAACGCCAGATCGCGCTCGAGCGCCGCCTGCGCGACCAGATCGAATCAATCGTCACGTCGGTGGTCGGGGCCGGCCGCGCCCGGGTCAACGTGTCGGCCTCGTTCGACTTCAACCGCATCACCCAGACCTCGGACCGGTTCGACCCCGACGGGCGCGTCCTGCGCTCCAGCCAGACGCGCGAGGAATCCTCCGGCACGGCCGAGAACCAGGGTCAGGTCACGGTGGGCAACGAACTGCCGGGCGCCAACCAGCAGAACCAGCAGGCGACGCGCGAGCAGAGCAAGAAGTCGGAAGAAATCGCCAACTACGAGATCTCGCGCACCACCAAGACCGAGGTGATCGAAGGCGGACGTGTCCACCGCCTGGCCGTTGCAGTGCTCGTCGACGGCATCTACGCGAAGAACGACAAGGGCGAGCTCGTCTATCAGGATCGACCGAAGGAAGAGCTCGATCGCATTGCAACCCTCGTGCGGTCTGCCGTCGGCCTGGACACGAAGCGCGGCGACCAGCTCGAAGTGGTCAACTTGCGGTTTGCGGAAACGCCGGTTGTTCCGCTCAACGAGCCGACCGGCATGTTCTCGTTCCTGCAGTTCACCAAGGACGACGTGATGCGCGGCGTCGAGCTCCTGGTGATGGCCATTCTCGGCATCGTCGTCGTGCTGCTGGTGGTGCGCCCCCTCGTGCGCCGCATCATCACGCCCGAGGGCGCCGTCCAAGCAACCGCCGCCGCGCAGGATTCCGGCGCCGTCGCTCAGATCGCATCCGGTGACGCGTCGGCCCTGGCGTCCCCCTTGGATACGGCGTTGCCGGTGATCGGCAATCAGACCGTCAAGATGATCGACATCGCCCAGGTCAAAGGCCAGGTGCACGCCCAGTCGGTGCAGAAGGTGGGTGAGCTGGCCGACGCCAATCCCAACGAGACCGTCTCGATTATCCGCCAATGGATGAGCGATGCAGCCTGACGAAACCGAATTGGAGGAAGCTCCTCTTCCGGCCAGCCTCGAGAGCACGGTGGCGATGCTCGCCAGCCGGGTGCCCGGGCATGCCGGACGCACCCAGCAGCTCACAGGCGTGCAGCGCGCGGCCGTGCTGATGCTTGCGCTGGGCGAGGAATACGGCGGCAAGATCTGGGGCCTGCTCGACGACGACGAGTTGCGCATTCTCACCCAGACCATGTCGACGCTGGGCACCGTGGAAGCGGCCGCGGTCGAAGACCTGCTGCTGGAGTTCGTGTCGTTGCTGTCTGCGTCCGGCGCCCTGATGGGCAACTATGACGCGACCGAGCGGCTGCTGCAGAAGTATCTGCCGCCGGAGCGCGTGTCCTCGGTGATGGAAGAGGTGCGCGGACCGGCCGGCCGCAACGTGTGGGAGAAGCTCTCGAACGTTCCGGAGGAAGTGTTCGCGAACTATCTCAAGAACGAATATCCCCAGACCATCGCTGTGGTGCTCGCCAAGCTCAAGCCCGAGCAGGCCGCGAAGATCCTCACCATCCTGCCCGAGCAGCTCGGTCTCGACGTGATCAACCGGATGCTCAAGATGGAGGCGATCCAGAAGAACGTCATCGAGCATCTCGAATCGACGCTGCGCAAGGAATTCATGTCGAGCCTGTCGCGCACCCGGCGACGCGATGCGCACGAGCTGATGGCGGACATCTTCAACAGCTTCGATCGCCAGACCGAAAGCCGCTTCATGTCGGCGCTCGAGATGATCAGCGCGGACAGCGCCGACCGCATCAAGAACCTGATGTTCACCTTCGACGATCTCGCGAAGCTCGACAGCGCTTCGGCGCAGACGCTGATGCGGTCGATCGACAAGGACAAGCTCGCGGTCGCCCTCAAGGGCGCCTCGGAGCAGGTGCGGGAATTCTTCCTCAAGAACATGTCCTCCCGCGCCGCCAAGATGCTCACCGACGACATGGATGCGCTGGGGCCGGTGCGCCTGCGCGACGTCGACGAATCGCAGTCGGCGCTCGTGAACATGGCCAAGGATCTCGCCGCCAAGGGCGAGATCACGATCAGCAAGGGCACCGGCGAAGAGGAGCTCGTGTACTGATGCGCCCGCTTCACGCCCATTTGCGACGTTCGATGCCGGAGTCCGGCCGTTGACCGCGCGCAGCAAATTCATGTTCGACGCCGACTTCGGGGCGAGCGCGCCGCCGCCCAAGGTCGATCTCGCCAGGCATCAGGCCGAGATCGCGGAAGCGGAGGCGCGCGGCTATCGCAACGGCGTCAACGCGGCGGAAGCCCAGGCGCGCACAGAGGCGGAGCGCCGCACCGCCGCGGCGCTCGAAGGCATCGGCGGTGCGGTCGAACGTTTCGTGGCGAACCTGTCGGCCATCGAACGAAAGCTCGAGATCGAGGCGGTGGAGGTCGCGGAGGCCGTGGCCAAGAAGCTGGCGCGTGAGCTTGTCGCCCGCGAGCCTCTGGCTGAAATCGCCGCCCTCGCCACGACGTGCCTGTCGGAGCTGCGCAGCGCGCCGCACATCGCCGTGCGCGTGCACGAGAGCCTGCACGCGCAGGTGCAGGCGCAGCTCTCCGAGATCGCGGCCATGCGCGGCTTTGAGGGGCGCCTCGTCGTCCTGGGGGAAAGCGACATCGCTCCGGGCGACTGCCGGCTGGAATGGGCGGATGGCGGCGTCGTCCGCGACCGCGCCAAGAGCGAGGCGCTGATCGACGAAGCCGTCGCGCGCTACGTGGCGGCGCGCGCGCCACACGGCGGAAATTTGGGAGATAGCTGACATGTCGAACGACGACGGAAAAATCCCGCTCCCCGATCTGGAAGCCAACGTTGCGAGCGAGGTCGTCCCGATCGCGCCGAAGGACGATCCTCCGGTGGCGCGGACCGCCGAGGACCTGGAGGCGGTTTTCGACGTGCCGGTGCAGGTCTCGGCCATTCTTGGCCGCGCGCAGATGGATGTCGGCGGGCTGCTTTCGCTCGCACCCGGGGCGGTCATCGAACTCGACCGCAAGGTCGGCGAAGCCATCGACATCTATGTCAACAATCGCCTGGTCGCCCGCGGCGAGGTCGTGCTCGTGGACGACAAGCTCGGCGTGACCATGACCGAAATCATCAAGGCCGACCGCACGTAAGGCCGGCGCGAAGCACCTCTAGGCAAGGACGACACCGATGCGGCTTCTGATCGTAGGAACCCTCAAGGGCCAGCTCACCACGGCCACCAAGATCGCCATGGACAAGGGCGCATCGGTGACGCACGCCGAGAGCAGCAGCCAGGCGATTGCCGTCCTGCGCGGCGGCAAAGGCGCCGACCTGCTGATGGTCGATGTCGCCGTCGATATCCGCGATCTGGTGATCCGGCTCGAAGCCGAGCACATCCACGTCCCGATCGTCGCATGCGGCACCACCAACGATGCACGCGCCGCGGTCGCCGCCATCCATGCCGGCGCCAAGGAATACATCCCCCTGCCGCCGGATCCGGAAATGATCGCCGCGGTCCTGGCGGCAGTCGCCGACGACACGCGCGAGCTCATCTACCGCGACGAGGCGATGGCCAACGTCGTGAAGTTGGCGCAGCAGATCGCGCCTTCCGAAGCGTCGGTGCTGATCACCGGCGAATCGGGCACCGGCAAAGAGGTGCTGGCCCGCTACGTACACGCCCGCTCCAACCGTGCGCGCGGCCAGTTCATCTCGGTCAACTGCGCGGCGATCCCGGAGGCGCTGCTGGAGTCCGAGCTGTTCGGCCACGAAAAGGGGTCGTTCACCGGCGCGGTGGCAAGGCGCATCGGCAAATTCGAAGAAGCGTCGGGCGGCACGCTGCTACTCGACGAGATTTCGGAAATGGACGTTCGCCTGCAGGCCAAGCTGCTGCGCGCCATCCAGGAGCGGGTCATCGATCGGGTCGGCGGGGGCAAGCCGGTGCCGGTCGACATTCGCATCATCGCGACGTCGAACCGCGATCTGGGCGAGGCGGTCCGCACCGGCACGTTCCGGGAAGACCTGCTGTTCCGCCTCAACGTCGTGAACCTGAAGATCCCGCCGCTGCGCGATCGCCCCGGGGACATCCTCGAGCTCGCCCAGCATTTCGCCAAGATCTACGCGCTCGCCAACGGCGTGCCGCTGCGGCCACTGTCGTCAGAGGCCAAGCGTCAACTTTCGATCAGCCGGTGGCCCGGCAACGTGCGCGAGCTCGAGAACACCATGCACAGGGCCGTGCTGCTGGCGTCCGGCGACGAGATCGGACCCGAGGCGATCCTGGCGCCGGACGGCACCCGCATCGATCCCTCGAAACCGGCCGCCGTCGCCCACGCCACCCTGGCCGCAGAAGCGGTGACACGAGCCCTGGTCGGCCGCACGGTCGCGGACGTCGAACGCGACCTCATCCTCGAGACCCTCAAGCACTGCCTCGGCAACCGCACCCACACCGCCAATATTCTCGGAATCTCGATCCGGACGTTGCGAAACAAGCTTAATGAATATGCCAACGACGGCGTGCCGGTTCCGCCGCCCCCGAATGGCGGCGGCGAGTTGCGCGGCGCGGCCTGACGCAGGCAACCGTTCCGCCAAACGCCGCCACGGCAGCACATCGGTTTCGCCTCGGAGGCAATCGGGGGAAAAATCATCGCCGGCGCGCCGGGATGCGCGGCGGCGAGCTATCGATCGAGGTCAAACCGGGGCGACGACGCGAGTAGATTTTTCTAAGTTCGCGCCGCGCATCAGAAGCTCTTTGTTTCGCCGGTCGCGACATTTGGAATTCAACGGCGAGCCCGTTCGCACCATATTCTGCGAATGACGCAGCCTTCGAATTCCAAGGGCGGCATCGCCGTCGACCGCCTGAGCTTTGCGCACGGCAGCACTGCCGTGCTCGATGAGGTCAGCTTTTCGATCGTGCCGGGCGAACACGTCGCCGTGCTCGGACGCTCGGGGGCTGGCAAGTCGACGCTGCTGAATTTGCTGGCCGGCATTCACAAGCCAACGCGCGGCCGGATCCTCGTTGATGGCGGCCCGGTCGGCGCCTCAAGCCGGCCCGTGCTGATGTTCCAGCGCCCGGCGCTGCTGCCGTGGCTGACGGCGCATCAGAACATCCTCCTGCCCATGCGCTTCTCGGGATTGCTGCGCAAGGACAAGGCCGCCGCGATCGCCAAGGCCGACGCATTGCTCGAGCAGATCGGGCTGAGCGAGCGCGCACACGCGCTCCCGGTCGGGCTCTCGGGTGGTCAACAGCAGCGCGTCGCGCTCGCGCGCGCCTTGGCGAGCGATCCGGCAGTCCTCCTGCTCGACGAACCCTTCTCCGCGCTGGATATGGAGACCCGGTCTGCATTGCGCCGCGACATTCGCACTCTGGCGCAGCGCAACGGCATCACCCTCATCACCGTCACCCACGACCTGGCCGATGCCGCGGCCATGGCCGACCGCGTGCTTCTGCTCGACGGTCGCCCCTCACGGATCGAAGACGATTTCGAACTCGGCGCCGAGCCCGAGCGACGACTGCGCATGCGGCTGTCGCACTTGCGGCAGGCGGCCTGATCTCCAGCAGGATTCAATCATGACCCGATTTTCCCTCTCCGCTCATGTTGGCTGCGCGTGCTGCGATGCACCGTCTGCTTCCGGCATCACGCGCCGCGAATCGCTCGACTATCTCGCACGCGGCGGGCTCGCCGCGCTGATGGCATCCGCTCCATTCAAGGCCGCCCGCGCGCAGCCCGACGACGTCGTGAGGATCGGCTATCTGCCGATCACCGACGCCACGGCGCTGCTCGTGGCTCATGCCAACGGCTACTTCGAGGACGCCGGGCTGAAGGTCGAAGCGCCGACCCTGATCCGCAGCTGGTCCGCGCTGGCGGAAGGGTTCGCGGCCGGGAAATTCAACCTCGTGCATCTGCTCAAGCCGATGCCGGTGTGGATGCGTTACAACAACAAGTTCCCCGTGAAGATCCTGGCCTGGGGCCACACCAACGGCTCGGGTCTCGTGGTGGGCGGCGACACCGGGATCAGGGGATTCTCGGACCTCGGCGGCAAGCGCATTGCCGTGCCGTTCTGGTACTCGATGCACAACATCGTGCTTCAGTACGCGCTGCGGCAATCGGGCGTCGTGCCCGTGATCAAGTCCGGCAACGCGCAGCTCGCCGCGAATGAATGCGCCCTGCAGATCCTGGCGCCGCCCGAAATGCCGACCGCCTTGGCGGCCAAGAAGATCGACGGCTACATCGTCGCCGAACCGTTCAACGCGCTCGGCGAGCTGCGCGCCGGCGCGCGTATGCTGCGCTTCACCGGCGACATCTGGAAGAACCATCCCTGCTGTGTCATCTGCACACAGGAGAGCAACACGAAGGACCGCCCCGAGTGGACCCAGAAGGTCGTCGATGCGGTCGTGCGCGGGCACATTTTCGCCTCGCAGAATAAAGAGGCAGTGGCCAAGCTGCTGTCGCGCGACGGCAAGGGTTATCTGCCGACGCCCGGCCCGGCCGTCGTCAAGGCGATGACCGATTACGGCCCGCATTATGAGCAGAGCGGCGCCATCCATCACCGCGCCTGGCACACGGGCCGCATCGATTTCCAGCCGTGGCCTTATCCGTCAGCAACCAAGCTGATCGTCGAGGCCATGAACAAGACCGTCGTGGAAGGCGACACGACCTTCCTCAAGGGGCTCGATCCGGCCTTCGTCGCAGACGACCTTGTCGATTACCGCTTCGTCAAGTCGGCGCTCGAACGCTTCCCGGACTGGAAGAACGATCCGAGCGTGGACAAGGCCAGCCCCTACGACCGCACGGAACTCCTGGAGCTCTGATGGCCCTCGCCTACGACACCGAGCCCGCTGCGAGCACCGACCGGCCTTCATTGTCGTCGGTCGCGAGTATGCTCGTGCCCTGGCTCGCGCCGATCGCCGGGCTTGCGATCGTCGTGGCGCTCTGGTGGATCGCCGGGCTTGCAATCGAGGCCAACCCGCGCCTGTCGGCTTTCCAGGGCTTCACCGTCGAACAGACGCTTCCCTCGCTGGTCGATCTGCTGGCGTCCGGCGCGGCGTGGCAGGCAACCGTTCCCAGCCTGGTGCGCATCGGCGAGGGACTGTTCTGGGCCTTTGTGATCGGCACGCCGGTCGGCCTCGCCATCGGCAGCTTCCGCCTGCTCGAAAGCATGCTGCAGCTTCCATTCCAGGTCCTGCGCATGGTCAGCCCCCTCGCCTGGATGCCGATCGCAGTCCTGGTATTCGCCACATGGGACGGCGCGATCGTGTTTCTCATCACGGCTGCCGCGATCTGGCCGATCGTCTTCTCGACCGCCGCAGGCGTCAAACGCATCGATCCGGTCTGGCTGGCCATGGCCGACAATCTCGGCGGCAGCCGCGTCGCCGTGATGCGGACGGTCGTGCTCCCGGCGGTCGAGCGCGACATCCTGAGCGGGCTTCGCCTCGCGCTCGGCGTCGCATGGATCGTGCTCGTTCCGGCCGAATATCTCGGCGTCACCAGCGGCCTCGGTTACGCGATCAACGATGCGCGCGACACGCTGTCCTACGATCGTCTGGCGGCGCTCGTCCTGCTCATCGGCTTCATCGGCTTCGTGCTCGACTCGGTGATCGCGGTCGCGATCCGGCGGGCCCACTGGGTTCCAACAGCCTAAAAGAAACGGAGATCATCATGACTGCATCGCTCAAGACTGTCGTCGCCTCCTTCGAGCCGATCGACAAGGACGGCCTCAAGGCGCTCGCCGAGAAGGGCAAGGCCGACCCCTCCGCCGTGCGCACGGTCCGCTGCAAGACCGTGGCCGAGGGCAGGCGTTTCCGCCACCTCAACTACATCCGCAACCTGCCGGCCCACATCGTCGACGAGCCTCCCGCGCTGCTCGGCGACGACACTGCGCCCAATCCCACCGAGGCGCTGCTGGCGGCGCTCGGGAGCTGCGTCGCCGTCGGCATTCAGGCCAACGCGGTCGCCCGCGGCTGGAAGGTCCGAGCCATCGAGATCGAGCTGGAAGGCGACATCAACATCACGTCGGTCTGGGGTACCGGTGACCTGTCGCCCAAGCCGCTCGGACTGACCGCCGTGCGCATGAAGGCGCGCGTCGAGGCCGATGGCGCAACCCAGGCCGAGCTGGACGACCTCGTCGCCCATGCGGCCAAATGGTCGCCCGTTCTCAACACCGTGCAGAACCCCGTGCCGGTGACGGTCGAGCGGATCTGACATGCACGCGTTGAGTTCTGCCGCCGCCGCAGCGCGGACGCTGTCTGTCGAGTCGGTGGTCGCCTCGAGCCTGCGTCCGCTGGTGCGGCGCATCGACGAGGAAGGCTTCTACCCGGCCGAGACCATGCGCCTGCTCGGGGACGCCGCCGCCTTCCGTCACCACGTCGACGGCGACCCGGCGCAGGGGCTGCCGGCGGCGATCTCGGCGATGGCGGAGGTTGGGGCCACCTGCATCTCGACGGCATTCTGCGTCTGGTGCCAGGACGCGCTGGCCTGGTACCTCGCGAACTCGGACAATCCGGCCCCGCGCGAGCGCTATCTCGCGGGCGTCGCCTCGGGCCGGCAGCTCGGCGGCACCGGCCTGTCCAACCCGATGAAGGCCTTGTCCGGCATCGAGCCGGTGGCGCTGCAAGGCGTACGCGTCGATGGCGGCTATCGCGTCAGCGGCCGGCTGCCGTTCGTCTCGAACATCGAGGCTGGGCATCTGTTCGCGGGCATCTTCCGCGTCGAAGGAAGCGAAGACCGGCTCGTGATGGCTGTTTTCCGCGCCGGCGAAAATAATGTCGCGCTTGCGCAGAACGCGCACTTCATCGCGCTCGAGGGCAGCGCGACCTATTCGGTGCTGATCCGGGACGCCTTCGTGGCAGATGCCGACGTGCTCAGCGAGGATGCCAGGACGTTCGTCCAGCGCATCCGCAAAGGATTCGTGCTGCTGCAGGCCGGCTTCGGATTGGGCGCGGCGCGCGGCGCGGCGCGCGCGATGCGGGCGGACTCGACCGGTCGCCGGCTGGGCGCGCACCTGCCGCTCGGGCCCGATGAGATCGATGAGCGCTCCGACGCGCTCACGCCACAGATCGAAGCGCTCTGCCGCGCTCCGCAGGAGACCGACCGCGCCCAGTTCCTTGAGGTGCTACGCCTTCGCCTGGCGGTGTCGTGGCTCGCGCTCGAGGCTGCACAGGCGGCGATGCTGCAGTTCGGCGCACGCGGTTATCTCGTCGGCGCCGAGCCGGCCCGCCGCCTGCGCGAGGCGCAGTTCGTCGCGCTGGTGACGCCGTCCGTGAAGCACATCCTCGCAGAGCTCGCCAAGGAATGAAAAAGGGCCGGCTGACCGGCCCTCTTCGAATCGCGTGACGCCACTGCCGGCGTCAGCTCAGCCTTAGAACAGCGCGCTCACGCCCATGGCGCGGATCACCGTCATGCCTTCCTGCTTCTGCTGATCATCCAGGCTGGCGATCAACGGCTGCGCGGCGACTGCGACCTGGCGGGCCGCGACGGCGTCAAGCACATAGGCGCGCACCCGCGCCTTCACGCGCTGGAAGAGACCCCCTTCTCCCGTCTGCGCGCGCTGGCCCGAGCGGCGCAGCACGCTCTCGAGCGAGCGCCAGTGGACCTCCTGCGCCGGAGACAGCCTCAGCGCACTCTTGAGTCGGGCGATGTTGGCGTCCGTCACCACGACTTCCTGCGCGGCCGCTTGCTTGACACCGATGCCGTCATGGCGAATGGACAGGGAACCGAGAGTCACAAGCGCAACCGCGCCGACGAACGCCGCCTTCCACATCAACAAGTCTCCTGTTGTTGTCTTCGTCGCTCGCACGGGCAATAGCTGAATGAGCCTGACAGCCTCAAGCAAACATCCCGCTGCGACGGCGGGATTTGGCGGTTAACCTTGCTACGCGTGCGAACCCCGTGCGTGACAAGCCCGAACAATCGGGCCATTTCGGGGCGCATTTTGTGAAAAGGCCCGACACGCGCCGCACGCTGTACCAGGGTACGACACATGTCACGTTGCGGGACTGGGCCACGGCGAAGCGCACCATTCCGATGCGGTTTCGGCCGCGCCCGCACAAGACAAATGGGCCGCGCCCAGGCGCGGCCCATCGCGCGATTCGCGAAACCGGCCGGTCAACCGACGTCGGTCGAATGGATGCGCGGCTCGCCCACCACCAACATTTCGGCTTTGCCGCGCTGACGCCGCGCCACGAGCTTGTTGAGCGCGCCCAGATAGGCCTTCGCCGATGCGACCAGGGTGTCCGGATCGGCCCCGCGGGCCGTGACCGAGCGCCCCGCCTCGGCGAGCCGCACGGACACCTCGGCCTGCGCATCGGTCCCCTCGGTGACGGCGTGTACCTGGTAGAGCTCGAGCACCGCATCGTGCGGGATCAGCGCCTTGATGCAATTGAACACCGCATCCACCGGCCCGTTGCCGTCGCACTCCTCGATCATGATGCGGCCATCGATATCGAGCTTCATGGTGGCGCGCTGCGGTCCTCGCGTCCCGGCGATCACCGACAATGAGACCAGCTTCACGCGATCCTGCGCATGAGCGATCTCTTCGTCGACCAGTGCCTCGATGTCCTCGTCATAGACGTGCTTCTTGCGGTCGGCGAGCGCCTTGAACCGCACGAAGGCGTCCTCCAGCTGATTGCCGGAGAGCTGATAGCCCAATTCCTCCAGCTTGTGCTGAAAGGCATGACGCCCGGAGTGCTTGCCCATGACCAGCGACGTCTGCTTCACGCCGACATCATCGGGACGCATGATCTCGTAGGTCTGGGTGTGCTTGAGCATGCCGTCCTGGTGGATGCCGCTCTCGTGCGCGAAGGCGTTCCGCCCGACGATCGCCTTGTTGAACTGAACCGGGAACGACGTTGCCGCCGAAACGAGCTTTGACGCGCGCATCAACATGGTGGAGTCGATCTCGGTCCGGAACGGCAGCACGTCGTTGCGCACGCGCATCGCCATCACGACCTCCTCGAGCGCCGCATTGCCGGCGCGCTCGCCGATGCCGTTGATCGTGCACTCGATCTGGCGCGCCCCCGCGCGCACGCCGGCCAGCGAGTTGGCGACCGCCATCCCGAGGTCGTCGTGGCAGTGCACCGAGAAGCGCGCCTGATCGGAATTCGGCACGCGCTCGCGCAGCATCTTGATGAGCGCGAAGTACTCGTCCGGAACGGTGTAGCCGACCGTATCCGGAATGTTGATGGTGGTGGCCCCGGCCTTGATCGCGGCCTCCACGCAGCGGCACAAGAAATCGTGCTCGGTGCGGGTGCCGTCCTCCGCCGACCATTCCACGTCGTCGGTATGGCTGCGGGCGCGGGTCACCTGCGCGACCACCATCTCGAAGACCTCATGCGGCTCCTTCTGGAGCTTCCACTTCATGTGCACGGGCGAGGTCGAGATGAACGTGTGGATGCGCTTGCGGTCGGCGGGCTTGATCGCCTCGGCGCAGCGGTCGATGTCCTTGAACGCGGCGCGGGCGAGCCCGCAGACCACCGCGTTCCTGGTGCGCTTGGCGATCTCGTGCACGGCGGCGAAGTCGCCTTCCGAGGCGATCGGGAAGCCGGCTTCGATGATGTCCACGCCCATGGTGTCGAGCAGCTCGGCCACCTCGAGCTTCTCGTCGTGGGTCATGGTCGCGCCGGGGCACTGCTCGCCGTCGCGCAACGTGGTATCGAAGATGACGACGCGGTCCTTATCGGACGAAGCTGTCGTGGTCATGAACTGGTCCTTCTCGAGACGAATGCGCCGCTTCGGCGCTGCCAATATCTCTGGAGCATGATCTTGACGAAAAACGACGATCGCTTGCCAGGGTCATGCTCCGGGGGTTGATCCGCGAGGTCCCCTGAGTGCCCAGGCGCAAACGCCCAGCCGGCCCTCAGGGGCGGGTAAGGAGCAGCAGACCACCAAGAATGAGGGCAGCAGCGGGCCGCGCCATGGCGGCGCCCCGACCGATCGCACTGAAATTGCGGCGATTCGACATTGCTGCTCTCGTCACCAGGGTCGCGGACGGCGGTAAATGCCGCGTTAACCCATGGAACCTGGGACCTTGTACCGGAAAGCAAGGCGTTCCGGCAAGGGGGCGGATCACGTCTTCCTCATGGCGCGGGCCAGCGGTGCGCCATAAGCTCGCCCGGTCGCATCACATGGGCGATCCAACGCCCGTTCCCAGGGAGGCTTCGATGATCGTCGAATACGTGCTGTTCAAGACGCCGCCCGGCCTCACGCGCGAGCAGGTGCTGGAGGGCGCACGACACACGATTCCCCGCTGGCGGGCCAACCGGGAGCTGATCCGCAAGCACTACATCGAGAGCGAGGACGGCTACGGCGGCGCGTTCTACATCTGGCCGTCGAAAGAAGCGGCCCAGCGCGGCCACGACGCCGAATGGCGTGCGGGCGTGGAGAAACGCACCGGTGCGCCGCCGACGATCCGCTACTTCGACCTGCTGATGATCCTCGACAACGAGACCGGCACGGTGACGGAGTTCGAGCCCAACACCGGCGCACAAGCGGCCGAGTAACTTTAGGACCTCTTGCGCGTTCGCGCGCGCGTCGGCTGCTCGTCGAGCAGCGCCTGCCGGACGCGGTCGAGCTCCGGCGTGTCCGCCATATGCGGGAACGCGAGATCGAGATTTTCGAGCGCGTCGACCATGGCCGCCGCCACCACCAGGCGCGCGAACCATTTGTCATCGGCCGGAACGACGAACCAGGGCGCCTCCTCGATCGAGGTCTCGCGGATCATCTCCTCGTAGGCGTCCATGTAGTCGTCCCAGCGCTTGCGCTCCTCGACATCCCCCATCGAGAACTTCCAGCGTTTCGCCGGTTCGTCGAGGCGATCGAGGAAGCGCCGGCGCTGCTCCTCCTTGGAAATGCGCAGATGGAACTTGAGGATCTTCGTGCCGTTGCGCACGAGGTGCCGCTCGAACTCGCGGATGCTCTTGAACCGGTCCTGCCAGACGTCTTTGCCGTTCAGTTTCTTCGGCAGCTTCTGCCGCTCGAGCAGGTCCGGGTGAACGCGCACCACCAGCACCTCCTCATAGTAGGACCGGTTGAAGATGCCGATGCGCCCACGTTCGGGCAGACGCATCGCCGAGCGCCACAGGAAGTCGTGATCGAGCTCCTGCGCACTCGGCGCCTTGAACGAATGGACCTCGCAGCCCTGCGGATTGACGCCCGACATCACGTGCTTGATCACGCCGTCCTTGCCGGCCGTGTCCATGGCCTGGAAGAGCGCGAGCACCGACCAGCGATCGTGCGCATAGAGCAGCTCCTGGCGTTCGGAGAGCCGTTTGATGCCGGCGGCGAGCAGCAGCTTGGCTTCGTCCTTGCCGAAATCGAGTCCGCAGCAGTCTTTCGGATCGACGTCGGCGAGCCGGAACTTCTTGGGATTGTCGACGCGAAAACGCTTGATGATCTTGGCGAGCTTCATGGCGCGGAGCTTAGCATGGTTTGTCCGCGGATGAGGGCCTGCGGGCGTACCGGAATGACACAGATCATCCCCGCCATTGGCGGCGCAGGAAGGCGGTCACGAATGGCGGCATGTTCGGATCAAGGTCGCTCGGACCGGCGACGATGCGGATGTCGGCGAGTTCGGGCTTGGCCTCACGCGCAAGGTGCCGGATCGCCTGTTGCCGCAGTTGGGTCGCGGGCGCGGGCGCCTGCAGCGTCTTGATCAGCGCGAGCCGCGGCCCGGCAAGCACCGCCGTCCACCCCGGCTCGGGCACGAAATCCCCGGCGGTGAGGCCCGTTTCCTCGGCAACCTCGCGCAGCACGCTGCCCGCCAGATCGACGCTTGCTCCCACGATGTCGTCGGGATCGGGCGTGCCCGCCGGAAAATAGATGCGGCCGGCATTGGCCGTATGCGCGGCCATCTCGCCGAGAAGATATGCGCCCTCCGCACTCCGGATCGCACCCATGGCGAAGCAGTTGAACGCGCCGGCCTCCGGAAAGCCCCAGTCGCGCCAGGCCAGGAAGCTCGCGAAATCTGTCTCGAAGAACGACCCGGAGAGCTGCGCGCCTTCGAGCGCGAAATTGCGCAGCAGCAGCACGCGCCCGTTCCAAAGATCGGGGGTGCGCACGCGGCGCGCCGAGAAATGCGCCTCGACATCGCGCGCCCGCTCCTGCGCGAACGGCCAGTTCCACGGCGCGAATGCGAACTGCGCCGCGTCGAGCGCAACGATGCGATGCTCGGCCATGCCGCTATGCGCAGGTCCGCCGTCAAAAAGTCAAGGCAGTCCGGTGATGCCTGCCAGGCCAGGCTGCGCGGCGCGCGCTCTCTCGACCGCACCTTGCTCGCGCAGGATCAGCGCGACAGCCACCGCGAATGCGCCGCCGTAACCCAGCGGCGCAAGACCCATGTGCATGTTGTGCAGGACCCACACCGTCCCCGGCATCACCCACGCGGCGCCGAGCGCCGCCAGGTACGGCCCCGGCAGTGATGGACGCGCCAGCACGACCCACAGGATCGCGGCCGTGATCGCCGTCATGTCGTAGTTGAAGACGTAGGGCGAGGCCAGCAGCGTGCCCGACGTCAGCAACAATGCACGCAGTCCGACATCCGTCGTCTTGCGGAACACGACGGCTGACGTCGCGATCACGCCAAGTGACACCACGCCCTGCACCATCTGCGCCAGTTCCGGTGATTGTCCGAAGGCCCGCACCGAGGCAAATACCGACGTCATCATGTAGGAGTGGAAGCCTTTGAACTCGGCGAGCACCCGGTACTGATACGCGGACGTCTCGGTCAGCCACAGGATCCACGGCTCGCTTCCGTAGACCACCAATGAGGCCCCCACCAGAAGCGCGGCAGTCGCGCAGGCAGCCGCGATCGTCCGCCAAGCCATCGCAACCACCAGCATCGGCGCGATGAGAACGCCAAGGTGCGGCTTGATGGTGAGCAGGCCGAGCAGCACGCCGGCATGCCATGGCCTGCGATCCAGCAAGGCGACCGCCGAAAGGAACAGCGCTGCCGTGTAGAACCCGTTCTGGCCGCCCAAGGTGTTTGCCAGCGCCGCCGGCGAGAGCAGCAGGAACACGACCGCGATCCGCCGCTGCTCGGGCGCGACTTGCGGAAGGACCGCGGCGAGGTAAAGCGCCAGTCCCAGCAGCGTCCAGACGATCAGGCTGGGAAAGTACGGCAGCATGCTGAACGGAACGGCGGCCAGCAGCACGTGGAGCGGGTAGCCCCAGTTGTGGAAGAAGGTGTGATGGCCGACGAGGTCCGCCTGCGCCCAGCGATAGCCTTGCAGGTCGAACAGCATGAGCACGCCATGCCGGTCGACGACCTGCGGCGCGCTCCAGACGTTGAAAAAGTCGCGGCCCAGATAGTAGCCGACGACATCGAGTCCTCCGCCGGCAGGCCAGTAGAGCGACCACACGATCGGCGCGAGCGCGCCGATTCCGATGCCTGTCCAGAGGCTGAGGTTGAAAAGGAGCCTGGGCACGCGGGCGGTCCGATTGAGCCCGCAACGCTAGCCGCGCAGGGTTAAGGAAGACCTCAACCGGCGGTGGGGGCGACGCATGTCCGTTCGGTCGGCCTGACCCGGCCGAACGGAGAGCGCAAGGTCGTCGCGTATGCGTCCGCTACTTCGCAGCCGCTCCGGTCGGGGCCTTGCCGACGAAGCGATTGGTGTAGGTCGTCGAGAGGTCGATGTTGGCTTTCGCAATCTCCGGCACGGACTGGCTGAACACCGCCAGCACCGCTTGAGCGCCCTTCGGGTCCATCTTGCCGGTGGTCGAGTACATCGGCAGCGTGTTCTTGAGCGCGGCGAGATAGAGCGCCTTGTCCGGACCGACGATATCCTGCGGCATCCTGGCCATGATCTCCTCCGGCGTGTGGGAATGGATCCAGCCGAGCGTTGCCACCATGGCACTGGCGAGCGCCTGCGCGGCGGCCTCGTTCTTCGTGATCCAGTCCGCGCGCGTGTAGAGCGCGCCGCCCGGATACTCCCCTCCGAATACGTCGAGCGTGTCCTTCTGCGTGCGCGTGTCGCTGAGGATCTTGAGGTCCTTGAACTTGCCCTGCAGCAGCGTGATCGCCGGGTCGAGCATGATCGCGGCGTCGACCTTGCCCTGCTCCATGGCGGCGACGGCGGTCGAGTCGAGGCCGACACCGATCACGCCGACCGACGACGGATCGACGCCCGCCTTGCGCAGGATGTAGTTGAGGAAGAAGTGCGTGGAGGAGCCCGGCGCGCTGACACCGACATTCTTGCCGGCGAGGTCCTTAACCGAGGTGATGCCGCCCTTGGGAGCGACGACGAGGGCAAAGCCGGGAAAACGGTCGTAGACGACGATCGATTGCATCGCCTGGTTCTTGGCGGCGAGATTGACGCAATGGTCGAAATAGCCCGAGACCACGTCGGCGCTGCCCCCGAGCACCGCCGTCAGCGCCTGCGAGCCGCCCTTGAAGTTGATCATCTCGACCGTGACGCCGGCCTTGTCGAACTCGCCAAGCTGCTGGGCCAGCACGGTCGGCAGGTAGCACAGGCACCCCGCGCCACCGATGGCGATGGAGACCTTGGGCTTGCTCTGGGCCGTCGCCACACCAGTCGCGAGCACCAGCGCAAGCCCGGCGACGGCGAGGCGGCCAAACAATCGATACATGCTTTCCTCCCTTGCTTGTCCGCAGGATAGGGCCGCAATCATTCCGCGCAATGCCTTCAAGCGAAGTTGAGCGCCCGCGGATCAGGCTCGCGCCTCGCCGGCGACCGGGCGCCAGACCAGCAGACGCCGCTCGACCAGCGTCACGAGACCGTCGATCACGACCACGAAGCCCGCGAGAACGAACATCCCGGCGAACACGCCAGCCACGTCGAACACGCCCTCCGCCTGCTGAATGAGGTAGCCCAGCCCGCGCGCAGACCCGAGATATTCACCGACGACGGCCCCGACCACGGCGAAGCCGACCGAGGTGTGCAGCGACGAGAACACCCACGAGAGGGCCGAAGGCCAGTACACGTGGCGCATGAGCTGGCGCTCGTTCATGCCGAGCATGCGCGCATTGGCGAGCACGGTCGGGCTCACCTCCTTGATGCCCTGATAGACGTTGAAGAACACGACGAAGAACACCAGCGTGAAGCCCAGCGCCACTTTCGACCAGATTCCGAGCCCGAGCCAGAGCGCGAAGATCGGCGCCAGCACCACGCGCGGCAGCGCGTTCATCATCTTCACGTACGGGTCGAAGACGTCCGCGATCAGCGGCTTGCGCGCAAACCAGAAGCCGACCAGCCCGCCCGCTACCGAGCCGATGACGAAGGCGAGCATGGATTCCACCAGCGTCACCCAGAGGTGAATCCACACGCTGCCGGTGGAGAACCACCGATAGATGCGGGCGGCGACGTCCAGCGGCGTCGAGAAGAAGAACGGCGGCAGCAGCGGCTTGCCGCCGACCGGAACGGTGGTGAGCACGTGCCACAGCGCGATCGCGATGACGGCAACCAGCACCTGCAGGGCCATGAGCGTCAAGCGCGGCACCGGTCATCCTCCCGTCTGCGCGTAGCTCTTCATGACCTCGCTCCGCAGCACATGCCAGATCTCGCGATGCAGATCATGGAACCCCTTCTCCAGCTTGATCTCGGCGATGTCGCGCGGTCGCGCCAGCACGACTTCCCACTGGCCGATGATGCGCGCGGCGGGCCCGGCCGACATGATCACCACGCGATCGGAGAGCGCGATCGCCTCCTCGAGATCGTGGGTCACGAACAGGACCGCCTTGCGGTCGGCGCTCCACAGGTCGAGCAGCAGGTTGCCCATGATCTGCCGTGTCTGCGCATCGAGCGGCCCGAACGGTTCGTCCATGAGCAGGATCTTGGGATCGCGGATGAGCACCTGCGCGAGGCCGACCCGCTTGCGCTGGCCACCCGAGAGCATGTGCGGATAACGCCCGGCGAAGCCGGCGAGGCCGACCTTCTCGAGGAGTTCCTGTGCGCGGCCCCGCGCCTGCGCCTTGTCGACGCCGACGAGGTCGAGCCCGATGGCGACATTCTCGATGGCGGTCTTCCAGGGAAACAGCGCATCGGACTGGAAGAGATAACCAGCCTGACGATTGAGCGTTTCGAGCGGGCGGCCGAACACCGTGACGCGACCCGCCACCGGCGCGACCAGCCCGGCGGCCACGTTGAGCAGCGTCGATTTTCCGCAGCCCGTGGGTCCGACGATGGCGACAAACTCGCCGGGCGCCACGGCGAGCGAGGCCCGCTCTACCGCCGTGTAGACGCCGTGCGCCACCGGGAAGGCGATGGTGACGGCGGCGAGATCGACCGCACGATCCACGGCACGCTCCGTCTCCGCTCCTCCCATGCCCATTCCGCGACCTTCTCGCCCCGAATGTACTCAAGCTAGCGGGTCGCACGAGCCATGCAAGCTCTTGGTCGATTGAAGCGCGCGTGTTAGTGCCAAGCATGACTGCCGCGGCCATTGCCTTCGAAGCCGTCAGCAAGCGTTACGGCACGCAGTCGGTGCTCGACGACATCTCGTTCAGCATCGGCCGCGGTGAGTTCGTCGCCATTGTCGGCCCCTCGGGATCCGGCAAGACCACGCTGCTGCGGCTGGTCAATCGGCTGTCGGAGGCGACGGACGGCGTGGTCCGCATCGGCGGCGAGGATATCCTGAGCCTCGATCCGATCGCGCTGCGCCGGCGCACCGGCTACGTGTTCCAGGGGATCGGCCTCTTTCCCCATCTCACGGTCGCCGAGAACATCGCCATCACCCCGCGGCTGCTGGGCTGGGAGCCCGGTCGCCGCAAGGCGCGCGCGGACGAGTTGCTCGCGCTCATGCGGCTCGACACGGATTACGCCACGCGCTTTCCACACGAGCTCTCCGGCGGGGAGCGCCAGCGCGTCGGCATCGCGCGTGCCCTGGCGGCCGGACCGGATATCGTCCTGATGGACGAACCGTTCTCGGCGCTCGATGCATTGACCCGCGAGGCGTTGGGGGATGACTACCGCCGCCTGCATGCGGCGCTCGACCTGACCAGCGTGATGATCACGCACGACATGCTGGAGGCGCTGCTGCTCGCGGACCGCATCATCGTGGTGCGCGAGGGACGGATCATCGCGGATGGACGCCCCCCTGACCTGATGCGGCGCGACGACGATCCGTTTCTGCGCGAGCTGCTGGACACCCCGCGCCGCCACGCGGAGAGGCTTGGAGCCTTCATCGCGGGGCCGCCGCCATGATCGACGCGCGCATCGCCGACGCGCTGGCGCGCCTGCCGGACTATCTCGGCAGCCACGTCCGGGTCAGCGTCATCGCGCTGGTGCTCGGCATCGCCGTGAGCATTCCGCTCGCCTTTGCCTGCGTGCGGCGCCCCACCTTGCGCGCGACCGCGCTGACGATCACCAGCATCATCCAGACGATTCCCGGTCTCGCGTTGCTGGCGCTGTTCTATCCGCTGCTGCTCGTCGCCGCCGACCTGTCCGAGCGCGCGTTCGGATACGGCTTTTCGGCCCTCGGGCTCCTCCCCTCCGTGCTCGCTCTGGCGCTCTACAGCATGCTGCCGGTGCTGCGGAACACCGTCACGGGGCTGATGGGCATCGACCCCGCCATCCGCGAGGCGGCTCTCGGCGTCGGCATGACGCGGCGGCAGTCCCTCGTCATGGTCGAGTGGCCGCTGGCCTTGCCCGTGATCATGGCAGGGATCCGCACTGCGGCCGTATGGGTGATCGGTACGGCAACGCTCGCCACTCCGATCGGGCAGACCAGCCTCGGCAACTACATCTTCACCGGACTGCAGACGCAGAACTGGGTTTTCGTACTCGTGGGCTGCGCCGCCGCGGCCGCCCTCGCCTTGGCGGTCGACCAACTGCTCGCGCAGATCGAAGTCGGCGTCGCCCGGCGCAAGCGCGGCCGGGTGAGCGCAGGCGTGCTCGGCATGCTGGCGATCGCGGTGTCGGCTTTCGTGCCCGGCTTCACGCGCGCGGGGCCGGCCTACGTGATCGGCGCAAAGCCGTTCGCCGAGCAATACATCCTTGCAGCGTTGCTCGAGCAACGTCTGGCCGCCAGCGGTCTGTCGGCGACACGTCGCGATGGCCTGGGCTCGGCCGTTATTTTCGAAGCGCTCGCGGCCGGCGACATCGACGTCTATGTCGACTACACCGGCACGCTGTGGACGAACCAGATGGGGCGCAGCGAGGTCGCGCCGCGCAAGCGTGTGCTCGCCGAGGTCGGGCAATGGCTCGAAGCGGAGCATGGCATCAAGTTGGTGGGCGGGCTCGGGTTTGAGAACGCCTACGCCCTCGCGATGAACCGAGCGCAAGCGGAGGCGCTCGGCGTGCGCACGCTGTCGGCGCTGGCTCCCCTGACCCCGCAGCTCACGATCGCCGGAGACTATGAATTCTTTGGCCGGCCGGAATGGCAGGCGTTGCGCGAGACCTATGGCTTCTCCTTCCGCGATCGACGCCAGATGCAGTCGGAATTCATGTATCCGGCCATCGCCGCCGGCGAGGTCGACGTCATTTCGGCCTACACCAGCGACGGCCGCATCGCGGAATTCGACCTGCGCGTGCTCACCGACGACAAGGAAGCCATTCCGCCCTACGACGCGGTGCTGCTGGTGTCGCCCAAGCGCGCGAATGATCAGGCGCTGCTCGCCGCGCTCCGGCCGCTCGTCAATGCGATTCCCATCGGGATCATGCGTGACGCCAATCTCCGGGCACAAACGGAATCGCCCGCGGCAATCGCGCGCTGGCTGTGGGAGACCGTCCGCAAACGAGGCCCGGGCACGGCACCCGTCACAGGCCCTTGATCAGTCCCGCATCCATCAGCATGCGGTTGAACCGTCGTGCCTCCGCGCCGCCCCCACAGGCGTAGAAGATGCCCTTGCATCGTTCGAAGATTTTCTTCTGCTCGGCGAAGCTGGGGTCGAGGGCGAGCCCGGCGAGTTCCTGGACGACGAGCGGCAGGTATGGCGCATCGAGCGTCTCGAGCGCGCTCGACGTCTTGACCGGGCGGAAGTTGATCGCGTCGATGCTGTAGTAGGTGGTGAAATAGCGTCTGTCGAAAGTCGCCATGCGCTGCGCGACCTCGTCGTCGCTGATCCCCGGCTCGAGCAGGTAGGCGGTCAGTTCCGGCTGATGATCGCCGTAGCGCACGATCAGGAACGAGTCGGTTGGAAAGTCACGCTTGAGACGGGCGACAAACTCGCGATAGTCGCGAAAGCTGGCGCTCTGACGGCGCAGATATTCGTCGACCTTGGGCGGGTTGCCGAGGTCGTGCCACTGCGGCGTCAGTTCGGGTCGCCAGCGGTCGGTCCACGGGAAGTGATTGGCCGCAAGATAGACGAACAGGAACAGCGGACCATCGCGGCCCTGCCGCGTCAGGATGTCGAGCGCGGTGCCGTAGTAGAAGCGGTCGGGCTGGATCCCGCGCGCGCCCATCGCCCGGGAATCCAGGAAGTGCTCGATGCCGGTTGACTTGTGGAAGCCTCGCGCACTCATGAACGCACCGAGCGAGGGATACAGCGAATAGGTGCGATAGCCGCAACGCGCGAGCGAGTGCGGCAGCCCGCGCTTGACGTGTCCCGCTGCGACGCGCGGCAGGAAGTAGGAGAAGCGGCCAAAGGAGCGCGACGACAGGCCGGCGAGCACATTGTATTCCGCGAACCAGCTCGAGCCGCCGTTGCTCTCGACCAGGAAACGCCGCTCTTTCCCGTCGAAGGAACGAAAGTGCGGGCCATAGTCCTTCGGCACCTTCACGCCGGGAACCGCACGGATGTCGAAGCTCGACTCGTCGTGCACCAGCACGATGTGCGGGCGGCGCCCGGCCGTCTGGCAAGCCACGCCCGATTCCGGCGCCAGCCGGCCGCTCGCGACGGAATCTGCCTCGAACAGGCCGTTGCGCATCAGTTCGGAGACGGCCTCGACGCCCGAGCGGGCGAACTTCGAGACGTGGCTGCCGGGCAGGAACACCTGCCAGGTGTCGAGCGGCACGAGGGCTCCGAGACCGACCAGGCCCGACAGGCAGGCTGCCGCGCCCCCGCCGGCGGCGAAGCGTCCGACCCGCAGCGCGTCGCTGCGCCAGATCCAATAGCCCACCGGCAGCGCGAGCAGCGTGCAAGCCGCCAGAATGGTCCCGAGATTGGGAAAGATGGTGAGCAGAAAGGCGATCGTATCGGTATCGACGATCAGCACGTCGACGAAGTTCACGGTCGTCCAGATGATATCGTGCTTGAGGCGCGACAGCAGGATAAGCGCGGCCACCATGGCCAATGACAGGGCGCCGGAGATCAGCGGACGGCGCAGCAGCACGAGCCAGACGAAGTTCAGCGCCCCCCAGGTCAAGAGGAAGGCGAGCTTGGCGACCGGTTCCTCCTCCGAGACCAGCATGACCGCGAGTGCCGCCACGTGAATCGCGGCGAACAGTCCGGTGCGGGCGTCGAGGGAAACGGCGAATGTGCTCGCGCCCGGCACGCGGCGAGGAACGCGGCGAGGAACGCGAAGAAACTCCAGGAACGACATCGGGACGGGCGCGGGCTCCACGCCTGCCTGCAACCCCCAGGCGCAGCAGCGGCGCGAGCGACTGTCATCTTCCTGTAATCGAATTGTGCCTGCAAGAGGGCGTCGCCGCGTGCCGCGATTTGTCGCGTGCGCCGCGCGTCAACCTTAACCGCCGTTCAGCCGCCTGGCCCGGCATCCTCCCTTCCCCGACGGCGGGCCAAGCGCGCCGCCGGCCGAAGGACCATCGGCCATGGAAAAAGGGCCCGCACCGGGGCGGGCCCTTTCACGCATTCGACTGACTGATGCCGAGATCAGTTCCGGTCCTTGTCGACCAGGGCGCGTTCCTTGATCCACGGCATCATGGCGCGCAACTTCTCGCCCACCTGCTCGATCGGGTGCTCGGCGCATTTGGCGCGCATGGCCTTGAACGAGGTCTGATTGACGCGGTTCTCGAGCATCCAGTCGCGGGTGAAGCGGCCGCCCTGGATGTCGGCCAGCACCTTCTTCATCTCGGCCTTGGTCAGCGGCGTGACCACGCGCGGACCCGACACGTACTCGCCGTACTCGGCGGTGTTCGAGACCGAGTAGTTCATGTTGGCGATGCCGCCTTCGTAAATCAGGTCCACGATCAGCTTCACTTCGTGGACGCACTCGAAGTAGGCCATCTCGGGTGCGTAGCCGGCTTCGACCAGCGTCTCGAAACCTGCCTTCATCAGTTCGACAAGACCGCCGCAGAGCACGGTCTGCTCACCGAACAGGTCGGTTTCGCATTCTTCCTTGAACGTCGTCTCGATGATGCCGGCCCGCCCGCCGCCGATGGCGGAGGCATAGGACAGCGCGAGGTCGTGCGCGTTGCCCGAGGCGTCGCGGTGCACCGCGACAAGGCACGGCACGCCGGCGCCGCGCTGATACTCGGAGCGGACGGTGTGGCCCGGCCCCTTCGGCGCGATCATCATCACGTCGAGGTCCGGGCGCGGCTCGATCAGGTTGAAATGCACGTTGAGGCCGTGCGCGAACATCAGGGCCGCGCCCTGCTTCATGTTGGCGTGCAGGTGCTCGCGGTAAATGTCGCCCTGGAGTTCGTCGGGCGTGAGCATCATCATCACGTCCGCCCATTTGGCGGCTTCCGCGACTTCCATGACCTTGAGCTTCTCGGCCTCGGCCTTCTTGACGCCCTGCGAACCCTTGCGCAGCGCGACCACGACGTCCTTCACCCCTGAATCGCGCATGTTGAGCGCATGGGCATGGCCCTGGCTGCCATAGCCGATGACGGCGACTTTCTTGCCCTTGATCAGGTTCAGATCGGCGTCGCGATCGTAGTAAACACGCATGGTTCTAACCCCTACTCGGCCGCTTCGCCGGCCCGTGAATGATGGTGGTGCTTCTAGCGCCTGATCAGCCCCAGTGGAAGCCATTTGGCCGCCGCCAGGCCGTCAGGCGATGCATGGCCGCGCGGGCGGCGGAAACGCCGGGACGAGGCTCACATCCCGTCCGGGCCGCGCGAAATCGCGACGACCCCCGTCCGCGACACCTCGACCAGGCCGAGCGGCACCATCAGGTTGATGAACTGCTCGATCTTGTCGGTCGCGCCGGTGATCTCGAACACGAAGCTCTCCATCGACGCGTCGATCACGCGGGCGCGGAAGGCATCGGCAAGGCGCAAGGCCTCGACGCGGTTGTCCCCCGTCCCGCGAACTTTGACCATGGCGAGTTCACGCTCGATCGGGCGCCCGGCCAGGGTCATGTCGATCACGCGATGAATGGGGACGAGGCGCTCGAGCTGGTTCTTGATCTGCTCGATCACCATCGGCGTGCCACGCGTGACGATGGTGATGCGCGAGAGGTGCCGCTGGTGCTCGGTCTCCGACACCGTCAGCGAGTCGATATTGTAGCCACGGCCGGAGAACAGGCCGATGACGCGCGCGAGCACGCCGGGCTCGTTGTCGACGAGCACGCACAGGGTATGCGCTTCGGAACGCTGAGCGGCGGGCGCCATGGGATAATGGCTGGTGGTGGTGTTCATGATCTTGCTCGAATGGAACGTCGATTAGCGGTGGAGTAAGTCCCCGGCGGCCGCGACGAGCGGCAGCAGTCCCGCAGTCGTGGACGCGGCGGCCTGCAGCATCAGACCATCACCTTGCCTTCTTCGGTGATCGCATCCTCGATGCTCTCGGCGGCGTCGCCCAGGATCATCTCGTTGTGGGCGCGGCCTGACGGGATCATCGGGAAGCAGTTCTCGGCCTGATCGACGACGCAGTCGAAGATCACCGGCTTGGGCGTCTCGATCATCTCCATGATCGCGCGATCGAGGTCGGCCGGGTCCGAGCAGCGGATGCCGTGTGCGTGATAGGCCTCGGCCATCTTCACGAAATCCGGCAGCGCCTCGCTGTAGCTCTCGGAATAGCGGCCGCCGTGCAGCAGCTCCTGCCACTGCCGGACCATGCCCATGTACTGATTGTTGAGGATGAAGATCTTGATCGGCAGCCGGTACTGAACAGCCGTCGTCATCTCCTGCAGCGTCATCAGCACCGAGGCTTCGCCGGCGATGTCGATGACGAGTGACTTCGGATGCGCCAGCTGCACGCCGACGGCGGCGGGCACGCCGTAGCCCATGGTGCCGAGACCGCCCGAGGTCATCCAGCGGTGCGGCTCCTGGAAATGATAGAACTGCGCCGCCCACATCTGATGCTGGCCGACCTCGGTGGTGATGTAGGTGTCGCGGTCCTTGGTCAGCTCGTAGAGCCGCTGGATCGCGTATTGCGGCTTGATGACGTCGCTCGAGTTTCGGTAGGCGAGCGACTTGCGGCCGCGCCACTTCTCGATCTGCGACCACCACGGTCCGGTCGCCGGCTTGGCCGAGCCGCCCGCGCGCCACATCGCCAGCATGTCCTCGAGCACGTGCGCGCAATCGCCGACGATGCCGAGGTCGACCTTGACGTTCTTGTTGATCGAGGACGGGTCGATGTCGATGTGGATCTTGCGCGAGCCCGGCGAAAAGGCATCGAGCCGGCCCGTGATGCGGTCGTCGAAGCGCGCGCCGATGCAGATCATCAGGTCGCAGTCGTGCATCGCCCAGTTCGCCTCGTAGGTGCCGTGCATGCCGAGCATGCCGAGCCACTGCGGGTCTGCGGCCGGGAAGGCGCCGAGGCCGAGCAGCGTCGAGGTGATCGGGAAACCCGTGAGCTTGACGAGCTCGCGCAGCAGCTTGCTCGCCTTCGGACCGGAATTGATGATGCCGCCACCGGTGTAGAACACCGGGCGCTTGGCGGTGCGCATCATCTCCACTGCGGCCTTGATCTTGTCCTGGTCGCCCTTGAGACGAGGCTTGTAGCCCTTGTGCGGGAATTCGTTGGGCTTGAAGTAGCTGCCCTTGGCGAACTGGATGTCCTTCGGGATGTCGACGACAACCGGACCCGGCCGGCCGCTGCCGGCCACGTAGAATGCCTCGTGCAGCACGCGCGGCAGCTCGGCGACGTCCTTGACGAGGTAGTTGTGCTTCGTGCACGGGCGGGTGATGCCGACCGTGTCGCACTCTTGGAAGGCGTCGTTGCCGATGAGATGGGTGGGCACCTGACCGGTGATGCAGACGATCGGGATCGAATCCATCAGCGCGTCGGCAAGCCCGGTCACCGCGTTGGTCGCGCCGGGGCCCGACGTCACCACCAGGCAGCCGACCTTCCCGGTGGAACGCGCATAGCCCTCGGCCGCGTGCGCGGCACCCTGCTCGTGGCGGACGAGCACGTGCCGGACCTTGTCCTGATGAAACAAGGCGTCGTAGATCGGCAGGACCGCGCCGCCGGGATAGCCGAAAATGTGCTCCACGCCCTGATCGGCCAGGGCCTGGATCACCATTTCCGCTCCGGTCATTTCAGTCGTCATCGTCAGCTCCGTCGTTGGCCCAGTGTAGAATCAAAAAGGGGCCGAATGGGCCCCTTTGGCGCATCGCCGCGATCGCAGGCAGTCATCTGCCGGCGGCGACGCGCCTCCCTACGACTACGAGCCGTTTCGAGTGAGTGTGAGCAAGAAAATTGCGCACCACAAGTCTCCAGGGTCCGAAAGTTGCGGGAACCTACCGAGCCTATTGCACTGCGTCAAGAGGAAAAGAGATCACTCTGCCGTGTCGGCCGGCCCCGCGGGTGATCACGAGGTCTTCAGCGGGCGGGACGTGCCCGCCCGTAATGACCTGCCCTATGGTGTCGAATAGGAGGTGCGGCCTCTCCGGCCGCGGGTGGATCGAGGACGACATGCCATTTCTGCGCGAACGCTCAGGCGCCTGGAGCGCGGAGAAGATCATCGCATTCGTCGGGGTCTGCCTGCCGGCGGCGTGGATTTTCCATCGCTACTGGATCGAGGACCTCGGGCCCCGCCCGCTCACCGAGGTGATCCATTTCACCGGCGACTGGGTCGTGCGCCTGCTCTGGATCACGCTCGCGGTGACGCCGGCGGCACGCCTGTTCAAGGCGCCCAAGCTGCTGCTTGCACGCCGCACCCTCGGCGTCGCAACCGCCGTCTACGCGATATTCCACATCACGCTCTATGTCGCCGACCAGAAATTCAACCTCGCGACCGTCGTGAGCGAGATCGCGCTGCGCTTCTATCTCACCATCGGTTTCGTCGCGCTCGCCGCGCTCGTGGCGTTGATGGTCACGTCGACCGACGCGATGATCCGCCGTCTCGCACGGAACTGGACGCGACTGCACCTGCTCGCCTATCCGGTGGCCGTCCTCGCCGCCATCCATTTCCTGCTGCAGTCCAAGAACGACGTCTGGCAGCCGATCCTCATGGTCGGTTTTCTGGCCTGGCTGTTCGGCTATCGCATCATGCAGCGCTTCACGCGCGAGGTGCCCTACCGGCGCCTGACCGCTCTTGCGCTCGCATCGGGCGTGCTCACCATGCTGATCGAGATCGCCTGGTATCGCCTGCGCTCGAACGTGCCGGTCGAGCGCATCCTGCAGGCCAATTTCGATTTCAGCTACACCATCCAGCCCGCGTGGTGGGTGCTGGCGGGGACGCTCGCCATCCCCCTCGCCGTCTGGCTATGGCGGCTGCGGCCTCAACGGCCCGCGGCGCGCAGGACGTCCTCGAGCGCGGTGTCGGGCGCCACGCGCGTCCAGTCCGCGAGCTGATGGCGGAACCAGGTGAACTGCCGCTTGGCGTAGTGGCGCGTGTCGCGCTTGCCCTGCGCGGCCGCCTCCTCGAGCGTCATCTCGCCGCGCAGATGGCGGATCAGCCACGGCACCCCGTGCGCCTTCATCGCCGGCAGCAGCTGATCGAGATTGCGCGCAGCCAGAGCGCGCACCTCATCGAGCGCGCCGGCGACCAGCATCGCGTCGAATCGGGCATCGATGCGCGCCAGCAATTGCTCACGCGGCGCGTCCAGAAACACGCGCACCGCTTGCTCAGACGCCACCAAGGCAGGCGCATTCTCCTTGTTCCAGTCGTCGAGCGAGCGGCCGGTGGCCTCCATGACTTCGAGGCCCCGCGCGATCCGCGTGCGATCCCCCGGCTTGATGCGCGCGGCGACACCGGGATCGCGACGCGCCAGTTCCGCGTGCATGGCGGCGGGTCCGTCCGTAAGGATGCGCGCCCGGATCCGCTCGCGCAGGTCTGATGGGATCGGCGGGATGCGTGACAGGCCTTGGGTGAGCGCCTTGAAGTAGAGGCCCGTGCCGCCGACGAAGATCGGGACGTGACCCGCCGCGACGACCTCCGGAAGGGTCGCCGATACATCCAGCAGGAAGCGCGCCACCGAGTAGTTCTCGGCGGCATCCACGTGCCCGTAAAGCCGATGCGGTACCTCCCGCTCCTCCGCCTCGCTGGGCCGGGCCGTGATGATGCGCAGATCGCGATAGACCTGCATGGAATCGGTATTGATGACGGCCCCGCCGAGGCGGCGCGCCAGCTCCATGGCCAGCGCGGACTTGCCGCTGGCGGTGGGTCCTGCGATAAGCACCGCCTTCATCCGATCCGGCGCCATCACCGCATGACCTTCGTCGCAACGCTCATCGCTTCCTCGTCGTTCGAGCTCGACGACGGCACCTTGCTGCGTGCCCGCCGCCTGCTGCCAGATCCCGGCGCCCCGCGCTGGCTGACGCCCGGCAGCGCGGCCGACATTCCGTTTAATGCAGACCCTGCAAACGACAACCGGATTCTGAGCGACGAGCTGCGGGCCGCGCTGGCGCCCGCCCCTGTCGACGTGGTGGTGCAGCGCTCGGACGGCCGCCGCAAGCGGCTGTTTCTGGCCGACATGGATTCCACCATGATCGAGCAGGAGTGCATCGACGAGATGGCCGATTACGCCGGCCTCAAGGCGAAAGTCGCCGCGATCACCGAGCGGGCCATGCGGGGCGAGATCGCGTTCGTCCCGGCGCTGCGCGAGCGCGTCGCGCTGCTCAAGGGCCTTTCGGCGAGCGTCGTCGACGAACTGCTGGCGCGGCGGATCACCCTCACGCCCGGAGGCCGCACGCTGGTCGGGACCATGCGCAAGCACGGCGCCTACACCTGCCTCGTCTCCGGCGGGTTCACGCTGTTCACCGACACCATCGCCGCCCGGATCGGCTTTGACGAAGCGCGCGCCAACCGCCTGGTGGTGAACGACGGCCTCTTTGCCGGCGAGGTGGCGGAGCCCGTGTTCGGCCGTGACGCCAAGAAGGCGACGCTCGTCGACCTGCGCGATCGCCTGCGGCTCGACCGCGCCGACACCTTGGTGGTGGGCGATGGGGCCAACGACCTCGACATGATCCTGGACGCCGGCCTGGGCGTCGCCTTTCACGCCAAGCCTGCGGTGGCTGCCGCCGCGGCAGCGCGTATCGACCACGGCGACCTCACCGCCCTCCTCTATGCGCAGGGCTACGCGCAGGACGAGTGGGTAAGCTGAATTTCAAAAAGCGCGTTGCAGGGCAGCACCGCACAAGGGGCATCGCCGCTGGCGCCCCCAGCGTGTATAGAACACCGCCATGGGCTGAGGAGATCACATGGCGCGTCGCGTACATTACGACCTGAAAGGACAAAGGGCGCTCGTGACCGGAGCGGCGTCCGGCATCGGGCTGGGCACCGTGACCATGCTGGCGCGCGCCGGCGCGGCCGTCGCGCTCAATCATCTGCCGGATGATCCGCGTGGACCGCAGGCCGTAGCCTCGCTGCGCGCCGAAGGGCTGAACGTCATCGGCGCGCCCGGCAAGGTCGGAAAGCCGGGCGAGACCGAAGCGATGGTCGAGCGCGCGATCGCGGATCTCGGCGGTCTCGATCTCCTCGTCAACAATGCCGGAACGCCCGCGACCCGCTCGACCGTCCCGCCGGCCCGGCTCGATCTCGTCACGGACGAGATGTGGGACGCGATCCTGTCGACCAATCTCGTCGGCGTATTCCGTTGCACGAAAACGGCTGCCCCGGCGCTGAAAGCGTCGAAAGGCGCCGTCGTCAACACCGCCTCGATCGCCGCGCTTGGCGGCGCCGGCAGCAGCATGGCCTATGCCGCCTCCAAGTCGGCGGTCGTGAGCCTCACCCGCAACCTCGCGCGCGCGCTGGCGCCGGAGGTCCGCGTCAATTGCATCGCGCCCGGCGCGGTCGACAGCCCGTGGCTGGACTGGACACCCGAGCAGAAGGCCTCCCACCTCGACAAGTCGCTGCTCAAGCGTGTCGGCGCTCCCTCGGATTACGCCGACGTGATCCTGTTCCTCGCCTACGGCACCGAGATGATCACCGGCGAGATGGTCGTCGTCGACGCCGGCCTCACGCTTTGAGGATTTGACTTCCGCGCCGCCGCGCGAGCACGGCGCCTCCCACCAACCGTCAACACAGGACACGAGAGGAAATGGCAAAGCAACTCGAGGGCAAGGTCGCGATCGTCACCGGTGCGAGCAACGGCATCGGACGCGCGATCGCGGAAATGTACGGCGCGGAAGGCGCCAGGACCGTCGTGGTCGCACGGCGCGCTGAACTGCTCAACGAAGTCGTCGGCGGAATCAAGAAGGGCGGCGGCGAAGCGCTCGCAGTCCCGACCGACGTCACCCAGGAAGACCAGGTGGCCGCGCTGTTCGCCAAGACCATGCAGGCCTACGGGCGGGTCGATGTCCTGGTGAACAACGCCGGCGTCGCGACCAACGTGAACACCGAGGAGATCACCCTCAAGTACTGGAAGGAAGTCCTCGACATCAACATCACGGCCGCCTTCCTGTGCAGCCGCGAGGCGATCCGCATCATGAAGGACCAGAAGCCTCAGGGCGGCCGGATCATCAACATGGGCAGCATCTCGGCGAAGACGCCGCGCCCGGATTCGCTCCCCTATACGACGACCAAATTCGCCATTCAGGGCATGACGCACCAGCTGACCATGGACGGCCGCAAGTACAACGTCGTCGCGTCGGTCATTCACCCCGGTGCGACGCTCTCCTCGTTCACGACGAAGCGCGGACGCACACAGGCCGGCGCGGGCGACACGCCGAGCGACTATGTGATGGCCGCCGAGGACGTCGCGAAGGTCGCGCTGCTGATGGCGTCATTGCCGCCGGAGGTGAACCTCTACGAGGCGACGATCCTGCCCAACCACATGCGTTCCTTCATCGGGCGCGGCTAGCGCGTCCCGCCTCCTCCGAAAAAAAACGGGCCGCTGCGCGCGGCCCGTTTTCTTTTGATCGGACACGATCACTGCAACGCCAGGGCGATGAACCTGAGCTCGCCTTCGGCGTTGGCGACCAGGAACAGCGCCGACTTGCGTCCCTGCTTCTTGAGCGCGTCGATCTTCTTCTGCATCTCGTCGGGCGTGCTGACGGCTTCCTGCGCGATCTCGACGATCACGTCGCCGGCCGACAGGCGCTTCTCGGCGGCGGCCGAATTGGCATCGACGCCGGTGATCACCACGCCCTTGACCGTGTCCTTGATCTTGTAACGTTGGCGCAGCGTGTCGGTCAGGTTGGAGAGCTGCAGGCCGAGCGACTTTTGGACGACGCTTTTTTCGGGCGGTGCCGCATCCTTCTTGGGCTGCAGCGCGGCCTGCTTCTCGCCGTCCTCGAGCCGGCCGATCTTGACCGTCTTGCGCTCTTCCTTGCCCTTGCGGACGACGACGACCTCGACGTCCTTCCCGACGGGAGTGTCGGCGACGATGCGCTGCAGGTCGCGTGCATCCTTGACGTCCTTGCCGTCGAACTTGAGCACGACGTCGCCGGTCTCGATCCCCGCGGTCTTGGCCGGGCCCTTATCGTCGACGCCGGCGATGAGCGTGCCGCGCGCCGGCTTGATGCTGAGCGCCTCGGCAATGTCCTCGGTCACCGGTTGGATCTTCACGCCGAGCCACCCGCGCCGGGTCTCGCCGTAGTTGCGCAACTGATCGATCACCGCCACCGCGGTCTTCGACGGCACGGCGAAACCGATGCCGATCGAGCCGCCGCTCGGCGAGATGATCGCGGTGTTGATGCCGACCACCTCGCCGTCGAGGTTGAACAGCGGCCCGCCTGAGTTTCCGCGATTGATGGCCGCGTCCGTCTGGATGTAGTTGTCGTAGGGTCCCGAGTTGATGTCGCGGTTGCGCGCCGAGACGATGCCGGCCGTCACGGTCCCTCCCAGGCTGAACGGATTGCCGATGGCCACCACCCATTCGCCGAGCCGCAGCCGGTCGGAATCGCCGAACCTCACCGCCTTCAGCGGCTTTTCGGGCTTCACCCGCAGAAGCGCCAGATCGGTCTTCTGATCGCGACCGATCACCTCCGCCTTCAGCCGGGTTCCGTCATTGAGGATGACGTGCACCTCATCCGCGTCCGAGATCACGTGGTTGTTGGTGACGACGACGCCTTCCGCGTCGATGATGAAGCCTGACCCGAGCGAGCTGACGCGGCGGGGGGTACGATTCGGAGTCTCCCCCTGCTGCCCGCGCCTGTTCTTGAAGAACTCCTCGAAGAACTCTTCAAACGGGGTCCCTGGCGGCACCTGAGGCATCGCGCCGCCACGCGCGTCGACCGTCTGCGACGTCGATATGTTGACCACCGCGTCGATCACCCGTTCGGCGACGTCGGCGATGCTCTCCGGTCCGCGCGCCTGCGCCCCCACCGGCGCCAGCAGCACGGCGACAGCCCAGGCGGCCGCAAACAGGGATCGGGGCGAATTCAGGAAGCCAACCATGGACTTTCGGTCTCCGTAAGGGTCCGGCCGCGCGATGACAGCCCGACCGCCGGGGCGGCCGGCGCTGTCGAACGCGCCACATATAATGGGCCTGTGCGCGTTCCGCTCCATTCCGGATCACAAATGTGGCCAGACAGTGCGCCGGGGCCGCACGCCGCGCAAGAGCCGCCCATCCGTGACGCAGGCGCCGCCCCCGGGCCCGGCCATCGGCGATATCCGGCGCGAATAGAGAGGCTTAGCGCGTGCCGGCGACGCCCATGGCGAGTTCCGCAAGGCGGACGCCGGGCGGTCCCGGCTTGACCACGGGGCGGCGCATCCATTGCGGCCATTGAGCCCAACTGGCGCGCATCGGCCTCAAGGACGAGATCACGTCGATGTGACGGACGCCCGGGACGTGCACGGCGCGTCAGTGCCGTACCGCCCAGATGATCAGCAGGCCCAGCACGGCGCTTGCGAGGCCGATGATCCGCAGGGTCGTTTCCGGCGATTCCTGGACCGCGAGGGTTGCGCGCTTCGCCGCCCCGGGAAAGGCGGCGAACACAAGACCCTCGATCACGAATACCAGACCGAGCGCGACGATGAATTCCGACATCGACGCTCACCATACGCTGGCGCGTCGATGCCGGGCCACCCGCCGCATCAGCGCTGTCCGCCCTGCGCGGCACCTTGTCCGGCGGCAGCGGGCGAACCCGGCGCAGCCGGAACGCCGGAACGGACCTTGCCGCTCGGATCCGAGAAGAAGCGGAAGAAGTCGGAGTCCGGGCGGATGACCATGCGCGTGTCGTTCGGCCGCAGACCGGCTTCGTAGGCCTGCATGGAGCGATAGAACGCGAAGAAGTCGGGGTCCTGGCTGTAGGCCTCGGCGAAGATACGGTTGCGCTCCGCATCGCCCTCGCCGCGGACCTTCTCCGACGTGGAGGTCGCTTCGGCCAGGAGAACGGTGACCTCGCGGTCGGCACGGGCGCGAATCTCCTGCGAGCGCTGGCTGCCCATGGCGCGGAACTCGGCAGCTTCACGCTGGCGCTCCGTGATCATGCGCTGGTAGACGGCCTGACTGTTCTGCTCCGGCAGGTCGGCGCGCCGGATACGGACGTCCACGACCTGGATTCCGAAGGCTTGCGCCTCGCGGTCGACCTGCTCGCGCACGCGCGCCATCAGCGCGGAGCGGTCGTCGCGCACGACATGGGTCAGCGTGGCTTCGCCCAGAACCCGGCGGAGCGACGAATTCAGCAGCGTGGAGAGCCGCGAATTCGCGCCGTCGATCGAGCCCACCGTCTGATAGAACATCAGCACGTCACGCACGCGATAGCGCGCGAAGGCATCGACCACGAGTCGCTTCTGGTCCGATGCGATCACTTCCTGCGCCGCGTTCTCGAGATCGAGAATGCGCTTGTCGATGAAGATGACGCTTTCGATCAGCGGCCACTTAAAATGCAGACCTGGATCGGTATAGACCTGCCGCGGCTCGCCGAGGCGAACCACCAGCGCCTGCCGGGTCTCGTAGACCGAGAACACCGAGCCGTATCCGATCAGCAGCAGTACAACGGCAACAACGACCGCAACGCCGCCGGCGATCCCGAGCTTCATCGCGCACCTCCGGTCTGGGTCTGCGGCGCCGCCGGACGGCGCTGTAGCTGGTCAAGGGGCAGGAACGGCACGACGCCATTGCTGCCGGACGTCTGCGCGTCGAGGATGACTTTGTCGGTACCGCCGAGGATCCGCTCGATGGTTTCCAGATAAAGGCGCTGACGGGTCACGTCGGGTGCGTTCTTGTACTGTTCGTAAACCTGGCTGAAGCGGGATGCCTGGCCCTTGGCCTCGGCCACCGTCTGCTCGCGATAGGCTTCGGCCGACTGCTGGATCTGCGATGCGCGGCCGCGCGCCTCGGGAACGACTCGGTTGGCGTAGGTCTGCGCCTCGTTCTGCGCGCGCTCGAGGTCGGCGCGTGCCGCCTGCACGTCGCGGAACGCGTCGATGACTTGCGCCGGCGGATCGACCTTCTGCATCTGCACCTGCGTCACCAGGACGCCCGACTTGTAGCTGTCGAGCACCCTCTGCATGAGCTCGTGCACCTGCGTCTCGATCACCTGGCGGGCGCCGGTGAGGATCGGCTGGATCTCCGAGCGGCCGATCACCTCGCGCATGGCGCTTTCCGCCACGGCTTTCACGGTGCCCTCGGGATTTTGGATGTTGAACAGGAATTCGCCCACGCCTTTCGGGGCGATACGCCAGAACACCGTGAAATCAACGTCCACGATGTTCTCGTCCCCGGTCAGCATCAGGCTTTCCTCCGGGACGTCGCGCGCGGTCGTGCCGCGGCGCGCATCCTCGACCAGCCGCATGCCGACGTCGATACGATTGATGCGCAGCGCCTTGGGCGTCAGCACGGTCTCGATCGGGTACGGAATATGATAGTTGAGGCCGGGCGTCGCCTCGCGCGTGAACTTGCCGAAGCGCAGCACCACGCCCAGTTCATCCGGCTCGACACGGAAGAAGCCGGAAAATCCCCAGAGCACGATGGCGCCGAGGATGATGAGGATGAAACCCTTGCCTCCAAGGTTGCCGCCGGGCAGGACGCTGCGCAGCCTGTCCTGGCCGCGACGCAGGATTTCCTCGAGGTCGGGCGGCGTCGGCCCTTGCGACTGCGGACCCGAGCCCCAGGGTCCTCGGGGTCCGGATCCCCACGGACCACCACCGCCGCCTTGATTGCTCCACGGCATCGACAACGCTCCTCAAGCGCCGCACCGGCGCAGTTCCCGAGCCGCCGCTTTCGGCATGCCCGTCGGTAATCTATTCGTTCGCGCGGCAGTTTATAGGGGTATCCCCTGCCCCGTTCAACGCGCCGTCATGCGGCACTTTCACGTGGTTATCGGTCGCTTGCCCGGAAAGCCGGCCGGTCAGCCCTCCCGGGCGACCCGCTCATAGGTCAAAATGGTGAACGCCGCGTCGTCCTGCGGGCCCGGGGGATGGTCCTGACGACGGGTCTCGCGCCACGCGCTGGCCGGAAGCTCGGGGTAAGCCGTATCGCCCTCGGGATCGGAATGCACGCGCGTCAGTTCAACGCGGTCGGTGACCGGAAGCGTCGCGTTGAAGATCTCAGCGCCGCCGATCACCATGACATCGCTTCCCCGGCGCAACGCATCGCCACGCGCTGCGGTCAGCGCAGCCTCCAGTGAGGCCGCCACCAGCGCGCCGGGCGCGGTGAAGCTCCCGTCGCGAGTGACGACGATGTTGGTTCGGCCCGGCAAAGGCTTGCGCTGCAGCGATTGATACGTCTTGCGTCCCATCACCACCGGCGCGCCGAGAGTAAGCGCCCGAAAATGAGCCATGTCCGACTTGAGCCGCCACGGCAGTCCGCCGTCCCTGCCGATCACGCCGTTCTGCGCAACGGCAACGACGTGCACGATGGCTGGCAGGGCCTGCCTGCTCACACCGCCACCTTGGCCTTGATGTGCGGGTGAGGCTCGTAGCCCTCCAGCGAAAAGTCTTCATAACGGAAATCCACGAGATTCTTCACCGCCGGGTTGATCGCCATGACGGGCAGCGGGCGCGGCGCGCGCGAGAGCTGCAACTCCGCCTGCTCGATATGGTTCAGATAGAGATGTGCGTCCCCGAAGGTGTGGACGAACTCGCCGGGCGTGAGCCCCGTCACCCGCGCCACCATCATCGTGAGCAGCGCATAGGAAGCGATGTTGAACGGCACGCCGAGGAATATGTCGGCCGACCGCTGATAGAGCTGGCAAGACAGTCGCCCCTCGGCGACATAAAATTGAAACAGGCAATGGCACGGCGGCAGCGCCATCTTGTCCACGTCCGCCGGATTCCAGGCGGTGACGATCAGCCGGCGCGAGTCCGGATTGCGCCTGATCGCGGCCACGACATTGGCGATCTGGTCGATGGCTTTGCCGTCCGGCGCCGGCCACGAGCGCCATTGGCGGCCGTAAACAGGTCCGAGCTCTCCGCGCTCGTCCGCCCACTCGTTCCAAATGCTGACGCCATGGTCGTTGAGGTACTTGATGTTGGTGTCGCCGGCGAGAAACCACAGCAGTTCATAAATGATCGACTTCACATGCAGCTTCTTGGTGGTGACCAGGGGAAAGCCGTCTGCGAGGTCGAACCGCATCTGATGGCCGAAGATCGACAGCGTCCCCGTCCCGGTGCGGTCGCGTTTCTCCACTCCGTGCCTGAGCACGAGTTCCATCAGGTCGAGGTATTGGCGCACACCAAGGCTCCCAATCGATTCCCAGCCTAATCTAGTCCGCAGCGGCGCCGCCCGACACCGGCGGTTTTCACAATCCCCAGCCGCGCGCGCCGCACTGCCCCGGACGCGCCTCGATGCGCTTGGCATGGCGCTTGCCCCATTCGGCCAGAGGAGCGAGCGCGTCGTCCAGCGACGCCCCCAGCTTGGTGATGGAATACTCGACCCGCGGCGGCACCTGGGCGAACACCTCCCGATGGACGAGACCGTCGGCTTCCATCTCGCGCAGCTGCTGGATCAGCATCTTCTCGCTGATGCCCGGCACCGCGCGCTTGAGCTCCCCGAACCGCCGCGGCTCCCTGTGGAGCACCCATAGGATCAGTGCCTTCCACTTCCCGCCGATCACGTCGAACGCGGGACCGAGTCCGCAGCTGTAGATCTTCTGACGCTTCACGGATCACCTACTCATGAGTAAGTACCCTACTGCTGGGTAGGTACTTGATGAGTGTCAAGTATGCGCTACCTGTCGGCGCACGGTAAACCTCCAGCCAGAACCAGACGCCATGACTGCTCAAAGCGACACGACCGCACCCCCGCAGCCGGCCGCAGCGCGCCTCGCGCCCTGGGCGCTCATGCTCGGCAATTTCGCGGTCGGCCTCGCCGTGCTCGCGCCCGCCGGCATGCTCAACGAACTGGCGGCTGACCTGGCCGTATCCATCCAGCAGGCCGGCTGGCTCGTGACGCTGGGCGCCGTCGTGCTCTGCTTCGGATCCCCGCTCGTGGCCTGGGCGACGAGCACGCTCGACCGCCGGTTGCTGCTTGCAGCCACGCTGGCGCTGGTGGCGGCGGGCAACGCCGCGTCCGCGCTCGCGCCGAACTATGCCGCCCTGATGCTGCTGCGGCTGCTGACGCTCGCGGTGGCCGCGGTGTTCACGCCGCAGGCGGCGAGCGCGATCTCGCTGATGGTCCCGGAAAAGGACCGCTCCAGCGCCATATCTTTCGTCTTCCTCGGCTGGTCGCTGGCAGTGGCGATCGGTCTGCCGCTGGTGCAGTTCATCGCCGATCACCTGGGCTGGCGCAGCGCCTTCGGCGCGCTCGCGGCGGCCCTCGCGGCCATCTGCGTGCTTGCCGCCATCTCGATCCCCGCACGGCTGCACGGCCCCGCCCTGTCGCTGTCGAGTTGGGGGGCGATTGCGCGTAACCGGATGATCGTCCTGCTTCTCTGCATCACCGCGGTCTACGTGTCGGGAATGTTCCTGATCTTCCCCTATCTCGGGCCGCTGCTGAGCGGCCTCGTCGGCGCGTCGCCGCAGACGATCGCGAGCTTCTTCGCACTGATGGGAGTCGCGGGCTTCATCGGCAATCTGGTTGCCAGCCGCGCCGTGCGGCGCGTCGGGACCTTCGCCGCCGCGCTGGCGTCGATCCTCGTCGTCCTGCTCGGGACGCTGTGCTGGTGGTTCGGCGCTTCGTCGTTCGTCACGCTCGGGCTCGGGACCGCATTGATCGGGCTCGGCTCGCTCGCCCTCAACTCCATGCAGCAGGCGCGTCTCGTCGCGGTTGCCCCTGCCCTCGCCGGCGGCACGGTGGCGCTCAACACCTCCTCGCTCTACGTCGGGCAGGCGGTCGGCTCCGGACTCGGCGGCGCCCTCTTCGCACACGACTGGATCGCCGGCGTCGGCCCGCTCGCGAGCACGTTCCTGATCGGCGCACTTGCGCTGACGCTCGTGACGCGACGCGCCGGCTGAGTCCTGAAAAAGGGTGTCGGGCAACCAACCGGCGGGCTTTGGCGTTGTCTCAGGCTCATGCGCAGGAGAACCGGCCATGCCTGATCCAGCAATGAACGAGATCCAGGTGCACGACTACGCCCGTCAGTTGCTCGACGCGCACGGCACGCGCGCGGTTGCCGAGGCAGCGCACAAGGCCCAGGCATGCGAACAAGATGGGCAGCACGAACAAGCCCGCGCCTGGAGGCGGATCGAGGCCGCGCTCAAGCTGATGCGCGGTCCGAACCAGGGCTGATCAAGAACCGCCTGTCGAGACACACGGCGCGGCAAAGCGGTCCGCAGGCGGACCGCTGGCCTCGTGGCTTGCGTGGCAGCGGGCGTCCTCGCGTCCGCCGCGTCAGCCCTCGGTGAATACGACGTCCCGCTTCGTCCGGATCATCGGCAGCGCCGCCAGCACCAGCAGGAACACCGCGAGCGCGAGCAGAGAGCCGGAGATCGGCCGCGTGACGAACGTGGTCGGATCGCCGCGCGCAATGAGCATGGCGCGGCGCAGGTTCTCCTCCATCAGCGGACCGAGCACGAAGCCGAGCAGCATCGGCGCCGGCTCGAAATCGTGCTTGATCAGCCAATAACCCATCACGGCAAACGCCGCCGTCATCGCGACGTCGAACGGTGCGTTGTTGATGGAGTAGTTGCCGATGTTGCAGAAGATCAGAATTGCCGGGAACAGCATGCGGTACGGGACGCGCAGGAGCCGCACCCACAGGCCGACCAGCGGCAGGTTGATGATGACCAGCATCAGGTTGCCGACCCACATCGACGAGATCATGCCCCAGAACAGGTCCGGCTGCTTGGTCATGACCTGCGGACCGGGCACGATGCCGTGGATCGTCATGGCGCCGACCATCAGCGCCATGACCGGGTTGGGCGGAATCCCGAGCGTCAGCAGCGGAATGAACGAGGTCTGCGAGGCAGCATTGTTGGCGCTCTCCGGAGCGGCAACGCCCTCGATCGCGCCGCGGCCGAAGCGGTGCGGGTCCTTGGCGACCTTCTTCTCGAGCGTATAGGCGGCGAACGCCGCGATCACCGAGCCGCCGCCCGGCAGGATGCCCAGCACCGAACCGACGGTGGTCCCGCGCACGATCGCACCGAACGACACCTTCAGGTCGTGAAGCGTCGGCATCAGGCCCGTGAGCTTCGACGACACGATCGCACGCTTCTCCTCGCTCTGATCGTCCAGGTTACGGATGATCTCGGCGAAGCCGAAGACGCCCATCGCCACGACGACGAAGCTGATACCATCCGAGAGCTCCGGCACGTTGAAGGTCATGCGCGACTGGCCGGTCTCGATGTCCGATCCGACCATCGACATCAGCAAGCCGAGCAGGATCATGGCCACCGCCTTGATCACCGAGCCTCTCGCCAGCACGACTGCGAACACGAGGCCGAGCACCATGAGCGCAAAGTATTCGGCCGGACCGAACTTGAGGGCGATGCTCGTCAGCGGTACGCCGAGCGCCGCGACAAGCACGGTCGAGACGCAGCCTGCGGCAAAGGAGCCGATCGCCGCGATGGCGAGCGCCGGACCGGCGCGTCCCTGCCGCGCCATCTGATGCCCGTCCAGGGTGGTGACGACGGACGACGACTCGCCCGGCAGATTCACGAGGATCGAGGTGGTCGAGCCGCCGTACTGGGCGCCGTAGTAGATGCCCGCCAGCATGATCAGCGCGCCGACCGGTGGCAGACCGAACGTGATCGGCAGCAGCATCGCGATGGTCGCGACCGGGCCGATGCCCGGCAGCACGCCGATGAGCGTACCGACCAGCGCCCCGATCAGGCAGAACAAGATGTTCATCGGGATGGGGAGCGACACCCCCAGAAAGTCCATCCACACCGGCTGGAAGACGACGCCGAAACCGAGCCCGAGGTTGGAGATGATGTCAAACATGGGTGACGTCTCTCCTAGTAACGCGGCCAGAGCGGGAACGGCAGATTGAGCGCATAGGGAAACAGGAACGTGCAGAACGCCGTCAGCGCTGCCGCCCATATCACTGTCTCTCGCCAGCGCACTTCGTGCGTGGCGTGCGCGCACACGACGATCGAGATGAAGCTCGCCAGGATCAAGCCCAGCGTACGAATCGTTCCGGCAAATATCAGGATCGAGGCCACGACGAACAGAAGACCTCGCGAAGCCCCGCGCGCCAGCGCCAGCGTCACGAGGAACACCACGACCGCAGCGGCGATCGTTTCGGCGTTGCGATAGCCGAGGCTGACGAACACCGGCTCCGTGAACTTCGACACCAGAACGAAGATAGCGACGAGCGCGGCGCCGAGCAGCGTGCCGCGGAATGTCCCGGGATCGATGTCCGGCCCCTTGGTGAACGCGCCGGTCGCCATCACGATGAGGCCGAAGCATGCCAGCAACACGGCGAACATGCGCGGCGCCGTCCCCGGCCCGAACGCGAAGCCGCGCATTCCGGGCAGGTCGTAGGATGCGTAGAGCGCGAAAAATGCAACCGCGACCAGAACGAGGCCACCCCAGAAGTCGCGTGGACTTCCAATGAAAGAGCCGTCACGGCGACCGGCCCCCGAAGAACGAGCTCCTTCGGACATCACGACCTCCTCACACAGGACTTTGATGCAGCCCCGTTCCCCTGAGCAGTACTGTTCCCCGAAAAATTCCTAGCACGGGTCCCCGCGCACCGGAAGCAACCGTGTGACCTGCCGTGCGAACCACCGATGTTGACAAGCTCTGGAATTGTGCTTTTCGCGGTGCGGAAAGCGCGCGGCGCGACGTCAGAGCAGTCCCGCGAGTCCGACCGCCGTCGCGGCCCCCAGTGCGTAGAGAGGCGAGATGCGCGTCCAGTAGGTGACCGCGAAAGTGGCCGCGGTCACGGCGAACGTCTTCCAGTCGTGGTTGGCCGAACGCGCGATGATCAGGGCGGTGGCGCAGATGAGCCCGATCGAAACGGGGACGAGTCCGGCCTGGATGGCCGCGCGCCACGGCCTGTCGCGAAACCGGTCGAAGGCGCGCGCGATGAAGAACGCGACCACGCATGCCGGCCCGCACATGAACACGGTGGCGACCAAGGCGCCGGGGACGCCGGCCACGTGCTGGCCGATCAGCGTGACGAACAGGACATTCGGGCCGGGAGCCGCCTGCGCGATCGCGACGAGATCGACGAACTCGCGGTCGCTCATCCAGTGATGCAGGTCCACGGCCTGGCGATGGATCTCCGGCATGGCCGAGATCGCGCCGCCCACCGACAGAAACGAGAGCAGCGTGAACAGCAGCGCCAGCGCAACGAGGGTTTCGATCTCTCCCTTCATGCGCGGCGCCACCAGGCAAGCGCAACGCTGATCGGCACCATCACGAGCAGCACCGTCAGCATCGGCCACTCCAGCACGCCGATGGCCGCAAAGGTGACGATTGCCACCGCCAGCTGCAGCGAACGCTCCTTGCGCACCAGCGGTTCGGCCATCTGCACGGCGGTCGCGATCAGCAGGCCGGCAGCGGCGGCGGCGAGGCCGGTCAACCCGTTGCGAAACAACGGGAGTTCTCCATAGCGCGTGTAAGCCATGCCGGCCCCGATCATCAGCAGCACGGGTGGCCCGAGCAGCCCCACCAGCGCGGCCGCGGCTCCCCGCACCCCGTAGAGCCGCACACCATAGATGATCGACAGGTTGACGATGTTGGGCCCGGGCAGGAACTGGCAGAGCGCGAACAGGTCGTTGAACTCGTCGGGCGTCATCCAGCGTCGGGTGATGACGAATTCCCGCCGGGCGAAGGCCAGGACGCCGCCGAAGCCGGACATGGTGATCTTGAAGAAGCCGAGGAACAGTTCGCCCAACGTCGGAATGACGAGATCGGGATGCGCGGCCGCGGCCGAAGGGGGCCTTGGCCGCGCCAACGATGAGGAATCGGCGCCGTCGGACATGCCGTGTGTTTAACGGCGCGCACGACCGGCCGCCAGATCATCCAGGGCGCTGTGCGCAATTGCGCGGGAGGCCGCGATGCGCCTGCGTCCGAACGGATGGCTCGGTTGGCTCGACGGCTTTGGCCGGCTCAGGCGCGCGCGCACGACGGCAACACGCAAGACCACAACAGACCGGCCCCACAACAGACGGGCCCCACAACAGACGGGCCCCACAACAGACGGGCCCCGGTGCGGCGTGCATCGCGGGGCCCTTTTCTTCGCCTATGCGAAGGATTCTGGATTGCACCAGTTGAAGAGCGAAACGTCATGCGCTTGGCCGTCGCGCCTCGGTCTCGCAACGATGTCTGATTGTCGGCAGCACATCTCACGGACGAGCAGCTGCGGTCTCCGTGATCCGCGCTGTGACCTCGCGAATGCGCAAGGTCAGAGACCTATGCCCGGTGGAGTCATCCTCCTCACCTTGTGATCCGATGCACATGTGTGCGTTGCGCACCGTGCCACATCGTTGCTCCGGGGAGATTCTGCTCCGAGGAGATCCTCCGTGGCAGACGGAGCATCTCGCGAACCTCAAGGTGAACCTTGCTGCCGCGAGTGCAACGTCGAAATGCTCGACCCGATCACGCGCGATGTCAAGACGCGCGGCGGTCAAAGGCGTCACCGTGCGGGTAATGCGGTAGCGCCCGTGCGCAACTTCGTGCGGACTTTTGTCGACCGCATTCACGTGCGCGGCGGACGCGACGCCTGGTCGAACACCGGCGCGTCCTCGGCGCCTTCCTGCATCTGCTCGTCGGCCTCGTCCTCGTCGTCAGGTTCGGCGGCGAGCGGCACGTCTTCGGCCTGCCGCCGCAGCTCCTCCTCGGAGTCGGTCATGCCGTCGATCGTCTCGTTGGCGCCCATGCCGTCATCGTGCCGTCCGGTGACGTCGCTGCGGCGCGGGCCGCCCACCGGCTGACGGACATCGTCGCTGGCGGCGCTGCCGGCGCTGTGCGCGCCCGCCTCGCGCCCCGTCGGCGAACCGACGGCAAGCGCATCCGCCTCCTCGATGCCCTGGTTCGCGAAATCGCGCCGTCGCGGCGCCTTCTCTTTCCTGTCCATGCGTGGCTCCAGCGTTTGGTCGCAACGGCAACCGCCCGCGGCCTGCGCGGGTTCCGCGTGGAGCGTTCACTGGGTGAGGATGGCGGGGTAAAGCGTCTTCCAGAACCCGCAGTGGTGCGCGGTGCTTGCGTCGAAGCTGCCGACGTGACCGGGATCGAAGCGCATCACCGCCTGGTCCGAGGTGAACGGCGTCCAGGCCGGCGACCCGGGTGCTGTCGGCCGGCCGGTTCGGGCAAAGCTCGTCCAATACGCCGTCATCTGGTTGGCGAGCATCTGCGAAGCGGCCGGAAGATCCGGACCATCCACCTTGGAGGTGTTGGAGAAGTGGGGAAAGAGGTACGGCAGTTCCGATGAATGCACGGCCCCCATCTCGAAACCCGGATCGGCGGTGACCGGTGGCGCGGCGCGATCCGCGAACACGAACTCATAGACCTCTATTCGCTTCGCCAGCAGCTTCCCCGTCTGCAGATAGATGCAATTGTTGATGCCGACGTCGGGACGGAAGTCCGACATGACCGTGCCGAGCGCGGTCGGCGCCGAGGAATAGGCATCGACCGGATATTGCGCGGCGATGGCGCCGGCGTGATCGCCGTAGACGGCCTTGAGCTGATCGACATAGCCGTCCTTGGTGATCTTGGCGCCGGCCTGCACGTCATAGGCGACATAGAGGCGCATCTCGTCGCGCGTTCCTCCGTTGATGACCGGCACCTTCACGAACCGTCCCGAGGCAATCGCCTGCGCACCCGGAAGCGGGACCGTGCGCGTTCCCGTGGCAGGCGCGAACGCCATCAAGTTGCCGCCGGCAGCCGTCGTTCCAGCCGCCAGCAAGTCCTTCACGGATTTTCCGCGCAGGCAGGTCACCGCGCTCGCGGCATCCGCGCAGCCGACGATCTGCGCGACCTTGCTGCCGACCTCGGCCGCCTGCGCGACCGTCCGCAGGGGTGTCGCGCAGCCGGCGCTTTGCACGATGGCCTTGTGGAACAGGCCGCGCGTCTCGCGCGGCGCGATGATGTGCATGCAGACCCCGGCGGCCCCCGCGGATTCGCCGGCGAGCGTGATGTTGTTCGGATCGCCGCCGAAGGCGGCAATGTTGTGCTTCACCCAGCGCAACGCGGCGCGCTGATCCTCGAGCCCATAGCCGCCGTTGTGCGCACGCTCGAACGCCGGGTGCGGCATGAAGCCGAAGACCCCGAGCCGATAGTTCAGCGACACGACCACGACGTCGCCGGATTTCGCCAGATGCGCCAGCGGATAGAGCGTGCTGGAGCCTCCGACGAAGGCGCCGCCATGGATCCAGACGATGACGGGTCGCCGCCCCCGCAGGTCGGCCTTGCCGGAGTATGGGACGGTGACGTTGAGGAAGAGGCAGTCCTCGGTGTCGCTTGCCTCCGTCAGGCCGTAGCGCGACTCCTGCGGGCAGGAGTTGCCATACCTGGTCGCGTCCCGAACACCCGCCCAGCGCCTCGCGGGCGCCGGAGGCTTCCATCGCAGCGCGCCGACCGGCGGGGCCGCGTATGGGATGCCCTTGAACTCGCGCACCCCGTCGCCGACCACCCCACGCACGTAGCCCTTGCCGGTCAGGACCACGGCAGGGTCCGAACGCGCGGGTCGCTGCGCCGCGGCAGGACCGGCGGCGGCGAGAATCGCCAGCGCGGCGAGCAGGAGCGCCCGCCGCGTGCCGGCACCGGCCGTCGAATTCACGATGTTCGATGTCACGTTTGGCTCCCCCTCGCCCGCTCCGCGTCCGCTTGCCCAAGACCCTGCCCAAGACCTGAACAAGACCATGAGGGGGCAAATCTTAGAGGCCGGTTACGCGCCGGCCCCGGCGGCCCGCTTCGGGTGCAAAGGCACCCTTTATTCGTCAACCCTTCGCACCTATATTCGGGGGTGCCGGCGCAAGCCGGCTATGGCGATAAATGGCCGTCGGAATAAACCTTTCGGACCCGGGGGCGGTACCCGGCGCCTCCACCCGTGTAGCTCGAGAGACCCCAGAGATGGGGCTCTTCCCGCAAGGGCGAAATTCGGGGCTACACCGGCGGGGGCGAAATAGGATCGACGAGGGCGTAAAGGGCGCTGCTTTCGCTCGGCATGGTTCCGCCGTTATCGGGCCAATCGTGTAGTTGCGAATGACAACTATGCTCCGGTTGCTCAGGCCGCGTAAGCGGTTTGAAAGACCGAATTAAAGCCCTGGCGGGTTAGCTCCGTCAGGCGGGGTTCGGGGGCACCTGGCAACAGAAGCCCCCACTTCATTCGGATTTCTTGCCCGGCGCCGGGAGCGCTACTATGAAGCGCTCGAATTCGCTGTCGATTCGCTGGCATTAGGGTCCATCAGCTCATGGTCACGGACCACATCCGCTACGACATTCTCACCCAGGACGCGATGCGGGGCGTGATCCGCACCGTGCTCCAGGACGCGGCGACGCGCGGGCTCCAGGGCGAGCACCACTTCTACATCACATTCGACACGCAACACCCGGCCGTGAAATTGTCGCCGCGCATCCGCGCGCAATATCCGGAAGACATGACCATCGTCCTGCAGCACCAGTTCTGGGACCTCGCAGTGACGGAAGAAGGTTTCGAGGTCGGACTTTCGTTCAACGGTGTCCGCGAGAAGCTGTCGATCCCGTTCGCCGCCATCAAGAGCTTCGCGGATCCGGCGGTGAAGTTCGCCATGCAGTTCGCCGACCTGGACGCGGTTTCAGAGCCCGACGGCGAGGAAGCTCCTGCCCCAGCCACGCTGGCGGCCGGGACCGAGGCCGGCCCGCCGGGCGAGACGCCTTCCCCGGACGAAAAGCCGTCGGCAGAAATCGTCCGCATCGACCGCTTCCGCAAGAAGTAGCCGGCGCAGCCGCGCGAGGAGAGAATGGCCAAGCGCACGAGCCGCGCCGCAAGCAAGGCGACCCGGACCGAGACCGACACCTTCGGACCGATTGAGGTTGCCGGCGATCGCTACTGGGGCGCGCAGACCGAACGTTCGCGCAACAATTTCCGCATCGGCACGGAGCGCATGCCGGTCCCGATCATTCGGGCGCTGGCGCTGATCAAGCGCGCGGCTGCCGAGGTCAACAACACCCTCGGCATCCTCGACCGCAAGCGCATGCAGGCGATCGTCACCGCCGCGCAGGACGTGATCGACGGCCGCTTCGACGACCATTTCCCGCTGGTGGTCTGGCAGACCGGCTCGGGCACGCAGACCAACATGAACCTCAACGAGGTCATCGCCAACCGGGCGAACGAACTGCTCGGCCAGCAGCTCGGCGCCAAGATCCCCGTTCATCCGAACGACCACGTCAACATGAGCCAGTCGTCGAACGACGCGTTCCCGACCGCGATGCACATCGCGGCCGTGCGCGAGATCAACGACGAACTCATCCCTGCGCTCACCCACTTGCACTCCGCTCTCGCACTCAAGAGCCGGGCATTCGCCTCCGTGGTTAAGATCGGCCGAACGCATCTGCAGGATGCCGTGCCGCTCACGTTGGGTCAGGAGTTCTCGGGCTACGCCGCGCAGGTCGAGACCGCGATCGCCGGCATCAAGGCCGCGCTCCGTCCGCTCTATCCGCTGGCGCAAGGCGGCACGGCCGTCGGGACCGGCCTCAATGCCCCGAGGAAATTCGCCGTCCTGTTCGCACGCCAGATCGCCAAGCTGACGCGGCAGCCGTTCGTGAGCGCGCCCAACAAGTTCGAGGCGCTCGCCGCCAACGACCGCGAGGTCTTCATGCACGGCGCGCTCAGCGCCACGGCCACCGCATTGTTCAAGATTGCCAACGACATCCGGCTTGCCGGGTCGGGACCGCGCTCGGGTTTCGCCGAGTTGATGCTGCCGGAAAACGAACCCGGCTCCTCGATCATGCCCGGCAAGGTCAACCCGACCCAGTCCGAAGCGCTGACCATGGTCTGCTGCCAGGTCTTCGGAAACCAGACCACGCTGACGGTCGCGGCCAGCCAGGGCCATTTCGAGCTCAACGTGTTCAAGCCCGTCATTGCCCATGTTCTCCTGCAGTCGATCAGGCTGCTCGCGGATGGCGCCCGCTCCTTCGCGGACAATTGCGTCGCCGGCATCCGCGCCGACGAGCGGCGGATCAACGAGCTGGTGGAGCGCTCGTTGATGCTGGTGACGGCGCTCGCCCCGAGCATCGGCTACGACAAGGCGGCGGAGATCGCGAAAGCGGCGCACAAGAACGGCACCAGCCTGCGGCAGGAGGCCTTGCGCAGCGGGGCCGTGACCGCGGCCGATTTCGACCGTCTGGTCCGGCCGGAGCGCATGGTCCGCGCCGGCGGCTAGCGGGCGCCCGCCCCGGACGCGGCGGCTTCACGGACATGTGACCCCGCCCGGGACCGGCGGCCCTGCACCGAAAAGGCCCACATTTCGCCCTCCTCCAGCGCATGCCCGGGATATCTGCACAGCATTTTGGAACAAAGGGCAGGGTGAAGCCTTTGTATCGGCACATTTACCGTCGATGTCTTCCCGGAGACAGCGACCGCCCAGGCCACGAAATTGAGATAGCGCATGGGAGACGTCGTTAATCTTCGGGCACAACGCAAGCGTGCGGAACGCGAACAACGAGCCAAACGCGCCGCACAGCGACGCGCGGAGCACGGCGCCTCGAAGGCCGAGCGGCTACTGACGGCAGCCCGTGAGAGACGGGCGGAACGCGATCTCGATCTACACAGGCTCGATACTGGAGACGACGAATGAAATCTCAGGTGGTCAAACGATCAATCGTCATAGCCAACCACAAGACCAGCGTCAGTCTCGAGGACGCCTTCTGGAATGGCCTGAAGGAGATCGCGGCGAGCCGCAACATGCCGCTGTCAGATCTCGTCTCGTCCATCGACAGCCAGCGCCAGCACGGCAACCTGTCGTCGGCGATCCGGCTGTTCGTTCTCGATCACTACCGCAATCGCGCGGCCAAGGCGGAAGAAGGCGGCACGGGCGATGAGATCAACCGTCCGCGCCACGCCCTGGCGAGCTGACACCGTACTCACTGCGGTACGAGTGGAAGCGGCGCCGATTCGATGATGCCGGCGCGCGGCGCGTGACGAGCGGCCCCGGGCGGCGGCGGCATTCTCAACGGCGCGGCAGCCGGTGGTTTCGGACCGGCGGCAGGCGCGGGAGGCGGTTTCTCGAGCCGCTCGCGGATGGCCGTGTTCAATCGTTCCCGCCTTCGGGCCTCGCGCTCCTCGGCCTCGAGATTCTTCGCCTCACGCTCGACAGCGCGCAGCGTCAGCCAGCCCACCAGCACCGACACGTCCACCGATCGGCGCGGAGCTGCGATCGGCCCCTTGACCGCCACCGAAACCTCCGGACGTGCGACGGGACCCTGCGGGAGCTTGGGTCCGTAGAGTGTGAACCTCGCGTCCAGCGTCTCCTCCACGAGATCGAGACTGGCGGCCACCGCGAGGTCATCGACCTGCGGCGGCATCACCACCTTCCCGAGCCGCGCCCTCCCCGTGGCGATCTCGATCGGCGCGCTCATCCACGGCACATCGAGCACGCCGTCATCCATCGTGCGCGTGACCATGTCGGCGATGCGCGGGACTGCGACGGGCGCGCCGCGATCGGCCGTACGAATGGCCGCGTCGATCGCTTTGGGATCCAAGGTCGCGATCTGCCCGTTTTCCAGCGTGATCGTGCCCTTGCCGCGCAAGGCCGCTATCAGGGCGGCGGGACTTGATCCCGCGCCGTCGAACTCGACCTGGGACGATATCCGCCCGGATATCGGGGCATGCGTTCCGCTGCGGATGATCTGCGCGGCATCGCCATTGATCAAAGCAAACTTGCCGTTGAGAGCGGTCCCGCCGGGCGTGGTCCGGAAATCCGCACGCCCCGCCAGCGTTCCACCGCCGAACGCCGCCTCGACGTCGGAGAACGACACCTCGCCGGGCGCGAACGAAATCACGCTCTGAAGCTTGGTGGCCGTCATCGTCCGGGTGAGCGCAGCCTGCGGCGCCTCCACGTCGATCTGACCGCGCAGGCGAGGCAGCGGCAGTCCGACAAACGACCGCCCCGACCACGCATTCCCATCGGGCATCGCCCCGACGGCAGCCGCGACGACGCCGGGCACGTCGAGCCGCGACGCCGTAATCTTGCCGTCGACCCGCCAGTCGCTGGCATGCGAGAGCGACAGCTTGCCCCGCACGGCGGCATCACCGACACGGCCGTTCAAGTCGTCGAGGCGCCACGGACTTGAGCCGAGCGGGAGCGTGGCCTGGAGCGACACGGGAAGCGCAGATGCGCCCCCGCTGAGTCCGGCGAGATCGCGCGCGCTCAACGTCAACGTCAGGTGTCCCGCCGCTTCGTTTGCGAAAGGCCGCAGCGTGCCGGTTGCCGCCGCGTCCACTCCCTCCGTCGCGAGCGCGAGCGTCACGCGCATGTCGCCGCCGAGCGGACCCTCCGCCTCGAGCGTCACCTGCGCCGGCTGAGCTTGGCCGACCAGCCGGTCGAGCCCGGCCGCCGCCAGCAAGGCGCCGTCCTCGGAGGACACCTGCGCGCGAATATTGCCCGAGACCGCCAGCGGCGCGGACATATCGCCCCGAGCTTGCCCCGACAGGCTCACCCGCAGCTTGCCCAGGCTGCCGTTCAACGCGAGTTTGGCAGCGCCACGTGTGCCGGACGGCTCGGCCGGAGGATCGATGCGCAGGGACCCCTCGACATTGGCGGGCGCGAGCAACGCCGTGTGGCGTTCCAGGACCGGCGCGAACTCGGGCGTGAAGCGCTTCGCCAGCGACATGAGGCCATCGAGCCGCGTCGCGTTCACGGCCAGTTTGAGCGAGCCCCGCGGCGGCGTGGCCGCGATGTCGAGCATGCCTTCCGCATCGATCGCCGCGCCCCCGAAGTCGGCGATCGACAGCCTGTCGATCCGCAGGCCGGACCCGTCGAGATGCAGGTCGACCTTGGCCGATCGCGCGTCCGCCTCCGCGACGATCGCACGGTCGATGTCGGCGCTCAGGGAAATCTCGCCCGGCCGCACGAAGCTCGAGCCGGCAAAGGCCGTGGTCACGAACGCGATGGTGCCGTCAACGTCGAGCTCGGCCGCCTTGAGCGCGGCATCCAGCTTCGCGGGGGCGCCGTCCCGCGGAAACACGTAGGCCATGCGTCCTTCGAACGTCTTGCGGTCGAACGACGCCGCGATGCGCTCGACAGCCACGCGGTCCCGGCCGACGGTGACATCGCCGCGCAGCTTCAGCGGACCGATCGCGCTGCGCGTGCGCTCGAACCCTTCCAACCAGGTCAGCAGCGTGCGCGGATCGGCGGATTCCACCGAGACGGGACCGGAGAACTCGACCGCACTCTCCGGTCCGGCGAGCTGCCCCGAGAGCGCGACCTGCGTATAGCCGGGCGCGCGAACCTCGAAGTTGTCGATGATCCAGCCCTCGTTGGTGGAGCGGACATCCCCCTGCACCGATTGCAGGGTCGCGCCGCTGAGCGTGACGAGGTCCACACCGAATCCGAGATGCAGCGGGATCGCGACGCGCCCGATCTGCGCGAGATTTTCGCCGAGCCCGCGGAGCGCCGCGAGCGGCGGCCGGCGGCCGGCGCTGGCGTCCACGAGGACGCGGTCGAGATCGATCTGGCGTGCCGACAGCACCGCTTCGAGCTGCGGGTTTGCGCCCAGCTTGAGCGAGGCGGTGCCGCTCATTCGCAGGCTGCGTTCGTCCGGCCCGTATTGCGCCTCGATCTGCTCGAAGAGCATGGCGTGGGTGTCGGCCCTCGCCTTGGCGGTGATGCGCCAGGGTTCGTTGGTCACCGTCTTGCCGCTGGCGAGCACGGCGCCGGCCGGCCGCGACAAGGTCACGCTGCCGTCGTAGCGCGGAGAGCCCTGCTCCATCTGCAGCATGCCGTCGATCTCGACGGTCAGCGGCCGTTCGGCGGGTTCGAGCGCCAGGCGGATCCGCATCCCCGCGTCGGCTGGGCGGCCCGTCGACAGGCGATAGCGGTAGCCCTGCCCTTGCGCGATGAAGTCCCCTTCGCCGCGCACCTGGCCCGCGAGCGAGCGCATGTCGCCGCTGAACGAGAGCTTGTCGAGAGTGACGCGGGTGTCGCTGGCGGCGTCATAGAAATGCGCGATGCCGCCGGTCACCACGACGCGGTCGATCGATGCCCTGTCGAGATCGAAGCCCGGGGTCGCCCCGACCGCGACGATGCGGCCGGACGCATCGAGCGCGAGACTCACCTCCGGCGCTTCCACCGTGAGCACCGCAGCGCGCCATTCCCCGCGCATCAGCGCCCCGAGCGAAAGTTCGGCCCGTGCGCCCCGCGCGCCGAACACCGGAGCCGCGCGCGAGCCGACCTCGACGTCACGCAGGCCGATGGACGGTGTCGGGAGGATGCGCACTTCGATGGCGCCGCCGATGCGTACCGGCAGGCCCACCATGCGGGCCGCCTCGGCCTCGAACGCCGGACGATAACGGTCCCAGTCCACGAAGATGGGGCCCACCAACGCCGTCACAAGCGCCACAATGAGCGCAATGCCCAGCCCAAGCAGCGTTGTCTGCACCGATGGAGGCTCCAGCCCAGCGCAACCGCGCGATCAATCGTTCACCAGGCGCGAGATCCTGCAGCGAGCCCGTGCCATCGCAGGACCTGCTGGGTCGCGGGTTCACCCCCAACTGCCCGCGTCGCAACTGCCACGCCTTGACGGCGATTATATGTCAGCGCAGCCCTGCGCCAAGCTTAAGCGGCTGGACCGGCTGTGGAAACGATCTTGCCGGGATTCATGATACCGCGCGGATCGAACGTCTCTTTCACTCCCCGCATGAGCGCCAGCACCTGCTCGCCATGCTCGGCCGGGAGGTATTTCATCTTGCCGTGGCCGACGCCGTGCTCGCCGGTGCAGGTGCCCTCCATGGCCAGCGCGCGCTCGACCAGCCGCTTCATGAAGGCATCGGCGCGCGCGACTTCGGCGGCGTCGTCCATGTCGACCAGCAGGGACATGTGGAAATTACCGTCGCCGACGTGTCCGGCAATCGGCGCGATCAGCTGGCTCGCCGCGATGTCGCGCTGGCTCTCGGTCACGCAGTCAGCAAGCCGCGAGATCGGCACGCAAACGTCCGTGGCGATGGCCTGCGCACCCGGTCGCAGCGCCTTGCAGGCCCAGTAGGCGTCGTGCCGTGCCTGCCAGAGGCGCGTGCGGTCCTCCGCCTTGGTGGCCCATTCGAACGGACCGCCGCCGAATTCCTGTGCGATCTCGCCGAAGCGCTCGGACTGCTCGGCTGTGCCCTGCTCGGAGCCGTGAAACTCGACGAACAGCATCGGACGTTCCGGCAGGCTCAGCTTGGAATAGGCGTTGCACGCTTTGACCTGCAATTCGTCGAGCAACTCGATCCGCGCGACCGGAATGCCCGACTGGATGGTGAGGATGGTCGCGTTGCAGGCCGCCTCCACCGACGGGAACGGGCAGATGCCGGCGGCGATCGACTCCGGAATGCCGTGCAGGCGCAGCGTGATCTCGGTGATCACGCCGAGCGTCCCTTCCGAGCCGACGAACAGGCGGGTGAGATCGTAGCCGGCCGACGATTTCTTGGCGCGGCTCGCGGTCGAGATCACCTCGCCGTTGGCCAGCACGGCTTTGAGCGAGATCACGTTGTCCTTCATCGTGCCGTAGCGCACGGCGTTGGTGCCGGAGGCGCGCGTTGCCGCCATGCCGCCGATCGACGCATCCGCACCCGGGTCGATCGGGAAGAACAGGCCCTGGTCGCGCAGGAACTCGTTGAGCTGCTTGCGCGTCACGCCCGGCTCGACCACGCAGTCGAGGTCCTCCGCATGCACGGCGAGCACGCGGTTCATGTCCTTCACGTCGATGCACACGCCTCCGAAGGGCGCGTTGACCTGCCCTTCCAGCGAGGTGCCGGTTCCGAACGGGATCACCGGCGCGCCGTGTTTGGCGCAGATGCGCACGATCTGCTGCACGTCGGCCGTCGACTGCGCGAACACCACCGCGTCGGGCGGCTGGTTCTTGTGCCAGGTCGTCGTGTGCCCGTGCTGCTCGCGCACCGCCTGCGACGTCACCACGCGGTTGCCGAAGGCGGCGGTGAGCTCGGCGACGGCTGCGGCGGTGGCGTCGCTCGGACGGGCGGAAGCTGCGAGGACCGGCATGTCTCGTTCCAGTTGTCGAAGGCCTCGCCCAGATTACCCGGGCGGCGGCGCCGCGTCATGGATTACTGGTCGCCGAGATAGCCCTTCCAGAGCTCGTCCGCGATATCGCCCTCGTCCCACACCCCGATCAGGATGCCGCGCCGCTCCGCGCGCCCGCGCATGTTGCGGATCTGCTGCTCGGAGCGCGTGATGCGCTGCGAATAGCGCAGGCCCCAGGCGTCGAGCGCCGCGGCCAGGCGCTGCCGCTCGCCCTCGTGCGCCGGATCGGCGCCCAGGTCGTTGAGCTCGCCCGGATCCTTCTCGAGGTCGAACAGCATCGGGCGGAACCCGACGGCATGCACGTATTTCCAGCGCTTGTCGGCGATCATGAACAGCCGCGCGTCGCGCGGATCCTTGCTGAGCGCGACCGACGCCGGCTGTGTCGAGTAGTCGTACTCGCTGATCACCATGCTGCGCCATGACTTGGCCGTGCCGTGCAGCAGCGGCACCAGCGAGCGGCCCTCGAGCCGGTGCGACTGCTCGACCGAGTCGCCGCCGAGCACGTCGACGAAGGTGGGCGCGAGGTCGATCGCCTCGACGAGCTCGTCGCAGACCGTGCCGCGCGTGGCATCCGCCTGCGAGGACGGGTCGTAGATGATAAGCGGGATCTTCACCGACGGCTCGTGGAAGAATTCCTTTTCGCCGAGCCAGTGGTCACCCAGATAATCGCCGTGGTCGGACGTGAACACGATCATCGTGTTCTCGAAATAGCCGTTGTCCTCGAGGAAGCGGAACAGCACGCCCATCTGGTCGTCGATCTGCTTGATCAGGCCCATGTAGACCGGGATCACCTCCTTGCGCACCTCGTCGCGCGAGAACTGGCGGCTCACCATGTGATCCATGAATGCGCCATAGACCGGGTGCGGCTCGCGCTTCTCGCTCTCCGAACGCATGGGCGCGATCACGTCCCTGGCGCTGTACATGTCGTTGTAGGGCGCGGGCGCGATGTAGGGCCAGTGCGGCTTGATGTAGGAGAGGTGCAGGCACCAGGGCGCATCGCCCGCCTCGCGGATGAAATCGATGCCGCGCCGCGTCATGTAGGGCGTCTCGGAGTCCTCCTCCTTCACGCGCGCCGGCTTGCGCGCGTGCCGCATCGCCCAGCCCGACGCGAGCTTGTTGTCCTCGCCCTGCGCCGCATTGGCCCAGTCGTGCCACGGGTTCTCGCCGGGGTAGCCCTTCTCGTTGAGATAGATGTTGTAGCGCGGCCGCTTGGGATCGTAGCCGCCGTCCGGCCCGCGTCCGTGCAGGCCGTCGTCGCGCTCATAAGGGTCGAAGCCGCATTCCGATACCCGCACGCCGATGATCGAGTTCGGGTCGATGCCGTAGCGCTCCATGCCTTCCTTGTCGGCGGTCATGTGAGTCTTGCCGACGAGCACGGTCTGCACCCCGAGCGGGCGCAGGTAGTCGCCCATGGTGAGTTCGCCCACGCGCAACGGAATGCCGTTCCAGTTGGAGCCGTGCGACTGCATGTAGCGGCCGGTGTAGAAGCTCATGCGCGACGGCCCGCAGATCGGCGACTGCACATAGGCGCGCGAGAAGCGCACACCCTTCCTCGCGAGCGCGTCGATGTTGGGGGTCGCCAGCGTGGGGTGGCCCGCGCAGGACAGGTAGTCCCAGCGCAGCTGGTCGCACATGATGAAGAGGACGTTCTTGGCGGTACGCGGCATGGGTTCTTCGTGGTGAGGATGTCGTGCGGAAGGGGCGGCAAGCGGTTATGCCCGTCATGCCCGCGCTTGTCGCGCGCATCCAGCCTTGCTTGCGGAATTGCCCGAAGAAAAGACGTGGATGGCCGGGACAAGCCCGGCCATGACGCAGCCAGGCTTCGCGGACCCTATCACGCCTCCAGCGGGATCGTCACACGGAAGCAGGCGCGTGCGCCGTCCGCCAGCATCGCATCGCCGCCATGCACGCGCGCGATCTGCCGCACAAGGGCAAGGCCGAGGCCCGTTCCGGAGGCGTCCTCCCCGAGCCGGAAGAACGGCGAGAACACGCGCTCGCGCGCCGTCTCGGGCACGCCCGGGCCCTGGTCGATCACCTCGATCACGGCGCGGCCGCTGTCGCGCCCGACGTTGACCTGCATCGGCGGCTTGCCGTGGCGCTTGGCGTTCTCCAGGAGGTTGCGGATCATGCGCCGGAGAAGACGCGGATCGCCGTGCACGCTCACCGGGATGCCATCGACCGCGCAGTCCTCGTAGCGCGCCCCCTCCTCCGCCGCGAGCGCCAAGAGGTCGACGTCCTCGCGCACCTGCAGGCGCGGGTTGGCGTCGAGCCGGCTCGCCAGCAGGATCTCCTCGATCATCGCGTCGAGCTCGGCGATGTCCTGCGCGATCTGCGCCTTGTATTTCGGATCGTTGTTCTGCGCCAGCAGCTCGAGCCCGAGCCGGATGCGCGAGAGCGGCGTGCGCAGTTCGTGCGAGGCGTTGGCCAGCAGGAGGCGGTGCGCGCCGACGAGGTCCTCGATGCGCGCGGCCGCGCGGTTGAAGCTTTCCGCGAGCCGCGCGATCTCGTCGCGGCCCTCGACCTGCACGCGCGCGGCGAGATCGCCGGAGCCGAGCTTCTCGACGCCGTTCTGCAGACGCTCCAGCCTGCGCGTCAGGCCGCGCACCATCGGATAGGCGCCGATCGCGACCGCGAGCGCGATGCTGCCGATGAACACGATGATCCCGATCGCCGGATGGCGGGGCGACCGGCGCGCATGCACCACCAGCCAGCGGTCGTCCGGAAGGTGGAAGTTCCAGGTCGCACCGCGTGCGCCGAAGGACCAGCCCGAGCGCTCGCCGCGCCGCGGCGGCGGCAGCGGCATGCCGGTCGAGGCGATAGGGGCGAGCGAACGGTCGAACAGCGCGAGGTCGAGGTCGGCGTCGACGCGGCGCGCGAAGCGCTCGAGCGCCTGCCGCTGCACGGCGGGCGGCGCATCGGCCGGGGGCAGCGCGGCGCCGAGGAGCTCGCGCGCGAACTCGAAGCCCATGGCGCCGGGCGAGGTCTCCGCGCCGAGCCGCCACATCATGCCCGCGACCAGCACGACGAGCACCAGGCTGGCGACCATGGCGAGGTAGATCTTCTGGTAGAGCCGGCGCATCAGGCTGACCTCACGGGGCGCACATTCCAGCCGTTCACAGCCATCGCCGCACGCGTGCCTTGTATGCGCGATAGGCGTCCCCGAACCTGCGCTCGAGGTAGCGTTCCTCCCTGGCGATCACGCCCACGTTGATCACCCATACGAACGGCACCAGCAGCAGGACCGCCCACAGACTCCCCGCCGCGACGGCGAGCCCGCCGAAGACGAGCACGGCGCCGAGATAGAACGGGTTGCGCGTCCACGCATAGACGCCCTCGACCACGAGCGCGGTCGTCGGCAGGCTCGGGGGAATATTGGTGCCGGCGGCGTGGAACCGCGCCCCCGCCGCAAAGACGATGGCGAGGGCGGCGGCGATGAGCGCGGCGCCTGCGACGTAGCGCGCCACCGGGTAGGCCGCCGCGACCGGCAGCGGCACGAGCGCTTCGAGCACGGTCGCGCCCGCCAGGAATGCGAGGAAGATGTATGGCGGCTGAGCTACCACGCCCGCAACGTCCGGCGCTTGCGCTCCGGCCGTCGGCGCGGCGCCCGAACCGCCCGAGAGGGCCCGCGAACCGATACGGATGCCGAAGACGAGCCCGAGCAGGATCGTGCCGGCCGCGAGGATCAGGACCCGATCGGACATGAGCGTCACTCCTGCGCCTTGGCGAAGACATAGCCCGCGCCGCGCACGGTGAGCACGCGGCGCGGCTTCTTGGGATCGTCCTCGATCGCGGCGCGGATGCGCGAGACGTGCACGTCGATGGAGCGGTCGAAGGCTTCCAGCCGTTCGTTCTTGAGCGCGTCCATGATCTGCTCGCGCGACATCACGCGGCCGGCGTGCTGGGCCAGCGCCAGCAGCAGCGCGAACTGATAGCCGGTCAGCGCCCGCTCCTCCCCGTCGATGCGCACCTGGCGTGCGCCGACGTCGATCTCCAGACGTCCGAAGCGCAGCACCTCCGACGGCGGCTCCTTGGCGCGGCGCAGGATCGCCTTGAGCCGCGCCAGCAGTTCGCGCGGCTCGAACGGCTTGGGGAGATAATCGTCGGCGCCCATCTCCAGCCCGACCACGCGGTCCATGGCGTCGCCGCGCGCGGTCAGCATCAGGATCGGCGTCTGTGCGCCGGCGCGGATGCGCTGGCAGACCTCGAGCCCGTCCATGTCGGGCAGCATGAGGTCGAGCACGATCGCGTCGAACGGCTCGCGGCCGTGCAGCGCGATGCCGCTGCCGCCCTTGGGCGCCACGGTCACGGCGAAGCCCGCGCCGCCGAGATAGCTCTTCACCATCTCGGCAAGACGCGGGTCGTCTTCGATCAGAAGGATTCGCCGGCTCACGGCGCTATTCTAGTTGCCGTCAGCCGCGGCGCCAGCCGTGCCAGCGCTCGCGCCGGGCGGCGATCAGCTCGTCGAGCTTCTTGCGCTGCTCGGGGGTGAGCACCTCGGCGGCATCGCCGAGCGCCTGCGCCACGCGCTTGCTGAAGGTGTCGGCGAGCGCCATCTGCTCGGTGCGGAAGGCCTCGATGTCGGCGCGGCTCAGGTTCGGCTGCAGCATCAGGCCGTGGGCGCGCTCGCGCGCGGCCGCCACCTTCTCGCGCATCGGCACGAGGTCCTTGACCGCCGCCTTGACGATGGTGCGCAGCTTGTCCTGCTGCTCGTTGCTGGCGTCGATCTCGACGGCGACGTGGCGCACCATGCGGTCGACGCGGTCCTCGATCGCGGCCGGGTCCATCCTGCGGCCCATGAAGCCGCCCGGGCCGAAGCGATGCCCGCCGCCCATCATGCCGCCGTGCCAGTCGCCGTAGCCTTCCGCGACCGAGCGCGTCACGGCTGCGCCGGCAACGCCGAGGCCGAGCACGACGAGGCTCGCGATCACGAGGTTGCGCGGACGGTACCAGCGCTTGGGCTGGGCCGGGGCGACGGGCGCGGGATTGAACTCTTCGCTCATGGTCCTCTCCTTGAGTGGCGGGGCCTCGCCCCGGGGTCGGAGCCAATGTGAGCGGCGCACGTTTCGCACGCTTCTCGGTCGTGTAAAGTTTTGTAAAGTGGGAAGCCTTGCGGCGGTGCCGGCGGTCGGAATTCGTTAACCGGATTGCCGGTGAGCGCTTCGTTGCCCGCGCAACGGCCGCATACCATGGCGCGAATTCAAGCGGCGGACCTGATGCTCGATCGCGGCGACCTGCAGCCCCTGTTCTTCGCGCCCTTCGTATCCTCGGTGATGCGGGTCGAGCCGCAATGGATCGACTACAACGGCCATCTCAACATGGCCTACTACAACGTGCTGTTCGACCGGGCGGTGGACGAAGCCTACGAGCTGCTCGGCATCGGCGCCGACTACGTCGCGCGCGAGCGGCACTCCTGCTTCACCGCGGAGGTGCACATCCGCTACCTGCGCGAGCTGCACGCCGGCGATCCGGTGCGCGTGACGTTCCAGCTCCTCGCGCACGACGCCAAGCGGCTGCACTATTTCGAGCAGCTCTTCCACGCCACCGAAGGCTGGGTGTCGGCCACCTCCGAGAACATGGCGCTGCACGTCGGCATGGCGGCGAAGACGACCGCGCCGTTCCCGCAGGCCGCCGCGCGCCGGCTGGCGCTGATGCAGGCCGCGCACGGCGCGCTGCCGCATCCGGAGGCCGCCGGCCGCCGCGTCGCGATGACGGCGTAGCGAAAGCGGCGGACCGTCGCTCGAACCGCCCGCCTCGCAGTTGTCATCGCCCGCGAAAGCGGGCGATCCAGTACTCCGCAGTGCTCGAGCCTGAGCTCCAAAGCCAGTGATTACTGGATGCCCCGCATAGGCGAGCGAAGCGACGCCGTCCTTCGGACGGCTACGGGGCATGACAAACTGAGAGCTCTTACAGCGATCGTCGCCGGCCGCCGAACAGCGCGCCGAACAGAAGGCTCACCACGAACAGGATCAGCGCGATGAAGAAGATCGTCTTGGCGATCTCGATCGACGCGCCCGCGATGCCGCCGAACCCGAGCAGGGCGGCGATGAGCGCGATGATCAGGAACGTGACCACCCAGTTGAGCATGGCATCACCTTTGGCTGCGCGGCCGTGCGGCCGCAGTCGCCGGATCAATGGCCACGGGCGGTAGGTGGTTCCGAGCGGCGGGCGGCGGCGGCAGGAACCCGCCGTCCACTACGGTGTTACTAGATCGGCCGGGCAATGACGGCATTGCCCAAACATTCCGATCGGAGCGGGCTATGACAGACACGACCATCGTGGGGGGCCCCATCGAGGTCAATCCGAACGCCATGGGGTCGCGTTCCGCGTTTTCCTGGAGCGTGGCCTTCGCCGGCGCGCTGGCCGCGATCGCGGTCTCCATCATCTTCTACGCGCTCGGCACCGGCATCGGCCTCACGCTGATCTCGCCGGCGAGCGACAGCAACCCCTCGGCCGAGACCATGACCGTGGTCGGCGCGGTGTGGCTGATCATCTCGCAGACCTTCGCCTTCGCGACCGGCGGCTACATCGCGGCGCGGCTGCGCACGCGCGCGCACATCCCCGGCAACGAGACCCGCTTCCGCGACGCCGCGCACGGCTTCATGAGCTGGGCCATCGGCGTCATCATCGCCGGCGTGCTGATGACGACGTTCGGCATGTTCACCGCCGGCTCGGCCACCGCCGTCACCACCGCCGCGGTGGGCGGCACGGCGACCAGCGCCAGCGGCGCCGGCCGCCCGGGCGACACCGTCGGCTATTTCGTCGACGCGCTGTTCCGCACCGATCCGATGCGCGCGCCGGCCACGACCGCGCAGGCGGCGCCGGGCGCGCCGACCACATCCGGCAGCGCCGTCGAGAGCGGCCCGTCGCACCGCGACGAGGTCATGCGCATCCTCGTGGCCAGCGTGCGCGAGGGCAAGCTGTCCGACGACGACCGCGCCTACCTCGCCAAGCTCGTCGCCGCGCGCACCGGCATGTCCGAGCAGGACGCCGCGCAGCGCGTGTCGGACGTGGAGACCCGCGCCCGCCAGGCCGTGACCAACGCGGCCGAGACCGCGCGCAAGGCCACCGCCTACATGTCGTTCTGGACCTTCATGGCGCTGCTGTTCGGCGCCGTGGCCGGGAGCCTGGGCGGCATGGTCGGCGGCGCGCTGCGCGACGACGAATGGAGCGCCTACGAGGAGCAGGCGGCGATCGGCCGCTGAGCCCTGCTTTTCGGTGGAGAGACAGGCCGCGGCGTCCGCCGCGGCCTGTTCTCGTGCAGTCATGCGCCGCTTTTGGGGCCCGCAGCGGGCGAATCTGCAAGGGCCCCGCTTAATTTTGCCGCCCGGCGATGCCATCTTGTCGGGTAAGATTCGGATTCCCGAAACATCCCGAAATACCGGCCCTCGCGCATGATCCCGGTGTTCGGGCGAGATCATGCTCACTTGGGAAATCTCACTTAGGAAATAATGGCCGAGCCGAAACCGTTTGCCCCCGCTCCTGCCCCCGCCCCGGCGCCCGCGTCGGGCATCGCCGCGCGCGCCCGCGCGGCCGCGCCCGCGCCCTACCTGCAGGGGCTCAACCCGGAGCAGCGCGAGGCGGTCGAGACGCTCGACGGCCCCGTGCTGGTGCTGGCCGGCGCCGGCACCGGCAAGACGCGCGTGCTGACCACCCGCATCGCCCACATCCTGTCGCAGCGCCGCGCCTTCCCGAGCCAGATCCTCGCCGTCACCTTCACCAACAAGGCGGCGCGCGAGATGAAGGAGCGCATCGGCCACATGGTCGGCCAGGTGGTCGAGGGCATGCCCTGGCTCGGCACCTTCCACTCGATCGGCGCGCGCATCCTGCGCCGCCATGCCGAGCTCGCCGGGCTCAAGCCCGACTTCACCATCCTCGACACCGACGACCAGATCCGCCTGCTCAAGCAGCTCATCGCCGCCGAGGGCATCGACGAGAAGCGCTGGCCCGCGCGCCTGCTCGCCAACATGATCGACGGCTGGAAGAACCGCGGGCTGACGCCCGACCAGGTGCAGCCGGGCGAAGGCGCGGCCTATGCCAACGGGCGCGGCCTGCCGCTCTACAAGGCCTATCAGGCGCGCCTGAAGACGCTCAACGCCGCCGACTTCGGCGACCTGCTGATCGAGAACATCCGGATTTTCCGGGAACACCCCGAGGTGCTGCGGGATTATCAGCAGCGCTTCAAGTTCATCCTGGTCGACGAATATCAGGACACGAACGTGGCGCAGTATCTGTGGCTCCGCCTGCTCGCGCAGCGGAGCGCGCCCGTGTCGCCAGGAACCGAGCATGCCGCGCCAGCCCAAGCCGATCACGCCCGACCCGCCGGTGGAGCCGAGCCGGGAGCCGCCGACGCGGCCGGGCCAGACGCCAACGGAGGAGCCGCAGCTCCCGGAGCCGATCGACGAGCCGCCGCAGGATCCGACCCCGGCGCGCGAGCCGCCGACGCAGCCGGACACGGGGCCGGCGGAATTGCCGCCCGATCAGCCGGATCAGATCTAGCGCACGCGCGCGCGCTGCCGCCGAAGAACATCTGCTGCGTCGGCGACGACGACCAGTCGATCTACGGCTGGCGCGGCGCCGAGGTCGACAACATCCTGCGCTTCGAGCAGGACTTCCCCGGCGCGAAGGTGATCCGCCTCGAGCGCAACTATCGTTCCACCGGCCACATCCTCGCCGCCGCCTCGCACCTCATCGCCCACAACGAGGGGCGCCTGGGCAAGACGCTGCGCACCGAGGACGTCGAGGGCGAGAAGGTCACCGTCACCTCGGCCTGGGATTCGGAGGAAGAAGCCCGCGCCATCGGCGAGGAGATCGAGCAGCTCCAGCGCCAGGGCCACGTGCTCAACGAGATCGCGATCCTGGTGCGCGCCTCGTTCCAGATGCGCGAGTTCGAGGACCGCTTCGTCACGCTCGGCCTGCCCTATCGCGTGATCGGCGGCCCGCGCTTCTACGAGCGCGCCGAGATCCGCGATGCCCTCGCCTATCTGCGGCTCGTCAACCAGCCGGCGGACGACCTCGCCTTCGAGCGCATCGTCAACGTGCCCAAGCGCGGGCTCGGCGACGCCACCGTGAAGGTGCTGCACGATCTCGCGCGCGCCGAGGGCGTTCCGCTGATGGAGGCGACGCGCCGCATCGTGGCGACCGACGAGCTCAAGCCCAAGCCGCGGGCGGCGCTGCGCGACCTCGTCGAGGCGTTCGAGCGCTGGCGCGCGCAGCGCGAGACGCTGCCGCAGGCGCGGCTCGCCGAGATCATCCTCGACGAGTCCGGCTACACCGAGATGTGGCAGAAGGACCGCTCCGCCGACGCCGCCGGGCGGCTGGAAAACCTCAAGGAGCTGGTGCGCTCCATGGAGGAGTTCGAGAACCTGCAGGGCTTCCTGGAGCACGTCTCGCTGGTGATGGACGCCGACGGCGGCGAGAGCGCCGACGCGGTCTCGATCATGACGCTGCACGGGGCCAAGGGCCTCGAGTTCGACACCGTGTTCCTGCCCGGCTGGGAGGAAGGCATCCTGCCGAACCAGCGCTCGCTCGACGAACAGGGCCGCGCCGGCCTCGAGGAGGAGCGCCGCCTCGCCCACGTCGGCATCACGCGCGCGCGCAGGCGCGCGAAGATCTATTTCGTCGCCAACCGGCGCATCCACGGCTCGTGGACGAGCTCGATCCCCTCGCGCTTCATCGACGAATTGCCGGCCGACAGCGTCGAGGTCGAGGAGTCGAAGGCGGGCTTCGGTGGTTTCTCCGGCTATGGCGGGCACGGCTCGCGCTTCGACCAGGCCGACAGTTTCGGCTCGAGCTATTCGACGCCGGGCTGGCGCCGCGCCCAGCGCCGCCGCGGCTTCGAGGACGACGACGATTTCGGCGGCGCCTTCAGCAGCGACGATTCGGCGACGCGCTACGGCGAGGCCGAGCCGACGCGGCGCTACAGGGATTCAGACACACGCGGTTCTTGGAAAAACGCCTCCCCATCGCCCCCCTTGGGAGGGGACAGGGAGGGGGCCGGCCGCAGCACAGCCGCCGGCTTCGCCCGCCCGCAGCAAAAGCGCATCCCGCTCACCATCGAAGGCGAGCTGATCGCCAAATCGACCGGCACGACCTCGCCCTTCTCCGTCGGCGACCGCGTGTTCCACCAGAAGTTCGGCAACGGCAACGTCGTGCACGTGGAGGGCAACAAGCTCACCATCCAGTTCGACAAGGCCGGCGAGAAGCGCGTGGTGGATAGTTTCGTGGAGCGTGTGTGATGCAGCAATAGCGATCCTTGGGCAATTGAAACTTCGATCCCAGAAGCATAACCTCAAGTTGCAATAAATAAAGACCAGGGGGGACTCTCAATGCGTTGGCTGAACCCAGCCAATTTGACGTGGCTGTTTGCTCATCTGGTCGTCCTGCTGCTCGGCATCATTATGATGAACGCCGAAGCAAACCTCCTACTGCTCAACAAATCATGGAGCGAGGCTATCGGGAGCGGCTTAGTTGCCACCGGCATTACTGGCGAAATTCTGTTCCTGTATGTCCTGCTATCCGACAGAGTCAGCGCAAGATTCGAAATCTTGGCCAAAGCAGGGCTGATAAAGGTCTTTCCTCACAGATCGGTGAGAATGAAAGAAGAATATCACTCTCGTCTCAAGCACGCGAAGGAAATCGACGTCTTGGGATTTGGCCAATCCCACTTTCGCCAAGACTATGGCGACGAATTTCGCAAATTATCGTTGCAGGCGACGGTTCGTGTCGTTTTGATAGATCCAGATTTTCCTTCGACAGATTTCAGCATCGCAGACTTGCGGGACAACGAAGAGGATAATCAGGTTGGACGAATTAGAGACGACGTCGAAGCTTTCATAAGGACAGTGCGAGACGCAGCCGGTCTAAATCGGAATCGGTTTAAGATCAGACTATTAAGGGCAATTCCATGCGTGAGCCTTTTTCGAATTGATGATGAGATTTTCTGGGGGCCTTATTTTGTGGGTCAACAAAGCAGAAACACACCCACGTTCTTGGCGCAGCGCGGCGGCTTTCTTTACAATGATTTGAAAGAGCATTTCGATCTGGTTTGGGAGAGCGACAAGTTTTCCGCCCCCATCAAATTGTAGCGCCGATTCGGCCATGAGCACTGTCTACGTAACGGCGCGCCCTCGGATACACATAGCTTTGTCCGACATGGGTAATGCGACTCAGCGCGCCTATGGCGGAGTCGGATTCTCAGTAGACGGGCTGCCATCGATCTGGAAACTCACGGCGGCTTCAGACGTCATCGTATCCAATATCGATAAACTCGACCAGCTAGCGCAGGACGAGCTGGTAAGACTTGCTCAGTTGCTTGGAGAGCGGATCGCGCTGAAAGGGTTTCGCGCCGAGTTAAAGGCCGTCGCCCCGCAACATAGAGGTTTTGGTACAAAAACTACACTTTGCCTCTCGTTGATCGCAGCCGTGTGTGCGCTTCACAACCTGAAACTCGATCGGCATACAATTCAAAAGCTGTCCGGTAGAGGAGGAGCGTCTGGCGTCGGCGTCAATCTCTTTTTTGATGGGGGCATCATCTGGGATGGCGGCCATAACACCGAAACCATCACATCTATTTTGCCGTCGAGCGCTCGCGCTTCGTCAGAAGTTCCGCCGGTGCTCGGTCGATGGCCCTTCCCTCGGGATTGGGGAATTGCTCTTGTTCTACCAGAAGGCGTTGCCGCTAATGGGGCATACGAAAAGGCCTTCTTTGAGCTCCACGCCCCTATTCCACGTGTCGACGCACTAGAAACGGTTGCGATTGTTTGTCACGGCATAGTACCGGGTTTTGCGACCACGAATCTCGAGCTCCTTCGCACCTCCCTTATTCGGCTGCACGATACGGGATTCAAAAAACGAGAAGTGGATGGCCAAAGCACGAGCGTCCGCTCGACTTTAAAACTCCTCCAGAACTCTACCGATCTCGCAGTTGGAATGAGCAGCATGGGCCCACTTCTGTACTGCATATTTCAGAGATCACGCTCTCCAGAGCAACTAATTGAATCTTTGGTTGCCGAACAGCAGGCTACATTGTTGGGCTTCTTCAAAGGGTGGAATACAAGTTACGAGAGCGCCAATGAGCATAAGTAGACCGCGCTACGGCAACACCTTCGAATACGACCGCGTGATGAACGTCTTTTTCTACACATCCAATGTAGAGAAATTACTGCAAGCCCGACTCCTTTTCATGCGCCATGGATACGATCTAAAGCACTTCAAGGGCGATCGCGAGCCGTACGATGAAGACTATGCTCTAGGCACCAAAGCGTTGCTTATGCGAGCCATTCAACAGGTAAATCGTGAATTTGGCGTGCGCTCGATTTTTTTCGTTGAGGACACCTCGCTCCGAATTGACGTTTTGAGTGCTGAAAAATCGTTCCCCGGTCTAGCCGTGAAAGAGTGGTTTTCAAAAACCACCTTCTCCGAACTTGACGCAGATCTAAAAGGGAAGGGAAACGATCGTCACGCTACGGTGCATTCAGACATTGCCCTCTACTTACCAACGCTCTCGGAACCCTTATTCTTTCACGGCGAAAGTGCCGGCCATATCGCAGACGAACCACCCAACTTCGAACCGTCCATTCAATATCCCTGGTTGACCCCGCACACCTTTAACGGCTGGTTTTGGCCGGAAGGCGCTAAACGTCGGCTGGGAGAGATGGAATTTGAGGAGTCGCTGGCTTTCGACTTTCGCGCAAAATCACTTAGCTCAATGCTTTCACGGCTTGAAGAATTAAACGCGGCGCTAAACCTGAGACCTAACTTCTACACCGTAAGAAGACCAGCCTATGGCGCCGGACAACTCTCGCTAATTCCGCAAGCCGCAAAAACCATACTTCTTGTGGTCGGCGACAAGTGCGCCGGGAAAAGCACCTTCAGCGACCACATGACTGGCTACGAAGACGTCAGAGTCTACGAAGCAAGCAATGTCCTGCGACTTATCGCCGAACAAAAGGGAGTCATTCCGGGTACCGCAGATGAAGCTCTGCTTTTTTTGGAGACATTTGGATGGGACGTTGTCGCAAGCAAAATCGCGCAATACATAGAAACGAGTGACGCCCTCTGGGACATCGTCACAGGATTACGAACGCCCGAAGAGCTGCTTCTCTTGAAAAGGCGCTTCCCTGAAAGCCACATCGTGCTCATCGATGCCGACGCCAGAATTAGATTTGAGCGACACATCAAAAGGGCGCGGGATCAAGAAATCAGATCCTTTCAGTCATTCGCAGAACAAGACGCCAAACAACGGCAATTTGGCGTCATGCGCGTAGCTACAGAAATTGCGGATTTCGTAATTAACAACGAGGCGTCCATTAGCTCGTACAAATCTAAGATTGATGCGCTGCTAGGCGGGATAACCTCAACAACGTCAAGAGACCAAAGACCCAGGCCGTTCAGCGAAATTCACAGATGTCTTTCCGCTCTGCGTCTACTCGCCAGTCCTGCAACCTGTGAGCAGATCTCAGACGCCACGGCGGAGCTTGGAGGCAGAGTACGAGTGTACAATACCAACAGAGCTCTGAAAGAACTTCCTGAGTTTGCTAATCGAATCCAGCACACACAGTCTTTGTTGCAATATGGGCTCACTGAACGTGGACGAGCTCTCGTGGAACTGCTCGATATTCTAAAGGGGTTTCCGCGACATCTCGTTGATTCACTAGAGCTTCCATTCAGCTAGCACGGCGCCTAAAGCGAGCGTACAGTAGAGTTATTGTATCTCATGCCTATCTCCATCTACGTCGACGCCGACGCCTGCCCGGTGAAGACCGAAATCTATCGCGTCGCCGGGCGTCACCTGCTCAAGGGCGTCGCGCTCAAGGTGTTCGTCGTCTCCAACACGCCGATCGCGATCCCGCGCGACGAGATGATCGAGCGCGTCGTCGTCTCCGGCGACATGGACGCCGCCGACAACTGGATCGCCGAGCGCGCCACCCGGGGCGACATCGTCATCACCGCCGACGTCCCTCTCGCCGCCCGCACGGTGAAGACCGGCGCCGTCGTGATCGCGCCCAACGGCAAGCCGTTCGACGAACGCTCCATCGGCATGACGCTGGCGACGCGCAACCTGATGGCCGACCTGCGCTCGGCCGGCGAGATCACGCGCGGCCCGAAGCCGTTTGCGCCGCGCGACCGGTCGGAGTTTCTGGGCGCGCTGGACCGGGCGATCGTGCGGCTGACGCGGGAGGGCTTCGGAGCGGCGCAATAGCGCGCTCCGCTCTCCTCGTCATGGCCGGGCTTGTCCCGGCCGTCCACGGCTTCTCTTCGGTCAGATCTGCAAGCAAGGCGTGGATGCCCGCGACAAGCGCGGGCATGACGTACGTAAAAACCCGTCCCTCGGCCGCGATTTCCTGTAGGCTGACGGCGATGATGAGGCGCCAGACGTTCGAGATCGCATCCATCTACGTGCCGGTGAAGCGCCGACCACGCCCCCCGGCACCCCAGCCCTCGCCGTTTTGGCGGAACGAACCCAAGACGCCCGCCGGGGAAGCCGCGTTGGCCGCGAGGCCGCGTCGCGCCCTCACCCCAGCGGCGGCAGCGCCGCCTTCACCCCGCCGGCCACCTCTCCTCCGCCAGCGCCGGCACGCGCTCGATCAGGCCGCCGAGGTTGCCCGAGGTCAGCAGCAGCACCGCGTCGCGTTCGGTGAGTTCCGCGCCGATCGCGGCGAGCGCCGCGTCGGGCTCGCTGATCGGCTGCACGTTAAAGCCCGCCGCGGCGACGCGCGCGACGATCTCACCCTGCGAGACCTGCGCGTGCGTTGTCGCGCCCTGCGTCGCCGGCTCGTAGATGAAGATCTTGTCCGCGCCCGCGAACACGTCGTCGTACCAGGCCAGCGCCTCGCGGTTGCGCCACGAGAAGGTGTGCGGCTCGAACACCACGACGAGGCGGTGCTGCGGGAAGTGCAGCTTCATCGCGGCGATGGCGCTCCGCGCCTTGTCGTAGGAGGAGCCGAAGCCCTCGAAGATCGGGATGCGCGTCGTCTGCGATTTGCGGTCGAGCCGGCGGCGGATGCCGCGGAAGGTCTTCACCGCCGCAGCGACCTGCGCCGGGCTCGCGAGTTCGCGCGCGATGAGGAAGGCGGCCACGCCGACGATGTTCTGGATGTTGTGCGCGCCGAGCTGCGTCGTCTCGATCTGCGTGAGCGCCGTGCCGTTGCGCGTGAGCGCAAAGCGCGTGGTCTCGCCCCAGGCGATGTCCGCCGCCTGGAACTCGCCGTGCGCGACGCCGTAGGTGACGAGCGGGCGCGTGATGGTCTTGAGAAGCGCGGGGCTGAGCGGACCTTCGAGGCAGAACGTGATCGAGCCGTCGGCGGGCACGAGCCTCACCAGCTCGACGAAGGGCGCGACGTAATCCGCCGGCGTCGGGAACACGTTGACGTGGTCGTGCGCCAGCGGCGTGACGATGAGATGGCGCGGGTGATAGTGCAGGAATTTCGAGCGCGGGTCGGTGTTCGACGAGGGATATTCGTCGCCCTCCAGCACGAACAGCGCGCCCTGCCCGCGCCGCGCGCTGGTCGCGGGCGTGAGCGGGATCGCGCCGATGAAGTAGGACGGGTCGGCGCCGATCGCCTCCAGGCAATGCGAGAGCAGCGCGGTCGAGGTCGACTTGCCGAAGGCGCCGGCGACGACGACGGTCTCCTTCGCGGCGGAGATCGCGCTCAACACCTCGGGGAACGAGGCGGTGCGCACGCCGCTGGCGTAGGCGGCGGCGACCTCGGCGTTGGTTTCCGGCACCAGCCGCGCGTTCTTGCCGATGACGATGAGGTCGGCCTCGCGCGGCAGGTTCGCGGCGGCGTAGCGCGTGTTGTAGGGAATGCCCTGCGCCGTGAGGAAATCCGACACCGGCGGATAGACGCCCTCGTCCGAGCCGGTGACGAGAACGCCGCCGTCGCGCAGCAGCTTGGCGGCCGCGCTCATGCCGGCACCGGCGATGCCGATGAAATGCGCGTGTCGGATGTTCAGCACGTTCGAAAAATCCCCCCGAGCATGATCCCGAAAAGTGCGAAGCGGTTTTCGGACAAGATCATGCTCGAACAAGCCATGATCCCGAAAAGTGGAAACCGGTTTTCGGACAAGATCATGCTCGAACAAGACATGATCATCCCGAAAACTACGGAGCGGTTTTCGGACGTCATGCTCACATCGAATCGCCGCGAAGCTATTGGGCTTCGGCGCGGCCAGCAACAACACGGGCGGCGGGACTGTCGGGAAGGTAAATTCGTGCGGGCGGCGCGACCGTGCGCGTGGGCATCGGACGAGCCGATGCCCGCCCTACGGGCTGCGGCGCGTAGGGTGGCGCCGAGCGCAGCGAAGCCCACCGTGGCAACGAGGCTCTGTCGCGAGCCGCACGGGCGGTCACGCCTTCGGCGCGTCGCCCTGCTTGCTGGCTGGGAGCTTGCGGTCGATCCAGTTGAGCATCCGCGCCAGCGGCGGGCGCAGCGCCGGAATGTCCTGCGCCAGCAGCACCAAGCCGAGCGGTATCATCCAGAACCCGAGGATCGGGAGGAAGCCGACGAAGCCGCCGGCGATGAAGGCGAGCGCGGGCGGGATGCGCACCCACGGCGAGGAGTCAACGAAGTAACGCAGGCTCTTCGCGGCAAATCCGGGAAGGCGCTGCTCGAGCCGCCACAACGCCTGGTCGAATTCGTGGTGAGTCATGCGCTCATAGATGGGGGCCGCCGCGGCGCGCGGCAATGTCCTCAACGCCGCACTTATACCGCTTCGCATAAACGCCGCAATTTTTATGTGTATTGTAACCTTCGTGAGGCTGTGGGGCCGCACCGATCCCTCGTCGCCACAGAAGAAGGAAGCCATCATGACGGCTGGACGCCTGATGCGTGTCGCTTGTGCTGCAGCAGCTCCGTTCCTCCTCCCCTCCCTCGCCTCCGCCAAATCACTGCAACCGTCACTGCAATCGGGTATCGCGTCCGTCTATTCGGGTGGCCGCACCGCCAACGGCGAGCGCGCCCTCGCCCACCGCTTCACCGCCGCGCACCGCACGCTGCCGTTCGGCACGCTGGTGAAGGTCACGCACCGCAGGAACGGCCGCTCGGTCGTCGTGCGCATCAACGATCGCGGACCGTTCAAGCGCGGGCGCGTGATCGACATCACGCCCGCCGCCGCGCGCGCGCTCGGCTTCAACGGCCTCGCGCCGGTGTCGCTGCAGATCGCCGACAAGCACTAGCCTGCCTCGCAAGAGGTTGGCAGGCGACGCACGCGCGTGCGGCCGCGCAACGCGGCAACCGCAACGGCGAAGGTCTCAACGGCCAAGGTCTCAACAACGACGACTCACCTCTTGTCGTCGTTGTCCTCGTTCCAGCGCCAGCCGTGCCAGCCCCAGCGGCGCGGGCCGACCGCGTCGAGCTTCTTCTTCTGGTCGTCGTCGAGCGTCTTGTAGAAGGCGTCGAACTCCGGCCGCACCAGCTTGATGGCGGCGACCATCGCCTCCGCGCGCTTCTCCATCAGCGCGAGCCGCTCCGACGAGGAAGTCGGAAAGCTCTCCGGACAGGCGGCGCGCACCACGTCGGCGGCCTTGCTCGACGCGGTCTGCAGGTTCTTGAGCGCCTCGCGCTGCGTGTCGTTGAGCGTCACGGCGCGCTCGATCTCGCCGATGCGCCATTCGGCGAGGCCGGCGGCGCGCGGATCGCACATGCCGCCGTAGCCGTGATATCCCCGCATGCCGGGGCCCATCATCATGCCGGGCCCCATCATCCATCCCGGGCCGCCGCCGCCCATCATTCCCGGCTGCGCATGCGCCGCCGACGCGGCCAGCGCCGCGGCGAATCCGAACGCCACGATAGTGCTGGTGAGCTTGATCATCGCATGACCCCATGTTGCGCGACGCCGCACGCGGATTGCGTGCGACACGCGCAATCGAGCATGCGCGGAGAGCACACGCGTTGCGTTAGATCAACGGGAATGCGACGGCAGGACGGTCAGCGCGGCTTGGCGTTGCGCACGACCGCCTTGGTGCGGAAGAACAGCGGCTGGGCGCGCCCGACCGGACGATGGCGCAGCCAGGCCGGCATGTTGGGATCGTTCGGCTGCACCGGCGGCGCCTCCTCCTCGACGGGCGGGCGCACGACCGCTTCCCATTTCTGGGCCATCATGTGGAACGCGCCGGCACGCTCGCGATCGGCCTTGGCGTGCTGGAGCTGCTGCTTGCTGGACGGCAGCAGCCGCTTCTTCTCCGACTTGTCCTTGTCCGAACCCCACATGGCGCCGCTTCCTCACTGTCCGGCAGACTGCCGAGCCATGAAAGCTAGGGCGATTGTCTTAAGGGCTGGTTGCGCGAATGCCGCGTTTTCACGCATGCGCATGGCGAAGCCTCAGTGTTCGCAGGCAAACGAGCCGCGGCGCGGGCGCGCGGATGCATGCTTGTCGAAACGTAACGGAGATCGCGACAATTGCGCGCAATGGATGGTGGCGCGGCCCCGCCCGCGGCGTCCGCTAGGGACAGGGATGCCGGCGGCCGTCGTAACCGAGATAGGTGCCCGACGCGGGATCGTAGGAGTGATAGCGCTGCGCGCAGGCGGCGGCCGCGCCGGCATCGGCGCTCACGAAGCCGTCATCGGGGTAGTCGAGGAAATAGTCGTCGTCGTACGGCCACAGCGTGCCGCCGATCAGCGCCCCGGCGCCGAGGCCATAGGCGAGATGGCGTCCGCGAAAGCCGTAGCCATGAAATCCGCCGAAGCGGTGGCCGAAACCGCCGAAGTGACCGCCGCCGAAATGGCCGAAGTGACCGCCACCGAAGTGACCACCGCCGAAGTGACCGCCGCCGAAGCCGCCCATATGCCCGCCGCCGAAATGGCCACCGCCACCGCCGAAGCGCACCGGCTGCAGCAGCGACGCGGCGTTGCCGAGCGCCGGCGCGGCGAGCACCGGCGCGGCGACGGCGGGACCGACCGACGACGACAGCATGGCGAGCACCGCCGCCGGCGCCAGGATTTTCGTGAGTGAGCTGATCATGCGTGACCTCTTGAATTACGCCGCCCGCACTCGCCTGACGCTGCAGCGATATCGCCTGCGCCGGCTTCAACTCACCTATGGTCGCGTGTGCAACTTGCTTGCCGCGGCTTGCCGCAGATTGTCGGCGGTTGTCGCGCGGCCGGCGCAGGTCGGACGTGCATGGCGCGGCTGCCAGCGACAGCCGCGCCGCGAGGTCTGCTGGACGCTATGGACAGGGATGGCGGAAGCCGTCGTAGCCCAGATAGGTGCGCGACACCGGATCATAGGATCTGAAACGCCGCATGCAGTAGGCGACGGCGCCGCCGCCGTAACCGCCGCCGTAGTAAACCGGCGGAGGCGGCGCGGGATAGACCGTGTAGGCGGGATAAGGCGCGTAGTACGGCCGATAGGGTCCGTAGTACGGCGAGTAGTAGCGCGAGGCCAGCGCGCCGCCGATGATGGCCCCGGCCGCGAAGCCACCCCAGCCGAGCCCCCGATGGCCGCGCCAGCCACCGTGCCAGCCGCCATGACCGTGCCAGCCGCCATGACCGCGCCAGCGCACGGTCTCGGCGGTGGGCTGCGCCGCAGCCTTGAGCGCCGGCGCTCCGAACGCGGGCGCCGCCTGCCCGGCGCCGGCCGACAGCATCACAATGCCGGCGCCCAGCGCCGGCGCGACCATCTTCGACAACATCCTGATCATCTGCCTTCCCTGAATTGCGCCGCCCACATCATGGTACGCGACATCATGGCGGTTTTTCGCCCGCCCCGCGCCGATGCTGTGCGCAGGCGCGCCGCGTCAGGCGGAAGCCTGCGGACGGGTGGCGGGATCGAGCGGCGTGAGGCTCACGCCCGACTGGGAAATCCGGCTTCCCGGATAGAAGGCTGCGGCGAACGAAGGGCGCGCGCACAGCCGCTCGTACCAGTCGGCGACGCGCGGCTGGTCCTTCCACAGCGCGCTCAGGCCGAGATCCGCCAGGCGATCGATCGTGGGCGCCACCACCACGTCGGCGAGGCTGAACGCGCCGCCGAACAGCCATGGCCCGCGCTGCAGGGCCGCGTCCATGCGCGCGATGGTGAGGCCGAGCTGGTCGAGCGAGGCGGCGATCTCCTCGGGAGAGAATCCCTGCGGCCCCATGCGGCGATAGAAATGCTTGCGCAGCGGACGCACGTCGGCCCGCTCGCTGCGGAACCTCGCCGGATCGACCCCGCGGAACGGCTGCAACGCCATCTGGAAGGTCGGCACCCGGATGGCTGCGGTCGGCACCTCCTCCACGAAGCGCAGCCACGTGCGCAGGTGCGCACGCCCGACCGCATCGCGCGGCGCCAAGGGCGGATCGGGAAACACCTCGTCGAGGTATTCGCAAATGACGCTGGAATCGCAGATGACGTTGCCGTCATGCACGAGCGTCGGCACCACCCCGTTGGGATTGAGCGCGAGGTAATCCGGAGCGAGGTTCTCGTTGAGCCGCAGGTTCACCGGCCGGCTGACGAAATCGAGGCCCTTTTCGGCAAGCACCAGCCGGACCTTCTGGCTGCAGGTGGACGTGGCAGCGTGGTAAAGCTCGAGCATGATCGTCTCCCTCCCGCCGCACCCTACCCGCGCCTGTGGCCAAGCTGTGAGCACGCGACCGCAATGGCCGTCGATAGCTTGTGGATGACTCTGTGGACAGGCTGTGGATACCTCTGTGGAACATGACAGCAATGCCGCCGTCCTCACCAAACGTCACACCCTGTTCACAACAGCGGGGACATCCGGTTGGCAATCCTGGCGATCCAGCTGACGACGCAGGCTTTTTCCTGTAACAGCGCCGTCACAAACAAGGCCGTTCATCCGTGCATTTCGAGCCCACAGCCTCGCTCCCGCCCACGACGGTCGCCTCCGTGGACCTGCCGGCCCCGCAGGCGCAGCGGCTGGCCACCCTGTTGGCCGGGGAGATCGACGACGCCGGGGTGGCCGCCTTCGAGGCCGGCGGAACGTGGCGGGTGGAGATTCACGCCGCCGCGCTCGACGAAGTGAAGCTGCGCGACCTCGTAAGCGATCTCGCCGGCCCCGCGGTGGGGCGCGCGCTCGCCTTCGCCACCATCGAGCCGCGCGACTGGGTCGCGGCAAGCCTCGCCGGCCTCAAGCCGGTCGAGGCCGGCCGCTTCCTGGTGCACGGCGCACACGACCGCGCCCGGGCAGCGCGGGCGCGCGTGCCGGTCGAGATCGAGGCGGCGCTCGCCTTCGGCACCGGTCATCACGGCACCACGCGCGGATGCCTTCTCGCGCTCGATCACTTGCTGCGCGCGCGCCGGCCGCGTCGCATCCTCGACGTCGGCACCGGCACCGGCGTGCTGGCGATCGCCGCAGCCAAGGCGATGCATGCGCCCGTCGTGGCGAGCGATATCGACCGCATCGCGGTGCTGGTGGCGCGCGACAACGCGCGGCTCAATCACGCCGGCGGCACGATCACTTTCGTGCACGCGGCCGGCCTGTCGGCGCGGGCCCTGCGCGCCAAGGCGCCTTACGATCTCGTCCTCGCCAACATCCTGCTGCCGCCGCTTCAGCGGCTGGCGGCACCCATGGCCCGCCTGCTGGCGCCCCACGCGCGCGTGGTCCTGTCCGGACTGCTGCCGGAGCATGTCAACGCCGCGCGCGCCGCCTATGCGGCCCAGGGACTCGCGCTCGAACGCCGCATGATCATGGACGGCTGGGCGACGCTGGTGTTCCGGCGCGGCGCATAGCAGCAACCGTGACAATTCCGTTGCCGCAGGTGGGCACCGCCCATATGTTCCGGCCATGACCGGCGCGCGCTTCCAGTCGTTCGAGGACGATTCCGACCGGGCGGCGACCGGTCCCCGGATTGCGGCCCTGCGCGCCGAACTGGCCCGCCGCAAGCTTGACGGCTTCGTCGTGCCGCGCGCCGACCGCTTTCAGAATGAATACGTTCCGCCCAGCGAAGAGAGGCTGAGTTGGCTCACCGGCTTCACGGGGTCGGCAGGCAGCGCAATCGTGCTCTCCGACCGCGCCGCACTGTTTGTTGACGGGCGCTATACGCTGCAGGCGCGCGAGCAGATCGATACCGACACCGTCGCCGTGGTGCCGATCAGCGAGACCACGCCGGAAGCGTGGCTGGAGGCGAACCTGAGCGCGGGCGCAACGCTCGGATACGATCCGTGGCTGCATACGGCTGATGGCAAGGAGCGTCTCGCCAAGGCTTGCGCCGCCGCCGGCGCCACGCTCACGGCCGCCGACTCCAACCCGGTCGATGCGGTCTGGAGCGACCGCCCCGCTCCACCCTGCGGCGCCGTCGTGCTGCACGATCTCAAGTATGCGGGCGAACTCGCCGTCGATAAGCTCGCGCGCATCCGCGGCGAACTTGCCAAGGCCAAGGCCGACGCCTTGGTGGTGACCGATCCGCACGCGGTGGCATGGGCGTTCAACATCCGCGGCGCCGACGTCGCGCACACGCCGCTCGCGCTTGCCACCGCGATCATCCCGCACGACAGCGGCCCAACGATCTACGTGGACGGGCGCAAGCTCACCAACGCGGTGCGCGACGCGCTCGAGCAACTCGCCGACGTACACGAGCCGGAGGCCTTCGCCGCCGGCCTTGAAACGCTCGGCCGCCAGCACAAGACCGTGCGGCTCGATCCAGCCACCGCGGCCGACGCAGTCGGCCGCCTGATCACCAACGCCGGCGGCAAGATCTCGCGCAGCGGCGACCCGATCGCCGCCATGAAGGCCGTGAAGAACTCAACCGAGATCGCCGGGGCACGCACCGCGCATCTGCGCGACGGCGCGGCGATGTCACGCTTCCTTGCCTGGCTCGCGCGCGAGGCGCCGGCAGGCAAGCTCTCCGAGATCGACGCGGTCGAGGCGCTCGAGGATTTCCGCCGTGAGACCGGCGCGCTCAAGGACGTTTCGTTTCCCACCATCTCCGGCGCGGGGCCGAACGGCGCGATCGTGCACTATCGTGTCACCCGCAAGACCAACCGCCGCATTGCGCCGGGCGAGCTGTTCCTCATCGATTCGGGAGCACAGTACGAGGACGGCACCACCGACATCACGCGCACCGTGGCGGTGGGCCAGCCCACGCAAGAGATGCGCGAGCGTTTCACGCGCGTCCTCAAGGGCCACGTCGCGATCGCCCGCGCGGTGTTTCCGGACGGAACAACCGGCGCACAACTCGACAGCTTCGCGCGCGCTCCGCTCTGGCAGACGGGCCTCGATTTCGACCACGGCACCGGCCACGGCGTCGGCAGCTATCTCTCCGTGCACGAAGGTCCGGCGCGCATCTCCAAGGCCGGCGGCGCAGCGCTTCGGCGCGGCATGATCCTCTCCAACGAGCCGGGCTACTACAAGACCGGCGCCTACGGCATCCGCATCGAAAATCTGGTGCTGGTGGTCGAAGGGCCCAGCGTTGCCGGCGCGGAGAAGCCGCTCAACGCCTTCGAGACACTGACGCTCGCGCCGATCGATCGCGCGCTGATCGCGCGCGATCTGCTCGATCCCGGCGAAACGCAGTGGCTCGACGCTTACCACGCGCGCGTGCGCGATGCACTCGCGCCGATCGTCGACGCGAGGACCGCGGCCTGGCTCGAGACGGCGACGCGCCCGCTGGCGCGGGATTGATCGTCGCACCGTGGAACAACGCACGACCAGCTCCCACGCGCCTGCGCCGCCGCCCGACGACGGCACCACGCCATGGCGACTGCTGGCCTTGCTGATGACGATGACGGCCGTCGGGTCGATGGCGCTCAACATTCTCGTGCCCGCTGTGCCGCGTCTCGCCCAAGCGCTCGCCAGCGACACGGACACCGTGCAGCTCACGGTCTCACTCTACGTGCTGGGACTCGCCTGCGCACAACTCGTCACCGGGCCGCTGTCCGACCGGTTTGGACGGCGTCCCGTGATCCTGAGCGGCTTCGCGCTGGCAACGCTCGCAAGCCTCGCCTCGATCGCGATGACGAACGTCTACGGCCTGATCGTCATGCGCGTGCTGCAGGCGCTGGGGGGCGCGACCGGCGTTGCCATCGGCCGCGCCATCATCCGCGACATGTTCGGGCGCGAGCGCTCGGCGCAGATGATCGGCCTGGTCGCCAGCGCCATGGCGATCGCGCCGATGATCTCGCCGCTGATCGGCGGCGTGCTGGAGACCCTGTTCGGCTGGCAGTCGATCTTCCTGTTCGCGGCGGTCGTGTCATTCGTCGTGTTCGTATGGACCTGGCGCACCTTGCCGGAGACGCGCTCGCGCGAGGCCGAGACGGTTGTCCAGCACGCCTTCTTCGCCACCATCAGCGGCCTGCTCAAGAACCCGCGCTTCGTCGGCTACATCCTCAGCGCCGCGCTCGGCTCCGGCGCGTTCTTCGTCTACGTCGGCGCGGGACCGCACGTGATCATCACGATGATGGAACGCTCGCCTGCGGAATACGGGCTGTGGTTTATCCCGACCGCCGGCGGCTACATCCTCGGGAATTACATGACGTCGCGTCTGGCGGTGCGTTACGGCATCGAGACGACGATGTGGTGGGGCAATCTCGTCAACGTCGGCGGCGCGCTGATCGGGATCGCACTGCTGCCGTGGGTAGACGTCATCGGACCGCTCGTCGTCGTGCTGCCGGCGACGATCATGGGCGTCGGCAACGGCATCATCCTGCCCAACGCGATCGCCGGCGCGGTCAGCATCCGGCCTCAGGTTGCCGGAACGGCCTCGGGCTTCCTCGGCTTCACGCAGATGGCTTTCGGAGCCCTCACCGCCCAGGTGGCGGGCCAGCTCGTGACGGGGGCCAGCAGCGCCATGCCGATGGTCCTGCACTTCCTGGCGGTCGGCGCAGGGTGCATGCTGGTCTATGTGTGGCTGCTGCGACCGCACCGCGGACACAAGACCAGCCACTAGCCCAACCTCGCGTCGGCGACGGCGCAGCAAGGTCGGCGGGTCGAGAGCCCGCCAGCGCCGATCATTTGCGGGCCGCGGTGAGCAGCAGCTCGTTCGGGCCTTCCCAGCCCGATCCCGTCTCGAACGTGCGCAGCTTGTCTTCGATCTCGAGCCATGCGGCCTGGCGCCTTGCGGGCTCGAGTCGTTCGACCAGCGCGGCGATGGGAGCCGCCGCCGACTTGATGAAATCGAGATAATCGGCGACCGATGGCAACGTGAACGGCGCCGCCATCCGCGTCGTGGCGATGTCGCGAAATCCCACTCGTGCAAACAGGTCATCGATCAGTCCCGGCTTGCCCAGACTGAGCAATCCGCCGGGCAGGAACGGATCGCGCGGCGGCAGGCCGGCGTGCTTGAACGCCGTCGATATCACCGCGACGATACACGGGTTCTTGTCCGGTGCGGAGAACACCACCGAGCAGATCCCGCCCCCCGGCTTGAGCGCGCGGTGAACTTCGCGCAGGGCCTGCAGCGGATCGGCGAACAGCATCAGCCCAAGACGGCAGACCGCCGTGTCGAACACGGCGTCCGCGACGTTCAAACGCTCACCGGCGCAGACGCGCGTCTCGACATTGGAAAGTCCCGCCGCGGCGACACGTTCGCCAGCGAGGCGCAGGATCTCGGGAGACACGTCCGTCGCCAGCACGTGCCCGGTCGGCCCGACGCGCGCCGCGATATCGAGCGTCTGATCGCCGGCCCCGGCCGCAACGTCGAGAACGCGCGATCCCGGCCCGACGGCGGCCATGGTCAGCATCGCCTGCGTCGCATCATGCAGCCACGGGCGAATTCGCACGCTGTTGTCGCTCCATCCCTTGGCCATCCGGTCCCACTGCGCGCGTACGTCGTCGTTGATGCGTTCGGCGGCTTGTGTGTCCATGGCACTTTCTCCCAGGGCTCGGTCAGGTCCGGCGCGCCGGCCCACGGGAACAAGCTACGCACGCATCGCCGTCGGGCGGGAGCCGCAACATTGCTCGCGCCGAACGCAAAAGTGCATAATGCGGGCATGTTCGATTGGAACGACCTCAAGTATCTGCTGGCGGTCGCGCGCCATCAGAGCACGACCGCTGCCGGCAAAGCACTGCGCGTCAGCCAATCGACGGTGCATCGACGGCTTGCCGAGCTCGAGCGCCGGCTCGGACGACAGCTCGTATCGCGCCACTCGACCGGTTACCGCCTGACGGAATTCGGCGAAAGCCTTCTGCCTGTCGCAATGCAGGTCGAGTCAGGCATTCACGATCTCGAGCGGCGGGTGACCGGCGCAGCACGCGACGTCAGCGGTCTCCTTCGCGTCACCTGCCCCGAGCCGATCGTCTACAAGCTCACGCAGTCGGGCTTCATCGACCGCTTCCACGCGCGATATCCCAGGCTGCGGATCGAGCTCGTCACCAGCGACCGATACCTCGACCTCGCCAAGGGCGATGCCGACGTGGCGCTGCGCTCAGGCGACACGGACGACGATCTCGTCGGGCGCAAGATCGCGGACTCGGTGTGGGCGGTGTATGCGAGCCGCGGCTACGTCGAGCGCCATGGCAAACCGCACAGCGCAGGAGACCTCGGCAATCATCTGCTGGTCGGATTCGACGAGACGATGGCGAAACACCGCGTCAGCAAGTGGCTGAACCAGGTCGCGCCCGACGCCAAGATCGTCGCACGCAACAACAGCGTCCTGGGACTGCTTTATGCAGTGAAGGCCGGCGTGGGAATCGGCGCCCTGCCGACCGCGATCGCCGACGGCGAACCGGAGCTTGAGCGCATCCTCGACGCGCCCGAATTGACCCGAAGCTGGCGTGTGCTCAGCCACACCGATCTGCGGCGCACGCCGCGCGTCGCCGCCTTCTTCGACTTCGTCATGGAGGAGCGCGAGACCCTCAGGCCTATCCTGACGGGCTAAGCGCGGCGTACGGCTCGCGCCCGAAGTGGCCGCTATCTGCCGATCAGCTTGAACCACTCGTCCTCGGTCAGCACGGTGATGCCGGCCTCGCGCGCCTTGTCGAGCTTGGAGCCCGCGCCCGGCCCGGCCACGACGTAGTCGGTCTTCTTCGACACCGAGCCTGCGACCTTGGCCCCGAGCCGCTCGGCCATCGCCTTGGCCTCGTCGCGGGTCATCTTCTCAAGCGATCCGGTAAACACCACGGTCTTGCCGGCAACGGCGGAATCCTTGCGCGGCTTCTCGGCGTCCAGGATCGTGACCTGCGTGGTCAGGCGCTCGACCATGTGACGGTTGTGCGATTCTCCGAAATAGGCGGTCAGGCTGTCGATGACCGTGTCGCCGATCTGATCGAGCGCGTCCATTTCGGCGCGTGCATCCTCCTCGCCTTTGACGAGGTCCATACAGGCCGCGTGAAAAGCCTCCCACGAGCCGTACCCTCGCGCGAGCGCGGTGGCCGTGGTTTCACCAACCTGCGGAATGCCGAGCGCATAGATGAAACGCTCAAGCGGAATCCGCCGCCGCGACTCGATGGCACGAAATAGGTTGGACACGGAGGTCTCGCCGTATCCCTCCTGCTCCTCCAACTTGATGCTCTTGTTGCGGGCCTGCAGCGTGAAGACGTCGGCGGGCTCCTTCACCCAGCCGTTCTCGAAGAACAGCTCGATCTGCTTCTCGCCGAGGCCGTCGATGTCGAAAGCGCGCCGCGAAACGAAATGCTCAAGATGTCGCGTCTTCTGATATGGGCACGCGAACTCTCCGGTGCAGCGCGCCCGCACCCCTTCGCCGCCTCCCGCGATCGTCTCGCGCACGACTTCCGTTTTGAGCGGGCATGGGCACGTCCTCGGAAAATGGTAGGGCTTGGCGCCGCGTGGCTGGTCTTCGACAACGCCCAGCACCTGCGGAATCACGTCGCCCGCGCGCTGGATCCTCACCGTGTCGCCGATCCGCACACCCAGGCGCTGGATCTCATCTTGATTGTGAAGCGTCGCATTCCTCACCACGACGCCCCCGACCGTTACCGGTTCCAGTTTGGCGACAGGCGTCAGCGTGCCTGTCCGCCCCACCTGGATCTCGATATCCTTGACGATGGTGATGGCCTTCTCCGCAGGGAACTTGTGCGCGATGGCCCAGCGCGGCTCCCGCCCGACGAAGCCCAGCCGTTCCTGCCAATCCAAACGGTCGGCCTTGTAGACGACCCCGTCGATATCGTAATCGAGCTTTGCCCGTTGCGCCTCGATCTCGCCGTGGAACTTGATCAGCGCCTCGACCGAGCGGCAGACCTTCATCAACGGGTTGGTCTTGAAGCCATGCCCGGCGAACCATTTCACCATGCCGGATTGGGTATCGGCCGGCATCTCGGTCATCTCTCCCCACGAGTATGCAAAAAATCCCAGGGGGCGCGACGCCGTGATGCTCGGGTCGAGCTGGCGCAGTGACCCGGCGGCCGTATTGCGCGGATTGACGTAGAGCTGCTTGCCCGCCGCCTTCTGCCGCTCGTTGAGTTCGAGGAACGCCGACTTGGTCATGTAGACCTCGCCACGCACTTCGCACACGTCGGGCACCCTGCCGCGCAGACGTTGGGGGATGTCCTCGAGCGTCCTGACATTCGCGGTGACATCCTCGCCGACCGCACCGTCACCGCGCGTCGCACCGTTGACGAGCTCGCCCCCCTCGTAGCGCAGCGAGACGGAGAGCCCATCGATCTTGGGTTCGGCGGTGAACACGACGGGTTCATCGTCGGCAAGACGCAGGAAACGGCGAATGCGGTCCACGAAGGCGACGACGTCCTCTTCGCTGAAGGCGTTTCCCAACGAGAGCATCGGCACCGCATGCCGCACCTTGGCGAAGCGGGCGGCGGGCGCCGCACCGATCTTGCGGGTCAGGCTTTCCGCCGTGTGCAGCTTGGGAAAGTGCTTCTCGATCGCCTCGTAGCGCTGTCGCAGCGCGTCGTATTCGGCGTCCGAAACGGTCGGCGCATCCTCCTGATAGTAGCGCCTGTCGTGACCGGCGATCTCGGCCGCGAGCCTGGCGTGCTCGGCCTTGGCCTGTGCGGCGGTCAGTTCCTCGACGGGAGGCTTGCTCGTGCGCCTGGATGCCATGTGCCGCGCCTCAGACCGTGAGCGGTTCAGGCTGCATTGCCATCCAGGGGCTGGCTTCTTGGTTGAACTTGGTCATGATTTCGAAAAACCGGTGCCCACTTTCGGCATCACGCCCTATCCGGCCGCCCGGATGAGCCGATCCGCGGCTGCGCGCGCCTCGGCGGTGATCTCGGCCCCGGCCAGCATGCGGGCGATCTCCTCGCGCCGACGCTCGGCGGTCAGCTCGGCCACGCGGGTGGCGACGCGTTTGCCCTTGTCCAGCGCGTCCTTGCTGATGAGGTAATGATGGTCGGCGCGCGCCGCCACCTGCGGCGCATGGGTCACGGACAGCACCTGCACCTGCCCGCCGAGACGCGCCAGCCGCATGCCGATGGCGTCGGCGACCGCACCGCCCACGCCGGTATCGATTTCGTCGAACACGAGCGTCGGCGCCGAGCCGCGGTCGGCCAGCACCACCTTGAACGCCAGCATGAAGCGCGCCAATTCGCCGCCGGAAGCGACCTTCATCATCGGCCCCGGACGCGTGCCGGGATTGGTCTGTACCCAGAATTCGACGCGATCGATACCCTGCGGGCCGGGGTCCACCGTCTCGAGGTTCGTCGAGAAGCGCGCGCGCTCGAGCTTTAGAGGCTTCAGCTCGGCGTTCACCGCCTTGTCGAGCTTTTCGGCGGCCCTCCTGCGCTTGGCCTGCAGCGCGTCGGCGGCGGCGCGGTAGGATTCGTCGGCGGCACGTGCCGCCTGTTCGAGCTTGGTCAGTTGCTCCGCGCCCGCATCGATGAGCGCAAGCTCCGACGCGTAGCGCTCCGCAAGCGCGGCGAGATTGTCGACCGGCACGTTGTACTTGCGCGCCGCGCCGCGCAGCGCGAACAGCCGCTCCTCGATACGTTCGAGCTCGTAGGGATCGTGATCGGCGAGAACGAGCGCGCGCTCGAGATGGGTGCGCGCCTCCTCGATGGCGTTGAGCGCGATATCGAAGGCTCGCGCCGCTGGCTCGATCAGGTCGGGGGCCTGGCCCTTGCGACGCTCCAGCCGGCGCACCGCCGAGGCGAAGGCGGGCGCTGGCGAGGACGAGCCGGAGACGGCGGCGAGCGCCTCGCGCAGGTCCTCGGCGACTTTCTCGGATTGCATCATCGCCGTGCGCCGGGTCGCCAGCGCCGTCTCCTCGCCGGCCTGCGGGGCGAGCTTGCGGAGTTCCTCGACGGCGTGGCGCAGGAAATCCGCCTCGCGCTGTGCGCGCTCGACCTGATCGCGATGCGCCGCCACAGCCTCCTCCGCGCTGCGGCGCGTTTCCCACAGCCTCGCCACCTCGCCGGCAGCCGCATCGAGCCCACCATAGGCATCGAGCAGACGGCGATGCGTGGCGGCGTCCACCAGCGCGCGGTCATCGTGCTGGCCGTGGATCTCAACGAGCAGAACCCCGAGACTGCGCAGCACCTGCACGCCGACCGGCTGGTCGTTGACGAAGGCGCGGGTGCGCCCGTCGGCAAGCTGCACGCGGCGCAGGATCAGTTCATCCTCGGGCGCGATGTCGTTGGCCGCCAGGAGCGCGTGTGCCGGGTGGTCGGCGGCGAGATCGAACGCGGCGGTGACCTGCCCCTGCTCCAATCCCTGCCGTACCAGGCTGGCGTCCCCGCGCGCGCCGAGCGCCAGCGAGAACGCGTCGAGCAGGATCGACTTGCCGGCGCCGGTCTCGCCGGTGAGCACGGACAGGCCCGACGAGAAGTCGATGTCGAGCCGTTCGATCAGCACGATGTCGCGGATGGAAAGCCGGGTGAGCATCACTTGGCGCTTTGGGCGGTTCTTGATCCTTGATTCGCGCGGACCAGGACGCGATTCGCTCCATCATTAAAGACGCAAATGGCCGGGACAAGCCCGGCCACGCAAAACTGCACCGAAGGCTGCGGCCCGCCGTCAGCCCAGGCCGACCTTCTTGAAGGCCTTGGTGAGCCAGTGGCCTTCCTGCTCCTTCGGCTCGAAGCCGCCGTTCTTCACCAGCGAATAGGCGTCCTTGTACCAGGGGCTGTCGGGGAAATTGTGTCCCAGCACGGCGGCGGCGGTCTGCGCCTCGGCGACGATGCCGAGCGCCATGTAGCACTCGGTCAGGCGCAACAGCGCCTCCTCGACGTGGCGCGTGGTCTGGTACTGGGTCACGACCACCTTGAAACGGTTGATCGCGCCGATGAAATTCCTCTTTCGCTGGTTGACGCGCCCGATCTCCATTTCCTTGGCGGCTAGCTGGTCGCGCCCGATCTCGATCTTACGGCGCGCCTCGGGCGCGTACTCCGAGTTCGGATATTTGCGGGTGACCTCCTCGAGCGCGGCCATGGCCCGCTCGGTGCGCGTCTGATCGCGCGTGACATCGGGAATTTGATCGAAATAGGAGGAGCCGATCAGGTACTGCGCATAGGCCGCCTCCTGGCTGCCCGGGTGCAGGCTGACGTAGCGCTTGGCCGCGGCGACGCAGTCGTCGTACTCGCGCGCGGAGTAGTAGGCAAATGCCGACATGATGAGCGCCTTGCGCGCCCATTCCGAATAGGGGTGCTGGCGGTCGACTTCCTCGAACTTCTTGGCCGCGCCCTTGAAGTCCCTCTCTTCGTTGAGCAGGAACACCGCCTGATTGTAGAGCTTGTCGGCGGGCTCGTCGGGTGGCTGTTCGTCCTTGGCCGCAAACAGATTGAACGTGCTGCAGGCGGACAGCAGCAATCCGGCGACCACGAGCACCGCAAGGCGCCCGAGCACGCCGCCGCCCTGGCCCGGCCCGATTGTCAGCCCGCTACGCAACCGCATTGAGACGGATCCGTTCCCCTCGTCGCCCGCCGGAACCGGCGCGTGCACCTGTCGGCCGGATTAAGACCGGAAGCCCGACCCCATCGCAAACGAATTACCCTGCTATTCAGCCCGGAATATGGCAGATGGTTAAAGCCAGTCGGGCGCAAACGCCAGCGCGGATCGCTGCGGCGCAGGATCGCGCCGCGACGGACAGGGCCGCGTGCTGCAAAACGCAATCGCGGCTCGATGGTTTAGGAGACGTCCGGAGCGTAGGCCGGCGCCACGAGGGCGGCGGCAACGTCGGCATGACCGCGCGGGCGACGAGTCGCGACCGGAGCCGGTACGATCGTCCAGGCGGTCGGATCGGCCATCAGTGCGCACAGCACCGCGTGGTTGAGCTTGTGCCCGCCCCTGAACGAACGGTAGGTGGCAAGCAGCGGCGCCCCCGCCAGTGCTAAATCGCCGATGGCATCGAGCGCCTTGTGCCGGACGAACTCGTCCGGAAAACGCAGCCCGTCCGGATTGAGGACGCGCGTGTCGCTCACGACCAGGGTGTTGTCGAAATTGGCCCCGAGCGCATAGCCCGCGCTCCACAGCTTGGCCACGTCCTTCATGAAACCGAATGTCCGCGCCCGCGCCAGATCACGGCGGAACGCGACCGCATCGACGTCGATCTGGCACGACTGCCGGCCGACCAGTGGATGATCGAAGGCGATGTCGACCTCGACGCGGAAACCGCCGTCGTTCGGACGCAACTCGCCGTGCGCGCCGTCGCGCAGCACGCGCACCGGCTTGAGAACCTTGATGTAACGGCGCGGCGCCGCGAGCGCGACGATGCCGGCCTGATCAATGGCGGCGACGAACGCATCCGCGCTGCCGTCCATGATCGGCACTTCGGGACCGTCGATCTCGATGACCGCATTGTCGACGCCGAGCGCGCTGAGCGCCGCCAGCACGTGCTCGGCGGTCGAGCACACAGGGCCGTGCGTATCGCCGATGACCGTGGCAAATTCGGTAGCTGTGACTGCGCGCACATCTGCGCGGACTTCACGGCGATCGCCGCCTGCCTCGGTCCTCACAAAGACGATGCCGGTGCCGGCCTCGGCCGGACGAAGCGTGAGCGTGGCTGGCAGACCGGAATGCACGCCGATACCGGCAAGCGTCGCCTCGTCGCGCAGTGTCGTCTGATTGGTTGCTTTCATGCCCTTGTCGAGACGTCAGCGCGCACGGGCCCGCCCAGTCTCAACCCCCAATTGCTGCACCCAACGCGCACTACACGACGTTGTCCAGTCGCCTTTTCGCCGGATTTCCGAGGTCCGCTGCGCATGATCCGCACCGGGCCCGCGGTTCCCCATCCGCGGCAAAAGCCCCTTGACGTTCTGGACCTTAGCTCTCGTCGGGCGGTTCACCAATTCACGCTTGGTTACCGACTGTTACCTTGCAAGCGGCGGGATTTTGCCGGGATTCTGCCATCCGCCGCCGGCCGAATGATGGCGCCGGGCGCCGGTTCTGCAACTGCTCCAAAGCCCTGATACTTCGATATCGACAAAATATTTCAAATACTTAGATTCCAATCAGCAGAAACGGAAAGGGCCCCGAGGTTGTCCTCGAGGCCCTTTTCAACTGCGTGATCGATTCCTTACGTCGCCTGCCGCCGCAGGAACGCCGGGATCTCGAGCTGATCGTCCTCGGCCGGGTTTTGCACAGGTGATTGGCGACCGTGGTGATCGAGGCCCTGGGGCGCGTGCCGCTTGGCGAACTCGGACACCGGCTCCTGTGCCGGCGCGGGCGCGCGCACCGCCGGCCGCGGCATCCGTTCGGGTGCCGGCATCGGCGGACGCGGCGCCGGGCGGCGCGGCTCCTCCTCGCCCTGGCCGCGGCCGAGGCCGACGTTGGCCAGCCGCTGCAGCAGCGACATGCGCGGCTTCTCGAGGTCATCCTGAGTCTCGGTGCGCTCGCGCGCGCGGAGCTGATTCTGCGCCGGCAGCGGCAGGTCCTCGATCCGCGGCATGCGCGGCCGCACGGGTGCGCGCTCAGGCTGCGGCGGGATGAACGAGGTCGGCATCGGCGGCTCGGCCGTAGCCTCCTGCGCGATCAGCTCGATGAAGAGCGACGGCTTGGGCGGAATCGGCTTGATCTGCAGATCCTCGGGCGACGCCTTCGGCAGCACCGCGGCGGCTACGGCGGCAGTGGCGTGGGCATCGATCGACGCGCGAGCAGCTTGCGCCGCCGGCGACGAGGCCGGCGGCGCGACGTGCTCAGTTGGACGTGGAGGCTCGACCGCCGGCCTCGGCGGCGCGGCGACGGGCTTGGGCTCTGCCGCCTTCGGCTGCGGCTTCGTCGCGACCGGGGCGACCTGATCGACGCCGGTGGCCACCACCGAGACCCGAATGATGCCCTCCAGGCTCTGGTCGAAGGTCGCGCCGACGATGATGTTGGCCTCCGAATCAACCTCCTCGCGGATGCGGGTGGCCGCTTCGTCGACTTCGTAGAGGGTCAGATCGTTGCCGCCGGTGATCGACACCAGGAGCCCCTTGGCGCCCCGCATCGACACATCGTCGATGAGCGGGTTGGAAATCGCCGCCTCAGCCGCGCGCAACGCACGCTTCTCGCCGGAGGCCTCGCCCGTCCCCATCATCGCCTTGCCCATCTCGCGCATGACGGCGCGCACGTCGGCGAAGTCGAGGTTGATCAGGCCTTCCTTGACCATTAGGTCGGTGATGCAGGCAACGCCCGAATAGAGCACCTGGTCGGCCATGGCGAACGCGTCGGCAAAGGTGGTGCGCTCGTTGGCCACCCGGAACAGATTCTGGTTCGGGATGATGATCAGCGTGTCGACGCAGGTCTGCAGGTCGGCGATGCCGGCCTCGGCGCAGCGCATGCGGCGCTGGCCCTCGAAATGAAACGGCTTGGTGACGACACCGACCGTCAGAATGCCCAGCTCCCGCGCGGCCTTGGCGACCACCGGCGCGGCCCCGGTGCCGGTGCCGCCGCCCATGCCGGCGGTGACGAACACCATGTGCGCCCCGCTCAGGTGATCGCGAATTTCGTCGATTACCTCCTCGGCGGCGGCGCGCCCGACCTCCGGCTGCGATCCGGCGCCCAGGCCTTCTGTCACCTGCACGCCCATCTGAATGATGCGCTCCGCCTTCGACATCGTCAGCGCCTGCGCATCCGTGTTGGCCACGACGAAGTCGACGCCTTCAAGCCCGAGCGTAATCATGTTGTTGACGGCATTCCCGCCGGCACCGCCGACCCCGAACACCGTGATCCGCGGCTTCAGCTCGCGGATGTCGGGAATCTTCAGATTGATGCTCATTGCCCTTGCCTCTCGTTCGCGCGGACGTTCCGAACGCCGCCAGTTGCTGCCGGCACCCAACCGGCGGTGAAGTTGATCGGATGGAGCGGGGTCATCAGAAGCTCTCGCGCAACCACCGTCCGACCCGAGTGATGTAACCGCCGGTCCCTGTCAGCATGTGCCGCGTATGTCGCGGTTCGAAGTGTTCGAGGTGCGCCATCTGTGGATAAACGAGCAGACCCGCCGCCACCGCGAACGCCGGGCCCTTGGCTGCCTCCGGCAGGCCCGAAATGCCGAGCGGCCGGCCGAGCGAGACCTGGCGCCCGAGGATGCGGGAGGCCAGATCCGGCAGGCCGGTCAAGGCACTCGCTCCGCCCGTCAGGATCACGCGCCCGCGCGGCTCCGCCGCGAAGGGCGAGGCAGCCAGCCGGTCGCGCACCATTTCGAGGATTTCCTCGACGCGCGGCTTGATGATGTGGGTCAGCGTCGCCCGTGAAACGAATTGAGGCGCCTCCCGATCGTTGCCCGAGGAGTTGGGCAAGGCGATCATGTCCCGCTCGTCCAACCCTCCGGCCAACACACTGCCATAGAGGGTCTTGATTCGCTCGGCATCGTAAAGGCTGGCGGGCACCCCGCGGGCCAGATCCATGGTGATGTGATGGCCCCCGAGGGCGAACCCGTCGGCGTGGACAAAGCGCCCGTTGGAAAACACCGCGATCGTGGTGGTCCCGGCGCCCATGTCGACCACCGCCGCGCCGATATCCGGTTCGTCGTCCGTGAGGGTGGACAGGGCCGCCACGTAAGGACTTGCCACCATCGCCTCGATGTCGAGGTGGCAGCGCTCGATCACCAGCATCAGGTTGCGGCACGCCGCGAGATCGGCGGTCACGAGATGCATGTCGACGCCCAGACGCTGCGCCAGCATCCCGCGCGGGTCGCGAATGCCGCGGGCGTCGTCAATCGCAAAGCCGATCGGCAGGGCATGCAGCAGGACACGGCCGGGCTTCATCGACTGCCGGCCACCGGCATCGAGTACGCGCTGGATGGCCGCGTCGGTAACGGTCGTCCCTTTCATGTCGATGGTGGCGGCCAGCAGCTCGCTCCCGGGGCGTCCTCCGGACATCGAGACGATGACCGCGTCGACCTGCACCTTGGCCGAGCGCTCGGCGAGATCGACGGCGTAACGGACCGCCTCCTCGGCATCCACCAGGTCGACCACGGCGCCGCCCTTCATGCCGCGAGCGCCCGTATGGGCGAAGCCCACCAGCTCGATGGCATGGCTGCGCCGGCGCAGGGCATCGCCCTGGGCGTTGGGCGTGAGCCGTGCGATCAGGCAGGCGATCTTGCTGGTGCCGATGTCGAGCGCGACCACCAGCGCGGAGCGGCGCGGCGACAGCGGCTTCATTTTCGGGGTCAGCCCGTAGTTGAGAGGGCTCACACGTTCCCTCCCTTCTTCTGCTTGGCCTTTTCCCTGGCCGCCGCCTCACGGGCTTGCGCCACGGCCTCAGAAACCCGAACCGTGACGCGGTCCGGCAGGCGCAAGTCGACGACTTCGACGTCGCGCGACGTGAGCTGCAACTCGCGATCGAGGTTCTCCAGCCGCGCGAGCGCTTCCTCGACGCCGGTCTCAGGGAGCTTCACGTCGAGCCCATTCTTGAGGCGCAGATTCCAACGACGTTCGGCAATCAGGATCGAGGCGCGCACGTTGGTGCGCACATCCGGGTAACGGTCGAGGAGAGCCAGGAAATCCTTGGCCTGCTTCTCGGCGCCCTTCCCCACGACGAACGGCAGATCGATGAACGAGCGCGAGACGTAGGGCTCCAGGACCGAGCCATCGCTGGCGATCACGCTGACGTGCCGGTCCTTCTGCCACAGGGCGAATGGCCGTCGCTCCCGGATCGTGAGCTGCAGACGGTCGGGATAGAGCTTGAGGAGGGTGGCGTCGGAGATGCGCGGATCGCTCATCAGCCGATCACGTGCCTCGGCGACGTCAAAGAACAGCAGCGAGGAGGTTCCACTGATGCCGGCCAGCGCGAGGATCTCCTCGCGGTTAAGATGCTGTTGTCCGGTGAAAGCGACGCCGCTGATGCGGAAGCCGGCGGCGTTGGCTGCCGTGTCGCGCATGTTGGTGAGGCTCGCCACGACGGGCTCGAGGTGGCCGCCCTTGACGATGCCGTACGCAATGCTGCCGGTCACGATAAGGGCCGAGGCCGCAAGGCCGCCGCCGCGCGTAAGACCGAGCTTGCGAAGAAGCGCGGCCTGGCGCTCGATCAGGCGCTCAAATCGCCCGCCACGGCCCACGCGCGCGTCGGCGCGCCGCGCCGCCTGCCGACGTGGCGCTGCTGCGGCGGGGCCCGTCGGTTCGAGGTTTGAACCGGTCGGATTCAGCGGTTGAGCGAGGCGTCCTCGACCATCCATTTAACCAGCTCTTCGAAAGTGACCCCCGCGTGCGCCGCGAGCTCGGGCACAAGCGACGTCTCGGTCATTCCGGGCTGGGTGTTGACCTCAAGACAGACCAATCCCCGCGTGCCATCCATGCGGTCGTCGAAACGAAAATCCGCGCGGCTGATGCCCCGACATCCGAGCGCACGATGCGCCTGAAGAGCCAGTCTTCGGACCTCTTGGTAAACATTTGGTTTAAGAATTGCAGGCAAAACGTGTTTCGAGCCGCCGGGCGCGTACTTCGCCTCGAAGTCGTAGAACCGTACCATCGGCACGATCTCAATCACGTCGAGCGCGCGGTCACCCATCACGGCGCAGGTCAATTCCTTCCCTGCGATGTAGCGCTCGCACAGCACAAACTCTCCAAACGGCCAGTCCTCGCGGGTCAGTTCCTGAGGCGGATGCTCGTGGCCTTCGGTCACGATGAAGACGCCGACGCTCGATCCTTCCGAGATGGGCTTGATGACGTAGGGCCGTGGCAAGGCGTGCTCCTTCGCCGCCTCGAAGCGTGAGACGACGCGACCTTCGGGAACCGGAACACCCTGCGCCGCCATGACGAGCTTGGCGCGGTCCTTCTGCATGGCAAGCGCCGACGCGAGCACACCGGAATGGCTGTAGGGAATTCCGAGGATTTCCAGCACGCCTTGGATGGTGCCATCCTCGCCCGGCCGGCCATGCAGCAGGTTGAGCGCCGCGTCCGGACCGGTTGCGCTCAGCACGCTCGCGATGTCGCGGCCGGCATCGATGCGGGTGACGCGATAGCCCTGACGCTCGAGCGCATCGGCGCAGGCCTTGCCGGACCGCAACGAAATTTCGCGCTCAGCCGACCAGCCTCCCATCAGAACGGCGACGTGCTTGGCGGCCATGCGCTCAACTCCCCTTGCATCGCCCGTAGCACGGGACGATCACCAATTGCTTACCCGACGCGCTCACGCGCCGCACCGGTGGTCAGCCTCGCCCGGCGGGCGATAACCGTCGTAAAGCCAGGCAAGCGCGTTCCAGACGTCCTCGCGCGACATCGCGCGGAAACGGCGATGCACAGGCCCTCGCTCGGCGCCCTCCGGATGGAACATCTTCCACATGTAGCGCGATTCAAAGACAACACGCGCCGTGCGCACCACGCGTTCGGACTCGAAACGCCGGAACGCGCTTTCGAAGTCGCCGGCGGATACTTCGATGAGATCGCTCAGGCAGACGGCGTCTTCCAGTGCCATGCAGGCGCCCTGCGCGAGCGACTGCAGCGTCGGGTGCGCGGCGTCGCCGAGCAGCACCGCGCGCCCTCGGGTCCAGTGCCGGACCGGCATGCGGTCGGCAATCGGGCCACGCCAGTCGAAGTCGGTGATCTCGATCAGCGCCTTCATCGAGGGATGCACGTCGGCGTAGGTGCGCAGCACTTCCGTACGATAAGTCTCGACACCGACGCGCTTGTCGAACGTCGGCGTGCGGAACACCGCCACGATGTTGAACAGTGCGCCGTGCCGCAGCGGGTAGTGCACGATGTGGAAGCCCTCTCCGCCCCACAGCGCTACCATGTCACGCGGGACGCCCTGCGGCACCTCATTCATCGGAACGGTGGTGCGGTGCGCGACCCAGCCGATCATACGAGGATCGCGCTCGCCGTGGAGTTGTGCGCGCACCCTTGAACGCAAGCCGTCGGCCCCGACCAGCGCGAGCCCCTCCACCCGCCCGCCGTCCGCGGTGTGAACGACGACACCGTCGCCGCGATCTTCGAAGCCTGTGACCGCCGACGCCGGTGCGAACTCGATCGCGTCCACGGCGCGGCAGGCATTGAGCAGCACGTTGTGGAGGTCGACGCGGTGAATGATGATGTAGGGATATTTGAAACGCTGCTCGATCTCGCGGCCCGCGACGACGCGCGTCACCTCCTCGCCGCTGTAGGCATCAAACCACACTGCCGCGGCCGGAAAGTCCGCCACCTGCTTGATCGCATCGCTCACGCCGAGCCGGTCGAACATGTGAAAGGCGTTGGGCCCGAGCTGGATGCCATAGCCGATCGCCCCGAACTCGCGCGCCTGCTCGAACACCCGCACGCGCCGACCGCGACGCCCGAGCGCCAGAGCGGTGGCGAGGCCGCCGACGCCGCCACCGGCGATGAGAATGGGTCGGTCCCTGCCGGTCATCGCTCCCGGACGCTCCTACGTGGCGGCGCCTTCGGCGGGCACGCCGATGCGCTTGATCTCCCACTCGAGCTCGACGCCGGACGTCTCCTTGACGCGCCGGCGCACGGTCTCGCCCAAGGTCTCGATGTCGGCGGCGGTTGCCGCGCCCAGGTTGATCAGGAAATTGCAGTGCATCTCCGAGACCTGCGCGTTGCCGACCTTCAGCCCGCGGCAGCCGGCGGCGTCGATCAATTGCCAAGCTTTGTGCCCCGGGGGATTCTTGAATGTAGAGCCGCCGGTTCGGCTCTTGATTGGCTGGGTTGCCTCGCGCGATTCCGTGATCTTGTCCATGTCGGCGGCGATCGCCGCGGCGTCGCCTGGCCTTCCCTGATAGAGCGCCTGCGTGAAGATGATGTCGTCGGGCGCCCCGCAATGACGATAGGTGTAGTGCAGGTCCGCGTTGGAGAAGACGCGGATGTTGCCGCGACGATCGGCACCGCGCGCCTCGATCAGCGCGTCTTTTGTTTCACGCCCATAGGCCCCGCCGTTCATGCGCAATGCGCCGCCGATCCCGCCGGGAATGCCGCGGTAGAAGGCGAGTCCCTCGATCGCCGCCTCCTGCGCCGCGCGCGCCACCTTCACGTCCGGCACCGCGGCGCCGGCGCGCACGCGCGCGCCCGGCTCGACCCTGACGTCGGAGAAGCCGCGACCGAGACGGATCACGACGCCGGGCACGCCGCCGTCGCGCACGATCAGGTTGGAGCCGAGGCCTATCACCGTGACCGGAATGTCATCCGGCAGATGCGCGAGGAAATACGCCAGATCGTCCTCGTCCTCCGGCATGTAGAGAACCTGTGCGGGCCCGCCGACGCGAAACCATGTCAGTTCCGCAAGCGGTTGGTTCGTCAGAAGCCGCCCCCGCAGCTTCGGCATCCCCGCCTTCAGCGCCGGAACGAGATCGGGAAAGCTCACGCCGCAGCCTCGGCCAGTTCGCCCGGCAACGCATAGGCCCACTGGGTGATCGAGCCCGCCCCGAGGCAGACGACATAGTCCCCAGGTCCGACGAGCCGCTTCACGAGCGCCGCCAGGTGCTCGGGACCCTCCAGCGGCACGACTTGGCGGTGGCCGCGCGCGCGCAGGCCGGCGACGAAGCTGTCCCGGTCGATCCCCTCGATCGGCGCCTCGCCCGCCGCGTAGACCGGCGCCACGATCACCGCATCGGCGTCGTTGAAGCAGGTGCAGAACTGCTCGAACAGTGCGGCGAGCCGGCTGTAGCGGTGCGGCTGCACGACCGCGATGACGCGACCCTTGGTGGAATCGCGCGCTGCGCGCAGCACGGCGGCGATCTCGACCGGATGGTGGCCATAGTCGTCGATGACGGTGACACCGTTCCATGCGCCGGTGCATGTGAAGCGCCGCTTGACGCCTGCGAAATTCTGCAACGCCTTGCGGATGCGCTCGTCGGCGACGCCGAGCTCGCGCGCGACCGCGATTGCCGCCGTGGCGTTGAGCGCATTGTGGCGGCCCGGCATCGGCAGCACGAGATCGCGGATACGATGGGCGACCCCGCCGGCGCGATCGCGGAAGGCGACGGCGAAATGCGACTTGCCTTCGGCCATGTTGAGGTCGACGAGACGCACGTCCGCCTGTGGGTTCTCCCCGTAGGTGATGACACGGCGATCCTCGATGCGTCCGACGAGCTGCTGCACGACCGGATGGTCGATGCACATCACCGCGAAACCGTAGAACGGCACGTTGGTGACGAAGTCGTGGAAAGCGCTCTGCACGGCATCGAAGGTCTTGAAATGATCGAGGTGCTCGGGATCGACGTTCGTCACGATCGCGACGTCGGCCGGCAGCTTGAGGAAAGTGCCGTCGGATTCGTCCGCCTCCACGACCATCCACTCGCCCGTGCCGATGCGGGCGTTGGTGCCGTAGGCATTGATGATGCCGCCGTTGATCACGGTCGGATCGAGATTTCCGGCGTCGAGCAGCGCGGCAACCATCGACGTCGTGGTCGTTTTGCCGTGCGTGCCGGCGATGGCAACGCAGCTCTTGAGGCGCATCAGTTCCGCCAGCATCTCGGCGCGGCGCACCACCGGCAGGCGGCTCGCACGCGCCGCCACCAGTTCGGGGTTGTCGCGCCGGATGGCCGAAGACACAACGACGACGGCAGCGTGCTCGACGTTCTCCGGCTTGTGCCCAATGGAGACCCTGATGCCCTTCTCGCGCAGCCGTTTCACATTGGCACTGTCGGCGACATCCGATCCCGTCACGACATAATTGAAATTCGCCAGCACCTCGGCGATCCCGCTCATACCGATCCCGCCGATACCGATGAAATGGATCGGGCCAATGTCCCGCGGCAGCTTCATGAATGCGTCAACCCTGCGAATGTCCCCCGCCGTGCGGCGGCTCGCGCATCGAATAGCAGATTGCGGCCCGCGCGCGTAGCAAATCGCGCCTTGTCCGGGCGAGGTTAACGGGCTTGCCGCGCGATGCGCAGCACCAGTTCGGCCAGCCGGTCACCGGCGTCGGCAGTACCGCAGCGCCTGGCCGCCTCCGCCATGGCGCGGAGCCGCGCGGGATCGCCCATCAGGGCGCCGAGCTCGCTGGCGAGGCGCTTGGGCGTGAAGGCGGGCTGATCGATGCGGACGGCACCCCCCGCAGCCTCGAGTGCCGAGGCGTTGGCGAGTTGATCCTGGTCGAGCGCATGCGGCAGGGGCACCAGCACGCCAGGGCGGCCGATGACAGCCAGTTCCGCCACGGTGGATGCGCCGGAGCGCGATACCACGAGATGGCTCGCCGCCATGCGGGCCGGCAGATCGCTGAAGAAGTCGGAGACCTCGGCCGCAACACCGGCGCGCGCGTACGCGTCGCGCACGCGTCCGACATCCTCGCCGCGCGCCTGCTGGGTGACAGCCAGCCGCGCGCGCGCAGCTTCGGTCAGCAGTTCGATCGCGGCCGGCACGACGTCGGCCATCACGCGGGCGCCCTGGCTGCCGCCGAACACCAGCAACCGGAACGGCGCCGCCTGCGGGTCCGGATAGGGCGTCGTCGCCGCCGCGATCACGTTGGGGCGCACGGGATTGCCGGTGTGCGTCGCCTTGCCGGCGAGGTCGGGCCGTGCGTCGAGCACGCGCGGAAAGCTCGTCGCGATGGCATCGACCCAGGGTGCGAGCAGGCGGTTGGCCCGGCCGAGGACGCCGTTCTGCTCGTGGATCAACGTCGGCAGGCCGCGCAGGCGCGCCGCCAGGACTGGCGGCAGCGTCGGATAGCCGCCGAAGCCGATCACCGCAGCGGGACGCAGCCGGGCGAGCATCGCATAGGCTCGGACGATGCCGCCAAGGATGCGCGCCGGCCCGCTCACCCAGGTGGCGGGATTGCTCTTGCTGATCGTCGCGCTCGGGACGACGTGCGTTGCGCGCGCGGGGAACGCCGTCCCATAGCGTGTCGCGCGTTCGTCAGTGGCGAGATCGACGACGGCGCCCCGCGCGATCAGCGCGGCCGCGAGGGCTTCGGCGGGAAACAGATGACCGGCGGTGCCGCCCGCGGCGACGACGATCAGCGGCGCTTCGCCCGGCCCGCTCAAGCCGCGCTCCCGGCCAGCGCCATGTCCTGCGCCGAGGCCAGCCGCTCGGCGCTCGGCCTCTCGCGCGAGAGCGCGAGCAGCATGCCCATGCCATAGGCGAGCGAGATCATCGAGGAGCCGCCGTAGGAGATGAACGGCAGCGTCATGCCCTTCGCGGGAATGAGCGCGAGGTTCACCGCCATATTGATCGCGGACTGGGTACCGAACAGGATCGCCAGTCCCGCGACCGCGAAGCGGGCGAACGGGTCCTCCGAGCGCAGCGCAGTGACGAGCGCGCGCAGCACGATGAATGTGAACAGCGCCACCAGCACCAGGCAGATGACGATCCCGAACTCCTCCGCCACGACAGCGAAGACGAAATCGGCGTGGCTGTCCGGCAGGATGCGTTTCATCGTGCCCTCGCCCGGGCCACGGCCGAACCAACCACCACGCGTGAAGGATTCGATCGCCGTGTCGATCTGGAACGTGTCGCCGGACGCCGGGTCGAGAAAGCGCTGGATGCGGCGCGCCACGTGCGGGACCGTCGAGTAGGCGCCGACGAGCCCGACCAGCGACGCCCCGCCTAGCCCGACGACCCAGATCATGCGCATGCCGGCCATGAAGAACAGCGCGCCCCAGACCAGCGTGACCAGCATGGTCTGGCCAAAGTCCGGCTGGAGCACCAGCACCGTCACCGACGACAGCAGCAGCACCAGCGCGATGGTGTTGGCGGGCACGTCCGGCTTGCGCGCCGACTCCGCGAACAGCCACGCGATCAGCACGACGAACGCCGGCTTGAGGAATTCCGAGGGCTGGATGTTGACGCCGGCGATGATGAGCCAGCGCCGCGCGCCCTTCACCTCCGCGCCGAAATAGAGCGTTGCAACAACCATCGCGAAACTGACCACGAAGACGACGAGTGCAGTACGGCGGATCTGACGCGGAGACATGAACGAGACGCCCAGCATCACTGCCAGGGCCGGCAGCAGGTAGAGAATGTGGCGATGCACGAAATAGAACGGATCGAGCCCGATGCGCGCGGCGACCGGAGGACTTGCCGCGAGCGAGGAGACGATGCCGGCGAGCATGACCGTGATCACGGCCGCCAGCATCAGGCGGTCGACGGTCCACCACCACGACGCAAATGGGGTGCGGCTGGCGCGTGACACCATGGCGGAACGCTCCAAAAAATCGTCTGATCCCTGCGGCAGACTATGGTTGCCGGAACGTTAAGGAAGGCTTTCGACGCGCGAGCGCCGGCCTAGCGCGCGATCGGCGTCAGGCCGGGCAGCGACCCGACCAGTTCCCGGAACGCATCGCCGCGCACCTCGAAATTCCGGTACTGGTCGAACGAGGCACACGCGGGCGAGAGCAGCACGACCGCGTCGGGAAGCCCTGACGCTTCCGCCTCACGCGCGGCCGCCGCGACCGCCCGTTCGAGCGTGCCGGCGATCTCGTGCGCGACCTTGCCGTTCAGCGTGGCAGCGAATTCGGAGGCGGCCTCGCCGATCAGGAACGCCTTGCGAATGCGCGGAAAGAACGGCGCGAGCGAGGTGATGCCGCCTGTCTTCGGCTTGCCGCCGGCGATCCAGAAGATGTTGGCGAAGCAGGCCAGCGCCTGCGCCGCCGAGTCCGCGTTGGTGGCCTTGGAATCGTTGACGAACAGCACGTTGGCCTTGCGGCCGAGTTCTTCCATGCGGTGGGCGAGCCCGGGGAAAGACCACAGCCCCGCCTGGATCGCGCGCGCATCGAGTCCGAGTGCCAGGGCGGCCGCCGTGGCGCAGGCGGCGTTCTGGGCGTTGTGGCGCCCGCGCAGCGAACCGATGCCCCCGAGCAGCGCGATCGGCTTCGCTTTGCCCGCGACGGCATGCATGACCTGCTCGCCCTCGACGTAAACACCGTCTGCAAGCTCGCGTTGCGCCGAAATGCGCACGACACGTTTGCCGGCCCGTTCGAGCCGGTCAGCAACCGCACGGCACCAGCCGTCGTCGACACCGACCACGGCAGTGCCGCCGGCCGGCACGCCGGCAACGAGCCGTTCCTTGACAGCGGCGTAGTGCTCCATCGTTCCGTGACGATCGAGGTGATCCTCGCTCAGATTGATCAGGATGCCGACGGTCGGATCGAGGGTCGGCGCGAGATCGATCTGGTAGGACGAGCACTCGACCACATAGCCGCGCCCCGGGCGCGGCGGATCGAGCGAGAGCACCGCCGTTCCGATATTGCCCCCGACCTGCGTCTCACGGCCGGCGCTCTTGAGCAGGTGCGCCGTGAGCGCGGTCGTCGTGGACTTGCCGTTCGTGCCGGTGATGGCCACCAGCGGCGCATCGGGCGCATGGGCGCGCCGCTCGCGGCAGAACAGCTCGACGTCGCCGATCACCGGCACGCCCGCAGCCTGCGCCAGACTCACCACCCAATGCGGCTCGGGATGCGTGAGAGGGACCCCGGGAGCCAGCACCAGTGCGGCGAATTTCGACCAGTCGGCCGTGCGCAGATCCGCCGTCGGAATGCCGCCGCTGCGCGCCTTCGCGACGCGCGCGGGCTCGTCATCGGCGACGACCACGTCGGCGCCGCCGGCCAGCAGCGAGCTCGCGCTGGCGAGGCCCGATCCGCCGAGCCCGAACACGGCCACCTTGCGGTTGGCGAAGGTCGTGACCGGAATCATGCGCGGTGTCCTTCCGGTCACCTCAGCTTCAGGGTCGACAGCCCCGCGAGCGCCAGCACGATCGCGATGATCCAGAAGCGAATGACGATCTGCGGCTCGGTCCACCCCAGCTGCTCGAAATGATGATGAATCGGCGCCATGCGGAACACGCGCTTGCCGGTGAGCTTGAACGAGACCACTTGCACGATCACCGAAACGGCCTCCAGCACGAACAGTCCGCCGACGATGGCGAGCTCGATCTCGTGTTTGGTGGCGACGGCGACCGAGCCGAGCAGGCCGCCGAGGGCGAGCGATCCGGTGTCGCCCATGAAGATCGACGCCGGCGGCGCGTTGAACCAGAGGAAGCCGAGCCCCGCCCCGAACACCGCGCCGCACAGAACCGCGAGTTCGCCGGTGCCGGCGACATAGTGGATTTGCAGATAGTCGGACAGCACGGCGTTGCCGGCAAGATAAGCGAACGCGGCGAAGCTGAAGGCCGCGATCATCACCGGGCCGATGGCCAGCCCGTCGAGGCCGTCGGTGAGGTTCACTGCGTTGGCCGCGCCCACGATGATGAAAGCGCCGAATGGCAGGAAGAACCAGCCGAGATTGATGGTGAGGTCCTTCACGAACGGAAAGACCAGCGTGGTGCCTATGGGTCCGCGCGCGATGCTGGCGAAGGCGAAGCACGCGAGCAGCGCAATCACCCCTTCGATCGCGAGGCGCGTGCGCCCGGAGAAGCCTTCGTGCGTCTGCTTCGTGACCTTGAGATAGTCGTCGTAGAAGCCGACCATGCCGAAGCCGAGCGTGACCGCCAGCACGATCCAGACGTAACCGTTGAGCAGGTTGGCCCACAGCAGCGTGGAGACGACCAGCCCCGCCAGGATCATCAGCCCGCCCATGGTGGGCGTGCCGATCTTGGTGATGAGATGGGACTTGGGCCCGTCGGTGCGGATCGGCTGGCCCTTGCCCTGACGCACCCGCAGCATGTCGATGATGGTGGGGCCGAACAGGAAGACGAACAGGAAACCGGTCGCGATCGCCCCGCCGGTCCGGAAGGTGATGTAACGGAAGACGTTGAGGAACGAGATCTTGTCGGCGAAATCAGCGAGCCAATACAGCATCCGGTCAGCCTTCTGCCCGTGCCGACTGCCGCTCCGCATCCCGGCTGTAGCGCGTGGCCAGTGTCTTCACGATCGGCGCCATCTTCGAACCGGCCGAGCCTTTCACCATGATCGCGTCGCCGTTGCGGACGGCGGCGACCACGCTCGATTCGAGCGCCGCAGAGTCCTTCGCATAGCCGCCCCGCCGCTCCGAGGGAAGGGCTTGCCAGAGCGCCTCCATCATCGGGCCGGCGCAAAATACCAGATCGATGGCGTTCTCCGTGACCGCCGCCGCTAAGCTGCGGTGAAGGTCTTCCGCTGCCGGCCCGAGTTCGAGCATGTCGCCGAGCACCGCGATCCGGCGGCCAGGCGGCGTCACCGGGGCTTGCCCGAGCAGGGCCAGTGCTGCGCGCATCGACGTCGGGTTGGCGTTGTAGCTCTCGTCTATCAGGAGGGCCGACCCGCCCGGCAACTCCAGCGGAATGCGCGTGCCGCGCCCGGCCGCTGGCGCAAAGTCCGCGAGCGCGAGCGCCGCCAGCGCGAGATCCGCGCCGACGAGCGAGGCGGCCGCCAACACCGCCAGAGAATTGACCGCGTGGTGGTGGCCGGGCGCGCCCAGCTTGTAGGTCACGTGCTGCCCGAGGATGTCTGCCTCGATGGTGGAACTCTCGGACTGCATCGCAAGCTTGATGAGGCGCGCGTCTGCACTCTTGTGCTCGCCGAACGAGACGAGCCGCGCGACGCCGGCGTCCTGCGCGCGAGCCTTCAGGCGGGCGAACTGCGCAATGTCGCGGTTGAGCACACCGGCTCCGCCGCTTTCAAGCCCGAGGAAGATTTCCGCCTTGGCGTCGGCGATGCCGTCGATCGAGTCGAAGAATTCCAGATGGACCGGCGCTACCGTGGTGATGATCGCCACGTGCGGGCGCACCAAGCGCGCGAGCGGCGTGATCTCGCCGGCATGGTTCATGCCGATCTCGAAGACGGCATGCTTCGCGTCGCGCGGCAGCCGCGACAGCGACAGCGGCACTCCCCAGTGATTGTTGAACGAGGCGACCGAGGCGTAGGTCTTGCCGTCGCGGCCGAGTGCGACACGCAGCGCTTCCTTGGTCGAGGTCTTGCCGACGGAGCCGGTGACGGCAACGACGTTGGCCGCGCCGCGCGCCCGCGCCGCGCGCGCGACCCCGGTCAGACCATCCAGCACGTCGCGCACAACGAGCAGCGGTGCGTCTGCCGGCATGTCGCCGCGCCGATCGGCGGCCACCACCGCAAGCCCCGCACCCGCCTTCAGCGCCGCCGCGACGAACGCATGGCCGTCATGGGTGTCGCCCTTGATGGCAAAGAAAGCCTCGCCCGGCTTGATCGTGCGGCTGTCGATCGAAATGCCGGTGATCGCGTCCGGCAAGGCACCCTGAGACTGCGCCTCCATGGCGGCGCGGATCGCCTGCGTGCTCCACAATGCCAGCGCGCTCATCGAACGCTCTCCTTGAGTGCGGCCGTGACCGCTTCATGGTCCGAGAACGGCAGCACGTTTGTGCCGACGATCTGGCCGCTTTCGTGGCCCTTGCCCGCGATCACCAGGACATCTCCCGGCCGCAATTCCGCCACTGCGCGGCCGATCGCTTCGCGCCGATCACCTATCTCCGTCGCACCGGGAACAGCCGTCAGGATCGCGCGGCGGATCGCGGCGGGCTCTTCCGTGCGCGGATTGTCGTCGGTGACGATGGTCCAGTCCGCCTTCTTCGCGGCGATCTCGCCCATCAGCTCCCGCTTGCCGCGGTCGCGGTCGCCGCCCGCGCCGAACACCAGCACGAGCCGGCCGCGTACGTAGGGACGCAGCGCGTCGAGCGTCTTGCCCAGCGCGTCCGGTTTATGCGCGTAATCGACGAAGATCGGCGCGCCGTTCTTTTGTGCGACGAGCTCGAGCCGCCCCTTGGCGCCCTTGAGCCCTTCGAGCGCATTGAACACGGCATCGGGGTCGCTGCCCGTCGCAATCGCAAACCCGGCGGCGACGAGCGCATTCTCGACCTGGAACGCGCCGACCAGCGGCAGGCGCACGCGATAGGTGCGCGCGCCATACGCCACCGACAGCGTCTGCGAGAAACCATCGATGACCGTCTCGACCAGCCTGATGTCCTTGCCGGCGCTGCCGACGGTGAGGACGCGCAGGCCCCGCCCGCGCGCGACCTTGATCACCGCCGAGGCCTCGTCATGATCCGCCGAGACGACCGCGGTGCCGTTCGGGACGATCAATCGCTCGAACAGAACGAGCTTGGCCGCGAGGTAGGCCTCGAGGCTCGGATGATAGTCGAGATGATCGCGCGAGAGATTGGTGAAGCCGCCGACCGACACGCGCACGCCATCGAGCCGGTGCTGGTCCAGACCGTGTGAGGAAGCCTCAAGCGCGAGATGCGTCACGCCCTCGCCGGCAAGCTCGTCGAGCGTGCGATGCAGTTCGATCGGATCGGGCGTGGTGAGGGACCCATAAACCTCGCGGCGCGGGGAGACCACGCCGACCGTGCCGATGCTCGCCGCCGGCTCGCCGAGCGCGGCCCAGATCTGGCGCGTGAAAGCGGCAACGGAGGTCTTGCCGCTGGTGCCGGTAACCGCGGCGATTGTCCGCGGCTGCCGTGGGTGGAGGCGGGCGGCCGTGAGCGCCAGCGCACGGCGCACGTTGGCGACCTGCACGAGCGGTATCCCCGCAGGCAACGTCGTCCGCTGCTCGGCCATGATGGCGGCCGCGCCTGCGGCCAGCGCCTGCGGCACGAAGGCAAGACCGTCAGCCTTGGTCCCCGGAACGGCGACGAACAGGTTGCCGGGCTTCACCTGACGGCTGTCGACGCAAACGCCGGTAATTTCGTGCGCCCCGAACTGCGGATCACAGGTCGCGCCGTCGGGCAGGATATCGCGCAGCTTCATCGGAGAGGGGCGCCTCGGTCGAAAGGGTGCCCCCGTTTAGCGCGTCGGCTTGATCGACGCCATGATTTGTCGCTCCGCCGGAGGGAGGTCGAATCGCGGCACGAGGCCGAGCAGCGGCCCCATCCGGGCAATCACCTTGGCTGCGGTCGGGGCGGCATTCCACCCGGCCGTGGCATAGCCGTGGGTTTCGGGAATCCCCTGCGGTTCGTCGAACATGATCATGACGAGATAGCGGGGATCGTCGGACGGCAGCACAGCCATGAAGTCGGTAAGCAACCTGGTCTTGGAATAGCGGCCGTTGATCACCTTCTCGGCGGTCCCGGTCTTACCCCCGACGTAGTAGCCTTTCACGTCCGCCTTGGTGGCGCTGCCCTTCTCCGCATTCAGGCGCATGAGATAGCGCATCTGCCGGCTGGTCTCCGGCTTGATCACCTGCTTGGCGATGGCGCGCGCCTCCTCCGGGCTGCGCTTGAGGAATGTCGGCGTGATCAGATAGCCGCCGTTCACGAGCGCGGCGATGCCCATGATCGACTGCAGCGGCGCGACCGACAGGCCATGGCCGAATGCAATGGTGATCGTGTTGAGCTCGCCCCAGCGCTTGGGCACGATCGGCTCGGCGCTCTCGGGCAGTTCGGTGCGCATGCGGTCGAGCTGGCCGAGCTTGCGCAGGAATGCCTTGTGCTCATCGACGCCGACGCGCAACGCAACCCGCGCCGCGCCTATGTTCGAGGAATAGGTGAAGATCTCCGGAACGGAGAGCACGCGGTTCTGCGCGTGGTAATCGTGGATGTTGAAGCGCCCGTAGCGCAGCGGCATGCGCGCATCGAACGTAGTCGACAGGTTCATCTTGCCGGAATCGAGCCCCATGGCGATGGTGAGCGCCTTGAAGGTCGATCCCATCTCGTAGACGCCGGTGGTCAGGCGGTTGATGCGTTTGGGATCAAGCGCCTCGCGCGGACTGTTCGGATCGTAGTCCGGCACGGACACCATCGCGATGATCTCGCCGGTCCGCACGTCGAGGACGACGCCGGCAGCAGCCTCGGCCTTGAACTTCTGGCGCGCGACCAGCAGTTCGTCGCGCAGCGCGTGCTGAACACGCAGATCGAGCGCGAGCGCAACCGGTTTCTGGTTTCGGTCGCTCGCGAGACCGGCGCGATGCAGATCGGCGAGGCCGCGCGCGTCGAGCCATTTCTCGATGCCCGCGATTCCCTGGTTGTCGATGTTGACGTGACCGATGACGTGGGAAACTTCGTTGCCGTTCGGATAGACGCGCTTGTTCTCGGTGAGGAAGCCGACGCCCGGAATGCCGAGGCTGTGCACCTCCTGCTGCTGCTTCGCCGAGATCTCGCGTTTGAGCCAGGCGAAGCCGCGGCGCGAGGCCAGGCGCTCGCGCAGGTCGGTATGGTCGAGATCCGGAAATACCGCGGTGAGCAACTCGCTCGCTTCGTCCGCGTCGATGATGCGGCGCGGTTCGGCAAACAGCGACGGCATCATCACGTCCGTCGCAAGGATCTCGCCGCGACGATCGAGAATGTCGGGACGCGACGTCGCCACCGCGTCGCCCGAGCTTCCGCGCCGCGCAACATGCGGGTCGGGCGCGACGGCATAGAGCACCAGCCGCCCGGCGATGATGAGATAGACGAGTGAGAACGCGGCGATGGCGAGGCCGAGCCGCGCCTTGGCCTTGCGGTTACGGTCGACGTTGCTGCCGTACAGCATCGCCTGCGCGAGGCGCCGGTGCCAGGGCTGCGTGACCGCGCGCGGACCGCGCGTCTGCGCGACCTGCTCGCCCGCTCCCGGAGGGACGCGCGCATCGGTGCTCATTGCGCCGCGCTCCCCACGCTGCCGGTCGGAACCTCACTGTCGGCGTTCTCGATGATCAGGGCGATCGGATCGCTGCTGTCCGGCGGCACGAGAGGCGTCGGCCGCTCGGGCAGCTTGTCGAGTGCATCATACTGCGTCGCGTCGAGCTGCTTGAGCGCCAGATGCCGGCGGGCCAACGCCTGAATCCGCGCAGGGCTGTCGAGCTTGGCCCATTCGGCGCGCAGGCTGGCGATGGCGTCGCGTTCACGCTTGATCTCGGCGCGCACGACCGCCACGCGCTCGGCCTGCACCGTCGAGTCGAACTTGATCTTGTAGACATAGATCGCCGCCGCGACGAAGGCGCACACGACCACCACGTGAAAGAGACGGATCATCGCCGCCCTCCCCGCAGGATCTCGTCGAGCGAGGGCAGGCTCGGCAGCTCCGGCAGCGCGGCGGAGCCGGGCACGGCATCGGTGCGCTCCGCCGCGCGCAGCTTGGCCGAGCGCGAGCGCGGATTGCCGGTGACCTCCTGCTCGGAAGCGGTGATTGGCCGCTTGGTCAGCACGCGGAAGGTCGCGGGCGCCCCCTCGCTCATCGGAAGATGCCGCGAGCCGGCGCGGGCACCGCTCCGCTCGGCGAGGAAAGTCTTGACGATCCGGTCTTCGAGCGAATGGAACGAGACGACCACCAGCCGGCCGCCCGGCTTGAGCACGCGCTCGGCGGCAGCGAGGGCGCGCACCAGCTCGCCGAGCTCGTCGTTGACGAACAGCCGCAAGGCCTGGAACGTGCGCGTCGCAGGATGAATCTCGCCAGGCTTGCCGCGCACCACCCGCGACACGATTTCGGCGAGCACCCTCGTGGTCGCGATCGGCTGCGTCTCGCGCGCCTTCACGATGGCCCGCGCCACGGCGCGCGAGTGACGCTCCTCGCCCAGGAGATAGATGACGTTGGCCAGATCGCGCTCGGACGCGCGCGCGACGACATCGGCGGCGCTCGGGCCTTCGCCGCTCATGCGCATGTCGAGCGGCCCTTCGTGGCGAAACGAAAATCCGCGCTCCGGCTCGTCGAGTTGCATGGAGGAGACGCCGAGATCGAGCACGACACCATCGGCGTGCTCGCCGCCGGCGGCGTCCTCGAGCGCGGAGAATGTATCCTCGACGAGAGTCAGGCGGCCTTGCGCGGCTTCGACCAGGTCCCAGCCGCGCGTGATCGCCGACGGATCGCGATCAATCGCGATCACGCGGCAGTTCGCTTTCGCGAGGATGGCACGCGTGTATCCACCTGCGCCAAACGTCCCGTCGATGATCAGAGAGCCATCGCGAACGTCGAGACAGTCGAGGACGGGATTGATGAGCACGGGAATGTGACGAACCAGTCCGCCATCGGCTTCCGGTCGCCCGGAGCCGCGGTCCGTCATCATTCCCGTGCCCCTAGGGGATTCTGCCCCGCCGTCTGGGACCCGCGCGCAGCGCGCACCGTTGCGGTGGCCGTCGCTAAATGCGCGCGAAAACGCTGCGGTTCCCAAATCTGAAACTTGTGTCCGAGCCCGACGAAGGTCACGGCGTCGGAAATCCCAGCGTGCTTCTTCAGTTCGTCGCTCAAGACCACCCTGCCCTCGCCATCCAGCTTGAGCGTTTCGCTCGTGCCGTACAGCGCGACCAAGAACTGCTCCCGCTCCTGCGTGTAGGGCGGGAAACGTTCGATCATCCTTTCGATCTCCGCGAGCAGCGCATTGCCGCCCGCATCGACCGCGGTCTGGTCCAGCGTGGGATAGCAGTAGAGGCCTTCGAAGCCGTCGCGCGCGAGAACCGCGCGGAACGCAGCCGGGATCGAGACGCGCCCCTTGGAATCGAGCCGCAACGTCGTGTTCGACACGAAGCGGTTCATCCGCACTCCACGCCACCCGGTTACACGCCCCCACTCCGTTGATTGGAGTGCGATTTGTTCGTGGGCGATTGTGGGATAGCATGGGTTGCTATGGGCGTCAACGGGAATGGCGTTTCGCGCAGAATCCGGACGAATCGTGCGCGCCGTTGCCGGACGCGGACGCAGCCGGTCCATTAACCGGAAGTAGCCTTAAGAATTCGTTGAGGACGCAGGTAGGAACCCGCCCGTGCCCGCCCCCGTTGTTGCGGCATCCTCATCCAACATCGGAGGCCGGGATGACGAGAAACCTTCTGGCAATCGCCGCAGCGAGCACGTTGACGCTATCGTCCGCCCTCGCGCAGTCGGGCGCGGCGTCCGGCGGTGGCACCAGCGGCCTGGCGAGCGAACGCGCGACGGGGGTGCAGAGCCAAGGCTCGATGAGCCCTGCCGCACCCGGCATCTCCACGACCATCTCCGCCCAGACGCCCGATCAATGGCTGGCGTCGAAGTTCAAGGGCACCGAAGTCGTCGGGTCCGATGACGTCAAGATCGGCACCGTGGAAGACATCCTCTTCGACCGCGCCGGCACGGTGAAAGCCGTGCTGGTCGGGGTCGGCGGATTTCTCGGCATCGGCGCGAAGCAGATCGCGTTCTCGCTGCCCGCATTCCAGATCATTCCGGGCAAGGACGGCGCGGCGGATCAATTGCGGCTGTCGATGACCAAGGATCAGCTGGCCTCGGCACCCGAATTCAAGCCGTACGAGCCCGCGCGCACTGCGGCAGGAAGCAGCCAGCCGCGGCCGACGACATCAGGTCAGGCGCCCGCGCCACCCGCCCGCGCGCAGTAGGATCTACGCGCCCCGCGACGAGGACCGGCCGGATCGAACAGCGATCCGGCCCGGTGTTCGATGCAAGCAGCGAAAGGCTCGCCCCGCCCGCCGCAACCTTGTTATGCTTTCCACATGACGACTTTCTCGCCCGATTCCAAGCTCGTTGCCCGCGTTGCGCCCTCGCCCAATCACGACGAGCGCCAGGCGGCGATTGACATGATCATCCTGCACTACACCGGCATGGCGGGGGCCGACGACGCGCTCGCGCGACTGTGCGACCCGGCGGCGAAAGTCTCGTGCCACTACTTCGTCGCCGAGGATGGCGCGATCTCGCAGCTCGTGCCGGAAGAGCGCCGCGCGTGGCACGCAGGCGTTTCATCCTGGCAAGGCGTCAGTGACATCAACTCGCATTCGGTCGGCATCGAGATCGTCAATCCCGGTCACGATTTCGGCTATCCGGATTTCCCGGCTGTGCAGGTCGATGCGGTGATCGCGCTCTGCCGCGACGTGATGGCGCGGCGGCGGGTTCCAGTCGACCGCGTGCTCGCCCACTCTGACGTCGCGCCCGCCCGCAAGCAGGATCCGGGCGAGAAATTTCCATGGCGCAAGCTCAACGCCGCCGGCATCGGCCTGTGGGTCGAGCCAACGAAGATTGTCCCCGGCCCCGAGCTCGATCCCGGCGATCGCAGCGAGATCGTCCGCAAGCTCCAGAGCTGGCTGCGCGACCTCGGCTACGAGGTCGCCGTCAATGGGCGGTTCGATGTGGCGACGAAGGATGCCGTGACGGCATTCCAGCGTCATTTCCGCTCCGACCGCGTGGACGGCATCGCTGACCACTCGACCGTCGAGACGCTCAAGCGGCTGCTCGTCGGGCGCCATGCGCTTGATTAACCTCGGCGGTCGCGCGCCCTTGACCCCAACCGTCCGACACCCCATCCCTAGGACGTCAGTCGGTCGGACGGCCGCTCGCACCAACGCCGAAAGGCGGTGCGGGAGGAAAGTCCGGGCTCCACGGACATAGGGTGCCGGATAACGTCCGGCGGGGGTGACCCCAGGGACAGTGCCACAGAGAACGAACCGCCGCGGCAGCGTTGCGTATCGTCGCGGTAAGGGTGAAAAGGTGCGGTAAGAGCGCACCGCGCCTCCGGCAACGGGGGCGGCACGGCAAACCCCACCCGGAGCAAAACCGAATAGGGACGGCTACGGTCCGCGCAAGCGGATCGGGACCGATGTCCTGGTCTCGCCGTCCGGGTAGGTTGCTCGACGCGCCGGGTAACCGGCGTCGCAGAGGAATGGTCGTCACGCGCGGGGAGACCCGCGCCATACAGAACCCGGCTTACAGACCGTCTGATGAATTGGAGGGCTCGGCGGCAATCCCGCCGGGCCCTCGCCAATTTTCGGTCGCTCGAACATGGCCTTCCGGTTTTTGCCGCGATCGCGTTTAAGTCCCTCCATGAGCACGGCGGGCACCTGGGACTTCTGGATCGATCGCGGCGGCACGTTCACGGATGTGATCGGCCGCCGCCCTGACGGCACGCTGGTCACGCGCAAGCTGCTGTCCGAGAACCCCGACGCCTATGGCGACGCCGCCGTGCAGGGCATCCGCGACCTGCTCGGCCTCGCGCGCGGGCACCCGATTCCGGCGGGCGCGATCGCTGCGATCAAGATGGGCACCACCGTCGCCACCAACGCGCTGCTCGAGCGCAAGGGCGCGCGCACGCTGTTGGTGACGACGCGCGGATTCCGCGACGCGCTCAAGATCGGCTACCAGGCGCGGCCAAGGATCTTCGCGCGCCACATCGTCAAGCCCGAGATGCTCTTCGAGCAGGTGATCGAGGTCGACGAGCGCGTGCGCGCCGACGGCACGGTGGAACGCGCGCCGAATCTCGAGGCGGTGCGCCGCGACCTCGCGCAGGCAAAGCGCGCCGGGATCGACGCCATCGCTATCGTGCTCATGCATGCCTATCGCCATCCCGAGCACGAGCGGCGTGTGGCGGCGCTCGCACGCGAGATGGGCTTCGCACAGGTGTCCGTCAGCCACGAGGTGTCGGCGCTGATCAAGCTGGTGGGACGCGGCGACACCACGGTCGTGGATGCCTACCTCTCGCCGATCCTGCGCAGGTACGTGGCCCAGGTGGCGCACGAACTGGTGACGGACGGTGCGGGACAAGCGACCGATCCCCGCCTGATGTTCATGATGTCCTCCGGCGGCCTCACCGCCGCAGAGCTGTTCCAGGGCAAGAACGCGATCCTGTCCGGACCGGCCGGCGGCGTGGTCGGCATGGCGCAGACCGGGCGTGCCGCAGGCTTCGATCGCCTGATCGGGTTCGACATGGGCGGCACGTCCACCGACGTGTCGCATTTCGACGGCGAATACGAGCGCGCGTTCGAAACCGAAGTCGCCGGCGTGCGCATGCGTGCGCCGATGATGCTGATCCACACCGTGGCCGCCGGTGGCGGCTCGATCCTGCACTTCGACGGCGCGCGCTTCCGCGTCGGGCCGGACAGTGCCGGGGCCAATCCGGGACCCAAATGCTATCGCCGTGGCGGCCCGCTCGCGGTAACCGACGCCAATGTCATGGTCGGCAAGCTACTGCCCGGGTTCTTCCCGAAGATCTTCGGGCCGACGCAGCGCGAGCCGCTGGACACGGCGAGCGTGCGCACGGCTTTCGAAGCGCTGGCGCGCGAGGTGGACGACGGCCGCAGCCCCGAGGAGATCGCCGACGGTTTCATCAAGATTGCCGTCGAGAACATGGCGAACGCGATCAAGAAGATCTCGGTGCAGCGCGGCTACGATGTCACCGGCTACGCCCTCAACTGCTTCGGGGGTGCGGGCGGCCAGCACGCCTGCCTGGTGGCGGACGCGCTCGGCATGACGAACGTGCTGATCCATCCCTACTCGTCGCTGCTGTCGGCATATGGGATGGGGCTCGCGGACATCCGTGCCACGCGGCAGCAGGCGCTCGAGGAGCCGTTCGGCGCGCCCGCCCTCGCGGCGCTCAACGAAACGGCGGCACGGCTCGGCGAGGAGGCCCGCGCGGAAGTGGCCGGCCAGGGCGTTGCCGCAGCCGACGTCGCCGTGCATCCGCGCGCGCACATCCGTTATGCCGGCACCGACACCGCGCTGACTGTGCCGCTCGGCACGCTCGCCGACATGAAGTCCGCGTTCGAGGCCGCGCACAAGGCCCGCTTCGGCTTCATCGACCCGGGCAAGGTGCTGACCGTCGAGGCCGTGTCGGTCGAAGCCGTGGGCGGCGGTGCGGCCTTCAGTGAACCGCCCCTGCCGCGGGCAACAGGGGCCCTGCCCGAGCCTGCGCAGCGTTCCCGCTTCTTCTCGAACGGCGCGTGGCACGAGGCACGCGTCTTCACGCGCGACCAACTCGCGCCCGGTCACCGGGTGGAAGGACCGGCGATTATCATCGAGCCGCACCAGACCGTCGTCGTGGAGGACGGGTGGCGCGCCGAGATCAGCGAGCGCAACCACCTCGTGATGCAGCGCGCGAGGCCGCCGGCGCGCGGCCACGCGATCGGCACGCAAGCCGATCCGGTGATGCTGGAGATCTTCAACAACCTTTTCATGTCGATCGCCGAGCAGATGGGCGTGTCGCTGCAGAACACCGCCTATTCGGTGAACATCAAGGAGAGGCTCGACTTCTCCTGTGCGGTGTTCGCCGCCGACGGCTCGCTCGTCGCCAACGCACCGCACATGCCGGTGCATCTCGGCTCCATGGACCGGGCGGTCGAGACCATCATCCGCGAGAACGCAGGTCGCGTCGCGCCTGGCGACGTCTACGCGATCAATGCGCCCTACAACGGCGGCACGCACCTGCCCGACATCACAGTGTGCACGCCCGTGTTCGACGATGGCGGCTTCGAGATCCTGTTCTGGGTGGCGAGCCGCGGGCACCATGCCGACGTCGGCGGCATATCGCCCGGCTCGATGTCGCCCAACGCCACGACGATCGAGCAGGAAGGCGTCTATATCGACAACTTCAAGCTGGTCGATCGCGGGCGTTTCCGCGAGGCCGAGCTGAACGAACTCCTCACCGGCGCCCGCTATCCGGCGCGCAACCCGCCCCAGAACGTCAACGATCTGAAGGCGCAGATCGCCGCCAACGAGAAGGGCGTGCAGGAGTTGCGCAGGATGGTGGCGCATTTCTCATTGCCGGTCGTGAAGGCCTACATGCAGCATGTGCAGGACAACGCCGCCGAGAGCGTGCGGCGCGTGATCGACCGGCTGCACGACAGTTCGTTCACCTACGAGATGGACCAGGGCACGGTCGTCAAGGTGAAGATCAGCGTCGACAGGGAGAAGCGCGAGGCCACGGTCGACTTCACGGGCACGTCACCGCAGCAGCCCACGAACTTCAATGCGCCCGAGCCGGTCACGCGGGCGGCCGTGCTGTATGTGTTCCGGGTGATGGTGGACGACGACATCCCGATGAACGCCGGATGCCTGCGGCCGATCAACGTCGTCATTCCGCCGCGCTCGATGCTCTCGCCGGAATATCCGGCCGCCGTGGTCGCGGGCAATGTCGAGACCTCGCAAGCCGTGACCAATTGCCTGTTCGGCGCCCTCGGCGCCCTCGCCGCTGCCCAGGGCACGATGAATAATCTCAACTTCGGCAATGCCAAACACCAGTACTACGAGACGATCTGCTCGGGCTCACCGGCGGGTCCGGGTTTTCCCGGGACCGATGCCGTACACACGCACATGACCAACACGCGCCTCACCGATCCGGAGGTGCTCGAGTTCCGCTATCCGGTCGTGCTGGAGGACTTCCACATCCGCAAGGATTCCGGCGGACGCGGGCGCTGGAATGCCGGCGACGGCATCGTCCGCGTCATCCGCTTCCTTGAGACGATGGACTGCACGATCCTGTCCGGCCATCGCCGCGTGCGTCCGTTCGGACTCGCGGGGGGCGAACCCGGGCAAGTCGGGCGCAACAGCGTGCGCCGTCGTGGCGGCACTGTCGAGAACCTGCAGGGATGCGACGCAACCGTCGTCCATCCAGGCGACGCGGTCATCATCCAGACCCCCACCGCCGGCGGATATGGCGATCCGGTCAAGGCGGCGGAAGGAAAGGATTAAGGCTGCCGCGCGTTCCCTGCCCCACGCGCCATGCCCCCTCGCCCGGTAGGTTATACTTCATACTTCGTCAGAGGAGACAGGATGTCCGGACTGCGCCCCACAGTCGTTGCGATCGCGCTCCTCGCCGCACAGACGGCGCTGGCGGATACTTATCCGGTGAGCGGCACCTGGACCTACGACAACGCCACGGCAAAGGGACCGGCCAAGATCTGCGGTCCGCGAATTATGCGTTTCGCCGGCGACGTCCGTCACGACACGGAAACCAGCGCGCCGGACTATCGCAACATGTCGGTGAAGAAGACGAGCGCCACCACCTGGCGTATCGACGATCAATTCTACACGGTCCAGATCTGGGGACGCGTGCACTATACGCTGCGCGTGATCGACGAAGATCACATCGAGATCGAGTACGACAAAGGCGGCAGCCGCCTGCTGCGCCGCTGCGCCTCGTAAAAGCGCGGGACACTGTCCCGCGCTTTCCCTGTTTCCGTAAGACGCGCTTACGCCTGCTGGATCGCGGACAGGATCCAATTGCCGCCGCGCGCGCGCATGAAGGTCCACACTTCGACGACCTCCTGCGGCTGCGGCCCGCCCTCCACGAGACGGCCGCTGTCGCGCTCCACCAGTTGATCGACGATCGAAAAGCGCATCGCGACGCTGGCGTAGTCCGTGCCACCTTCGCGCCAGGCTTCGGCGAGATCGCCTTGCAGCAGCGTGACGTCGCTGACGCGGTTCACCACGCCGCGGCTGGCATTCGCCGCGAGATCTTCGGAGAAGTAGGACAGCATCTCCGGGGTCACGCGCGAGCGCAGCGCGCCAAGATCCTCATTGCCGTAGGCGACCTGGATCTCGCCGAGCAGACGCTCGAATGCGTCGTAGTCCGCCGGCCCGATGCCAACATCGTCCGACGGCTCCGACGCGCCCCCGCGAGCGGGCGCCGCGGATGCCCCGCCGGCTCCGAACATGTCGCGGTACGAGGTCTGCGACATCGACTGCGGACCGGCCACGCTCGCGAGCGCGGGCTGGTTGCGCCGCTGCCACCAGGACCAGGCGAGACGCGCGATGAAGATCACGAGCACGACCTGCAGCAGCAAACCGAGCATGGAGGCGAAACCGCCGAGCCCTCCGAGGAAACCGTGGCCGAACAGCAGGCCGAACAAGCCGGCGCCGATGAAGCCGGCCGCGAGGCCGCCGAGCAGCCCGCCGCTGAACAGGCCGCCGGGTCGATTGAACGCGCCGCCCTGCGTGGCCGGGCGCGCGACGTTGCTGCCGGGAGCGTTCGGCTGGGTAATTGAGCGCTGGATTGGCGACGTCGCCGAGGGCGAGGTCGCCGTCGCAGGGGGCGCCGTGTAGGTGCGCATGCCGCGGCTGCCGAAGCTGCCTTTGCCGCCGACGCGCGCGTCGGCGGCGGTCGCCGCCAGAGCCACCGCAAAAGCCGCTGCGCATACGATCGAGACGATACGGCTGAGCCGCATGGAAACCCTCCCAGTGGCGCCCCGGCTGGCGGGGCCGCTTTCCGATGTTGGCGGTTAATATCGGGGGCTGGCCGGGCAGATGCCAGGGGTCCCGGTGTCGCAGCCCAGGATACCGTGTCCATCGCCGCGTGCGGCCGCCGGGCCGCACACCCGGCCTATGGCGCCGAACGGGGCGTTAGTCCTCGTGCAGGATGTGCTCATCGTCGACCGGATCTTCGCGCTGTGCGCGCTTCGACCCGGCCGTCTGCCCCTTCGCGATCGAGCCGGTCGGGATGTCGCGCCGGTTGCCACCGCGCCAGGCGAACGGATCGTCGTTGGGCTCGATCAGTTCACGCCGCGGCGCGGGATCCTGCTGGCGCGCGTAGGCGCCACCGTTGCGGGCCGCCGCGCGTGCGGCAACGACTTCCCCTGACACGGCGCCCGGCTGACAGATACGGCGGCCGCTGGCGCGCCGCATCAGGTCGACGTGGATATGATCATAATGGAAGGCGTTCGATCCTGGCGCGAGCACCGTGGTGAACTGCTCGCAGGCCGCGGCCTGGACGTCGCGCAGGAAGCCCTGCTCTTCCGGCGCGCCGCGCCATCCCCCTTTCACCGTGATCTTGCGTCCGTCGACCAGCGTGAACGCGGCAATGTCGAGCGCGTTGCCAAACGCGTGCTCTGATATACGCGCGCCGGGCTGGCCGTTCATGCCGCGGCAGGAATAGGCGGAGATCTGGCGGATCTCGGCGACCGGCTGGTTGAACCAGCGCATCGCCGCGGGCTGCACCGCATCCTTGATCCAGGCATCGAGCGCCGAGACGATCGGACACGCGAGCGTTGCCGCAGGCTTGACCGAGGCCGTTGTCGGGATCGGCCGCTGGCGGCCGAGCGGCACGGGGCCGAGCCGCGGCGACAGCGCAGGCGCCGTGGTCGCCGGTGCATCGTCCGCGCCACGAAACGAACCCTGTTCCGGGTATGGATATGATTGACGCGGCGCGCGCGAATAATCGTCGCGCCGGTCGTTGCGCGGGAGCGCGCCTCGGTACGTATCTGGCATCGGCTGCAGCGGCTCGCTCTGGATCACCGGTTGCGCCGGATCGTAGGCGCGCGCCGCGCCGCCGGACCCCTGCATGGGATCGAGCGACAGCGGAGCGCCGCCAGATTGCTGCATGGGCGGCGCGGGATCGTAGCCCGGCCGCGAGTAGCCGTAGCTCTGCCGCGAATAGGGCGACGAGGGCGACGGCGATGGTGCGGGCAGCGAGACGCGCTGCGGCGCCGAACCGGTCTGCGGGACGAGCCCCGGCGGACGCAGTTCCTGCGAATAAGCCATCAGCTCGCCCTCGCCCAGGGCGGCGACCTTGAGCGGATAGTCCGCGCCGCAGATGCCGGGACCCTCGATGGGGCGAAGCATGGCGATCGCCGCGGTTTCCCTTACTGCCCCCGATTTGAGGCACTGCTCCTCGGCCTCGCGTCGCCACGGTTCGCGCGACTCGAACCAGCCCGGCTTGCAGCCGGCAAGCGTGGCGAGCGCGATCAGACCGACGAAAACACACCAAGCTCTGCGCATCTTCGCAAAATGCGAGCCGGTGCGTTAACGCGACTTCAATGCTCTGCGGCCGATTTGCGGCGGCGGGGAATATGGTTAAGAGCCTTGATCCGCGGACGGATTTGCGTTCACCATCGCCGTGCCGGGAGGGGCGATGGACTTCATCTCTCATGTGCGCCGCGAATGCGCGGGCGCGATCTTCCATTTCGTCACGCGGATGCCGATCTCGATAATGGGCGGCGGCGCGGCGGTCGCCTGCGCGTGATGCTCTCCGCACTGGATCTCGCCAGGAAGATCGAGGCCGGCGAACTGACGCCTGCCGACGCGGTCGAGTTGTGCGCCGCGGCGATCGAGCGGCGCGAGCCCGAAGTCCGCGCATTTGCCGCGCTCGATCTCGACCGCATCAGAACGCACGCACATGCGGCCGGCGCCAAGCTCGCCGCGCTGCCGCTGCGGGGCCTGCCGGTCGGTTTCAAGGATATCTTCGACACGGCGGATTTTCCCACCTCTTACGGTTCGTCGATCTATTCGCGTCACCGTCCGCATGCCGACGCATCGCTCGTCGCGATGACGCGGCGCGCGGGCGGCATCGTGATGGGCAAGACGGTATCGACGGAGATGGCATTCCTCGATCCCGCCGGAACGCGCAACCCACGCAACCTCGCGCATACGCCGGGCGGCTCGTCGTCGGGATCGGCGGCGGCGGTTGCGGCCGGCATGCTGCCGATCGCAGTCGGAACGCAGACGGGCGGATCGGTGATCCGTCCGGCGGCGTTCTGCGGCATCGTCGGCTTCAAGCCGTCATTCCGGCTGCTGCCGATGGTGGGCGTGAAATGCTTCTCGTGGTCGCTCGATACGGCCGGCCTGTTCGCTGCCAGCGTGAGCGACGTCGCCTTCGCGGCGGAAGCGATCACCACACGCGACTTGCGCATCGATGATCAGGCGGCGAAGCCGCCGGTGATCGGACTGATGCGCACACATTTCTGGCCGCAAGCGAGCGTCGACATGCAGCGCGCGGTGGAGCAGGCAGCGCTGGCCGCCGAGACCGCCGGCGCCAAGGTGCGCGAGCTGACGCTGCCGCCGCTGCTCGAGGAGGCGCATGCGATCCACGCCACGCTGCAGAACTATGAGGCCGCGCGGGCCCTCGCGTATGAGTACGACAACCATCGCGCCCGCCTGCCCAGGCTGCTGCGCGCGCTGCTCGATGAGGCCGCGGGCATCACCGCCGAGACCTATGACGACGCCCGCCGCGTGTCGAAGCGGGCGCGCCATGCGTTCAACGAGCTGATGGCGGATGTAGACGTGCTGCTGACGCCGTCAGCACCGGGCGCCGCACCGGCCGGACTGGGATCGACCGGCGAGGCAACGTTCAATCGGCTGTGGACGCTGATCGGAGCTCCCTGCGTGAACGTGCCCGGGCTCGCCGATCCCTCAGGGTTGCCTCTGGGAGTCCAGATCGTCGGCCGCTTTGGCCGCGACCGGGCGGCGCTCGCGGCAAGCAGATTCCTGGAACGGGCCCTCGCCGACGCCTGAACGAAGCGCGCGGTATTATGCAACTGAGCCTTTCCGGCCGGGCAGGCAGTTGCGGCCTCAAAATTTAGGCAAGGCTTTGCAAAGACTTACGACCGATCGGGGGCGAGCTATCAACATCACTGCGGAACCTGGACGGCAATCACGCGTTCACGGGCTCGGCAGTCGGATGAAGATCTGTTAACGTTCGACCAGGTCAACACGAGGAGGCCAGCCGTGGACCTAGCTGTAAAGCTGAACGCTCTGGCGGTGTTCGTTGCGTTCGTGTTTGTCGGCGCCGTCATCTTGGGTGCCTTTTGAGGTGAGCGGTCGGCGCGATGGCGCCGAGCCCTGGCGGCAACTCCACCACAGACCAAGCTCGGACGCCGGAGGGGCTCGCCTCTCCGGTGTATTCTTTTGAGGCTCCCCGCTCTCCCAGCAGCATCGCGTCAGGCGCTGGCACTCTCCCCGGCGAGCAGCAGGCGAGGATCGCACGCGAGCCACAGCGACACCGCGATCTGCCCATCCGAGCCGTGCTCGGGCGGCAACGTGCGGTAGCTGACCATTTCCAGTCCGGACTGCTCCAGCCATTGCGAGACGACCTCGGCCGGGAAGCCGAGGCGAAGATGTGCGTGCTCGTCGCGCAGAAACTCGAGGTCGTGCGGGGCGAAATCGACGACGAGCAGGCGTCCCTGCGGCCGCAGCACCCGCGCCGCCTCGCGCAACGCGCGCGCGCCGTCGTCGAGATAGTGGAGCACCTGGTGCACGATCACGACGTCGAAGGAATTTGGCGGCAGCTTGAGATCATAGATATCGCCCTGCCGCACGCTGCATTGCTTGAGCCCGGCGCGGTCGAGACGCGCGCGCGCCAGCGCCAGCATGTCGAGCGACAGGTCGATGCCAACGCCGCGCTCGAGCTGCGGCCCGAACAGCTCCAGCATGCGCCCCGTGCCGGTGCCGAGATCGAGCAGCGAGCGAAACGGCCGGTCGGCGAGCGCGGCCGCCACCGCGGCCTCCACCGCTTCGTCGGAGACATGCAGGCGGCGGATGCGGTCCCACTCCGCGGCATGCTGGGTGAAGTAGGACTGCGCGGCGGCCGCACGGCGCGCACGGATGCCGGCAAGCCGATCGCGGTCGCGGGCGATGGTCTCGTCCGCAGGATCGAGACGCGACACCAGGCTGCGGGCAATCTCCACCGCGGCGCCCTGGTCGCTCAGCCGGAAGAAGGCCCAGGCGCCCTCGCGGAAGCGCAGCAACAGGCCGGCCTCGACCAGCAGCTTGAGATGGCGCGAGATGCGCGGCTGCGACTGATGCAGGATTTCCGTAAGGTCGGAAACCGTAAGTTCCGCTTCCGCGAGCAGCGCCAGGATGCGCAGACGCGTCTCTTCCCCCGCCGCCTTGAGCACGGCGTTGAGCGCATCGAAGCCAACGGATGTTGCGGACATGCGCGCGATATAAAGATATCTTTATACGCGGACAAGGCGGACGGTGCATATTCATGGCCGCCCCCGGACGCAAGCAGATCGCCGATCAGTTCGCGCATGTATAGTGCCGCCGGGGACCAATAACGGCAGCGCACCTATGACCAGCGACAAGGAAGGCATCCGCGAGGGCGAGGTCGCCGTCGAGTTGCCGCAAGCGTTCGACGCCGGACTCTATTTTATAGGCCGCATCCACACGCCCTGGACGCGCCGCGAGGACTGCCCCAAGAACAGCCGCGAATCCGACGCGCTCTGCACGATCGAGGTGGACCCGCGCTACGCCGCCGCCCTCAAGGATGTGGACACGTCCTCGCATCTTCTGGTGCTGTACTGGATGCATCAGGCGCGCCGCGATCTCGTGCTGCAGGCGCCCCGCCACTATGGTGCGCAGCGCGGGACATTCGCACTGCGTTCGCCGGTGCGCCCCAATCCCATCGCCGCAAGCGTCGTCAAGCTCGTGAGGCTCGACGGCACGAAGCTGACCGTGCAAGGCCTCGACTGCCTCGACGGCACGCCACTGCTCGACATCAAGCCGTACTTTGCGTCGACCGATGCCGTCCCCGACGCCAACGTCGGCTGGCACCGGCAAGAAAAGGGCAAGGGGGGAACATGATGAATTCAAAGTCTTCGACCGCGCCGTTGAAGGGCACGGAGTCTGCATCGAGACCGCCGTTCAAGGCTGACGTGGTCGGCAGCCTGCTGCGTCCGCCGGCGATTCACGAAGCTCGTCGCCGGCGCGAGCGCGGCGACATCTCGGCCGAGGAACTACGGGCGGTCGAGGAGCAATGCGTGGCGCAGGCGGTGGCGATGCAGCGCGACGTCGGGTTGTACGTCTGCACGGACGGCGAGTTCCATCGGCGTCACTGGTTCCTCGACTTCCTCGAGCGGATCGAGGGTGTGGAGGTGCACGGCGGGCTGCCCACGAAATTCCGCAACGAGCAAGGAGACGTCGAGTTCGCCCCGCCGCGCTTCGAGGTGCACGCCAAGCTGCGCCGCAGCCGCCCGCTGGCGCTCGACGATTTTCGCTCGCTCAAGCCGGTCGCCGGTCGCAACGGCCTCATGCCGAAGCAAGCGATCCCCTCTCCGATGTGCATCCATTTTCGCGGCGGCCGCGCCGCCATCGACGCCGCGGTGTATCCGGACGTCGAGGCGTTCTTCGAGGATCTCGCGCAGGTCTATCGTGAGGAGATCGCCGACCTCTACGCCGCAGGCTGCCGCTACCTGCAGATCGACGACACCAACCTGCCGTTCCTGTGCGACCCCGGCCTGCGCGACAACGTACGCAGGATGGGCGAAGATCCCGATACGCTGCCTGCGCTCTACGTGCGGATGATGAACGATGCCCTGCGCGACAAGCCGGCGGACCTCGTCGTCGGCGTGCACATGTGCCGCGGCAATCATGCGAGCTCGTGGGTCGCAGAAGGCGGCTACGATCCGATCGCGGAACGCGTCTTCAGCGACATGGATGTCGATGCCTTCTTCCTGGAATACGACTCCCCGCGCGCCGGCGGTTTCGAGCCGCTGCGGTTTCTCGGCAAGAACAAGGTCGCCGTGCTCGGCCTCGTCACCACCAAGAAGCCGCAGCTCGAAAGCAAAGATGCCCTCAAGCGCCGCCTCGACGAGGCAGCGCGCCACGTTCCACTCGATCGGCTGGCGCTCAGTCCACAATGCGGATTCGCGAGCACGCTTGCTGGGAATGCCGTGACGCCGGATGATCAGCGCCGCAAGCTCGCGCTGGTCGTGGAGATCGCGCGCGAAGTCTGGGGCGCATGACGCGCCGTACCGGGCCTCGCCGCAAGATCGAACCAGTCCGTGCAATCTGTCCTAAACCGCGGCTGGCGGTCGGCCATATCTGACAGGCTGGCGGTGCCGCACGAACGCAACCTCCGCAACATCCAAGGACCTGATGCATGAGCAGTGCGCTCTTTTCCCCGATCACAATGCGCGGGCTGACGCTTCCCAACCGCATCGTCGTCTCGCCCATGTGCCAGTACGAATCGGACAACGGCAGCGCCACCGACTGGCATCTGATGCATCTCGGCAGCTTCTCGCTCGGCGCCGCCGGCCTGGTCATGACCGAGATGACCAACGTCAATCCTGTCGGCCGCATTACGCAGAGGTGCGCCGGCATATATTCCGACGCCAACGAGGCGGCTCTCAAGCGCGTACACGACTTCTGCCGCGCCTACGGCGTTGCCAAGCTGGGGGTGCAGCTTGCGCACGCCGGCCGCAAGGGCTCGATGCACGTGCCGGCGGCCGGCGGCAAGCCGCTCAAGCCCGAGGAAGGTGCGTGGACGACCCATGCGCCCTCGGCCATCCCGTTCAATGACGATGGCCCGCCGCCGCATGCGATGACGCGCGCCGACATCGAGCAGACGATCGCCGACTTCGCCGCAGCGGCGCGCCGCCTCGACCGCATCGGTTACGAGCTCATCGAGTTGCACGGCGCGCACGGCTACCTGCTGCATCAATTCCTCTCGCCGCTGACCAACCGGCGCACCGATGATTATGGCGGGAGCCTCGCCAATCGCATGCGCTTCGCGCTCGAGGTCTACACGGCCGTGCGCGACGCCTGGCCGCAGGACAAACCGATCGGCATGCGCCTGTCCGCGACCGACTGGATCGAGGGCGGCTGGACGCCGGAGGAGACAGTGGTGCTGGCGCGCGAGCTCAAGACGCGCGGGTGCGATTTCGTCGACGTGTCGACGGGCGGACTCGACCTGCGCCAGAAGATTCCGCTTTCGCCCGGCTATCAGGTTCCGTTTGGCGAGAAGGTACGCAAGGAGACCGGCATCAGGACGATGTCGGTCGGACTGATCACCGATGCGCACCAGGCCGAGGACATCATCGCTTCCGGCAAGGCCGACTTCGTCGTGCTCGGTCGCGGCATCATGTATGACCCGCGCTGGGCGTGGCATGCCGCGGAAGAGCTCGGCGCAGAGACTGCATATGCGCCGAAGATGATGGCATGCCACCCCTCCCTGCGGCCGCAGGTGTTTCCCGATCGCCAGAAACCGGCTGCATAAATCATGTAGCGTCCGCAGGCACCTCCTCGCCCCCCCCCCGGCGGCATGACGACGCCTGGCATCTCTGTGGCAAGCGCGTTCGCGTCGTGGGCCGGCATCCCACCCAGCCAGCGGCGCATATCGCCGCGTGCAGGTTCGAACGACGGCTGGCCATGTCGCCGAGATCGAGTACGCCGGTGAGACCGATACTGGGGCGCAAAAGACGAAGCTTGCGCGCGGATCATCCGGACCAGCGTCAAGCGGAGCCCAGGCAGACGCTAACGTCGTTGCCACGTGCATAGGCCGCCCGAAACGCAGGCGTCCCGCCGGAAGCGGGACGCCATTCGCCTGATCAGACGCGCGCAGCGCGCGTGGTGGGAGTTGATCTTAATAGCAGACGCGGACTTTGCGGGTGCGCCAGTGCCATCCGTCGAAGAAGCGCTCGCGCTGCCAGTAGCAGTCCCGGTACGCGTAAGGGCCACCGCCGTAGTACACCGGCGCCGGAGCCGAATTCGCGGCGGCCGCTCCGATCAGGGCGGCGGTGCCGACGCCGATGGCGACGCCGCAACCCCAGCCGCAGTGCGCTTCGGCCGGCTTGACCGTGGCCGCCGTCGTGCCGAGTGCCAGAACAGCCGCCGTGGCGAGAGCCGCAAAAGTCCGTTTCATGGTGTCCTCCACCTGTTGGCCGCCTCCCTCGGTCGAACCCGGCGGGCTCGAGCGCCGGGGAGAGCGGATGTGATCAATTGCGGACACTTTAGCGATCGGGCCGGCGGCGGCTGTGACCGGGGTCACAGGTAGGCAGGTGACGACAGATTGTCGCGGGCGGAACGGATTCCGCTGGAAAATCAATTGGAAATTTCCGGATCAGCCCGCCCGGCGGGCCTTGATGGCGTGGTCGACGAGGGTCTTCCCAAGCGACAGCACTGCCCCGGGGCCGCGGTGCGCGTCGGCGATCGCCGCCTCGAAAGCGCGCAGGATCCAGTCGCAATCCTCGGCGGTGATCACAAGCGGCGGCAGCAGCTTGATCGTGTGGCTGGCATGGCCGGCCACCTGGCACAGGATCTTGTGCTCCTTGAACAGCGGGATCGTCACGAGCTGGCAGAACAATCCCTTGTTCGCCGTCTCGACCGCGTGCCACGACGCTTTCAGCTTGAATGACTTCGGCGGCCCGAACTCGACGCCGATCATCAGCCCCTTGCCGCGGACCTGCGCCATCATCTCGTAGCGCGACATCATCTGCGTAAAACCGCGCAGCAGCCGGTCGCCCATCTGCGCGGCGTTGTCGATCAGGCGCTCCGAATCGAGGACATCGAGCGTCGCGATGCCCGCGGCCATCGCGAGATCGTTCTTGGCGAAGGTTGAACCATGCACGACCGCGCGGTCCATGCGGTTGAACACTTTCTCGAAGATGTGCCGGCGCGCGAGCACGGCTCCGACCGGCACGTGTCCGCCCGACAGCGACTTCGAGAGCAGCACCATGTCGGGCTCGACATTCCAGTGCTCGACCGCGAGGAACTTTCCGGTGCGGCCAAGGCCCGACTGGATCTCGTCGGCAACGAACAGCGTGCCGTGGCGGCGGCAGAGCTCGGCGGCGCGCGTGAGATAATCGTCCCCAGGGACGTTGACGCCCTTGCCCTGCACCGGCTCGACGATGAAGGCCGCGACGGCGCGCGAGGCGAGCGCGCGCTCGAGCGCGGCAAGATCGTTGAACGGAACGCGGATGCAGTCCGGCAACAGCGGCTCGAAGCCCTGACGGAAGATGTCGTCGCCGTTGAGCGAGAGCGCACCGTAGCTCAGGCCGTGAAAGGCGTGATCGCAGTACACGAGGCCCGGCCGCCCGGTGGACGAACGCGCGAACTTCATTGCAGCCTCGACCGCCTCCGCGCCGGAATTCGCGAAGAACACCTTGTCGAGGTAGGGCACGCGCGCCAGCAGCCGTTCGGCCAGAACGCCGGCCAGCGTCGACACGTCCATTTGCACGAGATTGGGCAGTTCGGCGTCGAGCACACTCACGAGCGCTTCGCGCAGCACCGGATGGTTGCGCCCAACCGCGAATACGCCGAAGCCACTGAGCAGATCGAGGTAGCGATCGCCCGTGCGGTCGTAGAGGTATTGGCCGCTGCCCCGCGTGAAGCCCACGTCGTAGCCGATGGCCCTGAGCACACGCACCATCTGCTCGTTGAGATGGCGCTCGTGCAAGGCGAAACGTTCGTGCTCGCGCTCGGCGAACAGGGCGGCGTAGTCGTGGCTCATGCGACACTCATGCGCAGGATTATAGCGAATCCGCGCGCGCTATTCAGCAGGCTGCATCGCCCCGCTGGCGAACGGTCCAAACGCCGGCTGCAGATCACGGACTTCGGGAGCGCCAATGCTCGCGCCCAGCACCCGGCGGCTGCGCCGCAGCGTGGCATGCGCGGCGCGCGCATCGAGCGCGGTGCGCCACAACAGGCCGAGGTCGCGCGGCGTGCGCGCCAGCACGCGCATCATCGCGCGGACGTCCACTGTTCCGTCGGGGCGCATCGCCGCGAGTGCGGCCCGCGGAAGCGGCCGGGCCGCCGGGTCTGTGACGACGCGGATCACCGCCAGCGGCAAGCCGTGGGCTGCAGCGGCCTCCGCAACCACGTGGGACTCCATGTCCGCCGCCAGCGCGCCGGTCTGCGCGTGCAGCGCCTGCTTCGATTGAGGCTCGGCCAGCGGACCAGGCACCCCGACGAGCTCGCCGTGGACGGCATCCGGCAATGCTTCCAAGAGGCGCTGCGACCAGTGCGCATCGGTGGCAAAGCGCCCGTTCTGCGAGCGCACCGCCGACGCGATCACACAGGATCCGGGCCTGAGCCCGGGCGCCAGCCCACCGCACACTCCGAAACTGATGAAGCCGCGCGACGTCGGCGTCACAGCCCGCGCGATGGCGCCGGCAAGATCGCGGCCCAATCCGGCGCAAATCACCTGACTGCCAAGGCCCGCTGCGATACGGGCCTCGAACGCCAATCCCACGACGACGATCACTGTCCCCAACCCCTTTCGAACCCGCAGCAATCACACTGCGCCCTATTCCCGGTTGGCTGATCGGCACCGGATTGCGATTCTCCATAGCACGGCCCACGCCGCCCACCCAAGCCGAGGGCAACGGGACAATAAGCCGCTTTGGGCCGGCGGCCGCCCCGATATCGCGGTCCTCGGCTGGCGGGACCGGGAGCTGTGGACAAGATGACCCGTCGGCCCGCAGGCCGGCTCCGCAACGCGTGGCGGCTTCGCATCCAAGCTCCTCAGTTGGTCTTGATGCCCGCCGCTTTGACCAGGGCGACGTTGATCCCGATTTCCCGCCTGATCAGGGCATCGAACTGCGCAGGCGTCATCGGCATCGGGTCGATGCCTTGCGGCGCGAATTTCTGTTGCACCGCGGGCTCGCGCAGCACCTTCTCCGTTTCAGCGTAGAGCCGCTCGATGATCGGCCGCGGCGTCTTCGCCGGCGCCAGCAACCCGTTCCAGAACGTGTAGTCGCTGTCGGGAAAGCCGGCTTCCAGCGTGGTCGGCACGGCGGGCAGCGTCGGACTGCGCTTGGGCGTGCTTACTGCCAGCGCCAGCAGCTTGCCGTCGCGGATGAACGGAAGGCCCGAGGAGATGCCGATGCTCATGAAGTCGACGCGGCCGGTCATGACCTCGGTGAGCGCCTCGGGACCGCCCTTGAACGGCACGTGCACGGCTTGAAACCCGGCGGCGAGCCGCAGGCGTTCGGCCGCCATATGGGTGGCGCTGCCAACGCCGGCAGAGGCGAAGGAGAACGAGCCTTTCCTGGCGGCGGCCACGAGCTCCGCGAGGGTCTTGATGCCCTTGCCCGGCGCAATCACCGTCACGTTCGGAACGCTTCCGAATGGAATGACCGCCGCGAAATCGTTGGCGACGTCATAGGAAAGATTCGAATACATCGCCGGCGCCGCCGAATGGGCGGACGCATTGACAAGCAGCGTGTATCCATCGGGCTCCGCCTTCGCGACCATGGCCGATCCGAGCGACCCGCCGGCCCCACCGCGGTTCTCGATCACGATCGGCTGACCGAGCTGCGCCGAGAGCGGCTCCAGCACGATCCGGCCGACGATGTCGACGGTGCTGCCTGCACTGAACGGGATCATCACGCGGATCGGCTTGGACGGCCAAGCCTGAGCGCGAACGAGCCGCGGCAGCGCAGGCGTCGCGAGCGCAGCAGCGGACAACCGCAGAAATCTGCGGCGTGTCGTCATTGCTTCCTCCCTCGACCGCGGGCCGCTCATGGCGGCGGCCCTGCGGGCGGGCAAGTATGGCAGAGTTTGACAGTGACGACAGGGCCGCACGCTGCTCAGCCGAAGACCGCCGAGACCCGCACGCCGCCGTCGCTGCGCAGCACCCGCAGCGAGACATCGTTGCCGCGGCCGCGCAGCACGAGATCGACGCTGCCCTCGCCCAGCCGCAGATCTCTGATCGTCAGATCTCCGACGTCGGAGGGCAGGTGCGGATTGCGCAGCCGGATTTCCTTGCGGTCGGCGTCGAACTCGAATCCGAGCGCGGCATGCAGCAGCGCGAACGGCGTTGCCGCCGCCCAGGCCTGCGGCGAGCAGGCGACCGGATAAAGGGTCGGCCCGCGGCCGCGGTTGCGGCGGAATCCGCAGAACAGCTCGGGTAACCGCCGGAAATCCATGTAGCCCGCGGCGGACATCATGCCGGTGCAAATGCGGTCCACGCCCTCGGCAAAGCCGTATCGCGAGAAGCCCATTGCAATCAGCGCATTGTCGTGCGGCCAGACCGATCCGTTGTGATAGGACATCGGATTGTAGCGCGACTCGTCGCGCGCCACCGTACGGATACCCCAGCCCGTGAAGAAGCGCGGCTCGATCAGCTGGCGTGCGACGGATAGCGCGTGCTCCGGCGTCGCGATACCGGTGAACAGGACCTGCCCGGCGTTCGACGTCCGCACGCGGCAAGGGCGCTTCTGCCCGTTGAGAGCGAGTGCATAGGTGCCGATGTCTTCGCACCAGAAGGCCTTGTCGAAGCGTTCGGCGAGCGTCAATGCGGCCGCCTCGAGCCTGTCCGCCTCCGCGTCGCAGCCGAGCCGGCGCGCGCAGTGCGCGGCGGCGAGCTTAGCGGCGTAGACATAGCCCTGCACCTCGGCGAGCGCGATCGGGCCGTCCGCGAGCCGGCCGTCAGCCTCGAATACGGCATCCTGCGAATCCTTCCAGCCCTGGTTGACCAGCCCCTCCTCCGTGGCGCGGTGATATTCGACGAACCCGTCTCCGTCGCGATCGCCGTACTGGTCGATCCAGGCGAGCGCGGCCTGCATGTTCGGCCACAGCTCGCGCAGGGTCGCGATGTCGCCGGTCCGTTCCACATAGAGCCCGGCGAGCAGCACGAAGAGCGGAGTTGCGTCGACAGTGCCGTAGTAGAGACCGAACGGAACCTCGCGCAACGCGGCCATCTCCCCGCTGCGCATCTCGTGCAGGATCTTGCCCGGCTCCGCATCGTTTTCGGGGTCGCGCTGCCGGGCCTGGAACGCCGCGAGCCGCCGCAGCACGCCGCGCGCAATTCCGGGGTCGCACCAGAGCATCTGGATTGCGGTAATCAACCCATCGCGGCCGAATGTCGTCGAGTACCAGGGAATTCCGGCGTAGGGATAAGGTCCCTGCGCCGTGTTGGTCATCAGCATGTAGAGGTCGGAGGCCGAGCGGCACAGCACCTGGTTGAACACCTCGTTGGAGGTGACCGCGGTCGCGATATGGCGCGTGGCGCGCTTGAGCTCACGCGCCGCCTTGAGCATCCCGAAGAAGAAGCTGCGCGGACGGGTGCGCCTGTCCTCCTCGCATTCGAGCGTGAGATAGATCGCGCAACGCTCGCCTCGCTCGAGCGACAGGCTGTACGAGGCGAGGTTGCGATGCAGCTTGGCGGGGGGCGGGTCGAAAACCAGAACGCTGCGCCGTCTGCGCTCGTCGAGCCCGTCGTATTCGACCGTCACGCGCCCGGTCGCGGCGTCGACCGTCGCGTTCTGCGTGCCGCGCCGCGCACGGTGCAGGCCGCGCACCTCGAAAACGTCGGCGAAATCGCTGTCGAACGTGAAGGACAGGCTGAGGTCGAGCCGGCGCTCCCCATGATTGCGTACGCCGACGCGCTGATAGGCGGACCCGCGCCACAGGAACAACGTGCGCGAGATGTGCACGGTGTCCTTCGGCAGGATGAGATGCTGCTCGAAGAAGATGTCCGGGTTGGTCAGGTCGACGGTGAGAACGGTGTTGTCGTCGCGCACGTTCGAGCCGAGCAGGAGCGGCTGCTGGCCGTTGATCAGGAGCTCGAAGCGCGACAGATAGCGGGTGTCAGCGTGAAAGATGCCGTCGTGCCCGCCGCTCGAGGCGCCGATGTCGCCGTGGCTGTCGATGACCGCGAAGATGTCCCCGTACTTCAGCGCTCGGCGCGGGCGCGATGTCGGCCCGGTGACCGGAATGTAGAAAGGTTCTTCGGCGGAGGCGGCGGGATCGTCCCGCTCGGCGGGATGCAGCGCGGTCAATGCACCGACCCGGCGACAGGCGTGGAGCGGCCCGCCGTAGCGGCCGCGAGGCTGGCCTCGCCTGCGATGCGCCTCGCTTCCCGCGCCCGCAGCATGCGATAGACGCGCACGTAGTCGCGCGCCATGCGATTGGCGGAGAAACGCTCCTCGAAGCGACGGCGCACCGCGCGGCGATCCAGCGCGAGCAGCCGCGGCACCGTCATCATCGCCTCTTCCAGCGTATCCACCACATACCCCGTGATCCCGTGGTCCACGACCTCCGGCACCGCGCCGTTGCGCAACGCGAGCACCGGCGCACCGCACGCCATCGCCTCGATCATCGCGAGCCCGAACGGCTCCGGCCAATCGACGAGGAACAGCAGTGCCAGAGCTTGCCCGAGGAAGTCCGCCTTCTCGTGATCGTCGATCTCGCCGATGAAATGAATGCCGGGCGCATCCAGCAGCGGCGCGATCCGTCCACGGAAGTATGCTTCGTCCGCGCGGTCCACCTTGGCCGCGATCTTCAAAGGGATGCCCAGAGACTGCGCAAGCCTGATGGCTGCATCCACGCCCTTCTCCGGCGAAACCCGTCCGATGAACGCGAGATAGCCGCCGCGAGGATTGAAATTCGGGGTGTAGAGGTCGAGCGGCAGACCATGGTGCACGGTCGCCACGAAATTCGCGGTGGGGATCGGCGCGCGCTGCGCATCCGAGATCGACACCAGCGGCATGTCATTGAATCCGACGTACAGCGGGCGCAGGTCCGGCAGATCCTGCCGACCGTGCACGGTGGTCACCGTATGCGCGGCGATGGGCCGGAACATCGGAAAGTGGAACTGATCGATGTGGAAGTGGAGCATGTCGAAGCTGTCGGCACAGGCCCGCACCCGGTCGAGCATCAGCATGTAGTACGGGATCGGATCCTTGACGTTGGGATCGAGACGAAGCGCCGTGGGTGCGCAGCTCATCAGCTTGGCCGAGGTCACCGAATCGCCGGTTGCGAACAGGGTGACGTCGTGCCCCAATCGCACGAGTTCCTCAGTGAGGTAGGACACCACGCGCTCGGTGCCGCCATACAGCCGCGGCGGCACGCTCTCGATGAGGGGCGCCACCTGCGCAATCTTCATGGGGACTCCCGCCGTTTGCGGTCAGAACGTTTGGGCGCCGCGCAGGTTCCTGCGCGGCGCGTGCCGTCGCGGCGATGTGAGCGAGCCGATACATAGGCGCGGCCGCACGCGTGCGGATGCACGCCCCCGGCGCGCACGGCGCGGCTATCGCTTGCCGAAGGCCTGCTTGAACGCTTCGAATCCGGCCTCGTTTGGCGCACCCATGGACGGCGCCGAGTTGTCCGCACAGGGGACCAGGCGGTACTCGCCGAAAGCGCCGTTCTCGTTGTTGAACGTGTATTCACGGCACAGCCCGTCGTCGGCCGGCACCACGATGCGTGCCGCGCGCGTCTGCGAAAAGCGATCTGCGGCCGGCGCGACCCGCGCGGGCGATGAAGGTGACAGCCCCATCAGGGTATAGATCGCTCCGGCGGCTACGAGCATCGCCACCACCCCGACGGCGGTACCGATTGCGAGCCGCTCCTTGCGTGATCGCGCACGCCACGTCGGTCTCGTCCGGGGCGCGCGCGCGACACGCGGCGGTCCGGCCACAACCTGTCTTAACGGCACCGGAGCAGATGGCATGCATGGCTCCGCGGGTTGGCCTTATGACATTGTGACAGATTACCGCTGCGGCGCGGTTGCCGAATCCCGCGCAAATTGGCGCAAAACGGCAAGCACGCGTTAGGCATATGCACCCGCTGAGGACAAACTCAGGCGTCGAGCGTCTCGGCGAGCACTTCCAGCGCCCGTAAAGCGAAGGCGCGCATGTTGGTCTGGCGGTCGGCACTGCCGGTGCGCAGCGTCACCGCACGCTCCGAAGTTCCGACGATGCCGATGCAGGTGTGTCCGGCCGGATCGCCGTAGCGGTTGCCGGTCGGGCCGGCGGCGCCGGTCTCCGACAATCCCCATGCCGCGCCGTGATTGTCGCGCACGCGACGGGCGAGCAGCAGGGCATAGGGCTCGCTCGCCGCGCGGATGCCCTTCATGTCCTCGTCGGAGATGCCGACCAGACGTCGCGCGGCGATCGTATAGACGATATTCCCGCCGAGGAAATAAGCGGACGCGCCCGGCACGGCCAGCAGCGCGGCCGAAATCAGGCCGCCGGCGGAGCCTTCGGCGATGGCGATCTTCTCCTTCCGCGCGATCAGGCGCGCGCCGATCTTCTCGGCGAGAGGCAGCAAGCTTTGCATCACGGATTCCCCGTCAGGTGTGACGACAGCGCGCTCAGAAATACGGCTCAGTCCACTCTAATTCCTTCGGCGTGATCTTCTTCTCGATGCAGCGCGCGGCGGCGTAGCCGGCGATCTCGCCGGTCTGCGTGCACCATGGGAAATTGCGCATCACCATGAAGATCGTCTCATAGGTGAACGACATCGATGCGCCCGTGAGGATCAGGTTGTTGATCTTCTTGGGCAAGAACGAGCGGAACGGGACCTGGAACGTATACTTCACGTGATTGTCCCAATAGAAGGTCTTGGTCATCGGCCCGGTCACGGCGTCGCGGAACGTGCGGCCGGCGCGCGCGTCGTCGATCGAGAACACGTGCTCGCCGATCGGGTGGCGGCCGTCGCGAATACCGACGAACCGGCCGACGTTGCTGAGCCACGCGTTCTCGAAGCCGGGAACGTACTTACGCAGGAATCGCACCTCCGCATCGATGAAGCCGCGCAGCTCACGCTTGGCGCGGGCCTCGTCCTCGGCGCGTTCGTCCATGCGCAGGGCCCACTCGTAGGGCACGTTCTGCCACAGGATGAACGTGCCGTCGGCGAGCATCGGGCTCATGTCGAGCGTCGGGTGGCCGATGTAAAGATCGCCGTAGACGTTCTTGCCCTTCATGCGCGGGCGATAGAGCCCGTCGGGGATGTCGCCGGCGGCGTGCGCCTCGGCGATCAGCTTGGAGAGCATCGGGTCCTTGGCGGAGCGCTGGTGCGCGGCCGTGCGCTTGAAGTCGACGCCGCTCATTAGCCACAGCAGCCCACCGGGGATCGGCCGTTTGACGCCGTCCCAATCGGCCGTCTCGGGCTGGCCGCCGCCGCCCGGAATGAAGGGCACGCCTGCACAGGCGGCGAGCTGCGCGGTACCGGAGCCTTCGATGAAGATCTTGCCGGCGATCGCCTGCCGGCCCGACGCGTTCTCGACGATGATCGCGGTGATCGTGTCGTTGCCGCTGCCCTGCTCCACCACCGCGTCGACGAACGACGTGCCATAGAGGGCGGTGACGCCCGCCTCCTGCAGCATCATCGCCATCAGGCTGCCCGCGCCTTCCGGATTGAAGCTCGCGCGCGCGAACGGTGCGTCCGGCGTGTGATAGCGCTCGTAGTGCGACAGCGGGTTGCCCGCCCAGTCTGGCAGCGTGTCCTGTGTCGCCGTGTAGATGTAGCCGGCCTTGCCGAAGCGCTCCATCAGCTCGGTGTGGATGCCACCGACGCCGGTGTTGGCGGACCCCTGAAGGCCGGAGGTATGGACTCCGCCCGGCATGTCGAAGCGCTCGACGACCACCACGCGCGCGCCCATGCGCGCCGCCTGCAAGGCAGCGGCGAAGCCTGCGGGCCCTGCCCCGACAACGACCACATCCGCGTCATAAGCGACGGGCACGCGCCGCGCCGGTGTCGTGATGGCTCGATCCTGGCTGGTGTCTGCGACGATCACGCCTGCACTCCCGTTCCGTTCCCACGCGTCTTGGTAAACACCTCGCGGCGGGCTGGCAAATGCACACGCACGACTTGCAGGAAGGCGGCACCGCTCATTTGTAGGGTGATGAGGGAGCTCGATAGCCAGACGAACCGGCAAAGTCCCCGGCAGCCGCGCAAGAATTGCGACTGCGGGCACACTGGCAATGCGGCCCCGGGGTACCTACATATACGGCATATCCCAGACAGGAGATCGCGTTTGGCAGACCAGGCGAGGAAGACCGCGGCAGACGCTCAGTTCAAGAAGCTGCAGCGCGTCGCGGACGGCAAGCAGGCGATGTCCGAATATCAGGCCGAACAGGCCGCCATCAACGCCAGGACGGCCCGCTTGAAGGCGGAACGGCTCGCGCGCGAGGAGGCCGCCGAGAAGGCCCCGCCCCAATCCGTCGAAAAACCGCGCGCGCGGCGCAAGCTCACCCGCGCCTGAACCGCTGAGTGCGGCGGAGCTGCCGCGATCCATTTCAGCCGCTCGTCCGCCGGCTCCCAGGCAGAAACTCCGTAGACCGCATTGCCGATTCCGGCACCTGATGGCCTATTCATGGTCTGTCGGGAACCGTGGCAAACCGTCGTCGAGCCTCACCCATTGCAGGCGGCTGCGTGCGAAGATGTGATCGCGTGGTGGCACCGCGTGCGGATCGTCGAGACTGGCGGTTGTCACATCAACCTCGTCAGGAAACTCGTCGTGCGCGAACGTGAGCTGCGTGCCGCACCGCGGACAGAAGCTGCGCACGGCCACAGGCGTGGACCGGAATTGCGCCGGCTCGCCGCGCACCCAGCGGAAGCGCTCACGTGGAGCACTGAACCAAGCAACCATCGGAGCGCCCGTCGTGCGCCGGCAGATCGTGCAGTGGCAAATCGATTCATTGAACGGCGCGCCGTCCGCCTCGTAACGCAACTCTCCGCAGAAGCATCCGCCCAGCAATCGCATGCCTTCTCCCTCGCTTCATTTACGCCGCTGCTACTGCTTTGGCGCCGCCGGCAGGAACTTGAAGGGCTCCGCTGACTTGAACTCGCCGGCCACTTCGCCCGCGAACACCTGCCCGCCCGCAATCGTGAGCCTCTTCACCGGCGCGCCCGGCTTGAGGTCCAGCCTCGCCACCGAAATCCAGAACGTGTTCGGGCGCGTCGCCGAGTCGAAGTAATAGACGAGGTTCTTCTGGTCGGACACCGTGCGCCAGATCGTCGAAGCGATGTTCGGTTGTCCCGGCGTGGTGAGGCCGAGCGGGACGCCGACAGAACGTTGCACGCTCATTACGCCGGCGACGGCCTGGTAGGCGAACGACTGCTCCGGCACGCTTCGAATGAAGCGCGGGTCTATCTTCTGCGGCAGCGCCCCGAGCAGGAATGACGCACGTACGAAGCGGTCTGCGGCGCGGTTGGTGCCGGGCAGGAACGCCTGCCCGCCGATACCTTTCCAATATTCGTTCAGCGCGAGCTGCTGGTCGTAGACGGGCGAATTGGTCATCACCACGAACTGCTTGCCGTGGTGGATGACAAGCTTGCCTTTGATGTATTCGAAGATCGCCGAGTCGCCGGTCGCATCCGAAATGGCAAGGTGCAGCGCGGCGGGGTCGCCACTCGGCATCGACGCGGTGATCATGTTGAACGGCTCGGGACGCAGCGCGGCAACCGTCTCGGCCACGGTGGCGTAGTTGTCGAGAACATACTGCGCCCATGCGGAGACCGAGAGGCTCGGCCGTGCCGGGTCTGGCGCGCCGTAGTCCGATTCCGCAAGATAGAGCAGATTGGCGACGAGGCCTCTCTCGTTCATGCCATCGGCGGTGCCGACGTCATAGCTCGAGACGATGACGCTGCCGTGCTTGGCGGTCCACTTGATCGAGTTCGGCCCGGCCGCGCCGTCGCGCGCGATGCCGGCGGGCATGGCCCACAGGTTGGAGCCCATGTCCTCGTGCCAGTCCATGTTGCGGCCGGTAGCGATCATGTTGCCGTCGCCGGCGTAGAGCGTGCGCGTGCAGGCTTGCGCAGTCTGCGCGGCGGAGGCGACCGCGAGCACGGCGGATACCGCGGCGGTCGCGAGCTTCGACGAATTGGGGGACATGAGGCACCCTCCTCGGCACGGGTGACGGTCGAACACGACGAATTCTGCGGGACCACCACCTTCACGCGGGTTCCCCGATTGCACTCGATGCGACTCGACTTTTCGGAATTGTCGGCGCGTTCCGTCACGCGCGATCCAAGGCGCCGTCCGAATGCTCACCCGCCGTGCGGTCCCCGCAGCTTCCAGGTGTCGAGCGTTTCCTCGACCTCGTCGAGTGTCAGGTTGCGGTAGCGGACGGGGCGCGAGACATCGAGCGTGCGAACAAGCTCGTAATGGTCACCGTGCTTCTCGGCCTTGAACAGCAGCCGTTCCGCAAGCTTGAGCAGATGTGCCTCGCGCTGGGCGTCGGCCTGGGTCAGATCCGGCATGCAGCCGCCTCGCTGTGATGATCTCGCGTCAAACCCAAATCACCCGCGTGGGTTCCCTGCGACCGGACACATCCTAGCGGCGGCCGGCGGCCCAGGGATCGCGGTCCGGGTCGTTTCCGAAGCGCTCGATCAGGAAATCGAGGAACAGCCTCACCTTGGCTGGGAGGTAACGGCGGTGCGGATAGATTACATAGACCCCAAGCGCGCCGAGATCATGATCGGGAAACAGCGAGACGAGCTTGCGGCTGCGCAGGTCCGCGCCGCAGATGAACGTCGGCAGGATGCTGATGCCGGCGCCGGCGTTCGCCGCGACGCGCAGAGCCTCGGAGCTGGTCGAGAGCAGCCGGCTCTTCACATCCACCTGAACCGTCCTGCCGGCCTTGGCGAAGCGCCACGTCTCCAGTGGCGTCGGCACCGCGAAATTGAGGCAACGATGCGACCGCAGGTCCTGCGGCACCTTCGGGCGGCCGTGCGCCTTGAGATACGCAGGACTGGCGACGACATGGAAGCGCGACGTCGCGAGCTTGCGCCCGATCAGGCTGGTGTCGAGCGAGGCGGACACGCGGATCGCGAGATCGAAGCCCTCCTCCACCAGGTTGACGATGCGATTGCTGAAATCGAGCGACACGGCCGCGTCCGCGTGGCGATCGAGGAACTGCGCGACGATCGCCGCGAGGTGCGCGTTGCCGAACTCGACCGGCGCGGTCAGCCGCAGCGTTCCGCGCGGTTGGGTGAGCGCGGCGGCGGCCGCGTTCTCCGCGTCTTCCACGCCCGCGAGGATTTCGAGGCAGCGCTCGTAATACGCCTGGCCGACGTCGGTCGGGCGTACATGGCGGGTGGTGCGGTTGAGCAGGCGCGCACCGGTGCGGTTCTCCAGGTGCGCCACATGCTTGGCGATCATCGCCGGCGACAGGTCGAGGCTGCGCGCGGCGGGCGCAAAGCCCCGGAGTTCCACCACGCGGGCAAAGGCGCGCATGCTTTCGAGCGTATCCAAGTCGCAGCCTCGTTTACTGCCGGTGTGGGGTGAAGCTACCGGACGACCTATTCCCAGGCCGCCACCTACAGCCTAATTCGCCCGCTGTCCCGCACGAATCCACAAGGAGACAGCATGTTCACCACCCTCGCCGAGGTATCGATCCAGGAGCTGCCCCAATTCCTCGCGGTGTTCGCGACCAAAGGCGCGCTCATGCGCCGCAAGCACGGCAGCCGCGGCGCGGAGGCCTTCGGCGTCGGCGACGACCCCGCGCGCGCCTATGTCCTCATCGACTGGGAGAGCAAGGAGGCGTTCGAGCGCTTCCGCGCCGATCCGGACGTGCCCGGCACGATGAAATCCGGCGGCATGACCGCCCCGCCGAAGTTCACGCCGCTTGTACGGGTCGCCGCGTTTCCGCACTAGGGCCTGACCTTAGCACCCTTCAAAACACTGCAAGGTGCGCAAGGCGCTCACTTGACGAACGTGAGCGCCTTGCGGCCGCATTGAGCACCTTGCGCCGCGTCGCCAACCGGCCGAATCGGGCTATGCTGCCGGCATGCTGATCGTCTCGATCGTCCTCGAAGCCGCCGTGGCGGTTATCGCGGTGATGACCGCCGTGCAGGGCAGGCCCTACATGTACGGTCTTGCGTTCACTTTCGCCGCCTACGTGCTCTACGACCTCGCGCGCTACATGCAATGGGCGATCGAGGGCACATGGTTGTCGGGACTGTTCCTGCTGGCGACCATCACCGCGCTGATCGCAGTGTGGGGCCTCTACCGGGACCGCAGGTAGCCAAGCGGCACTCTCAGCCGCGCGCGCTCGACACCATCGCGCGCCGCGCCCGCCACCATGCGCGCAGCAGCCCGAGCAGCAAACCGATGCCCGCGCCGGGGAGCACGGCGACGACCGCCGCCACCAGCAGCCCCATCTCGCAGCCGCCGGAATCGCCCGGCGTGCCGCAGCGCGGGTCGAACTGATTGACGATCAGCACGAAGAGGAAGGCGAGGATCGGAAGGATGATCGCGCCGAGGACGGCCCACAGCAGGCCGCTGACGACAAAGGAAGCGATCGAGACGCGTCGGGACATACGGCAGCTTGTATCGGACGGGTCTTCGCAAGCAAGCCGCTGGACACGGCCCGCGCCCGGACCGCCGGCAACTTGCGATTGACACAGTGTTCCTTGCCTGTCCTGGGACAACGGGCGACAGGGCTACGGCTTTCCGGTGGCAAACGCCATTCGCGACCTGCTCGTTGGTGACGACAAGCGATTTCTTTAGGAGCTCGGCCGAGGGCAACCCCCACCCACCAGACAGGCCGATTTGCGCGCAGGCCGCATTCCAACAAACCGCCCGCGCGCTACGAAAAAAGCACCGGCGCCTCGCGGGCGCCGGTGCCGTCGAAATCATTGGCGCAATGATGATCGCCCAAGGCCGGGGGTTACAACGCCCTGTTCCCTTCCTTCGCCTTCTCCGCCTCGACGTAGACCTCGCTGCCCATCTGCCGGAACTTCTCCGACATCTGCGCCATGCCCTCCTCCGCGCTCACGCCGGCCACGGCGCGCCGCGCGGGGTCGTTGAGCGTCGCGGCATAGTCGCGCACGTCCTGCGTGATCTTCATCGAACAGAACTTCGGGCCGCACATCGAGCAGAAGTGCGCGACCTTGTGCGCCTCCTTCGGCAGCGTCTCGTCGTGGTACTCGCGCGCGGTGTCGGGATCGAGCGAGAGGTTGAACTGGTCGATCCAGCGGAACTCGAAGCGCGCCCGCGAGAGCGCGTCGTCGCGCAGTTGCGCCGCCGGGTGGCCCTTGGCGAGGTCGGCCGCGTGCGCCGCTATCTTGTAGGCGATGACGCCTTCCTTCACGTCGTCGCGGTTGGGCAAACCGAGGTGCTCCTTCGGCGTGACGTAGCAGAGCATCGCAGTGCCGAACCAGCCGATCATGGCCGCGCCGATCGCCGAGGTGATGTGGTCATAGCCCGGCGCGATGTCGGTCGTGAGCGGCCCGAGGGTGTAGAACGGCGCCTCGCCGCACTCCTTGAGCTGCTTCTCGACGTTGACCTTGATCTTGTGCATCGGCACGTGGCCGGGACCCTCGATCATCACCTGGCAGCCCTTGGCCCACGCCGTCTTGGTCAGTTCGCCCAGCGTCTCCAGCTCGGCGAACTGCGCGCGGTCGTTGGCGTCGGCGATCGAGCCGGGACGCAGGCCGTCGCCGAGCGAGAACGAGACGTCGTATTTGCGCATCAGGTCGCAGATCTCGTCGAAGCGCTCGTAGAGGAAGCTCTCCTTGTGGTGCGCGAGGCACCACTTCGCCATGATCGAGCCGCCACGCGAGACGATGCCGGTGACGCGGTTGGCGGTGAGATGGATGTAGCCGAGACGCACGCCGGCATGGATGGTGAAATAGTCGACCCCCTGCTCGCACTGCTCGATCAGCGTGTCCTTATAGACCTCCCAGTCGAGCTTGACCGGATCGCCGTTCACCTTCTCGAGCGCCTGGTAGATCGGCACGGTACCGATCGGCACCGGCGCGTTGCGGATGATCCACTCGCGCGTGTTGTGGATGTTGCGGCCGGTGGAGAGGTCCATCACCGTGTCGGCGCCCCAGCGGATCGCCCACACCATCTTTTCGACCTCCTCCTCGACCGACGAGGTCACCGCCGAATTGCCGATGTTGGCGTTGATCTTGGTGAGGAAGTTACGGCCGATGATCATCGGCTCGAGCTCGGCGTGGTTGATGTTGGCCGGGATGATGGCGCGCCCGCGCGCAACCTCGCTGCGCACGAACTCGGGCGTGATGAACGCGGGCACCGCCGCGCCGAAGCTCTCCCCGTCCGCGAGCGCGGCTTCCGCCCGCTCCAGCATCTTCTTGCGTCCGAGGTTCTCGCGCTCGGCGATGTAGATCATCTCCTTGGTGATGACCCCGGCCCGCGCCCATTCGAGCTGTGTCACCGGCTTGCCGTCCAACGCACGCATCGGCTTGGGCGTGTTCGGGAAGTTGCGGGCGAGGTGCTTGCCGGTGACGTTGCCGTTATCGACCGGCTGGATCGCGCGCCCCTGATATTGCTCGACGCCGCCGCGCTCCTTGACCCATTCGACGCGCGTGCGCGGCAGGCCCTTCTCCACATCGAGGCTCGCGTCCGGGTCGGTATAGGGTCCGGTCGTGTCGTAGACCGGCAGCGGCGGCTCGCCAGCGGCCTCGCTCAGCATGATCTCACGCAGAGGCACGCGCAGGTCCGGCGCGGCCTCGGGCGTCGAGTAGATCTTGCGCGATCCGATGATCGGTCCGGTGGTGACTTTCGGCGTGGCGAGCTCGGTGGGGGCGACCGGCTTGTTCATGGGGTGTCCTCCTGTAAGTCGTGTGAGCGCGATAAGGCAAATCCGCGTTTCCGGATCACGCTCAGTTACGCCACCGCTCGGGTGGCCCGAAGTTGGAGCCAGGCGCGCACGCGCGCGTCCGGATCGCTGTTCTGGGTGACGTCGCTGACGACGGCGATGGAATCCGCGCCGGCGGCATAGACGCCGGCCGCGCGCTCCAGCGTGATGCCGCCGATGGCGACGAGCGGGATGTCGCCGATTCGCTGCTTCCATTCGGTGATGCGTTCGAGCCCCTGCGGGCCGAAGCGCATGACCTTGAGGGTGGTCGGGTAGATCGGCCCGAGCGCGATATAATCCGGGTCGTGACGCAGCGCGGTGTCGAGTTCGGCCTCATCGTGCGTCGAGAGGCCGAGCGTGAGGCCGGCGCGGCGGATCTCGTCGACATCGGCCTCGGCGAGGTCCTCCTGGCCGAGATGGACGTGTTGCGCCTTGGCCTCGATCGCCGCACGCCAGTAGTCGTTGATGACGAGCTTCATGCCGCTGCCCGCATGCGCGACCGCGGCCAACGCCTCGCGCACGACGTATACAGCCTGCTCGTGGGTAAGGTCCTTCACGCGCAGCTGCACGGTGCCGACGCTGAGGACGGCCAGGCGCTTGACCCAGCCCACGCTGTCCACGACGGGATAGAAGGGATCAGGATACGGCATGCCAGAACGGTGTCCCGACGACAGGAGTTGAGGGAGAAGCGAAATCGCGCGGGCCCATGAGGCCCGCCTCGTAAGCCGTGCGGCCGGCCTCGACCGCGAGGCGGAACGCTGTCGCCATGGCGACCGGATCGCCGGCCTTGGCGACGGCGGTGTTGAGCAGCACCGCGTCGTAGCCGAGCTCGAGCGCCTCGGCCGCATGCGAGGGCGCGCCGAGGCCGGCGTCGACGACCAGCGTCACGTCGGGCAGGCGCGCGCGCAACAGCTTGAGCGCGTCGCGGTTGATCAGGCCGCGCGCGCTGCCGATCGGCGCCGCCCAAGGCATGATCACGCGGCAGCCGGCGTCGCGCAGGCGCAGCGCCACCGTGAGGTCCTCGCTGCAATAGGGAAATACTTCGAAGCCATCCTTGATCAGGGTGATCGCCGCCTCGACGAGGCCGACGACGTCGGGCTGCAGCGTCTCGTCGTCGCCGATCACTTCGAGCTTGATCCAGCTCGTGCCGAACAGTTCGCGCGCGAGCTGCGCCGTCGTCACCGCCTCGCGCACGCTGCGGCAGCCGGCGGTGTTGGGCAGCACGCTGACGTCGAGCTCGCGGATCAGCGACCAGAAATTGCTGCCGACCTTGCCGCCGGCCGTCTCGCGGCGCAGCGATACGGTCACGATCTGCGCGCCCGCGGCGCGGATCGCCTGCTGCATGATCGCCGGCGAGGGATAGAGCGCCGAGCCGATCAGCAGGCGCGAGGAAAATTCCTTGCCGTAGAACATGACCATCTCGCCCATTGCGCTCACCCGCCCTGCCGCGGCGTCAGCACTTCGATCTCGTCGCCCGCGCTGAGCGCGGTCTCGCCCCAGCGTGCACGCGGCACCACGCGGCTGTTCACCGCGATGGCCATGTGCTCGCCCTCGTACTCGAGCTCGCGCAGCAGCGTCGGCAGATCCGCAGCCGCCGTCTCCGTGCGCCGGCCGTTCACAACGACGTGCATCGCACCACCTCATTGTCTGTGTAGCCGTCGTGCACATGCGCGACCGTCAGCTCCGCAAGTGCTGGCGCCAGCAGGAAGCCGTGGCGGTAGAGTCCGTTCACGCCGATGCGCCGCCCGCTCACCGCGACGCGCGGCAGGTTGTCGGGGAACGCCGGGCGCAGCGCGGCGCCGAATTCGAGGATACGCGCCTCGCCGAACGCCGGGTGCACGGCGTAGGCTGCGGTGAGCAGCTCCAGCGCGGAGCGCACGCTCACGCCCTCGTCCTCCGCCTCGATCGAGGTCGCGCCGATGAAGAAGCGGTGCCGCTCGCGCGGCACGACGTAGAGCGACCAGCGCGGATGCAGCACCCGTATCGGGCGCGAGAGCGCGATCTCGCGCGTCTCGATGACGATCATCTCGCCCTTGACCCCGCGCAGCTCGGGCGCGTCCTCGCGCGCCGCCATGCCGCGGCAGTCGATCACCGTTCCCTCGAGCGCCTCCACGTCCGGCTCGACGCCGAACGCGACCGGCACGCCCTGCTCGCGCAGGACCGCATGCAGCGCCGGGAGCACGCGGCGCGGATCGACATGACCTTCGGCAGGAAAGAACAGGCCTTCACCGAAACGTCCGGCGAGATCGGGCTCCAGCGTCGCGATCGCCGCGGCGTCGATGCGCTCGTGTCCCGGCGTCAGGCGTGCGAAGCGTGCGAGGTCGGCGCGATCACGCGCATGCGCGACGACCAGCGAGCCGTTGAACGGGGTATCGGGCAGCGTCTCGCGCCACAGGTCGAGCGAGCGCAGGCCGAGCCGCGCGATCACCGGCTCCGCCGCCTCGCTCTCGCAATAAGGCGCCAGCATGCCGCCCGCCCAATGGCCGGTGGACTGCGCCATGGCGGCATCGCCGCGCTCGTAGAGCGCGACCTCATATCCCGCCTTGGCGAACTGAAGAGCCTGCCAGGTCCCCGCAACACCGGCGCCGATCACATGGACGGATGCCGGACTGCGCGCGCAGGCTTCGCTTGACTGCATGATTCCCGTCCCTTCGCCGGCATGACCCGGATCAGGTTCGAAGGGTTTCCGCGATGTCCTGCACGCGTGCGGACCGGCGAACTCTCAGCTCCCTTTCGGAGCTCCCCTCGGAACGCCGTTAATGTAGGCCCGAAGGCGAGTGTGTCAACATGCGGAGCGAGCAAGCGCTCGAAGCTCTTGTTTTCGCCGCAAGTGAACGTGAGGCATTCGCGATGCGAAGCGGCAGGCGCAGTCTGCCATCAGAGCACGCCGGCTGCCCGCTTTTCCCAGGAGTTCACATCACCGACCGCCCGCCTTGATTGACGGCGAAATTGACTGCATGTTCATGTTATGTTCTAATAAACGATGGGTGTCAAATGGCCTTCTCGAAACTCTCTTCGCTCAACGGACGCATGTCTCCCGCCAGCCTTCAATCGACCGTCGATCCCGCGCCGGCGTCCGATTATGGAGCGTCCTCGCGTGCTCCGGTCAGACCGCCAGCACCAATGTATCAGCCCACGACCCATCTGGCACAAGCTGCCAATTTCTCGAAACAGATTGGCGCCCTCGATAACCCGCAGACGAGCCTTCGCCGTATACGAATGAACCGACTGCAGCTCGATCCAAACGATGCGCTCGGCGAGTTGCTGCGCCTGAATGAGAGACATCCGGACAGGATATTTCGAAGCCGAGAAAGCAAAGTGGTCACTGGGATACTTCCTGGCGCAACGGTCACGGTGGATAACGGCATTGCGACAGTTACCAATGGCAAAGTCATCACAATGAACGATGACAACTATGATGCTTTCTCGTTTGACGTAAATGAAGGTGACAGCATCAAAATTGACACCCGAACGGGGCTCGTTATTCGGCCACTAGGCCGATAGCGCGCGCAAGGCCGACACATGAGCAGCGCCAACTCCAAATTTTGCTGCAGCCAGCGTCTTATCTCCGCCCTGCTCGCGGGCATCATGATGGCGACCGCCCCAGTGGCCGCGAGCACATTGGTGGAGCGCGAGCGGCTTGCCGAGGCGCAGGGCGACCGTCTGAAGGATGTCCACTTCAACTCCACGTATGGCGATGTCTGCCCAACGTTGACCGCCTTGATCGATTCCGTCGCGGGCAAGTTCCGCCTGCTCATTCCGCAGCACGAGACGGGCGCCACGACCAAGCTCTATCTTGTCAAGGAGCAGCTCTCCAACGCGATGCGCATCGCGTTCGAGACGCGGCAGTGCCGCTACATCCTCACAATCAGGCGTTTCACCGGCAGCGCAGACGCGGAGACCGAGGTGCCGATCCTGCCCCGCTTCGTCGGGCCGGCCTGGAAGGTCTCCTCCGACGTTCCCTGGCTGGTGGAAAGGACGCTGTCCCCCTTCGACGGAGGCTTCAGGCGCTACAGCATTCCCTTCGACGTGAACGACGACCTGACGTTCTCGGGCGCGATCTACTTCGCGAGCGACCGGTTCACGGTCTATCTCGTCAACGTGCCGAAGGACTTGCGCGTGACCGCGCACGACAATTCGGAATTCCGCACGTACGACGTCTTCATTGCGAAGGAGAATGCGCGGGTGTCGCTGGCGCTGACGCGGGAGATCATCAACCCCGACGGCACGTGGCGAAACGTGTTCGGGCCGTGACCGCGCCGGTCTTTCCGCTGCAGCGACGGCGCACATGCAAACGGGGCCGGCTTTCGCCGGCCCCGTTCGTAATCTGATCGGATGAGGCTGCCTTAGCCCTGACGGCCGCTGCGCCCGCTGCGGCGCGGCTGCTGCGGCGGCGTCGACGCTGCAAATGGGTTCCACGACCCGCTGGTCACGTTGGCCGGACGCGACTGGTCCTTCGCCGCCCAATGCGCAGCGGGCTGTTTGGTGCGCGCCGCACGTGCGGAACGATGAGGCGCGGGCGCATAGGCCTGCCTCGGCGCGCCGCTCTCGGACATCACTGCCATGGGCGAACCGCGCATCACGGCCGGCTGCAGCGTGGGCGCCGCATTGAAGCTGCCCGGGAAGGACGCAGTGGTGATGCCGGCCGGATTGCTCGGCACGAGGCCCCGGCGCTTGGCCGCGTAATAGTAGCCGCTGGCGTAGAGCGCGACCGCGCGGCTGTGGTTGCCGCCGGCCACGCGGTAGGCGCCGGCGAGATACTTCACCGCGTAGGTGAGATTGGTGTTCGCATCGAGCAGGCCTTGCGCCGTCCCGGTGTAGCCGAGGCCGCGCGCGGTCTGCAGACGGATCTGCATCATGCCGTAATTGCCCTTGCTCACGGCGCGCGGATTATAGCGGCTCTCGCGGACGATCACGCGGTGGACCAGCTCGACCGGCACGCCGTTGGCCGCCGCGTGCTGCGCAATCAGCGCGTCGTAAGGCGTGCCGGCGTGAACGAGTCCCGGCGCCGTGAGACCGAATACGGTCGTGGCAAGCAGTGCTGCATGACGAATCATCAGGTATCCCTATGCTGTGAAAGAGTGTGGGAATTTACTCAAGATTGCGGGGCAAGAATGAGGCCGCTACCGCCTCAAGGCGCGCGTCCCAGGCGGTGAAGCTTGAGCGCGGCATAGACGCCGGTGTTGGCCGGTACCTCAATGCCGAGAGCGCGGCCCAGTTCCACGACATGCCCGGCCAGCCAGTCGATTTCGAGGCGATTGCCTCGCTCGAGATCGTGCAGCAGCGACGCCTTCATGCCGTATGGCACGCTGAGCGCATAGTTGAAACGATCCCCGCCGAAATCCGGCGCGAGCGAAACGCCCTTCGCGCGCCCGACCGCGACGACCTCCTCGAGCAATGCGCGGAAGTACGCGCGCGTGTCGGGATCGGCGAGCACCGCCCCGATCGGCATGCGCGTGAGCGCCGTCGCACCCGACAGGCCGACGAGAAACACGAACTTCTCCCAGCGGTCGCGTTCGATCGATTCCGACAACGTGATGTCGAGGCCCGCGCTTCTCGCGGCGCCGACGAACGCGGAGAGCTTCGCATCGTCACGACCGTCGGCGCGTCCGCATCTGATCTGCGCAAAGCGGCTGCTGTGGCTGATCACGCCCGGCGTCTTGATCACGGTAGCGATCACGGCGGTGCCGCCGACAACGACATCCGCGCCGAGGATCGGCGCCAGGCGCTCGACGCTGTCGACGCCATTCTGCAGCGTGATGACGCGCGTATCGGACGTGACGATCGGCTTGATCTGCACCCCCGCCTTCTCCGTGTCCCACAGCTTCACCGCGAAGACCACGACGTCGACCGGCTCGACGCTCGCGGGATCGTCGGTGGCGTGCACCTTGAGCTGCAGATCGCCGAGCGGACTCTCGATCTTGAGTCCGTTCGCGCGCAAGGCGTCGAGGTGCGCGCCGCGCGCAAAGAAAACGACATCGTGGTCCGCGGCTGCGAGCCGCGCGCCGAGATAGCCGCCGACGGCGCCTGCCGCCATGATTCCGATGCGCATCGCGTTTTCGGGGGTTGTCCGTTGCGCGCGGATCATAGGCATTGGAAACCATTCGTCAACGCATGTGGCGGCCCGGTCCCCGGCGCCGACCTCAGCCGCGGCCGGCCATGAACATCACTGCGGATGCAGGCCGGGCGCTGCACGATATTTGCGGCGATGCCGCGCTTCGCCGCGCGCTTATGCTTTACACGTCGTGAATCCGACCGCGGGCGATGCATGCATGCGCATGGCGCGAATTAAGGGCACGTAAAGCCGGCCTACCTAGATTGGCTCCGCATTTTCGGCGAAGACGCCGGGAGACTGATCATGGACATGCAGGTCGCGAGCGTCGTCGCTTCCAGCGCCCCGCTGCACACAAGCAACACATCGCCGTTGCGCCTGCTAGTGGTCGATGACGATCCGGTTCACCGCATGGTGATCGGCAAGGTCGGTGAGAAGGCAGGCTACACCGTGAGCACCGCCACCACCGTCGATGAAGCCGCCGATCGCATCGCGCAACAGAAGTACGACTGCATCTCCCTCGACCTCGCGCTCGGCGGCCAGAGCGGCGCACGCGTGCTGCGCGGCATTGCCCGCGCCAATGGCGACGTGCTGCTCATCATCATGAACGGCACGGCGTCGCAGGTGCGCGAGGAATCCATCGAGACCGCGCGCGACCTGCGCCTCAAGATCGTCGAGGTCCCCAAGCCGGTCGATCTGGCCGGTCTGCGCGCCAAGCTCGTCGGCCACGCCGGCATCGCGCGCCTTTGAGTCACGCGTCGGCGATAACGCGGTGGCGGCGGCCTGGCGCTTTAAACTTTCGTAATGTGGCCGCAAACGGCCCGCCGTTCAGCCAGCGTTCACAACAGTTAAGTGAAACTCCAAATCAATTCAGACGTTATGGAAGGCGGCCCACAGGCCCTCACACGGAGTTCGACCATGACCAGGACTTTCACGGCACTTGCAGCGGCAGCCGCTGTTGCCATTGCGGCAGTGGCGGCTCCAAAGCCGGCTGAAGCGCGCAACCGCGGCGCAGCAATCGCGGCCGGCGTGATCGGTGGCATCGCGGCCGGTGCACTGATCGCCGGCGCGACGCGCCCGTCGTATGGCTATCCGGCCTATTATGGCGGGCCGGCTTATTACGGCGCCCCCGCCTATTATCCGGCCGCGCCGGTCTACGGGCCGGCGTGCCATTGGCGGCGCGAGCGCATCTGGGACGGCTACGGCTGGCGTGTCCGCCGGGTGCGCGTCTGCTACTGATCGCACACAACACATCGAACATGACAGCGCGGCGAGGTGTCCCTCGCCGCGCTTTTTTTACGCCCACCACGGCAGCGCGGTAGCCAAAATTCGAACAAATATCCGACAAATTAAGCCGGATACTTCACGCTGTCCCAATCGGACTGTGTTGTCCTGTCGCCATCCCCCCATCGCTCAGTCGCGAGGTTTCGTCATGAACAAGGCTGTCACCGCACTTGTGGCGGCGTCCGCGATCGGCCTGGCCGCGGCGCTTGCCCCCGCACCGGCCGAGGCGCGCTGCGTTGGCTGCGCCATCGGCGCCGGCGTCGCCGCCGGCATCATCGGCGGTGCGCTGATCGCAGGCGCGGCCAGTGCCGCGCCTCCGCCGCCGGCATACTACGGACCCGCTCCTGTCTATGGCCCCGGCCCGGGCTGCTACTACAGGCGCGAGCGCGTCTGGGACCCGTACTACGGCGTGTGGCGTCGCGGCCCGCGCGTCCTCGTCTGCCCGTAAGCAGCGCCAACCGTCTCGATATGACGCGGCCGGCTCGGTGAGCCGGCCCTTTTCTTGTCGCTAGCGCCGCGCGCGCATGTGATCGAGCACGGCCGCGGTCGGCCAGCAGTCGAGCTTGAGGCCATTGGCTTTCTGGTAGGCGCCGACGGCGGCACGCGTCTTCATGCCGGCCTTACCGTCGATCTTGTCGGCGTAGAGTCCGAGAACTGCGAGGCGCGTCTGCATGCGCTCGACGTCTGCGGTCTTGAGCTGCACCACCTTGCCCCAGGGCGTCTCGAACGGACGCGGATCGCCGATGCGGTCAGCAAGATGGCCGACGAACAGCACGTAAAGGTCCGACGTGTTGTATTCCTTGATGACGAAGTAGTTGCGCGGGGTCAGGAAGGACGGGCCGTACAGTCCCGCGGGCTGCAGCAGCGAGGCGGGTTCGGCGAGCTCGGCCGGCGTGAGCTTGCGTCCATAGGCCGGCGAGAATCCCGCACGCAGCCAATCCGCCACCGTGCGTGTCTGCTCCGGCACGCCGATGGTGCAGTCGACCGACTTGGGCGCACGCACCTCGATGGCCCAGCGCTTGCCGCGCTGCCAGCCCTTGGCCACGAGCTGTCCCGCGGCCGCGGCGAGCGCGTCGGGCACGGAGTCCCAGATGTCGACGCGATTGTCGCCGTCGAAATCGACCCCATAGCTGTAGAACTCGGCAGGCAGGAGCTGCGTAAGTCCCATGGCGCCGCCCCAGGACGAGCGCATGCGCTCGCGCGGCACGCCGTCCTGCAGCATCTTGAGCGCATAGAGGAACTGCTCGCGAAAGAGCTCCTTGCGCCGGCCGGTGTAGGCCTGCGTCGCCAGCACGCGGATCGCGTCATGCCCGAGGCGATGACCGCCGAATGCAGTCTCGCGCCCCCAGATCGCGAGGATGATCGGACCCGGCACACCGAACCGCTCCTCGATGCGCGCAAGCGTTGCGCGGTGCAGTTTCATCAGTTCGCGACCGCGCGCGGAAAGGCGGTCGAACGAACGCTCGCGCAGATATTCGGCGGGCGTCTGCACGAACTCCGCCTGGCCGCGCGAGGGCGCCTGCGGCCGGCCGGCGATGACGAGATCGGGCAACGAGAAGTCGGGCTCGAGCCCACGCGTCGCCTCGGCGAACACCGCACGCGAGACGCCGAGCCGCTCCGCTTCCGGTTGCAGCGATTGCAGGAACTGCGCGAAGGCGGGATCGGTCGCGCCCGCATGGTGCGATGTCACCAGGGTGGCGGCGAGCGCGAAGGCGCACCGCCATGCGGCAAAGCGCAGCGTGCAACGAACATGACGCATCGGCGTTGATTTTCCACACATCGCTTTGAGGGAGCGTGACATGCAGGTGCCGATCGAGATTTCGTTCCACAACATCGACAGCTCATCCTGGGCCGAGGACGAAATCCGCACGCGCGCCGCCGACCTCGAGCGCATTTTCGACCGGCTCACGTCGTGCCGCGTGCATATCGACCAGCGCGCGAAGAACAGCAATGGCACGATTCCGCCCGTCGTGCACATCGAGCTCGGCATTCCGGGACGCAGGGACCTGGTGGTGAGCCACGAACCTGATCACTTGATGCGAAAATACCAGCGGCCGGATCTGCAGAAAGCAATCAACGAAGCGTTCCGCATCGCCGAACGCCAGCTCCTCGACCTCAAGGAGCAGCTCGCGGGCCGCACCAAGGAGGGCTACCACGATTCCGAGAACCGCGCGCTCGGCCAGGTCGCCGAGCTGACGCCCGAGAAAGACTCCGGATTCATCCTCACCAGCACCGGCGGCCTGCTCTACTTCCATCGCAACCGCATGCTCAGCGGAAGCTTCGAGGATCTCGCGCGCGGCGACGAGGTCTACTACGTCGAGGAAGTGGGCGACACGGGACCGCTGGCGACCAAGGTGTGGGTCAAGAACGGCTAGCGATCCGCGTCTGCGCCGCTTCAGGCCGCCATGCCGGGATCGAGCCGCTCCGCCAGCCGCAGCCAGTACTGCCAGCTATGGTCGTCGCGCGGCGTGTTGCGCCCGTAGCCCATCTGTGCCTTGGTGTGGAGCTGCACCTCGTCCGGAATGGAGCGGATGGGGCGGCCGGTGGCGAGCGCCCGTTCGACCAGCCGGCACTCGTCGATCAGCGTGCGCATCCAGCCGAACGCCTCGCCGAGCGAGGCCCCGACGCTGAGCAGCCCGTGATTGAGCATGATGAGCGTGCGCTTCGTTCCGAGGTCGGCGAGGATGCGCGGAACCTCGTCGGTCTCGCGGGCGAGCCCCTCGAAGTCGTGCAGACCGACCTCGCCATGCAGGCGGCAGCCGCCCTGACTGATGATCGGCAGTTCGCCCCCGGTGGCGCTGATCACGAGGCCGGCGGCTTCGTGGGTGTGCAAGACGCAGTTGAGCTCCGGCCGCGCGCGCAGGATGCCGCTGTGGAAGTTGAATCCCGCCGGCGCGACACGCACGCCCGAGTGGCTGAGGATGCGCCCCTCGAAATCCACGGTCACCAGCGCGGAGGCGGTGATCTCCTCCCAGGCGAGACCGAGCGGATTCATCAGGAAGGCGTCGGCGCCGGGAATTCGCAGCGTGATGTGATTGAGCGTGTCGGTGTTCCAGCGCAGGTGATGCGCGACGCGAAAGGCAGCGGCGAGATCAATGCGCAGCTTGCGCTCCTCGTCGCTGACCGGCCGGTCGAGGGCGACGCCGCCGATACGTGAGATCGCGAGCCGTTCGTTCATGGGGCGCTCCCGGGTCACCAAGACGCGCAGTATAGCGAGCGGATGGCTGCCGGCCTAGCCGCTCCGCGCTATCGCTGGATCAGTGCGCCTTTCCCTCCACCGATGTGCTGATGCGCTCCACCATGGCGATGCCGATCGCCGAGAGCACGAACACCACATGGATGATGGTCTGCCACATCACGCCCGTTTCCGTATAAACCGCCTTCGGCGAGTTGAGCGCTCCCGCCTCGATGAAGGTACGCAGCAGGTGGATCGAAGAGATGCCGATGATCGCCATGGCGAGCTTGATCTTGAGCACGCTGGCATTGACGTGGCTCAGCCATTCCGGCTGGTCCGGATGGCCCTCGAGCTGGAGCCGCGACACGAAGGTCTCATAGCCGCCGACGATCACCATGATCAAAAGGTTCGAGATCATCACCACGTCGATGAGGCCGAGCACGACCAGCATGATCTGCTGTTCGCTGAAGTCGAACGAATGCAGGACGAGGTGCCAGAGTTCCTTGAGGAACAGCACGACGTAGACGGCCTGCGCGATCACGAGGCCGAGATAGAGCGGAAGCTGCAGCCAGCGCGAGCCGAAGATCAGCGAGGGCAGCGGCCGCAGGCTCCTCGCGATCCGAAGTTCCGTATCCGACATTCAGGTTTTCCCGCCGACGATCAGCGCGCGAATTTCTTGTACTTGATGCGATGCGGCATCGCGGAGTCCGTTCCGAGCCGCCGCATCTTGTCCGCCTCGTAGTCCTGGAAGTTGCCCTCGAACCACTCGACGTGACTGTCGCCCTCGAACGCCAGAATGTGGGTGGCGATGCGGTCGAGGAACCAGCGGTCGTGGCTGATGATGACAGCGCATCCGGCGAAGTCTTCGAGCGCCTCCTCGAGCGCGCGCAGCGTGTCGACGTCGAGGTCGTTGGTAGGCTCGTCGAGCAGCAGCACGTTGGCGCCCGACTTGAGCATCTTGGCGAGATGCACACGGTTGCGCTCGCCGCCCGACAGCGTGCCGACCTTCTTCTGCTGGTCGGCGCCCTTGAAGTTGAAAGCCGAGCAATAGGCGCGGCTGTTCACCTCGCGTTTGCCGAGCGCGATCACTTCATTGCCGCCGGAGATCTCCTCCCACACGGACTTCTTGCCGTCGAGCGTGTCGCGCGACTGATCGACATAGCCGAGCCGCACCGACTCGCCGACGGTGATGGTGCCGTTGTCCGGTTTCTCCTGCCCCGTGATCATGCGGAACAGCGTGGTTTTGCCGGCACCGTTCGGACCGATCACGCCGACGATGCCGCCGGGCGGAAGCTTGAAGGTGAGATCGTCGATCAGCAGGCGGTCGCCGAATCCCTTGGTGAGATGCTCGAAGTCGATGACGTTCTGGCCCAGCCGCTCGGCCACGGGAATCGTGATCTGGGCTGTCTGGGTCTGCTTGTCCGAGGCTTTCTGCAGCAGTTCCTCGTAGCGCTGGTAGCGTGCCTTCGACTTGGCCTGGCGGGCGCGCGGGCTCGCCGCGATCCATTCCTGCTCGCGCGCGAGCGTGCGCTGGCGCGCTTCCTCCTCGCGGCTTTCCTGGGCGAGGCGCTTCTGCTTCTGCACCAGCCAGGACGAATAGTTGCCCTCGTAGGGAATCCCATGGCCGCGGTCGAGCTCGAGGATCCAGCCCGTGACGTTGTCGAGAAAGTAGCGGTCGTGGGTGACGATCAGGATCGCGCCCGGATAGTTGCGCAGGTGCCCTTCGAGCCAGTGCACCGACTCGGCGTCGAGGTGGTTGGTCGGCTCGTCGAGCAACAGCAGTTCCGGCTGCTCCAGCAGCAAGCGGCACAGCGCGACGCGGCGCTTCTCGCCGCCCGAGAGCTTCGAGACGTCGGCGTCGTCGGGCGGGCAACGCAGCGCGTCCATCGCCAGATCGACCTGCGAGTCGAGGTCCCACAGGTTCTGGCTGTCGATGAGATCCTGCAGCTTGGCCATCTCATCGGCCGTCTCGTCGGAATAGTTGGTGGCGAGTTCGTTATAGCGCTCCAGCAGCGCGCGCTTGGGGGCGACCCCGTCCATGACGTTCTCGCGCACGGACTTCGCGGGATCGAGCTGCGGCTCCTGCTCGAGGTATCCGACACGCGCCCCTTCGGCGACCCAGCCCTCGCCGGCGTAGTCCTGGTCGATTCCCGCCATGATCCGCAGCAGGGTGGATTTGCCCGAGCCGTTGACGCCCAGGACACCGATCTTGGCGTCCGGATAGAACGAAAGATTGATGTTTTCCAATACCTTGCGGTTGCCGGGATAGACCTTGGTCAGGCCCCGCATGTGATAAATGAATTGCCGGCCGTTCATATGCCCTCAAAGCCTGCGCGTTGTCGGGAGAATGCCGCGGTCATGTAACGACCCGCTGCCCCGAGGGCAAGGCTGGCGGCGGTCCAGGTAAAATTTGAGAAAGCATAGAGCCGGATCAGCGCCTGTTTTGCAGCCAATGAGAACAGCATTTTAACGATACCTGCGTGACCATCTCCGCGTGAACCCGGCGCCTTGTCGCAGCGACAGACAAGTGAGCCGGCAGCACCGGCCGAAGAGCCGATGGGAGATCGTCATGGACAGAACGTCCACACCGCACCTGTCCCGCCAGGTCAGCGCGCTGTTCCATTCGATGGCGCATGACCTGTTCGGCAGCTACCGCCCTGAACTGCACTACATGCGCGGTCCCGGGCCCAAGTGCCGCGAGAAGCGCCGCCTCGAAGCCGCCCAGGCGTCCGCGCCGGCCGAGCCCTGCGTGGAACTCGCCCGGGCTTAACCGGCGGCGCCGGCTGTGCAACCATCGTGGCTCCCGCCCGGGGGCCACATGACGCTTTTCATCCTCCGCCCTCCCACGCGCGCTCGCCATGCAGCCTGCCGCGGCGGCCGGTCGCGACCGGAGCGGCGGCGGATTCGCCGCGCCCAATCCGGAATAACTCATCCCCATTCCAAGGAGCCGCATGATGCCGCTGCGCTGCGCCGTGCTCGATGACTATCAGCAGGTGGCCCTCAAGATGGCCGATTGGTCGAAGGTGGCGGGCGACGTGGACATCACGGTCTTCAGCGCGCCGCTTGCCGGCGACGACACGATCATCCATGCGCTCAAGGACTTCGCGATCGTCTGCGCCATGCGCGAGCGCACGCGCTTTTCGCGACGCGTGATCGAAGCGTTGCCCAACCTCAGGCTGCTGATCACCACCGGCATGCGCAACGCCTCGATCGACGTCGCAGCCGCGAACGCGCGCGGCGTCACGGTCTGCGGCACCGGCACGTTCGGATACCCCACTGTCGGGATCGCGATCGGACTGATGCTCGAACTGACGCGGCGAATCGGCTTCGAGAATACGCGCCTGAAGGCCGGTGAGCCCTGGCAAATCACGCTCGGCAGCGATGTCGAGGGCAAGACCCTCGGCATCGTCGGCCTCGGTCGACTTGGCGGGCGCGTCGCCCGCGTGGCGCAGGCGCTCGGCATGCGCACCATCGCCTGGAGCCAGAACCTCACGCCCGAGAAGGCGCGTGAGGCCGGCGCCGAGGCAGTGAGCAAGGAGGAGCTTTTCCGCCAGGCCGACGTCGTCAGCGTACACCTCGTGCTGAGCGAGCGCTCGCGCGGGCTGATCGGCGCGGGCGACTTCGGGCTGATGAAGCCGACGGCCTATATCATCAACACGGCGCGCGGCCCGATCATCGACGAGGCCGCGCTGGTGGCGGCGCTCACCCAGCGCCGCATCGCCGGCGCCGGGCTCGACGTCTTCGACGTCGAGCCGCTGCCGACCGACCATCCGCTGCGGCGGCTCGACAACGTCGTGCTCACGCCGCACCTGGGCTACGTGAGCGCCGAGAACTACGCGGTCTATTTCAACGATACGGTCCACGACATCCGCGCGTTCCTGGACGGGAAACCGGTGCGGATCCTCGGCCCGTGAGCAGAAATCCGCCGGCAGTGTCACATTGGCAACACTGCGGCCAAGACCGTCGGTTGCGGCCCGCCGAGGCCTTCAGCCGCCGACAATCGCAAGGTATATGCAGCTCGGGCGGTGATTTGCAGCGGACCGGCCGAACCGCCGGACCGGCTTGCCACGCGGTGGCGTCAAAACAGGGGTGTGCGCCGCGGCGGGCCGGCGGGTTGATCCGCTCGACAAGTTTCGGCAGTTTAGCCAAAAATCGCATCGAACGCCGCACTTCGGGGCCCGATTCCGGCGGTTCGTGGGTAGTTTGGGGGCGACTTTCAAAATGCCATCGCGCGTACGGGTTTTCGTCGATTTCGACGGGACCATTTCGCTTGAGGACACGACAGACGTCGTCCTCGAGCGGTTCGCCGACCCGTCCTGGCAGAAGGTGGAGGCGGACTGGCTGGCCGGCCGCATCGGGTCGCGCGAATGCCTGCGCAAGCAGATCGACTTGGTGCGGGCAACCCCCGAAGAGCTCGACAGCGTGTGCGAGAGCGTTCCGCTCGACCCGCACTTTCCCGAGCTGGTCGCCCTCTGCCGCCGCCACCGCATTCCGCTGGCGGTAGTATCCGACGGCCTTGAGCGGCTCGTGAAAAAAATGCTTGCCCGGATCGGCGTGGATGTCCCAATTCTCGCCAACCGGCTCGCCTACCTCGGCGACCGCCGCTGGCGCCTGGACTTTCCGCACTCCGCCGACGACTGCCGCGCGGGGGCCGGACACTGCAAGTGCTTGGCGCTGACCAACGAGCCGAAAAGCATGCGCATCATGATCGGTGATGGCCGCTCCGACTTCTGTGCGGCCGAGACAGCCGATCTGGTGATCGCCAAAGGTGCCCTGGTGGAACACTGCCAAGCCAACGGACTGCCCTACATCGTGTTCGGAAATTTTGCCGGCGCGACGACTGTGCTTGCGGACTGGATCGGCGCGATCGAGCGCCAGAGCCCGATCCCGCATCTCGCGCCCGGACCGATCGATGCGACGCCCGCCGCTTAAGCTCGCCGCCGAGTCCGAGACCTCCGCACCTTCCGCGACGCTCAGCGACGCGGAACTGCTCCAGCTCGAAGCGGCCTACTGCTCGTTCGGCGACACGGTCCACTATTCCGAGCCGCCGAAGATCTTCGATCGCTGCGAAGGCTCGTTCATCTACGACAACGAAGGGCGCGAGTACCTCGACCTGCAGATGTGGTACTCGGCCGTCAATTTCGGCTACGGCAACCGCCGGCTGAACGACGCGCTCAAGCGCCAGATCGACCGCCTCCCGCAGGTCGCGAGCCAATATCTCCACCGCGAGAAGATCGAGCTCGCCGCGATGATCGCGCGCGACGCCGAACGGAAGTTCGGTCGCAAAGGACGCGTGCACTTCAACGTCGGCGGCTCGCAGGCCGTCGAGGACTCGCTCAAGCTGATCCGCAACGCCACCGGCGGCAAGAGCCTGATGTTCGCCTTCGAGGGCGGCTATCACGGGCGCACGCTGGGCGCGACCGCGATCACCTCGTCCTATCGATATCGCCGCCGCTACGGACACTTCGGCGAGCGCGCCCATTTTCTGCCGTTCCCGTATCACTTCCGCGGGCCCAAGGGCATGAGCAAGGAGGAGTACGGCCTCCATTGCGTGCAGCAGCTCGAGCGCCTGTTCGAGAGCGAGTACAACGGCGTGTGGGACCCGAAGGCGGGCCAGGCCGAGTACGCGGCCTTCTACGTCGAGACCATCCAGGGCACCGGCGGTTACGTCATCCCGCCGATGAACTTCTTCGTCGAGCTCAAGAAGGTGCTGGACCGCTACGGAATCCTGCTGGTGGTCGACGAGATCCAGATGGGCTTCTTCCGCACCGGAAAACTGTGGTCGGTGGAGCATTTCGGCGTGGTTCCCGACGTCCTCGTGTTCGGCAAGGCGCTCACCAACGGGCTCAACCCACTGTCCGGCATCTGGGCGCGCGAGGAGCTGATCAACCCGCAGGTGTTCCCGCCGGGCTCGACCCACTCGACCTTCGCCTCCAATCCGCTCGGCACCGCGGTCGGACTGGAAGCGCTCAAGATGATGCACGACGAGGACTTCGCGACCTCCGTGCCGCAGAAGGGCGCGTATTTCCTCGAGGGCCTCAAGGAGCTGCAGCGCCGCCACAAGATCATCGGCGACGTCGACGGGCTCGGCCTCGCGTTGCGCGTCGAGATCTGCGAGCCGCATGACAGCTTCACGCCATCGAAGGCGATCGTCGACCGCATGGTCGACGAGGCGCTCAAGGCCGATCTCGAGCACAAGGGCAGGCGTTACGGCCTCGTCCTCGACATCGGCGGCTACTACAAGAACGTCATCACCCTCGCGCCGGCGCTGACCATCACCTATGAGGAGATCGACCTCGGCCTCGCCCTGCTCGATCAGCTCATGACGCGGGTATCCAAGAGCTGAACGGCATGGCAGTCGTCGACAGAAGCTTCTCCGTCGGAGAAGGCCGCACCGGGTTCCTGCTGATCCACGGGCTCGGCGGCACGCCGATCGAGCTCAAGTTCGTGGCCAAGGGCTTGGCGCGCCACGGCCTCAAGGTGCACTGCTGCCAGCTCGCCGGCCACTGCGGCACGGCCGAGGACCTCGTCGCGAGCAACTGGCAGGACTGGTACGCCAGCGTCGAGCAGGCCTTCGACAGGCTGCGCACGGAATGCGACACCGTCGTCGTCGGCGGTCTCTCGATGGGCGCCGTTCTGGCGCTGCATCTCGCCGCGCGGCGGCCGGGCGAGGTGCACGGCCTCGCGCTCTACGCCCCGACCCTCTGGTACGACGGGTGGGCGATGCCGCGCTATCGCTTCATGATGCACTTCGCCATGGCCAGCGCGTTCGGGCGCTGGATCCTGCGGCGGTTCTACAAGTTCGTGGAGAGCGAGCCCTACGGCATCAAGGACCCCGCCATCCGCGCGGTGGTCGTGGCCGCCATGAGTTCGGGTGACACCACCCAGGCCGGCATCCTGGTCACGCCCGGCGAAGCCGTGATCCAGCTCTACCGGCTGGTGAAGGTGGTGAAGGGCGAACTGGCCGGCATCACCGCGCCGGCGTTCATCGTGCAGGCGCGCGACGACGATCTCTCGAGCCTGCGCAACACCGAATATCTGCAGCGCCATCTCGGCGGTCTCGTCGACACGCTGGTGCTCGACGACAGCTACCACATCGTCACGGTCGACCGGCAGCGCGATCTCCTGATCGACGGCACCGTGGCCTTCGGCACGCTGCTCGCAAGCCGCATGCAAAGCGCCGAGCACAGCGACGACGTGGTCCGTCCGCTGGGCGAGAAGCGGTCTGCGGCCGCCAAGGGCGACCGCGTCCAGCCGGCGTCGGGCACCAGCTGAGCCGCGGGTTCCACGCCCGCCGTTACAGGTCGATGACGACGTAATCCGCTTCGACGGTCACCTGGAACGTCTCGGCAACGTAGGGACCTTTCACGAGCTCCTGCCCGGGCTCGACCGCCACCTTGAACTGGCGGATCTTGAGGTCCTTGGGATCGCACCAGGACTGCCCGGTGCGGATTTCGAACTCCCAGCCGTGCCAGGGGCAGCGGATGAACTCGTTGTTGCGCGTGAGCTTGTACTCGCCCGGCTTGCCCGGCGCGACCAGCGGGACGATGTAGCCCTCGCACATCGGTCCGCCCGCGTGCGGACAGCGGTTGGCGAGCGCGAAGAACTCGCCGTTGACGTTGAACACGCCGATCTCGCGACCTTTGACGGTGACGAGCTTCTTTTCGCCGGGCTTGATGTCGCCGACGGCCGCGACCACGTGACGAGCCATTATTGCAAGCCGTACAGCGCCTTGGCGTTCTCGCGGAAGATCATCGCCCGCTGCCGCTCTGTGAGGTTGATCTTGAAGGTGTAGCGCGGGTCGTCGAAGTCCCAGTGCGGATAATCGGTGGAAAACACCAGGCGGTCCCAGCCGATCCAGCCGATCATGTCGGCGAGATGGTGCGGATGCTCCGGCTCCTCGATCGGCTGCGTGGCGAACCAGAAGTGCTCGCGCACGTACTCGGACGGCGGACGCGTGAGGTGCGGCACCTCCTTGCGCATGCGCTCCCAGTGCTTGTCCATGCGCCAGCACACGGCCGGCACCCAGGTGAAGCCCGACTCGATGAAGCAGACGCGCAGCTTGGGGAAGCGCTCGAACACGCCCTCGAACACGAGGCTCGCCAGCACGCCCTGCATCCCGGTCTCGAACGAATAGTGCTCCTGCAGGTAGTAGGTCGGCCAGCCCGACCCGGTCGAGGGAAAGCCCCCGCTCGCGCCGGCGGGATGCAGGCCGATCGGCAGGCCCGCGCGCTCCGCGGCCTCGAAGATCGGCCAGTACCGGCGGCGGCCGAGCGGCTCCGTGGTGCGCGGCGAGATGATTACCTGGCGGAACGACGAGTTCGGCGCGCAGCGTTCGATCTCGGCGACGGCCTCCTGCGGATTCTCCTGCGTGACGATGATGCCGGCGCGCAGACGCGGCTCCGGCTTCACCCATTCCTCGATCTGCCAGTCGTTGACGGCGCGCGCCAGCACCGTGGCGAAATCCTGGTTCTGCTCTTCCATGCCGTTGCGGCCGAGCGCCACCAGCATGCCGACTTCGACGCCGTTGGGGTCGAGGTGCTGCTTGCGCATGAAGCCGAGATCGGAGCCGGCGGGGCTGCCGTCGGGCGGGAAGGAATCGGCGCGACGCCCGTTCGCCATCATGCGCGGATGGGTGAGCTGTCCGACCAGGCCCTGGCGGCTGCGCAGGCCGAAGGTCTTCGCGTGCTCGCGCCAGCGCTCGGGCATGTAGGCTGCGAGCGTCGCCGGCGACTTCTGATCGGGATGAATGTCGCAATCGACGATCGCGAGGCGCTGCTGCAGCGACTTTTCCAGGACGGGCGCGTTCATCAGATCTTCTCGTTCGACGTGTGCGTCTTGCCGGCTGCGATCATACCGGCATCGCGCAGGCGCGGATAGGTTTCGAGCGCATTGTCGTTAAGCAGTTTTTGCAATGTCTCCTCGGTGAGGCCGTCCGGCAGGACGTCGTCGCCGTCGAAATGCCAGTGCGGATAATCGGTCGAAAACAGGAAAACCCGGTCCGATCCGATATGTTCCAGCGTGCGCAGGAACTTGTCCGGGTCGTCCTTCGGCGCGTCGAGCGGCTGCAGCGTGAAGCGCACCTGATCGCGGATGATGTCCGCCGGCGGGCGGTCGATCCACGGCACCTCGGCGCGCGTGCCGCGCCATTCCTTGTTGATGCGCCACAGCAGCGTCGGAAGCCAGGTGATGCCGGATTCCGCGCACACGACCTTGAGCGTCGGGAACTGCTGGAAGACACCTTCCGCGACGAGGCTCACCAGCACGTTCTCGAATGCGGTGCTGTTCGCGACGTAATCCTCAACATGATACGAGGGCCAGCCCGAGTAGGTCGCGGACGTGCGGAACGTGCTGCCCGCGTGGATGCAGACCGCAAGCTGATGCTTCTCCGCCGCCTTGTAGATCGGCCAGAAGCGCCGGTTGCCGAGCAGCGCGTCGCCCATGACGAGCATGAGCACCTGCACGAAACGGCGGTCGTGCGCGAGGCGCTCGATCTCCTTCACGGCGTGTTCGGGGCTGGCGAACGGCACCAGGATCGAGGCGCGCAGGCGCGCGTCGCGGTCGAGCAATTCCTTCGCGGTCCAGTCATTCACGGCGCTGCAGAGCGCGGCGGCCATGTCGTCGTTGAAGAGCGCGACGGCGCCGTGCAGCACGTTGCAGATGGCGTACCTGGTGCCGAACGCATCCAGCGCCTGGCGGCGCAGGGCGTCGATGTCGCTGCCGGGCAGGCCCGATGCCGGACGCCAGTCCGGGCGGCAGCTCAACGGCGAGTTCGGCGGATAGCTCGTGAGCACGAACGGCGAGCGATCGATATGGCGGTTGACGAGCTGGTCGCGCCAATAGTCCGGCAGGTAGGGCAGCAGCGCCGGCGTGCTGGGCACCGCCGGATGGATGTCGCAGTCGATCGCGCCGGGGCGCACTTTCATGGGGCTGCCTCCCTCTCGCGGCGGCAACCGAGCCGCCATTCGCAGGGATGCAATACAGGGTGCGGCCGCGCACGCGCAACCGCGCCGCGCGAGGGGCTGGATTGATGGTAGCGGCGTGCGCCGCCGGCAGTCCTTGGCGAGCGCGGCGCAGAGGCTGGCTGGCTGGCCGGCCCGGTGCGGTTGCGGGGCGATCCGGGCGGCGTGACGCCGCCCGGCCCTGCCGCCTGCGGCTTACGACTGCGGCTCGATCTTGGCGATCCGCACGTACTCGGCCCAGGCCTTGTCCTCCTTCACGAACAGGGCCTGCCCCTCCTCCGGCGTGCTGATGAAGGGATCCCCGCCGAACTTGTTGAGGAACGCCTTGGTGTCCGGCATGGCCAGGATCTGGTTGAACCACTTGTTGATCTGCATGACCACCGGCCTGGGCGTCGCCGACGGCACGTGCACCGCCCACCACGACGTGAGGTCCATCGGCACGCCCGACTCGGTCATGGTCGGAATGTCGGGGATCGCCTGCAGACGCTTGCCCGCACTGTGCGCGAGAATGCGCAGGCGCCCTTCCCGCGCCTGGGCCAGTGAGAACACGGGGTCGTGCGAGCCGTAGTCGACGCGCCCGCTCTGCATGTCATTGAGGGACCCCGCCGAGTCCTTGTAGCGCACCTCCACCGCCTCGATGCCGGTCAGCGACTTGTACATCTCGCCCAGCACGATGCCCGAAGTGGCCGCAGTCGCGTAGCTCGCGTCCTTGCCCTTCTTCTTCATCGCCGCGGTGAGATCGGCCAGCGTCTTGTAGGGCGACTTGGCGTCGACCGTGATCATGAAAGCCTGCCGGTTGAGCGTCGCCGCGATCTGGAACGCCTTGACGACGTCGACCGGCGGCGTCTTGAACAGGTGCATCTGCGCCGCGGTGGCGCTGCCGGCGCTCAGATACATGGTGTGGCCGTCGGGCTTGGCGAGCGCAGAGTATTTCACCGCGATCGCGCCGCTGGCGCCCACCTTGTTCTCGACGATCACGGCCCGGTTGGCGAGCGGACGCAGCTTCTCGGCGAAGTAGCGGGTGAGAACGTCGGCGCCGCTGCCCGGCGGGAAACCGGTGACCACGTGAATGTCCTGGGTCGGATAGTCCTGCGCAGTCGCCAGCCCCGTGCTTCCGAGCGCAAGCACAAGCGCGAGCGCTCCTGCAGTGCCGAGCCGGAAACCTCTCGTGTGTGTCATGGTCGTTCTCCCTGTCTGTTACGTGCTGGGTCAATGCGTGCGCCGCATGCTCGGAGCGGCACTGGAACAGCGCCGGGATGATGTGCAGGCGGAACGCGCGAATGCCGACGACGACGGCGCCGCGGCGCGATGCAGTATGGCTTCCTCCCGACCGATTATGGTTCGTATGAACGCCCCGACATAATGACAGATTTGACAGGTCGGGCCAGCGCCGCGATGCTTATCGGCAAAATAGCTTGTCGGGGGAACGCCGGACATGCCGCGGCGCGAGGCGTATGACTACGTCATCGTCGGAGCAGGCTCGGCCGGCTGTGCGCTGGCCAACCGGCTCAGTGAGGATGCCGACGTCCGCGTCCTGCTGATCGAAGCGGGCGGCTGGGACCGCGATCCGCGCATCCACATTCCCCTCGCCTGGGGCCAGATCTACGAGGACCGGCTCCACGACTGGAACTATTTCTGCGAGCCGGAGGAGAACGTCGGCGGACGACGCGTCGAATGCGCGCGCGGCCGCGTGATCGGCGGCTCGTCGTCGATCAACGCCATGGCGTATGTGCGCGGCAATCGCGCCGACTATGACACCTGGGCGGCGCAGGGATTGCCCACTTGGTCTTATGCGCACTGCCTGCCTTACTTCCGCAGACAGGAATCCTGGGAAGGCGGCGCCGACGCATTCCGCGGCGGCGACGGACCGCTGACCACCCGCTTCTCGACCTACAAGGACCCGCTCATCGACGCGAGCGTCGATGCCGTCGCCGCGGCCGGTCTGCCGATGACCGACGACTTCAACGGCAAGCAGCAGGAAGGGTTCGGGCGCGGCCAGTACACGATCCGCGGCGGCCAGCGCTGCAGTTGCGCGGTGGCCTATCTCAAGCCGGTGCTGCGCCGGCCCAACCTGCACGTGCGCACGCACGCGCTCGCGACGCGCGTGCTGTTCGAGAGCAAGCGCGCCGTCGGGATCGAGATCCTCGCCGGCGGGCGGCCGCAGGAGATCCGCGCCGAACGCGAGGTGATCCTCGCCGGCGGCGTGATCAACTCGCCGCAACTGCTGATGCTCTCGGGCATCGGCGATCCGGCCGAGCTCGCGGCGCACGACATCCCGGTGAAAGTCGCGCTGTCCGGCGCCGGCAAGAACCTGCAGGATCACCTCTCGGTGCTGGTCGTGTATGCGCGAACGTCGCCAGGGCCGTTTCCGGGCAAGCTGCGCTACGACCGCCTGCTGCGCGAATGCGCGAAGACGTATTTCCTCAACGACGGCTTCGCCAACGACCTGCCGATCGGCCTCGTCGGATTCATCAAGAGCGGCACCGGTGCCGGCGCCCGGCTGCCCGACCTGCAGATGATGATGGCGGCGGCTCCGCTCACCGCCCGGCCCTATCGCCCATTCCAGAAGCCGTTCCCCGACGGCTGGGGCTGCCGCATCGCTGCGCTGCGGCCGGAGAGCCGCGGCCGGCTCGAGCTCGCCTCCAGCGATCCGACGCAGTCGATCCGCATCCGGCAGAATTTCCTGGCGACCGACTACGACTGGAAAGTGCTGCGCGAGGGCGTGCGCATCTTCCGCGAGATCGCCAGCCAGAAGGCATTCGACGCGTTCCGCGGCCCTGAGATCCTGCCCGGCGCGGCCAAGACCGGCGACGCCGAGCTCGACGCCCTCACGCGCGCCACCGCGATCGACGTGCACCACCCGCTCGGCACCTGCAAGATGGGCCCGGCCTCGGACCCGACCAGCGTCGTCGACGAGGAACTGCGCGTGCATGGCCTCGAGGCGCTGCGCGTGGTCGACGCCTCGGTCTTTCCCGGCATCGTCGGGGGCAACATCAACGCGCCGGTGGTCATGATCGCGGAGAAGGCCGCCGACCTGATCCGCGGACGCCCGGCGTTGCCGGCGGCCGCGGTCTGAGCTGCCGGCAAGGCGTCTCCCGCGGCAAGCTCCAAAGCGGCAACCCCAAAAGCCGCAAGCCTCAAGTCCGCCTTCGGGGCTTGCGACACCTGGAGGGCCGGCCGAAGACCTATCCCTGCGGCTCGATCTTCGCGGCGCGAACGTATTCGCCCCAGTCCTTGATGTCCTTGAGCAGCCGGGCCTGCCCCTCGTCCGGCGTGCTGATCCAGGGATCGCCGCCGCTGTTATTGAGGAACTTCTTCGCCTCCTCGGTCGAGTTCACCTGATTGAACCACTTGTTGATCTGATCGACGACCGGTCGCGGCGTGCCCATTGGCACCATGGCCGCGAACCAGCCGAGCAGATCCATCGGGATGCCCGACTCCTTCATCGTGGGGATCTCGGGATTGGCATGCGTGCGCTCGCCGGTGCTCACGGCGAGGATGCGCATGCGGCCCGCGCGCGCCTGGCTGGTGGAGAAGATCGGATCCTGGAACGCGTAGTCGAGCGCGCCGCTCTGCATATCATTGATCGTGTCGCCGGAGGTGCGATAGGACACTTCGACGGCTTCCACCTTCGTGACGTGCTTGTAGATCGCCCCCATCACCTTGGCGGATGGATTGGTGGTGGCGTAGCTCGCCTTGTCCTTCTTCTCCTTGAGATAGGCGGTCAGGTCCGCCACCGTCTTCCACGGGCGCTTGGCGTCTACGAGCAGCATGTACGGCTGCTTGTTGAGCGGAGCCGCGATCTGGATGGCCTTGCCGACATCGACGGGCGGGTTCTTGAACAGATGCATGTTCGCGCCGACCGAGCTCGCGGGATGAATGTAGATCGTGTGGCCGTCAGGCTTGGAGCGCGCCAGATACTCGGTGGCGATGTTGCTCGCCGCGCCCGGCTTGTTCTCGACGATGATGTTGCGGCCGGCCAGCGCGCGCACCTTCTCGGCATAGAAGCGCACGACGATGTCGGCGCCGCTTCCGGGTGGAAACGCACAGATGAAATGGATGTCCTGGCTCGGATATTGCTGAGCCTGCGCGCCCGGCACCGCCGAGATTGCGACAAACGACCCCACGGCTAGCGCTCGCGCGAGCTGCCTCATGCCTTCCTCCCTCGTGTCGGCGGTCCGTTTCTTTTGCCGCCGCCATCGGCGAGATCACTCAAGCATGCTCGCTCCAGGGCCGGTACGCATTTTTCGGGAAATTTCTCTGAAAGAAACGCAGCGGCCTGCGCGGCAGTGCGGGAGCCGCGTCGCTCCTGCCTCTTTGGGCTCCCGGGTCGTGGTCGCTGGCGCGCGCGCAATCGGCGGCTGAGCGATCGCCTGTCTCTGTGCTGGCGGCCCGCCTCGCTCCGACGGCCGCGCGTGCGCGAAGCCGTCGAGGTCCTCCAGCCGCGAGACCGTCAGCCCAGGGGCTCGATCTTCGCGATCTCGATGTAGCGCTTCCAGTTCGCGATATCCTTGAGGAAGAAGGACTGCGCGTCGTCCATGCTGTTGATCCACGGATCGGAAGCGAACTTGTTGAGGAACGCCTTGGTCTCGGGCATGGCCACGACCTCGTTGTTCCACTTGTTGAGCTGGTCGAGGATCGGACGCGGCACGCCGGCCGGAGCCATCAGCGAGAAATAGCCCGTGAGGCTGATCGGTATCCCGCCCTCCTTCATGGTCGGGATCTCGGAAGCGGCCTGGATGCGCTCGCCCGTCGAGACCGCCAACACCCGCAGCCGCCCCGCGCGCTGCTGCGCCATGCCGAACACGTTGTCGATGAACCCGAAGTCGATCGCGCCGCTGGCGAAGTCGTTGACCGTATCGGCCGCCGTGCGGTAGGGCACCTCCACGGTCTTGAGCCCGAGGTGCTCCTTGTAGAGCGCGCCCATCACCTTGCCGACTGGATTGGTGGTGGCGTAGCTCGCCTTGTCGCCGCGTTCCTTTGCGTAGGCCGTGACCTCCGCGACCGTCTTCCATGGCTTGCTCACATGGACGACCATCATCGTCGGCTGACGGTTGATGGTGCCGATCACCTGGATGGCCTTGCCGACGTCGAAGCTCGGATTCTTCATCAGCGCCATGCTGGCGGCCACGCCGCTGGCGCCGTGGATATAGAGCGTATGTCCGTCCGGCTTGGCGCGCGCGACGTATTCGGTGGCGATGTTGCCGAGCGCGCCGGGCTTGTTCTCCACGATGATGGTGCGGCCCATGAGCGGACGCAGCTTCTCCGCCATATAGCGCACGATCACGTCGGCGCCGCTGCCGGCCGGGAATGCGCAGACGATATGGACGTCCTGGCTGGGATACTGCTGTGCTGTCGCCGGCCCGGCCACGACGGCGGCGGCAAGAATGAGAGAGGCTGCGGCGCCACGCACGTGCGCAAGCATGTCCATTTGGGTCGCTCCCGATGTCGCGGACTTGAGGCCGCGTTGAAAGAAAAACGGCGGCGCTTGGCGCCGCCGTCTGTTTCGTCAGCCTTGCGGCTGGATGCCCGCGGCTTTGACGTAGCCTTCCCAGGCCTTCTGGTCCTTGACGAGCTGAGCCTGACCTTGTTCCGGCGTGGAGATCCAGGGATCGCCGCCGAACTTATTGAGGTAGGCCTTGGTCTCGGGGGTGGCCTCGATCTCGTTCAACCACTTGTTGAGCTGATCGACGATCGGCCGCGGCGTCGCCGACGGCACCATGGCCGCGAACCAGCCGAACAGCTCGACGCCCTTGACGCCCGACTCGCTCATGGTCGGAAGGTTCGGGACCGCGCCCATGCGGGCCGGCGAACTGACGGCCAGGCTGCGCAGACGGCCTGCGCGCTCCTGCACGAGGGCGAACACCGGGTCCATCATGCCGTAGTCGATGACGCCGCTCGCGAAGTCGTTGAGCGAGTCGTTTGCCGTACGGTACGGAACGTCGACCGCCTTCACGCCGGTCGCCTGCTTGTAGAGCTCGCCCATGACCTTGCCGGTCGTGTTCGATTCGGCGTAGCTCGCCTTGTCGCCCTTCTTGAGCATCGCCTCGGTGAGGTCGGAGAGCTTCTTGTAGGGGCTGTTGGCCGCGACAACGACCATGAACGGCTGCTTGTTGAGCGTGGCGACGACCTGCAGATCCTTCGACGGATCGATCGGCGGCTTCTTGAACAGCCAGTAGTTGGCCGCGGTCGACGAGCCGGCGTGGATGTGGATGGTGTAGCCGTCGGGCTTGGCCCGCGCGGTGTATTCGGCGGCGATGTTGCCCGCGGCGCCGACCTTGTTCTCGACGATCACGGCCTTGCCGGCCTTCTCGCGCAGCTTCTCGGCAAAGTAACGCACCAGCACGTCCGCGCCGCTTCCCGCCGGGAACGCGCAGATCACGTGGATATCCTGCGAGGGATACGACTGGGCTGAGGCGCCGAGCGGAGCGCCGGCGACCGTTGCAGCCATGAAGGCCGCACCGAGCAGTTGAAACGAACGTCTATCCATAATGCTTCTCCAGTGAACCAGTGTCATTCGCGGCCGAACCACGGCATCGGCCGCGCTATCGCTCCCCGCCCTCACCTTCACATGTCGGCGGTAAATTTTTCTTCGCGTATCGCGGGCTGCGCCAACCGCTCATTAACCCTGCGGCTTGAGCTTGGCGACCCGCACGTACTCCTCCCAATCCTTGATGTCTTTCAAGAGACGCGCCTGACCTTCGTCGGGCGTGCTCGACCACGGATCGCCACCGAAGTTAGTGATAAACTTCTTGGTCTCCTCGGTCGCGAGAATGTCATTGAACCACTTGTTAATCTGATTGACGATTGGACGCGGCGTCGCGGACGGCACCATCGCCGAGAACCAGCCGACGAGATCCATGTTGTAGCCCTGCTCCTTCATCGTCGGGATGTCGGGCGCGGCTTTCAATCGATCAGCGGATGCAACTCCGAGGATGCGCAACCGCCCCTCGCGCTGCTGCGACAGCACGAAGACAGGATCGTGACAGGCGAAGTCGACCGTGCCGGCCGCCATGTCGTTCAGCGAATCCTTCGCCATCTTGTAATTGACCTCGACCGACTTCAGCCCCGCGAGTTCCTTGTACATCGCGCACATGATCACGCCGGAATTGGCCGCGGTGGCGTAGGTGCCCTTCTCGCCGCGCTGCTTGAGGTGCGCGGTGAGGTCGGCGACGGTCTTGAACGGACTGCGCGTCTCGACCGCCAGCATGAAGGCCTGCCGGTTGATGGTCGCGGCGATCTGGATCTGCTTGGCGGGATCAACCGGATTGTTGCGGATCAGGTAGTGATTCGACGCGAGCGTGTTGCCGGCATGCACGAAGATCGTATAGCCGTCCGGCTTGGAGCGCGCGGTGTATTCGGTCGCGATGTTGCCGCCGGCGCCCGGCTTGTTCTCGACGATGACCGTGTGCCCGCTCGCGACGCGCAGCTTCTCGCCGAAATAGCGCACGAGCACGTCCGCGCCGCTGCCCGGCGGGAATGCACTGATGAGATGGATATCCTGGCTCGGATACTGCTGCGCGCCCGCAGGGCCGACGGCCAGCGCCGCCGCGGCGGCGAGCGCCGGCAAGACGATCCTGCCGATTCTGCCGATCCGTCCACTCGCTGCAGCGCCCCAACGGCGCATCTCAAAAAGGCTCCCCATGTCGTCCTCCCTCTCCCGGCGTGTATCTGCGCCTGTTCCGGCGTCAGTGAATATCGTTGGACGCGGCAGCGCCTGCGCGCGTGCGTCCCGTCTCGCAGGATGCCCTGTGATCTTCGCGAGGACCGGCATGCGCGTGCACGCGTCGTGCGGCCGCGGCGCGTGCGGCACGGGATCGACGCGGCTTGCGTGCGTCCATGGCGTTCCCCCGCGAGCCAATCCGGCCGCGGCGATGATCGCGCGGCGTGCGGCTCGTGCCGCATCTTAACTACTCGCGGGCGTCCGACCTAGTCCAAGATGTCGCGGCATCGGGTCCCGGCGCTCTGCGCGCCGGTCCCGGCACATCGCGTCCCACTGCGGGCGAGCGCAGCGGCATACCGTTGGGCAGCGATCAACCCTGCGGCACGATCTTCGCGAGCTTGACGTTGTCGGCCCACGATTTGATGTCCCGCAGCAGGCGCGCCTGCGCGGCCTCGGGCGTCTCGATCAGCGGATCGCCGCCGAACTGTCCGAGAAACTTCTTCGTGTCCTCGGTGCCGACCACCTGGGTGAACCACTTGTTGATCTGCGCGACGACGGGCTTGGGCGTGCCCGTCGGCACCATCGCTGCCCACCAGCCGGTGACGTCCATCTTGATGCCCTGCTCCGTCATCGTGGGCAGGCTGCCGGTCGCTTGCAGGCGCTCGCCGCTGCTGATGCCCAGGATGCGCCAGTCGCCCTTCTTCGCCATGCTCAGCGCCTGCACCGGATCGGCCGAGGCGAAATCGAGCGCACCGCTCGCCACGTCGTTGACCATGTCGGCGCCGGTCCGATAGTCGACCTGCACCGTCTTCAGGCCCATGACGTGCTTGTAGGTCTCCGCCACGATCGTCGAGCTCGGATTGGACGTGCCGTAGCTCGCCTTCTCGCCCTTTTCCTTGAGCACCTTCGTCAGGTCGGCGAGGCTCTTGTGCGGCGTGCTGGCGTGGACGACGATCATGTACGGCTGCCGGTTGATCGTGCCCGCCACCTCGATCTGCTTGGCCACGTCGACCGGCGGCGCCTTCAAGAGGCTCATGCTGGCGGCGACGCCGCTGCCCGCATGCACGAACACGGTGTAGCCGTCGGGCCTGGAGCGCGCGACATATTCCAGCGCGATATGCCCCCCGGCACCGGCCTTGTTCTCCACGATGATGGACTTGTTCGTGAGGGGACGGACTTTTTCCGCGAAGTAGCGCACCAGCACGTCCGCGCCGCTGCCGGGCGGGAAGGCGCAGACGAAGTGGATGTCGCGGTCGGGGTAGGCCTGCGCACGGGCCGTGCCCGGTGCGCCGGCAAGGCCGGCAACGAGCGCCAACGGGGCGGCGATGCGTGTCAGTGCGGCAACCTTCATGTGTTCTCTCCCTGGATCATTGTGATTTGTTCAGCGAGCGAAGCATCGTTGCGACCGCTGCGGCGCATCACTGCGCCGCCCCGGCGTGACATCGGTTGTGCGTGATCATGTAGCGGCGGCCGCCGCCCGCGGACGGCCGTGATGTCATCGTTCCTCCCATCGGCACGAAGACGCTCGTGCCTCGTCTCTTCTCGCGCGGCTGCGATGTTTGTTTGCAGCGTTCCGCAACAAAAAAGGGCGCGGTGACAATCGTCACCGCGCCCGATGCTCGCCGCTGCACGCGGCGAAAGTCAATTAACCCTGGGCTATTCGGTCTAGCCCTGCGGGGTGATCTTGGCGACCTCGATGTACTTCTTCCACTTCTCGACGTCGTTGACGAGACGCTTCTGGGCGGCCTCGGGGCTCTCGATCAGCGGGTCACCGCCGAACTTGTTGAGGAACGCCTTGGTCTCCGGCGAGCTCACCACCTGCGTGAACCACTTGTTGATCTGGTCGACCACCGGCTTCGGCGTTCCGGCCGGAACCATGGCGGCCCACCAGCCGGTGAGGTCCATCGGGATGCCCTGCTCGGTCATCGTCGGAAGCTCCGGCGAGGCCTGCAGGCGTTCGCCCGTGCTCACGCCGAGGATGCGGAGGCGCCCCTCACGCTGCTGCGCGAGCGCGAACACCGGATCGTGCATGCCGTAGTCGACCGCGCCGCTCGCGAGGTCGTTGAGCGAATCCGGAGCGGTCTTGTAGCCGACCTCCAGCGCCTTGATGCCGGTGGCGACCTTGTAGAGTTCGCCCATGACCTGGCCGGTCGGCGCGGCATAGGCGTAGCTCGCCTTGTCGCCCTTTTTCTTCATGGCCTCGGTCAGCTCGGCCGTGGTCTTGTACGGCGACTTGGCGTCGACGACGAGCATGAACGGCTGGCGGTTGATGGTCGCCGCGACCTGGAACGCCTTGCCGACGTCCGCGAACACCGGCTTCTTGAACATCGAGACGTTGGCGGCGACGGCGCTGCCCGCGTGCACGAAGATCGTGTAGCCGTCCGGCTTGGAGCGGCCGACGTATTCCTGCGCGATGTTGCCGCCGGCGCCGGACTTGTTCTCGACGATCAGGTTCTTGCCGGTGAGCGGCCGGACCTTCTCGGCGAAGTAACGCACCAGCACGTCGGCACCGCTGCCCGGCGGGAACGCGCAAATGAAATGAATATCCTGAGAAGGATATTGCTGCGCTTTGGCGCCGAACGGCGTCATGGCCAAGGCCGCGGCCAATGCCAAAACCGGCGCGCCTGCGCTGGCCCATCGATTCATCATATCGTTTCTCTCCTCGTTGTGACTTCGTGCAGCGGTTCGCCGCTGCACCACTTTCCAGCTCATGCAACCGGCAAACCCTGCCGCAGCATGCGCCAACTCCCAAACCGGACCACGTGACCAGATGTCCCAGGCCGGCACTGCGGCCAAGATCAGCCTTGCGGCTGGATCTTGGCGATCTTCACGAACTCAGCCCAATTCTTGATGTCCTGCAGGAACAGCTCCTGCGCCTTGTCCGGCGTCAGCGTGAACTGGTCGCCGCCGAACCTCGCGAGGAACTGCCTGGTCTCTTCCGATCCGACCACCCGGTCGAACCACGTGTTGATCTGCGCAACGATGGGCCGCGGCGTGCCGGCGGGCACCATCGCCGCCCACCAGCCCATCATGTTGACGTCGGTGACGCCCAGTTCCTTGAGCGTCGGAAACTCCGGGTTGGCCTTGAGCCGGTCCGCGGTGCTCACCGCGAGGATGCGCAGGCGTCCCTCGCGATGCTGCGCCAGGGCATAGACGGGATCGTGCACGCTGTAGTCGATCACGCCCGCGAGCTGCTCGTTGAGCGAGTCGATCGCGTTCTTGTAGGTGACCTCCTGCGCGGTGACGCCGGTGCCCTTCTTGTAGATCTCGCCGATGACGGAGCCGACGGGAGCCGCGGTCGCATAGGCCGCCTTGTCGCCTTTCTTCTTCATGGCCTCGGTGAGGTCGGCGAGCGTCTTGTAGGGCGACTTGGCGTCCACCAGGATCATGAACGGCTGGCGGTTGATGGTGGCGGCGACCTGGATGGTCTTGGCGACGTCCACCGGGGGATTCTTGAAGAGGCTCATGCTGGCGGCGACGCCGGTCGCGCCGTGCACGAGGATCGTGTAGCCATCCGGCTTGGAACGGGCGACGTATTCGATGCCGATGTTTCCGCCGGCGCCCGAGCGGTTCTCGACGATGACGTTCTTGCCGGTCAGCGGGCGCACCTTCTCTGCGAAGTAGCGCACCAGCACGTCGGCGCCGCTGCCGGGCGGGAATACGCAGACGAAGTGGATGTCGCGATCGGGATATGGCTGCGCGGCGGCGGGCATCGGCGCCGCGGCGGCCAGCAGGGCAGCAGCCGCGAGCGCGGAACGCACCAAGTCGAATGACCTGCCTCGCATCGTCATTTCCCCCCTGATCGCGCGTGCGCGACGTGGCCGTTGCCGTTGCCGGATGCACAGTCCTGGCAGGACGTGCACCCGGACGGCCATGATCCGCTGCCGATCGTTATCTTATGCTTGCCGGCATCGCAGCCGGGCAGCGGTATCAAGCTTACGAACGCGTCAACGGCGCGCCCCTTCGGGGTCATCTTCCCTTAAGAACGCCGCAGACGTCCCGGTTATTCCTGGAAGGCCTCCTCGCGAGTCTTGCGGAACGCCGGCAGTACGATCAGCGCCACGACGATGGCGGAGAGGATGAGCAGGACCGCCGAGATCGGCCGCTGCAGGAAGATGATCGGGTCTCCGCGCGAAAGCACCAGCGACCGCCGCAAATTCTCCTCCATCAGCGGCCCGAGGATGAAGCCCAGCACCATCGGCGCGGGCTCGCAGTCGAGCCTGATGAGGATGTAGCCGAAGACCGCAAAACCCGCGGTCAGCAGCATCATCACCGCGTTGTTGTTCGTGCTGTAGACGCCGATCACGCAGAACAACAGGATGGCGGGGTAAAGGAACCGGTACGGTAACGACAGCAATTTGACCCAAATGCCGATCATCGGAAGGTTGATGATGACGAGCATGAGGTTGCCGATCCACATCGAGGCGACCATGCCCCAGAACAGTTCGGGGCGGCTGGTCATCACCGCGGAGCCGGGCTGGATGCCCTGGATCATCATGGCGCCCATCATCAGCGCCATGATTGCGTTCGACGGCAGGCCGAGCGTGAGCAGCGGGATGAAGGAGGTCATCGAGGCCGCGTTGTTCGCCGACTCGGGACCCGCGACGCCCTCGATCGCGCCCTTGCCGAAGCGCGAGGGATCCTTGGCGACCTTCTTCTCCACGGTATAGGAGGCGAACGAGGACAGCACGGCGCCGCCGCCCGGCAGGATGCCGAGCAGCGAGCCGAGCGCGGTGCCGCGCACGACCGCCATCCAGGAGTCGCGGAAGTCCGACATCTTGGGCCATAGGTCGCGGAAACGCGTGGAGATGTGATCGCGGTGGGCCTCGCCCTGCTCGAGATTGCGGATGATCTCGACCACGCCGAACATGCCGATGACGAGCGGCAGGAAGTCGATGCCGTCCCACAGGATCGACGCGCCGAAGGTGAAGCGCGTCGCGCCGCTGTTGACGTCGGTGCCGACGAGCCCGAACAGCAGGCCGACGAGGATCATCGCGATCGCCTTCACCACCGAGCCGTGCGCCAGCACGACCGCGGTGATCAGGCCGAGCACCATCAGCGAGAAGTAGTCGGGCGAGTTGAACTGCTGCGCGAGCGCCGCGAGCGGCGGAGCGAAGGCGCAGATGAAGATCGTCCCGACGCAGCCCGCGAAGAACGAGCCGAGCGCCGACACGCCGAGGGCCACGCCGGCGCGGCCCTGTTTGGCCATCTGGTGGCCGTCGATACAGGTGACGATCGACGACGCCTCGCCCGGCATGTTGACGAGGATCGAGGTGGTGGAGCCGCCATAGGCCGCGCCGTAATAGATGCCAGCCAGCATCACCAGCGAGGACAGCGGGTCGAGCCCGTAGGTGATCGGCAGCAGGATCGCGATGGTCGGAATCGGACCAATGCCGGGCAGCACGCCGATCAGCGTGCCGAGCAGACACCCAATGAGGGCGAATCCGAGGTTGGCGAGGGTACCGGCGGCCCCGAAGCCGGTGGCTAGATTGCTGAGAACTTCCACGTCAGAACCCCCCCCACACCTTCTGCGGCAGCCACTGCGTACAGCGCATCCCGTCCGGACAATCCGGCAGAGACTGCCCGAGGGCGTACACAAATATCAGGACGGTGCCGATCGACAGGCCGATGCCGAGCAACAGCGATTCCCTCATCTTGAACTGAGGCCGCGCCAGTGCCGCAATCAGCACGATGACTACGGCGGTCACCGCCAGCCCGATGACGTCCATCAGGTAGCCGAAGATCGAAATCGACCCCAGCACGAAGACCAGCGGCCGGAACTGTGGGGGGCTGATCGGCGGCCCTTCGTTGCTGAGCGACATCAGGCCAAGAAAGATCCCGATGGCGATGATGAGCCACGCCAGGAGGCGCGGGAAATAGCCAGGCCCCATGCGCCCGGCGGTTCCCATCGTGAGCTCGGCGCCGAAATAGAGCGCGGTCGCTCCAATGATCACGAGCACGAAGGACGAACCGAGATCGCGCGGCGCCCTCACGAACGGAATGAATCCGACATAGACGCCGCCGATCATCAAGAGCCAGCTGACGTAACGCGGAAACTCCGCGATTCCAAAAGCCTGCGCGGCGAAAATGTTCTGTGCCCCAAGAAGGACCAAAACCAACGCCACAATGAATTCGCTTCGACTAGCCAGTCGCGACATCCCCGATTTCCCGCTATGTGCTGTCTGTTCCCCGCGCGGATGCTAGCTTCGTGCGGCAGCCAGAGCAACCGTTTGATTATAGGCGATAACCAGAAACACGCGGTGCGAAGGCGGGCCCCGGCGGCTTGGGCCTTCGCCCATTGCAAGCGGCGCGTCAACCGTGAACACGCGCCGTTGCACGCGTCTGCCTGTAATACCAGCACCCGCTACCTTCATCGCACGCAGCGAAGGCTCTTGCCCGCGCCCGCTCCGCCATTCCCGTGTGGGCTGGAACGGCCCGCGCGCTAAGCGATTCTGCGCTCGCTCTAACCCCGAGTTGCAGGCGATCCGGCTCCGGCCAGCACGACCGGATCACTCTGTGCGACGTCCGCGGCCGGCAGATCCCCCGCCGCTTCCAGGACGGGATATGCCACGGAGCAAATGTGGGAGTGAATCCGCTTGAGGTCGCGCAGGACGTCGAGATGGATGGAGGTCGTCTCCAGGGTTTCCGCGCGCGCCTCGCGAAGGCGGTCGAAGTGCCGCTCGGCCGCGGCGATCTCCGCATTGCGCAGTTCGGACTTGTCGCGGACGAGCCTGCGCGCGTCCTCGATGCTTCCCGACATGAATACACCGAACGAGGCGCGAAGATTCGCGAGGATACGGCGATGGAAATCCTCCAGCTCGGCCGCGCCCTCCGCCGAGAACTGCAGCTTGCGCTTGGCCTTCTTGTCGGCGAGTTCGCTCAGGTTCTTGTCGATGATGTCGCCGACGTGCTCGAGGTTGATCGAAAACGACACGATCTCCATGGCGCGGCGCGCCTCGCGCTCGTCCAGGCTGTTGCGGGTCAGCTTGGCGACATAGAGCTTGATGGCTTCGTCGAGTCGATCGACCGTGTTGTCCATCTTCGAGACCTGCCCGACGAGCGCGCGGTCGTTCGTCATGAGCGCGCGCATCACCTGATCCAGCATCACCTCGATCACGTCGCCCATGTGCAGCGTCTCGCGGGCGGCGGCGGTGAGCGCCAGCGGCGGCGTCTGGAGGGCCGCCTCGTCGAGGTATCGCGGCGCATCACGGTCGGCATCACGCACCGGCGCCGGAAAAGCCTTTTCCAGGAGGCGCGCGACCGGATCGAGGAGCGGCATGAACACCAATGCCGTCGCGACGTTGAATGCGACGTGGAAGCTGGCGGTCATCTTCGCGGCGTCCGGCTGCCACGCGGACAGCGCCTCCGCGATCGGCTGCAGCAGCGGCACGGCGATGACAATGCCGGCCACGCGCGTCAGGAGATTGGCGGCCGGCAGACGATAGCTGCTCAGGTCGGCGCGCGAGGCGCCCTCGATCAGCGGATTGATCGCGCTTCCGAGGTTTGCGCCAAGCACCAGGGCCAGCGCCGCCTGCGGCATGATGAAGTTCGAGTAGGCGATCGACATGATGAAGAGGACGACGGCGACACTGGAGTGCGCCGCCCAGGTGAGCGCGGCGGCGATCAGGATGCACATGACCGGATCGCCCGTGATCGCGCCGAACAGCGTGCGGACCGCGGGGGCCTGCTCCGCCGGGGCGAGCGTGTCCACGAGGATGTGCAGAGCAAGCAGCACCAGCCCCAGTCCGATGGCCACCCGCCCGACGTCCTTCGCACGCGTGCGCCCCCCGCTGCGGAACGCCGTCAGGCCGAGGACGAAGAGGACGGGTGCCGCGGCAGCGACATTGAACGAGAGGAGCTTCACGATGATGGTCGTGCCGACATTGGCGCCCAGCACGATCGCGAACGCCGGCACCAGCGACACCACACCTTCCCGCGTGAAGGAAGTCGCCATCAGGGCGGTCGCCGTGCTGCTCTGCAACAGCGCCGTGAGGCCGAGACCTGCCGCGAAGGCGGAAATGCGGTTCCCAAGCGCGCGAGACAGGATGCGTCGCAGGTCCGGTCCGAATGCGCGCAGGATTCCGCTCTGGACCATGTGCAGGCCCCACAGCAGCAGCGCGACACCTCCCATGAGATCGAGCAGCACGAGTGTGCCCATCCGGCTCGAGCCTCCGTTCGATCGAATCGATCGTAAGGACTTTTGCCGGGCTTCGAAACAGGTTTCCGGCGAGCACGCGAAATTCATCTCGGTCGCCACGCGCTCCTGCCGGCGTGCGTCAAGTTGCCGACAGCTTCCATGAACGCCGGGACGCCAGAGCGCCAGCGCACGCCAACCACACCTTGAGTCATCGGCGCGAATTCGCCCGATCGGGCGGCGACGGGACTGTGCGCACGCCGGCGAGAATTCCGTGCAGAAGAACATCAAATCCGAAGCATTGCCGTGCTGCCGCCGGCGGGAACTTGCCCTTCGGGGCAATATCCGCGGGCGTTGCGCACGGCCTAAAGTCCTCTCTTGATCGGTCTTCGATGCAACCTCGACGGAGCGGCGCGTCGAATGCCGGCCCGCACGGCTCAGCACCACGTGAGCATCGTGATCGGCGGCACACATCGCGACCCGATGCACATCAGGAGAGCGCAATGCCAGTCATCACCCGCAATGCCTTGATCGCCGCGGCCACAGCGGCTGTCGCAGCGTCCGGCGCCACCCACATCGCCGGCGCACAATCGACCACGGGCGTCGGCCAGCCGACGGTCGACGTGATCGGCGAGCTCGCCGCCAACGAAGGCGTCTTCGTCGATGGAAAGACGTTCAAGCTCGCGCGCGGCAAGGCGAAGGGCGATCCGGCTGCGCAGATCGAGAAGCTGGGCGCCAAGGAGATCGGACCCGGCGCGATCCTGTTCCGCTACGGCGACAAGCTCTACTTCGTGGAAGCGTCGGCTCAGCCGACGCCGCAGGCGATGAAGAACTTCCAGGACAACATGGCCGCCTCCTACATGAAGGCGCTCAAGGATTTCCAGGACCAGTGGGCGGTCGGATACATGAAGAATTTCCAGGACAACTGGGCGGTCTCATATGTGAAAGATCCGAACGCCATCGAGCAGTACCAGCAGGCCATGAAGGGCTTCCAGGACCATTGGAACGTCTCCTACATGCAGGCGATGAAGAATTTCCAGGACCAATGGGCCGTCGGATACATGAAGAACTTCCAGGACAACTGGGCGGTCTCCTACATGAACGCGCTCAAGAGCTTCCAGGACAACTGGGCGACCTCCTACATGAAGTGACGCACGTTGCCGGCGCCGGCACGACAGCGGCCGTGCCGGCGCATCATGACAAGACATCCGTGACTCCAAAGCGAGGACCGGCCATGGCCACTCAGCACGGCGCAAATCGGTCGGCGGCCGCCGTCGCGGCGGACGTCCTCTCCCTGGTCCTGGCGAGCGGCCTGCTCGCGCTCGCCGGTCCCGCGAGCGCGCAGGAGGCGCGCCCCAACCGCATCAAGATCGAATACGTCCCTCCGACGGAGCCCCGCCAGCAGGACCTCTACAACTTGCTGAAGGAGCGCCGCGCGCTCGAGAAGCTGCAGGAGATCTTCAGCCCCTTCCGCCTGGCCAACGACGTCACCATCCGTACGAAGACGTGCGGCATGTCGAACGCGTGGTACCAGCGCCCGACGGTGACGCTCTGCTACGAGTATCTCGAAGACATCCAGAAATCGATGCCGAAGGAACCGACGCCGGCGGGACTGACACCCGCCGACGTCGTGATCGGACAGTTCTTCTATGTCGCCGGCCACGAGATGGGCCACGCCTTTTTCGATCAGCTCAACGTGCCGTTGTTCGGCGCGCCGGAGGACTCGGCCGATCGGTTTTCCGCCTACATGATGCTGCTGCTCGGCAAGCAGGAGGCATGGCGGCTGATCGGGGGCGCCGCGTACAGCTACAAGGACTACATCGCCAACCCGAAGGTCGTCGTGCCGACAACGGCATTCGCCAGCGCGCATGGGGCGCCGATGCAGCGCTTCTACACCCTGCTCTGCATCGCCTATGGCGCCGACCAGACCGGCTATGTCGATCTCGTCGACAAAGGCTATCTGCCCAGGGACCGCGCCAACGGCTGCCGCATCGAGTACGGCGAGCTCAACTTCGCGTTCCAGCAACTGATCCGCCCGCACATCGACCCGCAGATCGCCAAGGCTGTGCTGCAGGAGCAATGGCTGCCGCCGCAGGAGGGCGCGCCGCCGTCGCGGGCGTCGGATCTTCCCCCGCAATGATGCGGTGCCGGCACCAAGTGGAGCATGCCTGCATGAGCTACATGACGGATTCCGGACGCTCCCGCGTCCGTAAGAGCCTCGCCCGCATCCTGCGCCTCGCGATGACGCTGCCGGCCATGGCGTTCGCCGTCGGCGCCGCCCAGGCCGCGAACATCAACGGCGTGTGGGTGACCAACGCCGCCGCCTGCGGCAAGATGGCGGTGAAGAAGGGCAAGCAGACCGTCCTCGCACCGGACTCCGATCTTTACGGCAGCGGCTTCGTCGTGGACGGCAGCGTCATCCGCGGCAAGATCGCGACCTGCAAGATCACCTCGCGCAAGGATGACGGCGCCACGATCCATCTCAAGGGCACATGCGCGACCGATATCACCGTCACGACCAATCAGCTCGACATCAAGATGGTCGACGACAACACGCTCTTTCGCATGGTTCCGGGAATCCCGGAACTGGACACGCTCTACTATCGCTGCCCGCCGTGATGCGCCGGGCTTCGCCGCGCCGGATGCTCACGCGAGCGGCCTTGCTCGCGCTGCTGCTGCTGGCTTGGCCGCAAACGGCGTCGGCCACCAACTATCCCTGGTGCGCGCTCAGCATGGAGGTCGGCACGCCGATCTGCGGCTACGAGACCTATGAGCAGTGCCGCATGAGCGCGCGGAGCTGCATCCAGAACCCGGCGCTGCCCGTCGCGCCGCCGCCATTTCCGCCACGAAGCCTGGGGCAGCGGCGGCGTTAGCGAGCTGGAATGGTGGGCCCGGCAGGAGTCCGACCAAACCGTAATTTCAATACGTTAGCCCAAAGGTGCGGGCAATAACGCGCATTGAACGCTAACGACAATTTTCAGCGTCGCCCGCACTTCGGGCGAATGGTTGTCGCGGCTCAACGGGCGCATGCAAATGTAGGAAATGCTCCCAAAACCGCACACACGCTGACGCGAGTTCAAACAGGTCGCGTGCGCCATCAGTCGAAAAAATGTTCCAACGGGTTTTCTTTTCGAAAGGGTCGTACTCACGTTTGATCGAAAAGTTTGCGTCTGCACTAGCCGGTCGATTCAACACAAGGTGCTTTGAACGGTTGCAAATGTCGCGGCAGAGACGCATAGACTCGTCCGCGCTTATCAAGCGGTCAATTTCTGCCTGCGAAATCACGCCGCTATTTATGAACCAATCCCTCAAGGCATAGCAGTTCAAGAAAAACGCGAGATAAAAGTCTAGGCGCTCCCTGTCAGATTGTTCCGTTCCAAGTTTTTGCAATCGCTGTGACCAGCGCATCATCCGATCGAGCTGACTTCGCCAAGAGAGAACGTTTTCCGCGCTCGTATGTATGGCCATAGTAGCAACCCGCGCTCGTGAATTGAAAGCGCAGCCTATGCGGCAATACGGGCCGAAGGAAGCGCCTCAATCGCCCCAATCGACCAGTTCAAGGGCCTTAGCAATATCCTGCGGCGATACCTCGCCCTGCTTTGCCATCGCAAGCGCCTGAGTGACGGTCAGCAGCGCACGAGCACGGCCGCCGGCATCGAACGCGGACAGCGGTCGCATGGTATCGATCGTCACGGCACCGCCAAGCTTTTCGGTTGCTTCCTCTGCCAGCAGGGTCGCAATCGGCTGCAATGTCCATTGGGCAAGGTGGCGTTGCGCTTCGCGCACCAGCGGTCCGGTAGTGGCTGGCGAGAATAGGCCGGGCAGCACACCGAACGCGCCGCAAATCGCATCCCGCGATGCCGACAGGGTTTCGGCTGTCATGGCTTTTTCCAGGTCCGGCGTCACGTCGGCCGGCTTCCAATCGGTTGCCGGCGCCGGCCCGCCCGCCGCGCTCACTTGGACGGACTCGCGAAGCAACACGCGACCGCGTTGACCACGGAACGAACGGCCTAGCTTTTCCGTGTCCGTCTCGGGTGACTCGGGATATGGCACGATTTGCGAGCCGATCGGCGCGTTCTCGAAAACTTCGGCCAAGGCTGACTCGACCGCATTCAACATGCCGGCGGTCAGGCTGGCACGCTTCAACGGCGCCGTGCCGTAGTACGGTGCAGCAGGGTCCGCGCCGATGCGCAGATGCAGCACTTCGCCCGCGAGCGCGGTTTCCGTCGTGCCGCCGCCGGCCTCGGGGATTGAAACGCGATAGGCGGTCGGCTTCCCGTAGCGCGTGCGCAGGTCCCAATCCGAGCACGGCACGAGTCCGTCGTCGCGGATCAGGAACACCGACTCGCCGCGCAACGCGACCGAACGGCCAACAAGCGCCATTGCCGAGCTGGTCAGAAAATCGGTGCCGTCAACGTCCGCGAGCGCGAAGCCGCCTTCCCAAAGGCTCACGCAACTCTGCGCCGTGGCCGTCAATTCCGCGATGCCGCGCCGGCCGGAAACGTACGCTTCGCGCGCTGCGATGATTTCCGCCGTGAAGCCGGAACCAGCCGAACGCTTTTCCACGGCCGGCGTGCGTTTGAACCAATCGAAAATTCCCACGGTTAAACCTTTCTAAACGCGCGCAGCAAATCGGCCGCGCCCGAATTTTGAAGCGCGCTCGCCATCCAGCTTTCCGAGCGACGATGCGAAATAGAAATCGAGCCGGCTGTGATCGACTCCGACATTGCGCCGGGCTTGCCAGGTTTCGCCGCGAGATACGCCGCGAGCCGCTTCACCGCTTCAACGATGTTGTCGGGCGGGTTTTCGTTGTGCGGGCTGCCGACCGATCCGGCGAAACGATACGGGCCGGTGCACGGCAGGAAATAGCCGCCAAGCGGTGACGCCGCGAGCGTGGCCGTTTCCCACTCGTCGGCGCTTGACCACACCTCAACCGTGGAAATCGTGGCGGGCGTCAACGGCGGATGCCACTCGCCCGGACCTTCCACGATCCATGCAACCGTGCGAGGTGAGAAGCGATGAGCGATGTATGGCTCAATGCGTTGCCACGCGACAGTGGCCAGCGCCACCGCCGGAAGCAGATTGTATTCCTCGGGCTCGCTTTCTGTCTGTTTGATCGTAACTGCCATTGTCACCTCCACCGCAGCGCCGCAGGCATGGCGCGCGTGATTGTCGTGGGCGGCGGCACAAGGATTCCGTTTTGATGCGTCCAGCCGGCCGCGATCTTCTCGGCATCTGTCTCAGGCGGCGGAACAAGCACGCCATTTTTCCAGGTCCACCCCGCCGCGATCTTTTCTGCGTCCGTCAGCGGCGCGTCGCCCGCAGACTCGACTTTCGACTCTTTGTACGCGGGCACGACTACGATGCTCAGCTCGTAGAGCAGTGCCGCGAGAATGGTGCGGATGCGCGCGTTGTACATTCCGCGCGCGGGGTCGTGTCCTTCGTCGGTGAACACTTCCGCCTTTGCCACGGCGCGCGGAGGCGGAATGCGGAAGCCGGGTGAAATGCCCACGGCCAGGCCGGAATCAATCTGCTTGAGAATGTCGGCGCCGTAACTCGTTTCGGCGATTGCTTCGGCGATCTCCGCTTCGAACGTCAGCGCCTCGTCGGAATCGACCAGCGACAGCGAGCCATTGAGCTTCGATGCCAGCGGCTTGTCATAACTGTGACCGACCAGCAGATGGATTTCTTCGCCGGGTTTGTCGACGCGATACCCGAACGCGCGCGGCGCAAATTCTTCCTTCTGTGGACGGCCGCCGTTGCGGCCGCCATCCGAGAGCGTGGCGCGCTTGCGATACGGAAAGCGACCGCGAAGGCGGCGCCGCCCATTACGAGCGGCGCGCGTCTCCAGTTCGCCAACCAATGCGGCGAACTCATCCATCACTGAATCCCGGTCAGGATTTCCAGTTGCGCCGGACGTGAAACGGTCACGTCCATCGTGGCGAGCGCCGTCAGGCGAAGGCCGCCCGATGCTGCGTCGGAATACGGATCCCGGATCAGATCGATTGCGCCCCACGTGCCGACGAAAATCGGCGCGACGCCGCCGGTGGTCACCGTGAGCAGCGCCTTGGTCGCGAGCGGCGAGCCGGTCGGGGCCGAAAGCGCATTGCTGCTCATGACCGGATTCGGAATGTTCTTGACGAGCCGATCCCATTCCGAAACTGCGGTGTTGGTAATCAGCGTGTCGTCCATATCGTCGAACACTTCCGGCCGGATCAGCAGGCGAACCGCATTCGGCCCGGCCGCTGCGTTCGCGGTGATGAAGCGAGTCACCGCGCCGCGGAACGCAGCCCAAGACGCCGCGGCGCCGATCGCGGTGGACGTGATGCCGTAGGAACCGACGAGCACGCCGGCCGGCTCGCCGGAAGCGCCCGCGCCCAGGAACACAGCTTTGTCCATCGCGACAGCCATGCAGCCGTTCATGTCACGGCGCACCGCCTGTTCCAGCGCGTCGCCGCTCTGCTTGAGTGTCTTGCGCGTGATCTTCATCTGAATGCCGAGCGTATTGTTCGGAGCCAGCGGCCGGTCCGTGGTGGCGTATGCGGTCGGCCCGCCGACACTGCCGGTTTCCGAAGTCTGCCAGGCCGCGGCGACTGCGGACGTAGTGACCGGATATTCCTGCAAGCCTTGGCCGATGTTGATGAAGCTCGCGCCCATCTGGCCGGCGACCGAACCAGCAAAAATGCGGTCGATAATCGGAGCCGTCACCTTGGGGTCAGGCGTACCGCTCGCGACCGTTTCGTCGGCGCGCTTTTCGAGCGCCTGCCACGGAACGGGAACACCGCGATAGCCGCCATGCGAACGCAGCTCTTGCACGATTTCGGCGGTCGCACCGTCCAAAGCACGGCCCTCGTCGAAATGCGCGACAATCTGCCGGCATTCGAACTTGCTCACCAGCTCGGCGAAATCCTTCTCCGAACGAGTCTCAAGCTCGCCCTTGGCCTCGCGGCGCTCGCCATCTTCGGCGATCAGCGCAGCGCGGTAACGGGTTTCGTTGGTGCGGAATTCGAGGTCTAGGGCCTCGATATTACGAACCTCGTTTTCGTCGGGATTGGTCTTACCGACAAGGGTCGCGAGCGACTGACGAATCTCGGATTGCCGTCGCTGGATTTTCACAGATTCAAGCACGATAGATTTTCCTTCTGTTGAGGTTGCGCCATGGCGGCGACTAGATCGCGCCACGCGGCGCGCTTGGGGTCGACTTCTTGACCGAAGCCGACTTCCAATCTCGTTTTTGCGGAATGACAGGGCGTGCAGAGCGTCTGCAGGTTGGACAATTCAAACGCCAACTCGGGAGCATCTTTCACGCGCTTGATATGATCGACTTCGAGTCGGCCAACCGCGCGGCACTTCACGCACTTGAAACCATCGCGACGTTTCGCGGCCAGGCGCAACGCCGGCCATCGCTTGTCGCGGATAACTTTCGCGGAATGACGATCGTATTGCTTTACACCCACGTTGCCACCCTCGATTTGCGAGTCGGCTGCGCGAGCATTCGCGCGCCCTGTGCGACGGCAAGCACGCTGGCGGATGCAGCGTCGATACGTCCAAGGCTGCGCGCCTTGGCCAGTTTGATGTTGTTCGCCGGGTCGCGAAGGCAAACCGCGTCGGAGAATGCCGAGCGCAGCAACAGCGACGGTGCGGCCTTCACCAGTCCGTCAAAGCACGCGCGGCGGAAGCGGTCGCAATCCTCATTGCCATCACGAAAGCCAAAGCCACGCCACACAAGCGGAGCGCGGATGCCGGCGGCGTCGATGGCCTGCCCAAGCTCGGCTTGCTTGTAGCGGTCCATCACAAGCGCGGCGATCGTCTCGCCTTCAACATGGCGCATGACTTCCGAAAGCCACGGCGCGACGGGAACCGTAGCGGCGCCGAGCGTCGACAATTCGCCACGGCTGGCCATTTCGCCATAGCGCGAACCGACACCATCGGCCGCACCGCGATCAGCAAGAATTGGCTGCGACGGGAACCAGCCGAGACATTCCAGCCGGCCGGTATCCGGCCAATAGAACGCCGCGGCGGTCATGCTGGCAGAACCGCCCAGGTCGACGCCGATCACAACGGCTCCCTGCCGTGGCGGCAGTTCCGTGACTTCGCACGCAAGCCATTCGTCGACCGTCAGCAACAGGTCGCGCGTCTCGCCGGAAATCCGTTCGTTGCGATTGTAGAGGCGGAACGTGGTCAGTGAATTGCCGCCGCGGGCAATCGCGCGACGCGCCTGCGCAAGCAGCCATTCGACATTCGAGCCGATACCGTGTTGCGCACCGGGGTTGGCGATCAGCAGCGATTCCAGATCGTCCGCCGGCAGTCCCGGTGCGGGGCGATGCTCTTGCCGGTAAACGCCGTCTTGCGGCTCGTCCAGCCACTTTGAGAACGGGTGCGCATCGTCGGGCGCCGACGTGCTGATAATTAGAGCGCGACCGCCACGCTTACCACCGCCGGACAACAGCGCGTGTTCCAGTTCGTCGCCCTTGTCGCGTGCCCAATGGCCGCGCTCGTCCAGAATGGTCAGTGTCGGCGCACCGCCAAGAGCCGACTTACCATCGGCCGCGAGACAGCGGAGCAAGTGAACGCCGCTGGCGTCCTCGTACTCGATTTCCAGCCGGGGAGCACGGCGGAACGTCAGCCGCTTTTGCACGTCCTCGGGCATGTAGCGCGCGTAGCCAGCGACGAAATTCCAAACGAGCCGGGCCTGATCACGGGTGCGCGCCCCAACGGGAATTTCCCGGTTCGGCTGCGTATCGCCAATCTCGCCGAGCAATTCGCCAAGCGCCAGGCCAGCCGAAAGCGCCGTCTTGGCGTTGCCGCGCCCGATCGACAGGGCGGCAACCGAAATGTCCGGCGCGAGCGCGCCCGTAACGAATTTTTTTTGGAACGGTGCTAGGCGAAGCGCCTTGCCGGCGGCCGGACCCTCGGGGATTTTGAGGCTTTGAAGGAAGCGGATCGCCTTTTTCGCGTTCATCGGGACTCCCGAAGGTCGCGAGAGAGAAAGGAAAAGGCCCCCCCTCCGAAAACCTCCCCCCGAATGAACGCGGGCATTGGCACCGCTGCGGCGCGGCGCGCGTCGCTGGTTCGCTCGCGCGATTTGGTCGAGGCACTACACACGGGCTTGCAACACCCAACACGCGCCCGCCGGGTCGCGCTCAACGCTGATGATGGAGAACGTCGTACCGCCTGCGACTTGCACGGTGTTGCCGGGCGCCGGCGTCACGTCGAGCGTGGACGCAACGATGAACACCTTGCGGTCATTCATCTGGACCAGGCTGCTCGCGCGGTAGCTGGCGTCGTATTCGTCAACCCATCCCGAGCAAGCGTGCGGGACGTTGGTGATGATCGGTTCCCAAGGCGGCCCGCTCGACTCCTGCGTCGTGACCACCGCATCTTGCGGGATATCGAATGCAGTGAGCGCGTCGGTTAGTTGCTCTGCTAGGTCACTATCCAGGATCGACACACAGTCTCCAAAGAACGCAAAAATCCCCGCAGCGGCCATTCAAGGCCGGTGCAGGGTGATGAGAGTTTGAAAAAATACTACACTAAACGGCGCGCATTTGCAACTCAGCGACGGAACGGCACCACGTTGCCGGCCATCTGACGCGGCCAAGCCTCGTCATCGTCGTTATAGTCAACGTATCGATCGGCGATGGCCTGTATCTCCGCATCGGACATGCCATCGTTGCGCCCGGCTTCCCACAAGTCGGCCAGGGCGCACGCAACCTGATCGCACGTCCGCTGCGGAATGCCGGCGGTGCTCGCGATCTTGGCGAAGCCACGCGCGTTGATGACCGCCGCGGCGAAGGTCTGTTCGATATTTTCCATGGTTTGATTGTCCTTGTGTTTGATCTGGAAAATGACTGCTAACAACACTAACGACGCTAACGCTGCTAATGCCCCTAACACCGCTAACGGGGTGGCAAGGGTGGAAGTGGAATTATCGGTTGACTCGGCGTTAGCGCGTTAGCCGCGTTAGGGGCATTGCGGAGGTATCCCCTACCAAACCGGATAACCTCGCCATCGCGCACCATCTTGAACAGGAGGTAACGCACATTGTTCGCGGGCATGCCGGTGGTCGCCGCAATGTCCGCGGGCGGCATAGCCTCGCTGGCGCCCTGTAGTGCGTCCAGAATGCGTTTGCGTTCATCTGACCGACGAACCTCCGTTGCCGCGCCAAGCACCTGCCAACGGCACCGAGTCCGATCGAATTCGATCGCGGTCTCGATTTCCTCAATATCGCGCCCGCGCGCGTACATCGTGGTGCCGGTCCCGTCGCGATCGATAACAAGCAACGAGTCCGCGGCGCCTGCCAAGCCAAGAGTCCCAGAAATCTTGTCGATCGCGTCACCGCTTTCCGATGCGCTTTTCCTCAAGTGGTGAACGACGATGATGCCGACGCCCTTTTGACCGGCCAGAGCTTGCAGGCCGGCAATGGTCTGATAGTCCGCGTCATATTGAGCCTGCCTGCCCGGCTGCAAAGGGCGTACTCGGGCAAGCACGTCGACGATCACTAGTCGCGGTTGTGGGACCGATTCGACCCACTCCCGAATTCGATCAATGCCACCCTCGTCGACACGGGGCCATTCCGTTGCATAAGTGAATCGCGCCGGCCAATCTGCAAACGGCCCAAGCACCTTGCCGATGCGATTCTTTAGGCGCCGTTCATTGTCCTCAAGCATGAGCGCCAGGACATCGCCCTGTTCAACCTTCGTCCCGAGGAACGTGCCGCCCGAAGCGACAGCCAAACCGCCATCCAGCGTCCACCAGCTTTTGCCAATTTTCGGCCTGCCAGCGAGGATAGTTAAGCCTTCGGCGACGTAGCTCGGGACAACGTACTTGACCGGCTCGAATTGCCTTTCGCGAAGCGTCGCCGCGGACTTGACGATAGGCGCGGCGGACGCATGGGCCATGCTGGATTCCTCTTTGTAACCGACAGGACCGGGAATCTTGCCGGCCTTCATATCTTCGGCGAATTGAGCTTGTGCGAGTGCAGCCGCTTTAATCCCGTCGACGCGCTTCGCGATTTCCTGATCTTTCCGCCACGCGCGCATTCGCGTGACCAAGGATTCGTCGCAATAGTGCGGACGGGGTTCGGGGTGATAGCTGTGCGGCTTCTCGCCATCGGGGTGACGGAGAGCGTTCGCCCACACTTCGTCGCGATAGGTTGCGCGCCCCGGCGCCGGATAGCCGTCCAAGCCGGCATCGAACAACGCGCGGCCGTGGTCGCCGTAGCGGCGTCTCAGGTCATAGGCGAGCGCCGACCAATGGAAGTGACGGCGGTCGGTGTTCGCCGCGTGCCAGCGCGCAAATTCCAGCACCTCGGCAATATCTGGATTCGGCGCGGCGAAGTCGGCCGCTCGCGTCTCTGCGATCTTCTCGCGCGCTTCCGCTGCGGCCACCTGCGCCGGATCGTCGGGATTGATCGGGTCGCTAGTTCGAAAAATGAAGTCGATTAGGTCCGGGCACACGTCTCCCGTGGCGGCACAAGGCCGCGAAGGCAATTCTGTCATTTCGAGTCCTGAGTGCGTTAGTCGCTCAATCGCTTGGCGATCTTGATCAGCGGAATTGCGGATACCCTGTATTCCGTCACGATTTCGGTGTTGGTGTCGTGATCGATTGCGCCGAGGAAATGGTATTCAAGGTAATTGTCCATGCTGCTTGCGAAGCCGATAGCAGCCTCCGCATACGGGCGGACCACCTTCAATTCGAATCGCTGGCGCCAGTCGCTTTTCTTCCGTCCAAGGAACGCTTCCATTTGCCCGCTCTTGCAGTCACGCAACAGAGCGGTGAGTGCATCGCCGAACGAACAGGAGGGCGTTTGGATCGCACGGGTGAACTCTCCGAACACGCCTTCCACTGACTTTTGCAGCACAAGGGCGGTCCCGAGGTCGCCACCGCGTCCAGTTCTCGGAGCGGGATCGAGCGTGGCCTTCCAAAGATCGTTCACGGTGGCTACGGTGTTCGCATACTTCACCGCGGATAGCCCCGCGATTAGCAGCTTCGCTGCATCTTCGAATCCCATCTCGGGTGCGCTGGCGCCCCTGCCACCGGATGTACGGAGGCCGGCTTCGGCCAAGCGCCGGTCGCGCTGAACAAGTTCAGGCTCCGGGATATTCAGTGCCTCTGCGACCGCAGAAACAAGTTCGGAAGGCGTCATCAGAAAGTCCTCTCTAGCTAATTGTCATCTGCGTATATCACAAATGATGTTGACGTGCAAGTCCCATCCGTGATATACGCAAATGATGAATGAGAGCGAGGGGACTCGGATGCCCGCGACTGACTGCAAAATTACCAGCCTGGAAATGATCAACGGCCGAACCAATCGGCTCGGCTTGACGCCGATCGCGTTCTTTAGCTGCGACTTGCGCGGCATCCGCATCAAGGGATGCCAGTTGATGCGAACCGAAAAGGACGGCCTCACTGTTTGGCTGCCAACCTTCCAAGCCGAGAAAGGCGTAGGCGGTCCCCACAAGTCCGTCACAATAATCGAGGACCAGCTACGCCACGCTGTCTTGACAGCCGCCCGCGCTGCATATCGCGCGCTCGGCGGGACGGAAGCAGAGTGGAGGCCGCAGTGAGCCGGCGCGCCGCCACAATAACGCAGGCTGATGTTGCTCGCGCCATCCGCGCAGCAAAGCAGGCCGGCGCCGATGCAATCGAGGTCCGGCGCGACGGTACGATTGTCGTCCATCTGAAAGACGCGCCGCCGCTGTCCCCCGCAGACGATCACGACACAAAACCCGCAGTCATTCTCTGAGGCACCATGCCACGCCCGCGTCCGCCCCATCTGCATCGTGAAACGACACGCCACGGAAAGGGCGTGTGGTACGTCCGCGTCGGCAGAGGCCCGCGCATTCGGCTACGCGCCGAGTTCGGCACTCCGGAATTTCAAGCCGAGTATCAGGACGCTGTAGCTGGAAAACTGCGGCCGAAGGAAAGCGGCCCGGCGAGCGGCACGCTCGCGTGGTACGTTGCGCGCTATCGGGAATCGAGCGCGTGGCTTGCACTGTCATTCGCGACGCGACGCCAGCGCGAGAATATCTTGCGGCAAGTGTTGAGCACCGCTGGCACGGAACCACTTGGCCGCATCGACCGCAAGGCGATCATTGCCGGTCGCGAGCGTCGGGCTAAGACGCCGTTTCAGGCCCGGCATTTTCTCGACACGATGCGCGGTTTTTTCCAGTGGGCATTGGAAAACGAATACGTCAAAGCCGATCCGACAGACGGGCTGAAAATCAGCAAGCCGAAAACTGACGGCTTTCCCGCGTGGACGGATGCAGAGATTGAGCAATACGAGCGCCGCTGGCCAGTGGGGACGCGCGAGCGCGTGATGTTCGATATCTTCCTCTACACCGGCTTGCGCCGTGGCGACGCGGCTATCCTTGGCAAGCAACATGTGCGCAGCGGCGTCATCACGATCGATACCGAAAAGACTGGGACGCGGGTGACGATACCGATGTTGCCCGAGCTGGCGCGGACGCTGAAAGTCGGGCCGGCCGGTGATCTCGCCTATATCGTGTCAGCGGACGGAAAGCCGATGTCGAAAGAGGTTATCGGCAACCTGTTCCGCAATGCCTGCCGCGAAGCGGGAATCGAGAAATCAGCGCACGGCCTCCGCAAGAGCGCGGCAACACGCGCGGCAAATCGTGGCGCTACGGTCGCGCAACTTGAAGCGATCTTCGGTTGGGAAGGCGGTCGCATGGCGTCGCACTACACGCGAAGCGCTGACCGCGAAGCATTGGCCAAGGCTGCGATGAGCAAGCTTTCGCGGAAGAAGAAAAAGTGAACGTCTATTCCCGCACCTTCCAATCCGGTGCGGGCCGCAGCGCGAATTTCACAATCAATTCAACGTCGAAATTTGTAGGTGGTGGGCCCGGCAGGACTCGAACCTGCAACCAAGCGGTTATGAGCCGCTAGCTCTGACCATTGAGCTACGGGCCCGCACGAGGCGCGCAAGGCGATCGCGCGGAGACGAGGCGCCGGATTTGCAGGCCGCTCGCGGCCCGCGCCGGGCTCGATAGCGTAGCATCGATGGCGCGTGCAACGGAAATCCACGGCTGTGGCCGTGCGGACGCAGCCGGAATCCGCCACGTCTGATATGGTGTGATTCGCAACGTAAGAGAGCGATTCGCATGCGCCGCTCTCAGCGTATCGGCGAACGGGGTCCGGTCCGCCGCTAGATCATGCCCGAACACGACATGGGCGTGTGATCCGCGAGAGCGGGGCCACTCTCGCGGATGCGCCCCGGGAACGTCGCTATGCTGCCTCGGCTGCGCTTCGTCATCGCGGCGGTCGTCATCGCCGTGCTGCCGATGCTGATCTTCAGCACCGCGCCGTTCCACGTGTCCTATGACGCCGCCGATGCGCCGCGCGCGGGCGGCGCCCTCAGCCTCGGCCCCGCCGACATGCGCGAGGCGCAGCAGCAGCTTCGGGTCATGGGCTATGCCCGCCGCGCCGACGAGCTCAGCCGCCTGCGCGAGCTCGCCAGCCGCCCGCTGGACAACTGGGTTGCCGCGCCGGCCGGCACTGCCGCCACGCCCAAGACAGCCGCGATCGCGGATAGTCCCGCCACAACCGCGGAGCCGCCGACCGGCGCGATCGCCGAGAGCCCCGCGGGCCCCATTCCGGATGCAACCGCCGTCCCCGGCCCGGTGGCGGCGCTCGCCCCGGCGGGACCGACGGTCCCCGAGCCCGCGCGCGCCGAGCCCGTCCGCATCGAGCCCATCATCGAAGGTCTGCGCCGTCCGGGAGCCGAGCCGGCGTCCCTGATTCCGCAGTATTTCGCGGCCTTCGCCCGGACGCCGACGGCTGGCTTGCCGGTATCGGCGGAAAGCCCGCTGCTGCAGCTCGTGCCGCCGCTGCCGCACCCACGGCCAAGGATCAGGCCGCCCCGGCGCCCGCGCGTGGTCGCGGCCCCGCCCCCGCCGGAGCCGGTCAATCCGTTCCAGGCATTGTTCGGGATCTCGGGCACGAGCACCGCTTCACGGTGAGTTGACGGCCGCCGTCTTACCGGCGACCGCCGCGCGTGGAATCATGCGGCCCGCGTGGATCGCAGGACACGCATGATCCGGACGCCGCTCGCGTTCGTGAACAAAAGTGCCACACTGCCGTTATGTTCGGGGGCGAATAGAGCCGAACATGCGACTTGCTCTGAAAAAAGGCTATGTCGAATGCGCGAACGGCGCCGCGCGCGGACTGCTGTGGCTGCTGTTCGGCGCATGCGTGCTCGCCGCGACGATCTATGACGTCGGAGGCTGGATCGTTCACTGACGCGCCGTCGTCGGCATCGCGCTCCGCGGCCGGCCTCGTCCCTGCGCCCGTCCCTTGCGCTTCAAGAGCGCGCGCCTCGGCCGGAGCAAAACCGCCGGCGGCGCGTTAGCAGCAGGAAAGCGCAACGCACGAGAGGACGCCATGGCCGTCCTGCCCAGTCTTGATCCGCGCACGGGCGATCCCGTCCCGCCCGATTTCGTGGTCGCCCAGCATCCCGAACGCTACGGCCCGCAGGATCACGCCACCTGGAGCACCCTGTTCCAGCGCCAGAGCGCGCTGCTCGGTGGCCGCGTGGTCGACGAATTCTTCGACGGCCTCGCCGCCCTCGGGATCACGTCGGACGGCGTCCCGGACTTTCGCGCGATCAACGCGGTGCTCTCGAGGGCCACGGGCTGGCGCGTCGAGGCGGTCCCGGGACTCGTGCCCGACGACGTGTTCTTCGCCCATCTTGCGGCGCGGCGGTTTCCCGCGAGCCATTGGATCAGGGCCGGCGACCAGCTCGACTACATCGAGGAGCCGGACGTGTTTCACGACGTGTTCGGCCACGTCCCCATGCTGATGCAGCCGCGCTACGCCGACTACCTCGCGGCGTACGGGCGCGCGGGCCTCGCCTATGCCGGACGTCCTGAGCTCGCCTATCTCGCGCGGCTCTACTGGTACACGGTCGAGTTCGGACTGATGCGCACCGCGGCGGGCCTGCGCATCTTCGGGGCGGGCATCGTCTCCTCGGCGGGTGAATCGATCTACTGCCTGGAAAGCCCCGAACCGCTGCGCATCGCCTTCGCGTGCGAACGTGTGCTGCGCACGCGCTACGAGATCGACCATTACCAGCAGCTCTATGCCGTGCTGTCGGGCTGGGACGATCTGCCCGCGCTCGCCCCGCAGGAACTCGCGGCGCACATCGCCGCCGCGCGGCGCGCGGGCGATCTTGCGCCGGACCAGAGCATCGCGACGGATCGGCTCGTCGCCGCGGCGACGGCAATGCCCGCGCCGGCGTGAGCGCGGCCGCGCTCAGTGCACGCGGTTCTCGACCGGCTTGTGCTTGAGGCCGTCGTGGCTGTGCTTGAGGTCGAGGGTGAGCTGCGGCTGCTCCTTGACGAAGTCCTGCGCCATCTCGCCCGGCCCGCCCTTCGCGATGGTCGTGCCGCCGTCGGCGTACCACAGGGCGCCGGTGACGTAGCTCGCCTCGTCGGAGGCGAGGAACGCGAACACGTTGGCCATCTCCTCGGGCGTGCCGCGGCGTCCGAGCACGGTGCCGGCCAGCGTCTGCTTCTCCATCTTGGCGTCCATAGGCCCGGTCTCCTTGTGGGTCCAGGCGGTGTCGATCGGTCCGGGGCATACGCAGGTTGCGCGCACGCCGTACTTGCCCTGCTCGTAGGCGACGCCGCGCATGAACGCATGCAGGAACGCCTTGCTGCCGCCGTAGGGCGCCGCCGTCGGCTCGCCCATCTGCCCGGCCTCCGAGCCGGTCGAGATCACGACGCCGCGCGTGCGCTGCAGGTGCGGCAGCGCGAACCTGGTCATGAGGAACGCCGAGCGGATGTTGTTGCGCACGATATAGTCGAAGTTCTCGATCGAGAAATCCTGGCATTCGGCGATCTCGGGGAAGACACCGGCGTTGTTGATGAGGATGTCCAGGCGACCGAACGCATCGACCGCCTTGGCGACGCAGGCCTTCGCGTCCTCTTCCCGCGACAGGTCGCCGGTGAAGGCCTCGGCGGTGCGGCGATGATATCGCAGCGTGTCGACGACGTCGCCCACTGGATCGCTCGGCAGGCCGGCGACGAGCACCTTGGCGCCCTCGGTCGCGAACTTGTGCGCGACCGCCTCGCCGATCCCCGTCGCACCACCCGTGATGATCGCCACCTTGCCTTCGAGCCGTCCCGGCATGATCGTCTCCTCGCGCTCGCGTCGCAAACGATCTCTCCCCGCGCAATGTTCCACATGCGCCCGGCGACGCGTCTCGCGCATCGGTAACGGCGAGGTCCGAAGCGCGGGATGGCGGAGGATCGCGGTAAGTTTCGGCGCGTCCTGCGGCCGCCGCGCTACGCCGGCCGGCGCAGCGCCCAACCGGGCTCGCCGTGCACCGCGCGATCGTAGATCACTGCGTCGTTGCGCCCGTTCTGCTTGACCGCATAGAGCGCGACGTCCGCCTCCGCGATCGCCGAGTCGATGCTCTGCTCGGGACCGAGCAGCGTGCCGCCGATGCTGAGCGTCAGCCGGATCGCCGCTCCGATGCGGAGCTGGACCGGATCCTTGGTGATCGCGCTCGTGAGTTCCTCGGCGAAGGCCTGCAAGGCCTGCGCATCGCCTGCCGGTACGAGCACGATGAATTCGTCGCCGCCCCAGCGCGCGCACACCGCCTCGGGACCGGCGGCCTGCTCGAGCCGCCGCGCCGCGTCGGCCAGCACGATGTCGCCGCTCTGGTGCCCGAACGCGTCGTTGATCGTCTTGAACATGTCCATGTCGATCAGCAGCAGCCCGCAGGTGCCGGCGTCCGCGCGTCGCCGCGCCGCCGCGTCGAGGAACCCGCGCCGGTTGAAGATGCCCGTGAGCGGATCGACTTCGGCGATCTCGCGCAGCTCGCGCGTGCGCTCGCACACCTCGCGCTCCAGGATCTGGGTGTGGTTGCCGACGGTGTCGGCCATGCTCGCGAAGGCGCGCGCGAGCCGCCCGATCTCGTCGGAGCCCGCGTCCGCCAGCGGCGCCTTGAACTCTCCGCCCTCGACCCGCCGCACGCCACCCTCGAGACGTCCGAGCCGGTCGATCACGCTGCGCTTGAAAAGATAGGTGAGCAGCGCCACCGCCGCCGCCATCATCGCCGCGAGCAGGCTGCCGATCGGCAGGAACAGACGGCGGTCGATGATCTGGTCGATGTCCATCAGGGCGACGTTGAACCAGCCGAGCGCGTCGAGGTAGCCGACTCCGACCAGGAACTGCCGTCCGCCGATGCGCATGAATGCCGACTGCACCGTGTGCCGCCCGTCCCTCACCTCCGCCATCATGCGTTGGAGGTTGGCGCGATCGGCGGGATCGTCGACGAGGAGGAAGATGGTCTTCTTGTTCTTGAGGTCTTTCGTCAGGCTGTGGAAGTCGACCATGCGCGTGTCCTGGTGCGCCTGGATCGCGCCGCTGCGGTCCACGAACACGCTCTGCACGCCGAGCTGCTTGAGGTCGACCACGTCCCGGATGAATTCGGTGAGGTCGATGCCCGATCCGGCGGCGCCGAGAATCCTGCCGTTGTCCTCGATGACGCAGTTCATCCAGACCTTGGTGACGGCGAGGTTGTCGTCATGATCGACGTTGAGATGGCAGCCCTTTCCGTTGGCGATCGTCTTGTAGTACCAGCCGTCGCGCGGATTTGACGGCGAGACGCGATAGCGCAGCGGCGTCGCGCCGTAGCTGTTGTCGCGGTCGTTGAAATAATAGTTGCCGGTGGCGTGCGACACGAAGAAGTAGCTGCGGTCCTTGAACGCGAGGCGGAAGTGCTCGAGCTCCTTGAGTCCGCGGACGCGCTTTTCGGGATTGTCTTCGTCGGCCGCCCATTCGCGCAGGACCGGCGAGCGGGCCAGCATTTCCGCGAGCGAGACCTCGCGCATCAGCGCCTCGAGCCCGCGATAGCGGTCGTAGAGGATCTGCTTTTCGGCGAACAGCGTGCCCAGCTTGACGACCGTGGTGTGGACGATCCACTCGAATGCGAAATAGGCGGGCGCGGCGACGGCGAGAAAAACCGCCAGCGTCAGCAGCACCACCTTCGTGCGAAGGCTGGAACGCCAGACCTTCATCACGTCCTCGAACTTCATTGCCGCCCCCAAAAACCCTGCGGCCCCCGCGCCGCGGCCGCATGATTCCCCATAGCACTTAACTGCCGGTTCTCCATCCCGTGCGGAAGAGGCCGTCCGTCGCATGCGCCCCCGCCTTATCGCATAAAAGACTTGCCATGCGTTCTATATTTGTTCCAATGTCACCGGTCCCTTCGCGGACATCTCCCGTCCTTCGACCTGCAAGCGGCGCGTGAATGCCTGTTTTTTCCAGCCACCAGGATGCGGCGCTGTGCGCGGTCGACGACTGGCTCAAGGAGAAGCCCGGCCCCGGCCGGCGCCAGGTCTTCCGCCTGTTCGGTTATGCCGGCACGGGCAAGACCACCCTCGCGCGGCACCTGGCCGAGAGCGTCGACGGCAAGGTCGCGTTCGGCGCCTTCACCGGCAAGGCCGCCCTCGTCATGCGCGCCAAGGGTTGCGCCGGAGCCTCCACCATCCACAGCCTGATCTACAAGGCGCGCGAGAGCGGCGAAGAAACCCCGAGCTTCGACCTGTGGGACGAGGCGCCCGCCTCCAAGGCGCGGCTGATCGTCATCGATGAATGCTCCATGGTCGACGCCGAGCTCGGCCGCGACCTGCTTTCGTTCGGCGCGCCGGTGCTCGTGCTCGGCGATCCCGCGCAGCTTCCGCCGATCTCGGGCGGCGGCTTCTTCACCGATGCCGAGCCCGACGTCATGCTCACGGAGGTGCATCGCCAGGCGCAGGACAATCCGATCGTGCGGCTGTCGATGGACGTGCGCGAGGGCCGCCGCCTCGCTCCCGGCGACCATGGCGAGGTGCAGGTCGTCCGGCGCGACGCGCTCGATCCGGCGCGCGTGATCGCCGCCGAGCAGGTGCTGGTCGGGCGCAACGCCACGCGGCGCGCCTACAACGCGCGCATGCGCGAGCGGCGCGGCTTCGACGACCCGCTGCCGATGGCCGGCGACAAGCTGGTGTGCCTGCGCAACAACCGGCGCAAGGGGCTGTTCAACGGCAGCCTCTGGCAGGTCAAGGCGCGCCCGACCACGCGGCGGCAGATCCTGCGCCTGCAGCTTCAGCCCGACGAGGACGCCGGCACCAAGGGCGTGCGCGTGTCGGTGCGGCCGGAGTGTTTCGCCGGCGGCATCGAGGGCTTCGACTGGATGCAGCGCAAGCCCTACGACGAGTTCGACTACGGCTACGTGCTCACCGTGCACAAGGCGCAGGGCTCGCAGTGGGACGACGTGGTGCTGTTCGACGAGAGCTTCGCCTTCCCCGACAGCCGTGCGCGCTGGCTCTATACCGGCATCACCCGTGCGGCGCAGCGGCTCACCATCGTGACCGGCGGCGGCGCCTGAGATTTTCATTCGAGATCGAGCCGTCGGTGCGGGCGCGTTGACGGCTTTCGCGCCGGCGTGCTTGGTGGCGGCGCGCTGGAGCATGCCGCGGCATGACGAAGAGAGGGAGAGTGCAATGGCCAAGGCCTATTGGGTGGCGACCTATCGATCGGTGAAGGACCCGGACAAGCTCGCGGAATACGCGAGGATCGCCGCGCCTGCGATGGCGGAAGGCGGCGCGAAGTTCCTGGCGCGCGGCATGCCGGCGAAGGTCTACGAAGCGGGCCTCAACCAGCGCACGGTCGTGATCGAGTTCCCGAGCGTCGAGGCCGCGGTCAGGACCCACGACAGCCCCGGCTATCAGGCGGCGCTCAAGGCGCTCGGCGACTCGGCCGAGCGCGAGATCCGGATCATCGAGGGCGTGGAATAGCCCCTCCCGCGAGCGAGCCTGAAAGGAAACGCGGCGGGCGCATGAGATGCGTCCGCCGCGTCTGTTGATCGTCTCGCTCTCGCCGAATTGCCGCTCACCAGTCGGCGAACGGGAACTTCTGGTGCGCGGCGCGCGCGGCGGCCTTCGCCTCGCGCATGGTCTCGCTGACGAGCACGAGGAACTTGAGCGCGCCCGTCCCCGGCAGCGGCGGCAGGACACGCGGGCGCGGGAGCGGAACGGCGCGGGTTGCGGCTGGCATGGCCGGGCTCCTTACAGGAGGCCCAGGCGGTTGCCCGCCAGGCGGCGCTCGACCTCGCGTTCGACGGTGTCGGTCATCCGGCCGCCGGTCATCGCCAGATAATGCGCCACCTCGCGTTCGGCCTGGCGCGTGCGCGCCTGCACCAGTGCGGCGAGCATGCGCTGCAGGATACTCCGCTTCGGAGCGGTGGATTTCGAAGTGGTCCGGGTACTCGGACCTGGAAGTGCCGCTGCATTGTCGAGGGTCAGCGGTGCGTAACGAGCCATGGCATCATCTCCGTTTCAGAACAGGACGATCCCAAGACGTTTCCGTTGTTGTTATTGGCCCCCGCGCTTCCCCGATTGTTGTTGTGATCAACCACTAGATAGGGAACACGACGTGATCGCGACAGGCACCCAATGCACATGCACGCTATGTGCACCGCACATAAGGAGCCGTTGCGTCCCGCCCGGGCCATAAAGCTTAAATCGCGCCAAATCCTGCTCTATTTGCGCGCAGAATGATGGCCGCCTGAGCGCGAAAAGGCCCCGTTCGGGAAAACCATGCCCAAACGGGGGCGGCGGGTGAGGACGTAGCAATCCGCATGCCGCCACGCCCCGGGGCCTGCCGGCCGAGACGGCCCCCCTCGCCTGCCCCGCCGGCCGGCGCTCCGGCGCGGGGCGAATCGGCTCGCATCACCCCTGGTCGAATATCCGCTCGCCCATCTGGTCGATGAGCTGGCGCGCCTTGGTGAGCGAGAACGCCGCCGCGTCCTCGTGGCTCAGGTGCCGGTCGGCGCGGATGAAGCGGTGCTCGCGCCGCACGCCGCCGATCTCCTTCTCGATGATCCCCGCGGTCTGGTACTGGCCGCCGTCCTTGAACGGCGCGGCGCGGATCGTGAATCCGTTGTACTCGACCGGCTCGCCGGGCTGTTCCTGCGGCGTCTCCTGCGGCTTGCCGAACAGCGTTTTCCAGAACGACATGGCGGCCTCTTTTGCTCGGCGGCAGAAGCAAGCAGCCTAATGCATAAGTTAGGCGCCGCGCCATACGGGCACACGCCGTCATTATCGTGTTGGCGAGCCCGCCAAACAAAACGGCGGGCCGGTGGCCCGCCGTTTGGATCAGTCAGCACTGACTTGTCGCTTCAATTATCCAAGAACGAACGCAGCTTGCGCGAGCGGCTCGGGTGCTTGAGCTTGCGCAACGCCTTCGCCTCGATCTGGCGGATGCGCTCGCGCGTCACCGAGAACTGCTGGCCGACTTCCTCCAGCGTGTGGTCGGTGTTCATGCCGATGCCGAAGCGCATGCGCAGCACGCGCTCCTCGCGCGGCGTGAGCGAGGCAAGCACGCGCGTCGTCGTCTCGCGCAGGTTCGACTGGATCGCGGCGTCGATCGGGAGCACCGCGTTCTTGTCCTCGATGAAATCGCCGAGGTGCGAATCCTCCTCGTCGCCGATCGGCGTCTCGAGCGAGATCGGCTCCTTGGCGATCTTGAGCACCTTGCGCACCTTCTCGAGCGGCATGCCGAGCTTCTCGGCAAGCTCCTCGGGCGTCGGCTCGCGGCCGATCTCGTGCAGCATCTGGCGCGACGTGCGCACGATCTTGTTGATCGTCTCGATCATGTGCACGGGGATGCGGATGGTGCGCGCCTGGTCGGCGATCGAGCGCGTGATCGCCTGCCGGATCCACCACGTGGCGTAGGTCGAGAACTTGTAGCCGCGGCGGTACTCGAACTTGTCGACCGCCTTCATCAGGCCGATGTTGCCTTCCTGGATGAGGTCGAGGAACTGCAGGCCGCGGTTGGTGTACTTCTTCGCGATCGAGATCACGAGGCGCAGGTTGGCCTCGACCATCTCCTTCTTGGCCTGGCGCGCCTCGCGCTCGCCCTTCTGCACCATGTGCACGATCTTGCGGAACTCGCCGATCTCCAGACCGGTCTCGCCCGCGAGCGCCTGGATCTCCGTACGGATGTCCTTGATGCGGTCCTTGTCGCGGCTGGTGAAGCTCTTCCATCCCGAAGCTGACAGCTTGGAGACGCGGTTGAGCCACTGCGGATTGAGCTCGGAGCCCTGGTAGTTGCGCAGGAAGTCCTCGCGCATCACCCCGTGGCTCTCGGCCAGCCGCATCAGGCGGCCCTCGTAGCCGACGAGGCGCTTGTTGATGTCGTAGAGCTGCTCGACGAGTGCGTCGATGCGCGCCTGGTTGAGGCGCAGCGACTTCACCGCCGCGATCAGCTCGTCCTTGAACTTCTTGTACTTGCGCTCCTGCGCGGGCGAGAGCGTTTCGTTCTGCAGCTTGTTCTGGATGTCCTGGTCCTGCAGGCGGCGCAGCCGCTTGTAGGTGTCGGCCACCGTGTCGAACGTCTCCACCACCTTCGGCTTGAGCTCGGCCTCGATGGCGGCGAGCGAGAGCGAGTTCTCGAGATCGTCCTCGTCCAGTTCTCCTTCGCCCGCGGTCTCCTCCGGGGTGGGACCCTCGGAGGCGATCTGCTTGGGCTGGAACGGGGTCGGTGCGGGCGGCGCGGTCGCCGGCGCGGCCATCTGCGGCGGCTGGCCCGGGTTGCCCTCGCCGTCGCCGGCGCCGTTGGCCTGGCCCGCGGGCATGCCCTTGGCGTCCGGACCGGCGTAGGTCGCCTCCAGATCGATGATGTCGCGCAGGAAGACCTTGCCCTCGTTGAGCTCGTCGCGCCAGATGATGATGGCCTGGAACGTCAGCGGGCTCTCGCACAGGCCGGCGATCATGGCTTCGCGGCCGGCCTCGATGCGCTTGGCGATCGCGATTTCGCCCTCGCGCGAGAGCAGCTCGACCGAGCCCATCTCGCGCAGGTACATGCGCACGGGATCGTCGGTGCGCTCGCCCGGCTCCGACTTCTCGGACTTCGCCGGCGTGCGCTTCTTGACCTCGACGAGGTCGCCCTCCTCCTCGTCGTCCTCGTCCTCCTCCTCGCGCGCCTCGGCCGCTTCCTCAGCGTCCGGCTCCTCGTTCTCCACGACGTTGATGCCCATCTCGTTGAGCATCGCGAACACGTCCTCGATCTGGTCGGAGGTCACTTCCTCCGACGGCAGCACCGCATTGATCTGCTCATGCGTGACGTAGCCGCGCTTCTTCGCGAGCTTGATCATCTTCTTGACTGCGGCATCCGACAGATCGAGCAGCGGCAGCGGCGCGTCGGGAGTAGTTTCCTGCGTCTCCTTTTCAGGAGCTTCCATTTTCACGTCCTTCGGTTTTTCTTTGAGTGCGACCGTGGGCGCCGCCTTTGCTGGCGACGGCTTCGAAGCAACTTCCGGGACGACTTTCTCGACGGCCTTGATGACGACCATCCTCGCCGCCGTGGCGACGGCGGTGGCGGTCTTGGTGGCGAGAACCTTGGTGGTGACCGACGCGGATACTGCGGTCTTCACGCTGGCCTTGGCCGACGGCTTGGCGGCGGCCGACTTGGCGGGAGCCTTCGCGGAAGATTTCGACGAAGTCTTGGATGCGATCTTGGAGGCGGTCTTGTGGGCGGTCTTCGCGGGCGCTTTGGACTTGCCTGCTGCCTTCGCTTTCGTGGTCGTCACCATTGAGCATCTCCTCGCACCGGGGTCGGCACCCCTGTCGTGCAACTTCCCGCCACCGATGAAGGCCTACCGCCCAAGGCCAACCGTCAAAAGGGGCAGCTCACGCCGCCCCCGCAACGACCGAATCGGTCTGCAGTGTCGCTGGGGGCCTCTTAAGCCCCGATTAACTCTAACTGCCGTCAAAAAGGGTTGTCCTGCACTTTTTGATGGCCCTGAAATTCCTCAGAGTCCAGCCGAAATTTTCGCGGGCTCCGGTACTCCCGACCGTCCCTCGGCCCCCTTAGAGGCCGCGCGCGGGCCGTCCGGAGAGCGCCCCAAATCCTTCGATGGTTGCCTCGGTGCCCTCCAGCGCCGCCAATCGGCCCTGGACGTCGCGCAACCAGGCCAGGTTTTCTTCGCTGGGCTCGTCCCCGAGCGCACGTTCGGCGTCCTTCAGCTCCCTATGTAACGTCCGCGACCTGCGATGCAAGGTCACGACATGGGTCCACCACTGGCGCACGTCGTCCACCGCCGCGCCCGCGCGGGCGGGCCAGTCGGCGAAATGCGTCAGCGCGGTTTCGACCCGCATCAGCATCCCGCCGAGGTTGCGCTTCTCCAGGGCATGGCGCAGCGAGTCCGCCGTCTCGCCGGCATCGTGATGCGCGAGTGCGTCGAGCACGGCGCGGCGCAGCCGGTCGGCCTCGGGGTGGATGAAGTCGAGTTCCGCCAGCTCCTCGGCGTGGTTCTCGAGCAGCCAGGGATGATTGACCACCGCCACGAGGATCAGCGCCTCGCGCGGCGGGATCGCACTGCGATAGCCGCGCACCAGCGAACTGGTCGAGAGCTGCGAGCTTGCCGCCGGCAGGCCCGTGCCCTGGCGCATGCGGCCGGAGCCCGGCCCGCGCCCGCCGCCGAAGCCACGGAAGGTCCCGCGCGGCGTGCCGCGTTCGGCGGCGATCTTGGGCGCGAACAGCGTCTGCAGCCGCGCCTCCAGATCCTGGCGGTAATATTTGCGGACCGCGTCCTGCGTGATCGCGGCGGTGACCTTGTGCAGCCGCGCTTCGAGGCCCGCCCGCCGCTCCGGCGTGTCGAGCCGGGCACCTTCCATCTCGCGTGCCCACAGCATCTCCGCGAGCGGGCGCGCGCCCGCGAGCACCTCGGCCACGGCCTCGCGGCCGCCCGAGCGTACGAGGTCGTCCGGGTCCTGCCCTTCGGGCAGCGTCGCGAACAGGAGGCTTTTGCCGGGCGTCACCAGCGGCAGCGCGAGATCGACGGCGCGATAGGCGGCGCGCCGCCCCGCGCCGTCGCCGTCGAAGCACAGCACCGGCTCGTCGGACATCTTCCAGAGCAGCGCGAGCTGCTCCTCCGTGAGCGCGGTGCCGAGCGGCGCCACGGTGGCCGGGAAGCCCGCCATCACCATCGCGATCACGTCGACATAGCCCTCGACCACGACGAGTTGCGCGCCGTCGTGCGCCGCCTGGCGCGCGGCGGCGCCGTTGTAGAGCAGCGAGCCCTTGTGGAAGAGCGTCGTCTCCGGCGAGTTGAGGTACTTGGCGGGGACGTCCTTCTCCAGCGCGCGCCCACCGAAGGCGACGATGCGCCCGCGCAGGCCCGTGATCGGGAACATCACGCGGTCGCGGAACCGGTCGTAGGGCACCGGGATGTCATCGCCGGAAATCAGCAGGCCCGCCTCGACCATGTCGGACACAGGCACGCCCTGCGCGCCGAGGTGCTCCTTCAGCGCGAAGCGCTCGGCCGGCGCGTAGCCCATGCGGAACTTCACCTGCGCCGCCGGATCGACGCCACGGTCGGCGAGATAGCCGCGCGCCTTGGCGCCGGCGCGGGCGGCGAGCGTCGCCTCGAAGAACTTCGCGGCCAGCTCCATCACCTCGTACAGGGTTTTGCGCTTGTGCTCCTGGGCCTGCGCCTCCTCGCCGATCTTCGGCAGCGGCAGCCCGGCCTGCGAGGCGAGACGCTCGACCGCCTCGGGGAAAGTCACCCCCTCCGTCATCATGACGAAGTCGAAGATCGAGCCGTTCTTGCCCGATGAGAAGTCGAACCACGCCTGCTTCTGGTCGTTCACGAAGAACGACGGCGTCTTCTCCTTGCTGAACGGAGAAAGCCCCTTCCACTCGCGCCCGGCCTTCTTGAGCGCCACGCGCCGGCCCACGACCTCCGAGACCGGAAGCCGGGCGCGCAACTCCTCAAGGAAACTCGCCGGGTAACGCATGGGTGATTCGGGTAAGCCTAGACCAAGACGTCAGTCTTAATAAGGCAGCCGCCCGGGGCGGGCGCGCCGGCGGAGGGGGCGCCGCTTATCCCGGCTATCCACAGGCCCCTACTGCGGCTGGAGTCCGGACTCCTTCACGATCCGCTCGGAGACGACCCGGTTCTCCTTGAGATAGGCGGCGAACTGCTCCGGCGTGTCGAGGATCGGCACGAGGCCGAGGTTGACCATGTTGCGCTCGGCGAAGGCCTTGTCGCTGGCGATCGCCGTCGCGACCTCGCGCAGCTTGGCGATGATCGCCTTTGGCGTGCCCTTTGGCGCGACCAGTCCGAAAAAGGCCGGCGCGAGCGGACCCTTGTAGCCGAGTTCGCGCAGGGTCGGCACGTCGGGCAGGAGGGGCGAGCGCCGGTCGGTGTCGACGGCAAGCGCGACCATCGCGCCCGAGCGCACGTGCGGGATGAAGTTGGCAAGACCGCTGAACGAGACCGGCGTCGAGCCCGCGAGCACGGCGTTGGCCGCGTCCGCGCCGCCGCGATACGGCACCTTCACGATGTCGGCGCCCTTTTCCTTGCGCCAGTTCTCCATGAACAGCGCGAGCGGCACCGCCGGCGACATGTAGCTCAGCGTGCCGGGCTTCGCCTTCGATGCCGCCGCGAGCTCGTCGAGCGACTTGACGCCGAGCGAGGCGTTCACGACCAGCACCGCCGTCACGAAGAACATGTTGCTGATCGGCTCGAACGTCTTCGGGTCATAGGCGAGGTTCTTGAACAGGAACTGGTTGTACGAGAGCGTCTCGATCGGCAGCAGGCAGATCGTGTAGCCGTCCGGCTCCGCGTCCGCGCAGGCCTTGCCGGCGATGTTGAACGCGCCGCCCGGCCGGTTCTCGACCACGATCGGCTGGCCCGTGCGCTTCTGGAATTGCTCGCCGAGCACGCGCATGAACACGTCGCTGGTGCCGCCCGCGCTGAGCGCGGTGATCGCGCGTACCGGCTTGGCCGGATAGTCCTGCGCCGCCGCCGTGGCGGCCATGAGCGCGCCCGCCGCGGCGGCGAGCGATATCAGCTTGATCCTGCGCATTTCCCTCCCCCTATGTTTGCGTTCTCGATTATGCCGTCGCGCCCGCGGTGGGGACGCGACGCCGCATCACGGACTGCGCAGGCGCGGCGCCAGCGCGAGCCAGAGTCCCCCGCCGATCAGGAAACCGCCCGACAGGCGCGAGACGAGCTTGATGCGCCGCGCCGACAGCAGCATGCGCGCGCGTCCCGCGAGCACCGCGTAGCCGGAGTCGAAAATGCCGGCGACCACCATCGCCGTGACGCCGAGCAGGATCACCTGCCCCACGTAGTCGCCCTTGGCATTGACGAACTGCGGGATGAAGGCGCCGAACACCAGCAGCGCCTTGGGATTGCTCATCAGCACCAGGAAGCCCTGCCAGAAGAAGCCGACGCGCGGCCGCTTGGTGCGCGCGGGATCGCCCATCGCCGCCGGATGGCGCAGGAGCTTGATGCCGAGCCACACGAGATAGGCCGCTCCCGCCATGCGCACCCAGTCGAACCACACGCCCATGGTCTCGATCAGCGAGGCGAGGCCCAAGAGCACGATGCCCATCATCAGCGCGAGGCCGAGCTGCGTTCCCGCGATGTTGAGGAGGCCGGCGCGCGTTCCATGGGTCATGGAGTTGGCGACGATCAGCGTGACCGTCGGGCCGGGAACGATGACGACGACGAAGCAGGCGAAGACGTAGGCGAGATAGAATTCGAGAGACATGCGGCGGCCCTTCCCATGAGGCCGCCAGCATGACGCAAGCGGCGTCAGCCCGCCAGCATGCCCTTCACGAGGCCGCTCGCCTTGGCGAAGTCCATCTGGCCCGCGTACTTGCCGCGCAGCGCGCCGATGACCTTGCCCATGTCCTTCATGGAGGCCGCGCCGGTCTGCTTGATCGCCTCGGCGATCGCCGCCTTCATCTCGTCCTCGGACATCTGCTTTGGCAGGTAGCTGGAGATGATGGCGATCTCCTCCTCTTCCTGCGCCACGAGATCGGCCCGCCCGCCCTTGCGGTACATCTCGACCGAATCCTGCCGCTGCTTGATCAGCTTCTGGAACAGCGCGAGCAGGTCCTCGTCGGAGAGCGGACCCTTGCCGGCGCCGCGCGCCTCGATATCGCGATCCTTGATGGCCGCGTTCATCATGCGCAGCGTCGAGACGCGGCGCTCCTCGCGGCTCTTCATGGCCTCTTTCAGGGCGTTATTGATATCGTCGCGCAACATGGCTATGTCCTTCGCCGACCCCCGGCCGCGCGGCGCGGCGGCGGTTCCCAGATGTAGGTCAGCGATGAACCAGACACAAGCAGCCGGCGCGGCGGGCTGGGCGGAGCCCAAGGCGACGGCATTGCTGGTGTTGGCCGACGGCACGGTCCTGGAAGGCATCGGCTTCGGCGCCACCGGCCACGCGGTCGGCGAGGTGTGCTTCAACACCGCCATGACCGGCTACGAGGAGATCCTCACCGACCCCTCCTATGCCGGCCAGATCATCACCTTCACCTTCCCGCACATCGGCAACGTCGGCGCCAACGACGAAGACATCGAGACGGTGAACATGGCCGCGACGCCGGGCGCGCGCGGCGTGATCCTGCACAGCGCCATCACGCAGCCGTCGAACTACCGCGCCACGCGCCACCTCGATCAGTGGCTCAAGGCCCGCGGCATCGTCGGCATCTGCGGCATCGACACGCGCGCGCTCACCGGCCTCATCCGCACCAAGGGCATGCCCAACGCCGTGATCGCGCACGCCGCGGACGGCACGTTCGACCGCGACGCGCTCAAGCGCGAGGCGCGCGAGTGGCCCGGCCTCGTCGGCATGGACCTCGTGCCGCAGGTGACCTGCGGTCAGCGCTTCACCTGGGACGAGACGCCGTGGGAGTGGGGCAAGGGCTACGGGCGCCAGGAGAAGCCCGAGTTCCACGTCGTCGCCATCGACTACGGCATCAAGCGCAACATCCTGCGCCTGCTCGCCGGCACCGGCTCGAAGGTGACGGTGGTGCCCGCGCAGACCCCGGCCGAGGACATCCTCGCGCTCAATCCGGACGGCGTCTTCCTCTCGAACGGGCCCGGCGATCCGGCCGCCACAGGCACGTACGCGGTGCCGGTGATCCGCAAGGTGATCGACAGCGGCGTGCCGACGTTCGGCATCTGCCTCGGCCATCAGATGCTCGGCATTGCGGTCGGCGGGCGCACCGTGAAGATGCACCAGGGCCACCACGGCGCGAACCATCCGGTGAAGGACCTCACCACGGGAAAGGTCGAGATCACCTCGATGAACCACGGGTTCGCGGTGGACAAGGACACCCTGCCGCGCGAGGTCGCGCAGACGCACGTGTCGCTGTTCGACGGATCGAACTGCGGCATCGCGCTCAAGGACAAGCCGGTGTTCTCGGTGCAGTACCATCCCGAGGCGTCGCCCGGCCCGCGCGACAGCCACTATCTGTTCCGGCGGTTCGCCGATCTCATGCGCGCGAAACGCGGCTGAACCGCGCCCCTTAAGAAGGGACGTCGGCCGTCGGACAACATCGTCTCTGTGAAATGCGCGCGCGAGACGCGCGGGCGCGCAACGGCGCGGCCGTTACTTCTTCTCGAACTTGCGCAGATTCATTTCGACGAACGGCTTGAGCTCGTCGGGCAGGTCCTTACGCTGCTCGATGAGCTGCGTGAATTCCTTGCTGGTGCGCCCTTCGCTGATCAGCTTGGCAAAGCCGCCGTCGGAGATCTTCGCACCCGGATTGGTCAGCAGGATGCGCATGATGTCGCGATCGCCGCGCTCGATCAGCACGTCCGTGACGGCCGCGCTCAGCTCGGGGCGGCTGGCGACGAGCGCGAGATATTCCTTGCGCTTGGTGCGCACGAACTGGACGAGATCGGAATCGGGCAAGGTGAAGCGGCCGCGCAGGAACGGGCCGGACACCGCGAGGTTGTTGTCGCTCGAGAGCTTGCGCACGACCTTGGCCGGCGCCTTCTCGCAAGGGGCGAGCTTCGCGCTCACCTCGACCGCGCCCTGCGGCCCGTTGTGCTCGATGAGCCTGCAGATGACGTCGTCGAAGAAATCGATCTGGTTGACGGTATAGGACTCGACCCCTTCGACGAAGAGGTCGGTGATCTTGCGCATGATCTCGAACGTGCGCGGGCTGGCCGACGGGCCGAGCGCGGCTTCGAGTTCTGCCATCACTGCATTGCTCTGACCTGCCATCGCCTCCCTCCGCGTCGAAGCATTTCGCCGCAACGCCGGTCGAAGCCCTGTGATACAAGCAATTCACAAACAAACCTTAATTGCAGCGTGGACCAGGCCTCCTACAACCCCTGGACATGGCTAACGAATCCTCACCATTCGCGGGCCGCAGCAGGAGCGCGACGAGCATGGAAGCGAGACAGCGGGAATTCGGGCTCGTGCCGGTGGCGACGGCGGCCGCCCTGAGCGGCCTGGAGCTTCTCAGGGAGATGATCGCCGGCCGGCTGCCCGGCCCGCCCATCCTGGAGACGCTCGATTTCACCCTTGCCGAGGTCGAGCACGGGCGTGCCGTGTTCGAGGGCGTGCCCGCCTTCAGGCACTACAACCCGCTCGGCACGGTGCATGGAGGCTACGCCGCGACGCTGCTCGACTCCTGCATGGGCTGCGCGGTGCACTCGACGCTGCCCAAGGGCGTGAGCTACACCACGCTCGAATTCAAGGTCAGCCTGATCCGGCCGATCACCAGCGACACAGGGCTCGTGCGTGCGGAGGGCCATACGCTCAACGTCGGGCGCCGCGCCGCCACCGCCGAGGGGCGGCTGACCGACGCCAAGGGCAAGCTGCTCGCCCACGCCTCGACCACGTGCCTGATCTTCGATCTGCCCAGCCAATAACAACAGCACGACAGGACCCCGATGCGCGCGTGGATCGACTGGTACGATTCCCCTCAATCCATCTACGCCAATGAGCGCCATCGCGACGTCCACTTCCGGCGCATCGCGCAGGACATCGCGCGCTACGTGCCCGGCCCGCACGCCGTCGTCCTCGACTACGGCTGCGGCGAGGCGTTGCACGCCGGCATCGTCGCCGGCGCCGCCGCGCGGCTGATCCTCGCCGAGCCCGCGCCGGGCGTGCGCGCGCGTGTCGCCGCGCGCTTTGCCGGCGACGGCAGGATCACGGTGTGCGACCTCGACGGCGTCGCGGCGTTGCCCGAGGCCTCGGTCGACCTCGTCGTGATGCATTCGGTGATCCAGTACATGACCGCCGAGGAGCTCGACGTCGCGCTGCGCCGCATCCGGCGCCTGCTCAAGCCCTCCGGCCTGTTCGTGCTGGGCGACGTGATCGCGCCCGACACGCCGGCGTCCACCGACGCGCTGGCGCTGCTGCGCTTCGGCCTCGCGGAAGGCTTCTTCATCGCCGCCGGCGTCAGCCTGGCGCGCCTGCTGCTGTCGAGCTACTGGCGGCTGCGGTCCTCGCTCGGGCTTTCCCGCTACGACGCGCCGGCGATCACCGCGAGACTGGCGGCGTGCGGTTTCTCGGCGAGCCGCCAGCCGGCCAACATCGGCCACAACCAGGCGCGAATGACGTTCCTGTGCCGTCCGGCGTGACCCCCGGGCGCCCGGCGGTTGCATGACACCTTGCGCGCAATCGCGCGGCGCGGTCCAAAGCAATCGCGCGGCGCGGTCCAAAGCAATCGCGCGGCGCGGTCCAAAATCGTCGCGCGTTAACGCCCTTGCCGCCGCTTTGCGCTATGGTGCGCGCGGCCCGGTGGCGGAGCGGTTACGCAGGGGCCGTGCAAGGCCTCCCAGCTTGGTTCAATTCCAGGCCGGGCCTCCAATTTTCGCCTCCTTGACCAGCGGGGCGCGGATGCACATCTGCGCCCCGCCGGGTCTGCGGACTGCGGCGCGCACCGTCCCCCGGCGAGACGGCCGAAAGCCTTCCCTCGCCGTCGAATCTGGGCTAAGCCACGCGCGCCGCGACGGGCATCCGCGTCCGCATCCGGCCTCAAGGTCGCGCGCTTGCGCGCCCTTTTTTTGTGTCCACTGCGCGCGACCCTGCGAAGTGGAAACCGGTTCGCCGACATGATCGTGCGCTGACCAGGCCGCGACCCGGCGCAGAACCGGTGACCGCCCGTCGGCCGCGCGCCAGCTTCGAGTAGTCCCGAATGCCGAAACGCACCGATATCTCCACAGTCCTGATCATCGGTGCGGGACCTATCGTCATCGGGCAGGCCTGCGAGTTCGACTATTCCGGCACCCAGGCCTGCAAGGCGCTCAGGGAAGAGGGCTACCGGGTCGTGCTGGTCAACTCGAACCCGGCGACGATCATGACTGATCCGGAGCTCGCGGACGCCACCTACCTCGAGCCGATCACGCCGGAGATCGTCGCGCGCATCATCGAGAAGGAGCGCAACGTCCTGCCCGGCGGCTTCGCGCTGCTGCCGACCATGGGCGGGCAGACCGCGCTCAACTGCGCGCTCTCGCTGCGCCGCATGGGCGTGCTCGAGAAGTTCGACGTGACGATGATCGGCGCCACCGCCGAGGCCATCGACAAGGCCGAGGACCGCGAGCTGTTCCGCGAGGCGATGAAGAAGATCGGCCTCGAGACGCCGAAGTCCTCGCTCGCCAATGCCTCCGACCTCAAGAAGGCGGATCGCGACAGGCACGCCGCGCAGATCGCCGCCATCAAAGCGCGCGGCCTGCCGCCGGCGGATGAAGCGCAGGCGATCGCCGCCTTCGAGGCGACCTGGGCCGCCGGCGATCCCGAGCGCAAGCGCCGCTACATCGAGAAGGGCCTGATCGAGGCGCTGGAGTCGCTCGCCGACATCGGCCTGCCCGCGATCATCCGCCCCTCGTTCACGCTCGCCGGCACCGGCGGCGGCATCGCCTATACCCGCGCGGAGTTCATCGAGATCATCGAGCGCGGCCTCGACGCCTCGCCCACCACCGAAGTCCTGATCGAGGAATCCGTCCTCGGATGGAAGGAATTCGAGATGGAGGTGGTGCGCGACAAGAACGACAACTGCATCATCGTCTGCTCCATCGAGAACTTCGATCCGATGGGCGTGCACACCGGCGACTCGATCACGGTCGCGCCGGCGCTGACGCTGACGGACAAGGAATACCAGATCATGCGCGACGCATCGATTGCGGTGCTGCGCGAGATCGGCGTGGAGACCGGCGGCTCCAACGTGCAGTTCGCGGTGAATCCGGCGGACGGCCGCCTCGTCGTCATCGAGATGAACCCGCGCGTGTCGCGCTCCTCGGCGCTGGCCTCGAAGGCGACCGGCTTTCCGATCGCCAAGGTCGCCGCCAAGCTCGCGGTCGGCTACACGCTCGACGAGATCGCCAACGACATCACCGGCGGCGCGACGCCGGCTTCGTTCGAGCCGACCATCGACTACGTCGTCACCAAAATCCCACGCTTCGCGTTTGAGAAGTTCCCCGGCTCCGATCCGGTGCTGACCACTTCGATGAAGTCGGTCGGCGAGGCGATGGCCATCGGCCGCACCTTCCAGGAGAGCCTGCAGAAGGCGCTGCGCTCGCTCGAGACCGGCCTCACCGGCCTCGACGAGATCGCCATCGAGGGCCTCGGCCAGGGCGACGACAAGAACGCGATCCGCGCGGCGCTCGGCACGCCCACGCCCGACCGCCTCCTCAAGATCGCGCAGGCCATGCGGCTCGGATTCACCGACGAGCAGATCTTCGAGAGCTGCTCGGTCGATCCGTGGTTCCTCGCGCAGATCCGCGGCATCGTCGAGGCCGAGCAGGAGATCGCCGCCAAGGGCCTGCCGCCCACGGCCGCGACATTGCGCCGCCTCAAGGCCATGGGCTTCTCCGACGCGCGTCTCGCCAAGCTCACCGGCCGCACGATCGAGGCCGTGACCAAGCACCGCCGCGCGCTCAAGGTGCGCCCGGTGTTCAAGCGCATCGACACCTGCGCCGCCGAGTTCGCCTCGCCCACCGCCTACATGTACTCGACCTACGAGGCGCCCTTCGCCGGCGCGCCCGCCGACGAGGCCGCGCCGTCGGACCGGCGCAAGGTCGTCATCCTCGGCGGCGGGCCCAACCGCATCGGCCAGGGCATCGAGTTCGACTACTGCTGCTGCCACGCCTGCTTCGCGCTCAACGACGCCGGATACGAGACCATCATGGTCAACTGCAATCCGGAAACCGTCTCGACCGATTACGACACCTCGGACCGGCTCTACTTCGAACCGCTGACCGCCGAGGACGTGCTGGAGATCATCGAGACCGAGCGCAGCAACGGCACGCTGCACGGCGTGATCGTGCAGTTCGGCGGGCAGACGCCGCTCAAGCTCGCCGAGGCGCTCGAGGCCGCCAACGTGCCGATCCTCGGCACCTCGCCGGACGCGATCGACCTCGCCGAGGATCGCGACCGCTTCAACAAGCTCATCGCCGGGCTCGGGCTGCGCCAGCCCGACAGCGGCATCGCCGCGAGCCCGGCGCAGGCGCGCGCGATCGCGGCGGAGATCGGCTACCCGATCCTGATCCGTCCGTCCTACGTGCTGGGCGGGCGCGCCATGGAGATCGTGCACGACGCCGCCCAGCTCGACCGCTACGTCGCGCGGCTCGCCTCCGACCTCGACCGGCCGTCCGACCTCGTCGTGTCGAAGAAGCGCCCGCTGCTGATCGACCGCTACCTGTCCGACGCCATCGAGGTCGACGTCGACTGCATCGCCGACGGCAAGGACACGTTCATTGCCGGCATCATGGAGCACATCGAGGAAGCGGGCATCCATTCCGGCGACAGCGCCTGCGTGCTGCCGCCCCATTCGCTCGACGCCAAGACGCTCGCGGAGCTCGAGCGCCAGACGCGTGCGCTCGCCCTCGCCCTCAAGGTCGGCGGCCTGATGAACGTGCAGTACGCCATCAAGGACGGCGTCATCCATATCCTGGAGGTGAACCCGCGCGCCTCCCGCACCGTGCCCTTCGTCGCCAAGGTGATCGGGCTGCCGGTGGCCAAGATCGCGGCGCGGGTGATGGCGGGCGAGAAGCTCGCCGACTTCCACCTCAAGCCGCCCCGGCCGGCCCACGTGGGCGTCAAGGAAGCGGTGTTCCCGTTCGCCCGCTTCCCCGGAGTCGACACCGTGCTCGGGCCGGAGATGAAGTCGACCGGCGAGGTCATGGGCCTCGACACCTCGTTCGAGACCGCTTTCGCCAAGAGCCAGATCGGCGGCGGCTCGCGCCTGCCGCGGTCCGGCACCGTGTTCGTGTCGGTCCGGGACGTCGACAAGGCACGCATCCTGCCGGCCATCCGGGTGCTGGACGGGCTCGGATTCAAGGTGATCGCCACGTCCGGGACCCAGCGCTTCCTGGCGGAACACGGATTGGCTGCCCACAAGGTCAACAAGGTCGCCGAGGGCCGGCCCCACATCGTGGACGCCATCAAGAATGGCGACGTGCAACTGGTCTTCAATACCACCGAGGGGGCGACCGCCCTGGCCGACAGCCGGTCGCTGCGGCGCGCCGCCCTCTTGCATAAAGTTCCCTACTACACCACTCTTTCAGGCGCCGTCGCCGCGGCGCAGGGGATCAAGGCCTACCTGGCCGGCGATCTCGAGGTGCGCGCGCTGCAGGCCTATTTTGCGACCAAGGCCTGACGGAGGTTGGACGCCTGCGCGCGGGCGGCGTTGTGGTTGCGCAATGAGTTCGCTGTCGCGGTGCCGCACCAACGGCCCGCGATGAGTTTTTTCTGTCGGAGGGTGAAGGACCGATGGACAAGATACCGATGACTGCCGCCGGCTACGCCGTGCTGGAAGAAGAATTGAAGCACTGCCAGCAGGTGGAGCGGCCTCGCATCATCCAGCAGATCACGGATGCGCGTTCGCACGGCGACCTGTCGGAGAACGCCGAGTATCACGCCGCCAAGGAGCAGCAGTCGCTCAACGAGGGACGCATCGCCGAGCTCGAGGACAAGCTCGCGCGCGCCGAGGTGATCGACGTCTCGAAGCTGTCCGGCGACACGATCAAGTTCGGTGCGACCGTCACGCTGATCGACGAGGACACCAACAAGAAAGCCGTCTGGCAGATCGTCGGCGAGCCCGAGGCCGATGCCAAGCAGGGCCGGATCTCCATCACCTCGCCGCTTGCGCGCGCGCTGGTCGGCAAGAAGAAGGGCTCGACCGTCGAAGTCGTCGCCCCCGGCGGCGCCAAGGCCTACGAGATCGCCAAGGTCGAGTGGCGCTGAGCGCCTGACGACTCGTGAATATTCGGCATGGCCGGGCTCCGCGCCCGGCCATGTTTTTTTGCCGCCGGCCTTCTCGGCCGGCGCAAGCGCGCATGCACGAGCGTAGGGACGGCCTCGCCGCCGAAGACCAGACCATCGCCTCCGGCAGTCCCCCGCGCCGCCAGATCGTGTACGATCTCCCCAACCGTGGCATCGGCGCGTCCGATCGCCGCCGAGGAACGATAACCGCGGAGCCGGGAGCGAATGAAGTTCGGAGTGTTCGACCATCTCGACGACGGGCGCGTGCCCCTCGCCGATCTCTACGACAATCGCCTCAAGCTGATCGACGCCTACGATCGCAGCGGCATCTACGCCTACCATCTCGCCGAGCACCATTCGACGCCGCTCGGCATGGCCGCCTCGCCCGGCATCCTTCTCTCGGCGGTCGCACAGCGCACCACCTCGCTGCGCTTCGGGCCGCTCGTCTATCTGCTGCCGTACTATCACCCGATCCGCCTGATCGAGGAGATCTGCATGCTCGATCAGATGAGCCGCGGCCGCCTGCAGCTCGGCGTCGGGCGCGGCGTCTCGCCGTTCGAGACGCTGTTCTACGGCCTGGATTTCCAGCAGACCCAGGGCATGTACCACGAGGCCTTTCAGCTCCTGATGAAAGGCCTGACCTCGGAGGAGCTCACGTTCGAGGGCGAGCACTATGCCTTCAAGAACGTGCCCATGCTGCTGCGTCCGTTCCAGCGTCCGCATCCGCCGCTGTGGTACGGGCTCACGCTGCCGCAGAACGCGGCCTGGCCGGCCGCCAACGACGTGAACATCGTGATCATCGGGCTGCGCGCCAGCATCAAGGCCTGCGTCGACGCCTATCTCGCGGAGCGCGCGCGGCTCGGCAAGGATCCGAAGTCGGTGCCGCTGATGGGCGCCAGCAAGCACGTGGTGGTGGCGCAGACGGACGCCGAGGCGCTGCGCATCGCGCGGCGCGCCTACCTGCCCTGGCGCGAGAGCTTCTTGTGGCTGTTCAAGCGCCACAACAGTGCGCCGCGCATCGTCGACGTGCTGCCGCCGACCTTCGACGAGCTGATGGCGATCGGCAACGGCATCGCCGGCTCGCCGGAAACGGTGCGCAACTGGATCGCCGAGGAGGTCGCGGCCACCGGTATTAACTACTTCGTGTCGTGGATGGCCTTCGGCGACCTCACGGTCGATGAGTCGCTGCGCTCGCTCGACCTGTTCGCGCGCGAGGTGATGCCGGCGTTCGCAAAGAGCTGAGCAAGGCGTAGTGAGCCGAAGTCACTGGGAGACGGAACAGCCCGCGTCATTGCGAGGAGCGGAGCGCCGAAGCAATCCAGATCCGATGCGCTGCACTGGATTGCTTCGTCGGGCTGACGCCCTCCTCGCAATGACCCTTCCGCGACGCGCGTCGACCGCCGTCATGCCGCCTTCGGCCGAAGCCCGCCTCTACTCCAGCGGCACCATCGCCGCATCCTTCGAGTTGCGCAGCGTCAGCGACGTCTTGACGTTGCGCACGTGCGGCGCCGCGGTCAGCTCCTTCACCAGCGCCTGGAACGCGGCAAGGCTGGGCGCGACGCACTTGAGCACGAAGTCGATCTCGCCCGAGAGCATCCAGCACTCGCGCACCAGCGGCTGCGTCTGCACGAAGGCCTCGAATGCGGCAAGGTCGGTCTCGGCCTGGCTCGACAGGTGCACCATGGCGAAGGCGGTCACCTCGAAGCCGAGCTTCTTCTCGTCGAGGAGCGCCCGATAGCCTTTGACGAAGCCGGCCTCCTCGAGCGCGCGCACCCGGCGCAGGCAGGGTGGCGCCGAGATGCCGACCCGGCGCGCCAGCTCGACATTCGTGATGCGGCCGTCCGCCTGCAGTTCCTTGAGGATGTGCCGGTCGATGGCATCGAGACGCGCAGGCATGGGGGGCTCCGCCGAGGATGGGTCCTTCTAGCCCGATCCGCGCCGGCGCGAAACTTTATTGCGCGTTGGCGGCGCCTCATTCGTCGGCACAGCCGCGCCCCGGACCGGCGCTGGCAGGGTTAACGAATTGTTTCCGCGGGTATTTTGGACGGCGCCAGCGGCGCAGAAGCGTGGACAAAATGGCGCATCCGCCTCCGTTTCGCGGTTCCGGCTGTGAGTCTAGGGTTGCGGAACTTGCATAGCTCCGCGGATTGAATACATTCCGGGCACGCCGCGCACCCGATCCGGGCCACCACGGCCAGCGCGATGCCCCCGAAATTCCCAGCGGAATGGCGAGACATGTCGAAGACCACTCATGCCAAGGTCGTCATCATCGGTTCTGGCCCGGCCGGATACACCGCCGCGATCTACGCGGCCCGCGCCATGCTGGAACCGGTCCTGATCCAGGGTATCCAGCCCGGCGGCCAGCTCACCATCACCACCGACGTCGAGAACTATCCCGGCTACGCCGACGTCATCCAGGGGCCGTGGCTGATGGAGCAGATGCAGAAGCAGGCCGAGCACGTCGGCACCCGCATCGTCACCGACCACGTCAATGACCTCGACCTGTCGCAGCGCCCGTTCCGCCTGACCTGCGACTCCGGCGACATCTATATGGCCGACACCCTCGTCATCGCCACCGGCGCGCAGGCGCGCTGGCTCGAGCTGCCGAGCGAGCAGAAGTTCAAGGGCTACGGCGTCTCGGCCTGCGCCACCTGCGACGGCTTCTTCTATCGCGGCAAGAACGTGATCGTCGTCGGCGGCGGCAACACCGCCGTCGAGGAAGCGCTGTTCCTCACCAATTTCGCCGACAAGGTGACGGTCGTGCATCGCCGCGACTCCTTCCGCGCCGAGCGCATCCTGCAGGACCGCCTGTTCAAGAACCCGAAGATCTCGGTGATCTGGGACTCGGCGATCGACGAGGTCATGGGCGACGACAGCCCGCTCAAGGTCTCGCGCGTGCGGCTCAAGAACGTGAAGACCGGCGCCACCACCGAGATGAACGTCGACGGCGTGTTCATCGCCATCGGCCATTCGCCCGCGACGGACCTCGTCAAGGGCAAGCTCGAGATGAAGCCGTCCGGCTACATCAAGACCGCACCCTTCTCGACCGCCACGTCCGTGCCCGGCGTGTTCGCCGCCGGCGACGTGACCGACGACGTCTATCGCCAGGCCGTCACCGCGGCCGGAATGGGGTGCATGGCTGCGCTCGAGGCGGAGCGTTTCCTTCACGCGCACAGCGAACAGCGCGCGGCAGCAGAGTGACACAAAGAGCGCAATGATAATGCCAAGCCCACGCTCCACCATGGATTGGGACAAGCTGAAGGTGTTTCACGCCGCGGCGGAAGCCGGCAGCTTCACGCATGCCGGCGAGCAGCTCGGGCTGTCACAGTCGGCCGTGTCGCGCCAGGTCAGCGCCCTCGAGCAGGAGCTTGCAGTCTCGCTGTTCCATCGTCACGCGCGCGGCCTGATCCTCACCGAGCAGGGCGAGCTGCTGTATCGCACCGCGCACGAAGTCTTCATGAAGCTGGAGGCGGCGCGCACCAAGCTGACGGACAGCCGCGAGCGCCCCAACGGCGACCTGCGCATCACCACCACGCCGGGCCTTGGCGTGCACTGGCTGACGCCGCGCCTCGGCGAGTTCATCGAGCTCTATCCCGACATCCACATCAAGCTGCTCGTCACCGACGAGGAGCTCGACCTCTCCATGCGCCAGGCCGACGTCGGCATCCGCATGCGCCAGCCTTCGCAGCCGGACGTGATCCAGCGCAAGCTGTTCGCGGTGCATTTCCACGCGTTCGCCTCGCCGGAGTATCTCAAGCGCTTCGGCACGCCGAAGTCGCTGGCGGATCTCGACAATCACCGCCTGCTGCTGCTCGACGGCGGGCACGTGCCATCATACCTGCAGCAGAACCGCAATTGGCTGCTCGAGGTCGGACGCGACGGCAAAGGCCCGCGCGCGCCGTTGATTATGATCAATAACATCCTTGGATTGATGAAGGCCTGCCAGCGCGGCATCGGCATCGCGCTGCTGCCGGACTATCTCGTCGAGGACTCCGGCCTCGTGCAGCTCTTCGGCGAAGGCGATTCCATCGCGCTCGACTGCTACTTCGTCTATCCGGAAGAGCTCAAGTCGGTCGCGCGCGTGCAGGTGTTCCGCGACTTCCTCGTCGCCAACGCACAGCGCTGGAACTTCTGACGTTCGGCTGAGCGCGGCGGCGCGTGCGCAAGATTTGCGCACGCAACATGGCTGACATGCCGGCGGTTTCCTTGTTGCCGCGCGGCGCCGACCGCATATTGGCGAAGGTACGCTGTCGGCGAATCGTTGCGACATCCTCCCAGTTCGCAACTCCGCGGTCAGCTGTTCCCCTCTGGAAGGTGATCGTCGGCTTGACCGACGAAACTACGCCGAGCCACTGGCTCGGCGTTTTCTTTTGCGGCGGGTCGTCGTCGCAAGCGCATCGCGCTCACGCCCACAGGCGTTCCTTGCCTTCGAGCCCCTTGTACATGTCGGCGACGTATTCGCCGTAGCCGTTGAACAGCAGCGTAGGGCGGCGCTCGCCCGTGCCGATCACCTCCTCGCTTGCCTGGCTCCAGCGCGGATGCGGCACCTGCGGATTGACGTTGGCCCAGAAGCCGTACTCGGACGACTGCAGCTCCTCCCACAGCCCGCGCGGACGCTTGTCGGTAAAGGTGAAGCGCACGATCGACTTGATCGACTTGAAGCCGTACTTCCACGGCACCGCCAGCCGCAGCGGCGCGCCCATCTGCTTGGCCACCGGCTTGCCGTAGGCGCCGGTGACGAGGAACGCGAGCTCGTTCGTCGCCTCCGCCATCGTCAGCCCCTCGACATAGGGCCACGGATAGATCGGGCTGCGCTGGCCCGGCGCCATCGACGGGTCCTTGAACGTCTCCATGCGCACGTAGGTCGCCGACGACAACGGCTTGGCGAACTTCACGAGCTCGGCGAAGGCGAAGCCCGACCACGGCACGGTCATGCCCCAGGCCTCGACGCAGCGGTGGCGGTAGAGCCGCTCCTCGAGCGGCATCGCCTTGAGGAGGTCGTCGATGGCGATCTCCTGCGGCTTCTCCACCATGCCGTCGATCTTCACCATCCACGGCCGGATGCGCAGCTGCTGCGCATCGCGCGCGACGTTCTTGGTCGAGTTGAATTCGTAGAAGTTGTTGTAGTTGAGGTTGACCTTCTCCGGCGTGATGTCGCGGTCGAGCACGTACTTCTCGTTGCGCTTCACGGGATAGAGCGCGGCGCTCGGGTCGGGGATGTCGGCGACGCGCTGCGCCATGGCGAGCGCGGGCGAGAGCGCGGCCATCGCGGTTCCGCCCGCGGCCAGGAAGGCGCGGCGGTTGAAGACCAGGTGCTCTGGGGTCACGCGGCTTTCCGGGATCTCCCAGCCGCGGCGGCGAATGACGTGCATCGGCAACTCCTCCGGAAGGGCGCTTTTGGGAACGAGGTAACGCCCATGTCCCCCCGCCCGCAAATCACGACCCTGCGACGTGCGCGCGGGCCGGTGCACCCGCTACGGGACGACCGCCCGGCCGCACGTGTCATTCGTTCATTCGTTGCGGCGCTGCCGAAAGTTACTCGCCACCATGTAGCGGCACGACTGAAAGTTACTCGCCAGGATGCAATTGACTTGGCAAAGCTCCTATCATCTTCAGTGGGCGACGTCGCCAAACCAGTGTAAGCGGCCATGGAAGAGGTTAGACGCGCTTCCTCACATCCTCAATTAGTGGACCCAGGCCGCGCCACGTAACACGACCAACCGCACGAAGCTGTGCGACTCCCAACGGTAGCCCGACCATACTGATGCGACCCGTCAGCATAGCCATTGTGCCATACTCTGGTCTGGGCTGCGGGTCGTAGTGAACGCCGCCAGCCACATTACTCATGTATCTGATCAAGTTGCGAACAGAAATGACCTCTCCCCTAAAATAAGTGACAGGGTGCGCCAGAAACTGTTCTTTAGACAGGTGCGTCGACGGCGCATGCGGCGAACGTGCTTGGGGGTCAAGGCCATCTTCAAGGGATTGGAGCACCGTGAACTGGTCCGGTTCGTTGCGAAACTTGCCCACATGGAAATGTAGTCGAATATTGCTCGTGTTCACCGTATCCACGAGCGCGTGTTTGTCAGCCAGCAATTGGCGCAAGTTGCCAGCTAGATCTAGCAGTTCGATCTCTTTGTTAGAGTCAATTAGGGTGGCCAATTGATCGCTGCGCTCTAGAAATAAGGCTTCGGGCGTCATAGCAATGTTGACCCGATTAAAAACTCAGAATTCCAGCGTGCTGCGAATTGCAGCCAGCGCACGTGTAAAGGACTCGTCAGTATTGCGAAGTTACTCGCCTCACCCGAGCATATCCTGCCTCTTCTGGAGATATTCCTCGCGGCTGATCTCCCCGCGCGCATAGCGCTCCTCCAGCACGTCGAGGCCGGGCGAGCGCCGGTCCGCCGGCATCCGCACCTCGCGGCCCATGGCGTAGCGCACCAGCATCACGATCGCCGCGATGACCAGGATCCAGAACAGGATCGGGATGATGAAGTGGAACGGCCAGATCCAGCTCCAGCTCCAACTGTCGTAGGTCCACATGCTCGCAACCTCCGGGCTCGGTCCGCCGCCCCGCGGGAAACCTACGCCGCCTCCACCTTGCGCGCCGCCACGATCTGATCCGCCGGCTTGCCGCTGAGCTCGGCCATGTGGTCGAACTTGAACGTGAAACCGCCGACGCCCGCCGTCGCCGAACGCACCTCGACGATGAGGTCGCCGATCTCGGCCTCCGGCATCATTGCGCGCACCACGTCCCAGCCCGGCCATCCCTCGCGCGTGTCGAAGCCCAGGATCTGGCCGCGCCGCCCGGACAGGATCGCATTGATCTTGGCGGTCGCGTCCGAGGGGCACACGATCTCGACCGTGTGGATCGGCTCCAGCAGGACCGGATTGCACTGGGGCAGCGCTTCGGCGATGCCGATGCGGCCGGCGGTGCGGAACGCCATGTCGGACGAGTCGACCGTGTGGTACGAGCCGTCGATCAGCGTGACCGCGACGTCGACGACGGGAAAGCCGAGCGGCCCGTGCTTGAGTCCGTCCTTCACGCCCTCTTCCACCGACGGGATATAGTTGCCCGGCACCACGCCGCCCTTGATCTCATCCTTGAAGGTGAAGCCGGTGCCGCGCGGCAGCGGCTTGATGTCGAGGACGACGTCGCCGTACTGCCCATGCCCCCCCGACTGCTTCTTGTGGCGCCCGCGCTGCACGATCGGCTTGCGGATCGACTCGCGGTAGCCGACGCGCGGCGGATGGCGCTCGATCGCGATGCCGAAGCGGTCGGCCAGGCGCTCGATCATCACGCGCAGGTGCATCTCGCCCTGTCCCCAGGCAATCACCTCGTGCGTCTCGGCGTTGTGGTCGACGACGAGCGCGGGATCTTCCTCGACCAGCTTGGTCAGCGCGAGCCCCAGCTTGACGTCGTCCTTGCGCTCCTTGGCGGAGATCGACAGTGCCAACACCGGCGCCGGCGGCTTGATCGCGGCCAGCGGTGCGTGCGGCTTCTTGCCGGAGGAGAGCGTGTCGCCGGTGCGCGCGTGCTCGAGCTTGCCGAGCGCGACGGTGTCGCCCGCGCCCGCTGCGCCGCGCTTCTCGCTCGCCTGCCCCATCAGCTTGAACACGCCGGACACCCGCCCGGCCTCGCGCTCCGGCGTCGTGAGCGTGACGCCGTCGCCGATCTCGCCGGCGAGCACGCGCACGATCGACATCTTGCCGCCGTGCGAGGTGTGCAGCGTCTTGAGCACGTAGGCCAGCGCCTCGCCGTTGGCCTTGGCGCCCAGCCGCTGCGCGGTCTCGCGCACGCCTGCCGCCTCGTGGCGCAACGCCTTGAGCAGGCGCAGCACGCCGTTGGTGCGCGTGGCGACGCCCATCAGCACCGGGCATACCTGGCCCTCGCGCAGCTCCTTGGCCAGATCGTCGAACACCTTGTCGCGCGGCGGCGGGATGTCCTCGAGAAGCTGCTCCATCAGTTCGTCGTCGTGGTCGGCGAGCGTCTCCAGCATGGTGAAGCGCGCTTCCTTCTCGAGTGTCTGCGCCTCGCCTTCGAGCGGGACGACCTCGGAGGGCTTGTGCTCCTTGTAGACATGCGCGCGCTCGAGCGCGAGGTCGACGAAGCCGGAGACGATGTCGCCGTGCCAGAGCGGGATCTGCCGCAGCAGCAGCGGCGTGCGCGAGGCCGGCTGCAGCATCCTGAGCACGTCGCGCACGCGCGTGTCGGCCTTGTCGATCTTGTTGAGGAACAGAAAGCGCGGAACCTTGAGCTCTTCGAGCTCGCGCAGGATCAATTGCAGTTGCGGTATCTTCTTCTCGTCGGCCTCGCACACCACGATCGCCGCGTCGCAGGCCGGCAGCACCGCGCGCATGTCGTGGACGAACTCGACGGACCCGGGACAGTCGATGAACGTGTAGGACTCGTCCATGAAGCTGGTGGTGGCGACGGAGATCTCCACGCTCATCTTGTGGTCGCGGGCCTCCTTGCCGGCGTCGCCGACCGTGGTGCCGGACTCGACCGAGCCCATGCGCTGGATCGCGCCGGTGCGGGCCATGATGGCCTCGAGCAACGTGGTCTTGCCGCTCTGGAACGGACCGACCAGCGCAATGCAGCGCGGGCCGGCGGAATTCGCACCTGTTGCTCTCGGCATCTCCGTCTCCTCTGAACGAAGTGGCGCCGGGCGATCTTTCAGCGTGCAATCAGCGTGAGTGGCTAGCGTCTTCTGTCGTGTCGTCCGTTTTGCACGCCCAAAACATCGATCCGGCGCACATGGTCCGGCGGTCGTCGATGCCGCAACATGCGCCGGGCGGGAGTCTGACGCGCGATCGCGATCGATGCGCCAGGGCGCCCCGGCTGCGCTATCGTTTCAAAGGTTGGGGGGGCTTGGCAAGTGCGCGCCGCCCGCGCAAAGCAAAACGGGCGCCATCGCTGGCGCCCGTTCGAATGCAATTCGATTGCGACCGATTACCGGCGGCGACGAACGCGCTCCTTCACCGGAACGAGGTCCATGCCGGCGATGCCGGCGACGACCGCCGCGCCGCGCGAACCCTGCAGGCTGACCGGCTGCAGCGCGAACGAGTTGTTGGAACCGCCGACCAGCACGTTGGCCGTGCCGCCGACGCCGACGGTCGCGCCCGCCGCGACGCCGCCGTACGAACCGGCGATGTCGCCGCGGCCGATGCGATGCGTCGGCGCGAACACGCCCCACGCCAGCGCGTTCTCGACGGTGCCGCCGATGTCCACGCCGAAGCGGCGGATGGTGGCGACGTAGCGTTCCGGACGGCCGTGATCGGGACGGAACACGCAGTTCATCTGCGTGACCGAGCCGATGATGAAGCTCGACTGGCCGCCGCCCTGGCACTGCAGCACGCCGGTGCGCACGCGGCCGTGCGCATCCGCCGGCGTCGCGGCGGCGATGCCGAGCATGGCGGCGCCGAGAATCGCGGCAGACCTGAGATCAAGACGCATGAAAGTTCTCCTGTGTGAGTTGTTGGAGTTTACGTTGAGGAAGGAATGCGGGGCGGTTCGCTCGAACGCGCCCGGCGAAAAGTCGGGACCGCCTAACGCGCGAAACGCAAATCGAGTTCCGCCACCCCGGCGGCGAGGTTGAGACCCACCTGTCCCTGCACCGAGACCGGCTGCAGGGCGATGGTGCGGTTGGAGCCGCCCACGAGCACGTTGGCGCCGAGGCCGACCGCGAAGGTCGCCTCCGCCGTCGCGCCGGCATAGGTGCCGCTGAGCGCGCCCGCGGGACGCGCGGTCGGCGCATAGACCAGCCACACCATGATTCCGCTCGAGGTCGCGCCGATGTCGATGCCGACCTTGGTGATCGTGCCGGTGTAGTACTCGACAGGTCCGGGCTGCGAGGGCGCGAAGGTGCAGCTCACGGCGCGGCGCGAGCCGACGATGACGCCGAAGCCAGCCGATACGTCGCAGGTCAGCGTGCCGGCCGCGACCGGCGCCTGCGCCGAGGCCGGCGCTGCGAGCGCGAGGGCGGCAGCCGCCACCAGAGCGCGCGCGACAATCTTGAACATCGGTAGAATTCCCCAGCCGGGCGGCGGGCGCCGCCGTGATCAACGCTCCTGGCCGAGAGAACTCCCGGCCAAGCGGTACTGTTATGACGGCCCAATCCTGAGCAGACTTTGACAAAAATCACAAAATTTGAGGCTTTTGGATGTCGTCTGCCCCCGGCGAGAAGCCGGGGACAGATTTTGTGCGCGACGGCCCGCCGGCCGCCTACCGCAGGTTGCCGCAGAACCGCTGGATGCGCCGGCCGGCGTCCTCGAGCGCCGAGGTCGCCGTGGCGTAGGAGATGCGGAACGCCGGTCCGAGCCCGAAGGCCGAGCCCTGCACCACCGCGACCCCCTCCGCCTCGAGCAGCTCGATGGCGAAGTCCTCGTCGGTCTTGATCACCTTGCCCGACGGCGCCGTCTTGCCGATCGCGCCCGCGCAGGACGGATAGACGTAGAACGCGCCCTCCGGCTTGGGGCACTTGAGCCCCTGCGCCTGGTTGAGCATGCCGACGATGAGGTCGCGCCGCTCCTTGAACACCGCGTTGTTGCGCGCGATGAAGTCCTGCGGCCCGTCGAGCGCTTCCACCGACGCCCACTGCGCGATCGCGTTGGGATTGGTGGTCGACTGCGACTGCAGCGTCGCCATCGCCTTGATCAGCATCTCGGGCGCGCCCGCGTAGCCGATGCGCCATCCCGTCATGCAATAGGCTTTCGACACGCCGTTGAGCGTGAGCGTGCGCTCGTAGATGCCGGGCTCGACCTGCGCCGGCGAGAAGAACTCGAACGCGTCGTAGACGAGGTGCTCGTACATGTCGTCGGAGAGCAGCCACACGTGCGGATGCTTCATCAGCACGTCGGTGAGCGCCTTCACCTCCGCGCGCGTGTAGGCCGCGCCGGTCGGGTTCGACGGCGAGTTGAAGATCAGCCATTTGGTCTTCTTGGTGATCGCCTTGTCGAGCTGCTCCGGCTTCATCTTGAAGTTCTGCTCGAGCGGCGTCTCGACGATCACCGGCTTGGCGCCCGCGAGCAGCACGATGTCGGCGTAGCTCACCCAGTACGGCGCGGGGATCACCACCTCGTCGCCGGGATTGAGCGTCGCCATCAGCGCATTGAACAGCACCTGCTTGCCGCCGGTGCCGACGATGATCTGGCTCGGCTTGTAGTCGAGGTTGTTCTCGCGCTTGAACTTGCGCGCGATCGCGGCCTTGAGCTCGGGCATGCCGTCGACGGCGGTGTACTTGGTCTTGCCGTCGCGGATCGCCTTGATCGCGGCTTCCTTGATGTTGTCCGGCGTGTCGAAGTCCGGCTCGCCCGCGGCCAGCCCGATGACGTCGCGGCCCGCCGCTTTGAGCGCGCGCGCTTTGTCCGTGACCGCGATGGTCGCGGACGGCTTGATGCGCGCGAGCGAGTCGGCGAGGAACGGCATGGGAGTCGGGCTCCTTGGTTGGCGCGCGTCGGCGTGCTGGCCGGTACATCCGACAGGGCGCGCGGGTGATACGGGGGCGCACGGACCGCGGGCGACCGGCCATTCCGCCTGCGTCATGCGCCGGCGCTGTTCCTAGGCCGCTGCACCGCAGCAAGCAAGCCGGAATGCGCGATTCGGGCCCGGCAACCCTGGCGAGACCGTCAAGGAATGGCAGGCGCGCCGGGCCGGCAATGGCTGGAATTTTGTTCCTGATTGGGCCGCCCGCGTGAAATTTGCGCCGATCTCGCGTCGTATCCTCGACTCAATTGTTTGTTGTGGTCCCCTGGCGCATGATCCGGCGGCGGCGCCGGTTCCGGGCTGTCCCGGACGGGCGCCCGGTTTTTTTTCGCAGACGGCCGGCCACAAATCAGAACCCAGAACGAGAGCCTCCGGCGGGGAGACGGATGTACACGCTCTATTCGATGCAGCGCTCGGGCAACTGCTACAAGGTGCGGTTGGCGCTCGCCCAGCTGGACATTCCCTATCGCCTGGTCGAGGTGGACATCCTGCGCGGCGAGAGCCGCACGCCCGAGTTCCTGGCCAAGAACCCCGACGGCCACGTGCCCCTGCTGGAGGTCTCGCCCCGCCGTTACCTGCCCGAGTCGAACGCCATCCTCTGGTACGTCGCCGACGGAACGCCGCTCGCTCCGGCCGACCCGATCGAGCGGGCCGAAGCGCTGCAATGGATGTTCTTCGAGCAGCATTCGCTCGAGCCGAACCTCGGAGCCGCCTGGTTCTGGCTGACCCTCGTGAAGGGCGGCCGCGAGCTCCAGCTCCACGCCGTGGAGGACTGGACCGAGCAGGGCTACCGGGCGCTGCGGGTCATGGACAAGCACCTGGAGTCGCACCTCTTCTTTGCGGCGGACCGCTACACGCTCGCCGACATCGCGCTCTACAGCTACACCCACATCGCCCACCAGTGCGGCTTCGACCTGACCGGCTTCCCGGCCGTCACCGCCTGGCTCGACCGCGTGTCCGGCCAGCCCGGCCATATCGCCATGGACTGGCAGCCGGTGGAGGCCGCCGTCGGCGGGTAAGCCGCTGGCGCAATTAACCTTTCGTTAACCATCTGCCGCGGAATTGCCGCGGCTTTTCAATCGGCCCGCCCCAGTCCGGCCGAACGCCCGCCCGCATCCGCGCCGAATCTGCAGGCATTGCCGATTCGGCCCCATTGCGGAGGACGTTATGACGACCGACCTCGTTGCCCGCGCAGGTTTTGCGCCCAACCGCGGGGACCGCGTGCAGCGGCGCTGCACCCTGCTGGTTCACCTGATCGCGACCGCCGGCCTCGTCCTCTCGCTCGGGATCGCCGGCGCCGCCGTCTCCATCGGCATCGCGCGGGCGGTGCCGGCCGCCACCGCGCAGCACTGAGGCGCCCGCCGCGCGCGCCGCATTCCAGCCATGTGACGGCAGGGCTGGCCCGCTCCGACGCATGAGATTCGCCGGACGCAGCCACAGTACAGACATGAAGCGGCTCTAAACGCTCGCATCCGATTCACGATAACGTTTGAAACGCGCCGGGGCGGACCAACCGCGGACCGGGCGCGCGGCCTTGCGAGCGATCATGTTCAGCCTGTTCGAGCGGCTGCTCAAGCCGACCGTCGTGCCAGACCAGCCGGAGCCGCCGGCGAGCCTCGTCGCGTTCTACTGGCACTTCGCGCGCCAGGCGAAGGGGCTGTTCATCGCCCTGTTCGCGGCCGGCCTCGCCGTCGCGCTGCTCGACATGATCATCCCGGTGTTCATGGGGCGCGTGGTCGCGCTCGTGACCGGGAGCAACCCCGCCACCGTGTTCGCGGACTCCTGGCACGTGCTCGCCGGCATGGCGCTGGTGCTGCTGTTCGTGCGCCCGGCCGCGATGGCGCTGCAGAACCTGATCATGCATCAGGCGCTCGCCGCCAACATGGCCAACCGCATCCGCTGGCAGAGCCACTGGCACGTCGTGCGCCAGTCCTGGGGCTTCTTCCAGAACGATTTCGCCGGCCGCATCGCCACGCGCGTCATGCAGACCGGCCCGGCGGTGCGCGAGAGCCTCGTCGCGATGATCACCAGCGTCTGGTACATCATCGTCTACGGCACCGGCGCGGTGCTGCTGCTCGCCTCCGCCGACCGCCGCCTCGCCATTCCAGTGCTGTGCTGGTTCGCCGCCTATATCGTGTTGCTGCGCGTGTTCGTGCCGCGCATGCGCGACCGTTCCAAGGACATGACGGAGGTGCGCTCCAAGCTCACCGGCCGCATCGTCGACAGCTACACCAACATCCTCACGGTCAAGCTGTTCGCGCGTCCGCGCGACGAGGACGCCTATGTGCGCGACACCGTCGAGGAGCACACCACGAAGTTCTATCAGTCGCTGCGCCTCAACACGCTGTTCAGCCTGTCGCTCGCGCTGCTCAACGCCGCGCTCACGGTGAGCAACGCCGGGCTTGCAATCTATCTGTGGAGCATCGGGCAGATCGAGGTCGGCATGGTCGCGACCGCCCTGCCGCTCGCCTGGCAGATCGTCGCCATGTCGGGCTGGATCGGCTACCAGATCACCAGCATCTTCGAGAACGTCGGCGTGGTGCAGGAAGGCATGCTCACCATCGCCCGCCCGATCACGCTCGCCGACAAGACCGACGCGCAGGCGCTGGCGACGCCGCGCGGCGAGATCCGCTTCGAGAACGTGCGCTTCGGCTACGGCCGCGACGCCGGCGTGATCGACGACCTCTCGCTCGCCGTCGCGCCGGGCGAGAAGATCGGCCTGATCGGGCGCTCGGGCGCCGGCAAGTCCACGCTCGTCAACCTGCTGCTGCGCTTCTTCGATCTCGAGAGCGGACGCATCCTGATCGACGGCCAGGACATCGCGCAGGTCACGCAGGAATCGCTGCGCTCGCAGATCTCGATGGTCACGCAGGACACCTCGCTGCTGCACCGCTCGATCCGCGACAACATCCGCTACGGACGCCCCGACGCGAGCGACGAGGAGATCGTCGCCGCCGCCAAGCTCGCGCATGCGGATGAATTCATCCGCGAGCTCGAGGACTGGCGCGGCCGGCGCGGCTACGACGCCCACGTCGGCGAACGCGGGGTCAAGCTCTCGGGCGGCCAGCGCCAGCGCATCGCGATCGCGCGCGTGATCCTCAAGGACGCTCCCATCCTCGTGCTCGACGAAGCGACCTCCGCGCTCGACAGCGAGGTCGAGGCCGCGATCCAGCAGAGCCTCGGCACGCTCATGGCCGGCAAGACCGTGATCGCGATCGCGCACCGCCTCTCGACCATCGCGCGCATGGACCGGCTGATCGTGCTCGACCGCGGCCGCATCGTGGAGCAGGGCACGCATCACGAGCTGCTGCGCGCCGGCGGCCACTACGCCACACTGTGGCGCCGCCAGTCCGGCGGATTCATCGACGACGCCGTTGACGTCGAGGCCGCGGAGTAGCCGCCTGCGCTTTTGCGCCTCTTCGTCCGCCGGGCGAAGATGAGACGACGGCAGTCGACTTTGCCGGCGAATTGCCACGGCGCCGCTCGTCATTTCTTTACTCTGTAAGTGGTTTCACATTCCGCGCGCGAAGTGCCATACTTCGTTGCGCTCCAGATCTTCGCGGGCTGCGGAGACACTCGCATCGTCAGACATTGCGGAAGCCGATCGGCAACATTTGTGTGGAGGTCCAGTCATGGCCGCTACGTCCCGCTCTGCTACGGTTACCCCTGTCGTCTCGAACACGATTTCCGGCCGCATCATTCACAAGGAGACAGGTGACGGTATCGCCAACCTGCAGGTCGACCTGTTCGACCTCGATGACTGGCCGGACCCCGAGCTCGATCGCGACATCGCGCGTGTCGGCGCCGACGGCCTGGACGTCGTGACGCTTTACAAGACCGGCTCCCGCATGGGCTCGGTCGTCACGGACGACGCCGGCCGCATCGAATTCAGCATCAGTTCCAAGGATTTCAACCTGCCCGGCAGGAAGACCGAGACGAAGCCGGACCTCGCCCTCGTCGTATTGGCGCCCGACGAACCCGGCCTCGAGCTCAATGCCCGCGTGCTGCACGTCACGCGCGACATCCGCCTCAATGCCGGCAGCCGCGAGGGCTATATCATCCGGCTTCCGACGGCGCTGCTGCAGAAGCACGACATTCCGCTGAATGCGCACAACGACGACACCGGCGAGACCGTCCGCAACAAGGTCAGTCTCTACATCGATCGCAAGAACAACGAGAAAGCCTTCAATGCCGGCGTGGCCGGCTATCATGCCAAGCAGTCCGAAAAGGAGATCGCGGAACGCAAGGTCTTCCGCAAGGAGTTCATGACCAAGGTCGCCACTGATTTTGCGGTGGTGCCTGCGAATGGCGTTCTGGTGACGGATGACGACAACATCCAGAAGAAGAACAACGAGGTAATCGCCGGCGGCATTGTGCGCGCCAACGGCCTGCTCGATGGGCCCGATGCCGCCGGAGTTCCCGTCAATCTCTATCTCACGCCCGACGACAAGACGCGCCTCGAGACATTCTTCGACAACGCATCGGGCGGCTTTGCGGAGATTCCTGACAGCGCCATGGGCGACATCCTGTTTCGAGCCAACAGCTCGGAGAATCCCGGAACGGTGCTCATCAACAACAATCCCATTGCGAACTTCTGCGCGCAGGAGACGTTCGAGATCAAATGCGCGCGCGAGCACACGGGCATGGACGGCCATGCGCACGACGCCTCCCCGCCGCCCGCGCTTCCCCAACCTGTGTCCGACGGCATCACCAACAACGATCTTCCCACCTACATCGGCCGGCTGCTCAGGGACATGCCGTCCCCCGACGTGGTGCTGCGGCCCGAGCTCGCGCAGAAGCGCCCGGACCAGGCCGCGGTCGAAAAGGCGGTGAATGATTTTTCGCTCCAGAAGGGGCCGGCCGAAGTCCCCGCGTTTTACGACTTCAACGTGCTGCAGATCGCCTTCGACCACGTCTGGAAGCAACTGTTCGACGAACGGATTCCGGACCTTGCCTATACGGTCAACACGCTCGGCCAGGAGCGCTTCGGCGTTCCCAACATCGTCTCCAGCCTGTTCAAGAACGGCAGGTCGCTGATCGGGACCTATTTCGCGATCGCGCCGGTCGAGGTGCCCCCGGTGGTGCAGCGCTTCTTCGACATCACCAAGGAGGAATACAATGACATGTCGGTGGCGGTGCGCGAGGCGCTGGTCGCGGTCGCCAATTCGATCGACGCCAAGAGCAATCCCAAGGAGGTCAGCAACGGCGGCCTTCTTGGCATTCTCGGCGTTTCAGTCTCACGCGGCCTGAGCATTCAGAACCTGCGCGCCATCCAGGCTCTCACCGAGCAGGGCGAGCGGCTGATCGATTCGGTGCGGCACGACAACTATTACACCCTGCACCGCACGCTGCGGGACCTGCACGACCGGCTCACCGGCAAATACAATTTCACGGTGTTCGCCGCCGACAAGGACTACCACAGCGTCAACTTCGGACTGTGGAACACCTACCGCGAGGTGCTCACCCCGTCGGCCTATCAGGCCGGCAGGCTGCTCAAGACGATCCCGCTCGCGCCCGGCGAAGAGAAGAAATACTCGGTCAAGCTCACGCGCACCGAAAAACGCTCGCGCAAAGAGGCGCGCAAGAACAACTCGACGCTGTCGAGCGAACAGGTGTCCACGTCGCGCGTCGAGGCCGACATCATGGCCAAGGCGCAGACCAAGACCAATTTCGGCATTGTCGCCGAAGGCGACTACGACATCGGCATCTCCAGCGGCAAGGCCACGACCACGTTCGGGGTCGAGGCGCTGAGCGAATCCGCCCAGAACCGCAAGGACTTCCGCGAGGCCGTGCAGAAGGCTGCGCAGAGCTACAACGAGGAGATCAACCGCGAGGTCGTCACCGAAACCGACGCCACGAGCGAGTACGTCGAGTCGGGAACGCTCAAGAACGACAACAAGGAGCTGGGCGTCACGTACCTGCTCTACGAGCTGCGCAAGCGTTACCTGCTCTCAGAGCAGCTCTATCGCGTCATGCCGGTCGTGCTGGTGGCGCAGGAGATGCCCTCGCCCGACCAGATCACCGAGTCCTGGGTGATCGCGAACGACTGGATTCTCAACCGTTGCCTGCTCGACGACAGCTTCCGTCCGACGCTCGCCTACCTCGCCAACAAGAGCGTCGGCGACGACTTCGCGCTGCGCGAGCTGCGCAAGAATCTCCGCCAGCAGCGCAATCTCGTCGCCACGCTGCAGATCGAGTTCTCGGCCGCCAGCATGGAAGCCGACAACCGCTACAAGGCTCTGGAGCGGGCGATCTCGACCCGCATCGACGAGGAGCACGCGGAGGCGACCGACGGGTTCGGCAGCGACCTCCTGGACTTCTTCGGCGGGGGCGGACAGGACCCGCAGGCGGCCAAGGCGCGCGAGCTCGCCGCCAAGGATGCGCACCAGTACGCGGTGGAGAAGGCGGAGAAGGCCGCCCGGGCGCTTCGGCAGGAGGTCAACACGTTGCACACCCTGACCGAGAACTACAACAAGACGCTCCAGGAGCGGCTCGACAACGAGACCAAGGTCAAGCGCCTGCTGGTGCACATCTGCAGCAACATCACCCACTACATGCATTGCATCTGGAGCATGGAGCCGCCCGACCAGCGCTACCTGCGGCTCTACAAGGTGCAGGTGCCGGTGCTCGAGCTCGAGAGCCGCAGCTACAGCGTCGACGTGAACGTCGCGGACGACATCTTCGCCGCTTTCCGCACGCCCGGCACCGAGAAGCACAAGGCGTTCCTGCGCGGCAAGCTCAAGCACAACCCGGACGGAACCTTCCAGACCAAGCCGCTGGTGGAGGTCGCACGGCTCGACCAGGTCGTGAGCTGCATCGGGAACTATCTCGTTTTCGAGATGAAGGAGCACAACGCGCTCACCCAGTTCATGGCGGCGCCTTATGTGGACTCCGCCTTCGGCGCCATGGATCCGGACGAGCTCGCCAACGTCAATCTCGAGCAGTTCAGCCGTTACGTCTGCTGCCTGCACGACAAGCTGCCGCCCGGCCAGTTCAACGCCATCAAGGGGGAGCTCAAGGCATGGCTTGAAAAGCTGCTGTCGACGCCGCTGCGCAACGGCGACGAGATCGTCGTCCCGACCGGCTCGCTCTTCATCGAGGCTCTGGTCGATGCGAATCCGGTGATCGAGGACTACCTCCTCAAGCATCGCGAGCTCGACGTGTTCGACGTCAACGAGAAAGTGCGCAGGGCCGGGCTCGAGAACATCCGCCTCGCAGCGCGGCTGCTCAACGCCGAGCGCGAGGACCCCGATGTCGACCGCAAGATCGTGGTCGAGGGAACCCTGCTGCCGGGGATCGACGTCGACAATCCGTAAGCTTCGCGGTCGGTCCGATGGACAAGAAGATCGAGACGTTCACCAGAGTGGTCGAGCGGGCTTTCTCGGCCGACATGGCGAAGCTCGCCGGCCACGATTTCAAGAAGTACCAGCGCCTGTTCAAGGAGGAATACGAAACCGCGATCAAGATCGTCATCTCGGTCAAGGACGCGAAGCTGCTGGCCGAGCTGATGAAGACCTACCACACGCTTTACGAGCGGTACGCCAACAACAAGGACAACATCGGCTTCTACCGCTCCGATCAGCTGTTCCAGATTCTGTACGAGCAGAGCGGCAAGGTCAGCGACCCGGCGCTGTTCGAAACCTGGGACGGCTATCTGGGTCCGCAGTCGGCGGCGCCCAGCTTCCGTATGCGCTATGCCGCACTCAACCCGACAACCCGGCGGGACATCGACGTCTTCCGCAAACGCGAGCGGGAGAAGCGGCGCAAGCAACGCTCGATCCTCGATATCCTCACGGAGGAGTTCGCGCGCCAGCACGACCGGCCGCCCAAGTCGGGCGACGAACTCGAGGCGTTCGATCCCCGGCCCGGGGCTTCGGCCGTGTCACTGGACAGCGCCGTCGGCAAGGTCATGAAGCTCTGGACCGCGTCCAAGGGCGACTACACCAAGGACAACATCGAGAGCCTGAATGCCGCGCTGGACAAGTTCAGCGACTACGCGAGGGCGCAAGGCAAGCGCGATCTGATCGGACTGTTCTGGACGATCCGCCAATTGCGGCTGGCGACGGCCGACAAGGTCGAGACCAGGAGCGATCCCGCGAGCGGGCGGACGTGGACGGTCCGGACGAGCGGCGACCTGCACGAGCGCGTGCTGTACTTTGCGCTCTATGCGCTCGCCTGCGTCCGGCTGCTCGGGGTGGCGCAAGCCGACAAGCTCTACCATCGCAACCGCCTCGGGTTCACGGCCGAGGAAGTCGCATATTTCTGCCGGCCGCTGGAACGCTTCGAATATGCCTCCAACATCCGCAAGGTGCTGAGCCCGCCGTACAAAGGCCCGCAGATCGCGCTCGGCGAGCTGCAGGCCTTCCTCAACATCTACGTGCTGACCAAAAACCAGCTCAAGGGCTGCGACCTCGTTCCCTTGGACAAGACGATGGAGATCCAGGACAAGTGGATCGCCATGAACGACGTCACCGATCTTATTCGGATGGCGGCGCGCACGGCCGACATCGGCCGCCTCAATCAGATCTTCCAGGATCCGCGCAACGAGAAGGGCATCGCACTGCTCAAGGAGGTCTCCTCCACGGTGATCGAGACGACGAATCCGTGGGTGCTTGGCTATGCACGCCTGGCGGCCGGCAGCAGGTTCGGCAGCCACACCAAGCACGGCGACATTGCGATCGTTTACATCGATCCCTCCGACACGGATCGCATCTACGTCGAGTTCACCACGCTGCGGCCGCATATCTTCCGCGTCCGCCGGCACTACGTCGACGACAAGGTCTTTGGCGACCGCATCCTGGAGATTTACCGCAGCACCGTCGGCATGGTGCACGTCACCCAGTTCATCCTGCTGGCGATCGGGTTCATGCCGGTGCTGATCGAAGCGGGCTTTGCCGGCCTGATCTACGAAATCGCCGTCGCGCTCGCCTCCGACCAGATCGAGAAGCAGGCCAGCAAGATCAACCCGGCGTTCGGCAAGGTGCTGGGTCTGCTGTTGCAGACCTTCGCGCCGCGCCCGAACTTCAAACCCAGGATCGACGACAGCATGGTGCAGACCGCGGACCGCACCGCGCTCAACGAGGTCCTGACCCGCCCATCTGCCAAGCCGCTCCTCGACCGCGGCACCGGCTGGTCCCGAGAGCGCTTCAGCGGCAGCTTCACGCCGCCGCAAAGACCGCCGAAGCTTCCCGGTCCGCCGGAGCATTTCCCGTTCGGCGGCGGCAAGCCGCTGCCGAAACCGGAGCAGCCCAACAAGGTCTACCGCATCATGGGCAACGACGAGGCGGCCAAGACCGTGGCGAACCAGAAGCTGCCGCCGCCGATCCGCGGGGCCGAAGGCGAGCGCTTCGTGTCGCTGGACAGCGACTACACGGCGCTGTTCCGCGAGAAGGAACTGGCCGATCTCGAGCGCAAGTTCGCCGGCCAGCTTGCCAAAGCCGAGCAGGCCGAATGGAACATCCGCAAGCGGATGGCCGAATTCAAGGTGAGCGGCGACGTCGATGGCGCCGCGAAGATGCAGGCGCGGCTCGCAAAACTGGAGGCAGAGCAGAAGGCGCGCGGGATCGCCAACAAAGCGGAGGCCGACGCCGTCGTCAGGAAATGGCATGCAATGGAGGGCCAGCAGGCCATGGTGGAGATCGAACTTGCACCCGGCTCGCTGGACGAGATCCTGACGCGCTCGGTCGACGTCAGCAAATGGGGCCAATACAGCCGCAGCGGCAAGGACGTCTTCCTGTGGAAGCTCGAACGCGGGTACGGCCGCAACATCGGAATCCCGAAATGGCAGCTTGATGCGTTCAACGCGCGCATCGTCAAGGTCCGCCACTACGCCTACAAGCAGCCGCTCGGCAAAGCCGGCTTGGGCGAGGCATCCGCTTTCGGCCCGAATTGAGCGGCACGCAAGGACCCTCGATCGCGAATCCTCACCCCTTGAACGGGCCGTTGAAGATGAAATACGCCCCGACCGCGATGAAGACGAAGCCCACCGCGTAGTTGGCCGTGAACGGCTCGCGCAGGTAGACGATCGAAAAGACTGCGAACACCACCAGCGTCACCGCTTCCTGGATGGTCTTGAGCTGCGCGGTCGAATAGACCGCGCTGCCCCAGCGGTTGGCCGGCACTGCCATGCAGTACTCGATGAAGGCGATCGCCCAGCTCGCGACGATCACCCCGATGAGTGGCGCGCTCTTGAACTTGAGGTGGCCGTACCACGCCAGTGTCATGAACACGTTTGAGCCGATCAGGAGCACGATCGGCCAGACATAGGGAGACAGAAGCGGCTGCGGCATGGATGGCCTTTGCTGGGAATGCGGATGGACGGCCTTGCCTCATAGCAGAAGAAGGCCGCGGAACCGACAACAGCCTGTCGCCGGTGCGCTGTACGATCGCCGCAATCGTTGGCATATGCTCGGCGATCCCCGCCGGAGACAGCATCATGCGGCGACCGCTGACCCGCCCTGCCTGTTCCATGTGCATGCTCGCGGCGGCACTCGTCCTTGCCTGCGCGGGCGCATCCGCCGAGGCGCAAGGCCAGCCGCGGCCGCCGCAGCAACCGTCCGCGCAGACCGAGATGCCGCGCCCGCCGACCCCGAAGGGCTATCCGACCGTGGCGGTGCAGCCGGCGCAGCCCTTTGCCGATGCGAGTTTCACGGAATTCCGCGCGCGCCTCGCCGACGCGGCCGAACGCAAGGACCGGACCGCTCTCAAGAAGCTGGTCGCGCCGCAGAGCTTCTTCAGGATGACGGAGGGCGGCGACAAGGCCGACGACCGGCGGCCCGGCTTCGCCAACCTCACGGCCGCGCTCGGCCTCGACGGGGAGGACGACGATGGCTGGAGGCTGCTGGCGGCGATGGGCGACGATCCGACCCTCGAGCCGATGGAACGCCGGGCCGGCGTGATGTGCGGCCCCGCCGCCCCGCAGCTCGACGACGAGGCGTTCGAGCGGCTGATCGAGACCACCGACACCGGGCCCGACGAATGGGGCGTGCCGACCAGGGCGGGCCTCGAGATGCGGGAGACGCCGCAGCCCAACGCCCCGGTGATCGAGACGCTCGGCATGCATCTCGTGCGGGTCTTCCCGGAGGCGCCGCGCGAGCAGCCGCCGGAGATGTTGCGCGTGCTCGGTCCCTCCGGCAAAGTCGGCTACGTGCCGCTGGCCGCGCTCGCTCCGCTCGTGTCCGACCAGCTGTGCTATGTGAAACAGGCCGGCGGCTGGAAGATCACCGGCTACGTCGCACAATAATGACGTCTGGACGATGCACACCGGGAACGCCGAGACCCTCCATCCATTCCACGGCCGCGACGCGGCATTCCTAATCGAGGCGCGCGCCCGCCAGCGCGGCGATCATCCCATGCTGGTATGGGCGCCGTTCGAGGGCGACGGCGAGGTCTGGTCCTACGCGCGCTTCGCCGACGACGTGGCGCGCCTCGCGGGCGGGCTCGCGGCGCGCGGCATCAAGCCGGGCGACCGCGTGCTGGTCCATCTCGACAACTGTCCCGAGACGCTGCTGGCGCGCTTCGCCTGCGCCTGGCTGGGGGCCACCGCGGTGCTCAGCAACGCGCACTGGATGGGCCCCGAGATCGGCCCGGTGGTGGACATGCTCGGAGTGCGCGCCGCCATCACGCAGCCCAGGCTCTATGCGCGCGTGGCCGAGCACTGCCCGAGGCTCGACTGGATCGCCGTGACCGACACCGACGCGGGCGAGCCCGCGGCGGACGCGGCGCGGCCGGCGAGGTCGGAGCGCTTCGCCGCCCTCTACGGCGCGCCGCTGCCCCGCCGCGCGCCCGATCCGACGGCGCCCGCCGTCATCCTCTTCACCACGGGATCGACCGCGCGCCCGAAGGCGGTGCTGTGGACGCACGCGAACCTGCTGTGGGGCGGCAAGGTCGCCGCGGCGCAGCAGGCGCTGCGCGAGGACGACATCGTGCAGGTGCACCTGCCGCTGTTCCACGTGGTCGGCTTCACCTGGTCGCTGGTGCCCGCGCTCTGGGCCGGCGCCACCATCGTGCTGCAGCCGCGTTTCTCGGGCAGCCGCTTCTGGCCGACCGCGCTCAAGCATCGCGCGACCATCGCCTCGCACGCCGGCACCGACGGCTTCCTGCGCGGGCAGCCGGTTCCCCAGCATCACTTCCGCCAGTGGCTGTTCGCGCGGCATGACCCCGAGCGCGACGCCTATTTCCGCCTGCGCGGCGTCGCCGGCTGGGGCATGACCGAGATGGTGATCCCGCCGATTGCCAGCGACGCCTCGCTCGACCAGCGCCTGCATTCGATCGGCCGCCCCTATCCCGGCTACAGCGCGCGCATCGAGAACGAGGCGGGCGAGATGATCCGCCCCGGCGAGACCGGCCACCTGCTGATCGGCGGCGTGCGCGGCCTCTCGATCTTCCAGGAATACGTCGACAATCCGAAGGCCATGGCCGAGGCGTTCGACGATCGCGGCTTCTTCCGCACCGGCGACGTGGTCGCGTTGCACGAGGGCGGCTGGATCGAATACCGCGACCGCATCAAGGACATGATCAAGGTCGGCGGGGAAGGCGTCTCGGCCTCCGAGATCGAGGCCGCCATCACCGCCGCCGGCGGCGTGCACGAGGTGGCGGTGGTGGCGCGTCCCGACAAGGTCTACGGCGAGGTCGCGGTCGCCTACGTCGTGCTCAAGGACGATGCCGCCGCGCAGGCGGCCGGCGTCGTCGCGGCCATCGAGGCGCACTGCCGCACGTCGCTCGCGAAGTTCAAGGTGCCGCGCGCGATCACCGTCGTTCCCGAACTGCCCAAGATCGGCAACAACAAGATTCACCGCCCTGCCCTGCGCGAGATGGCGCGCGCCGCCGTCGAGCCCGCCGCGAAGGCGGGGTAGCGCGCCTTATTCCCGCAGTTCCCCGGTGCGAGGACCGGCCCTCGCCCGCCCGTGACGCCCGGGCTAACAGGTACGAGCGCGCCCCCCTGCGGCCTGCGAACGGGTGCCTGCACCCGCACGGCGGAGCCTGCGCCCCCGACCGCAACCCGTTTCGATTCCATGATGATGGCGGGCCCCGATCCGCCCCCGGCCTCACGGACCGGGCACGCCGCCGTGCGGGCGGGCGCATGTGCTGCGAACGTGGTGCGCGTTTGCTTTTGCGTCGAGCGGGGTGGGCGCGCCCCGCCAGCCTATCTCAGTCTCTCTCGCAAATCTCTCATCGGCGTCATCCGTAGCGCAGCTTGAGGCCGAGAATCACCGACATCAGCGCCAGCGTCACGATGTTGGAGCCGATCAGCGGCCAGTCGACGAGGGCGAGCCCGTAGATCAGCCACAGCAGGATCCCGAGCGTGAACGCCGCGGTGGCCGGCAGCGAAATCGCCCGGGTGTCGCGTTCACGCAGGATCTTTATGGCCTGGGGCAGCCAGCACACGGTGGTGAGCGCGGCCCCGGAAATCCCGATCAGGTCAACGAGGGTGGTCTGCATGGCCCGCATTTAGGCGAGATCGATTAAGGGAATGCGACGCCGCCGGAGATCTTCGCTGCCGTCAGGATTTCCCATGGCCCTACAACGACTGCGTCGCACTCGCATCATTGCTCGCGTCAGGCGCGTATCAGCCCCCTCACCGCCTCCCGGACGGGTGAAAATCTTAATCGCCGGGTGCCACAAAGGACGGGGCGGCCGACCGCCGCCATCGCCTTTCTCCGGGGACTCTGCACATGTTCAAGCTCTTGCACGCGGCGCGCCTGACCTCGATCGGCTCCCGCATCGCCATCTCGATGAGCGCGCTGATGATTCTTGCCGTCGGCGTCGTCGGCTGGTTCGGTTACGCGCAGCAGGAGGAGCTCGGCGCCGCGTCGGTCGAGGTGAGGCTGAAAGAAGCCTATGACCGGGTGCAGGAAGAGCTGAAGGCGCGCGAGCGCGTCGGCCTGCTGCTCTCCTACGACCTCGCTAATTATCCGGGCGTGGCCGAGCACATGGAGCAGAAGGACCGCGAGTGGCTGCTCAAGAATCTGATGGCCCGGCACAAGGCCACCGCCGAGCTAAGCGGCTTCAACCTTTCCAACGTCCATATGGCGCCGGGCACCGCGTTCGTGCGCTGGCACAATCCGGACGTCTGGGGCGATGACCTGCGCAGCCGCCGTCAGAGCGTGGTGCAGGCGATCCAAACCGGCAAGCCGCAAGTGGGCCTCGAGCCCGGCCGCGACTCGCTGGCCATGTTCGCCGTGGTACCGATCCGGCTCGGCGACCGTATCATCGGCGTCGCCGACACCGGCACCGCCATCGGCAAGCCGTTGGCGGACGACCTCAAGAAGCGACTCAGGATCGACATCGCCTTCCATATCTTCGGCAACGGCAAGTTCGAGACAGCGGCAGGCACGATCGCCGGCAAGTCGCTGCTCTCGACGGAGGACCTCAAGGCCGCCATGTCCGAGCGCCTTGCACCGCACGCCGTGCAGGTCGGAGATCACCAGGCGGCGGTCACCGCCGCTCCACTGATCAACTTCGCGGGTAACCCGATCGGCGCTATCGAGATCGTGCTCGACGTCACGGACATGGCGGCGCGCGCCGATCGATCGCTCTATGTGTTCGCGGGCGCTGCCGCGGCCGCGGTGCTGCTCGGGCTCATCGTGTCGCTTCTGCTCGCGCGCGGTATCGGGCGCCCGATCCGGGAGATCACCCGCACCATGGGCGGCCTCGCGGACGGCAACCTCGACCTTGCCGTCCCTCACGGTGCGCGTCGGGACGAGATCGGCCTGATGGCCCGCGCGATTGAGGTCTTCCGCAAGGGGCTGGTCGAGCGGCGCACCCTCGAGAGCGAGGCCGCGCGTCAGCGCAATGAGGCAGAGGAGATGCGGCGCCGCAACGAGGCGGAGCGCCAGCAAGCCGATGCGCACCGCATGCAGCTCGAGCGCGAGGCTGCCGAGCAGCGCGAGCTTGCCGACGCCGAGCGGCTGCAGGCGGAGGAAGAACGCCGCGCGAATGCCGAAGCGCAGGCCAAGGCCGCTCAGGAGCAGGCAACGGCCATGAAGGCGCTCGCGGCGGGACTGGCGCGGCTGGCTGAGGGCGACCTGACGGTGCGCATGAACGAGGGCTTCACCGAAGCTTATCGGCGCATCAAGGACGATTTCAACACGACGATGGACCGCCTGCACCAGACCATCAAAGAGCTCGCGGATACGACCCGCGAAGTCTCGAACGCGGCGGCCGAGATCGCGACCTCGACGACGGACCTGTCGCAGCGCACGGAAGAGCAGGCGGCGGGGCTGGAGGAGACCTCGGCCTCGATGGAGGAGATCGCGGCGACGGTG